>Ga0164290_1000067_pt1 | contig 364635 bp, 312 predicted proteins | sample Micstemetagenome_FD_108782 | JGI IMG/M metagenome (GOLD analysis project Ga0164290, IMG submission 108782) | Contaminated culture microbial community from soil near Moab, Utah, USA - Microcoleus steenstrupii SON62 (Illumina Assembly) | ecosystem: Environmental > Terrestrial > Soil > Soil crust...
AAGATGAGTACTCTCACAGCTATAGGCTGGTAAGACTCCCAGGAGATTACTGGGTTAAGCGGCCCACACTGGAAGCGTGGCGACACGTGTAGGTGACGGGTGCGCACAGTCGAGGGCTTCCCTTCCCATTGGCCCGAAGTGGGCCGGGCGGCCGGAACAAGTTCTATGATCAGCACTGTGCAGTTGGAAGTGACCACTGGGTGTGTGACTAGCGCGGTGGACCCACCCCGTCCCATCCCGAACCGGGTCGTGAAACGCCGCAGCGCCGATGCTACTGGGGCTTGAGCCCTGGGAACGTAGGTCCACGCACCCTTCTGCCGCGGCGTGGAGCAGTGGCAGCTCGTCGGGCTCATAACCCGAAGGTCAGTGGTTCGAATCCACTCGCCGCTACCAATCAGCAACCCCCCGGTCGACGATCGTCGGCCGGGGGGTTGTGTTGCGTACCGTGGTATCCTGCGTCCATATGGACGCGCAAAAGCTCACCTATTTTCTCGCCGCCGCCCACACGCAGAACTTCCGGCGGGCGGCCGAGCTGTGCCACGTCGCCCAGCCCGTCCTCGGCCGCCAGATCGCCGCCCTTGAGCAGGAGCTCGGCGTCACGCTGTTCGAGCGTCAGGGCAAGCGCGTCGCCCTCACCCCCGCCGGCGCCGCCTTCATCCCCCACGCCCGCTCCATCCTCGCCGGCATCCAGGCCGGCCGCCAGGCGCTTGAGAGCCTGCGCGAGTCGGTCGAGGGCCGGCTAGAGATCGGCTGCATCGAGCCCCTGGCCGCCGCCCTGCTCCCACCGGCCTTCGCCGCCTTCCAAAGCCGCTACCCCCAGGTGCGCGTGTCCGTCACCGTCAGCGGCACCGAAGAGCTGTTCGGCATGCTCGAGCGCGGCAACCTCGAGCTCGGCCTGTTCGGCCTGGCCCCCGAGCGCATGCGTCCCCACCCGCTCCTCGCCCTCCACGAGCTGTACCACGACCGCCTGGCCCTGTTCCTCGCCCCCGGCCACCCTCTCGCCGCCGCCGGTGCCGTCAGCTTCGGCCAGGTGGCCGCCGAGCGCCTGGCCCTGCTCAACGCCCGCTTCGCCATGCGCCGCATTCTAGAGCGGATCTTCGCCCAGCATAACCTCCCGCTCAGCCCCGCCCTCGAGATCGACAATGTCGCTACCCTCAAGCTGATCGTCCACCGCGGCGGCATCAGCACCATCCTGCCCCAGTCGCTGCTCGCCCCCGAGGACGAAGCGGTCGGCATGGTCGCCCTCCCCATCCGCGACGTGACCGACCTGTTCACCTTCGCCCTGGTCTACCGCCTCGACGGCCGGCTGTCGCCGCCCGCCCAGGGGTTTATTCGCGCCGCGACGGAGAGCCTGAGCCGGCCGGACCGCGAGGGTGAGGGTTAAGGGGACGATAGAACTCGGCAGGTTTCGGCCTTCCGGCGGATGGGCGGGTGCGCGCGGTCTGCTATGCTCACCGACGGGGACACAAGCGATCTGAAGGATACGAGGGGTTCATGGTTAATAAGGCGTCGGCGCGCTCCCACATATTCGCACGGGCTCACCTGCGGAACGGGGAGTAAGCGCTCCTCTTCTGTGCGAGACCGGGCCAGGTAGATCGGTGCCGAGCGGCGCGCTGTGCCCTTTGAGGCCGCGCCTCAGCACGCTATCCTGGCTGCGGGCAGGCCGCCCGGGCTGGCTGACTTCGGCGCGTTGCGCCGTCGCGGCCTCGCCTGGACGTTCGCATAGCAGAGAAAGACGCCCTCGTCACGGGTGCGCTCGCGCCCCGTGGCGTCCAGATGGCGCTCGGGCGGCAGCAGGAAGCTGCCGCGCCGGGCCCGGCGCCCATATGATCAGGCGGCGCGCTGGCGGTGAACACCGCCGCGCCCGCAGGCCGGCCACGGGGCAACCCGCGGCCGGTTTTTTATATGGCCCGACCCACCATCAGGAGCAAGGCGTTGAGCACTTCGCGCAACACGCGGCAGCGGCCGCAGTCCCATAGCCACTACGGACAAAGCTACAACGGCACCCAGGAGTTCGTCTGCATGCACTGCGGGCTGTACGTCGGCTTCGACCCGCTGTTCGCCGGCGTCCAGAACCGCAACCACTGCCCCTACTGCCTGTGGTCCCGCCACCTGGACTGGCGCACCTCCGGCGACCGCCTGTCCAACTGCCGCGCGGCGATGGAGCCGGTCGGCCTTAGCACGAAGCGTGGGCGGAACAAGTACGCCCGCGAGCGCGATGGCGAGCTGATGATCGTCCACCGCTGCAGCTGCTGCGGCGAGCTGGTGGCCAACCGCGTCGCGGCGGACGATAGCGTCGACGAAATCCTGGCCCTGTTCGAACGCTCGTGCGCGGGCGCCCCCCACGCCCGCGCGGACGAGGCTGGCATCGCCATGCTCGGCCCCGACGACCGCGGCCTCGTCCGGCGCCGGCTGCTCGGCGGCGTGGCCGCCGATTGAAGGGGTGACAGGTAGGGGGCGCGGGCTACGGTCCGCGCTCCGCTCGCCATTTCAGGTTTCACCCTGCAACCCAAAAGGTGTTGGACATCCGGGCGCGCGGCCGGTAAGCTGAGGTATGGAGCAGCAAACCCTTCACCATAGCCTTCTCTCCAGGTGGAAACGGCCGGCGCCCAAGGGGCACCGGTCTTGCTTGATGCTGCCATGCGCAGGACGGCGCGACCACCAATAACGGATCAACGACGCTCCGGAGGTGTGCAGATGGATGTGCTGCAGAAGCGAAGCGCGAAGACTTTGACCAGCCGCCCCCCGGCGGTGCCTTTCCCGCGCGACGAGCTCCTGGCCGACTACCGTGTGGCCTGCCTGAGCCGCCAAGTCAGCCTGGTCGGCCGGCGCGAGGTGATGAGCGGCAACGCCAAGTTCGGCATCTTCGGGGACGGCAAGGAGCTGGCTCAGCTCGCCCTGGCCCGGGTCTTCCGCCCCGGCGACTTTCGCGCCGGCTACTACCGCGATCAGACGCTGCAGCTCGCCCTCGGCGCCCTGACCCCGCGGCAGTTCTTCGCCCAGCTCTACGGCCACCCCGACGTGGCGGCCGAGCCCGCCACCGCGGGGCGGACGATGAACGCCCACTTCGCTACCCGCCTGCTCGACGACGCCGGCCGCTGGCTCCCGCAAACGACGGCGCCCCAGAGCTCGGCCGACATCTCGCCAACCGCGGGCCAGATGCCCCGTCTGGTCGGCCTCGCCTACGCCTCGCGGCTGTACCGGGAGCTCGACGAGCTCCGCGAGCTGACCCAGTTCTCGCGTAATGGCGACGAGGTCGCTTTTGGCACGATCGGCAACGCCAGCTGCGCCGAGGGGTTTTTCTGGGAGGCGCTCAACGCTATCGGCGTGCTGCGCGCCCCCGCCGTGATCTCGATCTGGGACGACGGCTACGGCATCTCCGTGCCGAACGAGCACCAGTGCGTCGGCGGCGACCTGTCGGCCCTGTTCCAGGGCTTCCGGCGCAAGGCCGGCGAGGAGTGCGGCTTCGACCTGTACACCGTGCGCGGCTGGGACTACGCCGAGCTGCGCGCCGCGTACGAGCGGGCCGCCCACACCGCCCGCACCGGCCATATCCCCGCGATCGTCCATGTGGTCGAGCTGACTCAGCCCCAGGGGCACTCTACGTCGGGCAGCCACGAGCGCTATAAGTCGCAGGACCGCCTGGCCTGGGAGCGCGAGCACGACCCGCTGCGCCGCATGCGGGACTGGCTGATCGAGACGGGCGCCGCCACCGCCGCCGAGCTCGACCGGATCGAGGCCGAGGCCCGCGCCGAGGCCGAGGCCGAGCGCGAGCGGGCCTGGGAGGCGCTCAACGCCGGGCCGCGGGCCGAGGCCAGCGCGCTCGCGGATCTGCTCGAAGCCGCCGCCCCCGTGTCCGCCGATCCAGAGGGGCTGCGCCGGGCGGCCGGGGAGCTGCGGGCCAACCCGAAGCCCCTGCGCCGCCAGCTCATCGCCGCGGCTCACCGCGCCCTTGTGCTGACCCGCGGCGACGACGGCCCCGAGCGCGAGGCTCTCGCCGCGTGGCGCCGCGAGCACCTGGCCGACGGGCATGAGCGCTATGGCTCCCACCTGCATATGGAGGGCGCGGGCTCGGCGCTGCGCGTGCCGACCGTCGCCCCGCGCTACGCCGACTCGCCGCCCCAGGCGCGCGGCTTTGAGGTGCTGCGGGCCTGCTTTGACCGCTGGCTGGCGAAGGACCCGCGGATCTGCATCTTCGGCGAAGATGTGGGCGCCCTCGGGGATGTGAACCAGGGCACCAGCGGCCTCCAGGCAAAGTACGGAGAGCTACGGGTGAGCGACACCGGCATCCGCGAAGCCACGATCGTCGGCCAGGCGATCGGGATGGCCCAGCGCGGCCTACGGCCGATCGCCGAGATCCAGTACCTCGACTACATCCTGTACGCGTTGAGCCCGCTCAGCGATGACCTGGCCAGCCTGCACTGGCGCACCCGTGGCGGCCAGGCTGCCCCCGTGATCATCCGCACCCGCGGCCATCGCCTGGAGGGGGTGTGGCACTCCGGGTCGCCGATGGGCGCGCTCATCCACAGCCTGCGCGGTATGCACATCTGCGTGCCCCGCGACATGACCCGCGCCGCTGGCTTCTACAGCACCTTGCTCCAGGCCGACGAGCCGGCGCTCGTGGTCGAGGTGTTGAACGGCTACCGCCAGCGCGAGGCTATGCCCGCAAACGTCGGCGAGTATAGCCTCCCGCTCGGCGTACCCGAGATCATCCGCCCTGGCGAGGATGTCACGGTGGTGACCTACGGGGCCTGCTGCGCGATCGCCCAGGAGGCCGCGGAGTCCCTGGCCCGGGTCGGGGTGGAGGTCGAGCTGATCGACGTGCAGACCCTGCTGCCCTTCGACACCCGCCACACGATCGTCGAGTCGCTTAAGAAGACCAGCCGGGTCGTCTTTCTCGACGAGGACGTACCGGGCGGGGCGACGGCCTACATGCTCCAGCAGGTGCTGGAGGTGCAGGGCGGCTACTGGCACCTCGACGCGCCGCCGGTGACGCTCACGGCCAAGGCCCACCGGCCGGCCTACGGCAGCGACGGCGACTACTTCTCCAAGCCCAACGCCGAGGATGTCTTCGACGCGATCTACGCCTTGATGGCCGAGGCCGCCCCGGCCAGCTTCCCGCCCCTCGACTAACCAGGGCGGCGCCCCGCCGCCGCCTATGCCCCGTTTGCGCCCTCGTCCACCTACGGACGGGGGCGCGGCGTTGTTTGCCGGTGGCCCCGCCCTGCCCGCTGGCGGGCCCACATGGCCCAGGCGACGAAGCTTTCGCCGCGCACGATCAACCGGCGGCTGGCGGCGGTGTGCCGCCTGATGCGTGAGGCGGCCAGCCAGGGCTACGCCACGAGCGAGGCCGCGGCGGCCTTCAAGCAGGTGCCCGGGGTGCGGCCCCGCGCGATGCGCGACCGAGTCAAGCCCCACGCCAGGGTCCGCATCGCCCCCGCCGAGATGCGCCAGCTCTGCGACCGGCCCGACCGCACGACGCCGATCGGCCTGCCCGACGCCGCGCTCCTGCTCACCCTCGCCAGCAGCGTGCTGCGCGTCGCGGAGGCGGCCACCCTCACCAGTTTTAGCCCTGAGGCAGCCGCGCCGGGCGGCGCAACTGTGAACGGCGCGATGGGGCGGATCACAAAAGCCGCCCAACATCGAGCGCCGCTCCTTTTGATACAATAGCCCGGCGCGAGCGAGCGTGCGCGTTCTTTTTCTAACGGCGCGCGATAGACGATCAGCTGCGGGCCTCGCGCCCGCGAGGTGCTCCACCTTGAGGCCACTCCTGTTGCTCCCCAGGGCCTTCCTCGCCCTGCTCCTCCTGCTGCTCCTCGCGGGCTGCGGCGTCTCGACGCAGCAGCAGGTGCCGCTCGCCCTCGCCGGCCAGCGCCCCGTCGCGGCGGGCGTGACGATTGGGCAGACCCTGCTCGCCCACCACGACGGCCTGTCCGGCGCCCAGATCTACCTGCTCCCCGCGGCGCCCGGGCCGGGCACCCTCCGGCTGGAGCTGTTCGCCGCCAGGGGCGACCCGGCGCCGCTCGCCACGGCCACCCTCCCGATCGCCGCTGTCAGCGAGCCGGGCTTCTACACCTTCGCCTTCGCCCAGGCCCTGCCATCGCGCCAGCGCGACTACTACCTGGCGCTCCAGGCGGCCGGCGCGGGCAGCGTACTGGCCGGCGTCGCCCCCGGCGACAGCTACCGCGACGGGGCGCTCTATGTAGACGGTCAGCCAGAGGACGCCCAGCTCGTCTACGGGCTGACGTTCGACCGCGGCGCGCAGATGGCTGGCTTCGCCGCCCGGCTTGGCTGGCTGCTGGTAGTGCTGCTCGCCGGCATCCTTTTATATGTGGTGCCCGGGGCGGGGCTGCTTCGTTTGGCGTGGCCCGCCGCGCGCGGTCTGTCCTGGGGCGAGCAAGTCGGGCTCGGGGTGGGGCTGAGCGCGGCGATCCTGCCGCTGTGGCTCGTCTGGGCGCAGCTCGTGGGGCTGCTGCTCGGCGCGTGGCATGCGTGGGGCATCGCCCTGATCGGCCTCGCGGCGCTGGCCTGGAGCCTGCGCGACGTCCGGCCGGGCTGGCGCCGTCCGCGTCTTGGTGCCCTGCCCTGGCTCGACATCGGGCTGGCCGCGACGATCGGGCTGGTCGTACTGCCCCGGCTGATCACCGTTGGGTCGCTGGAGGCGCCATCGTGGGGCGACTCGGTCCAGCACGCGGTGATCACACAGCTCATTCTCGACAATGGCGGGCTGTTCAACGCATGGAGCCCGTACACCCCGTATGTTTCGCTGACGGTCCAGTTCGGCTTCTCGGCCCTCGCCGCCGGTTTGGCGTGGCTGCTCGGCATCGGCAGCGTCGAGGCGACGATCATGGCCGGGCAACTGCTGAACGCCGGCGCGGTCGTCGCGCTCTACCCGCTAGCCCTGCGCTTCAGCGGTGGGCGGCGCTGGGCCGGGCTGGTCGCCCTGCTCGTCGCCGGCCTGCTCTCGCCCCTGCCCGGCTTTTACGTGAACTGGGGGCGCTACGCCCAGCTCAGCGGGCAGATCGTCCTGCCGGTGGCGGTCTGGCTCTCGTGGTCGCTGCTGGAGGCGCGGGGGCGGCCGTGGCGGCTGGTGGGCTTGACCGGGCTAAGCATCGCCGGCATGGCCCTGTGCTACTACCGCATGGCCTTCTTCTACGCCGTATTCGTGGCCGCGCTGCTGCTGTGCTGGGCGCTGCCGCGCTGGCGGCTGCGCTGGCGCGAGTGGTGGCCCGCCGGGCTGTGGCTGGGGCTGGCGGGCGCGCTTACCGCGCTCCTGTTCCTGCCCTGGGCCATCCACGTCTCGCAGAGCCAGCTCAGCGAGACGATGGCGGTCGGCGTGCAGCAGGGGACGCCCCTCTGGTATGTGATCGCCGACTACCAGGTGTGGCGCGATCTGCCGCGCTACATGCCGATCCCGCTGCTCGTCGCGGCGGGGGCGGGGCTGCTGTGGGCCCTTGCGCGCCGGGCGTGGGCGGTGGCCGGGCTCGGGCTGTGGACGCTGATCATGGCGTCGTACATGGCGGGCGGCCTGATCCGGCTCCCCGGCGCGCTGCAGATGCAGAGCTTCGCCGTGATCATCGCGCTGTACATCCCGGTCGCGCTGCTTTGTGGCTGGCTCTGGGCCGAGCTGGTGGAGCGGGCGGGCGGGGCGCGGCCCGCTCAGCCGATCGCGGCGCTGCTATTCCTCGGCCTGGCGGCGTGGGGCGGGGCGCAGCAGCTGCGCGTGGTCGACCCGGCCTTTATGCTCGTCACCCAGCCCGACATGCGAGCCATGCGCTGGATCGCGGAGGAGGCGCCGGCCGACGCCCAGTTTCTCGTCCAGGGCTACACCGTCTACGACGGGCTCTCGGCCGTGGGCGCCGACGCCGGCTGGTGGATCCCGCTCCTCGCCGGGCGGGGGAACACCATGCCCCCGCAGTACGCCCTCAGCAACGAGGCGCCCGCCGAGCCCGACTACACGCTGCGCGTGCTCCGGCTCTACGGCCAGCTCCAGCAGACCCCGCCGCCCTCGCCGGACGGCGTGCGCCTGCTGTGCGAGTGGGGCATCACCCACGTCTACGACGGGCAGGGCCGGGGCCGCGTCGGGCTCGACGCCCAGGCGCTCTTCAGCGCCGACGCCCTGCGCGACAGCCCGTACTTCCGCCAGGAGTATCGCGAGGACCGGGTCTCGATCTTCGCCTTCGACCGCGCCGCCTGCCCCGGCGTGGCTGGCCGGACAGACGACCCCGCGCCATGAGCCTCCGCCCCAGCCGGCCTCGTCTCGCCGGCGCCCTGCTCCCCGCTCTGCCAGTGCTGTGGGCCGAGGGCGCCCACTTCGTCAGCGGCGCCGAGCCCGACCTGCGCGGCACCATCGCCCGCACGCTCTTTGTGATCGCCGCGCTGGCCCTGGCCTGGGTGGGGCAGCCCACGCCCACGCCCGATGGCTGGCGGCTCCCACGCGCCAGCCTGCTCGGCCTCACACTCGCGCTCGGGTCGGCGCTGCTGTATGGCCTGACCGGCAACACGGCCGCAGCGTGGGGCGCTGCGGCTGGCTGGGCAGTGGCCCTGCTCTGGCTCGACCGGCTGCTTTCCGCCGGCCGCCCGCGCTGGGTCCGGGCTCCCGTTTCCGTCACCCTCGCGATCCTGGGCGGCCTCGTCCTGGCCACGGCCGCCCAGGTCGAGAGCGGATTTGCCGAGGAAGAGTTCTTTGTCGCCGTCCAGGCTACCAGCCTGGCGGCCGTCTGGTGGCTGCTGCGGCCGGCCCTGAGTTGGCTGAGCGCGATGCGGCCGCCGCCCGCGTTACGGGCGACCCGGGTTTCACGGCCGGTGCTCCTCGGCGCACTGGGGGCGGGCGCGGCGGCGCTGCTCCTCGGCGGGTACATGAGCGTGGGGGCATACCAGCGCAGCTTTTCCCCGCCGGCGGGCGCCGTGGCAGAGGACACCGAGCCCTTCCGCTGCGCGCAGGTCGCGCCGGACGCCGAGCGCTACGACGGCGCCGCTGTCCACGCCCGGCAACTGGCCCTGCTGGAGGCACACCCTGTGAAGGGCGCCCCCGAGTTCGGCGCCCTGGCCCTGGGCTCGGGCGAGCGCGTCTGGGCCGAGCAGTTCCGCGAGCAGATCCTGCGCGAGGCCGCCGAGGGGCGCTTCACCGGGGCGGCGGGCAGCGTGAAGTACGGCCAGTTCGAGGCGGCCTTCCGCGTCTACTACTACGACCGGGTCCGGGCTGCCTTCCCCGGCCTGTTCGCCCCCGCGGACGAGGCGGCCCTCGCGGCGTGGTTCGCGGCGATCAACCGGCGCGCGCTCACCGTCGAGTGGGTCGACTGGCTCTACGCGCTCGCCTTCGCCCAGGCGCCGGGGGGGCCGTACGAGAACCAGGAGATCGGGGCGGGGCTGCTGGCCATGCTGGAGCAAACGGGCCTGGCCGACCCGGCGCTGGCGGCGCAGAACCGGGACTACCTGGCCCGGCAGCCGCGCGGCTGGGAAACGCGGACGCGCAACAACGACGACACTTACATCTACCAGATGGACTGGATCGCCAACGCCTATTTCCAGTCCCTCGCCACGGGCGGGCCGCCGCCCGAGCGCCTGCGCCGCTCGCTGGAGTGGCTGATGCTGCAGATGCCGCCCGACGGCAGCCCCCTCGGCTACAACTTCCCCACCCCGGTCACGCCCGACGGCGCCGCGTTGCTCGGGGCGCAGCAGCTCGGCGACCCGCGCTACCTCTGGTTCGCCGGCCGGGCGCTGGAGGGCAGCGCCCAGCGCTACGGCTTCACCCGCCCGTTCCCCGGCGCCGACGGTCCGCTCGCCGGCGCCGGCCGGCCGCCGACTGAGGGCTCGTGCCTGATCAGCGCCGAGACGGGGGTGCCAAACCGCCCCGGCCCCGTCGCCCCCGACAAGATCGTCTTCCGCGACGGCTGGGCGCCCGATGCCCAGTACGCGCTGCTCAACCTGCGCTTCACCGGCTGGCACCGCTACAAGGCCACGAACACGCTGACCCTTGTGTCCCGGCGTGGCACCCTGCTCGCCGACCAGCAGGCGGGCGCCAGCCTCCCGTGGCTCCCCCGCGGCCGGAGCCTGGCCCGCGACAAGCGCCTGGCCCGCGAGGCGCTCAACGGCCTGATCGTCCCCCGCTCCGGCATGAGCGCCGTCGCGCAGCAGCTCGGCGGCCTCGGCGGGCTCTGGGCCCAGGACCCGCCGTTCTTCGCGCGGGTCGTCGGGTTCGAGCTGCGCGACGGGCTCGACATTAGCACAACGGCGCTGGAAGGGTGGCGCGGCTGGAGCCAGACGCGCACGATCTACTTCTACCACGACGGGCCGATCGTCGTGCTCGACGCGGCCGACGGCCCACGAACACAGCGGGCGGCGGTGGTGTGGAACGTCCTCGAGGGCGGCGCCCTCGCCGCAGGGGCAGTATCGCTGGACGGGGGCGAAGCGCCCGCGCGCCTGGTGCTGGTGCCGCTCGACGGGGGCGCGCTCACGCAGCGGCCAGCAAGCCCGGCGGGCTCGCAGGTCCGCTACAGCGGGGGCGATGGTGGGCGTTTGCGGCTCGCGAGCGTGATTTTGAGCGGCGCCTGGGCCGACGCCGCCGTGGCGCGCGTCGTCGCGGAGGGCCGTGACATGCTGCGTATTAGCAGCCAGGGCCGCTCGGTCGAGGTGCCGCTCAGCGCAGAGTGATCGAAGGGCGCGGGTCAGACCAAGACGGGTAGATCTTCCTTGCTGGCCCGCTACGGCGAGAAGCTGGCGGTGGTGGTCTCGCTGATCGCGATCGCGGTGCTGCTGCTGATCACAAACTGGTTCTTCCACGGCGTCTACTGGAAGGGCTGGATGGCGAACTTCCACCAGCAGAAACGCCGGATCATCGGCGGCTCGGCGGGCCAGTGGCTCGGCCTGGTGGTGCTTGGCTTCACCAGCATCTACCGCGAGGGCTTCGAGACGGTGCTGTTCCTCCAGGCCCTCGTGCTCGAGTCCGGGGCGGGCGCCGTGCTCGCGGTGGTTCGCCCTCTACGCGACCGGAGAGGTCGAGCAGCGCTCCGTCGGGCGGCAGGTCACGGCCTAGAAAGCGCCGCTGCGTTTCATCTCCTGGCCCCCTCGACGAGCGCCCCATTGCGGTAGGCCTCGACGAGCTTGCGCAGGTCGTCGAGCTGGCCGTAGAGCATACGGCCGGTGTCGGTGTCGGCGATCAGCTGGCGGTGGGAGAAGGTATCGACGCGCTCGGTGCGCGGGGCGGCGTCGAGGCCGCGCTCGATGATCTCGTCGGTGGAGCTGAAGGGCTCGTGGGCGGCGAGCAGCAGCTCGTGTGAGTTGCCGATCAGGGTGTAGCCGGCGATTCCGGTGACGGGCTGGTACGCCTCGCTCATGCCGCCGTCGATCACGATCAGGCGGGCGTTGCCGTGCAGCGGGCGCTCGCCCTTCGCCAGCTTCACGGGCGTGTGGCCATTGATGATGTGGCCGCGGTCGGGGTCAGCGCCGAAGGCGGCGAGCATCTTGCGGCAGAAGCCCTCGTCGTCGCGCAGGGCGTAGTAGGGGCCGTTCGGCTCGCGGTGGGTGGCCGAGTCGGCGATCACATAGCGCTCGAAGGTGGTCATGCGCAGGCGGCCGTAGAGCGGCGAGTGCTGGCCGCACCACAGGTACCACATCGCGTCCTGGCCCTGCTGTCGCGCCGCGGGTTCGTCGGCGAAGAAGGCGGCGCGGGCCAGCTGCTCGTAGCGCGACAGGAGCGCGGGCCCGGCCAGCTCCTCGCCGGCGAGGGGGAAGCGGGTGAACTCGCCCCGCTCGTTCACCGGCAGGCAGCCGTGGTAGAGCAGGTTGCCGTCCTGGACCTGGAACATCGAGCCGTAGCTGTAGAGAAAGCGGATGTGGCGCTGCAGCCGCTCGCTGGAGCGGAACTGGACGGCCAGCTCCGCCACCACCGCCGCCTCGCCATCCGTCAGCGCCGCCCGGTCGCCCCGGCCGAGGGTCGGCCAGCGCGCGTCGAGCATGGGGTGGGCCACGCCGTCGATTGTGACCGTGCCGGCCTCCAGGTCCACCCCGTCGAGCACGAGCCGGTCTTCCATCCTGTACTCTGGGTGGCGGCGGATGATCTGGGCCTCCAGCTTGAGCTGGATGACCGCGATCGTCTTGTGCATACGGGCCACGAGCTCGCGGGAGAACTCCTCCATCGAGGGGCCGTGCTTGGGCAAGAAGATCGTGCACGGGTCGTCGCCGTAGACCTCCTCGGCGAATCGGGCGAGGGCGCGCAGGCTGATCCCGTAGCCATCGACCAGGGTTTCCAGGGTCGCGTAGCGCAGGGCGAGCCGGATCACATTGGCGATCAGGGCCGGGGAGCCGCCGGCGGCCGCCATCCACGACACGTCGTGGTTGCCCCACTGCAAGGTCACCGAGTGGTGGGCGATCAGCCGGTCGACCACGCGCTCGGCGGCCGGGCCGCGGTCGTAGATATCGCCGAGGATGTTGAGCCGGTCGACGACCAGGGTGCGGATGACATTCGCCATGGCGACGATCAGCCGCTCGCCCTCGCCCAGGTCGACGATCGAGCCGACGATGCGCCGGTAGTACAGCTCGCGCTGGGCGTTGTCGCCCTGGCTTTCGCTGAGCAGCTCCTCCAGAATATAGGCGAGCTGGGGCGGCAGCCGCTTGCGCACCTTGCTGCGCGTGTACTTCTGGCCGGCGGTGCGGGCGACGCGGGCCAGCCGGCCGATCGCGTCCTCCATCCAATGGTCCAGGTCGGGGCGGCGCTCGCGCAGGTGGCGCAGCTTCTGCTCCGGGTAGTAGACGAGCATCGCCAGCTCGACCTGCTCGTCGGCGCCCAGCTCGTCGCCGAAGGTCTGGGCGATCTTGCGCCGGACGGCGCCGGAGGCGTGGCGCAGGATGTGGTCGAACTGCTCGTAAGCGCCGTGGATGTCGGAGATGTAGTGGTCGGTCCCCTTGGGCAGGGCCAGGATCGCGCTGAGGTTGATCATCTCGGTGTGGGCCGCGGTGATCGTCGGGTAGCGCTCGCTGAGCAGCCGCAGCAGGCGCAGCTCCTGGTCGCTGTAGTGGGCAGGCGAGGCCATAAACACCTCCGGGGTTCTAGGCGACGGCGAGGGCCCGGCGGAGGTGGTCGAGCGAGCTGTTGCCGCCGGAGCAAACGACGCCGACCTTGCGGCCGGCGAGCTGGTCGCGCATCCGGTAGGCCGCGGCCAGCGCGGCGGCCCCTGCGGCCTCGGCCAGCGTGTGGGCCCGCTCCAGCATCCAGACCATCGCCCGCAGGATCTCGTCGTCGGACACGAGCACGAAGTCGTCGAGCTGCTCGCGCAGCACGCGCTGGGGCAGCTCGAAGGCGCTGCCGGTCGCCAGCCCCTCCGCGAAGGTGCGGTCGGGGGCGCTGACGGCGCGGCCGGCCCGCCACGACTCGTAGGCCGCCGGCGACGCCGCGGCCTGCACACCGATCACGCGGGTGGACGGGCTGATCGCCCGCGCGACAATGCAGGCTCCCGCCGCCCCGCTGCCCCCGCCGATCGGGACGAAGATCGCGGCCAGCTCCGGTTCGTCCTCGAGCATCTCCAGCGCCTCGGTGGCGACGCCGGCGATCAGCAGGGGCTCGTCGCCGGAGTGGATGTAGCGGTAGCCGTGCGCGCGGGCCAGGCGCTCGCACTCCAGGCGGGCCGCGTCGAAGCTGGGGCCGTGAAAGATCACCTCGGCGCCCATGCCCTGCATGGCGGCCACCTTGCCCGGGTTGGCGGCCTCGGGCACGACGATTCGCGCTGTCACGCCGAACAGGCGGGCCGCGAAGGCCACCGACTGGCCGTGGTTGCCGGTTGAGGCGGCGATCACGCCGCGCTCCCGCTCCTCGGGGCTGAGCTGGGCGATCAAGTTGACGCCGCCGCGCACCTTAAACGCGCCGACCGGCTGGTAGTTCTCGTGCTTGACGTAGACAGGCGTGCCGAGCAGGGCGTCGAGGGCCGGGTAGCGGTGGAGCGGCGTGCGCGCCAGGTGGGGCCTGATCCGGGCGCGGGCGAGCAGGACATCCTGAAAGGTCGGTGGGTTCATTGGCACACCTTATCGAAGGACGGCTACAGCGCCGCGCGCAGGATGCCGGCGAGCTCGTCGTCGGCGAGGGCAGAAACGCCAGGGCGACGCCTGCCCCCAGCCACCATCGGGACGGGCGGGCGCCCCCTTTGTTCGCGGAGTGGTTGGATTGTAGCGCCGCCGGGCGGCCAGCGCAACCCGCCCTAGCCCCGCTCGGGGGCCAGCTCGCCGCCTACTCCGTCGACGTCGAGCCGGAACACCTCCTCCAGGCCGTCCTCCTCGTCCATGTGCTCGTCGACTTTGCGGAAGCCGAGGCGCGCGGCGATCGCCTGGGATGGCGCGTTGTCGGGGCGGATCGAGAGCACGAAGCGGCGCACCCCCTGGCTTGCGGCCCAGCTTATCAACGCCTCGACCGCCTCGCGGGCGTAGCCGCGGCGGCGGAACGCGGGGAAGATTGTGTACCCCATCTCCATCCCTCCGGGGGCCAGGTCGCTCAGGTAAGCCGGCCCGGGGCGGGTGTGGAAGCCGATATAGCCAACCATCATACCGCTGGCCCGCTCGGCAACGGCGCGCAGCCCCCAGGGCTGGTAGGCCGGGTCGGCCTGCAGGTCGCCCAAACGCATCTCGATCAGCGGGCGCTCGGCGAACCACTCGGGCGGGACGGCGAGGCCGGCCAGCGCTCCGGCGGTGCTGGCGTCGCCGGCTAGCGACGCGGACAGGAAGGCGGGGGTCAGGGGGACGAGGGTCAGGCGCTCGGAGTTGATGGGCGTGGACGGCGGTATCGTGGACATTGACGCTCCTGCATTCGATCGCCCGGCGGCGACCGGCGCAGTGTAGCTCGTCGCGCCTGGGTTTGCATCGCTCCCAAGGCGCATTTTCTGCGGTGTTAGGGCTAGGAGAGTGAGACGGCCGTGCGCGCCCAGAGTTGCACGGCCGGCGCGGCGGTGGTACCCTGCGTGCACCCCGCACGCCGGCCGCCACGCGGCCTTAAGAAGAGGCGCTATGGACTCGCTGCTTCTCGCCCCGCCGCCCCGCCAGATCGAGCGGGCAGGGGGGGCGCTATCGCTCGGCGGCCGCCGCCGGATCGCCCTCGTCGCCCCCGATCCCCAGGCGCTGCTGCCGGCCGCCCGGCGGCTCCAGGCGGCCTTCCTTCGCGCCGGGGTCGCCTGGGAGCTGTCGGCCGCCCCTCTCGCCGCCGGCTCCCCTGGCGCGCTGCTCGCCGTCGACCCGGCGCTAGCCGCGCGCCCCCAGGGTTACCGGCTAACCGTTGGTCCGGGCGGCGTGCAGATCGTCGGCCACGACCCAGCGGGCGTCTTCTACGGCGTCTGCACGCTGATCCAGATCGTCGAGCAGGTCGGCGCCCGCCTGCCCGCCCTCGCGATCGACGACTGGCCCGACTTCCCGGCCCGCGGGGTGATGCTCGACATCAGCCGCGACCGCGTGCCGACGATGGCCTACCTGCGCGAGCTAGTCGACATGCTCGCCGGCTGGAAGATCAACCAGCTCCAGCTGTACACCGAGCACACCTTCGCCTACGCCCGCCACCCAGCGGTGTGGCGCCACGCCTCGCCGCTCACCGGCGACGAGATCCTGGAGCTCGACGCCTTCTGCCGCGAGCGCTGCGTCGAGCTGGTGCCGAACCAGAACAGCTTCGGCCACATGGAGCGCTGGCTTGTCCACCCCCACTACGCCCACCTAGCCGAGACGCAAGGCGAGTTCGACACCCCGTGGGGCCACACGATGCGCGGGCCCTTCACCCTGTGCCCGGGCGACCCGGGCAGCCTGGAGCTGGTGCGCGGCCTGCTCGACGAGCTGCTGCCGCACTTCCGCAGCCGCATGGTCAACGTCGGCTGCGACGAGACGATCGACCTCGGCCAGGGGCGCAGCCGCGCAGTGTGCGAGGAGCGCGGCCACGGCCGGGTGTACCTCGACTTTCTCCAGGCGCTCCACCGCGAGGTGGGCGCCCGCGGCCGCATGATGCAGTATTGGGGCGACATCATTCTCAACCACCCGGAGCTGATCGGCGAGCTGCCCCCCGACGCGATCGCGTTGAACTGGGGCTACGAGTCCACCCACCCCTTCGACGTCGAGTGCGGGCGCTTCGCCGCGGCCGGCCTGCCCTTCTACGTCTGCCCCGGCACCTCGACCTGGAACAGCCTTGCCGGCCGCACCGAGAACGCCGTGACGAACATCGCCAGCGCGGCCGCGAGCGGCCTGCGCCACGGAGCGATCGGCCTGCTGAACACCGACTGGGGCGACCGCGGCCACTGGCAGGCCCCCCTGTTCAGCTACCCCGCCATGCTCGCCGGCGCGGCCTTCGCCTGGTCCGCCGAGGCGAGCCTCGCGCTCGACGTCGCCCGGGCGACCGGCCTGCACGCCCTCGCCGACCCGAGCGGCGCCGCCGGCCGCGCGCTGTACGACTTGGGCAATGTGTACCGCGAGCTGCCCTACGTCGTCAACAGCTCTGCGCTCTTCCTCGCCCTACAGCTCCCACTGGACGAGCTGGCCGCGCGCCGCACCCGCAACATCCCTCTGGAGCCGGAGATGCCCGCCCGCGCCCTCGCCGCGATCGACGCCGCGCTCGGGCACCTTTCCGCAGCGCAGGTCCGCCGCCCGGACGCGGCCCTCGTCGCCGCCGAGGTCGCCCACGCCGCCGCGCTCATGCGTCACGCCTGCCGCCGGCTCGCGCTGACCCTTGACCGCGGCCCCCTCGTCGACCCGGCGCAGCGGCTCGCCCTGCACGACGAGCTCCACGCCCTCGTCGCCGAGCAGCGCCGGCTCTGGCTGGCCCGCTCGCGCCCCGGCGGCCTGGAGGACAGTGTCGCCCGCTTCGCCCCGGCCCTCGCCGACTACGCGTAGGCGATACGGCCCCGGCGAAACCGCGCTAGGCCGGCGTCGCCCGATCTGCTCACCCTTAAAGGAGCCCCTATGCCTGACCCGCTCGCAGTGGCGGCGCGCTTCTCGCTCGACCCGTACCGCATCGCGCCGCCCGATGAGATGCTCACGCCGGCCCTGCTGATCTACCCTGAGGCCGTGGATGCCAACATCGCCGTAACCCTGGGCCTGCTCGGCGGCGACGCGGGCCGCTGGCGGCCCCATGTGAAGACGGCCAAGCTGGCGTGGGTGATGCGGCGCATGCTCGACCACGGCGTGCGCCACTTCAAGTGCGCCACCACCGCCGAGCTGGCGACGCTATGCGCCCTCGGCGCGCCCGATGTGCTGCTGGCCTTTCCCGTCGTCGGCGCGAACGCCCGCCGCGTGGCCGCCCTCGCCGCCGCCCACCCGGGCACGCGCGTCTCCGTCCTGGTCGACGACCCGGCCCAACTCGCTGCGTGGCGTGGCAGCCCCGTCGCTGTGTTCCTCGACCTCAACCCCGGCATGGACCGCACGGGGGCGACACCACTGGAGGAGACGGCGGCGGCCCTTGCCGGGGCGGTCGCAGCCGCGGGGCTCGTGCTCGCCGGCCTGCACTGGTACGACGGCCACGTCGGCGGCATCGCGCCGGTGGAGCAGGCCATGGCCGCCCATCGCGGCTACGACCGGCTGCTCACCCTCGTCACGGCCGTGGAGGCGGCCGGCGTGGCGGTGCCGGAGGTGATCACGTCCGGCACGCCCGCGCTGCCCCACGCCCTGACCTACGCCCCCCTGGCCCGGGCGCCGTTCACGCACCGTGTCTCGCCAGGGACGGTGGTCTACGGCGACCTGACCTCGCTCGCCGAGCTGCCGGCGGCCTGGGGCTACAGGCCGGCGGCCCTCGTCCTGTCCGCCGTGGTCAGCCGGCCGCGCAGGGGCCGCGTCACGTGCGACGGAGGCCACAAAGTTGTCTCGGCCGACGCCGGCGTGCCGACCTGCGCGGTGCTCGGGCACCCGGCTTGGGCGCCGGCCCGGCCGAGCGAGGAGCACCTGCCGATCGACCTGCCGGACGGCGAGGAGCCGCCTCCGGTTGGCGCGCTGATCTACCTGCTGCCGCGCCACATCTGCCCCACCGTGAACAACTTCGACCAGGCGGCGCTCGCCGTGGGCGGGGCCGTGACAGCTGTCGAGCCGGTCAGCGCCCGAGGCCACGAGCTGCTGGCCGGGCGGGGGTGATCGGGCGGCCTGCGGGGCCACACGGTGGTACAATGCCCGCGGCAATCGGCGATGGGCAAGGTGGCTCGGCATGGATCGCTCGCGTATCGCGGCCTGGTGGCGCGCCACCGTAGGGTGGCTGACCCTCGACGGCCGCATCCGCGTGGGCAAGCCCGGCGCGCTGGTCGGCGCCGGCCTGGTCGCCGTTCTCGCGCTTGCCCTGCCCTCGCGCTGGATGATCTTCCTGGCCTACGCGGCCCTGCTGCTCCTGCTCGGGGCCTTCGCCTGGGTCCGCGCGCTCGCGGCGCGCCTGCGCCTGGAGCGGCAGGTCGAGGCGGCGTGGGCCCAGGTGGGCGACGAGCTGGAGGAGCGCTGGGAGGTGGCGAACGACAGTGTGATGCCGCTTCACTGGCTGGAGATCGACGACGCCTCGACGCTGCCGGGCTACACCACGCGCCGCGTCGTATCGGCCGCCGCTGGCGAGCAGATCCAATGGCGCACGACGGCCCGCTGCGAGCGGCGTGGGGTGTACCAGCTCGGCCCGCTGATCGCGCGCCTGAGTGACCCTCTGGGCATCTTTCGCTTCGAGGGGCGCGGGTCCGCGGAGCGCCGGCTGGTCGTCTACCCGCCGCTGGTGCGCCTGCCGGCCCTGCCGCTGCCGCGCGGCCTGCGCGGCGGCCTCGCCCAGGCCGACCTCTTGCAGCTCCACGCCACCCCGAGCGTCGGCGGCGTGCGCGACTACACCCCCGGTGACCCGCCCAGCCGCATCCACTGGCCCTTCGTCGCCCGCCACGGGCGCCTGGTCGTCAAGGAGTTCGACCAGGAGCGGGCGGGCGCGCTCTGGCTGGTGCTCGACCTTGCGGCCGCGGCCTACCCGCCCGTCGCGCCGGCCGAGGCGGCCGTTGGACGGCAGCCCGTGGTCGGGCAAAGCTCGGTGGTGAGCGAGCTGGCCGCGGAGTTTCGGCCGGCCAGCCTCCCCGACCTGGCGATCACGCTCGTCGCGTCGCTGGGGGCCCAGGCCCTCGCTGAGGGCCGCACCGTCGGCCTGATCTGCGACGACGGCCGCCGCCGCGCCGTGCAGCCGGCGAGCGGGCCGCGCCAGCTTTGGCGCATGCTGAACGAGCTGGTCGACGGCGAGGCCACCGGGGCCCGACCCCTCGGCGCGCTTCTGCGCGACGCCCCCGAGCTGCGCGGCTCCGGCCAGGCCGGCGCCGCGATCATCGTGGTGACCGGCGCGCTCGACGCCGGCTGGCTGCCCGACTTCGCCGCGCGCACGGGCGGCCGGGCCGGCGGCGGGCTGGCCCTGCTCATCGCCGCCCAGGCAACCGACGCCGCCCCCTGCGAGGCGCTCCTAGCCAGCCGCGGTGTCGCCGCGCACACCTTTACCCTCGGCACCGCCCTCCCGCTGGTCAACCCGCCGCGCCGGCGGGTCACCGCGCGGGTCTCGCCCCTCGGGCGCGTGATCCGTGACGGGGCGCGGTAGGGCCACCTGGCGACTATATGGAAGCGTTTATCAACTACCTGCTCCGGCGCTTCGCGCCGCGCGTCGGCTGGGTTCTCGGCCTGCTCATATTCGCCGCCGCGACCTGCCCCGCCCTGGTTGGCTCAGGCGCCAGGATCCCCCTGCCCGGTGAGCTGCTCTTCTGGGGCGGCCTGGGCGCCGCGATGCTCGGCCTGCGCGGCGGCCGCGCCCCCCGGCTCGCCCGCTTCCTCCTCGCCGCACCGGCCGCCTGCCTCCTCGCCCTGGCCCTGGTCGCCTCCCTCGGCCAGGCCCTGCCGCCCGCCGACCTGCTCTGGGGCGACCTCGGCGCCCTGGCCGGCGCCGCCCTCGGCTGGCTGCGCGGCGCCGCCCCGCCTCCCACCGTCGAGCTGCTCTCGGGACGCTTTCTCGCCGCCTCGCTCCCGCGGCTCGGGCGCGAGCTGCTGGCCGCACCGGGGGGCGGTGAACGCGGGGCGTCCCTGATCGTCGCCACGCTCGCGCTGGCCGGAACCGTCGCCGGCGCGTTCTGCCTCGGCCTCGGCGCTGGCGCCCGCCGGCCGACCTTCGCCTGGAGCGTGCCCCTGCTCGTCGCCACGGCGGCGGCGACGATTCTCAGCGGCTCGAACGGGGCTGGGCTCGTGATCGGCGCTGCCGTACTGCTGCTGCTAGCCCTCGCCACCGCGCACCTGGCCCGCGAGCGCGCGTGGGAGCTGGCGGGCGCTGGCTACTCCGAGGAGCTGCGCTGGGGCACGATTGGCTGGGGCGCCCTCGGCGGCATGTTCGTGCTCGGCGCCGCCCTCGCCCTGCCCACCGCCATCCCCAGCCCGATCGCCCGCCTGTTCCAGCCGCCCGCGGAGCTCCCATCGGGCCTCGCCGCGATCGAGCAGGCGGTGCAGAGCGGCGCAAGCCAGCCCCAGCCCACCGTCGACGTCGGCCTGTCCCAGCTCCCGTCCGTCCCCCTCGGCGTCTCCCTGGAGCAGGGCCCGCCCGAAACGCTCGCCCTGCGGGTCACCGCCCCGCCGCTCCCCGCGAGCGCGTGGCCGCGCTACTGGCGGGCGCGCGTACTCAGCCGCTACAACGGGCGCAGCTGGGCGGCCGACGCGCGCCGGGGCCCGTTCTACCCCCTGGCGGCCGATGGGCCGGCGCCGGCCGGGGCGATCGTCCAGGAGGTCGAGGATATGCGCCCCGGCCGCGGCCTGATCCTGGCCCAGCCGGACGTGGTCGGCCTCGACGTGCCCGCCGTCGCCGAGCGCCTCCCCGACGGCTCGCTCGCCGCGCTCACTGGCGACCCGCCGGGGGGCCGCTACCGGGCGATCTCCCTCCCTCAGGAGTTAGCCGCCGTCAGTGTGGTGACGCCGCCGAGCCCGCCCCCCGACTACAGCGCGACCTTGGCCCTGCCCCGCGCGCTGCCCCAGCGGGTGCGCGAGCTCGCCCAGGCCATCGCCGGCGACTCGCCGACGGCCCTGGAGCGGGCTCTGGCCCTGGAGCGATATTTGCGCGAGCTCCCTTACACCTACACAGTGCTCCCGCTGCCCGAAGGGGTCGACGCCGTCGACCAGTTCCTTTTCTCGATGCGCGAGGGCTACTGCACCTATTACGCCTCGGCCATGGCCGTCATGGCGCGCAGCCTCGGCATCCCGGCCCGCGTCGCCACCGGCTATGCGACAGGCGAGTACGACCAGGCGGCGGGCGTTTACCTCGTGCGCGAGGCCGACGCCCACGCCTGGCCCGAGCTGCTGATCGACGGCCGCTGGCTGCCCTTCGAGCCGACCCCCGTCCGCCCGCTCCCCGCCCGCGCCACGGACGGGCCGCCTGAGCTCCCCACTCCCGTCCCGATCGAGACAGCCGACCCCGCCCCGCAGCCCCTGCCCGCCTGGGCCGTCGCCGCGCTCGTGGGGGGCGCCATGGTTGCCGTCGCCCTCGTCGGGTGGGCCGCGCTGGCGTACCGGCGCCGCTACCGGACGGTTCTGGAGCGGGCGATTCTCAGCCTGGAGCGGCTGGGAGCACGGGCCGGCGTCCCCTGGCCTGTTGGGGCCACGCTCCACGAGTACGCGGGGCTGGTCGAGGAGCGGGTTGGGGAAAGCCGGCCCCTGCGGCGGCTGGTGGCACAGATTGAGCTTGTCCGCTACGGGGGGCGCCGCTTGAGCCCGGATGAGGAGCGGCGCCTGCGGAGCGCCGTCGCCGAGCTGACCGACTGGCTGCGACGCGCCCGCCGGTAGCCCGGTGTGCGGACAGGTTTACACGATGAGGGAGGGGAGATGGCTGAGAGCTTCGACATCGTCGTGATCGGCGGCGGGCCGGCCGGCGTGACTGCGGCGCTGCGCGCCCGCGAGCTCGGCGCGTCGGTGGCCCTGGTAGAACGCGGCAGGATGGGCGGTACCTGCACCAACGACGGCTGCGCGCCCACCCGGGTGCTGGCCAAGGCCGCCCGGCTCATCCGCGACGCTGAGCAGTTCGCCGACTACGGCCTGCGCGGCGCCCCGCCGCAGGTAGACTTCGCCGCTCTCATGGAGCGCAACCGCGAGATCATCGGCAAGCTCCACGCGAAGAAGGACCTGATCGGCGCTCTGGAGCGCGCCGGGGTGCGTTTGTTCGCCGGCGCCGGCCAGGCCCGCTTCGCCGACCCGCACCGCATCGCCCTGGGAGACGGCGGTGAGCTGCGCGGCGAGCAGTTCATCCTTTGCGTCGGCGGCCACCCGCGCCGGCTGCCCTTCCCCGGCAACGAGCACGCCCTCACGCTCAACGATGTCTGGTCGCTGCGCGAGCTGCCGCCCCGCATCGCAATCGTCGGGGCCGCGGCCACCGGCTGCCAGCTCGCCTCGATCTTCCGCGTCTTCGGCTCCAGCGTGACCCTGCTGGAGATGGCGCCGCGCATCCTCCCCGGCGAGGACGAGGTCGTCACCCGCGGTGTCAGCGACGCCTTCGAGCGGCGCGGGATCGGCGTGGTCACGGAGATTGGCGGGGTGAGCCGGCTCGAGCGCGGCGAGAACGGCCTCGCGCTCTGGTACAAGCAGGGCGAGGAGGAGCGGCGGGCCGACGTCGACGCCGTGGTGCTGGCCGTCGGCTGGCCGGGCAACGTCGAGAACCTGGGGCTGGACGCGGCCGGGGTCGAGGTCGAGCGCAGCTATGTCAAGGTCGACGAGACGCTGCGCAGCTCGCAGCCGCACATCTTCGCCGCCGGCGACATCAACGGCCAGATGATGCTGGTCCAGGGCGCCACCGACGAGGCCAGGGCCGCCGCCCAGAACGCGGTGCTCGGCCGGCGCCGGCGCTTCGAGCACCGCGTGGTGCCCCACGGCGGCTTCACCGACCCGGAGTACGGCAGCGTCGGCCTGACCGAGGCGGCCGCCCGCGAGCAGCACGACATCGTGGTGGCGACGGTGCCCTTCGCCGGCCTCGACCGGGCCGTGATCGACGGGCGCGACGAGGGCTTCTGCAAGCTGATCGTGTCGCGCGAAACCCACGCCATCCTCGGCGCCCACGTCGTCGGCGAGCAGGCCGTCGAGATCGTCCACGTCGTCGCGGGGCTCATGCAGGCCCACAGCACGATCGAGCGCCTGGCCCAGCTCGAGATCGCCTACCCGACCTTTGCCGCCGCGGTCGGCATTGCGGCGCGCCAGATCACCCGTGAGCTCGGCTCAACCCCGGTCGCCGAGGAGTGGGGCCAGTCCGACCAGCCGAGCGCCGAGTGGGAGCGCTCGCACCGATAGGAGGAGCGCGAGATGGACGTGCGGGTGGTGCGCAGCGACCGGCGGGCCAAGACGGTGAGCGCCCGCGTGGTTGACGGGGTGCTGGAGGTGCTGGCGCCGGCCAACCTGAGCGACGCCGAGCTCCAGCCGATCATCGCGCGGCTGCGGCAGCGGCTCGATCGCCGCGAGCGCCGGCGCGAGCTCGACGACGGCGACCTCCAGCGGCTCGCCGAGCGGCTGAACCGCGAACACTTCGGCGGCGGCCTGCGCTGGTCGTCCATCACCTGGTCGGCCCAGCAGGAGAAGCGCTACGGCAGCTGCACGCCATCGCTCGGCACCATCCGTGTCTCCCACCGCCTCGCCACCATGCCGCCCTTCGTGCTGGAGTACGTGGTGATGCACGAGCTGGCTCACCTGGTCGAGGCCAACCACGGCCCGCGCTTCTGGCGCCTGGTCAGCCGCTACCCCCGCTCCGAGCGCGCCCGCGGCTACCTGATGGCCGTCGGCCTGGAGGAGCTCGACGAGCCCCCGGACGACCTCGATTGAGCGATCCGTTCGGTTAGCGTTCCTTCACTCTCCGTCCCCGGGCCACCACCCCTCAACCCGCGCCGCGGTGCTACAGTGATCATCGTGAAACGGTGCACGGAGCTCCGCGGCGCGCCTGCGCCGCACGGAGCAGGCTAAAGGGGCAGAGCAATGACGACCGCACTTCCGACCGAGACCGGCGCCGACCAGGCGTGGCGCGATTTTGTCCCCGGCCCGTGGGTCGAGCAGATCGACGTGCGGGACTTCATCCAGCGCAACTACCGGCCCTACGAGGGCGGCGCCGACTTTCTGGCCCCGGCCACCGAGCGCACCGCCGCGCTGTGGGCCGAGCTGCGCGAGCTGTTCGACCTCGAGCGGGCCCGCGGCGTGCTCGACGTGTCGCAGATCCCCAGCAGCATCACCGCCCACGCCCCCGGCTACATCGACCGCGAGCGCGAGCTGATCGTCGGCCTCCAGACCGACGCCCCGCTCAAGCGGGCCATCTTCCCCAATGGCGGCTGGCGCATGGTCGAGAGCAGCCTGGAAAGCTACGGCTTCCCCATCGACCCGGCGGTGCGCGACGTCTTCACCAAGTACCGCAAAACCCACAACGACGGCGTTTTCGACGTGTACACCCCGGAGATCCTGGCCGCCCGCCGCTCGCACATCGTTACCGGCCTCCCCGACGCCTACGGCCGCGGCCGGATCATCGGCGACTACCGGCGCGTGCCGCTCTACGGCGTGGACCGGCTGATCGCCGCCAAAAAGGCCGAGAAGGCCGGCCTCGACGCGAGCCACGCCACCGACGAGGTGATCCGCGACCGCGAGGAGCTGGCCGAGCAGCTTCGGGCCCTGAGCGAGCTCAAGCAGATGGCCGCGAGCTACGGCTACGACATCTCCCGCCCGGCGACCACTGCCCGCGAAGCCGTCCAGTGGCTGTACTTCGCCTACCTGGCCGCCGTCAAAGAGCAGAACGGCGCCGCCATGTCGCTCGGGCGCACCAGCAGCTTCCTCGACATCTACTTGGAGCGCGACCGCGCCGCCGGCCTGATCGACGAGACGGCGGCCCAGGAGCTGATCGATGATCTGGTGATCAAGCTGCGGATCGTGCGCTTCCTGCGCACCCGCGAGTACGACGCCCTGTTCTCGGGCGACCCGACCTGGGTCACCGAGTCGCTCGGCGGCATGGGCTGCGACGGGCGCACCCTCGTCACGCGCACCAGCTTCCGCTACCTCCAGACGCTCTACAACCTCGGCCCCTCGCCGGAGCCCAACCTGACGGTCTTCTGGTCGCCGCAGCTGCCGCGGGGCTTCAAGCAGTTCTGCGCCCAGGTCAGCATCGACACCAGCGCCATCCAGTACGAGAGCGACGAGCTGATGCGGCCGATGTGGGGCGACGACACCGCGATCGCCTGCTGCGTGAGCGCGATGAGCGTCGGCAAGCAGATGCAGCTGTTCGGCGCGCGGGTCAACCTGGCCAAGTGCCTGCTGTACGCGATCAACGGCGGCCGCGACGAGATCAGCGGCGAGCAGATCGCGCCGCCGAGCGCCGCTGTGGGCGACGGCGCCCTCGACTACGACGACGTGCTGGCGAAGTTCGACGCGATGATGGACTGGCTCGCCCGAGTCTACGTCAACGCGATGAACTGCATCCACTACATGCACGACAAGTACGCCTACGAGCGGATCGAGATGGCGCTCCACGACTACAGCCCGCTGCGCACAATGGCCTTCGGCATCGCCGGCCTTTCGGTGGTGGCCGACAGCCTGGCCGCGATCAAGTACGCGCGCGTCCAGCCGGTGCGCGACGAGAGCGGCCTGGTGGTCGACTACGCCACCGAGGGCGAGTTCCCGACCTTCGGCAACAACGACGACCGGGTGGACGCGATCGCGGTCGAGCTGGTGGAGCGGTTCATGGCCAAGCTGCGGGAGCACCCGGCCTACCGCGGCGCCACCCACACCCAGTCGGTGCTGACGATCACCTCGAACGTGGTCTACGGCAAGAACACCGGCAACACCCCCGACGGCCGTCGCCTCGGCGAGCCGTTCGCCCCTGGCGCCAACCCGATGCACGGCCGCGACAAGCACGGCGTTGCCGCCGCCGCGCTCTCACTGGCCCGGCTGCCCTACGCCAGCGCCCAGGACGGCATCTCCTGGACGACCTCGCTGGTGCCGCCGGCCCTCGGCCGTACGCCCGCGGAGCGGATCGACAACCTGGCCGGCGTCCTCGACGCCTACTTCGGCGAGGGCGGCTTCCACATGAACGTCAACGTCCTCGACCGGGCCACCCTGCTCGACGCGATGGACCACCCCGAGCGCTACCCGCAGCTCACGATCCGCGTCTCGGGCTACGCCGTCAACTTCATCAAGCTCACCCGCGAGCAGCAGCTCGACGTCGTCAACCGCACCTTCCACGGCGCGGTCTAGGGACAAGGGGACAAGGGGACAGGGGGACAAGGGGACGGGCGAGAGGCGCCGCGTCCCCTCCCTATCTCGCAACGCCGCTATGGAAGAAACGGGCTACATCCACAGCTTTATCACGGGCTCGGCCTACGATGGGCCAGGGCTGCGCAGCGTGGTTTGGACGACGGGCTGCCACTTTCGCTGCCAGTACTGCCACAACCCCGACACCTGGCACCTGAAGAACGGCGATCAGGTGACGGTGGGCGGGCTGCTGGAAAAGCTGCTCCCTTTCCAGCGCTTCGCCAAAGCGACGGGCGGCGGCGTGACGGTCAGCGGCGGCGAGCCGCTCGTCCAGGCGCCCTTCGTGACGGCGCTGCTGCGCGAGCTGCACGGGCGCGGGGTCCACACCGCCCTGGACACGAACGGCTTCTTTGGCGACCGGGTGAGCGACGCCGACCTCGAAGCGGTCGATCTGGTGCTGCTCGACATCAAATCGTGGGAGCCGGCGACGCATCGGCGAGTGACGGGGGTGGAGGTGGAGCCGGTGCTCCGCTTCGCCCGGCGCCTGGCCGCCCTCGGCCGCCCCGCCTGGCTGCGCTTCGTGCTCGTGCCCGGCCTCAGCGACGACGCCGACAACATCGCCGGCCTGGCCGCCTTCGCCGCCGGCCTGCCCAACCTCGCCCGCGTCGAGATCCTGCCCTTCCACCAGATGGGCCGGGCCAAGTGGCAGCGCCTCGGCCTCGCCTACCCCCTGGAGGCTACCCCGGCCGCCACCGCCGCCGACGTCGAGCGGGCGGCCGCGATCTTCCGCGCCCACGGGGTTGCCGCCGCGTAACAATAAAGCCACGAGGTGCTGTATCGCGCGGGTCCGCCCCTCCCGCTTGACACATTCCCTCGTGGCTTCTGCGTATATAATATGGCCCTGGCGGCCAGCGCAACATGCGGGCACCTACGTATCTTCGCCCACGGGCCGCGCTAGAGGCGGCGCCAGCCAACCCGTGTCCCCCGCGCATAGTGAAGAATGGACCGATGAGCGAGCAACGTCTCCGGGTCGGCGTGATCGGCGCGGGCGTCGGCGCCCTGCACCTTGCCGCCTACGCCCAGATCCCCGAAGTGACCGTGGTGGCCCTCGCCGGCCTCGACGACGACCGCGTGGCCCGCGTGGCTGCCGAGTACCACATCCCACAGACTTACCGCGAGTACGAGCAGCTCCTGGCCGCGCCCAACATCGACGCGGTGAGCATCTGCCTGCCGAACAACCTCCACGCCCCCGTGGCCGTCGCGGCGGCCCAGGCCGGCAAGCACGTGCTGGTCGAGAAGCCACTCGCGCGCAACGCCGTCGAGGGCCGCGCGATCGTGGAGGCGGCCCGCGCCAACGACCGCGTGCTCATGGTCAGCTTCGACAAGCGCTACCGCAGCGATGTGGAGTGGCTCAAGGCCTATGTCGACAGCGGCGCCCTCGGCCGGATCTACTACGCCAAAGCCCACTGGATGCGCCGCGCCGGTATCCCGCGCCTCGGCAGCTGGTTCGTCAGCAAGGACCAGGCGGGCGGCGGGCCCCTCGTCGACCTCGGCGTCCACGTGCTCGACATGGCGATGTACCTGATGGGCGAGCCCGAGCCGCTCACTGTCAGCGCGAGCGCCTACGCCGAGTTCGGCCCGCGCGGCCTGAAGGGCTGGTCGGGCCGCGGCCAGTTCTCCGACCAGCGCCTGCCCTACGAGGTCGAGGACTTGGCGACCGCCTTTATCCGCCTGGAGGGCGGCGCGACGCTGCTGCTGGAGGCGAGCTGGGCCACCCACAGCTCCGCCGGCGACGACTTCGGAGTCACGCTCTATGGCAGCGAGGGCGGCGCCGAGCTCATGGTCCGCAACTACACCTACGAGAACACCGTCCGGGTCTTCACCGACGTTGGCGGCGCGCCAGTCGACGCCGCCCCCAAGATTGTGAAGGGCGAGGGCCACCTCGGCGTGATCCGGCGCTTTGTCCGGGCCATCCTCTATGGCGAGCCGGCCATCCCAAGCCCCGCGGATGGCCTGCGCCGCTCCGCGGTGCTCGACGCCTGCTACCGCTCGGCCAGCGAAGGGCGGGAGATCGAGCTTTTGCGAAGTGAAGCGGCCGATGGATCTACGCAATAGCTGAGAAATAGCTGATACAAGGGGTTGTTGGGCCCTCCCCGGCACGCCGTTTGCATATAGAAACGGCGACGGCGCTCGTCGTGAGCGCTCGGCAGAATTACTACCACGGAGGGACGGACCGTGATCAACTTCATCCTTTGGCTGCTGTTCGGCGCACTGGTCGGCTGGCTCGCGAGCATCGTGATGCGGACGGACGCCCAGCAGGGCGCGCTGCTCAACATCGTGGTCGGCATTATCGGCGCCTTCCTCGGCGGCTTCATCTTCAGCGCGCTGGGCATCGGCGGTGAGAACATCAACAACGGCGACTTCAGCCTGAGCTCGCTGCTCGTGAGCTTCGTCGGCGCGGTCATCCTGCTCGCCATCGTCAACCTGTTCCGCCGGGGCTCGGTGCGCTAGCACCCGTCCCTTCCACATCGGCGCCCCCCGCCAGAATGGCGGGGGGCGCCTTTCGTTGTCCCGCACGCCGTTTTTCGATTGCCGATCTGGCTGTACCATGGGCGGGCGCCCCGCGCCTTGCGGGGCCCGCGCAGGAGGTCGCCCGTGACCAGCACAGCCAGCTTCACCCCGTTCGCCCTGGAGCACTACCAGTCGCAGTTCGAGCACACCGTTGCCTTCAACCTTGCGGATAGCAGCGTCAAGTGCCTCGGCACAAGCGACTGGCTCGACCCTGACGAGGTCGCCGCCCTGCTCGCCACCGGCCTGTTCTACCCCGAGGTGAACGGCACCCGCACACTGCGCGAGCGGATCGCGGCCCTGTACCCCGGCGCCGCCCCGGACCAGATCCTGGTGACGGTCGGCGCCTCGGAGGCAAACAGCCTGGTGTGCGGCACGCTCCTGCGGCCGGGCGATGAGGTGGTGGTGGTTTCCCCGGGCTACCGCCAGGTCTGGGGGCTGGCCCACAACGCCGGCTGCACAGTGCGCGAGCTGCCGCTCGACCCCGATAACGGCTGGCGGCTCGACCTCGACGCGCTCGACGCCCTGGTCGGCCCGCGCACCCGGCTGGTGGCCGTCGTCAACCCGAACAACCCCACAGGGACGGTGTTCAGTGCCGCCGAGATGGAGCGGATCGTTGCGGCCTGCGCCCGAGTCGGGGCGTGGCTGCACGCCGACGAGGTGTACCAGGGAACCGAGGCCGGCGGCGCGGCGGAGACGCCGAGCTTCTGGGGGAGCTACGACCGCGCGATCTGCACCAACAGCCTGTCGAAGGCCTACGGGCTGAGCGGCCTGCGGGTCGGCTGGGCGGTGGCCCCGCGCGAGATGACCGAGGAGCTGTGGCGCCGTCACGAGTACGCCGTGATCGCGGCGGCCGCGCCAAGCATGACGCTGGCGGAGATTGCGCTGCGGCCGCAGAAGCGGCGCTCGCTGCTGGAGCGCCAGCGCCGGATCAGCCGCGAGGGCCGGCAGGTCTGCGAGGCCTGGCTCGCCGAGCAGGGCGGGCGCTTCTCGGCAGCGCCGGCCGCGGCCACCTGTATTGCTTTTGTGCGCTTCGGCCTGCCGCTGGGCTCGTTCGAGCTCGCGGAGCGCATTCGCACGGAGGCCTCGGTGCTCGTCGCGCCAGGCGCCTTCCTGGGCGCGGAGCAGCACCTCCGAATTACCCTTGGCTACGAGCCCGAGAAGGTGCGCGAGGCGCTGCGGCGGATCGGCGAGGTCGCTGCGGGAGCGGTGTGATCCACGGATAGCCCTCGATAGGTTCGGACGGCACCGCAAGTAGATTGGGTGCTGAGCGGTGGCACACATGTTGCTGGCCGGGTGGCGAAGCTGTGTCGCTCGTCCAAAGCAGCATGTTTGAGGGTGCCCGCAATGAGCAATCGTCCTGCCCTGAGCCGTGTGCCAACAGGGGTTCTCGGGCTCGACTCGATCCTGGGCGGCGGCTTATTCCGCGGCGGGATCTATATGATCATCGGCCGTCCCGGGGCCGGAAAAACGATCCTCGGCAACCAGATGTGCTTCGCCCACGTCGGCTCGGGCCAAACCGCTCTCTTCGTCACTCTTTTGGCCGAAAACCACGCCCGCATGGTGGAGCACCTGTCCAGCCTCAACTTCTTCCAGCCCGAGCTGCTCGGCGACGCACTGACCTACCTGAGCGGGATCGAGGTGATCGAGCGCGATGGGCTCAAGGGGCTGCTCCAGTTTCTGCGCCACGAGCTACGCTCGCGCAAAGCGACTCTGCTGGTGCTCGACGGTGTTGGCGCGCTGTGGGACGGCCCCGAGACGGACATCGACCAAAAGCGCTTCCTGCACGACCTCCAGCTCATGCTGGCGGCGCACGGTGGCACCGCACTGCTGCTCAACCAGACTCAGCTCCGCTACGACAGCATCGAGTATACGATGGTCGACGGGATCATCGAGCTGAGCCAGGCCACGTTCGACGTGCGGGTGACGCGGCAGATAGAGGTGCTCAAGTTTCGTGGCAGCGACTACACCCCCGGCCAGCACTTGCTGACCATCACCAACGAAGGGATCACGGTTTACCCACGCACCGAGGCCCATATCGCCGCGCTTGCGCCCGCGGCGGCCGAGCAGCGCACCCGGCTTCCCTTCGGGATCGCCGGGCTCGACGCGATGCTCGGCGGCGGCTTGCTGTCGGGCTCGACGACGGCTCTGGTCGGGGCCCCGGGCAGCGGCAAGACAATTGCGGGGCTGCATTTTCTGGCGGCGGGGGCTGCCGCTGGGCAGCCGGGGCTGTACTTCGGCTTTTACGAGCCGCCGCCGCGCCTGATCGCCAAGGCCAACGCGGTCGGCCTCGACTTCAGCGCCGCCGTCACCGCCGGGCTGACCGAGGTGCGCTGGCACGCGCCGCTCGAGCAGCCCCTCGACCTTCTGGCCGCCGACCTGCTCCGGACAGTGCGGGAGCGTGGCGTGCGGCGGCTGGTCGTCGATGGGCTCAACACCTTTCAGCAGGCCGCCGTCCACCCGGAGCGCCTTGGTCGCTTCTTCACCGCCCTCACCAACGAGCTGCGGGTGCTCGATGTGACCACGATCTTCAATGTGGAGACGCCCGAGCTGTTCGGCACGGGCATCCACTGGCCGGTGCAAGGGCTGACGTCGAGCGCAGAGAATATCATCTATCTGCGTTATATCATCCAACGCAGCCGGCTCGAGCGCCTGATCTCCATCCTCAAGGTGCGCGACAGCGGCTACGACACAAGCATCCACACCTTTACGATCGGCCAGGGTGGGCTCGTCGTCGGCGAGCTGCCGGCGGATGCGATCGATTGGCCGGTCGAAGGCATGTCGCGCGGCGCGCCGTCGCAGAACTCAGGTCCGAGCGTTTCATCTGCCCAGGCAGGAGCCACGTCATGAAGACGATCCTGGTGGTCGACGATGAGCGCGGCGTCACCGAGCTGCTGGCCGATATTCTTGGGGATGAAGGCTACCGTGTGATCACGGCGTTGGATGGCGCCGAGGGGCTGCGGCTGGCCGAGGCCCGACAGCCTGACCTGATTATCTCCGATGTGATGATGCCCAAACTCGACGGCCGGGGCCTGGTACATGCGATCCGGGCCCACCCCCAGCTCCGCGACACGCCCGTCGTGCTCATGAGCGCGGGCTACGCCGAGCGCGGCGAGCTCGCCGGCAAGATCTCCGAGTTCGTGCCCAAGCCCTTCAGCATCACCCAGATCATCGAGGTGGTGGCCGACCTGCTGAGTTAAGAAGCGCTGTCGGCCCAGCGCCTATTCGCTTTCCCGCCCCGCCGCACCAGCCCGCAGCCCCTCCAGGTATGCCCGCAGCAAGCGCCCAAAGCTAGCATCCTTGTCCAGCGCCAGACCAAAGCCGCCCGCCTGCTCCAGGGTGGCGAAGCCGTGCACCAGGCTACGCAGGCCGCGCACCGCGTGGGTCGCCTCGTCCCCCGCCAGGCCGTAGGGGGCGAGCACGGCGACGACGGTTTTGACGATCGCGCGGGCGACCTCCTCCAGCTCAGCGTCGCCGGCGGCCGGGGCGCGCACCGTAGCCCCATAGCGCCCCGGGTGGGCCAGCACAAAGGCCCGGTAGGCGTCGGCGATGGCCACCACAGCTTCGTCGCCAGCCTTGCCCACGGCCACATCACGCAGCCGCTCGGCCAGCTCACGCCCGCCGAGCAGAGCCAGCTCGCGGCGCAGCCCTGGCAGGCCGTCGACGTGGTTGTAGAGCGAGGGCAGCTTGACCCCAAGCCGGGCGGCTACCTGGGCCAGGGTCAGCGCTTCCAGCCCATGCTCGTCCGCGAGCGCGGCCGCCACCACCACCACCCGCTCGCGGGAAACGCCCACGCTACGCGCCATGGCTGTGCGCCTCTGCAAGGCCGCGCGCCGCCTCGGCGATGGCCCGGTCCATCGCCGCGAAGGGCTGCTCCAACACCTCGCCGTGGCCGACGGCGAGGCGGGCGGGGTTGAGCGCGCGCAGGCGCCGCGCGCTGGCCAGAGCCGTCGGGCGGTGCCAGGTGGCGAGGGCCGGGAAAGGGAACAGCGGGCGCAGCGTGCCCGAGACGGCGACTCCCGCCCGCGTCTGGAAAGCGTCGCCGGCGATCAAGGTGCCGTCGCGCGGGTCGAACAGGGCGATGTGGCCGGGCGTGTGGCCGGGGCTCGCCACGACCTGGAGCGAGCCAACCCGGTCGCCATCGTCGAGCGTGCGGGTCGGCCGGGTAGCGACCTGCCGGTAGCCGCCGCGCAACTTGTCCTGAGGCTCGCCCGCGTCGAGCGACATGTCCCCGCCGAGGAAGCGGGCGTCGCGCGTGGAGATGAGCACCTCCGCCTCCGGCAGAAGCCGGTGTAGTGCGTCGAGCGAGCCGAGGTGGTCGGCGTGGGCGTGGGTCAGCACGATACGCCGGATCGACTTGCTCTCGGCACGGGCCGCCGCGAGGATGGCGTTGTCGCTCCCCGGCACCCCCGCATCGATCAAAGTCAGGCCGTCGTCCTCACGCACAAGGTAGCAGTTGACCGGGAACAGGCGCGGCCAGCGGGTCAGCTGGATGGTGTGGCTGCCGTGTGTCGTGATACGCATGAGAGCCTCCTCGGTTACTTGCGCTTGCTAACTTGGTTAGACTATAAACTAATAATCTTAGTTTGTCAAGCCCTTCTTTGGTTGTCCCTGTGAATGAACAAACGATCTATTGACGATATATCGTTAATGTGCTATTCTCGTGATAGGTTACGATATATCGCTTGAGGAGGTTGATCAATGTTTCGACGCAACTGGCCCCGTCGGGGCCGCGGCCCATTCGCTCTGCCCTGGGAGCTGCCCGCCCCGGGCGGTCCCGAGATGCACCGCCCTCACCACTTTGGGCCGCCGCGCGGCCGGCCCGACGGCCCGCCCTGGGGCGGGCCCTTCGACCCGGGCGGCCCCTTCGGCGACGACTCGTTTGGCCACGGTCCGGGGCGCCGCCGCCAGCGGCGGGGCGACATCAAGTTCGCCCTGCTCGGCCTGATCGCGGAGCGGCCCCGCCACGGCTACGAGCTGATCAAGGAGCTGGAGCAGCGCTTCGGCGGCTTTTACCGCCCGAGCCCCGGCTCGGTCTACCCCACTCTCCAGCTCCTGGAGGACGAAGGCGCCGTCACCGGTGAGCTCGTCGACGGCAAGCGGGTTTACACTATCACGGAGGCCGGGCGCCAGCTACTTGGCGAGCGCGACGCCGTCCCCGCGCCTGGCCGCGGCCCACTCGGCCCGTTCGCGGCCCGCCCGGAGATCCACGAGCTGCGCGAGCGCTCGATGGCGCTGATGGGCGTGCTCCAGCAGGTGGCCCGCCATGGCTCCGCCGAGCAGGTGCGCGCGGCCAGCGAGCAGCTGGAGGCCGTCCGCCGCGAGCTGTACCGCATCCTGGCCGGACAGGGCGGCGCCGGCGGCGAGAGCTGAGCCGGGGTATAACACGCTGGCATTGTTGGCGGCGGGCGGCGGGACGGATATACTCCCCGCTGCCCGCCGTCTTGCCGTGCCCGCAGGAAGCTCGTACCATAGGAAAGGCGCGCGTCGACGCTGGCACAATCCGTGCGGCGACACGTGCGCGGGCTTCGCCCCGGCCAACTATTTATGCCAAGGAGAAGCGTTTTGGGGAAACCGACGCCGTCGATTCAGGTCTTCGCGCTGCGCCAGCCGACCGTCACCTTTGAGACGGGGCCGTGGCGCCCGCCGGTCAACCTGTATGAGACCGACCGCGGGGTGATCGTGGTGGTGGATCTCGCGGGGGTGAACCCGCAGAACCTGCACCTCCACGTCCACCCGCGCCAGCTAGCCGTGCACGGCGAGCGCCAGCTCGTCGCCCCCGCGGGGATCAGGCGGGTCCACCGCATGGAGATCGGCGCAGGCCCGTTCCAGCTGGAGGTGGCAATGCCCGCCCCGATCGACCCCGACGGCGCCCATGCCCGCTACGCCGACGGCTTGCTTGAGATAGGGCTGCCATTCGCGCAGCAGCCGCCCCAGCGCGTGGTGGTGATCCGGATCGAGGGAGGTGAGCGATGAGCAACCCGCCGCCCCTGGAGCTCCCGGCCTTCGAGCCGGTCGCCATCCCCGAGTCGCTGCCCATTCTCGCCCTCGACAACGCCGTCCTTTTCCCAAGCGCCATCCTGCCCCTCGCCATCGGCGGCGAGCCCTGGGTCAGCCTGATCGACGACGCGGCCCTCGCCGCTCGGGTGATCGGCGTTTTCCATAACCCCGGCCAGGACGAGGGCTTCGACCCCGTAGCACTGGCACAGACGGGCTGTGCCGCCCAAATCGTGCGCTTGGTGCGGTCCCCCGAGGGCGGCGTGCAGGTGCTGCTGCGAGGCCTCGCCCGTATCCGCATCCAGCAGCTCCAGGCCTCGGGCGCCTACCCCGTCGCCGCCATTGCCGTGCTCCCCGAGCCGGAGGCGGCCAGCCCGGAAACCACCTCGCTGGCCCGCAGCGCCCGCGCATCCTTTGAGCAGGTGGTTCGTCTCAGCCCGACCCTGCCCGACGAGCTCGCGGTCGTCGCCGCGAACATCCCCAGCCCCGGCACGCTGGCCGACCTGATCGGGGCCAATCTCGGCCTCCCTGTCGCCGAGCAGCAGGCCGTGCTGGACGCGGTTGACGTCGTGGAGCGCCTGCGCCTGGTAATCGGCTTTGTGGAGCGCGAGCGGGAGCTGCTCGACATCGCCAACCGCACCCGCGAGGACATGGCGAAAAGCCAGCGCGAATACGTGCTGCGCCAGCAGTTGGAGACGATCCGCCGCGAGCTGGGCGAGGGCGACGAGCGGGGCGCCGAGATCGCGGAGCTGCGCCGCCTGCTGGAGGAAGCGAACATGCCCCCCGAGCCGCGCCGCGAGGCCGAGCGCGAGCTGGACCGGCTGTCGCGCCTCCCCCCCGGCGCCCCTGACTACAATGTGTCGCGCACCTACCTCGACACCTTGCTCGGCCTGCCCTGGAGCGCCAGCACCCCTGACAACCTCGACCTCCAACGGGCCAGGGCGGTGCTCGACGAGGACCACTACGACCTGGAGCGGATCAAAGAGCGGATCGTCGAGTATCTGGCCGTGCGCAAGCTTCACGCCGAGCGGGGCAACGCCAACGCCCGCTCGCCCATCCTGTGCTTCGTCGGCCCCCCCGGCGTCGGCAAGACCAGCCTGGGCCAAAGCATCGCCAGGGCGCTGGAACGCAAGTTCGTGCGCGTGGCCCTCGGCGGCGTCCGCGACGAGTCGGACATCCGCGGCTTCCGCCGCACCTATATCGGCGCCCTGCCCGGCAGGATCATCCAGGGCATCGGCCGGGCCGGCAGCAACAACCCCGTGCTGCTGCTCGACGAGATCGACAAGGTATCGGCCGGCATCCAGGGCGACCCCGCCGCTGCGCTGCTGGAGCTGCTCGACCCCGCGCAGAACAACTCCTTTGTGGACCGCTACCTCGACGTGCCCTTCGACATGAGCAGGGTGCTCTTTGTCTGCACGGCCAACCAGCTCGACAGCATCCCCGGCCCCCTGCTGGACCGCATGGAGCTACTGTCGCTCGCCGGCTACACCGAGCAGGAAAAGTTCCAGATCGCCCGGCGCTACCTCGTGCCGCGCCAGATCGAGGCCAACGGCCTCGCCGGCCCTTCTGCGGCCGAGCCCCCAGCCGCGCTCCCCGAAACCGACAACGCCCCCGGCACAACAGCCGAGGGCGCCGGCGCGCCGGTCAGCGGCGGCGACACGCCGCCGAGCAATCTGCCGGACCAGGACATGGTCGCCCGCTCGTCCGCCCCCGCCCTCGCGGACAGTGCGCTACGCCGGCTCATCCGCGAGTACACCCTTGAGGCGGGCGTGCGTGACCTCGAGCGGCGCATCGGCGCGGTCTACCGCAAGATGGCCACCCGGCTGGCGAGCGGCCAGCCGCTGCCGGCGCAGATCGAGGCCGCCGCCCTCGACGAGCTGCTGGGGGTGCCGCGCTTCCGCAGCGAAACAATCCTGGGCGAGAACGAGGTGGGGGTGGTGACGGGCCTCGCCTGGACGCCCGCCGGCGGCGACGTGCTGATGGTCGAGGCGAGCGCCGTCCCCGGCAGCGGCCAGCTCATCCTCACGGGCCAGCTCGGCGATGTGATGCGCGAGTCGGCCCGCGCCGCCCTCACCTACGCCCGCTCCCGCGACGGCGCCCTCGGTATCCCGGCCGAGCTGTTTCAGCAGCGCGACATCCACATCCACGTTCCCGCCGGCGCGGTCCCGAAGGACGGGCCCTCGGCCGGGATCACGATGGCGAGCGCGATGATCTCGGCCCTCACTGGCCGCAGCGCCAACAAGCGCACTGCGATGACCGGCGAGATCACCCTGCGCGGCCGCGTTCTCCCGATCGGCGGCCTGAAAGAAAAGCTGCTCGCCGCCCAGCGCGCGGGCGTGCACACCGTGCTCATCCCGCGCGACAACGAGCCAGACCTACGCGACGTCCCCGAGGAAACGCGCAGCCAACTAGAAATCATCCCGGTCGACCACATGGATCAGGTCGTGCCGCGCGTGATCCAACAACAGGAGGCGCAGCCCGCAACAAGCTAGAATTCAGTAAGCGGGAGCACGCGGCCCGAAGCAGGAGTGGGCGGGGTTGTGAGGCAACACCGGCCACTCCTGCTGGCACACACATACAAGGGGGCAAAAATCTTCCCTGTCCCCCTCCCCCGTCGCCGCCCCTACGGCCGGTTATTGCCGGTCACGCGCCAGCTCCCAGAAAGCAGGTCGAGGGCGCGCGACCACGAGTCGCTCTCGGGCCCTGAGGTTTCCCCCGTGAAGTTGTGGTCCTGCTTGCGGATGAACTCGTCGAGCTCGGCCTCGAGCCGGGCCCAGATCGTGAGCTGGTCGTCGCGGAGATTGGCCTGGGTGGCGGCCGGTGCAAGGGCGAGGGTGAGGCGCAGGTGGTCGCGGCACAGGCCCGGCGAGGCCTGGAACTCGGCGCGCAGCTCCTCATAGTGCTGGACGAGCAGGTCGGCCAACTCGCGCTCCGTCTTCTCGGCGAGGTGGCAGGCGAGGCATGGCCCGGCAGGCGCGAGCAGGGGGTCGCGCCCGCCAGGGCGCTCGCCGAAGAGGGCCGCCCGCCAGCCACGCCCGGCGCCGGGGGCCAGCTGGCGGAGCTGGGAGGCGGCGGCGCGCAGCATATCCCGCTCGATGATCGCGGTCCCGAGGGCGCTGCGGGCCTCGCGCAGCATGGTGCCGTGTGCGGCGCAGAGGCCGAAGGTGGCGCGTAGCTCCTCGCGGATCCGCACGTCGTTGACCGACTCGTAGACGACCCCGCGCATGTAGCGCTCCAGGGCCTGCAACGTCAGCGCGCAGAGCGGGCAGCCCTGCCCGCCGAGGGCGGCGCGCAGCTCGAAAAAGGGCGTGTTTCGGCTCATGGTGCGGCTCCTGCGCTCATCGATGATGCCAGTGTGCCGTCGCGAAGCGCCTGGGGTGTGGCCGTTCGGCGCCACGCACGCCGCTTGCCCCGCTAGCTACCACCCGAACCGGCGCAGGAAATCGAAGGTTGCCCAGACAAGCGGGTCCCACGGGAGATCGCGCTTCGTGAGCGTCGGGTCGAAGCCGTGGGCGCGTAGGTAGCTGGCGATGCCGAGCTGCGCCGCGTCCGGGCGCAGGCGGCGGGTCGAGAAGTGGTCGCGGAGGCCATGCAGGGGCGAGTGCTGGCGAGCGACCAATCCCAGCGGCGCTGCGCGCTGAACAGCCGCGCTGGCGGCCCGCTCGTCCGTAAACAAGATCACGCCTACGACAATAGCCGCCAGTAGCAGGCTGATTCCTAAGCTCAAGGGTCCGGCGAGCTCGCGGGCCGCGCCGCGCTCCTCATAGTCGATACACTCCCTGCCCATCAACCCTTCCCCTTCGCGCCAGGCGGGCAACGACGTCTGCCCCTATCAGCCTGTATGCAAAAAGGGAACCACGGTTGAGCAAGGATCGGACAGGAAGGGCATTATTTCCAGGCCCGCGCTGGTTAGCCCGCGGCGGGACTCGTGAGCGCGCACTCGGGCAACAGGCGGGCGAGTGCGTCCACAAGCTGGTCGACGTCGGCGGGCGTGTTGTAAGCCTGGATAGAGACGCGCACAAAGCTATGCTTTCCCCAGGCCACGATCGGCACCTCGACCGCATACTCGTCCCACAGGCGGGTTTTGAGCGCGTCCCCATCGCAGGGCGGCAGCAAGATAGCAGCCATCTGCACCCACCAGTCGGCCGAGTCAGGGCAGATCTGGGTCATGCTGCCGAGGGCTGCAATCCGCTCACGGGCGGCGGCGAGCAGGGCGTGGCAGGCAGCCCGTCGCTCCGGCCAGCGGTTAGCAGCCTGGAACTCGAGCGCGGCGGGGACGCTGAGGAAGGCGGCGGGGTCGGCCGTCCCCGTCCACTCGAAGTAGTCCACAAAGGGCGAGCCGCTCGGGGCGATGCTTTCCCACCCCCAGCTCACCACCAACGGGTGCAGCAGCGGCTGGCGCTCGGGCCGAGCGTGGAGAAACCCGGCCCCCTTCGGGGCACATAGCCACTTATGGCAGTTGCCAGTGTAGAAGTCGGCCCCCACCGCCTGCAGGTCCAGCTCGATCTGCCCAGGGGCGTGGGCGCCGTCCACCAGGGTCAGGATCCCGGCCTCGCGTGCCCGGCGGCAGATCGCCGCGACCGGAAAGGTCAGCGCCGTGGGCGAGGTGATGTGGCTGACCACGATTAGCCGGGTGCGCGGCGAGACACCGGACCAGAGCTGCTCGACGATCGCGTCCGGGTCATCGACGGGGAGGGCGATTGGCTGGGACACATAGCGCGCGCCGCGCAGGCCGCAGATGTGGCGGAAGGTGCGCTCCACGGCGCCGTACTCGTGGTCGGTGCCGAGCACCTCGTCGCCCGGCCCCAGCTCGAGCGAACGGGCGACGATGTTGACGCCGTGGGTCGCGTTGGGCACAAAGGCCAGGTCATCGCCCGGCGCCCCGAGGGCCGCCCCGAGCTGAGCCCTGGCCGACTTGAGGAGGCCGCCGATCCGGCGGCCGAGGAACTCGACCGGCTGGGCTTCGAGCTCGCGCTGCCAACCATGGTATGTCTCGAAGACGGGCCGAGGGCAGGCGCCGAAGCTGCCGGGGTTGAGAAAGGTGATGCCGGGCCGCAGCATGAACTGGTCGGACAGATCCGGGAGCGCGGTTGTCATGGGGTTGCTGCCTTCGTCGTTGGCGCGGTCGCGATGGCATATCCTGCGCCCTCAGCCCGTGCCTGTCAAGGGGCCGCCCCGGCGATGTGCCTGCCCGCGGCCGGGGCGGCGAACATCTGCTACCATGCGCCGAGCCATCAGCCCGCGGCCCTGGCCCGCCGGTGCCGCCCGCCCATAAGGACATACGTCATGCGGCAGCGCCCGCTCCTCCTGCTTCTCCTGCTCCTCGCCGCCTGCCTGGCCCCGCCCGCGGCCCCCGTGCGCACGGCGCAGCCGATTACAGCGGCTACCAGCGCCCTCGGCGTGAACAGCAACATCGCAAGCCGCTACCCGACCTACGAGACGCTCCGCGTCCCCGTCGCGGCCGTCGGCGAGCTGGGCGCTGGCTGGGCCCGCGAGGACTTTCAGTTCTCGCGCATCCAGCCCGAGCCCGGCCGCTTCGACTGGAACTGGCACGACCGGGTGGTCGACGACTTAGTCGCCCGCGGCGTCGAGGTAATTGGCATCCTCAACGGCCCGTCCCCCGGCTGGGCGAGCGGCCAGAACCGGGCCGCGTTCGCCCCGCCCGACCCGGCCGCCTTTGCCCGCTTCGCCCAGCTCGCCGCCGAGCGCTACCGCGGCCGCGTGCGCTTCTGGCAGGTGTGGAACGAGCCCGACAACCCGAGTTACTGGTCGCCCCGGCCCGACCCCGCGGCCTACGCGGCCCTGCTCCGCGCCGCCGCGCAGGCGATCCGTGCCGCCAACCCCGACGCACGCATCCTCTCGGCGGGGCTCGTCGCGCCGCAGCCGGCCGTTGGCTTTCTCCAGCAGCTCCATGCCAGCGGCGCGTGGGACGCCTTCGACATCATCGCGATCCACCCCTACACTGACCCGCTCGGGCCGGAGGAGGGCCAGATCGGCGTTGCCGGGGTCGGAGCCGTGCGTGGGCTAGCCGACCGGCTCGGCCCCAAGCCGATCTGGGCCACCGAGTTCGGCTGGTCGACTGGCCCCGCGGACCGGCTCATCGGGCGGGGCGCGCCGGTCGATGAGGCCACTCAGGCCGACTACCTTGTGCGCGGGACGGCGCTCCTACGCGCGGCCGGAGTCGAGCGCGTGCTCTGGTACAACCTCAAGGACACCCAGGAGCGCGATGGCAGCCCCTTCAACCAGTACGGCCTGCTGCGCTACGATCCAGGTCGCTCGGGTTACGGGCCCGAGCTGGCCAAGCCGGCCTTCCGCGCCTTCCAGGTGATGAGCGCCGAGCTCGCCGGCACGGGCGCCGCCGCGCCGCTTGACCTTAGCCCAAGAACCGCCGTGCTCGACTTTGAGGACCTCGCGGGCTGGCGGCGGCAGGGCGAGCCAAACGGCTCGCTGACCGGCAGCGGTGAGGAGGTGCGCGGCGGCGCGACTTCTGGCCGCCTGGACTACAGCTTCCGCACGCCGCGCAACGACTATGTCGCCTTTACACCTCCCGCGCCGCTCCCACTCCCAGACGCCGCAAGCTCCCTCGGCCTTTGGGTCTACGGCGACGGCAGCAGCCACGCGCTCAACGTCCAGCTGCGCGACCGCCAGGGCGAGCTGCTTCAGTTCCGGCTCGGGCCGGTGGGCGGCGCGGGCTGGCAGTTCGTTTCCACCCCCCTGGGGGGCGAGGTCGCCCGGGGCAACGTGATCGCCAACCCCCAGAACCGCCGGCTCGATCTCCCGGCCGCCCTGGTCGCCCTCGTGCTCGACGACGACCCCGACTCTGCCGCCGGCGCCGGAACGATCTATCTGGATGACCTCACAGCCGCGGTCGGGCCGGAGGTCTACGGCGTTCGCTTTCCACGCGGCGGCGAGGTCGTGGACGTGGTCTGGGCGCCGGCGCCCGCCCAGGTTGCCATCCCCACCCGCTCGGCCCAGGTGCGACGGGTGCAGCGCGGCGGTGAGGTTGCCGTCGAAGCGGCCCGGGACGGGCAGTACACCTTTAGAGTGGGGCCCGCCCCCGTCTACTTGCACCACACGCCGGGTGAGGCGGCCGCGGCCGCGCCGGCGGGGGGCGGCGAGCGCTGCTTCACGGAAACGGGCCAGTGTATCGCCGGACCGATCCGGGCCTATTGGGAGCGCAACGGCGGGCTGGCCGTTTTCGGCCTTCCGATCACGGCTCAGGCCGAGGAGACGGTCGAGGGCCGCCAGCTTCAGGCCCAGTGGTTCGAGCGCGACCGGCTGGAGATTCAGGCCGACGGCGCTGTCACGGCGGGGCGCCTGGGCGTCGAGCGCCTCCAGCAGCTTGGCACGCCCTGGGAGCGAGGGACTGGCGCGCCAGCGCGGGCCGGCTGCCTCGCCTTCACCGAAACCGGGTACGACGTGTGCGGCGCGTTCCGGACCTACTGGGAGCGCAACGGCGGCCTCCAGCGGTTTGGCTATCCGGTGACCGCACAGTTCACCGTGACCCTGGAGGGGCAGCCGTATACCGTCCAGTACTTCGAGCGGCGGCGCTTCGAGCTGCACCCGGAGATTGGCCCCGACGCCATCCTGCTGGGCCTACTGGGGCGCGAGGTGCGCGAGCACGAACCCGGGCCATAAGCGAACTGGTTGGCATTTGTTGTACCTTTGCAATTGTATGTTGTGAGGAACATCACACTATAAAGCGCGTGGTCCGATATGATGCCCTCAGTGCTTTTCCTGTCCCGCAGTGGGGCCAAGGCCCCCCAAAACACTGAGGATCTACTACCATGGGTCTCTTCGACCACTCCAACAATGACGTTTCCCGGCGGAGCTTTCTGCGCGGCGCCGGCCTCGGCCTTGGCATCCCCGCCCTGAGCGGCATCCTGGCCGCCTGCAGCAATGCCATCTCCCAGACGCCTGCGACCGGCGGCGTGGCCGTGGCCCACCAGGAGGGCGAGCATACGTCGCCCACCGCCGCCCCGGCCGGCCAGGGCGGGATGAGCGCGGAAGAGATGGACGCGATGCACGAGGCCGGCGTCAACGCCTTTGTGCAGGGAGTGAAGACGGAGGGCCTGGGCAACCAGCCCCTTGAGCCGAAGATGGACGGCGACGTCAAGGTGTTCGAGCTGACCGCATCGGTTATCCAGTGGGAGGTCGACGCCGGCGTGAAGGTCGAGGCCTGGGCCTACAACAACCAGGTCCCCGGCCCGATGATCCGCGTCACCCAGGGCGACAAGGTGCGGCTCGTGCTCAAGAACGATCTGCCCGAGAGCACGTCCATTCACCCCCACGGCCTCCTGGTGCAGAACCCCAAGGACGGTGTGCCGGGCATCACGCAGAAGGCCGTCAAGCCGGGCGAAACCTACACGTACGAGTTCACGGTGATGAACAGCGGCTCGCACATGTACCACTCGCACCACAACGCCGCCAAGCAGATCACCAAGGGCCTCCTGGGCACCTTTATCGTCGATGCGAAGAACCCCGCCGACGAGGCGGCGTACGACATCGACACGCTGCTCGTCCTGAACGACCAGCTCGGCGGCTTCACGCTCAACGGCAAAAGCTTCCCGGCCACGGCGCCGCTCACGGCCAAGGTCGGCCAGAAGCTGCGCATCCGCTACTTCAACCAGGGCCTTGTTGCCCACCCGATGCACCTTCACGGCAACGCGATGACCGTGGTGGCGCGCGACGGCTACGAGCAGCCGGTGCCCTGGAAGTGCGACACCGTCAACGTCGCCCCGGGCGAGCGCTGGGACGTGGTCGTGGACTGCCAGGAGCCCGGCGTGTGGGCCTTCCACTGTCACATCCTCAACCACGCCGAGTCGCCCCACGGGATGTTCGGGATGGTTACGGCCCTGATCGTCTCCTAGCTCCTGCGTGCATAGCGATGCCCGGCGCCTGGCGCCGGGCATCGCTGTGTCCACCTCCGCTAGATCCCGAGCGAAACGTACTTCAAATCGAGGTACTCCTCGATGCCGGTGGGGCCGCCCTCGCGGCCGAGCCCGCTTTGCTTGACCCCGCCGAAGGGCGCCTGGGCGGTCGAGGGCATACCGTCGTTCACCCCGACGATGCCATACTCCAGTCCCTCCGCCATGCGCCAGACCCGCCCGACATCGCGGGTGTAGACATAGGCGGCGAGCCCGAAGGGCGTGTCGTTGGCCGCCCGGAGCACCTCGGCCTCGCCGTCGAAGGCGATCAGCGGCGCCACTGGCCCGAAGGTCTCCTCGCGGGCCACAAGCATAGCCGCCGTGGCGTCAGCGAGCACCGTCGGCTGCCAGAAGCGGCCGCCGCCCGCGCCCGGCTCGCTCCAAGGAGCACCGCCCGCCAGCACGCGAGCCCCGGCTGTAGTCGCGTCGGCCACGTGACGCTCCACCTTCTCCAGCGCCGGGGCGTCGATCAGCGGGCCGATCGCCGTTTCAGCTGCGAGGCCATTGCCTACCCGCAGCCCCGAAACCTGATCGGTGAACGCCTCAGCAAAGCGCGCGTAGATGCCGCGCTGCACGAAGATCCGGTTGGCGCACACGCAGGTCTGCCCGGCGTTGCGGAACTTGGAGGCGATCGCCCCCTTGACGGCGGCGTCGAGGTCGGCGTCGTCGAAGACGATAAACGGCGCGTTACCGCCCAGCTCAAGCGACAGCCGCTTAACCGTCGCCGCCGACTCGCGGATCAAGATCTTGCCGACCTCGGTCGAGCCGGTGAAGCTGACCTTGCGCACCCGCTGGTCGGCGAAGACCTCGGCCGAGAAGGGCAGCGGGTCCTGGCAGGTGATGATGTTGATCACCCCGGGCGGCGCGCCGGCCTCGACGAACAGCCGGCCAAGCTCGAGCGCGGAAAGCGGCGTCTGCTCGGCTGGCTTGCACACCACGGTGCAGCCGGCGGCGAGGGCCGGCCCGAGCTTGCGTGTGAGCATGGCCGCGGGGAAGTTCCACGGCGTGATCAGGGCACACACGCCCACCGGCTGCTGCAGGGCCAGGAGCCGCTTGCCGGGTGCCGACGCCGGTATCGTCATCCCATACACCCGCTCGCCCTCGCCGGCGAACCAGGTCAGAAAGCTCGCCGCGTAGGCGATCTCGCCGCGGGCCTCGCTGAGCGGCTTGCCCTGCTCAAGGGTCATAATCGTCGCCAGGCGCTCCTGCCGCTCCAGCATCAGGGCCGCGACCTTGCGCAGGAGCGCGGCGCGCTGGGGGGCCGGCGTAGCCGCCCAGCCCGGGAAGGCTGCGGCCGCGGCGTCGATCGCCGCCCGCGTCTCAGCCGCGCCGGCGTCGGGCACTGCCGCCAGCTCCGCGCCGGTGGCGGGGTTGTCGACCGAGAACACGTTTCCGCCGGACGCCCCCGCCCACTCGCCGCCGATCAGCAGGCCATAGGCGCCATCGCCCAGAATCGCCGCCGCCATGGCGGCCGGATCACCGCTTTGCATGGGTGCTCCCTCCAGCGTATGTACTTCGACGCGCTGCTCCACCGCCCCGAACGACCAACCTCGCCTCGCCCGGCGACACTTCGCGGGCGCTCAACCCCGGCTCGTCACTGATGCACGCTGGGGCAGGGGGTAGGGCTTATTGTACCAGCTCGCTGGCCCTGGGCATCCGCTCCTGCAAACGGTCTACTCAGAGGCGGCAAGCGAGGGCTCCTCCGCAGGAGGAGGAACGGCGGCCGGGGGCGGAACGACGACGCGGCCATGCAGGATGACGGTGCCCAAGACGCCGACGGCGGCAAGGGCGCCGAACAAAAACTCATAGCCGGTGAAGGTGGCCAGCCAGCCGATCAAGAGCGGCCCAAGGGCCGCCACCGGGGCCAGTGCGGTGTTGGCCACGCCGATGTAGGTCGGGCGCTCGGCAGGGGGGCTGAAGGCGAAGACCAGGGTGAAACCGGAAAGCTGATAGCCGGCCTGTGCGGCGCCGACGAGCACAAAGATTGGCACGAACCACCACGAGGCCTGGGCGACGACGGCGAGCAGGAGAGCAACCATGCCCAGCCCGGTCGAAAGCTCGAGCACCTGCTTATGCCCCCAGCGGTCGGCGAGGGCGCCGAGGCCGACATTGGCGATGGCCTGGGCGGCAAGGAGTGCCGCGGTGAACAGGCCGACCTCCGCAGCCGGCGGGTTGAAGCGCTCGAGAGCCGCGGCGGTCAGGAAGCTGTGCCCGACCAGGCCGAAAGCAATTGCGGCTCGGCAAAGCAGGTAGCGCCGAAAGCCGACGTCGCGGCGGAGCAAGGGGCCGAGGCCGCGCAGAAAGGCGCGGAATGGCTGGGGCGGGGCGGCCGGGATGGGCGCCTCGACTGTGAGGCTGAGAAACAGGTACGAAAGGGCCATGAAGCCGAAGCAGATCAGGGCCAGCACCCCCACGCTCTGCGGAAAGGGCAGGCTCACCAGCACGACGCTGGCGATCGCTGCCCCGCCAACCCCGAGGATGCCCCCGATCCCCGCCTGGAGGCCGAAAAAGATCCCCCAGGAGCGCTGCGGGATCAGCCGGGCGATGAAGTCCTGCCAGGCGGTGGAAGTGAGCCCTGCGGAGAATGCGAAGATCGCGTAGAGGCCGAAGAGGATGGCGAGCAGCGCTCCGGCGGGCAGCCCCGGCGCCAGGAGCAGCACAAGCCCGAGCACCAGAAAGGGCACCCGTTCGCCGATCGTCGCCCGCAGAATCCACGGCTTGCGCCGCGGCATCGCCGCCACGAGCGGTGCGACGAACAGCCCGGGCAGGAGCCAGCCGGCGTAGAACAGCGCGGGGATCAGCCCTTGAAGCCAGCGCGCGTCGGACAACCGCTCGACCACCAGCGGCAGCACCGTGAAGCGCGAAACAAGGCTGATCCCGAGCGTAAAGGCGCTGCCGTCCAGCACGTTGAGCCAGAAGTTACGGTGGGCGTTGCGGGCGAGCAGGGCCGCGGCCGACTGGTGTTCCATATGGTGCTGCGCTTGCAAGACGAGGAGATGGCGAGGTCAGCTGCCGGGCGCCGAAGACGACGCGAGCCTGATGTGGTCCATAATCGACCAGAGCGTCGTCGACACGTTGACCCGCTCGCTAGCTTATCTGTCGCCTCTAGAGCTATGGCTGAGGGTGCTGCCGCATAGTACCAGCCGCCCAAGCATCCGTCAAAATGACAGCAAGGCTGCCTACATAGAAGCTGTTTTTGTCAAAACAACAGAAGCAGCCCCCTTTCCACCTATATCTTTGCCACGGCGAGCGCATGCCGATCTTCAGCGGCGTAATGTTCACCCGTCCGGCAAGCGATTGTCAGTTGCGGGCAGCCGCAGAGGGTAATAGGATAGGGCGGCAATCTTGCCTTGTGGCTTATAGGAGAAGGTATGCAAGCGCTCCTCCGTGACGCCGCCGAGCGGGCGTTGTCCTATCTCGCCGCCCTCGACGGCCGGACTGTTGCCCCGGATGCCACAGCCCTCGCAGGTCTAAACGCCTTTGACCAGCCGCTGCCCCACGCTTCAACAGATCCGCGGGAGGTGCTGGCGCTGCTCGACCAGGTCGGCTCGCCGGCCACCGTGGCGAGCGCGGGCGGCCGCTACTTCGGCTTTGTTACTGGCGGGTCGCTCCCCGCCACGGTCGCGGCGAGCTGGCTGGCGGCTGCTTGGGACCAGAACGCAAGCCTGAGCGTGATGTCGCCCGTGAGCATCAAGCTGGAGCAGGTCGCGGGGAGATGGCTGGCCGAGCTGCTCAACCTCCCGCAGGGGAGTGCCTTCGCGCTGGTGAGCGGCGCGACGATGGCAAACCTCGCCGGGCTGGCCGCCGCCCGACACGCGCTGCTCGCCCGTCAAGGCTGGGATGTCGAGGCGAGCGGGCTTTTCGGCGCGCCACCGCTGACCGTCGTCGTGGGCGACGAGGTTCACGTCAGCGTACTCAAAGCCCTCGGCCTGCTCGGCCTCGGCCGTGAGCGGGTTGTGCGCGTGCCCGTCGATCGGCAGGGGCGCTTGCGAGTTGAGGCCCTGCCGGTGCTGGACGAGCGAACCATCCTTTGCCTCCAGGCCGGCAACGTCAACACCGGGGCGTTTGACCCTGCCCGGGAAGTGTGCGAGCGTGCCAGGGCCGCTGGCGCGTGGGTCCATGTAGACGGAGCGTTCGGGCTGTGGGCTGCTGCCGCGCCCGGACGCACATACCTCGCTGACGGGCTCGACCTCGCCGACTCGTGGGCCACCGACGCGCACAAGTGGCTGAACACCCCCTACGATAGTGGAATCGCCTTCTGCCGCGAGCCCGCCCACTTGCGCGGGGCGATGGCGGTGCTCGCCCCATACCTCCAGCTCGGCGAGCACCGCGAGCCGCAACACTACGGCCCTGAGTTCTCACGGCGGGCACGAGGGGTCGAGGTGTGGGCTGCCCTGCACTCGCTCGGCCGGGATGGGGTGGCCGAGCTGGTCGAGCGCTGCTGCCGCCATGCCTCGCGCTTTGCGACGGGCCTGCGGGAGGCGGGGCACACTGTGCTCAACGATGTGGTGCTCAACCAGGTGCTCGTCAGCTTCGGCGACGACGAGACGACCCGCCGCGTCATCGCAGGGGTGCAGGCCGACGGCACCTGCTGGTGCGGCGGCACAGTATGGCAGGGCCGTGCGGCCATGCGGATCAGCGTTTCTTCCTGGGCGACTACAGCAGAAGACGTCGAACGTAGCCTGAAGGCGATCTGCCGCGTCGCCGCCCACGAGCTGGCCCCTCAGGGCCGCCCGGCCTAGTAGCACAACGAGGCTTTTCCTCGGCGACTTTGTCGTGGTGTCCGGCGACAATCCTCGTTGTGAATTAAATCAGCCCCTGGAAATCGGCGAGCATGGCGCCCTGGATCGCGAGCAGCAGCCCGAGGACCACCCACGCCGCGAGTTCGACCGGCCCGCCCCGCCCACGCTCGCCCATACGCCGAAGGACAGCGGCGACAACCCGGACCAGCACCGCGCCGATGAGCAAGAGCGGCATGATGAAAAAGCCCGGCAGCGGGCCGTACAAGAAGATCCCGGTGTAGTCCAGCGGGGGAACCATAGGGGCCATGCCGAGGAGCAGCAGATAAAGCATCAGCGGCATGCTCAGCGCGGCGAGCGTGCAGAAGGCGAGCGCGGACAGGATTCGCATCGACGGCCTCTTCTACCAATGGCGAGTGACGAGTCTGGAGCTTCGCCAGCATACAAAGACGATGGACAGCAATCCTGGTGTCCATCGTCTCAATAAGTATGACGTCCGAGAGCGCCTTTGCGCTGCACGGTACATGACGCGCCTCAGCTGGCCTCGCTGACCCAGCGCACCTTGTCGGCGAGGGGGCGCCGCGCTCCGTCCGGCCAGGGCACGGCCGGCCGCCCGACATAGAAAAAGCCGAAGAGCTGTACCCCGGGCGCGAAGCCGACCACCCCAGCGACATGCGGGTGGGTCGCACAGCTGCCGCTCGTCCACTTGCTGGCCAGGCCCAAAGCGCTGGCCATCAGGTGGGCGTTCTGCACCGCGCTGCCGAAGGCCACAAGCTCCTCCCACTCGGGGCGCTTCGGGTCCGGCTCCATCCCAAGGGCGATCCAGACGGGGGCCTTCCACACACGTTCGCGCTGGCTGTCTTCGGCGCCAGGGTTGTAGCGGTCGCCGGGGTTGAGCAGCCGGTAGGCCTGGCCGAAAGCCGCGCCGATAGTCGCCCGCGCCGGGCCGCTATACACGACAAAGCGCCAGGGCTCCGTCTTGCCGTGGCTAGGGGCCCAGTTAGCCGCCTCTAGAATTTGGGCGACAAGAGCGAGGTCGATCGGCTCCGGCGAAACCTCTTTCAGGCTAAAACTGCGCCGGTTGCGGATCGCGTCGAGCAGCACGGCCGGGTCGCGGTCAATAAGGTTCATGATTTTTTGCCTCGCGGGTGCCGGGGCGGCCGGCACGGCGCGCTACTCCGCGGGCACCGTCCACGTGCCCCAGATCAAACCGGCCACCCGCCGCGACAACAGCACCCGCCGATCGGCACGGCGCACCGCGATCCCATCGCGCGGGTCGAGCAGGCGCACCAGCGGCGTGCCAGGCACCAGCCCGCGCGACCAGAGCAGCTGGAGGGTACACGAGTCTTCCCCCGCCTCCTCGTCGATCCGCGTGATCACAAACCAGGCCCCCGCCGGAGCCGCGATCAGGCGGCCGTCCGCACAAGGTTCCACGCCCTGGCCGGGGATGGGATTGCCGTGCGGGCAGGTGGTCGCCTCGCCGACGAGGGCTGCGATCCGCGCCTCGAGCTCGGCTGAGATCGCGGGCTCCAGCAGCGTAGCCTCGCGGTGGACCTCGTGCCAGGGGATTTTGAGTGTGTCGTACAGAAACCGCTCCAGCAGCCGGTGCCGCCGCACCACCTGCTCCGCGATCTCGGCGCCGGGCGGCGTCAGGCTGATCGCGCCCGTCGCCTCGCGCTGGATCAAGCCCTTCTGCTCCAGTCGCTGCACGATGTTCGTTACCGTCGGCGGGCGGACGCGGATCCAGCGCGCGAGCTGGGCGGCGATTACCGGCTCGCGCCGCGCCGCCAGGTAGTAGATCACTTCAAGGTACGAGCGCTCCACCAGTGTCGGCTGGATGTCGCTGGGGGAACTCGCCGTTGTGTTGGGCGCCAGTTGGGGTGTCATCGTCGTCCTGCTGGTAGGGCCTGGGGATGTTGCACTCTTGTTAGTATATGCTAACAAAGCGGTTTGTCAAAGTGCGTGCCACCACCAGCCGAACCTGGCGACGGGCGGGCCAACAAACAGTGGTCAGCGACAATCGCCGGCAACTCGAAGAACAGGGCGAGGTCGTCGCGCAGGTGCGGCTGATTGGCTTTGGCAATGATTCAGATAGTAGCCGCCCGCCCGGTCGGTCACCCGCGCGAAGCTGCGCTGGGTATGAAGGGCATCACTGGCGATGATGGTGTCAGTCAGGTCGCGGCCGGCAAACAGCGGTGGAATGGCGCTCAACTCGTTGCGCTTCTCGCCAACGGCGACCTGAGCGAGGGTGGCATGAGCCCTGGCGGCGGGCCGGAGGGGTGGCGCTTTTCCTTCCCGGCATGGTATAATTCCCCTATTCCTCGACCGCGCACACAGGACCCCCGCATGAGCCAGGCCGAGCCCGCCTCTGGCCACGAGCCGAACCTCGCCGACGAGACGGAGCTGATCGCCGCCCTGCGCCGTGGCGACGAGGCCACCTTTATGGCCCTGGTGGAGCGCTTCAACGGCGCGCTGCTACGGGTCGCGCAAAGCTATGTCGGCAGCTGGGCGGTGGCCGAGGAGGTGGTCCAGGAAACATGGCTCGGCGTGCTCCAGGGCATCGGTCGCTTCGAGGGCCGCAGCAGCCTGAAGACCTGGATCTTCCGCATCCTGGCTAACCGCGCCCGCACCCGCGGCGTCCGCGAGGGCCGCAGCATCCCCTTCGCCGACCTGGGCGCCGACGCCGACGAGCCCGCGGTCGACGCCGAGCAGTTTTTGCCGGCCGGCCACCCGTACGCGGGGTGGTGGGCCGCCTACCCGGCGAGCTGGGAGGGGGTGCCCGAGGAGCGCCTGCTGGCCCGCGAGGCCCGCGAGCGGATCGAGGCAGCCATCGCCGTTCTGCCCCCGAGCCAGCGCACCGTGATCACCCTGCGGGACGTCGAGGGCTGGAGCGCCGAGGAGGTGCGGGGCCTGCTCGAGATCAGCGACGCCAACCAGCGCGTGCTGCTCCACCGTGCCCGCGCGAAGGTGCGCAGCGCCCTGGCCGCGTATGTCGCCGAGGGGGATGCGCAATGACTGAATCGCCGGCCCTCGACGACGCCATGGTCTGCCGCGAGCTGGTCGAGCTCGTGACGGATTATCTCGAAGGCGCCCTCACGCCCGCGCAGCACGCGCGCTTCGCCGCCCACCTGGCCATGTGCCCGCCCTGCGGCGAGTACGTCGACCAGATCCGGCGCACGGTGCAGGCCGTCGGCCGCGTCGGCGCCACGCCTGTCGGCCCCGCTGAGCGCGCCGTGCTGCTGGCGCTGTTCCGGCAGTGGCGCGATCAGTCTGCGGACTGAGGCGGCCGGCCTCAAGGACGATGGCCGGATCAGCCCTCGGCATGCAGCCAAAACGGCCGATTCCTCGTACTATTAAGTAGGAGCGCGGGGCCCCTGTCCCCTCGCCCGCCCCGAGGCCTGGCATACGGGTTGCATTCACGGGGCTGAGCGCGTCTCAGCGCGCAGACAGGTACTTGTAACAATCTTCGGGTATGATAGATATGCGGGCAATCGTAGTCGGCAACTGTCGCACACCGCAGTGCGTGTCGGCCTCGGCCCACGTATCCGCTCTGGACAGGGTATCGGCGCGGACAGCCATCTCGTAGCATCACCCCTCTCCGCCCGGCTGAACCGGTATCCACAGAAAGGACGCCGCTGTGACCGACATCGACATCGAGGGGTTAAACATCGAGGAGCTGGAGCGACTCCGCGATCATATCAACCAACGCCTGCTGGAGCTGCGGTACTCGAACCACCATACGCTCCCCGAGCTACTGCGCATGCTCGAGGAGGTCAAGGCCGTGCTTGGGGACCAGGGCAAGGAGTGGCGGTCGCTTGAGCGCTGGCAGTGGATGGACGGCCAGATCCGCTTCTGGCTCAACCCGACCGACCAGGTGCGCTACCAGGCTGGCTGGTACACGATCAACGAGCTGATCATGTGGTCGCGCGAGCGCGGCCCCGTCCTGGTCGCCCCCGATGAGGAGGAGGCCGAGGACGAGCCCTGGACCGAGGTCGACGGGGTGCGTATCCGCTGGCTCCCCGACGGCACTATGGAGCGCCTTTAGGTAGCGAACAACGCCCGGCCACCAGCCGAGCGCATAGGCGGCGCGGCGGATGACCCGCCGCGCCGCCTGCCATATCCCGGCCTCCGCGCACCACCTAACAGTTTTGTCACCTATGGGCGACCTGTTCAGCCCCGACTACGCCGGCGCCCCGTTCGTGCTGTTCTCGGCCCAGCACCTGCTGGCCCTGCTCGCCGTCGGCGCCGGCTGCCTCCTGCTGGCCCTGCTCACTCCGCGGCTCGGTGGGCCGGGGCGCGCGGTGTTGCGCTGGGGGCTGTGCGCCTTCGCGGTCGGCAACTGGCTCGGGTGGGACGTGTGGCAGGCCCGCTACGGCCTGTGGTCGCCGGCATACTCGCTGCCGCTGCACCTGTGCACGCTTTCCGTGGTGCTTTCGGCCCTGCTGCTGGCGACGCGCTCGCGCGGCCTGTTCGAGCTGTTGTACTTCTGGGGCTTCACCGCCGCCGTGGTCGCCATGCTCACGCCCGACCTTGTCGGGAACGGCTACGGCTTCCCCCACTTCCGCTACTGGATCTTTTTCACCTCCCACGGGATCATCCTCTGGGCCGTCTCCTTCGCCGCCGCGGCCTGGGGCTACCGCCCGACGTGGCGCGCGCTGGGCCGGGCCGTCCTGGTTTCCAACGCCTACCTGCTGGTCGCCGGCCTGGCGAACTGGCTCACCGGCGGCAACTACGTGTACATCGCCCGCCGCCCCGAGTTCCCCACCCTGATCGACTACCTCGGCCCCTGGCCCTGGTACATCATCCCGCTCCAGCTGATCGGCGTCGCCGCCTTTGTCCTCGTCTACCTCCCCTGGGCCATCCGCGACTGGGCTAGCGCCCGCCGCCGGGCCGTCCCCGCGTAGCCTAGGCCAGCGTGAGGGGCAGCTCGCGCAGGCGGCGGCCGGTGAGGGCGAAGACGGCGTTGGCGACGGCGGCCGCGATCGGGCCCATCGGGGGCTCGCCCATGCCGAAGGGCTCGTCGCCGCTGCGCAGGATGGCCACGTCGATGGCGGGGGCGTCGCGCATGGTCAGGAGCGGGTAGCGGTCGAAGTTGCCCGCCTCCACCTGGCCGTCCTTGACGGTGACCCGCTCCAGCAGCGCCGCGCTCAGCCCCATCGTGATGTTGCCCTCGCTCTGGGCCCGCGCGCCGTCGGGGTTGATCGGCAGCCCCGGGTCGACCGCGGCCCAGACGGTGTGGACGCGGATGCCGCCGGGCCCGTCCCCGGCCGACACCTCGACGACGTGGGCGGCCACCGTGCGCGCGTCGACGCAGCAGGCCACGCCGCGGGCCCGGCCCTCGGGGGCCGGCGTGCCCCAGCCGGAGCGCTCGGCCACCGACTCCAGGGCGGCGCGTATGCGCCGGCCCATCTCGTCGTCGGCGAGGTGGCGCAGCCGGAACTGGAGCGGATCGGCGCCGGCGACGTGGGCCAGCTCGTCCACAAAGCTTTCGACGGCGAAGACGTTGGCGAGCAGGCCGAGGCCGCGCCAGGCGCCCGTGCGCAGTGGCAGCTCGGCGCGGATGGCCCGGGCGCTGATGTTGGGGATGGCGTAGGGGACGCGGGCGCCGCGCCAGGCCCCGAAGTCGGCGCCGAAGACGGCCTTGAGCGGCTCGGGGAAGAAGGGGAAAAGCACGTCGCCGCTGGCCTGGGCGTGCTCGATCGCGGCGATCCGGCCGTCGGCGTCGATGGCCCCCCGCAGAACGTGGTGGGTCGGCGGGCGCAGGTAGCCTGCGCGAAACTCCTCGGTGCGCGTCCAGCCGACGTGAACGGGCGTGCCGGCGGCGGCCGAGAGGCGGGCGGCCTCCACGGCCACCTCGACGTTGAGCTTGCGGCCGAAGCCGCCGCCGAGGTAGCTCGGCGTCACCTCCACGCTCCGCGCGTCGCGGCCGAGGGCCCGCGCGATCTCGCCGGCCACCAGGCCGGGCGACTGGGTGCTGACCGTCGCCACCACCCGGTCGGCCTGGACGTCCACAAGGGCAGCCTGGGGCTCCATGCTGGCGTGGGCAGCCAGGGGCGTGCGGTACTCGGCGCTGATGATGCCGGCGCCGGCGAGCTGCCGGCCCACGTCGCCGCGCTCCTGGATCAGCACGCCCTCGCCGGGCGCGGCGCGCACCAGGGCGTCGATCTGCTCCTGCTGGAGCGGGGCGGGCTGCTCCCACTGGAGGTCGAGCTTGCCCAGGGCGGCGAAGGCGACGGCCCGCGAGTCGGCCACCACTCCGGCGAAGCCCGGCTCAGCCACCACCGCCACCACGCCTGGCGCGCCGGCGGCCGTGCCGGGGGCCGCGCGCACGAGCCGGGCGCCGATCACGGGCGGGCGGGCGACGGCGCCGAAGCGCATGCCCTCGGCGCGAGCGTCGTAGCCGTAGATGGCCGCCCCGACCACCTTGGCCGGCAGATCGAGGCGGGGCAAGGGCTGGCCGATCAGCGCGTACTCGGCCGCGGGCTTGAGCGGCGGCGGGCTGTCCGGCGCCTCCCACTCGCCCGCGCCGGCCACCAGCTCGCCGAAGCCGATGCGGCGGGCCGGGTCGGCGGCGACAAAGACGGACCCGGCGGCGACGGCCAGGTCGGCCGCGGGGACGCCCAGGCGCCCGGCGGCCTCGGCGCGCAGCATCTCGCGCAGAGTGGCGGCGGCCTCGCGCAGGGGCGTGAAGAGCGAGGCCACGGAGTTGCTGGCGCTCGTGCCGCCGGCGTCGCCCACCGGGTCGAGCGAGCTGGTCTGGCGCACGGCGATCTGGCCCCACTCGACGCCGAGCTCCTCGGCGGCGATCTGGGCGAGGGCGGTATGGATGCCCTGGCCCATCTCGACCTTTGGCATCGCCATGGTCACCAGGCCGTCGGGGGCGACGGCGAACCAGAGCAGCGGGTCGTCGGGGGTGCTGGAGGGCGGGCCGCCGGCGCCCTCCAGGGCGTCGGCGATCGCCAGGCGCATGCGCGGCAGGCCGAGCGGCACGCCGACGGCGAGGCCGCCTGCGACGACGCCGAGGCCGATCAGAAAGCCGCGCCGCGACACCCGCCAGCGGCGCCGGGGCTGCTCGCTCATGGCTGTCCCTCCTCGCCCAACAGCTCGGCGGCGCGGGCCACCGCCCGGTGGATGCGGACGTAGGTGCCGCAGCGGCAGTAGTTGTAGCTCATCGCCGCGGTGATCTCTTCGTCGCCGGGGCGGGGGTTCGCGGCCAGGAAGGCGGCGGCCGTCATCATCTGGCCGCTCATGCAGTAGCCGCACTGCGGGGCCTGCTCCTCCAGAAAGGCGCGCTGCACCGGGTGCAGCTCAGCCCCCACGCCCGCAGCCAGCCCCTCGATCGTGGTGATCTGCTTGCTGGCGGCCGCCGCGACGAGTGTTTGGCAGCTGCGGGCGGCCACACCGTCGATATGGACCGTGCAGGCGCCGCAGATCCCCGCGCCGCAGCCAAATTTCGTGCCGGAAAGGCCCAGCTCGTCACGGAGGACCCAGAGCAGCATGCGCGGCGGGCCGTCGGCCACGGTGTAGACAGTGCCGTTGATAGTCAGTTCCACAGGGCGTCCCTCGCTCGGTCGGTGCAGTATAATTGGAGTCTACCAGAAATTCCGCACGGTGAACGATCCTTATGGCCGAATCGCTCGCCTTCGTGCGGGTTTGATGGGAGCAGGTCGAGGCCGCCGAGCGGGAGCCAGCCCCCGGACTGGCCCTGGGGCCAGCCTGACATAATCTGGTATAATTCCCCAACACCTTTGTGCCCCCGCGCGGCACTCATCCCGGCGCTTAGGAAAAGGGGATCCTGATGGCCCGCACGTCGTTCCGCCACGCCTGGCTCGTCGGCTTTGCGCTGCTCCTCGCCGCCGCCACGTCGCCCGCATCCCATGCCGCCCCGGCCGGAGCCGTCGCCCGGACCGTGTGTGTGGACGCCGGGCACGGCGGGGGCGACCCGGGCGCCGTCTACGGCGGTATGCAGGAGAAAGACCTGACTCTCGACATTGCCACCCGGCTCAAGCTGCTGCTGGAGGGCGCCAACTTCGACGTAGTTATGACCCGCACCGGCGATACCGCCCTCGACAACACGCCGCGGGCCGAGATCTGCAACGCCGGCGGCGCCACCACCGTCGTGGCCATCCACCTGAACGCCGCCGCCAACCCCAACACAAACTACTTCAAAGCCTTCTGGGGCAAGCGCAACAAGGACGAGGCGTTCTGCAAGCAGCTCAATGTGAGCTACAAGCTCAAGACGCCCGACGGCAGCGCGCTCCTCCAGCACCAGGCCGTGGGCCAGTTCGCCTCGGGTCTGCTGCTCAAGGCGAGCGCCCCCGCCTGCCTTGTCGAGACGGTCTTTTTGTCGAACCCGGCCGAGCAGGATGCGCTCAAGAACGGTGCGCGCCAGCAGGCGATCGCCCAGGAGCTGTTCAACGGCCTGGTCGCGTGGTACAGCGCTCGCTAGCGCCGCGTGGCACGCAGAGCCGGTGACTCGCCCCGGCGGTTCTGCGTGGATTGCGTCAGCAGTGTGTTGCGTTTATAACGGCAACGTTGTACTATATGTACAAGCTTTGTGACAGAACGGACCTCCATGCGCATCCTCTTCTACACCGGCAAGGGCGGGGTCGGGAAAACGAGTGTCGCCGCGGCGAGCGCGCTGCGCTGTGCCCAGCGCGGCTACCGGACGATCATCCTCAGCACCGACGCGGCCCACTCGCTGGGCGACTCGCTCGGCGTCGAGCTGCGCGCGGAGCCGATCCAGGTGCTGCCGAACCTATGGGCCCAGGAGATCAACGCCCTCCACGAGCTCGAGTCGAGCTGGGGCCAGGTCAGCAAGTACCTGGCCGACCTGCTGGCCTGGCAGGGCGTTGAAACGATCGCCCAGGGCGAGCTGTCGGTGATCCCGGGCACGGAGGAGCTGTTCAGCCTGCTCCAGATCAAGCGGCACTACGACGAGCAGCGCTACGACGTGATCGTGGTCGACGCCGCCCCGACCGGCGAAACGCTGCGGCTCCTGTCGCTCCCCGACATCATGCGCTGGTGGATCGCCCGCCTGTTCCCGATCGCCCGGGCCCTGCTCCGCGTGGTCCGCCCGGTCGCCAAGCGCGTCACCGACATGCCGATCGCTGACGACGACGTGCTCGCGTCGGCCCAGCAGGCGATCGACGCCCTTGTCGACGTGCGCAACATCCTGACCGACCAGCAGGTGACGACGGCGCGGATCGTGATGAACCTGGAGCGCATGGTCATCCGCGAGGCCCAGCGCTCGCTCACCTACCTGTCGCTGTTCGGCTACGCCGTCGACACGGTGGTGGTCAACCGCATCCTGCCCCCCGGCGTCGATGGCCACTTCGCCTCCTGGCGCGAGATGCAGCAGGGCTACGCCCCCCAGGTCGACGAGATGTTCGAGCCCCTGCCGATCCTGCGCGCGCCCCACTTCCCGCGCGAGATCATCGGCGCCGAGCAGCTGACCGTGCTCGCCGACCATCTGTTCGGCGAGCGTGACCCGGCCGCCTTTCTGTACCGCGGCCCGGTCCAGCGCGTCGAGAAGATGGCCAACGGCTACGACCTGATCGTGCCGCTGCCCTTCGCCAGCGAGGATCAGGTCCACCTCGCCCAAAGCGCCGACGAGCTGCTGATCTCGGTCGGCTGGCACCGCCACCGGATCGTCCTGCCCCAGTCCCTCGCCCGCCTGCGCGCCCAGGACGCGTTCTTCGAGCAGGATGCCCTGCGCGTCCAGTTCCGCCGTGGCGCGGCCTGACTTGCCGGATCGGGCCGAGTGTGCTACACTGCGGAGCAGCGCGCCTCCGGGCGCCAGATTGTTGTGCGCCAAGAGAGCTAGAGGGTACAAATCATGGCCAGCAAAAAGGGCAACCGGATCGTTATCAAGCTCAAGAGCACGGAGAGCGGCCACACCTACACAACGATGAAGAATCGCCGCAACGACCCGAGCCGGATCGAGCTGCGCAAGTACGACCCGATCGTCCGCCGCCACGTCGCCTACCGCGAAACGAAGTAAGGCATTGGGCGATTGGCCTTGCGCCAGGCGCGTCAGCACGCAATGCCCGATGACAACCTCCAACGCTCGCTGAAGCTCTGCCTAGGCGTAGCACGCAGAACGTAGAACGACGACAAAGCGTGGGCCGTCCCGGTTCACGCTTTGTTGTTTCAGCTCCAGCTGTTCTACGCCCGCCGCGCTGCGCTGGACGCTGCTATGGCTCGACTCCTGCGCCCCCTCGCGCTGGCCGGCCTTGAAGCCACAACCGTCAGCCTGCCCCTGATCGTTCTGACCTCGATCGCGCCGCCCTGGGGCCTGCTCTTCGCCGTGGTGCTAATCGGCGCCGTCGCCGACGCGCTCATCCTCCGCCTGCCGCCGCGCCTGGACCGGCCGGCCCTGCTCGGCGCGTCCGCCGCCGCGGCGCTGCTGCTGGTGAGCGCCGGGCTCGGCCTCGGGCCCCTTGGGGCTCTCGGCGCCCTGCTGCCCGGCGCGCCGGAGTTCGGCCAGGCCTACCTGCTCCTGATCCTGGCCCTCTACCTGTTCTGGCGCGGCGCCCGCGTGGCCACCCGTGACAGCGCGCGGATCGGCGCCTTTTTCGGGCGCGGCGCCTTTGTCCTGCTCCTGGCGCTGCTCCTGCGCCCCGTCATTCGGCCCAGCGTCGAGCCGCCCGCCGCGGCCCTCTTCGCCCAGGTGGTGGCCTTTATCAGCCTCGGCCTGCTCGCCCTGGCCCTGGCCCACGCCGACGAGGAAGGCACTGGCGGCCGCATCTCCTGGCGCTGGCTGCTCACCCTCGGCCTCGCCATCGGCGGCGTGATCCTCGCCGGGGGCCTGATCGCCGCCCTGCTCGACGGCGGGGCCGCGCTTACGGTGGCCCAGGCCGTGGCCGCCGCGATCCTGCTGCCCTTCGCCTTGGTCGGCGCCGCCCTGGCCTGGGTCATCTTCACCCTGTTCGCCGGGCCGCTGGCCGCGCTCGGCCGGATTCTTGGCCAACTGTTCGACCAGATCCCGGAGGCGCCGCAGAACGCCGAGACGGGGCTCGACACGGCGGTCAACCAGGGCCCGGCCGACTTCATCACCACCCTGGCCACCTCGGCCACGTGGCTGATGGCGCTCATCCCGCTGGCCATCCTGGTCGTCGCCATCCTGCTGCTGCGCCGGCGCCGCCCGCCGCCCCGCGGCGACGAGGAGCGCGAGTCGCTCGGCCTCGCCGAAAACCTCGCGGGCGACCTGCGCGACCTGCTCGCCCGCCTGCGCAACCCATTCGCCCGCCGCGAGGTCGGGCTGCGCGCCGCTCTGGGCGCCCTCGCCGGGCAGGACCCGACGAGCCGCGTGCGCCGGGCCTACCTGCGGATGCTGATCGGCCTCGAGCCGCGGCTCCCCCGCCCGCCCGCCGAGACGCCCGCCGAGTATGCCCCGGCCGCTGGCGCCGCCGTTGCGGCCCCCGACCCCGTCGCGGCCCTGACCCGGGCCTACGAGCGCGCCCGCTACGACCCCACGGGCGCCGACCCGTCCGCCGCCGCCGCCGCCGAGGAGGCGTTGGCCGCCTTCAGGCAGGTCGCGAAGCCGGAGTAGCTGCGGTGGCGGGCCGGAGCGCGCCGCCGGCCCATCCTGTCGGGAACCTCGTCTGAGCCGCGCCCATGCCGCGGGATGGAGAAGCGCCCATGCGCGAGAAGAGCGGTCGCCTGCCCGACACCCGCCGCATCACCGGCCTGGCCCTGATGGGCGGGGCGGTGCTGGGCGGGGTGCTGGTGGTGATCGGGCTGTTCGGCGCCGCCTTCGGCCTTGGCGGCCTCGAACGCTCGATCGACGCCAGCCTCGCCCGCTTCGACGAAACGCTCATCCTCACCACGAGCGGCCTCGACACCGCCACCGCCACGCTCGGCGAGGCCGACTCGACCCTCACCGCCCTTAGCGCGACCCTCGGCAGCACCACCCGGGCAATCAGTGACACGCTGCCGACGATCGCCACCGTCGCCGACCTCACCGGCGACGATCTGCCCGAGGCGATCCGCTCGACCCAGTCCGCGCTCGGCTCGGCCCGCGAGACGGCGCGCGTGATCGACCGGGTTCTCGGCACGATCAGCGGCTTCGGCCTGCTCAGCAGCGGCACCTACAACCCGGAGGTGCCGCTCAACGAGGCGATCGCCGACGTGTCGACCAGCCTCGACGATCTGCCGGCCGCCCTGCTGCGCCTCGACCGGGGCCTGCGCACCGGCTCCACCAGCCTCGCCGAGGTCAACACCGACCTGGTCGACGTCGTCGCCGGGGTCGACGAGATCACGGAAAGCCTGCGCACGGCCGGCGGATCGCTCGACGACTACCGCTCCGTCGTCGCCGCCCTGCGCGACGAGATCGCCGACCTGCGCGAGCGGCTGCCGCCCTGGTTCTTCGGCCTGCGGATCGGCCTGCTCCTCGGCCTGCTCTGGCTCGCGATCGCCCAGGTCAGCCTGTATCTTCAAGGCTGGGAGCTGGTGCGGCGGCGCTGACCCCCGGCCTTGCCCCTTGCCCGGGACAGCGCCGCCCTTGTTCAGCGGACGGGCAGGTGCAGCCGGTGGGCGCGGGCATAGGCGGCCATCCCCGGCGTGCGGTAGACGTAGTCGCGCTCGGGGGCGGTGCTGACGGCGAGCATGCCCCCGGCGGCGTCCACCGCGACCATGCTCATGATGATCCGCGCCGGGTCGCGGTCAAGCTCGGCCAGGTCGGCGAAGGCGGCGCGGCAGGCCGCCTCCAGGCCCATGCCCGTCCGCAGGTAGAGCACGACGGTGCGGGCGGTGCTGGCGCGCATGGCCAGCTCGCCCCAGCCGGTGCAGGCGGCCGCGCCGTAGCGGCTGTCGGCGTAGTTGCCCGCGCCGATGATCGGCGAGTCGCCGATCCGGCCGGGGTACTTCCAGGCCCAGCCGCTGGTGCTGACGGCGCTGGCGATGGCGCCGGCAGCGTCGCGGGCGATGAAGTTGACGGTGCCGGCGGCTCGCTCCGGGTCGGCGGCGATGCCGGCCGCCCGGCGCAGGACGTCGCTCATGATCGACCCTTCGGCGTTGCGGAAGCGGGCCGGCAGCTTCCCGGCGACCCCTTCGCGGTAGACGGCGGCGGCCTCGGGCGTGAGCAGATCCTCGCGCGGGAGGCCGAGCTCGGCGGCGAAGCGGGCGGCGCCCTCGCCGACGAGGAGCACGTGGGGCAGCTCCTCCATCACCCGGCGGGCCACGCTGATGGCCGCCCGGTAGCCGCGCAGGGCGCCAACCGCCCCAGCGCGCAGCGTGCTCCCGTCCATAATCGAGGCGTCCAGCTCCACCTCGCCGAGCAGGTTGGGGAAGCCGCCGTAGCCAACCGTGTGGTCGGCGGGGTTATCCTCCACCAGCCGCGTCCCCGCCTCGACGGCGTCGAGGGCGGTGCCGCCGCGCTCCAGCACCTCCCAGGCCGCGTCCATCCCCACGTCGCCGTTCCCGCTCGCGATCAAAAACATGGTGCCCTCCACACCCGGCGCACGGCGCGCCACGGCACCCTATTGTACGCCCGGCGCGATGATCCACTGAGCCTGCATCGATCCGGCCTGCCCCCTGTGGTAAGATAGAGCGAACCACGCCGATTGGGCGCACCGCGCCCAGCAGGAGCCCCGATGAGCCCCCTCTTCGGCCACACGCGCAGCGTCCTGAGCAGCCGCTACGCGCTGATAACGCCCGACGGGCTAGTCCGCGCGCCGCTGCCCGGCTGGCCGGGCGCCGCCTGTATTGTCCTTATCAGCCCGGCCATGGGCGCTCGCTTCGCCCAGCTCCTCGTCACCCTTGGCCCCGGCGCCAGCGGCGCCGGCCGGCGCCCCGACGAGGAGCTGTTTTGCTTCGTGCGCTCCGGCGCCGTCGAACTCGAGCTCGACGGGAGCGGTTCGGCGCTAGAGGCCGGGGGCTACGCCTACATCCCCCCCGACATGCCATACCAGATCCGCCCCGCCGAAGGCCCGGCCGAGCTGCTGGTCTTTCAGAAGCGCTACGCCGCCCTGCCCGCCACGCCCGCGCCGGCGCCGGTGGTCGGGCGGGAGCAGGCAGTCGAGGCGGCGCCCTTCATGGGCGACGAGGCCGCGATGCTCAAGCTGCTGCTCCCCGACGAGCCGGCCTTCGACATGGCGATCAACATCTTCACGTTCCAGCCCGGCGCCACCCTGCCGATCGTCGAGACCCACATCATGGAGCACGGCATGATGATGATCCAGGGCCAGGGGATCTACCGCCTCGCCGGCGACTACCACCCCGTGCAGGACGGCGACACGATCTGGATGGCTCCGTACTGCCCGCAGTGGTTCGTCGCCACGGGCAAGACGCCGGCGCGCTACATTTATTACAAAGATGTCAACCGCGACCCGCTGCTCTAGGGGGGCGTGTCCATGCAACTGACGATCGACACCAGGGCGATCCTCGCCGACCTCGACGCGATCGCCGCCTGCTCCTCCTCGCCGCCCCCCGGCGTCACCCGGGTGGTCTATAGCGAGGCCGACCAGCGGGCCCGGGCCTACCTGCGAGCCCGCTGTGTGGAGGCGGGGCTGGCCCTGCGCGAGGACGGGCTGGGCAACCTGTTCGCCCGCTGGCAGGGCGCCGAGCCGGGCGCGCCCGCCGTCGCCAGCGGCTCCCACATCGATGCCATCCCCGACGCGGGCCGCTACGACGGCACCGTGGGCGTGGTCGGCGCGCTGGAGGCGATCCGGGCGCTGCGGCGGGCCGGCTTCCAGCCCCGGCGGCCGATCGAGCTGCTGCTGTTCACCTCTGAGGAGCCGACCCGCTTCGGGGTGGGCTGCCTGGGGAGCCGGGCCCTCGCCGGCGTCCTCGGCCCGGCCAACCTGCGGGCCCTGCGGGACCGTGAGGGCGCCAGCCTCGACGAGCTGCGCGCCGCCGCCGGCTTCGGCGCCCCGCTCGAACAGGTGCGCCTGAGTATCGGCCACTACGCCGCCTTTGTCGAGCTGCACATCGAGCAGGGGCCGATTCTGGAGAACGAGGGGGTGCCGATCGGGGTGGTGCGCGCCATCGCCGCGCCCGCCGCGCTGCGCGTGCGTATCCGCGGGGTCGGCGGCCACGCCGGGGCTGTGCTCATGCTCGGCCGCCGCGACGCCCTGCTCGCCGGGGCCGAGGTGGCCCTGGCCGTCGAGCGGGCGGCCCTCGGCAGCGGCAGCGCCGACACCGTCGCCACCACGGGGGTGTTCCAGGTCGAGCCGGGGGCCGTCAACGCAATCCCGAGCGGCGCGACCCTTGAGATCGACGTCCGCGACGTCGCCCCCGAGCCGCGGGACCGGGCGATCGCCGCGATCCGCGACGCGGTGGTCGAGATCTGCGGGCGCCGCCACGTCCAGGCCGATGTCGAGCTGATCAACGCCGACCCGCCCGCCACCTGCGATACCGGCGTGGTCGGCGCGATCATGGCCGCGTGCAGCCACACCGGCCTCCACCACCAGGTGATGGTCAGCCGGGCCTACCACGACAGCCTGTTCATGGCCCGCATCTGTCCGACCGGGATGATCTTCATCCCGTGCCGCGGCGGCGTCAGCCACCGCCCCGACGAGTACGCCGCGCCCGATGCGATCGAGCGCGGCGTCCAGGTGCTCGCCGAGACGCTGGCGCGTCTCAGCGCGTGGTGATGTGGGAGCGTACCGCCGGGGCGCGGTGGATCGGGATCTAGCGCGGGCGGACGGTGGCGATCAAGCCCTCGCCCTCCAGGGTGCTGCGGTGCTGGCGCCGGGCGTCGTCCGGCGAGCGCCAGAACGAGAGGGCGCCGCGCTCGGCGTGGTGGGCCCGCAGGGCCGCGAGCACGTGCTTGCAGTTCACGCCGCCGTGGGCGCCCCAGGGGCAGCTGCAGCTGCCGCTCGCGCCCGATGGGTCCAGCGTCACCTCGTAGAGCTCGTCCGGGCGGGACGCGCTCTCGACCATATAGCGCCCCGCCGGAGGGTCCAGCGGGATGACGTCTAGCTTGCGGCTCGCCCGCTGCAGCCGCTTCACGTTCACGACGCTGCGCGGCGGCAGAGTGTTGTCGTACGGCTCCATCGGTCTGCCTCCTGTATCGCCTCCGCGCCTCGGCGCGGTGGGTTTTTGCACGACATAAGATTTTACCATTCCGCATAGCAAAGCGCAATAGCAATGTTCTGGCACCACTACTACCGCCCGTCCGACCTCGCCGCCGCCCTGGGCCTGCTGGCCGCCAACCCCGGCGCCCGCCCAGTCGCCGGCGGCACCGACCTCGTGGTCGAGCTGAGCCGCGGCCTGCGCCCCACCGACACGCTAGTCGATCTGTCGGCGGTGGCGGAGCTGCGCTTTCTGCGCCGGGCCGGCGACACGATCCAAATCGGCGCCCTGGCCACCCACAACGATGTGCTGGCCTCGCCGGATTGTGTTGCCGCCGTTCTGCCCCTCGCCCAGGCCTGTCTGGAGGTCGGCGCGCCGGCCATTCGCACCCGGGCCACGGTGGCCGGCAACCTCGTCACCGCCTCGCCGGCCAACGACACGATCACCCCCCTGGTCGCCCTGGGCGCCGAGCTCCTGCTGGCGGGCGCCGAGGCCGAGCGAATGGTGCCCATCGGCGACTTCTACCTCGGCGTGCGCCGCACCGCCCTGCGCCCCGGCGAGCTCCTGCGCGAGATCCGCATCCCCGTTCTCGGCGCCGACAGCCGCGGCGTCTTCATCAAGCTCGGCCTGCGCCGGGCCCAGGCGATCTCGGTGGTCAACGCTGCCGTGGTGCTGCGGTTCGAGGGCGATGCTGTGGCCGAGGCCCGCATCGCCCTCGGCTGCGTCGCCCCCACGGTCGTGCGCGCCCCCGACGCCGAGGCCGCCCTGGCCGGCCAACCCCTGAGCGAGGAAACGATCGGCGAGGCCGCCCGGCGCGCCGCCGCCGCCATCGCCCCTATCGACGACCTGCGCGGGTCGGCCGCCTACCGCCGCGAGGCAGTCGCCGCCGTCGTCGCCGACGCCCTGCGCCGCCTCGCGGCCGGCCGCGAGCGCGAGGGCTGGCCCGAGCGCCCGGTGCTCCTGGAGACAGGGGGGCGGGAGGGTGGGGGGAACGGGGCGCAGAAGGGCGGCCCGCTCCAAGCGGTCGAGGCGCTGGTGAACGGCGTGCCAGCCCGGCTTTCGCCCCAGAAGACGCTGCTCGACGCTCTGCGCGAGGACGTCGGCCTGACCGGGACGAAGGAGGGCTGCGGCGAGGGCGAGTGCGGCGCCTGTACCGTGTGGCTCGACGGCCAGGCGGCGATGGCCTGCCTGGTGCCCGCCGGACAGGCCGAGGGCGCCCGCGTCACCACGGTCGAGGGCCTGGCCGGCGACGGCGCCGGCCTGCACCCGATCCAGTCCGCCTTTATCGCCAACGGCGCGGTCCAGTGCGGTTACTGCATCCCGGGCATGCTCATGGCCGGCGGCAAGCTGCTCGCCGAGCACCCCCGCCCCGACCTCGGCCAAATCCAGGCCGCCCTCAGCGGCAACATCTGCCGCTGCACGGGCTACCGCAAAATCTTCGCCGCCGTGCTGGACGCCGCGCGGGCGGAGTGAGCGGGCTACGGCCAGCGGAACAGCACTTGTCCGCTGCCGCGGTCGATCGCGTATAGCTGGTCGGTGACGACGAAGATCGCCGAGCCGCCGAGGGTCAGCCCGTGCAGGTAGTCGTCAGGCCGGTCGACGGGCAGCGTGGCGCTGGCCCGACTCACCCCGTTGCCCATGCCGATCAGCTCGTAGGCTAGTGTGGCCGGGTCGCCGCGCTGCTCGATGAGGACGACGGCGTCGCCATCCAGCACGGCGGCCCAGTCGCCGCTATCGTAGGCGCCGTCGACGGCGTCCTCGCCGGCGAGCACCCGCTCCCAGCGGCGCGCCCCGCTCGCCCGGTCGACCGCCCATAGCTCCAGCCTGGACGAGCCGCGCTGGCGACGCGCTTCCAGCAGCAGCGTCGCGCCATCGGCCGCGAGGGGGCGCAGGCTGTAGTCCTCGGTCGCCAGCAGCTCGCGCTCCCCGTCGGCGTCTACCACGCGCAGCTTGCCGTCGTCGACGAAGAAGATCCCCGTCGGCCCGAAGAACACCTCCTCGACCGAGCTCAGGCCCATCTCCTCAGATACGAAGATCGGCTCGCCCGCGCTCAGCCCGCTCGGCGCAACGCGCACAATGCAGTTCGCTGTGTCGAGCAGCCAGACGAGGGCGTCGTCGCCGGGGGCGCGATAGATCTGGTCGTAGAAGTGCGGCCGGTCCTCGTAGCCATTGTCGGGCCGGGTGCAGGCCGGCTCGATCGAGCCGGCCGGGGCGCCGTCGGCGACGTCGAACAGGTACAGCCCGGCCGATGAGTCAGTCACGCCCGGGCGCCGGTCGGGGGCGCCGACCATGTCGTCGAGGGCGACGAGCTGGCGGGTGGCCTCGCGCAGGCGCACCGACCAGCGCGGGGCGCCGGTGAGGCCCGTGAAGGCCTGGATCACGCCGTCGTCGGACAGGGCGACGACGGCGCCGTTGATAGCCTGGAGGCAGTCGCGGCACAGGTTGGCCGAGATTCGGTCGCTCAGCGGGGCCTCCCAGCGCAGCGCGCCGTCGCCGCGGCCGAGGCCGAGCAGGCGGGGCCCGTCGGCCACGTAGACCATCTCGGCGTCGTAGGCCACCACCCAGCTGTTGCCGTTCTCGCCCATCGGCGCGCTTTCCCAGCGCACCGTCCGGGCGTCGGGGCTGAGGTAGACGAGCGAATCGCTCCCGCGGTCGTAGTTGCGGCTGATCAGCAGCATATCGGGGTCGCTGGTGTCGCTGTTGAGCGTCACCGGCACGCGCCAGATGTTCCTGCGGCCGGGCGCGGCCGCCCCCCGGAGCGCGGCGACGGGCGTGGGCACCGCCGTGGCCTCGACGAGCGCGGGCGCGCTCCCCGTCAGGCGGCCGACCAGGTAGCCGGGCCCGAGCCCGGACAGCGCGAGGGCGGCCAGCGCGCCGAGCAGGCCGCCCAGCGCGAACACGACGACGAAGGGCGTGCAGCCCCGCCCCGGCCCATCCTTGCGCCCCCGCTCATCCATAGCGTCCTCCTGGGTAGGGCCTACGTCAACGTCCGCGCCGATCGCCCGCCGTCTCGCTGAAGCGCTCGGCTCCTCGTACGAAGCCGGCGCAGGCCGGCTTGGGCAGGCCGCGCAGGCGGCCGTGGCGGCACAAGCCGAGGCGCGTACGCCCACGGCGAACCCGGCCTCAGCGACGTTGACGTAGCCCTACCTCCTGCGTTGCGACGTTGACGCGGCCCACTCGTGATGCGATAATACGTCCCCGACCCCTCGCGCACAAGAGGCGAGCCGGCCCGGCTCGCGCCTTCGCCGTACTCGCACCCCACAGAACGCCTATGACAACGTTGATCGGCGCCTCGCTGCCGCGCCCCGACGCCCTCGGCAAGGTCACCGGCGCGGCCCGCTACCCGGCCGACCTGATCCGGCCGGGGATGCTCCACCTCAAGGTCGTCTTCGCCGGCCGGCCCCACGCCCGCATCCGCGCCCTGGACACGGCGGCCGCCCTGGCACACCCCGGCGTGGTCGCCGTGCTCACCGCCGCCGACGTGCCCCATAACGCCTACGGCCTGGTCGAGCCCGACCAGCCGGCCCTCTGCGGCGACGTGGTTCGCTTCGTCGGCGACAAAGTCGCCCTCGTGGTGGCCGAAAGCCGCGCCGCCGCGGCGGCCGGCGCCGCCCTCGTCCGCGTCGACTACGAGGACCTGCCGGTGGTCGACGGCGCCGCGGCCGCCCTGGCCGCCGGGGCGCCCGCCATCCACGGCTCCCGCCCCGACAACGTCGTTTCGCGCTGCCCGATCCGCAAGGGCGACGCAGCGGCCGCCCTCGCCGCCGCGGACGTGGTGGTCGAGGGCCGCTTCAGCACCGGCTGGCAGGAGCACGCCTACCTCCAGCCCGAGGCCGGCGTGGCCTACCTGGACGAGGCGGGCCGCGTGGTGGTGGAGACGGCCGGCCAGTGGCTCCACGAGGACCGCCGCCAGATCGCCGAGATCCTTGGCCTGCCCGAGGAGCAGGTGGTGGTGCGCTACGCCGCGGTCGGCGGCGCCTTCGGCGGCCGCGAGGACCTGTCGGTGCAGCACTTGCTCGCCCTGGCCGCCTGGCGCCTCGGCCGCCCCGTCGCCATCCAGTGGGACCGGGCGGAAAGCATGGTTGCCCACCACAAGCGCCACCCGGTGCAGATCCGCTGCCGCTGGGGCGCGATGCGCGACGGCCGGATCGTCGCCGTGCAGGCCGAGGTCGTCGCCGACGGCGGCGCCTACGCCTCCACCAGCGCCGAGGTGCTGAAGTGCCTGGCCCTTTTCGCCAGCGGGTGCTACGAGGTGCCCAACATCCACGTCGACGCCGTGGCCGTCTACACCAACAACGTCCCCGCCGGCGCCTTTCGCGGCTTCGGCTCGCCCCAGGCCCAGCTCGCCAGCGAGACGATGGTCACCCGCCTCGGCCACGCCCTCGACATGGACCCGGCCGCGATCCGCCGGATCAACCTGTACCGCGAGGGCAGCGTCGAGCCCACTCAGCACCCCCTTCCCCCCGGCGTGACGGTGCGCGAGTGCATGGAGGCGGTGCTGGAGGAGATGCGGGCGCGCCAGGTGCAAGGGGACAAGGGGACAAGGGGACAAGGGGACAAGGAGAATGCCTCCGCTGTCGCAAACGCGCTCCCCCCCTCCCAACAACTCCGCGCCTGGGGTTTCGCCTGCGGGATCAAGAACCTGGGCTACTCGTTCGGCTTTCCCGAGCAGGCCACGGCCAGTGTGGAGCTGCACGGCGGGGCGACGGTGGAGCGGGCGTATGTGCGCGTCGGGGCGGCCGAGGTGGGGCAGGGCACCCACCTCATCCTGCGCCAGATCGCGGCTGAGGCCGCCGGGCTGTCGTTCGAGCGCGTGGTCATGATCACCGACGACAGCAGCGAGGCGCCCAACGCCGGCTCGGCCTCGGCCTCGCGCCTGACCATTATGGCCGGCCGCGCCGTGAAGGACGCCGCCGAGGCCGCGCTGCGCGAGTGGGAGAACGAGGAGCGCCCCGCGCGGGCGACCGTCCAGTACCGGCCGCCGGCCACCACCCCGCTCGACCCGGTCACCACGGCCGGGCGGCCGAACTACGCCTACGGCTATGCGGCCCAGGCCGTCGAGGTCGAGGTCGACTCGGCCACGGGGCTGGTGCGCGTGCTCCAGGTGCTGAGCGCCCACGACGTGGGCCGGGCGATCAACCGCCAGCAGGTCGAGGGCCAGATCGAGGGCGGCGTGGCTCAGGCCCTCGGCTACACGCTGCTCGAACACTTCCAGATGCGCGCCGGCCGCGTGCTCACGCCCCACTTCAGCAGCTACCTGCTCCCCACCAGCCTGGACACGCCCCCGGCGATCATCCCGCTCATCCTGGAGCTGGGCGACCCCGAGGGCCCCCACGGCGCCCGCGGCGTGGCCGAGCTCCCCCTCGTCCCTTTCGCCCCCGCCGTCGCCAGCGCCATCCACGCCGCTACCGGCGCCTGGGTGACCGACCTGCCCTTCACCCCCGAGCGGGTTCTGGCCGCAATCCGGGCCGCGAGCCATGGAGGCGCGGAGGGCGCAGCGCGACTGAAGTAAGCCGTAAAGGTTCTGGCCCCGCTACAGCTTCCACAGCCGCACAGTGCCGTCGGCGGAGCCGGTGGCGAGGGTGCCATCGCGGGGGTTGAAGGCGAGGTGGTCCACGGCGCCGGCGTGGCCGGCGATCGTGAGTGCGGGGGAGGCGCCGCGACGGCGGCGCTCCTCGGCGCTCAGGCGCCAGAGCGTCACCTGGCCCTGGGTGTCGCCGGCGGCGAGGGACAGGCCGTCGAGGCCGAAGGCCAGCCCGCACAAGGGCACGCCCGTGGCCCCCACCCGCACCCCGGCACCGTCGGCCACGCGCCAGATCTGGGCCCCCAGCTCGCCGCCGGCGGCGAGCTGCGCCCCGTCGGCGGAGAAGGCGAGGCACCGCAGCCGGCCCACCAGGCTGGGGAGGCGCAGGGCCGGCTCGTCGCGCTCGCGCTCCAGGTCGGCCGTGCGCCACAGCGTGACCGTCCCGTCGTCGCCGGCGGTGGCGACGGCGGCCCCGCCCGGCGCGAAGACGACCAGGCGGACCCGGCTGCGCATCCCGCGCAGCACGCGCCAGAACTGCCCGCCGGGGTGCTCGCCCGTCCCCGACAGGCGCCAGATCTGCACCGTCGTCTCGCCGTCGCTGCTCGCGAGCAGCCGGCCGTCGGGCGAAAGGGCCGTGGCCTGGAGCGCGCCGTGGGTCTGGAGCAGGATCGTCGACTCGCCGCTGCCGAGGCGCACCTCGCGCACCGTACGGTCGGCGGCGGTGCTGAGCAGCCGGCGCTCCCCGGCGAAGGCCAGGGCGGTGACGGCGCCGTGGTGCTCGCTGTGGCGGATCTGCGGCGGGGCCTCGCCCGCCGCGCTGTAGACGGCCGTCGCCCCGTCGCTCGCCCCAATCGCCAGCTGGCCGCCGTCGGGGCTGAAGGCCAGGGCGGTGACCCGGCCGCTGAGCGGGCGCAGCGCGGCGTCCTGCGCGCCGTCGGCGGGGGACCAGAGCAGCAGCCGGTCGTCCTCGCCCAGGCTGGCCAGGCGCCGCCCGCCTGGGCCGAAGCTCACCCCGACCACGGCCCCTGCGTGGCCGTGCAGCACCCGCTCCAGCCCGCCGTCGCCGGCGCGCCACAGCCGGACAGCCCGGTCGTCGGCGCCAGTGGCCAGTAGCTCGCCGCCAGGGGCGAAAACCAGAGTCTCGACGGCGCCGTCGTGGGCCTCCAGCGTGTGGCGCGCCTGCCAGGTGCGCGTGTCCCACAGGCGGGCGCTGCGCCCGCGCGAGCCGGCGGCCAGAAGGGCCCCGTCCTGGCTGAAGGCCAGGCTTTCCACGGCCCCGCCGTGGCCGGGCAGGGTCCGAGCGATGCCGCGGTCGAGGGCGCGCCAGATCCGCACCGTCCGGTCGGCGCCGCCGGTGGCGATCAGGGCGCCGTCGGGGCTGACAGCGACGCTTGTTACCTGGTCAGCGTGGGCCGGCACTGTGGCGAGGGGCGCCCCGATCTGGCCGCCCTCGCTGGCCGCCCGCCACAGGCGCAGAGTGCCCTCGTGGCCGGCCGAGATCAGGGTGCGCTCGTCGGGGGTGAAGGCCAGGGCGCCGACGGCGCCGGTGTGGCCGCTGCAGGTCGCCGCGAGGCGACCGTCCTGCAGGTCCCAGAGCTGGACGAGGGTGCCGGCGGCTAGGGCTAGCAGCCGGCCGCGCGGGCTGAGGGCGGCGTGCCGGGCCGGGCAGTCGATCGTCCAGATCGGCGCGCCGTCGCGCAGGTCGAGCAGGGCGGCGCCGCCGCCGCTTACCACCAGGGCGCGCTGGTCGTCGAGCAGGAAGACGGCCCGGGCGATGCCGCGGCCGAGCCGGCGCAGCTGCCCCTGGCGCTCAAGAGTCGGCAGGGCGAACTGCCCGCGCAGGGCTAGGGCGGGCGTGCTCGGGCGCGGGGGCGGCGAGGGCAATGGGGCGGCCACGACCCGCTCGCGCGCGGCCTGCTCGCGTAGCAGGCCGGCCAGCCGCTCGTAGCCGCTGTAGCCGAACAGCTCCACCACCTCGGCCTCGGCCAGCTCGGCGGGGACGTCGCAGCGGGCCAGCTTGAGCGCGACTAGCAGCCGGCGGCCCGGCGTCAGACTCAACACGTCGGCCAGGCGGGCCAGGGCGGGCACAAGCTTGCCGTCGGCCCCCCACGAGCGGCGGGACAGGCCGACCACCACAGCGGCCGCCCCGCGCACCGCCTCGCGCAGGGCTCGCGGCTGGTCCACCTGGGGTCCGAGCTGGTCCGCCGCGAGGACGGCCGCAACGCCGTCGACGCGCAGGCGCGCGGCCACGCCACGCAGGGCGGGGGCGTCTTCGGGGGCGCAGCCGATCACGATCGGGGGCGGGCTCGCCGCGCTGCGGCTCATCGTCGCTGGCTCCGTTTGCTGGTGGCGGGGTCGGGCACCAGTATACCACGGGCCGCCCGGGCCGCGCCGCCCGGCCGCGCTATACGGCATCCCCGCCCTCCCCGCCCAAAGATCCGCGCGGGCATGCCACCCAGCCTTACCGCGAGCTGCGCGCCGAGAGCTGCTTCCCGGCGCGCTCCCGGCAAACGAAAAGGCACCGAGCATGCTCGGTGCCTTCTTGCTGGTAGCGGCGGCAGGATTCGAACCTGCGACCTTCGGGTTATGAGCCCGACGAGCTGCCACTGCTCCACGCCGCGTCAGTCACAACTCCATGGTACCAAAGCCTGCCCACCCTGTCAAGGCCAAAATGCCTATCCCGCAGGGCTTGAGCAAAGTCCACAAAGAGTAGCGGCGTACCGAGCACAGAAACGTGCGGATGGGTGCTAAAGGTTCACCTACTGGCGGTTCACACGACTTTGCTCAAGCCCTACGGCGTGCTCTGGCTGATAGCGCAAAACGATATTGTCCACTATAATGCAGATTACCTATTCCCGCCAAACGGCCCGATCCGAATAGTATGCAGCCACAAGGGACGGAACCGCCGGCCGGCGCGCCGGCCGACCCGGTCATGGCGAGCGACCTGTTCGCCGCCCTCCCCGACGACGCCCACGCCGACCTGCTCGCCGCCCTGGAGCCGATCCAGCTCCCGGCGGGGGCAGCCCCGTTCGAGCAGGGCCAGTCCGGCGACGGCATGTGTTTGCCGCGCAGCGGCCGCCTGCGCATGCCATCCGCACCGACGCGGTGGCCAGGCCAACCTGGTGATCCGCCCCCGGTCCAAACCTTTGGCACCCTCGCCTTCGGCGCCACCCGCAGAGCGTCGAGGCGGGCTGCCGCGCCGCCCAAGCGCAGATCGCCGCCTGGCAAGCCCGCCGGGCCTGATCCGGCCAAAGGAGCCACCCCGTGGCAAAAAGCGTCACCAAGACTGACCTGAGCCTGCTCACACCCCTCGCCCACCAGATCGCCCGGCGGCTCATCCCCCTGCTGCCGGCCTGGGTCACCCCGAACCAGATCACGGTCTCCGGCCTGCTGGTCAACGTCGTCTGCTCGCTCTCCTTCTACCTGGCCAGCTTTCGGCGCGAGCTGCTGTTCGTGGCCTGCACCTGCCTCGTCCTCAACTGGGTGGCCGACAACCTTGACGGCGAGCTGGCTCGCGCCCGCCGCATGACCTCGGAGCGCGGCTTCTACCTCGACCTGCTGGTCGACCAGTTCGGCGTGGCGATCGTGTGCCTGGGGGTGGCCTTCTCGAACTACGGCTACACCCCGCTGCTCCTGACCCTGACACTGACCTATCCGCTCATGTCCTATGTGACGCTGCTCCATGTGGTGATGCGCCAGCACTTCCCGCTCGGCCGGATCACGCCCGCCGAGGGCCGGCTCGGGCTGATCGCCCTCGCCCTGCTGACCTACTTCTTCCCCGCGCCGCTGCTCACGATTGGGGGGCAGCCGCTCGGATGGTTCGACGTCGTGTGCCCGATCGCCCTCCTTCCGGCGTTCTACGAGCGCGCCGCCGATGCGATGGCCCTATACCGCGGGCTGGAGCCACCGCGCCAGGCCACGGGCGACGATTGACTGTTCGGCAAGAAAGGGAACGACGATGCAGGCGTTGATCCTGGCGGCCGGGATGGGCACCCGGCTAGGCCCGCTCACGGCCGGCGGGCCGAAGTGCATGGTGCCGCTCCACGGCAGGCCCCTGATCGCGCGCCTGCTCGACGGCCTGGCCGGCCTCGGCCTGCGCCGCGCGGTGCTGGTGGTGGGCCACGGCGCCGACGCGCTGCGGGCCGCCCTCGGCGACAGCTACGCCGGGCTGCCGATCGCTTACGTCGACAACCCCGACTACCGCACCACCAACAACAGCTACTCCCTGGCCCTCGCCGCGCCGGCCCTTTGCGCCGACGACACGTTGCTCCTGGAAAGCGATCTGGTGCTCGACCCGGCCATTTTACGAGCTTGCGCTGCGGCGCCGGGGCCCGCTGTCGCCGTTGTTGCGCCCTACGCGTCTTGGATGGACGGCACCACGGCCTTGCTCGACGGCGATGGGTTTGTCCACCGCTTCGTGCCCAAGGGCGCCTTCGACCCGGCCCTGGCCCCGGCCTACCACAAGACGGTCAATGTGTACCGGTTCAGCCGCCCCTTCTGCGAGGATTGCCTCGTCCCCGAGCTGCGCGGCCACCTGGCCCGGGCCGGCGCCCAGGACTACTACGAGCTGGTGCTCGGCGCGGTCGTCGAGCGCGGCCTCGCCCGGGTCCGCGCGCTCGTCGTCGACGGTCCGCCCTGGTACGAGATCGACACCCCGGCCGACCTACACGCGGCCGAGGCCCTCTTCGCCGGGTACGCTGAGGCCCGGCCGCCCGCCCCGGGCGAGCCGCCTGCTCTGGGGGCGGCCCTGCGCCACCACTCCCCCAGGCCGGGCAGGGCCTGAAGCGCTGCGCCGGGGGAGTCGAGCCGGCCGTCACCCGTCACTCGCCGCACGATGGAGGCGCCAATGCTCACCATGATTGAAAAGCTGCTTGTGCTCCGCTCGGTCGCGATCTTCGCCGACACGCCCGAGGATGTGCTGGCCGAGATCGCCGGGCTGCTGAGCGAGGAGGAGTACCCGGCGGGCGCGCGGGTCTTCGCCAAGGGCGACCCTGGCAGCAGCATGTATGTCGTCGCCCGCGGCCGGCTCCTGGCCCACGACGGCGACCGCGCGCTCAATGAGCTGGGCGAGCGGGCTGTCTTCGGCGAGATGGCCATGCTCGACCCGGCGCCGCGAGTCGCCTCCGTAACCGCGCTGGAGGATTCGCTGCTGCTACGGATCGACCACCGGCCCTTCTACGAGCTGCTGGCCGACCGGGCGGAGGTAGCCCAGGGGATTATCCGTCTGCTCGCCGGCTATGTGCGCGACCGGCTCGACGACATTGCCGCCCTCGACGCACGTCTGGGCGACGCAGCACGCGCCCGCCCCGTCACGGCGCCGGCTCCGCGATCGTGATCAGGCGGTGGGTCATCTCCACCTGGTTCTCGACGATCACTTTGTCGCCAATACAGGAGACGAGGGTGAGCAGCTCGCGGCCCTGGGGCAGAATGTACTCGACCTGGTCGGGCGTGGCGAGCACCTTCTCCGTCACCACATAGCGGTGGGCCGCGCCGTCGGCGCTGTAGATCGTGATCGGGGCGCCGATTGCCAGCTCCTTGAGCCGGGCGAACGGAGCCGGGATGTTGGGGGTGCGGCGGAAGCGCAGTACGTGGCCCCAGAGCACGACGTTTTCGCCCTGGCCGGGGCTGGCGCTGTACAGGTACCAGCCGACGTCGTGGTTCGGCACCACGGGCACCCGGCGCTCGTCGAGGCCCACGGCGATCAGTGGGCGGTCCATCCCGATCGTGTCCACCACGATCCGCGCCGGCTCGTCGCCCGCTGCCTCAGCCCCGGCCGCGGTTGGCGCCGGCGTGGGTGCCAGCGGGCCGTCGGCGCCGGCGAGGGCGGTCGGGTCGGCGGTGGGCACGGCGGCGGTGGGCACGGCGAGCGTCGGCTCCGCCGTGGCGCTCGGCGACGCGGCCGGCTCGTCGGTAGGGCGAGCAGTGGCCGTGGGCGGGCGGACGGTGCGGGTGGCCGCGGCCGTGTGCGCCGGTGTGAAAGGCGCCGCCGTGGAGCTGGGCCCGAGCGCGACGGCGGTTTGGCCTGGAGGGTCGGACGAAGCGGCGGGGCTGGCCGCGGGCGGGGCGCCGCAGGCGGCCAGGGTCAGCGTGACGAACAGGAGCAGCGCGGCTGTGGGCGGGCGCATGGGCAGGCTTCCTCCGTGGGGTGTGCGGCAGCGGGCGGCGGGAGTATAGCACAGCTCGGGCCGCGCCTCGCCATAGCGCAGTGGGTTATCCTTGTATCGAGCGGGGCGGGCGGGGCGGGCCAAGCTGAGCTATAATCAACAGACAGGCGTTGGCGAGCGGCGAGAGGAGCGTATGCAGCTCAAAGGGAAGGTCGCGATCATCACCGGGGCGTCGAGCGGGGTGGGCTACGCCGCGGCGCGGCTGTTCGCCCGCGAGGGCGCCACGGTCGTCGTGGCCGCCCGCCGCCGGGACCGGCTGGAGCACCTGGTGGGCGAGATCGCCCACGAGGGCCACCAGGGCTTCAGCATCCCCACCGACATCACCAACCCCGTCGAGGTGCAGCAGCTCGCCGACCGCACCGTCGGCCTGCTCGGCCGGGTCGACCTGCTGCTCAACTGCGCCGGCGGGCTGCACAAGATCGCGCCCGTGGAGCAGGTGAGCGACGCCGACTGGCGCACCGTGATCGACACCAACCTGAGCGGCGTCTTCTACTGCGCCCGCGCCGTGGTGCCCCACATGAAGCGCCAGCGCTCCGGCACGATCGTCAACCTCGGCTCGCGGGTCGGCCGGGTCGGCGTGGGCAACATCGCGCCCTTCTGCGCCGCCAAGTTCGCCCTGTCCGGCCTCGGCCAGGCCCTGGCCCAGGAGCTGCGGCCCTTCAATATCTATGTCACCACCGTCTTCTCCGGCATGATCGACGCCGACATGGCCCCGCTCAACCCCGACGTGACGCTGCGCCGCCGCTTTATGACCACCGACGACGTCGCGAAGGCTCTGCTCTGGGTCTGCACCCTGCCGCCCAGCCTGCGCGTGGACGAGCTGCCGGTCATGCCGCGCCAGATCGACCTGTAGGAGCCTTTATGCCCCCAGCTATCACCGATGTCCCCGGGATCGCCGTCGGCCACGCCCACGACCTCGACGCGCTCACGGGCGTGACGGTGGTGCTGGCCCCAGCCGGCGCGGTCGGCGGGGTCGATGTGCGCGGCGGCGCGCCGGGCACCCGCGAGACGGACCTGCTGCGGCCCGAGAATATGGTCCAGCACGTCAACGCGGTGGCCTTGTGCGGCGGCAGCGCCTTCGGCCTGGCCGCGGCGACGGGGGTGGTGCGCTGGCTCCACGAGCGCGGCTTCGGTTTCGACACCCGCGTCGCCCGTGTGCCGATCGTGCCCGCCGCCGTGATCTTCGACCTCGGCCTCGGCCGGGCCGACCGCTTCCCCGACGAGGTGATGGGCTACGCCGCCTGCGAGGCCGCCGGCGCGGAGGTGGCGGAGGGCTGCGTCGGCGCCGGCGCGGGCGCGACGGTCGGCAAGATCTTCGGCCCCGCCTCGGCCATGAAGTCCGGCGTCGGCAGCTGGAGCGAGCGCCTCCCCGACGGCGCCACCGTCGGCGCGCTGGCCGTCGTCAACGCCTACGGCGACGTGTGGGAGGAGCACGGTCCGATCATCGCCGGCGCGCGCCTGCCCGGCAGCCCCGCCTTCGCCGACACCACCCGGCTGCTGCGCAGCCCCGAGGCCCAGGCGGCCTTCGGCGGCCCGCCCCCCGACGCGGCCGCCCAGAACACCACCATCGCCGTTGTCGCCACCGACGCCGCGCTGACCAAGGCCGAGGCGACCAAGCTGGCCCAAATGGCCCACGACGGCCTGGCCCGCACCATCCGCCCCGTCCACACCCCCTTCGACGGCGACACCGTCTTCGCCCTCTCGACCCACGCCCGCCCGGCGTCCCACCCGCTCATCCTCGGCGCCATCGTCGCCGACGTGCTCGCCCGCGCCATCGAGCGGGCCGCGCGCACCGCGGTGCCGATGGGCGGCCTCCCCGCCGCTGGCGTCCACGCCGCCTAGCCGTGCAGCTCCTGCTCGCCCTCAAGGGCCACCCCGGCTGCGGCAAAAGCGCCATCGCCGCCGACGTCGGGGCGGCCCTGCGCATCCCCGTCGTCGACAAGGACGACATCAAGGACCTGCTGGTCGGCTATCCCGACCCGGGGGGGCTGGCCTATGTGCTCATGTTCCGCGTCGCCCGCCGCCAGCTTCTGCTCGGCCTCAGCGCGATCTGCGACAGCCCTTTGAGCGAGGAGCAGGGCTACGCCGCCGCGCGGCGCGTGGCCGGCGAGACGGGGGCAACACTGCTGGTGATCGAGTGTGTGTGCTCGGCGCGCGATGTGTGGCGGCGAAGGATCGAGCAGCGGGCCGCCCTCGGCGAGCCGGCGCACGAGATCGCAAGCTGGTGCGACCTGGAGCGGCACCTGGAGCGCCGCGGCGACTCTTCGCGCTACCCGATCGCCGGCCCCCACCTCGTCGTCGACACCGCCGGCCCGCGCGAGCAGGTGGCCGCCGAGGCGCTGGCCTGGGTGCGCGCCCACCTCAGCTGAACAGGTCGGCCACGTCCTCGCGGGTCAGCGACTTGACCATGCCGGCGTCGGCGGCGATCAGTTGGTCCACCAGGGCCCGCTTGCGCTCCTGGAGGCCGAGGATCTTCTCCTCCACCGTGTCGCGGGTGATCAGCTTGTAGACGAAGACGGGCCTGGTCTGCCCGATCCGGTGGGTGCGGTCGGTGGCCTGGAGCTCCACCGCCGGGTTCCACCACGGGTCGACGTGAATGACATAATCGGCGGCGGTGAGGTTCAGCCCGACGCCGCCGGCCTTCAGGCTGATCAAGAAGATCGGGGGGCCCTCGGGCGACTGGAACCGCTCGACCATCTCCTGCCGGTCGCGGGTCGAGCCGTCGAGGTAGGCATAGCGCAGGCCGCGCTCCGTCAGGGCCCCGCGCACGATCGAGAGCATCTGCACGAATTGGGAAAAGACCAGGGCCTTGTGGCCCTCGGCGTGGAGCGTTTCCAGAGTGTCGATGAGCAGCTCCAGCTTGGCCGAGCCGCCGCGGTGCTTTTCGTCCACCAGGCGCGGGTGGTCGCAGATCTGGCGCAGCCGGAGCAGCCCTTCGAGCACCTTGAAGCGCGCGTCGTCCATGCCGCCCTCGTCGATCAGGCCGAGCAGCGTGGCCCGGTACAGGTCGCGGGTTTTGGCGTACAGCTTGCGCTGGGCCGGCTCCATCTCGACGTACAGCAGCTCCTCGGTGCGCGGCGGCAGGTCGCGCGCCACCTGGTCCTTTGTGCGGCGCAGGATGAAGGGGTGGATGAGCCGGCGCAGGCCGGTGGCGGCGTCGGCGTCCTCGCGCTTCTCGATCGGGGTGACGAACTCCTCGCGGAAGCTGTCGATGCTGCCGAGCAGGCCGGGGTTGGCGAAGGCGAGCTGCGACCATAGCTCGATCGCGGAGTTCTCGACGGGGGTGCCCGTCAGCACGAGCCGGTGGTCGGACTGGAGGGCCCGCGCCGCCCGCGAGGTTTCGGCGAGGGGGTTCTTGATCGCCTGCGACTCGTCGAGGATCGCGTAGTGGAAGCAGTACTGGCGCAGCAGGCTGATGTCGCGCAGCATCACGCCGTAGGTAGTCAGCACCAGGTGGTGCTGGCCGAACTCGGCCGGGTCGCTCACCCGGCCCTTGTCGGCGTGGACGTAGACCCGCAGCTCGGGGGTGAAGCGGGCCGCCTCCTGCTCCCAGTTGAACAGCAGCGAGCGGGGCATCACGATCAGGTCGGCCGCGCGGTCGGGCTGCTCCTCGCGGATGGCCTGCAGAAGGGCCAGCGTGGTCACCGTCTTGCCGGTGCCCATGTCGTCCGCGAGCACCCCGCCGAGGTCGGCGTCGTGGAGAAAGCGCAGCCAGTCGTAGCCGGCCTTCTGGTAGGGGCGCAGCTCGGCGCGCAGGCCGGCGGGGAGGGGGTGCGGCTCGATCCGGTCGATCGTGCGCAGGCGGGCCAGGCGGTCGCGGAAGGTTTGGTCGGCGCGCAGCTCGTCGCCGGCGAGGGCCTCGTCGAGCAGGGCGACCTGGCTGGCCTTGAGGCGCAGGCCGCCCTCGCCCTCCTCGGCCAGGCCGAACAGGTGGCGGAAGCGCCGCTCCCACTCAGCGGGGATGAGGCCGATCGAGCCGTCGGCGAGCTTAATATACTTTTCGCGCCGGCGCACGGCCCGCCGCAGGTCCTTGAGCGACACGGCCTGGTCGCCGTACTCGACGACCGCCTGGAGGTCGAACCAGTCGATCCCCGAGCTGACCTGGAAGCGGATGCTCGGCGTGGCCCGGTTGATCTTTGCGCTGGTCAGGGCCTCCTCGCCGAAGACCGAAACTCCGGCCTCGGCCAGGCGCGGCACATTGCGCAGCAGGAAGTCGAGCGGGTGGGTGGTGCGGCGCAGCAGAAACTCTTGGGCCCGCTCGCCGCGCTTGAGCCCGTTCGCGGCGAGGGCGGCGGCGGCGGCCTGCTCGGCCTCGGCGTCGCGGCGGATGCGGTGGACGAAGCCGGCCTCGGCGTGGCGCCGGGTGCTGCTCGCAGGGGTGGCCTTCTCGTACGGCAGCTCGTGGGGGCCGTAGGCGAAGCGCAGCTCGGCCACCATCTCGCCCTCGCGCTCGGCGAGGTACACCCGCGGCGCGGGCGGCACGGCCAGCTCCTCGAAGCGCAGGGCGTCGCCGCGCACGGGCACGCGCTCGCTGAGCGGCACGAGAAACTGCTCCACCAGCTCCGCCTCTTCGGCCGCGGGGACCTTGAGTTCGGGGTGGGCGAGCAGGGCCTGGACGGCCGGGGACAGGGCGTCGAGCGGGGCGACTACGTTCTCGACCAGGATCCAGGGCGGCTCGGGGCTGACCAACGTGGCCCGCCCGCGCCGGATGCGCAGCCGCTTGCCGTCGGCGGTCAGGGTCGCGCCGATCGTCAGGCCGGCCTTGTCGCGGGCCACATCGAGCTCGATCTGCGCCGGCTCGGCCATCACCTGAAGCCGCTCCTGGAGCGGGTCGTTCTGGTCGCCCAGGTAGACGAGGCACTGCGGCAGCAGGCGCAGCACCGTGTCCAGGGCCCCCGCTCCGCCGTACCAGTAGCCGAACGAGCCGCCGGTGGCGACGATGCGCGCGGCCGCGTGGGCCTCGGGCGGCATGGCCCCGTAGCTTTCGCTGCGGAACTGGTGCAGCGGCTTGATCTCGCCGTCGAGATCCAGGTTTTCGATCGCCATCGCGAGCACGGTAGGGTCGCCGCCGTGGTCGGGGGGGAGGTGGCGCGCGGAGATGTAAAAGGGCGCCACAGCCCAGGCGCCGCCGCGGTGCTGCAAGCTGAAGAGCAGGGCGCCGCTGCCGGCCGTGCGCCGGGCTGGCCGCTGCATCGCCTGGCCGAGCACCGAACGCCACAGCGAGGGCGGGTTGCGGTGCAGGTGCTGGCGCAGCGTCATCGCGCCGGCGACGATATGCCGGCAGAAGGCGTAGCGGCCGTCGCGGCACGTGCAGCTCGGGTACAGGCCGCCCTCGGCCAGCCGAAACGTTACCCGGGCGGGGCCCCGGCCATCGTCGACTGTCAGCTCGGCATGGGCGCCCTCGACGCGGACCACCGTCGCCCGGCCCTCGCCGTGGAGGCGCCGGCCCTCCTGGGCGACCCGGGAGCCGGCCATCTGGGTGATCCGGTCGACGGAGATGTTGTCGGCGGTCAGAAGATCGAGCATGGCTGCCAGTTGCCGTATACTATAGCGCGGCGCGTCGGGCCGCCGGTAGTATAGCGCCGAGGCTGGCCAGCGTCAACGCCGCTCGACAAACCGCCGAAGATCGCCTATCATCACTCGCCCTATGAGTACCATCCGTTTCGCCCTCGCCCTGCTCGTCATCCTTGGCCTGGCCGCCTGCCAGATCGAGGGGGGCGTGGCCCGGCCGGGCACCCCCACGGCCGCCGACGCCACTCAGCCGCCTCCCATCGCCCTCGACGCCACCCAGCCGCCCACCGAGGAGTCCACCGCCACGGCCGCGCCGACGGCCGCGGCCGGCAGCGAGCTGCGGATCGGGTTGCTGAGCGACCCGGGCGATCTGCTGCCCTTCCACAACGACAGCGCCGACGAGCGCGCTACCGCCCCGATCACCGAGCTGATCTTCCCCGCGCCGCTGCTGCCCGTCAGCTACGCCTACACCACCACCGGCGTGCTCCAGCGGGTGCCAAGCCTGGAGAACGGCGATGTGGCGCTCGGCACTGTCGACGTGTTCCTCGACTCGTCCGGCGTGATCACCACCACGGCCACCGAAACGATCACCCAGGTCCAGCAGATCAGCGTCACCTTCCGCTGGAACCCGGCCCTGCGCTGGGCTGACGGCCAGCCCGTAACCGCCGCCGACTCGCTGTTCGCCTACGAGCTGGCCCGCCAGGCTGACCTCGGCCAGGAGGTGGCGGCCAGGCTCGCGCTGCTCGACCGCTACGAGCAGGTCGATGAGCACACCACCAGGGCCGTGCTCAAGCCCGATTTCACCGACCCGGCCTACCTGACCACCTTCTTCACCCCGCTGCCCCGCCACCTGCTGCAGAGCGTGTCCCCCGCAGAGCTCCGCACGGCGGAGTACGCCCTGCTCCCCCAGGGCTACGGCCCCTACACGGTGGAGCGGCGCGACCAGACGACGCTGCGGCTGCGGCGCAACCCGCACTTCCCCGGCCCGACCGGGCCCGAGCTGGTCAGCTTTGTCTTCCGTGACAGCCTGGAGCAGCTGCGCAGCTCGGTGGCCGGCGGCAGCCTCGACGTGGTCGCCGCCGACGCCCTCAGCCCTGACGAGACCGCGGCCGCCCAGGCCGACGCGGCGGCCGGCGCCCTCCAGCTCGGCGCCGTCGCCAACCCGATCTGGGAGCACCTCGACTTCAACCTCGACGTGCCCCTGCTCCAAGATATCCGCGTCCGCCGCGCCATCGCCCAGGCGGTCGACCGGCAGGCCATGGTCGACACGCTGCTCGGCGGCTACCCGCCCGTGCTCGACAGCTGGGTCGTGCCCGGCCAGTGGGCCGCCGCCCCGGCGGACCAGCTCACCCGCTACCCCTTCAACCCCGACGAGGCCCGCCGCCTGCTCGACGAGGGCGGCTTTGTCGACGGCGACGGCGACGGCCGGCGCGAGGCCGCCGGCCAGCCGATCACGCTGACCCTGACCACCACCGCCGGCTCGCCCCTGCGGCGCGCCGTCGCCGAGCGCATGCAGGCCGACCTGGCGGCCGTCGGGCTGGGCCTGGAGATCCAGGAGCTGCCCACCGCTGAGCTGTACAGCCAGGCCGGCCCCCTGTACCGGCGCACCTTCCAGCTCGCCCTGTTCGCCTGGATCGCCGCCCCCGACCCGCGCGGCTGGGAGCGCTGGAGCTGCGTGGGTGTGCCGAACGAGGGCAACGGCTACACCGGCAACAACTTCGCCGGCTGGTGCTTCTTCGAGGCCGACCAGGCCATCCGCACCGCCACCACCAGCCTCGACCAGGCCGCCCGCGCCCAGGCCTACCTGCGCCAGCAGCAGCTTTTCACTCAGGAGCTGCCCGTCCTCCCCCTGTTCCAGCGCGTCGACCTGACCATGACCACCCCCAGCCTCGCCGGCGTCCAGCCTGACCCGACCGCGCCCTTCACCTGGAACCTCGCGACCTGGCGCCGCAAGTAGGGGGCGAGGGGCGGTGTGCGCCCCCGGGCCTACCTCGCCCCGACGGCCGCCCCGAGCTCGCGCTCGACGATGGCGACGATCAGGTCGTCGAGGCGCTCGACGGTGTAGGCCTGCTCGCCCGCCTCCAGGGTGGTGCTTTCGCCAGGGGCGCCGCCGCTGGCGCCGGGCTGGTAGGTCAGGAAGACAAAGCCGCCCATCGTCTGCTGGGCCAGCTGGCGGAACACGTACTCGGCGTCGGGGTCCGTGTTGCTGGCCGCGATCGGGTAGATCTTGACGCCCTTGCTCACCGCCTCGCGGGCGCCGTCGAGGTAGCTGAACTGCCCCCTGCCCGGCACATGGGGCGCCGCGTCGGCCACCAGGAAGACCAGGCGCACCGCCGGCTCGTCGCGCCAGTCCGCCCGCACGACGCTCTCGTAGAGCGCCTCGTCCACCGCCTCGGGCGTGTCGCCGCCCCCGTCCGCCGACAGCTCGTTCAGCCGCCCGCGGAAGGTGGCCAGGTCGTCCGTGAAGGGGAAGGGCCGGGTGACATAGGCGTCGCCCTCGTCGCGGTAGGCCACCAGGCCGTAGCGGATGCTCGGGCGGGGCGTGAAGGCGTCGATGCGCTGGGCGATGCTGTCGATCGTGCTCTGGACCTTGGTCAGCTCGTCGCCCATGCTGCCGGTCGTGTCGAGCATGAATAGGAGGTCGAGGCGCAGCTCCCGCTCCGCGCTGGCCCCGCGCAGGCCAAGCTCGACCCGGTCGGTGGCGCCGCGCGCGAATGTCGTTTCCGCGCTGGCCTGGCCGAACTCGGCCACCACGCGGAAGCTGGCCGCGTTCGCCGTGTCGGCGAGGCGTGGGTGGAAGATTGTCTGCCCGCCGGCGTAGGTGCGGCCGCGGAACACGGGGCGCTCGCCGTCGTAGATGGTGATTTGGGCGTCGAGCACGGGCCGCTGGTTGTCGTCGAGCACGCGGATCAGCACCCGCTCGCTCACGTCGGCGGGGCGCACACCGGTGCTCCCGTAGCCCTGGAGGTAGGCGAGGTAATCCGCGAAGCGGTCGTTGTCGTCGATCTCGCCGGCCCGCAGCGCGGCCTCCGGCCCGACCGGGCGGCTCGGCGGGGCGGGCGCGCCAGGTGTCTCGGGTTCGCCCGCCGGCACGGGGGCGGCGCCGGTCGTCTCGGCGAAGCTGTCCTCACCCCCAGCGGCGGGCGCCGAGGCGGGGGACATTGCCTCGCCCTCCGCGGCCGGCGCCGGGGCCGCGGCGCTGTCGGCGGATGCGTGCTCGCCTCCCGGCGCCCCGCCCACCCCGCCCCCCATCGCGGGGGCAGCCGTCGGCATGGCTCCCATCTGCTGCGGGCTTTCACGGGAAGCGTCGCCGAGGCCAGAGCTGGCCTGGGGGAATGCGGCCGGGGCGCCGCCGCAGGCCGCGAGCAGCGCGGCGGCGAGGGCGAACAGGAGCGCCAGCGCGAGCCGGCGTGGGGGAGGAGTCGGGTGCATCTGCTGCCTCCTGGCGTGGAACCTGACAGTATGGCTCAGAGACGTGTCAGGAGGCGCAAAGGTTCCGCGGCTACTCCTCCCAGAACGGCCGGACCCAGCCGCGCCGGGCCAGCTCCTCGCGCAGCTCCAGCATCGCCGTGTAGGTCGGCAGCACGAACAAAGTCGCGCCGGGCGGGAGCCCGGCGAGCGCGGCGTCGAGGGCGCCGGGTAGGCTCTCCCCCACCTGGATCTGTTCCTCGGGCACGCCGGCGTACTTCAGGCGCACGGCCATGTCGTCGGCGCGGGTGCCGGCCACGACGCAATGGCTGAGGTCGGGGGCCAGGGCCTCGAACTCGGCGTCCCAGAGCCATGAGACGTCGGTGCCATCGGCGAAGCGGTCGTTGATCGCAATCAGTGTGTGCAGCCCCTCGGCGGCGGCACCGTCGCGGGCCCCGAGCAGCATCCGCACCGTCTCTGTGGCGCCGACCGGGTTCTTAATCAAAGCGATCAGTATGGGCGGGCCGCCGGGGCCGGCCGTCACCCGCTCGATCCGGCCGAAGGCGGCGCTGAACTCTTCCAGGGCGGCCCGCGCCTCGGCCGGAGCTACGCCGAGGTTCAGGGCGCCGGCAAGGGCGGCCAGACCATTGAGTGCGTTGTACAGCCCTGGCAGCGGCAGCGCGATCTCCAGGCCGCCCCCCGGGAACTCCACGAACAGCCGGCTGCCCGTGGCGCCCTCCAGGTCGAGCCGGGCCAGGCGCACGTGCGGGTCGGGCCGGCGGTGGCCGCAGCGGGGGCAGACGTAGTGGCCGATGTGGGCGTAGAAGGCCAGCGGGTAGTCGTAGCGGTGGCCGCAGCGCCGGCAGAACTGCGAGTCGGCGATGTGGGCGGCCGCGCCGGCGGCGTGGCGCGCGTCATCCAGCCCGTAGAAAACTACCTGCGCGGCCAGGCCGGCCCCGAGGTCGGCCACCGCGGGGTCGTCGGCGTTGAGCACCACGGTGGCGCTGGCGGGCAGCGCGATGAGGGCGGCGCGCCAGGCCGCGGCCACCGTGTCGACCTCGCCGTAGCGGTCGAGCTGGTCGCGGAACAGGTTGTGGATCAGCACAAGGCGCGGCTCGGTCTCGGCGACGGCCTGCGGGAGCGCGGCCTCGTCGGTCTCGAACAGGCCGATGGTGGCCCGCGGGCGCCCGCGCCAGTCGGCGTTGGCGACGGCGGTGGCGGTCAGGCCGGCGATCAGGTTGGCGCCCGCGCGGTTGTGGAGCAGCTGCTCGCCGCCGCGGCGCAGGGCCTCGGCCAGCATGCGGCTCGTCGTCGTCTTGCCATTGGTGCCGGACAGCAGCACCACGCCGTGGGGCAGCCCAGCGCTGAGGGCCCGCAGGATGTGCGGGTCGAGTCGGCGTGCGAGGGCGCCGGGGAGGGTCGTGCCGCCGCCGGCGCCCAGGCGCCGCGATAGCTGCCCGGCGGCCTTGCCCGCCGCGACGGCAAAGGGGGTCAGGAGCGACATCAGGCATTCCCGCTACGGCGCTCTTGGCGCGCCCGCTGTACAATCGCTGCGTACTCGGCGCCTGCGCCGGGCCAGCCGCCGGAGCGTGGGGGGGCGCCTAGCGCAGCCCCGCTTTCCGCAGGGCGGCGGCGAGGGGGTTGTCGTCGTCGTCGTCGGGCTGCGGCTCATCGCCGCCGCTGCTGGCGTAGAGCGAGGATGCCGGCCGCGGCTCGGCGGGCTCATCGGGCACCTCGTCGTCGGCGGCCCAGTCGAGCGACAGGTTCTCGGCCCCAGCGATCGCGATGATGTCATCGACCGAGAAGCGCAGCACGTCGATCACGCCGTCGTCCTGCGAGCGCTCGTCCAGGGTGGCGATCGGGGTGAGCTCGGGCACCGCTTCCAACACCTCGCTCAGCAGCTCGGGGCGGCGGGGCGGCGGGCGCTCGGAGGCCATCAGGGCGTCGACCTCGGCGGCCGTGGCGGGGATGCCGGTGTCGACCAGCAGCACAGTGATGTGGACGTGGTGGCGCAGCAGGCGCAGGATCTCCTGGGTTTCGCGGAGCTGGCCGACGGCGCGGCGCAGGGCCGAGGCGGTGCGGCTGGCCTTGATCTCGAACACCCAGATGCTGCGCTCGTCGACGACGAGGGCGTCGAGCTCGCGGTACTTCACAAAGGCCTGGCGGTTGCGCCGCTCCTCGTACTCCACGATCCGGCGCTCGTCGAGCTCCAGCCGCTCGCCGAGCCACTGGCGCAGGGCGGCCTCGGCCTGGCCGCCGAACAGGTCGCGCTGGCGCGGCGGGCGGATGGCCTTGGTGTTCTTGCGCTGGAGCTTGAAGCCGTCGACGTAGGCGCGGTAGCGTTTGTCGTCCTCGGTGAGGAGGCGGGCGCGGGCGTATGTCGGCATCGTCTACCCCTGCTTCCCAAGCTCGACGGAGCGCCTGTAGGCCGCCCAGACCGCGTCGGACAGGACAGTGCGCATGCCGCCGCGCTCCAACTCCGAGATCGCGGCCGCGCTGGTGCCACCGGGGGAGGTGACGGCGTTGCGCAGCTGGGCCGGGTGGGCGCCGCTCTGCTGGGCGAAGCGCACCGAGCCGAGCATCGTCTGCTGCACTAGCTCCTCGGCCACGCGGCGCGGCAGGCCCATGTGCACGCCGGCGTCGACCATGGCCTCCATCATCAGGAAGAAGTAGGCCGGGCCGGTGCCGCTCAGGGCCGTGGCCATGTCCAGGTAGTGCTCGTTGTCCACCTCGAGCTCGCGCCCGAGCGCGCCAAGCACGGTGCGGGCCCAGCCGCGCTGCTGCTCGCTCACCTCCGGCGCCGCGGCCCAGACAGTCATGCCCTCGCCGATCTGCGCGGGCGTGTTCGGCATGCTCCGCACGATGGTCGGGTGGTCCAGGGCCGCAGCGATCCCGCCGATCGTCGCGCCGGCCACCACAGAGATCGCCAGGTCGCCCTCGCGCAGGGTGCCGCGCAAGGGCGGCAGGATGCGCTTGAGCATCTGCGGCTTGACCGCAAGGATGATCACGCGCCCCCAGTGGGCCGCCTCGCCGTTGTCGGCGCTCACGCCGACCCCGTAGCGGGCCTGCAGCTCGCGCCGGCGCTCCTCGCGCGGGTGGCTCACCAGCACATGGTCGGGGGCCACCAGCTCCTGGCGCAGCAGCCCGCCGATCATCGCCTCGCCCATCGCCCCCGGCCCGATCACCGAGATGCGCAGATCCTTTAGCATAGCCTCGCCTGAACCTTCCCGATCGCCAATTTCCGGCGACAATAGCACGCCCCCAGCCCCTTGTCAACCGCCACAGCGCCCTCTAATTGTGTGGTACTCTACCGCTCAGCTACGGCGTCGCGCGATCAGTTCAAGCTGTGAGCCCGGCCCGCCAGCGTGCAAAGCTCGCCGGCACGCTGCCAACCTTGCTAAAGCTTCGTCTAAAGCCCGACGCCCAATGTCTCAAGCCCAGAGCCACCTATGACTGCACCCACGCCCCACACCCCGTCCGCCCGCCCGACGCTGCTGGCCGTGTTGGCCCACCCGGACGACGAAAGCTTTGGCATGGGCGGCACCCTGGCGCTCTACGCCTGGTGCGGCGCCGACGTCCACCTGATCTGCGCCACCGGCGGCGAGGAGGGCTCGGTCAACCCCGAGCTGCTCGCCGGCCACGAGTCGATCGCCGCCCTGCGCCAGGCCGAGCTCGACGGCGCCGCGCGCGAGCTCGGCCTCGCCAGCGTGACCATGCTCGGCTACCGCGACTCGGGCATGCCCGGCGCCCCCTCAAACCGCCACTCCGACGCCCTGGCTGCCCAGCCCGAGGAGGCCGTCACCGCCCGCGTGGTCGACGCGATCCGCCGGCTGCGCCCGCAGGTCGTCGTCACCTTCGACCCGATCGGCGGCTACCGCCACCCCGACCATATCGCCATCCAGCGCGCCACCGTCGCGGCCTTCTTCGCCGCGGGCGACCCGGCCCGCTTCCCCGGCGACCTGCCGCCCTACGCGCCACAGAAGCTGTACTACCACACCTTCTCGCGGGCCTTCCTGCGCGCCATCGTCCGGCTTATGCCCGTGTTCGGCCGCGACCCGCGCCGCTTCGGCCGCAACCAGGACGTCGACCTGGCCTCCCTCGCCGAGGTCGAGTTCCCCATCCACGCCCGCGTCGACATCCTCGCCGTCGCGGCGGCCCGCCAGCGCGCCGGCGCACACCACGCCAGCCAGGGCGGCGGCTCGCCCTTGTTCCGCGGCCCGCTCGGCGCCCTGTTCCAGATCCTCGGCGGCCGCGAAACCTTTATGCGCGCCCACCCCGAGCCGCCCCCCGGCCTCCGCGAGACCGACCTTTTCGCCGGGGTGCGCTGGTAGCGCCGGTCGTCACGTAAGGATTTGCGCGACCGACTCGACCACCATCGTCGGCCGGTAGGGGAAGCGGTCGACCTCGCCGGCGCTAGTCACGCCGGTCAGCACGAGGATGGTCTTCAGGCCGCTCTCGGTGCCACCGATGATGTCGGTGTCCATGCGGTCGCCCACCATCACCGATTCCTCGGAGTGGGCGTCAAGCGCCCGCAAGGCCTGCCGCATCATCAAGGGGTTCGGCTTCCCGATATAGTACGGCTTGACCCCGGTGGCCGCGGAGATCAGCGCCGAGAACGCGCCGCAGGCCGGCACCACCCCCCCGTCGCCCGGCCCCGACACGTCGGGGTTGGTGGCCACGAAGCGCGCGCCGGCCGCCACGTGGCGCACGGCCTGGGTCAGCTTCTCGTAGCTGATCGCCGTCGTCTCGCCCATCACCACATAGTCCGGGTCGTGGTCGGTGAGGGTGTAGCCGACCTCGTGGAGCGCCCAGGTCAGCCCGACGTCGCCGATCACGAACGCGGTGCCGCCCGGCTTCTGCCGCGACACGAAGCGCGCGGTCGCCATCGCCGATGTGTAGATCGCCTCGATCGGGATCTCCAGCCCGATCCGGGCCAGGCGCGCGGCGAGGTCGCGCGGGGTGTACAGCGGGTTGTTGGTGAGCACCATGAAGCGCAGCTCGCGCTCGCGCAGCCGCTGGATAAACTCGTTCGCGCCGGGCACCGGCTGCGAGCCGCGCACCAGCACCCCGTCCATATCGATCAGAAAATTCTTCGCCCCTTCCATCGGCCCTCTCCTCCCCTGAACTGCCCGCGCCCCGGCGCGGCCTTGCTCGGCTCTGGTTTCCCAACCAGAGTTTATCGCCGGACAGCGCCACAAAGCCGCCGAGGGCGCCGAGGTTGGACGTGCTGGAGCGCGGCTCTGCGCCCTCTGCGGTAGATAATAGCCGCGTTACCGCTGCCGCCTGGTGAGCAGCACGACTGCCGCGTAGCCGAGCACCAGCACCGCCACGGCGGCGAGCCAGCCGGCGCCGAGCTGGTAGACGAGCAGCGCGACGATCGGCGGGAGCAGAGCCGAGGCCAGGGCGCCCACCCCCTCGACGTGGAGCTCCGGCTGGCGCGCGACGCCGGCCGGCGGCGCGCCCTGGCCGTAGATCGACTCCTCGCGGGCTGCGTCGCCCTCGCCGCGGAACGCCTCAGGCGGCAGCGGCGCCCCAGGGATCGGCCGCTCGCGGGCCTCGCCCAGGTAGGCCGCCCGCCAGTCGTAGTCGGGGCGGGTGTGGGCCTCGTACAGGTGGAAGGCCGCCCGCTGCAGGTAGGCCGGGTGCCCGGCGCTCAGGGCGGCCAGCTCGCGCAGCTCGCCCTGGCTGAACTGCACGCCGCCCTCATCCAGGTAGGCCTCGGCCAGCAGCCGCACCTCGGCCGGCGCGAGTGCGCCCAGGCCCACCGCCGCGAAGGGCTCGGACAGGGCGGGCGGGCTCGCGCCGCCGGCCGCCACAAGCATCAGGTCGTGCAGATTCTCGCCGGCCGCTGCGATCCCGCCCACCTCGCTCGGCACGCTGGCGCGGGCGATCCGGGCCATGCGCTCCAGCAGCCCCTCGCCCCAGCCGGCCGCGATCGCGGTGTCGGCCCTGTCGAGGCAGACGATCGCGGGCCGGCCCGCCCGCCGCAGCGCCGCCAGCAGATCCTCGGGGGCATCGCCGCGCCCCCCGAGGTCGCGGGCCAGGAGCCGGTAAACGGTCGCGGCGTCGGGCATGGCCGCCAGGTCGATGAAGAACGAGGCCAGGGTCGGCAGCTCCAGGACCGCCCCAGCCGACTGGGCGACGTGGGTCAGCGTGGAGGACTTGCCGACCCCTGGCTGGCCGGCCAGCATCACCGGCCGGCGCCGCTCCAGCCGCTCGAAGACCATGCTCACCTCGCGCCAGCGGCCGGCGAACTTCGCCGGGTCGGTGATCCGCGAGCGCTCCGTAAATGGGTTTGCCATCGCCCGCCCTTTACCCGGTGATCCGCGAGCGCTCCGTAAATGGGTTTGCCATCGCCCGCCCTTTACCCGCCGACATACCAGCGCTCGATATTCCAGAAGGGGAGCGGCGAGTCGAGGTCGACCGGGCCGTCGAGCGTGGTGACGCCGGGCCCGAGGGCGACTGGGATGCGGTCATCCCACAGGAACAGGTAGGGCAGCTGTTCGGCGATGCGGGCCTGGGTCTGGGTGTAGGCGGCGACCCGCTCCTCGACGCTGTAGAGCTGCCGGCCGGCCTGGGCCTGGTTGTCGTAGGCCGGGTCGTTGAAGCCGACGAAGTTGCGCGTCGCCCGCTGGTCAGTCTCGCCCTGGTTGAGCTGGCTGGAGTGGAACAGCGCGAAGTCATCCGGGTCATAGAAGGCCACGTCGGCGTAGTCAAGGTCGCCCGCGCCGTTGCTCCAGCTGCCGAGCAGGAGGTCGAAGTCATAGGGCGGGGCGTAGCGGGCCAGCAGCACGCTGGCGAAGTCGGCGGGCTGGACAACGATCTGCATGCCGATGCTCGCCGCCGTCTCGGCGATCCGGCGCGCGGCGGCCACTCGCCGCTCGTCGTCGCCGCGGACGTACAGGGTGGCGCTCAGGGTCGCCCCCTCGCGCTGCCGGATCGTGCTCCCCTCGGGCAGCGTCCAGCCCGCCGCGTCGAGCAGGGCCCGCGCGCCCTCAAGGTCGGCGTCGCCGGCAGGGGGCGGGGACAGGTCGGCCCAGGAGCCGGGCAGGGCGCTCGACGTGATCGGGATGCCCTGGCCGCCGGTCGAGGCCTCGACAAGGCGCGGCAGGTCGATCGCGCGGGCGAGGGCCTGGCGCACCCGCAGGTCGGCGAAGGGCCGGCCCTCGCGCAGGTTGAAGCCGAGAAAGTAGTAGCCGTTCTCGGGGTAGGCGCCCTGGCGGGCCTGGGGGGCCACCGCGGCGATGCTGTCGTGGACGCCCCAGGGCAGTTCGGCCATCTGGAGCCGGCCATCGCCGAGGGCGTTCAGCGCCACGGCCGGGTCGGGGGCGACCACAAAGGCCACCCGGTCGAGCAGGGGCGCCCCGCGGTGAAAGCCCTCGAACCGCTCAAGCACGACGGACTCGCCCGGCCTCCGCTCAGCCAGCTTGAACGGCCCACTGCCCACCGGCACATCCCAGAAGTCGACCGCCCGCAGGTCCCGGCCGTCGAGCAGGTGCCCGGGGAGGACGGGCACGGCCAGCAGGCTGAGCAGCGGGGCGTAGCGGCTGGTCAGCGAGATCACGACGGTGCTGGAGGTGGTGGCGGTGGCGCCCTCGATATAGCGCAGGTCGGCGAGCAGGGATGTGCTGGTCGGGGGGAGGGCCCGCAGGCGCTCCAGGGTGAACAGCACATCGGCGCTGTCGAGCGGGTCGCCGTCGTGCCAGGCCAGGCCGCTGCGCAGGGTGAAGGTGAGTGTGCGGCCGTCGGGGGTGGCCTCCCAGCGCTCGGCTAGGTCGGGCACGGGGCGCAGCCGGGCGTCGAGGCGCATCAGGCCGCTGTAGAGCAGGGCGCTGATCTGCTCCTCGCCGCGGGAGCGCGGCTGCCAGGGGCGCAGGTCGGGCACGTCGGCGGCGAGGCGCACGGCGAGGTTGCCGCCGCGGGGGAGCGGGGTCGCCGTGGGCGGGCCGGCCTCGGTGGGGGCTGCCGGGGTGTCGGTCGGCCCCGCGTCGCTGATAGCTGGGGGCTGGGTGGCGGCCGGGCGGTCGGCGGCGAGGTCGCAGGCGGACAGGGCGAAGAGGAGCAGCAGGCTTGCGACAACGCTGGCGACAAAAAGGGTCCGCGTCGGTAGAAAGCTCATAGGGGCATTATAGCCGAAGCGGACGCCACGGCGCTGTGGTATAGTACCAGAACGCGGCCCAGGCCGGTGGGCGCGGGCCGCCTGCGCCGAAGTGTGTCGTTGCTGAGCGAGGCCGCCATGTCCAGCCCTGAGTTTGACCAGCAGATCGAGCGCTACGCCGAGGTGATCGTGCGCGTCGGCGTGAACCTCCAGCCAGGCCAGCGCCTGTACATGCGCGCCCCGCTCGCGGCGGCCCCCCTCGCCCGCGCGGTCGCCCGCGTCGCCTACCAGGCCGGGGCCCCCCTGGTGGATGTGCTGTGGAACGACGAGCAGCTAGCCCTGGCCCGCCTCCAGCACGCCCCCCGCGACTCGTTCGGCGAGTTTGCCCACTGGTACGTGGACAGCGCGATGGCCGCGATCGAGCGCGGCGACGCCTTTGTCTCGCTCGTTTCCGACACGCCCGGCCTTCTCGCCGGCCAGGACCAGGCCGCCATCGCTATGATGATGCAGACGGCGGGCCGCCATTCCGAGCCGGTCGGCGCCCAGATCCAGCGCAACGCCGTGCCCTGGACGGTCGCCGGCGCCGCGAACCCCGGCTGGGCCGACAAAGTCTTCCCCGACGCTGAGGCCGACACCCGCGCGGCCCTGCTCTGGCAGGCGATCTTCAGCGCGTGCCGAATCAACCGCCCCGACCCCGTCGCCGAGTGGAAGTCACACATCGCCGAGCTGTCGGCCCGCGCCGCCTATATGACGGGCCGGCGCTACAGCGCGCTGCGCTACCGCGGCCCCGGCACCGACCTGACCGTCGGCCTGCCCGCCGGCCACATCTGGGCGGGCGGCGGCGGCAACAGCCTCGGCGGGACGCCCTTTGTCGCCAATCTGCCGACCGAGGAGATCTTCACCCTCGGCCACCGCGAGCGCGCCGCCGGGGTGGTGCGGGCCAGCCGCCCCCTGAACCTCGGCGGCGTCCTCGTCGAGGACTTCGCCCTCACCTTCAAGGACGGGCGCGTCGTCGAGGCCCGGGCGGCCCGCGGCGAGGAGGTGCTGCGCCGCACCCTCGACGCCGACGAGGGCGCGGCCCGCCTCGGCGAGGTGGCCCTGGTGCCGACGAGCTCGCCGATCGCGGCCTCCGGCCTCCTGTTCGCCAACACCCTCTACGACGAGAACGCCGCCAGCCACCTCGCCGTCGGCCGGGCCTACCGCTTCAACCTCGAAGGCGGCACCGGGATGAGCGAGGAGGAGTTCGGCGCCGCCGGCGGCAACTTCAGCACCATCCACGTCGACTTCATGATCGGCTCCGCCGAGCTTGAGATCGACGGCCTCACCACCGACGGCGCGAGCGAGCCGGTGATGCGCGCCGGCGAGTGGGCCTTCGCGGTGTAGGCGCTGCTCAGGGGCAGCCACCGCGGGAGCTTGGCGCCCTGATAGTATGCGTCCCCGCTCGGCGAGGGGCGTCATTCGAGCCGGGCTTATGCTACAATAATGATAGGTGGCATCAGCCGCAGCGAGGAGGGGCAGCATGGAACAGCCGAGTCAGGAGACAGCCGGCGCGCACGCGCTCTGGGAGAGGCTTGCGCCCCACGGCAGCGCCCAGGGCTTCCGCCGCCACAGCTATATCCACACCCCCGGCCAGCCCGCGCACGCGCTGTTCCTGCTCGTCTCCGGCCAGGTCAGCCTCCAGATGCTTTCGAGCGGCGGCCGCGTCCTCACGCTCCGCGTCGTCGAGCCCGGCCAGATCTTCGGCCAGAGCGTCCTCGACAGCCAGCCCCACTACGACACCTACGCCGAGGCCCTCAAGCCGGTGCGCCTTGTCGCCGTGCCCCGCGCCGCCGTCTACGCCGCCCTCGCCGCTGATCCGGCCCTGGCCAGCGCCTTGATCGAGCAGCTCGGCCAGCAGCGGCTCACGGTCAGCCGGCGCATCGACGAGGTCGCCTTCAAGTCGGTGCCGGCCCGGCTCGCCTCCGTCCTCCTGGAGATGTCGGAGACGCACCCCCCCGCCGAGGGCCCGCGCCCCGAGCGCCGCCTGCCCCGCCGCACCCACCAGCAGCTCGCGGAGATGATCAACGCCTACCGCGAAACGGTCACCAAGGTGATCAACCAGTTCCGCGACGCCCGCCTCCTCGACGTCGACAACAAGGGCATCACCCTGCTCAACCTGTCGCGCCTGCGCGAGCTCAGCCAGAGTTAATCTCGCTCGGCTGCGCCTCGCCGGGGACAAGAGGACAAAGCGAGCGCAGCGAGCGTGTCCCCTCGTCCCCTTGCCCCCTCCCCTTGCCCCTACTGCGCCCGGCGCAAGTCCTTCACATTGATCTGGAGCCGGCGCTCGCCGTTCCAGGTGTTGCACTCCAGAGTGTAGGCGACGTCGATCAGGGAGTGGCGGCGCAGCGCGTCGGCGAGGTGCCCGAGGCGGAAGGCGATCGCTTCGTGGATGGGGCCGCCGTCCTTGCGCAGCAGCAGCTTGAGGTGCTGGCCGTCGGCGCCGCGCGGGCGCGCGTCGACGACATGTACCCCGGCGCTCAGCAGCACCGGCTGCGGGTTGGCCTGCCCAAAGGGCTCGAGCTGCTGGATCTCTTCCAGTAAACCCCAGCTCAGCTCGTTCAGCCCCGCCACCGCGTCGATCGCCAGCCGCGGCACCAGCATCTCGTCGCGCAGCTCGGCCGCGCCGATCGCGGCCATGCGCTCCTCCAGCTCGCCGAGCCTGGCCGTGGGGATGGTGAAGCCGGCCGCCGCCGCGTGGCCGCCGTAGCGCACGAACAGCTCCTCGCAGCTCCGAAGCGCCTCGACGATGTTGAAGCCAGGCACCGAGCGGGCCGACCCGCGCGACTCGGCCGGGCCGCGCTCGATCAGCAGCACCGGCCGCCCCCACTCCTCGGCCAGCTTGCCGGCCACAAGCCCGACCACCCCCGCCGGGAAGGCCTCGCCGGCCAGCACGACGATCCGCTGCTCCTGGCGCCCCTCCGCCTCGGCCAGCTCGCGGGCCGCCGCGACCACATCCTTGGTCAGCTCCTGGCGGGCGCGGTTCGTCTCGTTCAGCTCGCGGGCCAGCGCCATCGCGCCGGCGGCGTCGTCGGCCAGCAGCAGGTCGTAGGCCCGCCTGGCGTCGTCGAGCCGGCCCGCCGCGTTCAACCGCGGCCCGAGCATAAAGGCGATCGCCGTCGAGTCCACGGCCCCCGGCACGAGGCCGGCCACCGCCAGCAGGGCCGTCAGGCCGGGGCGCTGGGTGGCGTTGATCGCCTCCAGGCCGGCCTTGACCAGGGCGCGGTTTTCGCCGGTGAGCGGGCCCATATCGGCCACCGTGCCGAGGGCGACCATGTCCAGCATGTCGCGGCCGCGCAGCTCGCCCGGGCGCAGGCCGAGCTTTGTCAGGGCCTGGATCAGCTTGAACGCGATCCCCACCCCGACGAGGTGCTTGTACGGGTACTCGCAGCCGGGCTGGCGCGGGTTGACCAGGGCTAGGGCCGGGGGCAGCTCGGTGGGCGGGCTGTGGTGGTCGGTCACGACCACGTCGACGCCGCGGGCCTGGGCCTGGGCCACCTCGGCGACGTTGCTCACGCCGCAGTCGACGGTGATCAGCAGGCGCACCCCGTCGTCGGCCAGCCGGTCGACCGCCAGGTTGTTCAGCCCGTAGCCCTCGCGGGTGCGGTGCGGGATGTAAGGCCGCACATCGCCGCCCATCGCCCGCAGGGCCTGGGTGAGCAGCGTCACCGCCGTCACCCCGTCGCTGTCGAAGTCGCCGTAGATCGCGATCAGCTCCCGGTCGCGCACGGCCTTCGCCACCCGCGCCGCCGCCTCGGGCATGCCCTTGAGCAGCAGCGGGTTGTGCAGGCTGGTGCGGTAGTCGGCGGAGAGAAAGGCCGCGGCGGCGGCCGGGTCGCCCAGCTCGCGCTGGTGCAGCAGGGTCGCCAGCAGCGGGCTGACCCCGAGGCGGCGGGCGAGGTCGGGCGGGGCCGGGGGCTTCACGTCCCAGCGTTTGCGGCGTGCGGACATGGGAGATCTTTCCAGCGCGGCTGGCGCGGCGGGTGCACGGATGGATGCCGTCGGCATTATAGAACCTTTGGGCGAGCTGTCAAAATTCTCTATGTGCTACACCGCCCCGGCCGCCACGCAGATTCGCTCACGCGCCCCCCGTCACCTCCACCGTCCCGACCTCCGCGTTGTCGCCGACGAACGCCCCGTCCGCCCCCCAGACGGCCTGGCGCCGGTCGTCCCGCTCCGGCTGGTACAGCCCCACCACCAGGCGGTACTCCCCCGGCGGCAGGCCCGCGGGCAGCGGGAGGGCGTGGCGGTCGTCCACCCAGTCGCCGGGCGTCCAGGCCGGGAAGGGCAGGGCCCCGCCGCGGGGGCGGCTGTTGCTTTCGGCGGCGATCCTCCCATCGGGGGCGACGAGGTGCACGAACACTGTCCAGTCGCGCGGCACCGGCTCCAGGCTGTGCCAGACCAGGTGCACCGCCAGCGGCTCGCCGGCCCTGGTCGGCCCCGCGCTCCGCCACCCCCGCAGGGCCACGCCGCGCTCCCAGCTCTGCGCGAAGCGCGCGTACGCCGGCCGCTCGATCAGCGCCTCGGCCTCCCCCGGGCCCAGCACATCCCAGCGGTAGGCCGGCGCGATCACGCCGAAGGGCATCCACAGCGCCAGGGCAAGCATGGGAACACCGAAGCCGAAGAACAGCAGGCGGAAGCTGGCAGCGCTATTCGCTGCACCCCTGGCGCCCGGCCCTGCAAACGCTCGAAGCCCCCCGGCGAGCAGCAGCCCGACCGCAGCAATCGCGGGGAAGACCAGGCGCCCCTGCCAGGCCACCAGCCCCGCCGTCAAAGCAAAGGCCACATTCCACAGCAGCGCCATCGCCAGCAAGATCACCACCCCGGCCCATCCATTCGCCCTGCCAGGCGGTCCCCTTGTCCCCTTGTCCCCTTGTCCCCTTCCCCACACCAGCCACCCCACGCCCCCGAGGGCGCAGAGCCCGCCATAGGCCCAGATCGTCCAGTCGGGCGGGCGGACGCTCATCCAGCCGAAGCGGGCCCAGAACGAGGCGAAAAGCTGGGCCAGGGCGGTGCGCCAGGCCGCCGGCTCGCGCCATGCGAAGGCCTGGGTGGCGAACTCTGCTGTGAAGACGGCCAGGCCGAGCGGGTCGCCGTAGAGTCGCCAGTTGCGCAGGAACCACCACCCCGCCACCGCCACCGCCGTCAGCCCCCAGATGAGGGTTAGCGCCACGAAGCGCCGCTGATCGCCCGGGCTGGCCCGCCAGCCGGCCCACAGCAGCAGGGGCCCGAGCAGCAGCGCGCTCTGCTTCGTGATCAGCGCCAGCCCGAACAGCGCCCCGAGGGCGACGAATCGCCACCAGGGCGCCATGCGGGGGCTCGCGGCCGGGTCCGCACCCCGCGCCCCCAGGCACAGCCAGAGCGCGGCGGTGCAGAGGGCGGCAAGCAGGCCGTCGTTGCTGACCAGGGCGGTGCTGAAGAGGAACTGTGGGTTGAGCGCCACGAGCGCGGCGGCGAGCAGGGGGAGCGCGCCATCTCCGGGGCGCAGGGCCCGGGCGGCGAGAAAGGTCAGTGCGACGGTCAGCAGGCCCCACAGGCCCGACACGGCGCGGGCAAGGTGCCAGGCGGGCGCGATCCCTTGCCAGGGCCAGAGCTCGCGGCTGCCGCGCCGGAAGGCGGCCGGGCTGTCGCCGCCGGCCCAGACAAAGCCGGGATCGGCGCTCAGCGTGACCACGCGCTCGGCGGGGGGGAGGGCCAGGGCTGCGGGGGCCGCGAGCAGGTAGGCCAGCGGGGGCTGGTGCCCCTCGCCGGGCACATCGCCCGCGCCGTCGGGGCGCTGGACGGGGAGCCGGCCCTCGCGGGCGAGGAAAAACACATAGGCGAGGTGGCCGGGCTCGTCCGGCCCCTCGCCCAGCGGGGTCTGGAGGTTATACAGCGCGTGGAGCGCCGCGAACAGCGCGAGCAGGGCGAGCAGGCCGGCCCACGAGCGCCCGCCGCTTCGCCCGGCACCGCGGCGTGGGGCGGCCGGCTGCTCGCTCGTCACGGCGGGGGCGCCCTACCCGAACTGCTGCACGAACGCGGCGTCGCCGCTGTAGAACAGCCTGATGTCGTTGATCCCGTACTTGAGCAGCGCGATCCGCTCGGGGCCGAAGCCGCCGGCGAAGCCGCTGACCGTGTCCGGGTCGTAGCCGCCGGCGCGCAGCACGTTCGGGTGGACCATGCCGCAGCCGCCGATCTCGAGCCAGCCGGCGTACTTGCAGATCCGGCAGCCCTTGCCGTCGCACAGGAAGCAGCTCACATCCATCTCGGCGCTCGGCTCGGTGAAGGGGAAGAAGCTCGGCCGCAGCCGCACCCGCGTGCCCGGCCCGAACATGCGCTCGGCGAAGTAGCCCAGCGTCCCCTTCAGGTCGCCCATCGTGATGTTCTGGCCCACCGCGAGGAACTCGAACTGGTGGAACATCATCTCGCTGCGCACCGTGACCTGCTCGTTGCGGTACACCTTGCCGGGGAGCAGCACCCGCACCGGCTCGGGCGCGTAGCGCCGCATAGCGTGGATCTGGCCGGGCGAGGTGTGGGTGCGCAGCAGCACCGCCGGCGCGCCCTCGGGCATCTCGACGTAGAAGGTGTCCTGCATGTCGCGGGCCGGGTGGTCGTCGGCGAAGTTGAGCAGGCTGAAGTTGTACTCGTCGAGCTCCACCTCCGAGCTTTCCCAGACTTGGAAGCCCATCTCGGCGAAGATCTCTTGCACCTGCCGCAGCACCTGCGTTGTCAGGTGCAGAAAGCCCACCTCCGGCCGGCGCCCGGGCATGCTCACGTCGATCCGGTCGGCGGCCAGCTCGCTCGCCAGGACGGCGCCCTTGAGCCGCTCCTCCGCCTCGGCGTAGGCGGCGTCGAGCTGCTCGCGCAAAGTGTTGACCCGCCGCCCGGCCTCGGGCCGCTGGTCGGCCGGCAGGGCGCCGAGCCCGCGGCTCAGCCGCGTCACCGCGCCCGACTTCCCGGTGTACTTGCTTTTCCACTCGGCGAGGCGGTCGAGGCTGTCGGCGGCGCCCAGCGCCTCCATCGCCTCCTGCTCCAGCGTCGCCAGCTCGTCGATGATCGTCATCTGCCTACCGTCCTCATAGTTCACCGCAGAGGCGCGGAGCCCGCAGAGAAATTATAAACGATCCGTCAAAGCATCAGCGCCTCTGCGCCCCTGGGGTTTGCCCGGCCGCGGGTCAGGTCCGCCCGCGGGTGCGCTGGCGCAGGGCCTCGAACAGGATGACGCTGCCGGCGACGCCGGCGTTGAGCGACTCGGCCCGGCCGAGCATGGGAATGTTGATGCGGTGGGTGGCGAGGGCCAGGCCCGCCGCGCTGACGCCGTGGGCCTCGCTGCCCACGATCAGGGCGGCGGGCTGCTTCCAGTCGGCGGCGTAGTAGGGCATGCTCGCGCCGGCGTCGGCGGCGTAGACGAGGGCCGAGCCGCCCAGCTCATACCCGATCGCGTCCCAGTCGGCGTCGGCGAGGATGGGCAGGCGGAAGTGGGCGCCCATCGCCGCCCGCACCACCTTTGGGCTGTACGGGTCGGCGGTGCCGGGCGCGCAAAGCACCAGGCCGGCGCCGGCGGCCTCGGCCGAGCGCAGCAGCGTCCCGACATTGCCAGGGTCTTGGATGGCGTCGAGGACCAGGCGGACGCCGCCCTGGGGCTCCAGGTCGGGCCAGGCGGCGGCGGCGACCACGCCCTGGGGGTGCTGCGTGTCGGCGGCCGCGGCGACGACGCCGGGCGTGGCCTCCAGGCAGTTCGGCCGGCCGGCGAGGCGGTCGAGCAGCGCGGCGCCCTCGGGGGTGGCCCCGAGCTGGTCGGGCGCGTAGAGGGCCAGGCGCAGCTCGGCCCCGCTGTCGAGGGCGTCGGCGACGAGGCGCACGCCCTCCAGCACAAGGCTGCGCGCGCCGCGTCGCTCCTTCGGGGAGCCGCGCAGCGCGCGCAGCAGCTTGACCTGGGGGTTGCTTGCGCTTGAGATCACGGCGGTGGGCCTCGCAGATCGCGCGAAGGGCACGAAGGCGCTGCTCTCGCACAGTGCGCTTCGTGCCCTTCGCGGCTCGGGCCGGGGAGCCCGGCTAGTCCTGGCTGGTGGCGGCGGCCGGGGCCTTGGCGCCGCTGGTGGCGGCGGCGACCACGTCGGCGAAGGCCTTCGGGTCGCGCACGGCGATGTCGGCGAGGATCTTCCGGTCGAGGTTGATCCCGGCCAGCTTCAGGCCGTTGATCAGCCGGCTGTAGGTGGTGCCGTTGAGCCGGGCGGCCGCGTTGATGCGCTGGATCCACAGGCGGCGGAAGTCGCGCTTGCGGTTGCGCCGGTCGCGGTAGGCGTAGGCGAGGGCGTGCATCACCGCCTCGTGGGCCACCTTGTAGTGGCTGCGGCGGGCGCCGCGGAACCCCTTCGCCTGATCGAGCAGCTTCTTGTGACGCTTGTGCGTCATCACGCCACGCTTGACACGCGCCATGAGTGTTGCCTCCAAACAACGGGCAGGTCAGGGGGTGGCGAAACCGATCCCTGAGCTACGCCCGATACACACTGATACTAGTCGTCGTTTTGCCCGCGCCCCCGGCCTACAGGCCGTAGGGCAGCGCCTTGGCGAGATGGCTGCGGTTGGTCTCGGACGTCGGCTGATCCTTGCCCCACTTGCGCTGCGAGCGCGAGGGCCGGTTGATCTTGTTGCCGCGCACGCCCTTCTGCTGGAGCACCTTGCCCGACCCGGTCACCTTGAACCGGCGCTTGGCGCCCTTGTGCGTCTTCAACTTCGGCATGGTCTACCCCTTCCTGTCCGGGGCCTCGTCGGCCTCGTCCTCGTCGCCCTCGTCCTCGTCGTCGAGATCGTCGTCGTCGAGATCGTCGTCGTCGAGATCGTCGTCGTCGAGATCGTCGTCGTCGGGCTCAGCGGCCGTCGGCGATGCGACGGGCGCACCGGCGGCCTTGGCCGCCTTGGCCTGCTGGGCCTGGGCCTTCTTCGCCTGCTCGGCCGCCTTCAGCACCTTCTGGTTCGGCGCCAGCAGCATCGAAAGCACGCGGCCCTCCATCAGCGGCTTCTGTTCCACCACCGTCACGTCGCGCAGCTGCTCGGCGATCTGCTCCAGCATCCCGCGGCCGATCTCCGGGTGGGCCATCTCACGCCCGCGGAAGCGCACGTTGAACTTGACCTTATCGCCGGCAAGGATGAAGCGCCGCGCCTTTTTCGCCTTGACCTCGATGTCGTGGTCGGCGGTCTTCGGCATCAGCCGCAGCTGCTTGAGCTCGGCCTGCTTCTGGTTTTTCCGCGCCTCCCGCTCCTTCTGGCTTTGCTCGTAGCGGAACTTGCCGTAGTCGAGCAAACGGCAGACGGGCGGCACGGCGTTCGGCGCGACCTCCACCAGGTCGAACCCGCGCTCCTCGGCCATCTGGAGGGCGTCGCGGATGGTGATGATCCCGACCTGGGTCCCTTCCTCGTCGATCAGGCGCACCTCTCGTGCGCGGATGCGGTTGTTGATGCGAAACCGGTCTCTGATAGTCGACTCCTTTGTCCGTAACTTGACGGCTGCCGTCTTCCCGCGGGATTGCTCGGGCCGCGCCCGCCCGCCGGCGACGCACAACCTGCCCTCACACACCTGGGAGGGCAGCAGGTGACCGGCCGCGCCGGCCTTGCTCCGCGTCGAAGCGATAGTATAGCATCACAGCGCGCTGAAGTCAAACTCCGGGCTTGCGCGAAGTGTGGCGTAAAGCCCCCGCGAGCCGAACGTGCGGCCGTCAACCAAGGGCAGGCGGCAACGGTGCCAACAGCTCCTCTTCCGACTTCGGGGAGCCTTGCACGATCCGCCGGCCGCAGCGCACCGGCGCGATCAGTACTGGATCAGCGAGAAGATCGGGCGGGGAGCCAGCCGCTCGCGGCCGTTCAGAAAGGTCAGCTCGATCACAAAGGCCAGCTCGACCACGTTGCCGCCGAGCTGCTCGATCAGCTGGCTGGCCGCGGCGATCGTGCCGCCGGTGGCGAGCAGGTCGTCCACCAGCAGCACCCTGGCCCCCGGCGCGACCGCGTCGCGGTGGATCTCCAGCTTGTTCGTGCCGTACTCCAGGGCGTACTCCATCTGCACCGTTTCGGCCGGCAGCTTGCCCGGCTTGCGGATCGGGACAAGCCCCACCCCGAGGGCCACCGCGATCGGCGCGCTGAAGATAAACCCCCGCGACTCGATCCCGGCCACCGCGTCGATCGGCTGGCCGCGGTAGCGCCCGGCCAGCGTGTCGATCACCTGGCGGAAGGCCTCGCCGTCGGCCAGAAGCGTCGTGATATCCTTGAACTGGATGCCGGGCAGCGGGAAGTCGGGGATGTTGCGGACCAGATTCGCCAGGTCGCGGTTGGCCATGCCTCCTCCTCTGTTGCCTGTGTGCGCCGCCCTATTATACCAACCCGCCCCGCCCTCCATGGCCTCCGCCTCAAGGACGAGCCCCCCCCCACCATCCCGGCCGCCCACCGCCCGCCCCGCGGCCCTTGTGCGCGGCCCGCAGCTGTGGCACCCTGAGCGCGGAACCGCGACAGGGCTGCGGCGGCCCGCCACCATCGTACAGCCCGTCAAGCCCCGCCGGTGCAACCGTATGAACGCGATCGAAACCCACGGCCTGTCCCGCCGCTTCGGCACCCACACCGCCGTCGACAGCCTGGACCTGGCCATCCCCGCGGGTGCCGTCTTCGGCTTTCTCGGGCCCAACGGCGCCGGGAAAACCACCACCGTGCGCATGCTCTGCGCCCTGATCGGCCAGAGCGCCGGCAGCGCCACCGTCGCCGGCCACCGTATCGGCCGGGATGACGCGGCCGTGCGCCGCTCCGTGGGCATCCTGACCGAAACGCCCGGCCTGTACGACAAGCTCAGCGCCCTGCAGAACCTGACCTTTTTCGCCCGCCTGTACGACCTGCCGCCCCCCCGGGCCCGCGAACGGGCCGAGCACTACCTGCGCCTGCTCGAGCTGTGGGGCCGCCGCGACGAGCCCGTCGGCGGCTTCTCGAAGGGTATGCGCCAGAAGCTGGCGATCGCCCGCGCCCTTATCCACGACCCGCCGGTGGTCTTCCTCGACGAGCCCACCTCGGGCCTCGACCCGGCGGCGGCGCGCACTGTGCGCGACTTCGTCAAGGAGCTGCGCGCCGAGGGCCGCACGATCTTTCTGACCACCCACAACCTGCCCGAGGCCGACGAGCTGTGCGACCTGGTGGCGGTCTTCCGCGGCCGCCTGCTCCGCGTCGACACCCCCGCCGGCCTGCGGGCCGGCCTGTTCGGCCGCGGCTCGCGCGTGCGGTTGGCCGGCTCGCCCGCCGCCCTCCGGCCCATCGTCGCGGCGCTGCCCTTTGTGCGCGGCGTCGACCTGTGCGACGACGGCCTGGCCGTGCACCTCGACGACCCGGCCGCCGAAAACCCCCAGCTGGTGCGGGCCCTGGTCGAGGCCGGCGCGGGCGTGCGCTACGTCGAGCCCCTGGAGCGCTCGCTTGAAGATGTCTACCTGGAGCTGATCAGTGGGAAGGGGGAGGCGTAGGCGCCAGCCGCCTGCCCGCCACACATGGGCAAGATCACCACGATACTTGAGAAGGAGTGGCTGGAGCTGCGCCAGGAGCGGGCCTTGATCGCCAGCACCCTGGCCTTTCCGCTGCTGCTCACCGCGATCGGCGTCATTGTTGTCTTCACCCTGGGCCGCCTGCCCGACGAGGACACAACCATGCTCGGCGCCGCCGCCGCCGACCCGGCTCTGGCCGGCCTGCCGCTCGACCAGCTGGGCCAGGCCATCCTCGGGCGCCAGTTCGGCACGCTCTTCCTGATCATGCCGCTGTTCATCCCGAGCGTCCTCGCCGCCTACAGCGTCGTCGGCGAGAAGACCAGGCGCACCCTGGAGCCGCTGCTCGCCACGCCCATCGGCACGGGCGAGCTGCTGCTGGCCAAAAGCTTGGCCGCGCTCATCCCGGCCGTGGCGATCACCTATGTTTGCGCGGTGATCTTCGCCGGCGGTGTGGCCCTTTCCAGCCTCGCCCCGCGCGTCTTCGGGCTGATCATCTCGCCGGCCTGGGTGTTGATGGTGCTGCTCTGCGGCCCGCTGCTCGCCTTGATCGCCGTCGCCGCTTCAGTGCTGATATCGGCCCGCGTGAACGACCCGCGCACCGCCCAGCAGATCGCCGGCGTGGTGATCGTGCCGATCATGGGCCTGTTCGCCGGCCAGCTGTTCGGCCTGGTGGTGCTCAACCTCGCCTTTGTGCTCGGGCTGAGCCTGTGCCTCGCCCTCGTCGCCGCCTTCGCGATCTGGCTCGCCACGCGCATGTTCCGGCGCGAGGCCATCCTGACCCGCTGGACATAACGCGCCAGACGGGCAGGAGGCCAGGTACGGGGGCGGCCCCGCGCCCGGCCTCCTGCCATTGCGGCGCGGGAAGAACCTCACGTATAATGCGAGGAAGGTATCCGCCTACGCCCGGGCTTGCGTATGTATGAGGTGCTCACATCACAGCCGCCGGATCTGGTGGCGGCCCTGCGCGAAACCTGGCCCCGCGTCGCCGAGCTGCTCAGCGAACTCGAGCGCGAGCAAACGCCCGAGGCGCGCGTCAGCCGGCTGCGCCATATCGGGGCGGCCTGGTACGCTCAGGGCGGCGCCGCCGAGGTGCTGACCGAGCTCGGCCTGCACCTCACGGAGCGCCTCCAGATGTCGCAGGGCCTGGTGGTGAGCGAGCTGCTGCTGGCCTACGGCGCCGCCCAGGAGGAGCAGCGCACCCGCGAGTGGGAGTCGCGCCTGCTCGCCCGCGCCGCCGAGCTCGACGGCCTGCACCGGATCATCTCCGCCGCCAACTCCACCCTCGATCTCGACACCTCGCTCCAAACGGTGGTCGAGACGGTGGCCCAAGTGGTCGGCGTCGAGGCCTCCTCTGTCTACCTGTACGACAAGCACCGCGACGAGCTGGTGCTGCGGGCCACCCGCGGCCTGAACCGCGCCGCCGTCGGCCAGGTGGTCGCCCGGCTCGGCGCGGGCGTCACGGGCTGGGCCGCCCAGCTCGGCCACCCCGTTGCCGTCCGCGACGTCCACCAGGAGCCGCGCTTCAACGTCGAGCCGCAGCTCGGCGAGGAGCCGTTCCACAGCATGCTCGCCGTGCCGATCGTGCTGTTCTCCGCCGAGCGGTTCCAGTTCAGCGCCGACAAGCTCCAGGGCGTGATCAGCGTCCAGACGATCGGCCCGCGCGACTTCACCCAGGAGGAGATCTCGTTCGTCGAGGTGGCCGCGGGCGAGCTGGCCTTTTTCATCGCCAACGCCCAGCTCTACCAGCAGACGGACGAGCGCCTGCACCAGAAGCTGCGCGAGCTGACCACGCTCCAGCAGGTGTCCAAGAGCATCGCCGAGCAGATCGGCCTGCAGGACGTGCTGACCCTGATCACGGAGAAGGCGGTCGAGCTGGCCCAGGCCGACCGGGCCGCGATCTTCCAGATGGACGATCACGAGGTGCTCCAGCTTGTCGCCAGCCACGGCGGCGAGGGCGACGGCGTGCGCGACTTCATCTACCAGACGGTGCGCGACAGCCGCCCCCTGGCGGTGATGAACGCCTTCCAGGACGCGCGCTTCCCCGAGCTGGCCCAAGTCGCCTCGCGCGAAAACTTCCACTCGCTGTTCTGCATGCCGCTGCGCGCCCGCGAGCGCACCATCGGCGGGATCTGCCTGTACAAGCGCGAGCCGCACCTGTTCGACTACGAGCAGGTGCGCTTGCTGAGCACCTTCGCCGACGAGGCCGCGATCGCGGTCGAGAACGCCCGGCTGTACGACGAAAGCCAGCGCGCCCTCATGATCAAGTCGGCCCTGCTCCAGGAGATGCACCACCGCGTCCGCAACAACCTCCAGACGATCTCGGCCCTGCTGGCGATGCAGCTCCGCCGGGTCGAGCCCGAAAGCCAGGGCGCCAAGGCCCTGCGCGAAAGCGCCTCGCGCATCCAGTCGATCGCGGCCATCCACAACCTGCTGTCCCGCGAGGACGTTGGTGTGACCACCGTCAACGCCGTCACCCGCCAGGTTGTGGACAGCGCCCAGTCGACCCTGGTCAACCCCGACCGGCCGGTCAAGTTCGCGGTGATGAGCGACGAGGTGCGAGTCGGCTCGCGCGACGCAACGGTGCTGGCCCTGGTGGTGAACGAGCTGATCAGCAACGCCCTGTCGCACGGCCTGGCGTTCGAGGGCGGCCGGGTTGAGGTCGAGGCTACCCTGAACGACGGGATCGTCACGGTGGAGGTGCGCGACGACGGCCCGCTGCACCCGCCGGCCCCGCGCTCGGCCCATAGCAGCGGCCTCGGCTTGCAGATTATCGAAACTCTGGTCAGCGAGGACCTGGGCGGCAGCTTTATGCTGGTGCGGGACGACGAGCGCGGCTGGATGCGGGCCCGCGTCAGCTTTCCGCAGCGCGACGTCGACCAGGATGACCGGCTTTAGGCCGCGCCGCAATCTGGAACAGTTCCACGCGCGGCGGCCAAACCGCCGCGTCTATCTGCCCTGGAGGACTCGTGGACGTTAGTATCTGGGCCTGGGTCGGGTTTGTAGCGGTGGTGCTTGCCCTGCTCGCGATCGACCTGGGCGTGTTCCATCGCAAGGCCCACGCCGTAAGTATCCGCGAGGCGGCTATATGGTCGGCGGTCTGGATCGCGCTTTCGCTGTTGTTCAACCTTTGGGTGTATTACACGGGCGGCCCCACGGCAGGGTTGAACTTTCTGGCCGGCTACCTGATTGAGAAGTCGCTCAGCGTCGACAATATCTTTGTCTTTGTCCTGCTGTTCAGCTACTTCCGCGTGCCGGCGCAGTACCAGCACCGGGTGCTGTTCTGGGGCGTGATCGGGGCTCTGGTGATGCGCGGCGTGATGATCCTGCTCGGCGCGGCCTTGATCGAGCGCTTCGGGTGGATCATCTATATCTTCGGCGCCTTTCTGCTCATCACCGGGCTGCGCATGGCGTTTCACAAGGAGAGCGAGGAGGAGATTCACCCCGAGGGTAACCCCCTCGTGCGCCTGGTGCGCCGGTTCATCCCCCTGACGAACCAGATGCATGGCGAGCACTTTTTCGTGCGCGAGGGCGGCAGGCTCTTCGCCACGCCGCTGTTTGTGGTGCTGCTGATCGTCGAAAGCACCGACCTGATCTTCGCCGTCGACTCGATCCCGGCGATCTTCGGCATCACCACCGACCCGTTCATCGTCTTCACCTCGAACGTTTGCGCCATCCTCGGCCTGCGCGCGCTTTACTTCCTGCTCGCCGGCGTGATGGACACCTTCCACTACCTGCGGCTCGGCCTGGCCGTGGTCCTGTCCTTTGTCGGCGTGAAGATGCTGACGCCGCTGTTCACCGGCTGGTTCATGGACGGCCACGGCTACCACATCCCGACCACGGTCTCGCTCGCCGTGATCGTGCTCATCCTGGTCACCGCGATCGTCGCCTCGCTCATCCGCAGTCGCCGCATCGCGGCGCGCCAGCCCGCGGCGGAAAGCGCCGACGCCGGCAAGCCCGCCGAGATCTCGCGCTGACGCCCGTCGCGTGCTACGATAGGCCATCGCTCCCGCGCAACCCGGAGGTGCTATGGCCGATTTCCCCACGCAGGGCTCGCCCCCGTTTATCAACCGCATGCTGTCGGTCGGCGACTGGAAGGCCTATGTCGCCGGCTACGACTTCGGCCGCCTCGTTCCCTCGCGCCTGGTGCTGCACCACACCCTGCGCCCCGACGAGCCGCAGTGGTCTGGGCTGGCCTCCATGCGCGGGATGCAGCGCTTCTATGCGGGCAAGGGGTGGACGGCGGCGCCCCACATCTTCACCGCCCCCGACGGGATCTGGCTGGCCACGCCGATGTCGCGGGTGGGCATCCACGCCGGCACGGGCAACGGCTCGCTGGCCCAGGGATGGTACTCGATCGGGCTGGAGATGGTGGGCGCCTTCGACACAAGGCTGCCCTCAGGCCCGGTCTGGGAGCACGCCCTGGCGGTGATGGGCGAGCTATCGCGCCGCCTGCGGATCCCGCCGCGCCAACTGATAAGCTTCCACCGCGACTACACCAACCAGAAAAGCTGCCCCGGCTGGGCCGTGACCAAGGAGTGGGTCTGGTCGCAGGTCGATGCGTACCTGAGCAACAGCCCCGCCCGGCCGACGCTGACCCCCGGGCCGGTCGGCACCCCGGCCCCGGCCGAGGAGGAGCTGCTGGAGGCGCTGCTGGAGCAAAGCTACGCCCGGCGCACGGGCGGGCAGGGCTACAACGGCGACTGGGCGTTCCACCAGCACGCCGTCGAGCAGGGCCTTGGCGCGCCGCTCAGCCCGAGCCAGAACCTGGCGGCCGACGGGCGCACCTACAACTACCAGGTCTTCGCCCGCGACACGCTGTTCTGCGAGGTGCCGAACTGGGGCGACGTGCGCTCGCTGGCCGAGCTGCTGGGCGGCAGCATCCCGCCCGCCGGGCTGGGCCGGGCCCTGCTCGACGCCACCTTCCGCGCCGGCGGCGCCGAGTTCCGCCCCGACTGGGCCTTTCACCAGTTCGCCCTGATCAACCGCATGGGGCCGCCGGTGGGCGGGAGCGCCCAGGTTGCGGTGGACGGCCGCCAGTATGCTTATCAGGCCTTCGCCGTCGACACGCTCTACAACCTGGTTCCGAACTGGGGCGACGTGCGCCGGCTGGGCGATCTCGCCGCCGCGACCGACCCGGCGGCGGTGCGGCTGCGCGAGGCCTTGCTCGCCGCAACATACCGCCAGGCTGGCACCACCTACCACCCCGACTGGGCCTTCCACCAGCTCGCCCGCGGCTTCCGGATCGGCCCGCCCTTGTCCGACTCGTACCAGCTCAAGGTCGGCGCGGCCACCTACGCCATCCAGGTGTACGCCCTCGACACGCTGTACAACGTGGTCCCGAACTGGAGCGCCGTCCGGCGCCTCAGCGCCCTGACCCAGCGCCGGCCGGCGCCGGTGCTGGGCGGCGGCGTGGTGCTCGGCGCCGCGGGGGTGGAGCTGGAGGCGAAGGCCGAGCCGGAGGTGGTGGTCGCCGGCGACTTCCTGCCGCCGCCGGCCGTCGACCACCGGGTCGTGCGCCACAGCCCCCAGGCTACGGCCTACGGCGAGCGGGGCGGGCGCCGCGTCGAGCTGGTCATCCTGCACGGGGTGGCCGGGCCTGAGGAGGAGGCGCTGGCCCGGATGGCGGCGATCGGGTCCCGCTTCGCCACGCACTACTATGTGTCGGCGGAGGGGCGGATCTTTCAGCTGGTCGACGAGGATAAGGCGGCCTGGCACGCCGGCTTCGGCCTGGCCTCGGGCACGTGGTACAACCTGAACCGCACCAGCGTCGGCGTGGCCCTGGAGCGGCCGGCCGGCTGGCCCGAAGCGCCCGCGGGCAACACCGACGCTCAAAACCTCGCCCTGCGCAGCCTGCTGCGCCAGCTCGACGCCCGCTACCAGATCGACCCCGATGGGCTGGTGCTGTGGAGCAGCTTCATGTCCAGCGACGAGGGCACCCTCGACGGCCTGCCCCTTGGCGTGCTCCGCGAGGCTCTCGAACGGTAAAGCCCTATGGCCCTCTGCGCAGCGCGCGGACGAGGCGCTGCCAGAGGGTGCGGGCGGCGCGGGCCTCGTCGGAGGTGGCGGGGCGGGGGGCGTAGGCGGCGCGGACGTAGGCGTCGGTGAGGCCGGCGATCTCGTCGGCAGCCTCGGGGATGCGCTCGCGCAGCTCGGCGCCGTACTCGTAGGGGGTGGCGGCGCCGCGCCGGCCGATCCCGCGGCGGGCGGCCCGCTCCAGGGCCGAGGCGTAGAAGTAGCGGATCAGCTCGCGCGGGCCGAGGCGCCCGCGCGGCGGGCGCGGCGGGCGCGACGGGGCCGGGGGTGGGCGCAGCCATGCCGCGAGCTCGGCGCCCGCCGCCTGGGCGCCGGCGATGCCACGGCGCAGCGCGGCCACCAGGGCGTCCCAGGCCCGGCCGAGGGCGCCGGCACGCAGCCGCTCCCAGGCAGCGCGGGCCCAGGCCTGGCGGCGCAGCACGATCCACAGGGCGTAGCCGGCCAGGATGGCCATGCAGGCCCAGAAGATCAGGCCGGGCAGGATCGGCGGCTCGGCGGGCGCTGCCGCGGGCGGGGGCGGCGTGGGGGGCGGCGCGGGCGGCTCGGGGGGCAGCGGCTCGCCGCGGCGGGCGCCGAAGAGCAGGAACAGCAGCAGCAGGGGGATGGAGATGAGCAGGCTGAGGGCGCCGATGCTGACCATGCCGAGCACGATCGCGAGCAGGGCGACGATGTTGAGCAGGATCGCAGCACCGGAGCGGCCCGCATCGAGCAGGCCGAGGCCGTAGGAGCGAGGCAGCAGCAGCGCGCCGAGGGCCACCGCCAGCACGAGGGCGGCGCTGGCCCGCCGCCACGCGCCGAGCACCGCCGGCTCGACCTCGGCCTCGTCACGCTGCCAGCGCGAGCGGAGCAGCCCGAGCCGCCCGCGGCTGTAAAGCAGTGTCGCGCAGACCACATAGCCGATCCCGGCCGCCCCGCTGAGCGCCGGCAGCGGGCGGGGGGGGCCGCCGAGCTGCTGGAGGTTGACGACCTGGAGCACCAGGGCGAGCATGGCCAGCACGCCCCCCCAGGCCAGCCCGGCGCTCAGCCGGCCCAGGGCCGCCCGCTGGCTGATGTCGGTCAGGATGCTGTAGCTGTCGGCGTCGATGGCGGCCGCCGGCAGCTGCCAGCGCTCCAGGGGCTCCAGCTCGGCCAGGGCGCGCAGCCCGCCGCGCACGGCCAGGGCGGCCAAGACCCCGGCGCACAGGCAGGCGAGAAACGGGCCGTCGAGAGCGGCAAACGGCGAGCGCACCCAGGCCATCGCACTGGCGGCGAGCGGCGGCCCGGCCAGGCTGAGGCTGGCAGTGGCGCGCATCAGCACGGCCAGGGCGAACAGCTCGGCGGCGAGGTAGCGCAGGGCGCCCACGTCGAAGTGCTGGCCCTGGCGCATGCGGTACTGCACCAGCGCCGCCTCGACGGCCACCAGGAAGCAGGCCACGGCGAGGGGCTCCGGGCGCCAGGCGGGCAGGGCCCGGGCGGCCAGCCCCGAGCCGAGGGCGACAAGCGCCGTGGCGAGCGTCGCGAGCAGGAGCGCCCCGCCTACGTCGAGGCCGGGGCGGCGGGGCGATGGGATGGCGGGCGCGGGCTGGGGCATGGGTGTACCGTGCGGGCGGGCGGCGCTACGCAGGCAGTATAGCACCGCGGAGGGTACGGCGCAGGGGAAACCAAAGGGGCCGGGTGTTCACCCGGCCCCAAGCAACCTGACTGTCGCACGCCGCCCCACAGCGGCCCCACAGGCTAGACGAGGTTGATCAGCTCGTTGGCGGTGCGGCGCATATCCAGGAAGACCAGGCCGAGCTTGGCCCGGCTCTGGGCGAGGGCGGTGAGCACCGCCTCCTCGCCGATGGCCATGAGGATGACGTAGCCATCCTCGCCGCGCACGAAGACCTGGTCCAGCTGGCCGCGGCGGAGCTCGTTCGCGATCCGCTCGCCGAGCGAGAGCATGGCGGCGCTCATCGCCGACACGCGATCCTCCTCCACGTCCGCGGGCAGCGCCGAAGCCATGATGAGGCCATCAACACTCACGACGGCGGAAGCCTCGATGTCGGGCGTGTTCATGGACAGGGCCTTCAGATGCCGCACCATCTCTTCGGTTCTGCTAGCCATTCATATCCTCCTTGAGGGCCGTCAGCCAGTTGTGGGACAGTGGCGAGAGTGCGCCGGCGGGCGCCAGCAGGTGCGCGGGCCGTTGTGACGGCCATCTGCGCGTATTCTACTACATCTCTTCTTCCTGGGCAACTAGTTTACTTCTTGGCAATCGGGCGGATCCACCTCGGAGCGGCTAAAAAGTGTAATGACTAGCCCGCCCGATCAGTATAGCGGGGCGATATTACCACGCTGTTCCGTAGCCCTCACGGCCCGCTCGCCCCCGTCAGCCTGAGCCGCTCGCGCAGCGCGCCGTCGGCCGCGTCCACCGCCTGCTCGGGTGAAAGCAGGCCGCTGAGGGCGCTGGCCTGCATGTCGCTGAGCACGTCCCACACCACCTCGTTGGCGGCGCGGCTGTTCGGTATAGGCCGTCCGAGCTCGCCCGCGGCCCGGAAAACGCGGGCGGCGGCCAAGATTTGCGAGCTGGCCAGGGCCTCGTCGTTCAGGTCGAGGCTGAGCAGCACCGGCTGGCGGCCGGCCCGCAGCAGCTCGGCCTGGGCCTCGGCGCCCACCAGGTAGCGCATAAAGCCGGCGGCGGCAGCCCGCTCGGCCGGGTCGGCGATGCGCGCGTTCAGCGCCAGCACCTCGGCCTGCACGTACGGCTGCGGCGCCCGGTCCTCGCTGGCGAGCCGGGGGAGCGGCGCGACGCCGAGGCTGTCGCCCCACAGGGCCCGGTAGCTGGCCAGGCTTTGCGACCAGTCGATCGTCATCGCGGCGTTGCCGGTCATCAGGGCGCTGTCGACGGCGATCCCGTCGCGGCTGGCGAGCAGCCGCCGGTCCTGGTCCAGCTCGACCAGCCAGCGCAGCCAGGCCTCGGCGCCCTGCCGCCCGTCGAGCCCGAGGATGAGCTGGCCGGCGTCGTCGAAGACGCCCCCGCCGAAGGCGTACAGGTAGGCGATCGTGCGGTCGAGGCTGAGGTTGTAGGCCAGCCCCCAGAACTGCGGGTTGGCCGGGTCGTCGATCAGGCCGCGGGCGGTGGTGACGAGGGCCGCGGTGTCGGCCGGGGGCTGGGCCACGAAGAACGAGCTGTTGTAAAACAGGGCCAGGGTGTCGAAGGTGACGGGGGCGCCGTAGAGCGGGCTGCCGGCGGTGTCGCGGACTTGGCCGGCGCCGAGGGCCGCCGACAGGAGCCGGCCCTGGACGTCGGCGGGGAGCAGGTCGTCGATCGGCTGGAGCCAGCCGCTTTCAGCGAGGGCGCCAACGGTGTGGCTGCGCAGCAGGGCCAGGTGCGGCCCCCCGCCCTCCGCCACCGCCGCCGCAAGGTCGCCCGGGAGGGCGGCCGCGGCGCGGGCCTGGGGCACGATCTGTACGCCCGGGTTGGCCCGGTTGAACCGCTCGACGAGCGCGTTGAGCGTGCGCTGGTCGGCGGCCGGCCAGGCGTGCCAGAGCACCAGCCGGGTCCGTCCGGCGCTCGCCGGCTGCGGGCTCGCCGTCGGGGCCGGGACGGACCCGACGCCGCAGGCCGTGAGCAGCAACGCCAGGCAAAGGATCAGTCCGCGCCGGATGTGCTGCGGTGCGGTCAACAAGGCCTCTCTTTCCGCGCGCAGGACCCGCGCGATTATAACACGCGCCGTGGGGCCGCGCCAAGCGTTACCGCAGAGGCGCGCGAACGTCGCTTATCCTGCTCGGGGCGGATTGACAGCGGCGGGGGGGATTCGGTATGCTGGCGGCCAGGAAGAACATCGGCGCGAGCGGCCGGGGCGCCCTGCCCCCCGGCTCTTTTGTGTTGCGCAGGAGGGGACGATGCGCGTAGGGCTCGACTTTGGCACCACCAACTCCAGCGCCGCGGTCTACGACGGCCAGCGGCTGACCCTGCTGCCCCTGGACCCGGTCAACAACAGCCCGAGCATCCTGCGCTCCACGCTGTTCATGACCCGCGAGGGCGCCGCGTACATCGGCCGCGAGGCGATCAACCGCTTCACCGAAGGCAACGTCGGCCGCGAGATCGAGTACGAGTGGAAGTATCTCGGCGACGCCGAGGTGACGTTCGGCGAGTTCGGCACGGTCCAGCAGGCCCTCTACGTCAAGGTCGACGCCAACGCCCCCGGCCGCCTGTTTCAAAGCCTGAAGACGGGCCTGCGCGACCGCTCCTTCACTCGCACCAATGTGTTCGGCACCTACTACACCCTGGAGGAGCTGATCGCGATCGTGCTGCGCCTGATCTATGAGCGGATCGAGGCCAGCATCGGCCAGAAGGTGACGGGCTTCGTGGTCGGCCGCCCCGTCCACTACGCCCACGACCCGAAGGCCGACGCCCTGGCCTTCGAGCGCATGCAGGCCGCCTGCAAGCTCGCGCAGCTCCCCGACGTGACCTTTCTGGAGGAGCCGACGGCGGCCGCTCTGTCCTACGCCAACGCGGCCGGCGGGCGCGAGCAGCGCGTGCTCGTCTTCGACTTCGGCGGCGGCACGCTCGACGTCACGATCATGCGCCTCGACGGCAAGGGCGGGCGGGAGTTCCTCGCCACCGACGGCGTGCCCGTCGGCGGCGACCTGCTCGACCAGCGCCTCGTGATGGGCCGGCTGCTGCGCCACTTCGGCGATGGCGCCACCCTCGGACCGCGCCGCCTGCCCTTCCCCACCCACGTCCTCGACCACCTCAGCGAGTGGCAGACGATCGTCGAGCTGACCCAGCCCCACTACCTGAACATCATCGACGAGGCGATCGCGATCGGCGACCGGCCCAAGGAGCTGAAGGCCCTGCGCTCGCTGGTGCGCCAAAACTACGGCCTGCCCATGTACGAGGCGGTCGAGCAGGCCAAGGTCCGGCTCAGCGGCGCCGACAGCACCGTGCTCGGGCTCCACGTCGGCGAGATCGACTTCGACGAGCGCGTCCCGCGCTGGGACTTCGAGCGCCTGATCGGCCCCGACGTCCGCGCCGTCGAAAAGTGCATCGACCGAGCCCTCGCCGCCGCCGGCCTCGCCCCCGCCGACCTCGACGTGGTGCTGCGCACCGGCGGCTCCTCGCGCGTGCCGCGCTTTGTGAAGATGCTCGGCGACAAGTTCGGCCCGGACAAGCTCCAGGAGATGGACGTGTTCACCGGCGTGGCCTCGGGCCTCGGCGTTGCCGCCTGGGAGCGGGGCGGGTAGCACACTACTGCCGCCCGTAATAGGGGCGGGGTACAATCAGGCCATCTTCCGCCAGCACCCTAGTGATGGGAGGCCTTATGGCAGCGCGGCAGCGGGGCGTCATTCTCACCTACGTCGATAGCCTCGATACGCTCCAGGATTGCATCCGGCTCGGCGGCTACGACGCGGTCAAGGTGGTTACTGGCTGGGGCCTCGCCAGCGGCTGGAACCCGGACTCGCGCCGGCGCGTGCTCGGCATGGTGCCGAACGTGATCGTCCGCACCGTCAGCGGCGACCCGAGCTACGCCCGCCCGTTCGACCCCCTCGCCGGCAAGCCCCGCCCCGGCGCCAAGGGCCCCGACGCCCAGTACTGGGACTACGACTTCCCCGACCCGAACCGCTGCGCGCAGGAGATCGGCGAGTGGTATAACCTGCGCCCCGACATCCTGGTCGAGATCGGCAACGAGCCGAACGTGTACAACCAGGACGACGACTTTATCTGGCGCTGGGCCTACAACCTGGAGCAGACGATCAAGCATTGCCGGGCCGTCTTCCCCAAGGCGAAGTTTATCTCCCCCGGCTTCATGATGGACCCGAGCGGCAACATGCGGCGCTTCTACGAGATCGCCGCGCCGCAGCTGCGCATGTTCGACTATATCGGCGTCCACTTCTACGAGTTCTTCGCCTTCAAGCCCGACCAGGCGCCGGCCACCAAGGGCGAGCTGCGCGACGCCATCCAGATCCACCAGCAGTTCTTCCCCGACAAGCCCTGGTACGTCACCGAGTACGGCATCCACAACACCGACAGGGTATCGCGCCAGGAGAAGGGCGCCCGCTACGCCCGACTACTCCACGCCGGCGACGGCTGGCCCACGCTGCCGAGCAACGTGGTCGGCGCCGTCTACTACCACCTCCAGATGAAGGGCGACATCCACCCCGAGTACCACATCTACCCCGACGGCGACCGCAGCTACCAGGAAACCTTCGCCGCCACCGGGGCCGTGCTCGGCGCCGCCGACGTCCTTGGCGCCGGCGCGGGCGACCTGCTCGGCGCTGCCCCCGCGGCCGCGCCCGACGCCCTCGCCGACACCCGCGCCGCCCTGGCCCGCCTGATCGGCGACCTCGCCGGCCGCGAGCACGACCTGGTCGCCCGCCGGGCCGCCGCCCTCGCCGACTTTGCCCCCGACGACGCCCGCGAGCTGCGCCGGCTCCAGCGCACCCGCGCCGCGCTCGAAGCGGCGCTGGAGGCGGCGGGGTAGAGCCCCGCTCGGTGAACCGTAGCGGCGCAGCGACGCAACGGTTTTTGTTTGGCCCCGCACAGTGTTCCGTGCCGCTCCGATCGGTGCCGCAGGCCTGATCGGAGCGGCGCGCGTTTTTCGTGGGGCTATTTTAAACCCTCTGCGCCCCCGCGGTGATGCCCGGAGCACGGCTTTGGTTTATACTGAGCGCTGCATTTCCGGGGAGATGGGAGAAGAACGCGATGCCATTGTTCCGCGAGCAGCTCGACGAGGCGGCGGCGGTGCTGGCCGCCTTCGCCCCGCAGGCCGCCGCCGTCGACGCCCTGGCCGGCCTGGTGGCCGGGGCGCTGCTGGCCGGGCGGACGTTGTTCACCTGCGGCAACGGCGGCAGCGCCGCCGACGCCACCCACCTGGCCGAGGAGCTGGTCGGGCGCTACCGGGCCAACCGGCGGCCGCTGCCCGCGGTCTGCCTCAACGCCGACGTGGGCGCGATTACCTGCATCGCCAACGACTTCGGCTACGACGTGGTCTTCAGCCGCCAGCTGGAGGCGCTCGGCCGCCCGGGCGACGTGCTGGTCGCCTTCAGCACCTCCGGCGGCTCGCCGAACATCCTCGCCGCCCTGCGCGCGGCCCGGGCCCGCGGCGTCACGGCCGTGGCCCTGCTCGGCAAGGGCGGCGGGGCGGCCCGTGCGCTGGCCGACCACGCGATCGTCGTGCCGAGCGACAACAGCGCCCGCATCCAGGAGGTCCACGGCCTCATCCTCCACGCGATCTGCGAGGAGGTCGAGGCGCGGGTGGCCGCCGAAGGGTAGGCCCGGATCGGCGGCCCTGGCGCCGTGGTATGCTTGCGCTGCTTGATACATCTAATCACGCGTCACGGGAGTTGCTTGTGGATCGCATTCTGGTCACGGAGAAGATCGCCGAGGAGGGGCTGGCGGTGCTGGGCCGCGCGGCCGAGGTGGACGTGCGGCTCGGCCTCGACCGGGCCGCGCTGCTGGAGGCGATCGGCGAGTACGACGCCCTGGTGGTGCGATCGGCGACCAAAGTCAATGCGGAGCTGATCGCCGCCGGCCAGCGGCTGCGTGTGATCGGGCGCGCCGGCACGGGTGTGGACAATATCGACGTAGAGGCGGCAACACAGCGCGGGATCGTGGTGGTGAACGCCCCCGCCTCGAACAATGTCGCCGTCGCCGAGCTGGCAATCGGCCTGCTGATCGGGCTGGCCCGCGCGATCCCCCAGGCCCACGCCTCGCTGCAGGGCGGCAGGTGGGAGCGCAGCAAGTATGTCGGCTGGGAGGTGCGCGGCAAAACCCTCGGCCTGGTCGGCCTGGGCCGGATCGGCTCCGAGGTGGCGCGGCGGGCCCGCGGCCTGGAGATGCACGTCGCCGCGTACGACCCGGTGGTGAGCCTGGACCGCGCGGAGCAGATCGGGGTGGAGCTGCTCACGCTCGACGAGCTGCTGGCCCGCGCCGACATCGTCTCGATCCACGTGCCGCTGATCGACTCGACGCGCAACCTGTTCGACGCCGAGCGGATCGGCCGCATGAAGCGCGGCGCCTACCTGATCAACGCCAGCCGCGGCGGGATCGTCGACGAGGAGGCGCTGATCGCCGCCATCGACGCCGGGCAGCTCGGCGGCGCGGCCCTCGACGTGTTCGGCCAGGAGCCCCCGCCCGCCGACAGCCCGATCATCCACCACCCGCAGATCATCACCGTGCCGCACATCGGCGCCTCCACCGCCGAGGCCCAGACGTCGGCCGGCACCGACGTGGCCGAGGGCGTGGCCGCGGCCCTGAGCGGCGCCACGCCGCGCTACGCCGTCAACGCGCCCTTTGTCGCCCCCGAGGCCTGGGGCGTGCTCCAGCCCTATATGCTGCTCGGGCGGCAGCTCGGCCGGCTGGTGGCCCAGCTCGTCCGCCGCCCCGTCCGCAGCTACGACCTTGAGTTCTGCGGCGAGCTGAGCGAGGTCGACACGCAGCCCTTGCGCCTGGCGGTGATGGAGGGGCTGCTGGCGGCCAGCAGCTCGGTGCGTGTCACCCCGGTCAACGCGCCGCTGATCGCCCGCGAGCGCGGCATGCGGGTCACCGAGCGCACCTGCCCGGACGCCGAAAGCTACTCCGGTCTGCTGGTGGTGCGCGTCCAGACGGGCGAGGACGTCCACATCTTCAGCGGGACGGTGCTGCGTGGCGAGCCGCATATCGTCCAGGCCGACGGCTACTTCGTCGACTTCATCCCGCAGGGCTCGCTGTTGTTCACCTACCACCGCGACCGCCCCGGCATGATCGGCCGGGTCGGCGCGCTCCTCGGCGACGCCGATGTGAACATTTCCGGCATGTACGTCGGGCGGCGCGCCCCGCGCGAGCAGGCCATGATGGTGCTCACCCTCGACGAGCCCCCCTCCGAGGCAGTGATGGAGCAGGTTCGCTCCCTGTCCGACATCGAGGCGGCTTACAGCGTGACGCTGTAGCGCTCGGCTGCTGCTCATCAGAAAGGCGGAGTGGACGCGGGGGTTGAAGGGGCTTTGCACATAACCCGGCGCCGCCCGATCGACGCATAAAGCTCGATCGGGCGGCGCCGGGTTCTTTCAGGGCTGATGCCGAAACCTTTGCGACTCGGCGGCTTTGCGGTCAGGCCGGGGTCAGGGCAGCTGCCAGACCTTGAAGTTGTCGAACCACAGCTCCACGCCGCCAGCGTCGAGGTAGGAGTTGGTGGACACGCCGACCTTGCCGGTGGGGAAGGTGCTATCGCTGGCGCTGTCGAGCTTGACGTCGTTGAGGTAGGCGGTGATCTGGTCGCCCTGGCGGACGACGCGCAGCCGGTTCGGCTCGCCGACCTTGTAAAGCCCCGTCGGGTCGCCCTCGAAGAGCAGCTTGGCGTCGCCCTCCGAGGGGAAGGCGGTGACGCGGTAGTAGTTCTCGAAGACCTCGAACTCGTAGAAGCCCACGTCGTCGCGCTGGCCGAAGATCACGCCGCAGCTGCCGTCCTCGCCGCCCTGGTAGACCAGGCAGTCGACCTCGGCGATGAAGTTGGTCAGCTCGCGCACCTGGTACAGCTCGTACGAGAAGCCCTTGCCCGACCAGATCACCTTGAAGACGCCGTCCTCGATCCGGTCCTCCTCGATCTCCTGGAAGACGCCGGTGAACCAGTTGTTGCGGTTGTCGACGAACTCCTCGTTGAACACCTGGCGGGCGTTGGCGAACAGCTGCTGGGCCTCGGCGGTGGCCTCGGCGGCGACCTGCAGCACCTCGGCGGTGGCGGCGGCGGCCGTCTGAGCCTCGCCCGCGCCGCTGCCGGCCACGCCGCCGACGATCCCGCCGGCGCCGGCCGTGGTGGGCTGGGCCTCAGGGGTGGCGCCAAGGGTCGTGCCGCCGGAGCTGGTCGGGGCCACGAGGTCGACGGTGGGGGCGGCCGCTTCGGTCGCGGCGGGCTCCTCGGTGTCGACGAGGCCGCCGACGCCGGCGCTCTCGGTGGGGAGGGCTTCGGCGGTGATCGCGAGCCCCGAGTTGATCTCAGTGAAGACGGTCGACACGCGCTGGCCAAGCAGGTTCAGCACGAAAAAGCCGGCAACGCAGGCGATGCCGCACAGGCCGAGCACGCCGATCAGAATCATGACCCAGACCGGGAGGCCTTTGCGGGCGGGCGCGGCCGGGGCCGCCGCCGGGGGCACGCCGAAGGCCGGGTTGCCCTGGGGCGGGCTTTGCTGCGGGCCGGGGTAGGCGCTGGCCGGCGGGGGGTACACAGGGCTGCCCTGGGGCGGGCTCTGCGGGGCGCCCGCGGGAGGGATAACCGGGAGGGCCTGGGTGGGCTCGACCTCGGGGCGCTCGGGCCGCAGCACGACCGTGGGGTTGGTGGCCGGGGGCTGGGCGGCGGGCGGGTCGGGCAGGCGGCTGCCGCAGTTGGCGCAGAAGCGCTCGGTGTCGGAAACCTGCGCGCCGCAGGTCGGGCAGGTGCGGGGTGTGCTCATGACCTCTCGCTATCTGTAACTGTCGAGTCGGCACCATCTTAGCACGGCGCCGCGACGAATGGTACCAGGCAAACGACCGATGCGGCGCTGCCGGGCGATGTTAGGCCGGCAGCACACACAAGCCACAATGATAAACGGGCGAGGCGGGCGTTTGGTTGCAGGGCGGCCGGGCTCCGCTGGCCCGTGGCTCAGATCTCGCGGGCCCCGGCCGGGCCGCAGCCCGGCGCACTGCCGCCGCGGAGCTCGACCGGGCTGCCGGCGCGCTCGGCGTAAACGGCGGCGATGGCCCGCAGGGTCGTTTCGGCCTCGGCCCGCCCCAGCACGACCAGGGTGGCCCCGCTGGCGGGGGCGGCGGCCCGGGCTCCGTACAGCCCCTCGCCGGGGCCAGCGGCGTTGACCATGTCGGCGAGGGCGTCGGCGTGCGGGTCGCCGTAGCCGGCGGCGCGCTGGGCCCAGTGGGATTGGGCCATGAGCTCGCCCACAAGCTGCAGGTCGTCCTCGCGCTGGGCCTTGCTGGCAGCGGCTCGCAGGAGAGCCACGGCGGCGCGGGCGCGCAGGTGCTCCTCGACCGGCAGGGCGGCGACGGCCCGCAGGGGGTAGCGCTCGCGGGGGTCGACGGGCGGGGCGCCGGCGGGCTGCCCGTAGCGGGCCAGGTAGTCGGCGCCGGCGATCTGGGCCGGCAGCAGGTCGCGGAAGCGCCGCTCGAAGTGGGCGGTGCCGACGTTGGCCAGGTGGCCGCGCCAGCGCAGCGCCGCTGCGCGCTCGTCTAGCCCCGCGGCGTCGGCGATCATGCGGGCGGCCATGGCGGCGGCCGTGCGGGCGTAGGAGGGTGGGGGCGGGGGGCCCTCGCCGGCGCGTAGGGCCCAGATGGCGGCGCCGTGGGGCAGGCGCAGGTTGCCCCAGTGCCAGGCCGGCTGCTGGTGCAGGAGCAGCAGCTCGCCCTCGGCGGCGCACACAGCGACCATCGGGCCCAGGGCCCCGCCGGGGAGCCCGAGGCAGCGCGCGAGGGCCATCTGACAGGCCAGGGCGAGCTCGCGCGGGGCCAGGCGCACCTCAAAGGCTGTGACGAGGGCCTGGGCCACCGCGGCGACGAGGCTCAGGCTGGCGCCCGGCCCGGCGGCTGGCCGCACCAGCAGGCGGGCGCCGCTGGCGAACCGGGCAAACTCCTCGCGCAGCAGCGCGAGCCAGGCCGCCCCCGTGGCGCGCGCTACAAGTGGAAGGGCTTCCGTCGCGGCGGCCGCCTCGGCGTATTCCCGCGGCCAGCCGTCGGCGGCCTGGAGCAGGTCGAGCGGGAGGGTGTGGCCGGGGCGGCCGGCCACCTGCACCTGGAGGCCGGGAGCGCGGGCGGGCTGGAGGGCCACAAAGCTGGAATCGGCGAGGGGCCAGCCGAGGGCCAGGCTGCCGCCGAGGTCGCCGGCGCCGCCGAGCAGGTCGACCCAGGCGGGGGCGCGGGCGACCACAATCGGGCGGCTTTGGTCGAACAGGCCGCCGCGCTCGGCGCGGGCGGCGGCGATAAAGCGGTCGAAGTCGGAGGCCATAGCGTTCCGGTGACGAGCGGCGAGCGACGGGCGGGGCACGAGGCTGGCGCCAGGGCGGGCTACCTCATAGCAGCCCACGATCGCGCAGCGCAGCCGCGAGGGCGGGCTCGACCAGGGCGCGGATGGCGGGGTTGGCGTAGCCGACCCAGCCCACGTCGGCGTGGATGTCGAGGGGGGCGTCGAGTTCGCGGCCGCGGTCGTCGGTGAGAAGGACGCCGGCCTTGCGGGCGAGCATGATCGTCGCCAGGTCGTACGGGTGGCAGCAGATACCGAGGTCGCGGCCCTGGGCGGCCATGTGGGCGTCGAGGAGCGGGCGCAGGTCGGCGACAAAGCGGTCGTGGCCGGAGATCAGCTCGTAAAGCTGGCCGCCCGAGCAGATATACTGGTCCTCAAAGAGCTGGGCCTTGCCGCGCTGGGGCGGGCCGAGCACGGCGCGGCAGACGGCCTCGTCGATCGCGGCCAGCTCGTCGCGGGCGCCGGGGAAGAAGCGGCTGACCATGGCGAAGCCGTGGGCGATCGTGTCGGCCCGCGAGGGGCGCGGGGTGATAGCCCACTCCTCGCCGGAAAGCCGGTTGTGGCGCACGGCGTGCAGGGGGCCATCGGCGGTGGCCCAGAGGGCATCGCTCAGGTGTTGCTTGACGAGCGGGATCTCGGTCATCACCGCGAGCTCGACGTCGCTCAGGCGCGTGTCGGGGCCGCGGTTGGGCGCAACCCCGGTGAGCACCCAGCCGGGGCGCTTCTGGTACATCAGGCCGCGGGTACCGTCGATCGGGTCGACGATCACGCGGATGGCGGCCGCCTCGGCCGGGGCGCCCTCGGGCAGCACCACCTGGCCGCCAGGGATGCCCTCGGCGACCAGCACGAGGGGCCAGGCCGGGGCGACCTCGCGGGCGAAGAAGCCGATCAGCAGCTCCTCGCTGACCCGGTCGACGGCGTAGATCGTGTCGCCGTCGTCGTCGTCGTCGACCACGCCGGCGAGCTCGTCGAGGGCGATGCGCTCACAGGCGGCCACCACGGCGTCGCGGATCTGCGCGTGGAGGGCCCGGATCAAGGCGAGCAGGCGCTCGGGCTCGTGGATAGCGCTCATGGCTGCGCCGGGACGAGGGCCATGCGCACGCCGTGGGCCAAGTCGCGGTCGAAGACGAGGGGGGCGCGGGCGGCGGGGCCGCGCAGGCCGAGGGCGTAGACCCCCTCGCCGCGGGACTGGAGGTGCGCGACGAGCTCGGAGCCGTCCGGCTCGTCGGAGGAGGGGGCGCGCAGGATGATCGCGGCCGCGCCCAGGTGGAACACGCGCCGGCCGAGCTCGACGGTGGGGATTTGGCCGAGCAGGGCGCTGTAGGCGGCGGCGCTGGCCTCCAGGTCGTGGACGGCGACGGTGACGGCGGCGACGCCCGCGGCCTCGTTGGCGTGGTTCCAGGCCGCGCCCTGGGGCACCCGCAGCTCGCGGGGCGTCACGTCGCCACAGAGGAAGGGCAGCTCGGGGCGGGCGACGAAGGCCGTCTGCCATTCAAGGCGGACGCCGTCGGGGCGGGCGCGGCCGCCGGGGTGCGGGCCGGACAGATCGAGGCCGCGGGCGTGGGCGGCGGCCACATCCTCGGCGATAACGCTGGGGAGCAGGGCGAAGTCGATCAGGCCCTGGCCGGCGGCGGTGTGGCGCCACCAGCGGTGCTGCGGGGCCGCGCGCCGGAAGGCGAGCAGCTCCAGGTAGCTGCCGTCGGCGAAGCTGACCAGGGCGTTGTGGCTCGCCCCGTCGGTGTGCTCGCCGCCGTCCACCACGGAAAAGCCGAGCCGCTCGTAGTCGGCGCGGGCGGCGGCCAGCTCGTCCACCAGGATCACGATATGGTCGATGGCCTGGATCATGGGGCCTCCCTGTTTGGCAAAGCGCCTTGGCCCTATTATAATCGGGAACATTCCAAACCGAGGAGCAAATCCATGAGCGAGGAAACCTTCCGGGCCCTCGTGGTCGAGGAGGGCGACGGCGGGCGCCGCGTGGAGCTGCGCGACCTGCCAGCCAGCGCGCTGCCGGCCGGCGAGGTGCTGGTGCGCGTCGCCTACTCGACGCTGAACTACAAGGACGGGCTGGCGATCACCGGCAAGGGCAAGGTGCTGCGCTCCAGCCCCCTGGCCCCGGGGATCGACTTCGCGGGGACCGTGGTCGAGTCGGCGGTGCCGGAGTTCCGCCCGGGCGACCAGGTGGTGCTCACTGGCTGGGGCGTGGGCGAGCGCCACTGGGGCGGCTTCAGCCAGCTCAACCGGGTCAAGGCGGAGTGGCTGGTGCCCCTGCCCGAGGGGATGACGGCGCAGCAGGCCATGACCATCGGCACGGCCGGCTTCACGGCCATGCTGTGCGTCCAGGCCTTGGAGCGGCACGGGGTGCGCCCGGGCGGCCGCGAGGTGGTGGTGACGGGCGCCGCTGGCGGCGTGGGCAGCGTGGCGGTGGCGCTGCTGGCCCAGGCCGGCTTCACCGTTGTCGCCTCCACCGGCCGGCCCGAGGAGGAGCCCTACCTGCGCGAGCTCGGCGCGGCCGGCGTGATCGACCGCTCGGCCTTTACAGGGCCAGGCCGCCCGCTGGAAAGCGAGCGCTGGGCTGGCGCGGTCGACACCGTCGGCGGGGCGACCTTGAGCGGGCTGTTCCGCTCGATGGCCTACAACAGTGCCGTGGCGGCCTGCGGCAACGCCGGGGGCACCGAGTTCACCGCCAGCGTCTTCCCCTTTATTCTGCGCGGCGTCGCGCTACTCGGCGTCGAGTCCGTGCTCATCCCCCCCGCGGAGCGCCGCGCCGCCTGGACGCGGATCGCCCGCGACCTGCCCGTGCCCCTGCTCGAACGTATGACCGAGGTGATCCCCCTCGCCGCCCTCCCCGAGTACGCCGAGCGCATCACCGGCGGCAACGTGCGCGGCCGGGTGGTGGTCGATGTGAACGGGTAGCGCCTGGCCGGGGATGCGCCGCGGCCTACTCGACCGGCGGCTGCTCGGGAGTGCGGGCGAGCTCGTGGGTGAGGCCGGCGGCGGCGAAGATGGCGTGGGCCTCGGCCCAAATGGCCTGGCCGCGGGCGGTGTCGCCGCGGCGGAGCTCGTGAAAGGCCCACTCGCGCAGGGTGCGGGCGCGGTCGGTGGCGGCGCCGGCCTCTTCGAGAATACGGGCGCTTTCGGCGAAACAGGCGGGGGCGCCCATCGGGTCGCCGAGCTGGCCGATCACAAGGCCGAGGGCGCGCCAGGCCGCCCCGAGCTCGCGCGGGCTTTCGGCGTGGCGGGCGAGGTCGAGGGCGCTCTGGGCGGCTTCCAAAGCTTCGTCGACGCGGCCCTGGCCGAGGCAGGCCAGGGCGAGGTCGCGCGGGAAGTCGGAAAAGACGGGCATACGGCTGGCGGCGCACATCTGGATGCCGCGGCGGGCCTCGACCTCGGCCTCGGCGTAGCGGCCGAGGCCGTTGAGTGTCGTGCCGAGGTTGCTGAGGGCGTAGATCGCGCTGGAGCGGTTGCCCGTCTCGTCGCACAGCCGCAGATCCTCGCGCAGAAAGCGCTCGGCGCTGGCGAAGTCGCCGCGGGCGTTGGCGAGAAAGCCCAGGTTGTTGAGGTGGGTGGCGGCCCGGCGCAGGTTGCCGATCGCGTAGTCGATCTGGAGGGCCTGCTCCAGATAGCGCGCGGCCTGGGCGAAGTCGCCGCGGAACTCATACAGCATGCCGAGCAGGCCGCGCACCCGGGCAAGGCCAGGCTGGTCGTCCTCATGTTCGGCGATGGCCAGGGCGCGCTGGCCGAGCGCCAGGGCCTCGTCGATCCGGTTGAGGCGGAAGGCGGCCCAGGCCAGGCGCACGAGGCCGAGCTGGAGCTGGTCGGCGTCGCCGGCCCGCTCGGCGAGCTGGATGGCCTCGGAGGCGCTCGCGTGGGCCAGGCGCGTCTCGACCTGGTTGTCGTAGATAAGGGCGGCGCCATTGCAGGCGCGGGCCTCGGCCACCAGATCGCCTGCGGCGGCGGCCACGGCGCGGGCCTGGGACAGGCTTGTCAGGGCGTCGGGGAAGCGAGCCAGGGCGATGTGAGCCTCGGCCATGCCCTCGTGGCAGGCGATCCGGGCCTGCGCCGTCTCGGCCGACACGGGCAGGCTGGCGAGGGCGCGCCCGAAGTGGTCGAGCGCGGTGTCGACGGCGTAGGTTTCGGCGGCGTACTGGCCGGCGCGGAGGTGCCAGTGGCCGGCGGCGGCGGCGGCGGCGGCCCGGCCGAAGTGCTCGGCGATCAGGGCCGCGTACACGTCGGCTCGCTCGGCGGCGTGCTCGATCAACCAGTCGGCGGTGCGGCGGTGGTAGTCGCCGAGCTGCTCCGCGGGCACAAGGGCATAGGCGACGTCGTGGAGCAGCTCGTGACGGAACGTATACTCCAGCTCGCCGGGAAAGCGCGAGCTGGGCTCGGGGGCGATCAGCTCGGCCCGCTCCAGGCCGGACAGGAGCGTTTGTAGCGCCGGTGGGCGCGGCTCGGGCGGCTGGCCCACGGCGTGGCCGTAGCCGGCCAGCTGCGCGGCCGCGCCGGGCCAGAAGCTGCGGCCGACCACGGCGGCGCGCAGCAGAAAGTCGCGCTCGGCGGGGCTGAGGGCCCCGAGGCGGGCTCGCAGCAGGTCGTTGAGGCTGCCGGGGACGCGCAGCCGGGCCAGGCGGCTGCCCTGGATCTGCCACTGGTGCGACCCGGGTACGATCACGCCATCGGCGATCAGCATCTTGATCAGCTCTTCGATGAAGAGCGGGTTGCCCTCGGCCCGCTCCACCACCAGCGTGCGCAGCTCGGCGGGGAGCTTGCCGGCCTTGCGCAGGATCTCGCCGAGCAGGCGGCGGCTGTCGCGCTCGTCCAGGGGGCCGAGCCGGATCAGCTCGCCGGCAGGGTCGCTGGTCGACCAGCCCGGGCGCCGGTCCAGCAGGCTGACCTGGGCCAGGCAGACGACGAGCAGCGGCAGGTTGCGGCCGACGCCGACCACCTGGGCCACGGCGTCGATCGAGCTGTCGTCGGCCTCGTGAAAGTCGTCGACGACGATCACGAGCGGGTCTTCGGCGGTCAGGGCGGCGAGGCACTGGATGGCGTAGTGCAAGGCCCGGTCGCGCAGCTGGCGCGGGTCGGCGAGGACGCCGCGCAGGTGGGGGCTGGCGCTGAAGTCATAGCCGGCGAGCTGGCCGATGAAGTGGGCCTTTTCCGCGTGGCCGGCGCCGAGCAGCCGCTCGACGCCGCGCTCGATGCGGAGGCGCGCCTCGGCGGGGCGGGAGTCGGGGCGGATGCGGAACAGGGCGTCGACGAGCTGGCGGATCAGGCTGTAGGGCTGGGCGCTGGCCTGCCGGCCGGTCTGAAAGCTGTAGAACTGGGCCGAATCGGGCAGGCGAGCAATCCATTGGCGAAACTCGCCGGCCAGCCGCGACTTGCCGATCCCTGGCTCGCCGATCACCGTCACCAGGCGCGGCTCGCGCAGTGTGTCGAGCTGGTAGAAGTGCTCGAACAAGCGCTGGAGGTCACTGTCGCGGCCGATCAACGCCGCGCGGAGGGCGGGGAGGCCGGCCGGTGCCGCGTCCGTCTCCCCGCCGTCCGACCCCGTGAAGTCCGGGTCGTCGGCGTCGAGGGCAGCATGGTTCGCTTGTGTGATCATGGGTCGCCCCCGCCCCCTGGAAAGTGGCCGTAGTACAACATAAACGGGCCCCACCGATCTTTCGACGGCGGCCGGCTTAACAGCTTTGACAGGTTCAGGCGGGGTGTTGTAATCGAAAATTAATCTGGCCGCGGGGTGCCCGGGAAGGGCTACTCGGCCGCCTCAGACTGGAGGGCGGCGATGGCGACGCGGAGCTGGCGCTCGCGCTCGGCCAGGGTGGCGGCCATGGTGCGGGCGGCGGAAAGCCGGGCCGCGCGGGCGCCGGCGGCCCCTGCGGGCACGGGCTCGAGCTCGAGCCGGCGCATTGCGAGGCGAGCTCGCTCCAGGGAGGGGCCGAGGCGGGCCAGGCGAGCGGCGAGCAGCTCGCGGCGGTGGCGAAAGTAGGCCGACGGCATGGCGGGTTGGCGCTCCTGTGTTCAAACAAAGACCCCACCGCGACCTACGCGATGGGGGCGACGGTCTCCCCGGGCGCGGCCTCCGCGCCGCACACACGATTTCACTATACCACAGAACCGGATCGGCCGCGGGGCGGAGAGCCGGTGCCCGCTGCGGCGCAGGAAGGGCACGAAGCGCACACAGGGGCGGCGCGGCGGCGCGTGTGCTTGGTGCGCTTCGTGTCGGCCGGGGCCAATAGCCCGCGCGGCCTACTCGGCCTTGTCGGGCTCGCCCTCGGCCTGGCTGGGCCGGGGCTTGCTGTCGCTGGTCGAGCCGGGGTCGGGCTCGCCCTCGGCCTGGCTGGGCCGCGGGGCGACGCCGCCCTGGGCGCCCGTCGTCTGGTTCTGGCCGGCGCTCGGCGTGGTCTGGCCGGCGCGGAACTCGCCGCCCTGCTGGACGCGGCTGCGCCCCCCCACGTCGCCGCTAGTGGCGCCCGAATGCAGTGTCGGGTCGTCCTGCTGGTCGCGGCCCGCGCTGCCCTCGCCCTCGGCCTGGCTTGGGCGGCCGGGGGCCTCGCCCTGCTTGTCGCTGGTCGCACCCGGCTCCGGCTCGCCCTCAGCCTGGCTGGGGCGCGGCTTTGTTTCCTCGCTCTGCGCCATCATGTCCTCCTCGTTCCAGTCGGCGGCCCCGCGCCGCGCTACTCGCCCGCGCCGGTGGCCTCGCTCGGCTCGTCGGGGATGGGCTCGGGCGGCTCGTTGCCGATGCTGCCAAACCCGGTGTCGCCATAGCCCCCGGTCACTCCGGGGTCGGTGTCGCTGCCGAGGCCGCCCGTCTCCACCTGCTCGATCTTGCGGCCGGAGGCCTGGCGGGCGGCGCTCGATAGCACCTGCCAGACCCGGCTTTCGGCCGCCCCTGTGTTCGAGGCGATCTCATACACACTTTGGCCCTCGAGCGCCCCGCGGACCATCGTGCCCTCCACGCTCGGCAGCTGATCGGGGAGCCCCGGGTCGAGGCGAAGCTGCTCGAGCAGCTGTTCCATGCGCTGCTGCGTGGACCCCTCCATCCTGCACCTCCTGTGTGGCCGTGGCGGGCCGGCGCCGGGTTGCGCCGCCTCGCCCTTCGCATTGCGAGTTGCGTGCCGCGAGAGCGGGCTGGCGCAGCCCCCTGAGTAGCGGGCGTGCCGGGGCCCTGTAACAGTTTCAGTGTATGATGTTAGTATCCTGTTAACCAACGATAGGCCTACCCTTAACATGCACACCACTCGACCTCGCTGGACCTTGATCGTCGGCGCCGCCGCGTTGCTCGCGGTGCTGGCCCTTGTCGCCCACAACTGGGCTACCATCCACGAGGCGGGGGTGCTGATGCGGGCGGCGCGGCCGGGGTGGCTGGCACTCGGCGTGTTCGCGGTGCTGGCAGGGCTCGTTTGTGCGGGACAGATCTACGGGCGGGTGCTCGGCCTCCTGGGCTACCGGGCCCCCCAGCCCTGGCTGATCGCGGCCGCGATGGTCTCGACGTTGATCAGCCAGGCCATCCCGGCGGGCACCGTCGGCAGCTACGCCTTTCTGACGGCGAGCCTGCGACGCCGCGGCGTCCCCGGGGCGTGTGTAGCCCTGCTGGCCAGCCTGGAGCTGATCTCCTGGATCGGCGGGATGCTGGTGCTGTTCGGCTTCGGGCTGGCCTACAAACTGCTCTTGCTCCACGAAAGTGGGGCCGCCGAGGTGTCGTACCCGGCGGCGGTGATGGCGGTGGTGGTGGCGGGGGGGTGCACATTCGCGGTGACGCGGCCGCGGGTGACGCTCCACTCGTGGGCCAGCGGCCTGGCGGCCCTGGTCGGGCGGCTGGCCCGGCGCAGCCTGCCGGTGGGGCGCATCCAGCACATTGTCGACGAGCTCGACCGCAACCGGCGCCTGGTAATGGAGCGCCCGGCCGAGATCCTTGGCCTGCTCGGGCTCCAGGTGGGTGTGTTCGCGCTCCACGCCACCGCGCTGCTGATGCTGCTGCTGGCGCTCGGGGTGGGCGCGCCGCCCCTGGGCGTGCTGGCCGCGTATGGGCTGGCCCTGATCGTCAGCACATTCACCGCCCTCCCGGGGGGCGGCGGGGCGGTCGAGGCCACACTTGCGCTTTCGCTGGTCGCCCAGGGCGTCCCCGCGGAGGCGGCCCTCGGGGCGACCATCCTGTTCCGGCTGCTCAGCTTCTGGCTGCTCCTGCCCCTCGGCGCCGTGTGCTACCGCATGCTCACCCGGTGAAACCGTCCCCGAAACGCGTTGGGCCTTTCTAGCATTGCTGTGATCGAGTTCTTATGATGACGAAGCATACGCCGACAACTGTCCGCCCGGCGCCGTTCGCCCGCACGGCGGCCATGCTGGTCCACCTGTACACCGCCTCGACGGTGGTGATCCTGCTGGTCGCCACCTCGTTCCTGCTGGCCGGCCGGCTGACGGAAGCGTTGTTCACCATGCTGCTGTCGATCATCATCGACGCCACGGACGGCTTTCTGGCGCGCCGCTACAACGTTAAGCAGTTTGCGCCGGAGTTCGATGGCCGGACGATGGACGATGTGATCGACTACGTCTCCTACGCGTTCTTGCCGGTGGTCTTTTTGATCCACGCCGAGATGCTGCTCGCGCCGGCGGTGGTCTTCGGAGCGCTGCCCCTGCTGGCTAGCGCCTTTGGCTTCTCGCGGGTGAACGCGAAGCTCGACGAGGAGGGCTTTTTTGTCGGCTTTCCCTCGTACTGGAACGTCGTCGTCGCCTACTGCTACCTCCTGGGGTCGCCGGCCTGGCTGACCACGCTGATCGTGGTCGGGCTGTCGGTGCTGGTCTTCGTGCCCACGCGCTACATCTACATCACGCGCTTCCCGCGCCACCGGGCCGCCCACTTCGCCGGCGCCACCCTCAGCGGCGTCACCATGCTGGCCGCCCTGGCAGCCAGCGGTGGGCCCCGCATGCTGCTGGTCGCCGTGTCGCTCGCCTACCCGATCTTCTACACTGTGTACTCGCTCGTGCTGGACCAGCGGGCGCGGCGGGCCTGAGGCTGGTACAGCTCCGCGGCAGGTTCCAGGTGGCTTTCAGCGGGGCGACCGGAGCCAGGCCCGGGCCATGCTCGTTTCGGCGCGGCGCGCCGGCGGGGCCGTGTGGGCCGGGCCGGAAAGGCACGCGAATTGCGGTGGCAAGGCCAGTGGTGGGAACGCGCCCGCGCCCCACGGCGCGACGGCTGACCGGCCGGCGCCAAGCCGGCCCCGCACGATGGCAAACGAACAACATACCGCGGCGCCCGGCGCGGCGGGCCCCGTGGTGCTGAGCGACCTGGTGGACACGCTGACCCTGACCGGCGGGCGGGCCGCGGCCGTGCAGACCGGCCTGCTGCCGGCCGAGGTGGTGGAGCGGCCGGGCTGGCTGCGGGCCTTCGGCGAGGGCTACTTCGCCTTTATCGGCCGCCTGCCGTTGCTCGGGATCGTGCGCGACGGCGCGGGGGCCCACCGGCTCGGCCCCTGGTTCGCGCCGGGGCGCCTGCCGCTGTTTCGCTTCGCCCCGCCCTTCCTGGTGGCGAACCGCGGCGGGCGCGAGCTGCGCTACCCGATCGCCGGCGGGCTGCTCGTGCGCGGCGCGAGCGGCTATATCGCATTCGGCCACGCCCCCGAGGGCGGGCGGGCCAGGGTCTGGGTCGAGGTGCTGGAGTTCTGGCCGCGCCTGGGCCTCGGGCCGCTCTATATCCTCACCGAGGTGGTGCTCCACCGGATCATCACCGTGGACTACATCCGGCGCTTCGCCGCGGGCCGCTTCCGCCCGGGCTCCTGGCACGGCCCCACGCAGGGCGAGCAGGGGTGACGGGCCGGGCCGCCCGCCACTCCCATCCGCCGCCGGCCCGGCGCCTTAGCCCTCGGTGGCCCGCAGATCCTCAAGGATCGGCTGGGCCGCCCGCTCCAGCTCGCCGTTCACATCGGCGAAGACGGCGCTGGGCGCCTCGCCGTTGACGATGATCCGCTCCAGCCCCTTGCCGATGATCTGGTCGCCGTTGCGCACAAAGACGCGGGCGGCGTCCTGGGCGCGGGTCTGCGGCAGCTGGTCGACGGCCGTCTTGAAGTTGGGGTTCTCGGCGAAAAAGGCCTGCATCTCGGGCGACTGCTTGGTGCTGACGCGCACCGGCATGTAGCCTGTCGCGCGCGACCACTCGCCGGCCTGCTCGGGGTTGGTGGCGAAGGCGATATAGCGCATCGCCGCCTGCTTGTGCTCGTCGGGGATGCCGGCCGGGATAGCCAGGCCGGCGCCGCCGGTGGGGCAGCCGAAGTTCTCGCCCTTGGGGAGAAAGCCGACGCCGACCTGGAAAGGCGCGTCGCGGGTGATCCCGGCCAGGCCGCCGGTCGAGGCCATCATGGCGGCGCCGACGCCGCCGATGAAGTCTTTGTTGATGTCCTGCGACAGGGTGGCCCAGCCGAGGCTGCGCGCGGTGTTCTGGTAGAACTGGGCGGCGCGCAACGTGTTCTCGTCGGTCATGGTCATCGTGAAGTCGGGCTGGGAGTACTGGCCGCCGAACTGCCAGACGACACCCTGGAACAGCCAGGCGATGTAGCTGGCGCCGTTCGGGTGCAGGAAGGCGGCCTGGGAAAGGGTGTCGCCCTCCTTCTTGACCAGCTTGGGCGCCCACTCGCCGAACTCGTCCCAGGTCTCGGGGGCGCGGTCGGGGAGGCCGGCCTCGGCCCACAGGTCCTTGTTGTAGTAGAACAGCGGGGTCGAGCGGGCGAAGGGGATCCAGAACTGCTTGTCCTGGCGGCGGCCCTCGTTGAGCAGCACCGGCTCGTAGTCGGCGAAGTCGACGCCGGCCGCGCCGGCCAGGTCGTCGAGCTGGGCGAGGGCGCCGGCCACATAAAAGCCGAACCACCAGACGTCGGACAGGAGCACGACGTCAGGGATGGTGTTGGCCTGGAGGCCGGCGGTGAACTTCTGGGCCGTCTCCTCGTAGCTGCCCTGGAACTGGTACTCGACCTGCACGTCGCTCTGCGACTCGTTAAAGCGCTGGACCATCGCCTGCTCGGCCTCGCCGAGCACGCCGCTGAACGAGCCCCAGTATGTGATCGTCTGGGTGGCGCCCGTCTGAGCGGCGGGGGCCGTTGTGGCGGCGGCCGGGGCGGCGGTGGCGGCGGCCGGGGCGGCCGTCGTCGGCGCGGCGGCCTCGCCGGCCGGGGCGGTGGGCGACTGGGAGGTGGTGCCGGCGCCACAGGCGGCGAGGGCGGCGGCGCCACCGCCGGCGGCCAGCACGCTCAGCATTTGGCGGCGGGTCAGCTTGCGCTGCTCCATCGGGTTGGTTCTCCTTCGCTAGGTGCCATCTGTATGCACGCGGGGGATCGCTCCCCCGATGGTGCCGAAGCGCCGGGCCCTACCCCTTCACCGCGCCGGCCGCGATGCCCTCGACGATGTAGCGCTGGGCCCACAGGAACACAAGCATCACCGGGATGATCAGAAACAGCGAGCCGGCCATCACCACGCCCCAGTTTGTCACGCCCTCGCTGTTGCGCAGCCAGTAGATCCCGATCGGCAGGGTGCGCATGTCGGAGGTGTTGGTGACGATCAGCGGCCACAGGAAGTCGTTCCACTTCGCGACGAGCGACAGCAGGGCCATGGTGACGATCGCGGGCTGGGCCATGGGCAGAACCACGCCGGCGAGGATGCGCAGGTGGCCCGCACCATCCACGCGGGCGGCCTCGATCACCTCGTAGGGCAGGGTCAGAAAGGCCTGGCGCAGGAGAAAGGTGCCGTAGGCGATCGCGGCGCCGGGGATGATGATCCCGGCATAGGTGTTGATCCAGCCGAGCCGGGCCACCGTTAGGTAGTTCGGCACGATCGTGATCTCGACCGGCACCATGAGCGCGGCCAGCAGCAGCAGGAACACCAGCTCCTTGCGCGGGAAGCGCAGAAAGGCCAGGGCGTAGGCCGACGTCACCGCCAGAATCACCTCCGCGGCCATGCCGCCTGTGGTGGTGATAACGCTGTTCAGGTAGTAGCGGGCGAAGGGCGCGGCCGACCAGGCGGCCGGGAAGTTGGCCAGGGTCGGGCGGGCCGGCACCCAGGTGGGCGGGCCGTAGATCTCGGCCGTGGTTTTGAAGGACGCGATCAGCGTCCAGTAGACCGGGAGGCCCACCACAAGCACCGCCAGGAGCATGCCGAGGTAGCCGCCCAGCCGCAAGCCCCGCCTGTTGGCGCGCTCCGCGGCGCCCCCGGCCGGCCGCGCCACCAGAAACTCGTCGCTCAGTGCCATATCCTTACCCGTAGGCGACCCTGCGCTCCAGGTAGCGCAACTGGATCAGCGTCACGATCAGCATCAGGCTGAACAGCACCACGGCCACCACCCCGGCCTCGCCGGCGTCGTAGGAGACGAAGCCGAGCTCGTACAGGTGGTAGATCAGGGTCGTCGTCGCATCCACGGGCCCCCCGTCGGTCAGCACCTTGATGATGTCGAACGACTGGAAGGTGGCCAGGATGCTCGTCACCGAGAGGAAGAAGGCCACGGGCGACAGGCCGGGGAGCGTGACATAACGGAAGCGGGCCCAGGGCCCGGCGCCGTCGATATGGGCGGCGTCGTAGAGCTCGCGGGGGATACCCTGGAGGCCGGCGAGGTAGATCACGACGGCGTAGCCCAGGTTCTTCCACACATAGACGATGATCACCGCCGGCATGGCCCAGGCGGTGCTGCCGAGCCAGTCCGGGGAGCGCAGCCCGGCCAGGTTCAGGAGCTGGTCGATCAGGCCGTAGCGGGGGTCGAAGATGTAGCTCCAGACCACGGCGACCACAGCGCCCGACATGATCGTGGGCGAGAACAGCACGGCGCGGGCGGTGGTGCGGTAGCGCAAGGGCTGGTTGAGCAGCAGGGCCAGGCCCAGCCCAAGCGCGAGGGTCAGCCCGACCGAGCAGACGGTGAAGGTGAAGGTGTTCAGCACGATCGTCCAGAACCGGGCGCTCGTGAACACGTCGGCGTAGTTCGCCAGCCCGACAAAAGGCTTGACCGGGCGCAGGAAGTTCCAGCGCACGAAGCTGAGGTACACGTTGTACAGCAGCGGCCAGTAGGTGAACACGGCGAAAAGCAGCAGGTTCGGACCGACCAGCAGCGCGAACAACAGCCACTCGCGCCGCTCGCGGCGGGAAGGGCTTGAGGCGCGCTCGATGCGGACAGCCATAGGCGGAACAGCAGGGCCACGCCGGCGAACTGGGCTCGGGTCGTCTCGCGGGCGCACGACGTGGCGCATAGGTATACTTGTCGACAACGCCCGCGCAGCATAGCCGCGCCGCGTTAATGGCTATTCAATCCTTGGTTAATTTCGTGTGAACGAGAGATTAACAATCGCGCCGCGCCATTCCGCGGCCGCCGTGATTGAGGAGCTGCGATGTCCCACCATTCCACCCTGCGGCAGGTCAGCTTCTGCGCGCAGCTGCCCGATGCGGCGCTCGATGCCCTCGCCGCGGTAGCCGTCCCGCTCGACCGCCTGGCCGGGACGACGATCCAGCTGGAGGGCGACCCGGTCGAGGCGATGTATGTGGTGGTGGCGGGGCGGGTGAAGATCAGCCGCTTTTCGGCGGGCGGCCGCGAGCAAGTGCTGAACATGATCGGCCCGGGCGGGCACTTCAACACCGTGCCGATCTTCGACGGCGGGCCGTGCCCGGCCAACGCCGAGGCCGCCAGCGACGTCGCGCTGCTGGTGCTGCCGCGGGCGGCGCTGCTCCAGGCGGTGGATGCGCACCCGGCCCTGGCCCGCGCGCTGCTGCGCGAGTTCACCGGGCGGCTGCGCCACCTGGTCGACCTGGTCGACACGCTGGCGCTCCACACCGTGCAGGGCCGCCTGGCCGGTCTGCTGCTGGAGCAGGCCGAGGCGGCCGAGCGTGGCGAGCCGGTCTTCCCGCTCACCCAGGCCGAGATGGCCGCGCGCCTCGGCACCGTGCGCGAGATGGTGGGGCGGACTCTGAAAAGCTTCGAGGCCCTGGGGCTGATTCAGGTCGACCGCGGCGCGATCACCGTGGTCAGCCGGGAAGGGCTGGAGGCGCAGCGCGAGCTGTGAGCGGGGGCGCGGGAGCACTACGCCTGGAGTATGGCGCGCAGGGTCAGAGCGTTGCGGACGGCGTTGCCCTCGCCGTCGTTGTTGAAGTACACCCAGACATCGCGGCCGGAGCCGGCCCACTCGCGGATGCGGCCGGCCCACCAGTGCAGGTCGGCGTCGCTGTAGGAGCCGGCGTACAGGTGGTCGTGGCTCGGGCCGTGGAGCCGCACGTAGACGAACGGGGCGGTGGCGCGCAGGACGCAGGGGAGGTGGGCGCCGCTCATCACGCAGTAGGCGGCGCCGTGGCGCTCCAGCAGCGCGAACAGCTCTTCGTGGTGCCAGCTTGGGTGGCGCAGCTCCACGGCGACGCGCACGTGGCGCGGGACGCAGCCGAGGAAGTAGTCGAGCCGGGGCGGGTCATAGGGGAGCTTGGGCGACAGCTGCACGAGCAGCACCCCCGCCCGGTCGCCCAGGGCGCTGAAGGCGGCCCCGATCCGCGCCGCCCATGCCTCAGGGGCGTAGAGCTGGCGCACGTGGGTGAGCAGGCCGGGCGCCTTGACGCTGAGCCGGAAGTGGGGCGGCAGGCGCCGGCGCCAACTGGCGAAGGTCCGCTCGCCGGGCCAGCGGTAGTAGCTGGCGTTCAGCTCGACGGTGGCGAAGTGCTCGATATACTGCCCCAGGCGCGCGTGCGGCGGCCCGCCGTGGGGGTAGATCACCCCGTGCCAGTGGCCGTAGCTCCACCCTGAGGTGCCGATCATGATTGCCATATCTGTGCCGGGGGTGGGCCGGGCCGCGCCACGGCCACGCAAGCGACCCGCTCCCAGGCTGTGCCGGGGGCGGGTCGGGTGTTGCCTGGGGGCGGGCGCTACTGGCCGACCTGGCGGTGCTGGTCGGCTATCGCGTCCTGGTGCTCCTCAGTGGAGTGGGGCATCACATCGCTGCCGGCGTGGCCAACACGCTGGCCGCGGGCCTGGCCGGTCGTTTCCAGAGTCAGGCGGGCGGGCTGGTGCGTGTCGGAGACCGGCATGGCGATCACAAGCACGCCGTTGCCGTAGGTGACGTTGGTCATCGTCCCGTCCACGCTGTTCGGCAGGTCGAGGTCGCGGCGGTAGTGGCCGATCGTCCACTCGTTCAGCAGCACCTCTTTGTCGTCCTTGAACACGCCGCGCAGGTCGCCGTAGATGGTCAGGCGGCCGTCGGCGGAGATCTCGACCGTGATATCCTCGGGCTCGAGACCGGGCATCGGCGCGGCGACCGTCAGCCGGTCCATCTGCCGCCACATGCGGACGGGCACGCGCTGGTTCTCGATCTGCTCCATTGCATCCCTCCTCAGCAAAGCGCATCTACCAGCCAGAAATGGGCATCCGTCACACCTATTGCAAGGTTCGTGCTACGGCGCCGGCCGGCCCGATTGGCGCGGGCGCGGGGCCGCGGCCGGGCGGCGGGGAGGTTGTATGATGGGCGGGTACGGATCCTCGTCCGCTCTGAGGAGATGCTATGACGTCCTCGCTGGCTCAGATCACAATCTCGCGCACCCTGACGGGCGACATCGGCCTGCGCGAGGTGCGGATATGGCTTGACGGCGAGCTGATCGCCACCCTGCGCAATAAAGAAACGGTGACGCGGGCCGTGGCGCCGGGCCGCCACACACTGCGCGCGCACAACACGCTAGTCGGCAAAACGCTGGAGTTCGATCTTGAGGCGGGCGAGCACGCCAACTTCAGCACGGCGAACCGCTCCGGGTGCGGGACGACGCTGATCTACCTGCTTGGCGCCGGCCCGATCTACCTTTCGCTCCAGCGCGAGCACGCGCCGTCCGCCAAGGCGCCCTGAGCGCGGCCCGGCCGCTGGTTCCGCTCTTGCTGGAGGGGCTGAGGGCCGCCCGCAGCGTGGGCGGGGGCCGGCGGAGCGGAGGAGCGAGCGATGGCGCGTGCGAAGGTTCTGGCGCTGGTGATGGCGGGCGGGGCGGGCGGGCGCATGGGGCCGCTTACAGCGGTGCGGGCGAAGCCGGCCACGCCCGTCGTCGCGAGCTACCGGCTGATCGATATCCCGCTGAGCAACTGCGTCCATAGCGGCGTGTCCGACGTCTGGGTGATCGAGCAGTTCCAGCCCCAGGCCCTGAACGACCATCTGGCGAATGGCCGCCCGTGGGACCTCGACCGCACCTACGGCGGGCTGCGGATCATGCCGCCCCATGTCGGCACGGCGGAGGGCGGCTGGCACCAGGGCAACGCCGACGCGATCTACCGCAACCGGCGCTTTTTGCGGGAGTTCGCCCCCGAGATCATCATCGTGCTCAGCGCCGACCACGTCTACGCACTCGACTACCAGGATGTGATCGCGGCCCACCGGGAGCGGCCGGCCGACGTGACAGTGGTCACTACGCGCCGCCCGATCGCCCAGGCCTCCCGCCACGGCGTGGTGGTGGCCGGCGCCGACGGCAAAATCACCGACTTCGTTTCCAAGCCCGAGCGCCCGCCGAGCGACACGGTCGCCGCCGAAATCTTTGTCTACAGCGCGCCGGCCCTGCTCGACCTGATCGACGAGCTGGCCGCGGGCAAGGAGGCCGAGGCGGGCGAGGAGGCGGCCCTGGGCGACTTCGGCGACGAGCTGCTGCCCGCGCTGGTGGAGCGGGGCCGGGCCTTCGCCTTCCCGCTCCCCGGCTACTGGCGCGACGTGGGCACGGTGTCGAGCTACTGGAGCTGCCACATGGAGCTGCTCGCGCCCAGCCCGCCCCTCGCCCTCGACGACCCTGCCTGGCCGATACGCACCTACGGCGTCCAGCGCCGCCCCGCGTGGATCGCGGAGACGGCCCGGATCGCCGAGAGCCTGGTCGCGCCCGGGGCGCAGGTCCACGGCACCGTCGAGCGCTCGGTGATCGGGCCGGGGGTGGTGGTCGAGGCGGGCGCGGTGGTGCGCGACAGCATCATCTTCGAGGACACGGTGATCGGCGGGGGGGCGACCGTCGAGCGGGCGATCGTGGACAGCGAAGTGCGGATCGGGGAGCGGGCACGGGTGGGCGGGCCGGGCCCGCACGAGGAGGAGGGCGAGGCGCTCGACCGCGAGCTCGTCGTGGTCGGCCAGGGGTCGCGGGTGGCGGCGGGGCAGGCGGTCGCGCCGGGCGCGCGGCTCGACCCGGGCACCGGGGCGGAGGGGGGCAGGGGGCAGTAGGGGCGCGCCGGCCCCTACTGCCTGCCGGCGCGCCGCCTACCCCTGGGCGGAGGCGGGGGTGATGCTGGCGACAGCCGGCCTGACACTGGGGCTGCGCCGGAGGTTGCCGCCCAGGATGCGCAGGGCCATGCGCGGGTGGAGCAGGGTAGTCGGGGGCGCGATCATGTTGACGACCCGGAGAAAGGCCACCGACAGCTCGGCGTCGCCGCGGGCCGCGATATGCAGCTTGCCGATGTACCAGTTGATGAAGCGGTCCATCGCCGTGCCCTCGCCGTCGACGTGGGGGAGGCGCATGTCGTTGCCGACCGCCACCTTCCACGGCCCGTCGATCACCGGGACGATGCCGGCGAAGAAGCGCCGCGCCAGGCCCTCGGCGCCCTCGGCCAGGCAGCTCTGGAGCACCATTGCCTCGTTTGCCGCGACGGTCATGCCCTGGGCGTAGACCGGGTTGAAGCTGCAGACCGCGTCAGCGAAGACCAGGTAGCCCGCGGGGAAGCGCTCCAGCCGGTCATAGCGCCGCCACTGGTTTGCGGCGAAGCGGTACGGGATCGGGTCGGTGAGCGGCTCCGCGTCCTTGATCACGTTGTAGATCTCGGGTGTGGGCAGGGTGCGGGCGAACTGGAGAAAGCCCTCCGGGTCGAGCGGCGGGAAGTTGCCGTTGTAGCCGCCGAGGGTCACGCCCCAACGGTCGCCCTCCTGGGCCACGATCACGCCGTTGCGGCCGTCCGGCGGGGAGCCGGCGACGGCGATGCCGCTTAGGCCGGACAGCTGGCCGGGGGCCCGGCGGTAGTCCCGGCTGGCGTAGCCGAGGGCGATATGGACCTGCTCGACCTGGGGCTGGGCGTAGCCGAGCTCGGCCAGCCAGGCCGGGGTGCGCGAGCCGCGGCCCGTCGCGTCCACCACGAGATCGGCCGGGAGCGTCTCCTCGGCGCCGCCCTCGGCGCGGCGGATGACGCGGACGCCGGTGATCCGGGACCAGTCGGGGGAGGCGACGACGCCGGGGACGTCGGCCTGCTGGATCGCGCGCACGTTCGGCAGGGCCAGCACGCGCGCCCGCACCCCGTTCTCCAAACGCGGGCGGCTCACCGCGAGGCCGGCCAGCCCGCTGTCGGTGGGCTGGTGGAAGCCGCCGTTGGCGAACCAGCGGAAGTCGTGGCTGATGTCGAGCACGACGCCGCCCTGGGCGGCCATCTCCTGGGTCAGGCCAGGGAACAGCTGCTCGAGCACTTCGCGCCCGCGGGCATGGAGGCCGTGGGCGTGGCGGCCCTGCGGCACGCCCTTGCGCGACTCACCCCCGGCGGGGAAGGCGTCGCGCTCGACCAGGGTGACGCGGTCGTAGTAATCCGCCAGGACGCGCGCGGCGAGCAGGCCGCCAAGGCTCGCGCCAATAACCACCGCGTGCTGACCGAGAGATTTCATGGAGCGCTCTCCTTAAATCATCGTGTGTGCTGCGCTGGCGTTGGTGGGGAAGGGGCGGCGCGGTTGATGCGCTCAGGATACCGGTCGGCGCGCCGGCTGTGATGGCTCCTATTGGCTATTCGCGGAGCCATTGGCCCGTGTACCTGGGGAGGGTCGGCGTGGGGGACGAACAGGGCAGGCGCCGTGGGGGTCGCGCGGCGCCGCGGAGGGGCGTTGTGCTACACATGCTGGCGATCGCGCTCGGGGCGGCGGTGGGGGCCAACCTGCGCTACGGCGTTGCCCTGTGGGCCGCCGCCCGGCTGGGGCCGGGGTTTCCCTACGGCACGCTGATCGTGAATGTGCTGGGGAGCGTGGCGATCGGCACGCTCATGGCGCTGTTCACCGGCAGGGCGCAGGTGAGCGATACGGTGCGGCTGCTGCTGGTGACAGGCTTGCTCGGCGGCTTCACCACCTTTTCCAGCTTCAGCTACGAGGCGTACCAGCTCGCCGCCGGCGGGCGGTGGGCCGCGGCTGCGCTGTATGTCGTGGCGAGCGTGGGCCTGGGGCTCGCCGGCCTCCTGCTTGGCGTTGGCCTGGTGCGGCTGCTGCCATAGATTTGGGGGCTTGACAGCGTACCCGGCCGTGCTATACTCCAAACATCCTTCGGCAACTTAATTTAGTGGGCGTGCATATGCTCCCCATCCGCGTTGGCAGCAAACAGCTGATCCGCGAGATCAACCAGGCCCTCGTCCTGAACGCGATCCGCACCCATGGCGCGCTGTCGCGAACCGAGATCGCGCAGCAGACGCGGGTGAGCCTGCCGACAATCTCCGAGATCACGGCGGAGCTGATCGAGGCCGGGCTGCTGTACGAGCAGTCGACCGGGGCCTCGACGGGCGGCCGGCGGCCGGTGCTGCTCGCCTTGAATGCCCGCGCCGGCTACGCGATCGGGCTCAAACTTACGGAGGAAACCTTAATCGGGGTGCTGACCGACCTGGACGCAAGCATCGTCGCCAGGCACAGCGCGCCGCTGACGGGGAGCGTTCCGGAGCAGGTCACGGCGAGCATCGGCGATCTGGTGGCCGCGCTGGTGCCCGCGGCGGGCGGCCGGCCGATCTTCGGGGTCGGGGTGGGCATGGCCGGGGTGATCGACCGCGACCGCAACCTGGTGCGCCACGCCACCTACTTCGGCTGGCACGACCTCCCGTTCGGCCAGCTGTTGGAGCGGGCCCTCGACATGCCGGTGATCGTCGACAACGACGTTAACGCCCTGACTGCCGCCGAGCAGTGGTTTGGGGCAGGGCGCGGCGTGGCCGACTTCGTGGTGATCAGCATCGGGCGCGGCGTCGGGCTGGGCATGGTGCTCGACGGCCGCCTGTATCGCGGCAGCCGTGGTGGCGCGGGGGAGTTCGGGCACACCACCGTGGTGCCGGATGGGCCCCGTTGCGCCTGCGGCAAGCGCGGCTGCCTGGAGGCCTTGATCAGCGACCCCGCGATCGTCCAGCGGGCCAGCGCGGCTCTCGGGCGCCCGGTGGCGGTGCACGAGGCGATCGACGGCGCCCTCGGCGGCGACGCGGCCCTCCAGTCGATCTTCGCCGCCGCCGGCCGCACTCTCGGCATGGCCGTGGCCAACCTGATCAATGTGCTCAACCCCGCGCTCGTGGTTGTCAGCGGCGAAGGCGTCCGCGCCGGCGGCCTCGTGACCGAGCCTTTCCAGCTCGCCCTGCGCGACCACTGCTTCGACGGCCTCGCCGACGGCCTGCGGGTCGTCACCGAGCCCTGGGGCGACGAGGCTTGGGCCCGCGGCGCCGCCAGCCTCCTGCTCGCCGAGCTGTTCCAGCCCGCTCTGCGCCAGGGTGATGAGGAGCGGCCCTCGCTCACCGCTCGCGGCTAGGCGCGCGCCCTTTTTTAAACCTCAACTTATTTCCTTCAGTGAACGAAGATTGTTTGTGCTCCGCAGGCGGCGTGTTGTGGAGGATAGCAATGGTTGGTGATCGCGGGGTACGCCAGATCGGCTGGCTGGCCCTCTTCCTGCTCCCGGGCCTGGGCGGGCTGTTGATCTTCACTGTGCTGCCCATCCTCGCCTCGCTCCTGCTGACCCTGTTCCAGTGGGACCTGCTCACGGCGCCGCGCTTCGTCGGGCTCGCCAACTACGCCCGCCTGATCGCCGACGAGGCCTTCTGGGGCGCCCTGCGCCACACCCTCGCCTTTATCGCCGGCTACCTGCCGCTGGTGCTGCTGCTCGGCCTGGGCCTGGCCCTGGCCCTCAACGCCCCGCTGCGCGGGATCGGCGCGATCCGCACCGCCTTTTTTCTGCCCGTCGTCTCCTCCTGGGTGGCCGTGGCCCTGCTCTGGAGCTGGCTGTTCAACCCGCGCTACGGCCTGATCAACTACCTGCTCGGCCTGCTCGGCCTGCCGCAGCCCGGCTGGCTCTTCGACCCGGCCTGGGCCATGCCGGCGATCGTGCTCACGAGCGTCTGGAAAGACCTGGGCTTCGTCGTGGTCCTGTTCCTGGCCGGGCTCCAGGCCATCCCCGCCGAATACTACGAGGCGGCCAGCCTCGACGGGGCCGGGCCGTGGGCGCGGCTGCGCGCGATCACGCTGCCGCTGCTCGCGCCGACCACCTTCTTCGTCACGATCATCTCGCTGATCAACAGCTTCCAGGTCTTCGACCAGGTCTGGGTGATGACCGAGGGCGGCCCGGCTGGGGCGACCACGGTGCTGGTGGAGCGGGTGGTGCGCCACGCCTTCAGCTACGGCGAGATGGGCTACGCCGCCACGATCTCCTGGGCGATCTTCGCGCTCGTCTTCGCCGTCACGCTTGTCCAGCTGCGCCTGCAGCGCAAGGGGGCCGCCGATGCGTAGCATGAGCCAGCCCCTCCCCGCCGCCCCCGTCGCCGCCCGCCGCCGCGCCCGCGCCGGCCTGCCCGTCGCTCTGCGCTACCTGGCGCTGATCCTGAGCGGGCTGACGATGATCGTGCCCTTCCTGTGGATGCTGACCACGTCGCTCAAGCCGCCCGGCGCCGTGCTGACCATCCCGCCCGAGATTTTGCCGCGCCGGCTGTCCATTGAAAGCTACCTGCGCGTCGCCGCCACCGTGCCCCTGCTGCGCATGGCCGGCAACAGCCTGATCGTGACCGTGGCCTGCGTGGGCGGCCAGCTGATCACCAGCGCGCTGGCGGCCTACGCCTTCGCCCGTATGCGCTGGCGCGGGCGCGACACCATCTTCATGCTGTACCTCGCTACGCTGATGGTGCCGCAGCAGGTGACGATCACACCGCTCTTCATCCTCATGCAGCGGCTCGGCTGGGTCGACACCTACCAGGGCCTGATCTCGCCCGGCCTGGTCAGCGCCTTCGGCACCTTTCTGCTGCGCCAGGCCATGCTCGGCGTGCCGCGCGAGTACGAGGAGGCGGCCCTGCTCGACGGCGGCAGCCACTGGACCCTGTTCCGCCACGTGGCCCTGCCCCTGGTCGGCCCCGCCCTAGCCACCCTGGCCGTGCTCGCAACCATGAGCAGCTGGAACAGCTTTCTCTGGCCGCTGTTCATCACCCGCGACGAGCGGCTGATGACCCTGCCGGTCGGCCTGGCCCTGCTCCAGGGCCGCTACACCACCGAGTGGAGCATGGTGATGGCGGGCGCCGTGATCACGGTGCTGCCGATCATCCTCGTCTACCTGGCCGCCCAGCGCGCGTTTGTGCGCGGCGTGGCCCTGTCGGGGCTCAAGTAAGCGAACCACACGGGCGGCGGGGCCGCCCGTCACAACCCACCCTCAGGCTGCCGAACCGGACCATCGACGACGTTGGCCGAACCACAGGAGGTTGCCATGCTCGCCCGCTCGCTGCGCCCGCTCGCTCTGCTCGCCGCCCTGTTCGCCCTGCTGCTGTCCGCCTGCGGCGCGCCCCAGGCCCCGACCGCCGCCGAGCCGACGGCCGCCCCGGCCGCGAGCGAGGGCCAGGCCGCCCCGGCCGCCCAGCCCGCCGCCGAGCCGGTCGAGATCAGCTACTTCACCTTCTCCGCCGCGCCCGACCACCTCGACTCGCTCGACCAGATGATCGCCGCCTTCGAGGCCAGCAACCCCGGGATCACGGTGAAGGTCGAGACGGCCCCGTTCGACCAGTACTTCACCAAGCTGCAAACCCTGATCGCCGGCGGCACCGCCCCGGACGTCTTCGAGCTGAACTACGAGAACTTCGTCAGCTACGCGAGCAAGGGCGTCCTGGCCGACCTCACCCCGCTGGCCGCCGCCGAGCCCGGCTTCGCCGAGCGCTTCTACCCCCGAGCCTACGCCGCCTTCAGCCAGGACGGCAAGCAGTACGGCCTACCCCAGAGCTTCTCCAACGTCGTGCTGTTCTACAACAAAGACCTGTTCGACGCCAAGGGCGTGGCCTACCCGAGCGCCGACTGGACCTGGGAGGATGAGCTCAAGGCCGCCCAGCAGCTGACCGACCCGGCCAGCGGCGTCTGGGGCAGCTACAGCCCGGTGCAGTTCTGGGAGTTCTACAAGACCGCGGCGCAGAGCGGCTGCAGCGTGCTCGGCGCCGACGGCGCCGTAACCATCAACCAGCCCGGCTGCGTCGAGTCGCTGACCTGGATGGTCGACAAGATCAACACCTACAAGGTGGCCCCGAGCGACGCCGACATGGCCGGCGTGAGCGACGGCGACCTGTTCAAGCAGGGCAAGATCGCGATGCTGCGCACGGGAATCTGGATGTTCGGCGGCTTCAAGGACGCCCCCTTCGCCTGGGACATCGCGCTGGAGCCGGGCAACGCCCAGAAGGCCCACCACTTCTTCGCCAACGCCGTCGCCGTCTCGGCTAGCAGCACCAAGCAGGAGGCCGCCTGGAAGTGGGCCCAGTTCTTCACCTCCAGCCCGAGCGCCGCGGCCATCCGCGTCGAGGCGAGCTGGGAGTTGCCGGCCCTCAACGACCAGGCCCTCTTCGATGCCTGGCTGGAGCAGAACCCGCCCGCCTCGCGCGAGGTCGTCTTCCAGGCCCTCGACACCCTGGTCACCCCGCCGGTGATCGAGCAGCAGTCGCAGATGCAGGACATTGTGAACAAGCTGCTCGAAGAGGCCAAGCTGGGCACGATCACCCCGCAGGCGGCCCTCGACCAGGCGAAGACGGAGATCGAGGCGCTGGTGAAGTAGCTTGTGGGAGCGGGGCGGCCGGCCGCCCCGCTCCGCCCCTGCACCATGACACACCTGTACCAGCACAGCGTCGCCACGATCCTGGCCCACCAGCACCCCGGCGGCGCCTACCTCGCCTCGCCGACCTTCAGCACGTACGCCTTCTCCTGGCTGCGCGACGGCAGCTTCATCGCCCATGCGATGGACCGCGCCGGCCAGCACGCCAGCGCCGCCGCCTTCCATCGCTGGGTCGGCCTGGTGCTGCGCCGCCACGACGGCAAGCTGGCCGATCTGACGGTTCGCGGCCTCGCCGGGGAGCCGGTGGGCCTCGACGAGCAGATGCACACCCGCTTCACCGTCGATGGGGCCGAGAGCGACGCCGAGTGGACCAACTTTCAGCTCGACGGCTACGGCACCTGGCTCTGGGCCCTCGCCGACCACCTGGCCCGCACCGGCGACGCCGCGCTCTACGCCGAGCTGCGCCCCGGCGTGGCTCGCCTGGTGGCCTACCTGCGCGCCTTCTGGGCCGCCCCCTGTTACGACTGCTGGGAAGAGTTCGGCGACAAGGTCCACACCGCCACCCTCGCCGCGCTGTTCGGCGGCCTGCGCGCCATCGGCGCCCACGACCCGGCGCTCGCCGATGGGACGCCCGCGGCCATCCGGGGCTTCGTGCTGGAGCGCTGCGTCGTCGACGGCCGCCTGGCCAAGTTCGTCGGCAGCGACCTGGTCGACGCGAGCCTGCTCGGCGCCGCCACGCCCTACGGCCTCCTCGCCCCCGACGACCCGATCATGGCCGCGACCGTCGCCCGGATCGAGCGCGACCTGCGCCGGGGCGGCGTCCGGCGCTACCGCGAGGACACCTACTACGGCGGCGGCGAGTGGCTGCTGCTGGCCGCGTGGCTAGGCTGGCACTACGCCGAGCGCGGCGACGCCGGCCCGGCCCACGAGCTGCTGGCCTGGGTGGCGGCGCAGGCCACGCCCGGCGGCGACCTGCCCGAGCAGATCTGCACCGACTGCCTGAGCCCCGCCCACTACCAGCCCTGGGTCGAGCGCTGGGGCGCCGTCGCCACGCCGCTGCTCTGGTCCCACGCAATGTACCTGACCCTGAGCGACGCGCTGGCCGTGCCGGCGGCTGAGGAGGCCCTGCCATGAGCGACCGGCCGACGATCGTCCACGCCCCCCACGGCACCGACCACCCCTACCTGGCCGGCCCCGATGAGCGGGCCCCGCGCGACCCGGCCGGGGGCGATATGGTCAGCGTGGGCTTTCTAACCGTGCCCGGCGGCGCCGCGCGGGCGGTGCGCCTGTGCTGGACGCGCAACGGGCGCCCGCAGACGCCCGTCCACGGCCGGCCCCTCGCCACCGGCCACGACCACGACCGCTGGCTGGTCGAGCTCGGCGTGCTTGACGCGGGCGACGCCGTGGAGTACTGGATGGTGGCCGAGGGCGAGGCGGGCCCCGTCGAGTCGCCGCGCTTCCGCTTCGCCGCCCGGCGCCGCCGGGCCCTGGCCGGCGTCTCCGCCGTGGCCGAGACGGGCGAGGGGCTGCTCCTGGCGACCGTCGGCGACGACGGCCGCCCGGGCCCCGCCCTCGCGCTGCGCCGGCTCCCCGCCGGGCTCCAGCTCGCCCTGGGCGGGGAGGCGGGGGCTAGCCCGGACTCGTGGCAGCCGGTTGACGGCGAGGCGGCGCTCGGCGTGGCCGCGGGCGCGGCCGGCCTGAGCGTCGCCCCCGCTACCGGCCGGCTGAGCTACCGCGCCGGCGCCGAGACGCTGGGCCTGCGGCTGCGCTGGCTGGAGGAGGCGGACGGCGCCCTGGCCGTCGTCGAGCTGAGCGGCGAGCTGGCCGACGGCGAGGCCCTGGTCGGGCTCGGCGAGCGCTTCGACGGGCTCGACCAGCGCGGCCGCGCGCCCGACGTGGCCGTCTACGAGCAGTACAAGAACCACGGCAACCGGACCTACCTGCCCGTGCCCTTCATGATCTCCTCGCGCGGCTACGCCTGTCTGGTCGAGGGCACCGCCCACGTTGCCTACGACCTCGGTCGGGCCGTGGAGGACCGCTGGCGCTGCGCGGCCCAGGCCGGCGGCGGCAGGCCGGTGGCGATCGACCTGTTCGCCGGCGACCCGGCGGCCTGTGTGGGCGCCCTCACCGCGCTGACCGGCCGCCCGGCCGCCCCGCCGCCCGACTGGGCCTTCGGGCTGTGGATGAGCAGCAACGAGTGGAACACCCAGGCCCGCGTCGAGCGCGAGGTGGCCCTGCACGCGGAGCACGGCGTGCCGGCCACGGTGCTGGTGATCGAGGCCTGGAGCGACGAGACGACCTTCTACATCTGGAACGGCGCGCGGTACACCCCGCGCGACGGGGACTGGGCGCCGCGGCTGGCCGACTTCAGCTTCCCCGTCGACGGCCCCTGGCCCGACCCGAAGGGCATGGCCGACGCGCTCCACGCCGCCGGCATCCGCCTCCTTCTCTGGCAGATCCCCGCCCTCAAGCAGATCGACGGGCCGCACCCTCAGCACGACGCCGACGCCGGACACGCACGCGAGCGCGGCTTCGTGCTGCGCGGGGCCGACGGCGCCCCCTACCGCAACCCCGCCTTCTGGTTCAACGGCGCGATGATCCCCGACTTTTCCAGTGCGGCGGCCACGGCGTGGTGGATGCAGAAGCGCGCCTACCTGCTCGACGAGCTCGGGGTCGCCGGCTTCAAGACCGACGGCGGCGAGCACCTCCAGGGCCGCGGCATCCTGGCGAGCGACGGCCGCCGGGGCGACGAGCTGGTCAACGCCTACCCGAACCTGTACATCGGGGCCTACCACCGCTTCGCCACGGCGCGCCGCGGCGGCGACGCCCTGACCTTCAGCCGGGCCGGCCACACCGGCGCGGGCGCCTTCCCGGCCCACTGGGCCGGCGACGAGAACAGCACATGGGAGGCGTTCCGCCGCTCGATCGTGGCGGGGCTCAGCGCCGGCCTGAGCGGCGTCCCCTTCTGGGGCTGGGACATCGCCGGCTTCAGTGAGGCCCTGCCGACGGCCGAGCTGTACCTGCGCGCGACGGCTATGGCCGCCTTCTGCCCGATCATGCAGTACCACAGCGAGTACACCGCGCCCGGCGAGCCTTCGAAGGACCGCACCCCCTGGCGCGTGCAGGAGCACACCGGCGACGAGCGGGTGATCCCCCTCGCCCGCCACTTCGCCCGCCTGCGCATGGCTCTCGTCCCTTACCTCGTGCGCGAGGCGGCCCACAGCGCCGCTAGCGGCGAGCCGATGCTGCGGGCGCTCCTGCTCGACCACCCCGGCGACAAGGAGTGCTGGCGCATCGCCGACCAGTTCCGCCTGGGCCGGGACCTGCTCGTGGCCCCGGTCGTGGAGGAGGGCGCCGCCACGCGCAGGCTGTACCTCCCCCCGGGCGACTGGCACGACCTGTGGGACGGCGCGGCCCGCGGGGGCGGGCGCTGGATCGAGGTCGACGCGCCCCTTACACACATCCCCCTGTTCGTCCGCGCCGGGGCCGTCCTGCCGCTGCAGCTCGGGCCAGGCCAGTGGCTCGGCGACGACGTGGGCAACGGCACCGCGCCCGCCCACCTGACCCTGCGCGTCTACCCGGCGGGCAGCAGCGGCGCCGAAGTGAGTGTCGGGGGTGTGATGTATCGAGTAGACATCAAAGAAGAGGGCGGCAGCGCCGTCGCCCTGCTGCCTGGCCTGCCCGTGCCCACCACGCTCACGCTGCCCGATGGGCGGGAGGTAACCGCGGAGGCTGGGTACGTGGGCGAGATTCGGCTCGATTAAGCCTCCCCGCCGAGACTTCCGACGAGCCTGTCAGGATTCTCCTGACAGGCTTGTTGCTCGTTCGGCCCGACTTTTGCCTCTACAGAGTGCAGAGACGTATTTCTGGCACGCGACGACGGCGTGACCCGGCGAACGCCCGGCCGTCCGTCTCATTGCGTCCCGCGCCGCGCGGGGTGGGCGTGGTCACATCCTGGCCGTGCCAGAGGACGCTGGTCGGCAACTACATAAGGAGCACCATCCGTGTTCGACTATCTTATCGTCGGGGCAGGGTTCGCCGGAAGCGTCCTCGCGGAGCGGCTTGCCGTCGACGCCGGCAAGCGGGTTTTGATCTGCGACGTGCGCAACCACATCGCCGGCAACGCGTACGACTGCTTCAACGACGACGGCATCCTGATCCACAAGTACGGGCCGCATATCTTCCACACCAACTCCAGGGATGTCTTCGACTACCTGTCGCAGTTCACCGCCTGGCGCCCCTACCAGCACCGGGTCAAGGCCTGCGTCGACGGGATGCTCGTGCCGATCCCGATCAACCTGGACACGATCAACACGCTGTTCGGCATGAACATGAGCGCGCTGGACGTCGAGGACTTCCTCAAGTCGCTCGCCGAGCCGCGCTCGCCCGTCCGCACCTCCGAGGATGTGGTGGTCAGCGCTGTCGGCCGCCAGCTGTATCAAAAGTTCTTCCAGGGCTACACCCGCAAGCAGTGGGGCCTGGACCCGAGCGAGCTCGACGCTTCGGTCACCGCGCGCGTGCCCACCCGCACCAACCGCGACGACCGCTACTTCACCGACACCTACCAGGCGATGCCGCTCCACGGCTACACCCGCATGTTCGAGCGCATGCTCAGCCACCCGAACATCAAGATCATGCTCAACACCGACTACCGGGAGATCATCGAGTACATCCCCTTCCGCGAGATGATCTACACCGGGCCGATCGACGCCTTCTTCGACTACCAGTTCGGCAAGCTGCCCTACCGCTCGCTCGAGTTCGTGCACGAGACCCACGACAAGCCGGTCTATCAGGAGGCCCCGGTCGTCAACTACCCCAACGACTACGCCTACACCCGGATCACCGAGTTCAAGTACCTGACCGGCCAGGAGCACTCGCGCACAAGCATCGTCTACGAGTACCCGCAGGCCGAGGGCGACCCTTACTACCCGGTCCCCCGCCCCGAGAACGCCGAGCTGTATAAGAAGTACAAGGACCTGGCGGACGCCACGCCGGGGGTCCACTTCGTGGGCCGGCTGGCGACCTACAAGTACTACAACATGGACCAGGTGGTGGCCCAGGCCTTAAAGACTTACCGCACCATCCGCGAGCGCGAGGCGATGCAGGAGGAGGGCGCGCTGCTGGAGGTGCCGGTCGGCGGCACCGCCCGCATCGCTACGGCCCGGTCCCGCAGCCGGGCCCGCAGCTAGCGCCGGCCAGGCCGTGCAATCAAAACAGGGCCGCGCCGATCCCGGCGCGGCCCTGTGCTCGTACGCCGCTTACGCCGCCAGGGCCGACGGCGCGACGGCGAGCCGCATGGCCTCGACCTGCTGCCGCTGCGTCTCGGCCCGCGCGATCAGGTTTGGGTAGTCGAGCGCACCCAGCGCTGGGTCGAGCGCGGCGACGGCGGCCAGGGTGCGCCACAGGCCGCGCTTGCCCTCGATCCCCAACGACACCGCCTCCAGGCTTTCAAACAGCCGGAACGAGCCGTCTGCCGAGTCGTCGAGCTTCAGCTTGAGCTGGGCGACCTTCTCGCCGAGCCAGGCCATCGCTTGGCGGGCGCCGGTCGTGCCGACCCCCAGCCGGCCCATGAGCCCTTCGAGCACCGCCCGGTCGGCGTCGATGTCGGCCCGCACCGCGCCGATCGTCGCGGCGAGGGCCGGATCGTGGCCGGCGTGCTCCAGGTGCGCCAGGATTTCGAGGGCGACAACGGCGCCGGCGAGGTGGTCGTTCAGATAGGTCGCCAGGTGCTGGCCTCCCATGCCTTCCCCTCCTTCACATTGGACTGCCGCGAACCGCCCGGCGCTCGCCCTACGCGCTCAAGGCGACCCCGAGCTCCGCGGCCCGGTCGTCGATCGACCGGATCAACTGTTCAGCCGCCGTAGAGTCGGCCAGTTGCTCGGCCAGTTTGCGCGCCTCCGGCAGCGCCTCGGCTGGCAGCCGCTCAACCGCGGCGTGCAGCGCGGCCACATCCTCCCGCCTGAGCGCTTCGGCGAACGCCTCCATCTGCTCGTCACTCACGGCTTTCCCCTTCGTTTCAACCTTGCCACAAACACAAACCGGCCCTCGCCCAACACTCGGGCGAGGGCCGTGTCCGGTATCGGCGACGCCCACCGGGCTGCGGGCGGGGGCGGCCGGCAGGTCGATCCTGCCCGTCACCGGCGCTACTCCCCGACGGCGCGGGCCGAAAGGGGTGCGTCGGCATGAACCGCCCTGACGACGGCCATGAGCTCTTCGATGCCGAACGGTTTGCATAGCACCGCCTGGGCTCGATCGCTTATGGCGGGCTCGATATCGGAGCAGGCGCTAATAATGATCACCGGGAGCGCGGCGGTCGCGGGCGTGGCCCGCAGATCCGCGAGCAGCTGGGCGCCGCTCATCCCGGGCAGGTTCAGGTCGAGCGTGATCAGGTCGGGCTGCATCGTCTGCAGCTGTGCCGCGGCGCTCGCGCCGTCGGGCGCGATCACCCCGTGGTAGCCCTGGGAGCGGAACATGAGCACCAGGAGCTGCGCGATCATGGGGTCGTCTTCGACGACGAGCACGAGGGGCTGCGTTGTGGCATCCATTGTCGTGGTCCTTGCCGTGGATCTGCCTCCGTTCACCACCCCAATGCAACTAGTGTGCCAATCACGTGGTTGAGCTACAGCGCAGCTCCGTCTCACCGTCGTGTGAGGCGGGAGCGCATCGCCCCAACCGTTCGTCTGCCTAGTGGCGATGTTATCTACCTGGAGGCACTTCCCGTGACTATAAAACTCTTGTCCATCCGCCGCACGATCGTGGCCGCCTGCCTGGCGACCGCTCTGGCCGGCTGCGCGACGACGGCCGTCACGCCCACCCCCGGCCCGACAAACGCTCCCGTGACGCAGGCCACGATCCCGCCGCTGCCGACGGTGGCCCCGCAGGCCACGGCGCAGCCCGCGACAACCGCACAGCCGGGGCCGACCGCGCAGCCCGGCCAGCCCCTGCCGACCACGCCCGATGGCACGCCCCGCCGGATCAGCTTCGCCCCGGGCGCGACCTCGGCCGCCGTGGAGGGCGCGGTCGTGCGTGGCACCCGCGACCGCTACGTGCTCTGGGCGGCCGCCGGCCAGGAGATGCGCGTTTCCCTGGCCAGCCTTGAGCAGAACGGCGCCCTCGTGATCATCGCCCCCGGCGGCGCCGCCCTGCCCGGCGCCGAGCCCGGCGCCGACGCCAAGGCTTGGAGCGGCACGCTCCCGGCCGCCGGCGACTACACGCTCGAGGTGGGCCCGACCCGCGGCAACGCCACCTACCGGCTCGAGGTGAGCATCACCACGCCCGCCGCGCCCGCCGGCGCCATCCGCTCGACCGACTGGGCGGCCCTGCTCGCCAACGACCCGGCCTTCTACCACGAGCCGCAGCCGGACGGCCGCACCTACCTGCGGCTGCGCCTCGACGGCGAGCAGGTCGGCGGCATCCCCCTGCTCGACAATGTGGTGTACGGCGACTTCGACGGCGACGCCCGCGAGGAGGCCGCGATCACGCTCGCCTCGGGCGGGACGGCCGGCAACGTCGGGCTGCTCGTCTACCGGCAGGGCGCCGCCGGCCCCGAGCTGGCCGCCTGGCGTAACGGCTACAAGCTGTGGGCGGCGGCCGAGAACAGCCAGCTGGTGGTGCGCGAGCCGATCTATGCCGGCTGGGAGGCGAACTGCTGTCCGACCGGCCTGTCCACCGCGCGCTACCTGCTCGGCCCGAGCGGCCTTCAGGCCGTCGACCAGCGCAGCGAGGGCGTGGCCGAGGCCCGCCCCTACGTCGTGGAGCACTTCTACGACCTGCTCCGGGCCAAGGACATGGCGGGCGCCTACGCGCTGCTCGGCGACGCGGAGCAGGCCGCCAACCCCTTCGACGCCTGGGCCGCGGGCTACGCCAATACCCTCGATCTCGCCGTCACCGCCCAGGCCGACCCGGCGCGGCCCGAGGCCGTCCGCGTGACGATCGAGGCCACCGACGCCACCCCCGACGGCGGCCGGGTTGTCCGCCGCTTCGCGGGAACGTGGGATGTGGTCTGGGTGACGGCGCGGCCGGGCTACGCCCTCATCAACCCCCAGTTCCAAGAGCTGCCGTAGCCCCTCCGCCCCGCCCACACAGGCGTGCTACAATGGGGGCGATGTCTCACACGACACCGCCCCCCACCCTTCTGGCCCCCGGCGCGCTGCTCGCCGGGCGCTACCGCGTCGACGCCCCGCTCGGCGCGGGCGGCATGGGTGCCGTCTTTCGCGGGTGGGACGTGCGCGACGAGCTGCCCGTCGCGCTCAAGCTCCTGGCCGGCCAGGACGCCGACGCGGTGCAGCAGTTCGCCGTCGAGGCCGACCTGCTCACCCAGCTGCGCAGCCCCCACGTGCCTCGCGTCTACGCCTACCTCCGGCCGCCGGCCGCCCCCGGCCATGTGCTGGTGATGGAGTATGTGGCCGGCGAGGATCTGGAGCAGGCAGTGGCCGCCCGCGGCCCGCTCCCCGCCGCCGAGGCCCTCGGCTACGCGCGCCAGGTGGCCCAGGCCCTCGTGCACTTGCACGGCCAACTCCCGCCGATCGTCCACCGCGACATCAAGCCGGCCAACCTGCGGGTCGACGCGGAGGGCAACGCCTGGCTGCTCGACCTCGGCATTGGCGGGCGCCAGGGCGGCCCCACCCCGCCGGGCGCCCTGTTTGCGACCCTCGCCTACGCCCCGCCCGAGCAGCTGCGCCCCGGCCCCGCCGACCCGCGGACCGACCTGTTCGCCCTCGGCGCGACGCTGTTCCACCTGCTCGCCGGCGCCCCGCCCCCGAGCGCGGTCGAGCGGCTCCAGGGCGCCGCGCTGCCCGATCTCGCCGCTGCCTGCCCCGGCCTCGGCCCCGCCGGCGCCGCCCTCGTCGGGCGCCTGCTCGCCCTCGACCCGGCCGGCCGCCCGCAGAGCGCCGCCGAGCTGCAGGAGGCCCTCGAAGCCATGCTCGACCCGGCGGTGGCCCGGCGCGACCAGGCGGCGCGGGCCTTCCAGTCCGCCCTGAGCGGGAGCATGCCCCGGGCCGTCCGCGCCGTCCGCACCCTCCCCGCGCAGCAGGCCGTGACCCGCGCGATCAGCCCGCCGCTCCCGCCGGCCCTGGAGCAGGCCTACGGCGGCCACCCGCTCTACCGCCACCAGGCCGAGGCCGTGGAGCGGGCGCGCAAAGGGCGCGACGTCGTCGTCGTCACGGGGACGGCGAGCGGCAAGTCGCTCTGCTACAACCTGCCCATCCTGGAGCGCTGCCTGGCCGACCCGGCGGCCGGCGCGCTGTACCTGTTCCCGATCAAGGCCCTGATCAACGATCAGGCCCACAGCCTCGGGCAGCTCGCGGGCCGGCTGGGCGACCCGTCGATCCAGGTGGCCCGGCTCCACGGCGACCTCGGCCAGCCCGAGCGGCGGGCCTTGCGGGCCGACCCGCCGCGCCTCGCGCTGTCCAACCCCGAGTTCGTCCACTGGATGCTGGCCCGCCACGCCGACTGGCGGGCGCTGTTCGCGCGGCTCCAGTTCATCGTGCTGGACGAGGTGCACACCTATCGCGGCGTGTTCGGCTCGCACGTGGCCCAGCTCATGCGCCGCCTGCTGCGGATCTGCCGCCACTACGGCGCGGAGCCCCAGATCATCGCCTGCTCGGCGACGGTGGCCAACCCGGGCGAGCTGGTGGCCCGCCTGAGCGGCCGCGAGCCCTTCGTGATTGACCGCGACGGCGCGGCGCGGGTGCGCCGGCACGTCCTGTTCTGGCAGCCGATCGAGGTCGGCGCGAACGAGCGCCGCTCGGCCGCCGACGACGCCGCCCTGATCACGGGCGAGGCGGTAGCCCACCGACAGCAGGTGATCACCTTTGGCCGCTCGCGGCAGCAGGTGGAGGAGCTGCTGCTGCGCGCCCGCGAGAACGGCGGTGGGGCCGGCTTCCGCTCCTACCGCGGCGGCTACACCCGCGGCGAGCGCGAGGCGATCGAGCGCGGGCTGCGCGAGGGCAGCGTGCGCGCCGTCTTCTCCACCAACGCCCTCGAGCTTGGCATCGACATCGGCGGCCTCCAGACGAGCGTGCTGACTGGCTTCCCCGGCAGCCGCATGTCGTTCTGGCAGCAGGCCGGGCGGGCCGGCCGGCGCGGCGAGGACGCCCACGTCGTGCTGGTGGGCGGGCCGAGCCCGCTCGACCAGTACTACCTGCGCCGGCCCGACGACCTCCTGTTCGGCCCGCCCGAGGCCGCCGTGGTCGACCTCGACAACCCCCACATCGCCGACCCGCACCTGTGCTGCATGGCCCGCGAGCTGCCGATCAGCGCCGCCGAGGCCGCCACCCTGCCCCCCGAAACCCGGGCCCGCCTCGCCGAGCTGGTGAAAGCCGGCCAGCTTGCGCTGCGGCCAGGGCGCAGCGAGTACGTGTACGCGGGCGGCGAGTACCCGCACCGCAAGGTGGCGATGCGCGCGGCGAGCCGCGACAGCTACGCCGTAGTCTGCTCTGAGGATGGGGGCGGGCCGCTGGAGCAGATCGAGCCCCCCGCGCTCTACCTGGAGGCGCACCCCGGCGCCATCCTGTACCATCAGGGCCGCGGCTACCGGGTCGAGGCGATCGAGCCGGCGGCCCGCCGGGTGGTGGTGCGCCGCGAGCCGCTGCCCCACACGACGCGCGCCCTCGTGGCCGGCGAGGTCGTCCCCGGCGCGCCGCTCCACCGCGCCGACCTGCGGGGCGACGGGATCCCGGCCAGCGTGAGCTTCGGGCCCCTGCGGGCGAGCGGCGCCGTCGTGGGTTTCCGCGAGCAGACGCGCCGGCCGCGCCGGCTCGTCGGCGAGGCCGGCCTGGCCGAGCCGCTGACCTTCAGCCTCGACACGATGGGCTGCTGGCTCGACATCGACCCCGCGCTCCAGGGCGAGCTGGACCGGCTGGTCACCGCCGAGGGCACCCCCGACACGCTGCGCGCCGCGCTCCACGGCCTGGAGCACCTGCTCCTCGGCCTGATGCCGACCGTGGCCCTGTGCGACCGGCGCGACCTCGGCAGCGATTTTGTGGAGCGGTTCGGCGCGGAGGGCGTCGCGCGCATCTACCTCTACGACAGCTACCCGGGCGGGATCGGGCTGGCGGAGCGCGGCTTTCGCCAGATCCGGCGGCTGCTCGCGCGGGCCTACGACGTCGTCGCCGGCTGCCCCTGCGCCGGCGGCTGTCCGCTCTGCGTGCAGGCGGGGTGGTGTAACCGCGAGCAGGAGCCCCTGGACAAAGAGGCGACCCTGTTTCTGCTCCGGCGCCTGCTCGCCGGCGCCGGGCCGGCCGCCCCCTGAACCATTTACGGCGTCAGGCCCGCGCGGCGAGGGCGACGCGCAGGGCCGGCGCCAGCTCGGGCGGGTCAGAGCGGCCGACCGTCACCTCGGGGGTTCCGTGCCAGGCGGCGCAGCCCGCAATCGCGTCGGCCAGCCCGGCCACCAGGGCCTCGTCGGGGGCGGCCCACGGCTCCAGGTGAACGGCGCGGACCTCGAACAGCCCGCGGTCGCGGTGGGCCTTGGGGTCGAGCCGGCCGACGATCCGCCCGCGGTGGAGGATGGGCAGGGTGAAGTAGCCGTAGGCCCGGCGCTCGGCGGGGGTGTACACCTCGATGCGGTAGTGGAAGCCGAACAGCTCCTCGGCCCGCGCCCGGTCCCAGACAATCGGGTCGAACGGCGAAAGCAGCGTGGTGCGCGCGGGGGCGAGCTCGCCGGCGGCGGCCCGCTCCGCCAGCGCCATATGGTCGGGGTGGATGTAGGCCGGGCCGTCCCAGCCGCTTACCGTGACGGCGTGCAGCAGGCCCTCGGCGGTGAGGGCGGCGAGCAGCGGGGCGACGCCCTGTTTGGGCAGGCGGAAGTAGTCGGCCACCCAGCGGGCGGGCGTCAGCCCGAGGGCGCGCACGGAATCGAGCAGCTTGTGGCGGCGCACCTCCGCGGCCGGCGGCAGGTTCGCGTCGTCCCAGCCGGGCAGCACGCGCTCTTGCAGGTCGTAGATGCGCTGGAAGTTGTCGCGCCGGGCGATCATCAGGTGGCCCTGGTCGAACAGCAGCTCCAAGGCGTTCTTCTCCGGTTTCCAGTCCCACCAGGCGCCGGCGCGCCCGTCGCTGCGGGCGAAATCGGCCGAGCGGACGGGGCCACCGTCCCGCACCCGCTCGTGGACGCGGGCGACCACGCCGGCGTTGGCCTCGGCCCACGCGCCCCAGCGGCCCGTCGGGCTGCGGCGCTCAAGCATGCGCCCCCGGTACAGGGCGAAGGCCTCGATCGGCAGGAAGCAGGCGGCGTGGGACCAGTACTCGAAGATCGCGCCCTCGGCCAGCAGCTCGTCGAGCCAGCGCGGCTGATAGGCGCCCAGGCGGCTCCACAGCACCAGGTAGGGGCTGCGCGCGACGATATGGATGGTGTCGATCTGCAGCGCGCCCATGCGCCTGATAGCCGCAAGCACGTCGGCCTTGCCGGCCGGGCCCGGCGGCGCGAGCAGGCCCTGCGCGGCGAGCAGCATCCCCCTTGCGGCATCTTGCGATAGCTCCACGGCTTTCCCCATCGCTTCGGCGTGTCGCGGCGCGACACATCGCCCCCACTATACCGCCGAAACGTGTCACCATCGGCCCTGATTGGCCCGCGCCTCGTGTTGGTGGCGCGGCACCGGGCGGGGGGCCGCCGGGCGCAACAATTGGCGCGGCGTAGTGCGTCGGGGCCGGAGCCCCTGGCACATGCCGCGCCGAACGTTTGTTTGGCGAGATCAAGCCGCCCACGCGCAAGCCTGGCGCTCGACGGCGGGGGGGGTCAGCCGCGGGACGGGCCCATGTCCTCCACGCCGCCGGGGTAGACGAAGGAGTCGCGCGGGGAGTAGAAACTGGCCGCGGGGATGATCTCCAGGGGGGCCTTCGGGCGCAGCGCGTAGACGGGGTGGCCGGGGTCGAGGAACTCGATCGACCGCACGGTGAACTGGCTCACCAGGTCGGCGACGTAGGGGTACAGCCCGCTGATCAGCCTGTGCTTCACCTCGGTGATGTAGCGCAGGTGGCCGGCGACGGGGATCATCTGGTCGCCGCCGATCTCGGCCGTGGTGCGGATGATCGGCTTGCCGTCGACGGAGGTGGTGGCGACGAGCACGCCGCCGCTGATCTCCAGGGTGGTCGTGCCAGGCGAGGCGGGCACGCCGCGCTCCTTGGCGTAGCCGCGCACCCGCTCGGAGGAGTTGAAGTAGTGGGTGAAGAACCGCCCGGGCGTGACCCCGTCGGGGGCGGCTTTGTCGGCCACGTCGAGGCCGAGGTAGGTCAGCGAGTAGGCGCCGAAGCCCGTGGTCTGCTCGGGGCTGTCGACGACGTACTGGTTCATATAGATGGCGCGGTTGGCGGCGGGGCTCAGGGCGGGGGGCAGGAGCCGGGCGCAGGCGCCGGGGTCCGCGGGGATCCAGCTTGTGTAGATCATCCGGCTGTTGACAACCAGCTGCGGCGACGCGAGCGGCGAGTCCGTCATAAGAGCCTCCTGTGTGAGCTGCAACCGTTACGCTGTAGGTGGGGAGTGGTAGGGGGAAGGTGGTTTCAACTGTAGCAGCCTGCCGCCGCCGGCGTATGCGCCCAACGAGCCATTGTGCGGGGGCCTGGCGCCGCCGGCCGGCCCGATCGGACATTGTCCGCACCCGGACAGCACAAAGCCGCCGGCCCCGCGCGAGGGCCGGCGGCTCGTGGGAGGAACGGGCGGCCCTAGCTCAGCCGCAGCTCCTCGTCGACGACGAAGTCGCTGCCGAGCAGCTCAAGGCGGGCCCGCACGCGCACCGGCTCCTCGACGCCGATCGCGCCCGTCTCGACCGCCCGGCGGATGATCGCCTCGATCTCGCGGTTGGCGGCCACGCCGAACGTCTTCAGAAAGCGGCGGATGTCCTGCTGCAGCTGCTCCTCGTTCATTCGTAGCTCCTCACTGGTGGTCGCGTCTCGTGGCGCGCCAGTGTACCACAGGCTAGGCCTCGAGCTCGCCCGCCCGCACGAGCAGCAGCGGCCGCGCGCAGGCGTGCAGCACCTTGTCGGCGACGCTGCCGAGGGCCCAGCGGCGCAGCCCGCTCCGGCCGTGGGTCGCCATCACCACCAGGTCCGCGTCGCGCCGCTCCGCGGTGTCGACGATCTCGTCGGCCGGCAGCCCGCTATGCACCTCGATGGTGGCCGTCACGCCATGGCGGGCGACAACCTGCTCCGCGACCATCTGGAGATCGGCCAGGGCCCGGGCCCTGAGCTCCTCGTCGGGCACCGCGTAGCTCTGGGCCAGCTCGCTGCTCATGTAGCTGTCAGGGTAGCCGAGCAGCATTGGCGGGGTGATCACGCGCAGCAGCTTGAGGCAGGCGCCGCTCGCCTCGGCCAGCTCAACCGCCATCGGCAGGGCCTTGAGGGCGAGGGCCGAGCCGTCCAGCGGGACGAGGATGCGGCGCAGGGCCGGCGCCGTGCCCATCTCGGGGCCGCCGCGCACGACATACACCGGAGCCGGCGCGGCGTGGATCACCTTGTCGGTGACGCTGCCGAGCACCCAGCGGCGCAGCCCGCCCCAGCCGTGGGTGGCCATCGCGATCAGGCTGGCGCCCGTCGTCGCGGCCATCTCGACGATCGCGTCGGCCGGGTGGCCGGCCGCCACCTCCAGCTCCGCGTCGAGCCCGGCGGCGCGCAGGTTGATCAGCGCCGACATGTGCTCGTCGGCGGCCGCCCGGCGGCGGGCGTCGAAGGTGAGCGGCCGCGGCTCGTCGATCACCAGGCCGTCGCCGACCCCGTATGAGTGGACGACCTCGTGGAGCGCGGGCGCCCCTTCGTACGTTTCCGGGAGCACGCGCAGCAGGCGCACCCGCGCGCCAAGGCTGCGGGCCAGCGGCGGGATATGGGCCAGGACGGCGTTCGCGTGGGCCGAGCCGTCGAGCGGAACCAGGATCGTCTTCATCTGCCCCTCCTCGCGTGCGACGCTGCACGCCCGGCCGGGTGCCCGGCCGATCACTGTCGTGTGGCGCTATCCGTACCCGATCAGGGTAGCAAAGGGGCGCCGCCCGCGAGGAAGGGGTGCGACAACCGGCCGGAGCGATGCCGCAACCGGCGCCTAGACCAGCAGCCGCTTCAGCCGCCCGTCGGCCAGCGCCTCGGGCAGCCCCGGCTCGACCTGGCCGCGCGCTGCGTGCAGGTTGGCCTCCAGCAGCGCGACGGTGCCGCGGGCCAGCCGCAGTGCCGCCCCGTGGATGTCGGCGGCCGTCGTCGCCCGCCCGCTCAACCCTAGGCAGACGAGCAGATCGTCGCGGTAGCCCGGCGGCGCGACGGGCAGGGCCAGGGCGGCCGCCAGGGCCGCGCGGCGGGTGTCGGCCAGGACGGGCGGGTTGAGCAGGGCCAGCACCGACGGGCAGCGCGCCGCCATGTCCTGCGCCGCCAAGCGCAGGCCGAGCTCGTCGCCCCTGGCCGCCGCGTTGCGCACCTTGGCCGCGCCTTCGAGCAGATCCTGGAGCTGCGGCGAGCCCGCCAGCCAAAGCGTGACGTGGCCCTCCAGCGTGGCCCGGGCCTCCGGCGTGGCCCAGAGCAGCCAGGCCACCTGGCGCGCCGGGAGGAACAACGACCACTCCTCGGCGAGGGCGGGGGGCGAGAACTCCGCCAGCCACTCTTCAAGGGCCATGGTCGCGATTGTGACGTGCAGCAGCCGTCCGCCCGGCAGCTCCGCGAAGGCGCTGCGGTACTCGGCCTCGGGCTGGCCCTCGATCAGCACGTCCATGTCGAGGTCGCTGTGGGCCTCGGCCTCGCCGCGGGCGTAGCTGCCGTGGCACAGCACGGCGACGGCCCGCGGCTCCTCGGCGCGGAGGCGCTCGGCCCACCCCGCGAGGTCCTGTTCGTCGAGCATGGGCTGTCCTCGGTGTAGATCAGATTGGCAGGCGCGATCCTACCAAGTGTGGTCTCAAGGGCCGCGCGGCGGTGGCCAGGGCTAGGCGTGGGCGCTGCGCGGGGCGAGCTCGGCCGCGATGGCGGCGAGCGGGCGGCCGGCGGCCTCGACGGCGAGGGCGGCGGCCTGCTCGGCGGAAAGGTGGGGCCGCGCGGCGGCCTGCGCCTCCGCGGCCAGCCCGCGCGCGTCGGGGTGGGCGGCAGGGTCGGCCAGCACGCGTGCGGCGAGGGCGAACGCGGCCGCGTGGCGGTTGTCGCCGGCGAGCTGGGTGGCCAGGCCGCTCAGGGCGCTGAGCGCATCCGGGGTGGCATTGATCGCCACGGCGGTCGTCAGGGCCTCGGCGTAGGTGCAGCCGGCCTCGGCCCGCTGGCCGGCCATCCACAGGGCGGCCGCCAGGTCGTTGAGGGTCCGGGCGACGTCCCACGTTTCGATCGCCTGGAACAGCGCAAGCGTTTCGCGGAACAGGTAGATCGCCGCCTCGGCCTTCTGCCGCTGGAGCGCGACGCGCCCGAGGTGGTGCAGCGCCATCGCGATGCCGTAGCGGTCGTCGGTGGCGTGGCCGAGGGCCAGGCTTTCGCGCAGCACCTGCTCGGCCTCGTCGTACTTGCCAAGCGCGATCAGCGTGATGCTGCAGTAGGTCGAGCACCAGAGGATGGCCCGCGGGTTGCTGGTGGCCCGCCACGCGGCGATCGCGGCGCGGAACAGCCGCTCCGCCTCGGGGTAGGCCCCCAGGGCGTGGGCGACGATGCTCCCCCAGCTCTGGCCGAGGGCGACGATCCAGCGCTCGCCGGCCGTCTCCGCCAGGGCGGTGCCGCGCTCGAGCGCACGGCGCGCCCCCGGGTAGTCGCCGACCCAGTAGTCGACGATCCCGCGGTGCACGAGCGTGCGCGCCAGCCCGGCCTGGTCGCGGCCGTCTTCAAGCAGGGCGTAGCTTTCGGCGAGGGCGTCGCGGGCCCGTTCCAGCGCGCCCACCCGCGCCGCGAGATAGCCGAAGTGGCCGAGGATGCGGCCGAGCGCGCGGGCGTGGGGGCTGCCGGCGCCGGCCGACAGGTCGGCCCGCAGCTGGTCGGCCGCCTGGGCGAACAGGCTGACGCCCTCCTGGTGCCAGCTGCGGTACTCGTAGAACCACTGCAGCATCTCCACCGCCCGCTCCAGCGTGTCGAGCCAGCGCCGCTCAACGGCGTGCTGCCAGGCGGCGCGGATGTTGTCGATCTCCGCGGCGAGGGTGGCGAGCCCCGCGGTCTGCTGCGCGCCCTTGAGCAGCGGCTCCTGCTCGGACAGCAGCTCGGTGTAGAAGCGCGCGTGCTGGTCGCGGGCCGCAGCGTGCTCGCCGGGGTCCTCGCGGAGGCGGGCGTCGGCGTACTGGCGGATGATCTCATGGAGGTCGTAGCGGCCGCTCGGGGCTCTGCGGAGCAGCGATTTGTCGGCCAGGCACGCGAGCACGTCGAGGCCGGCCCCAGCGACGGCGGCGGCCGCCTCGCGGGTGAAGCCGCCGTGGAAGACGGCCAGCCGGCGCAGGGCCGCCCGCTCGGCGGGGCCGAGCAGCCGCCACGAGTGGTCCACCACGGCGCGCAGCGAGTGGTGGCGCTGCGGCAGGGCGCCCGCCGCCAGGTGGGTGGTGTCAAGGCCGGCCGCGAGCTCCCGCCCGATCTCCTGCGGCGACAGCATCCGCGTCCACGCCGCCGCCAGCTCGATCCCGAGCGGCAGCCCGTCGACCAGGCGGCAGATCGTGACCACGGCGGCCTCGTTCTCGGCCGACAGGTGGAAGCCCTGGCTGACGCGCTGGGCGTGCTCGACGAACAGCGCGAGGGCCGGGTACGCCGCCGCGGGGCCGGCGGCCCGCGGCGAGGGCACCGGGAGGCCGGCCACCTCCAGCACCCACTCGCCGGCCAGCTTCAGCCGCTCGCGCGAGGTGGCGAGCACCGTCACCCCGCCCGCGCCGGCCAACAGCTGCCCGACGATCCCAAGGGTCACCCCGTCGGCGTCCAGCAGGTGCTCCACGTTGTCGAGCACGAGCAGGGTGCGCCGGTCGCGCAGCTCGCCCACCAGCTGGGCGAGCAAGTCGCCCGTGCCCGCGAAGGCGAAGCCGATCGCCTCGCCGATCGCCGGCACGATCGCCTGCGGGGCGGCCGCCGGGGCCAGCGACACAAAGGCCACCCCGTCGGCGAAGCCGCCGATCGTCCGCGCCACCTCGACGGCCAGCCGGGTTTTGCCGACGCCGCCCGGTCCGAGGGCGGTGACGAGGCGGCAGTCGGGGCGGCCGAGGAGGCGGGCGAGGTCGGCCTGCTCCCGCTCGCGGCCGACGAAGGGCGTCAGGTAGACGGGCAGGCCCGGCGAGGGGGCCGGCCGGCGCAGCGGCTCGCCGGCGGGCTGTGGCTCCTCGGGGCCGGCCGTTTCGCGGGCGGCCGCCACCCAGGCCGCCTGCTCCTCGGGGGTGAGCTGGAGCGCCTGGGCCAGCCGGGCGGCCAGGTGGAGCGAGGGCCGGCGGGTGCCGCCCTCGATCTTGCGGATGGTCTGGCCGGCGTAGCCGACCAGCTCGCCCAGGTCGTCCTGGGTCAGCCCGCGCTCCTGGCGCAGCCGCCGGAGCCAGAGCCGAAACGCGGCGGGGTTGCTCATAGGCCGCTCGATCACGCTTCTTCCTGGCCGTGCTGCGCCCGTGCGCGACGCCGCCGCGCGTTTTGCGCCCCCAGGCGCGGCCGCGCCGGCTGATCGCTCGTCTGGGGGTGCGGGGGCAGGTGGGACGCTGCTGTACCGATATTGTACCGCAAGCGGCGCTATAAGGGTTCCCGGCGCTGTGGTGTAATCGACCTGTCGCAAGTGCGACGCCGACGAGCCAGGCGGCGCCAAAGCCTTCCGGCGCGGCGCCGAGTGATACAGGAGGAGCCGAAGTGACCACCGTCCATACCCGCGGCGAGATCATGCCCGACCCGATCGCCATCACCGCCCTACAGCGCCGGATGCACGGCGAGCTGCTCACCCCCGACGCGCCGGCCTACGAGGGGGCGCGCCACATCCCGAATAGGCGCTTCGACCGGCGCCCAACCCTGATCGCCCGCTGCCGCGTGGCGCAGGATGTCGCCCAGGCTGTGGACTTCGCCCGCGAGCACGGCCTGCCGATCGCCGTGCGCAGCGGCGGCCACAGCGTGGCCGGCCACAGCACCACCGAGGGCGGCCTGCTGATCGACCTGTCGCAGATGCGGCAGATCGCCGTCGACCCGTTGCAGCGCCTCGCCCGAGCCCAGCCGGGGGCGACGAACGGCGAGCTTGTGCTGGCCGCGGCGGCCCACGGCCTGGCCACCACGACCGGCACCTGCGCGACAGTGGGGATGGGCGGCTCGACCCTGGGCGGCGGGATCGGCTGGCTGATGGGCCGCTTCGGCGCCACCGTCGACAACGTCCTCGCCTTCGAGGTGGTGACGGCCGACGGCCAGATCCGCGTCGCCAGCGCCGACGAGCACCCCGACCTGTTCTGGGCGCTGCGGGGGGGCGGCGGCAACTTCGGCGTGGTCACCGCGATCACCTACCGGCTGCACCAGCTCGGCCCCGTGCTCGGCGGACCGGCGATCTTCCCCCTGGTTGCGGCGCCGCTGGCCCTGCGGCTGTACCGCGAGCTGACCAGCGCGGCGCCCGACGAGCTGCTCGCCCACGCAGTGCTCGCCACCATCCCCGACTTCGGCCCGGCCATGATCGTCCAGGCCGTCTACTCCGGCGAGGATCTGGCCGTAGGCGAGCGGCTGCTGGCGCCGCTGCGCCGCTTCGGGCCGCCCGCGGTCGACTTGATCGCGCCGCGCCCGTACGCCGAAGCTTATATGATGCTCACGCCGCCCATCCCGCCGGGCGCGGCCTGGCACGACACCGCCTATGCCCTGCGCGAGCCGGGCGACGCCGCCCTCGACGCCCTGGTGGAGACGGCCGCCGCGCGCCCCTCGCCGCTGGCCGTGGTGAATATCCACCAGGTCCACGGCGCGGCCACCCGCGTGCCCCCGGACGCCACGGCCTTCGCCCTGCGCGCGCCGCACTACGCCGTTGCCAATATCGCCATGTGGCTGGAGGGCAGCGGCGAGGCCGAGACGCTGTGGGCCTGGCAGGCCAAGGCGCGCATGGCGTCCTTCGCCGACAAGGGGCTGTACGTCAACTTCCTGGGAGACGAGGGCGAGGCGGCGGTGCGCGCGGCCTATGCCGGCAACTACGAGCGGCTGGCCGCGATCAAGGCCGGCTACGACCCCGACAACCTGTTCCAGCGCAACCAGAATATCGCCCCCTCGCCCCGCGTCCCCTGACAGCCCGCCGCTCGAATATGGCCCTGGCCGGCAAGATCCGGCCAGGGCCACGCTGTGCCGTATAGACAATCCTTATTCTATGTATGTGAATGCTCAAATAACGTGATATATCTATATGTTTTATATGCACCTATTGTGCACTATCCCTGTCCAGGCGATGAATAGGTCTCGTGTAAGCTTCGCTACATACAAGATCGCCGCTTGATGCTACATTGCACAGGCAGGCCGACCCACATGACCTCGCTCCCCCACGTCCAGTAAACTTCCCATTCGCCTGATCCAGCGCCGCCCCCGCCGCAGCCCGCCCGCCGGGCGGGCCTGTTCGCTGCTGCCCATGAGTTGAGAAAGGACCTTGCATGATCACGCGGATGAGTCGCCGGCGCTTCCTCAGCCTGTCCGCCGCCGCCCTCGCCCTGAGCGCCTGCGCCCAACGCACCGCTAGCGACGCCGAAGCCCCCGCGGCCGCCGGCACGAGCGCGGCCACCCCGCCGGCCAGCGCGGGCGCGGCCCGCCGGCTGGAGTTCTGGGACTGGGCGCTGGAGGGGGAGCGCAAAACCTACATGGATCAGGTGATCGCGAATTGGAACGCGAAGAACCCGGGCCAGGAGGTCGGCTATACCCCGCTCCCCTACGGCGACATGGAGGTAAAGCTGCTCAGCGCCGCGGCGGCCGGCAACAACCCGCCCTTCTCCAACGTCCACGCCTTTTGGCGCGTCGAGCTGCAGCGCTCCGGCGTGCTGGTGCCCTACCCCGACGACCTGTTCGCCTGGGACAACCTGTGGAGCACGCCGTTCAACCGCGACGCGTCAAGCGGCGACGTGTACACCAGCGACTTCTGCCTGTTCACCGATCAAATCTACTACAACAAGTCCCTGCTGGAGCAGGAGGGCATCCCGGCCGCGCAGATCCCGCGCCGCTGGGAGGACTTTATGAAGCTGGCCCAGCAGTTGACGCGCACGGAGAACGGGACGGTCGTCCAGTCGGGCTGGAACCTGAACCACTACTACTCGCGCGAGTGGCTGTGGGCCAGCATGGTCTACCAGCAGGGCGGCTTTCTGTACAACGAGGCCGGCACCGAGGCGCTGTGGAACTCGGACGAGGGCGTGGCGGCGCTCCAGCTGATCCAGGACGTGTACCACACCTACAAGGTCGACACCCTCGACGGCCTGGACATGTTCGAGGGCTTCGGCAACGGCACCGCCGCCACCTACATCAGCCAGGGCTACACCGGCGCCTACCTCGACGGCTGGTACCCGCAGCTCGTGGGCAACTGGAGCACGGCGGTCACCCCGACCTTCACGGGCCAGCCGACGCCGGCCTGGGGTCTGGTCACGCCCGAGGAGGGCTTCTGCGTCTTCACGAACGCGCCGGCCGACCTGCAGCCCGCCGCCTTCGGCTTTATCCAGGAGATGCTGGGCAGCGACGAGCGCCGCGTCGAGTGGGCGCTGGTGAGCAACGGCGTGCCGGATAGCAAGACGGCCGCCGACAGCCCGGCCCTCAAGGAGCGCCAGAAGGGCGGCAACAGCATCTCCACCCAGGCCGAAACCCTGCCCTACCGGATCAACTACGGCGAGCGCCCCCTGGAGGCCGAGCAGATCTGGCGGACCATGTTCGACCGGGTGCTCCTGGAGCAGCGCCCCCCGAAGGAGGCCCTCGACGAGGCCACCGAGGCCATGAACGCCGCGCTGAAAAGCTCCGGCAAGCCGCGCCTGTTCACCGAGCGCAGCTACAAGGTCCCGGTCTAGAAGGCTCCGCGGAGGCGCGGAGGGTTTGGCGTGCTGCGACGAGAAGGGGATACACGCATTTGCCGAGCCTCTGCGCGCTCCGCGCCTTTGCGGTGAAACCGCGTCGCCACGGTAGCAAGAAAGAAGGCCGACGATCGCAGCGCAGACACTGACCGAGCCGGCGGGGCGGCCGCCGCGGCGCCGCCCGGGCCTGTACCTGCTCTGGCTGGCCCTGGGGGCGGGCGGCCTGCTGATGGTCGCCCCGTTCTACTGGACGCTGGTCACCTCGTTCAAGTCGCCCGCCGAGGTGCGGGCCTTCCCGCCCACATGGTGGCCGACCGAGCCGACCCTGGAGCACTGGCGCAGCCTGACCAACCTCCAGTTCGGCAGCTTTCTCGACTTTTTCCGCAACAGCCTGATCGTCGTCGGCGTACAAACCCTCGGCGTCATGCTGCTGAGCGCGATGGCGGGCTATGTCTTCGCCAAGTTCCGCTTCCCCGGGCGCGACGGGCTGTTCTGGGTCGTGCTCGCCATGCTGATGATCCCGCCGAACTTCCTGATCATCCCCCTGTACGCCCTGGTGGTCGACATCGGCTGGACGAACAACTTCCTGGCCCTGATCGTGCCCGGCCTGTTCTACCCCCTCGGCATCTTCCTGATGCGCCAGTCGATCCAGTCCATCCCCGACGACCTGCTCGACGCCGCGCGGGTCGACGGCGCCTCCGAGTTCACGATCTTCTTCCAGGTGGTGCTGCCGCTGGCCGCCGCGGCCCTGGCCACCCTGGCGATCTTCCACTTCGTCGTCGAGTGGGACAGCCTGCTCTGGCCGCTGGTGGTGATCGACGACCCGGCGCTCTACACCATCCCCCTCGGCCTGGCCCAGTTTCGCGGGCGCTTCGGCACGGCGATCGGGCCGGTAGCCGCCGGGGCGATGGCCGCCGTCATCCCCCTGATCGCGGTCTACCTGGTCGGGCAGCGCCAGCTCGTCGAGGGCGTGACCATGGGCGGCCTGAAAGGCTAAGTGATGCGCATCTCACGACAGGGCGGCTGGCTCCTGGCCGCGCGGCGGGGCGGGGGCGGGCTGGCCCGGCGAGGCCAGGGCTTATTCATGCTGGCCACCTTCGCGCCCCTCGGCCTGATCCTCGGCCTGTTCTGGCTGTACCCGATGGCGATGGGGCTGTGGGGCAGCTTCACCGACTGGCGCGGCTTTGTGGCCGAGCAGCCGTTTGTCGGCCTGGCCAACTACCGCGAGCTGGCCGGCGACGCGACCTTCCGCCGCGCGGTGCTCAACAGCCTGCTGTTCACCGCCATGTACCTGCCCCTGGCCCTCAGCCTCGGCCTGCTGGTGGCCCTGGCGATCGAGGGCAGCGGCCGGGGCCGGCCCTTCTTCCGCACCGTCTACTTCCTGCCCTACATCACCTCCGTGACGGCCACGGCCCTGATCTGGGGCTGGCTCTACCAGCCCTCGTTCGGCCTGTTCAACCAGCTGCTCCAGCTCGTCGGCCTGCCGCAGCAGCGCTTTCTGCGCGACCCGGCCCAGGCCCTTCCCGCGCTCGTCGGCTACCAGCTGTGGAAGGAGCTCGGCTTCAACGTAGTGATCTTTATCGCCGGCCTGACGGCGATCGACCGCAGCTACTACGAGGCGGCCCGCGTGGACGGGGCGAACGGCTGGCAGCTGTTCTGGCGAATCACCCTGCCGCTGCTCCAGCCGACGGTCGCCCTGCTGCTGGTGACCAACCTGATCTGGAGCATGCAGTTGTTCGGCCCGGTCTTTATCATGAGCAGCTCGGCGGCGAACGAGCCGCCCGGCGGGCCGCTCAACAGCACCCTGACCGTGGCCGTCTACCAGTGGCAGATGGCCTTCCGCCAGCTCCGCCTGGGCTACGGCGCGGCCGTTGGCGGCGTTGTCTTCGCCCTCACGCTGCTGATCACCTTCGCCCAGAGCCGCGTGCTGCGCCGGCGCTGGGACTATTGACAGGAGCGCGGCGCCGATCAGGAGGTTGTTGACATACCGGGGCGGCAAACTTATCATAGCCAGGAGCCAGGCCCGCTACGCGGTGATAGCACCGCAGGAAAGGCAGCAGATGGCCCTGATCGATATGCCCCTGGCCCAGCTCGAGCGCTACGCGCCTGAGCGCCGCGAGCCGCCCGACTTCGACGCCTTCTGGTCGACGACCCTGGACGAAGTCCGCCGCCACCCGCTCGACCCGCGCTTCGCGCCCCACGACGCCGGCCTGCGCACCCTTGAGGTGTTCGACGTGTCCTTCGCGGGCTACGGCGGCCAGCCGATCAAGGGGTGGCTGCTCCTGCCGCGCCAGCGCTCCGGCCGCCTGCCCTGCGTGGTCGAGTTCATCGGCTACGGCGGCGGGCGCGGCTTCCCGACCGACTGGCTGCTCTGGCCCAGCGCCGGCTACGCCCACTTTGTGATGGACACCCGCGGCCAGGGCAGCAGCTGGTCGCCCGGCCACACGCCCGACCCCGAGCCCGACGGCGGCAACCCCCAGTTCCCCGGCTTCATGACCCGGGGCATCGCCCGGCCGGAAAGCTACTACTACCGGCGCGTCTTCGCCGACGCCGTCCGCGCCGTCGAGGCCGCGCGCAGCCACCCCGCGGTCGACCCGGCCCGGGTCGCCGTGGCCGGCGGCAGTCAGGGCGGCGGGATCACCCTGGCCGCCGCGGCGCTCGTGCCGGATGTGCAGCTGGCGATGCCCGACGTGCCCTTTCTCTGCCACTACCGGCGGGCCACCGAGATCACCGACGCCAACCCCTACCAGGAGCTGGTGCGCTACTGCATGATCCACCGCGACAAGGTCGAGGCCGTCTTCGCCACCCTGGCCTACTTCGACGGCGTCAACTTCGCGGCCCGGGCCCGCGCACGGGCCTTGTTCTCCGTGGCGCTGATGGATCTGGTCTGCCCGCCCTCCACGGTCTACGCCGCGTTCAACCACTACCAGGGCCCGAAGGCGATCGAAGTCTGGCCGTACAATGGCCACGAGGGCGGGGGCTCGTTTCAGGCCCAGGCGAAGCTGGCCTTCGCCCGCGAGGCCTGGGGCTAGGCCGGGGGTGACCACGGGGCCGGCGGCTGCGCGCCGCGAGGGCGCGGCGCTGTAGCGATAAGAGGGAGCGCATGGATTTGCGATGGTTCCAGACGGCCGGCGCGCCGAAGCAAGAGCGGAGGCCGCGATGACCCACGATGATAGGCTGGCGCCGCGGCCGTTCGGCCGCACGGGGATCGCGGTCACGCCGCTCTGCGTGGGCTGCGCGCAGATCGGCAACATGGGGGAGCTGTTCGGCGAGGTGCCGGAGGCCCAGGCCCTCGACCTGCTCGGGGCCCTGTTCCACAGCCCGATCCGCTTCTTCGACACGGCCGCGGCCTACGGCGACGGCGAAAGCGAGCGGCGGATCGGGCTGGCCCTGCGCGAGCGCGGCGGGGTGCCGGAGGGCTACGTGCTCGCCACTAAGGCCGACCGCGACCTGGCCAGTGGCGACTTCAGCGGCGAGCAGGCCCGCCGCTCGGTCGAGCGCAGCCTGCGCCTGCTCGGCGTCGAGCGCCTGCCGATCGTCCACATCCACGACCCCGAGTACGCTTCCACCAGCTTCGAAGAGATCATGGGGCCGGGCGGCGCCGTCGAGGTGCTTCAGGCCTACAAGCGGGAGGGCATCATCGGCGCGATCGGTATCGCCGCCGGCCCGATCGACATGATGACCCGCTACGTCGAGACGGGCGCCTTCGACGTGGTGCTCACCCACAACCGCTACACCCTGGTGGACCGCTCGGCCGAGCCCCTGATCGCGCTGGCGGCCGCCCGCGGCATGGCCGTGCTCAACGCCGCGCCCTACGGCAGCGGCATGCTCGCCAAGGGCCCCGACCGCTGGCCGACCTACATGTACCGCGCGGCCGCCCCCGCCCTGATCGAGCGGGCGCGCCACATCGAGCGGATCTGCCAGGCCCACGGCGTGCCCATGGCCGCCGCCGCGCTCCAGTTCTCCCTGCGCGACCCACGCATCACCTCGACCGTGGTCGGCATGGCCCGCCCCGAGCGCATCGCCCAGACCATCGAGCTCGCCCGCCACCCCATCCCCGATGCCCTTTGGGGGGAGATCGGGTGATGACAGCGGAGGCGCGGAGGCGCAGCGATGATCCCCGGCCTGGAGATTGCAGGCTTCTACGGTGAACCCGGGCCGCCACGGGCGGCCCTTCACCCCGAGGAGCCCGCAATGACCGCCACCACCCGTGACGACCCCCGCCTCAACCCGTTCCCCTGGTACAAAACGATGCGCGACAGCCAGCCGGTGGGCTACGACCCGCGCCGGGGCGGCTGGGGCGTGTTCTGCTATGACGACGTGCAGGAGGTGCTGTCGAACCACGCCGTCTTCTCGTCGCAGTTCAGCGGCGGCGGGCCGCCCCACCCGAACAACCCGATCGGCGCGAGCATGATCAGCACCGACCCGCCGCGCCACCGCCAGCTGCGCTCGCTCGTCACCCAGGCCTTTACCCCGCGGGGGATCGAGGCCCTCGCCCCGCGCATCAGCGCGATCGTGGACGAGCTGCTCGACGCCGCCCTCCCCGCCGGCCGCTTCGACGCCATCCACGACTTTGGCGAGCCCCTGCCCGTGATTGTGATCGCCGAGATGCTGGGCATCCCCACCGAGGACCGGGCCCGCTTCAAGCTGTGGTCCGACGCGATCGTGGCCCTCGCCGGCGGCGCCGAGATGTCGGGCTTCGCCGCCCAGCGCGAGATGGTGGGCTACTTTATGGGCATCATCGAGCGGCGGCGCAGCGAGCCCGGCGACGACCTGATCAGCGGTCTGCTCCAGGCCGAGATCAATGGCGAGCGCCTGTCGCTGACGGAGCTGCTCGGCTTCTGCGCCCTGCTGCTCGTGGCCGGCAACGAGACGACGACCAACCTGATCGGCAACGCGCTGCTCTGCTTCGCCGAGCGCCCCGAGCTGTGGGAGCGCCTGCGCGCCGACCCAAGCCTTGTCCCGCAGGCGATCGAGGAGGTTATCCGCTTCCGCTCGCCCGTCCAGGCCATGTTCCGGGTCACCACGCAGACCGTCGAGCTGGGCGGCCAGCCCATCCCCGCCGGCTCCGGCCTGGTGGCCTACATCGGCTCCGGCAACCACGACGAAAGCCGCTTCCCCGACGCGGGCCGGCTCGACATCGACCGCCAGCCGAACCGCCACCTCGGCTTCGGCCACGGCATCCACTACTGCCTCGGCGCCCCCCTGGCCCGGCTCGAAGGGCGGATCGCCTTGACCGCCCTGCTCGCCCGCGCCCGCACCCTCCGCCGCGCCGACGACGCCCCCCTCGCCGCCGTCCCCAGCCCGATCGTCTACGGCGTGAAGCGGCTTCCCCTCGCCGTCGAGCCGGCGTAAGGCCAACGCAGAGGCGCAGAAAGGCCGAGGTCGGCTCACAAACGGCGCCGCGCCGCTCCGAGTCGGGCTGGCCGCCAGCTCGGAGCGGGCCCGCAGCGAATGTCTGCGGTGAACAAGGGCGGCTGCAACGGGGCGGCCGGTTTCTGCTACAATCGGCGCTGATGATTGGCGGGCGGGGAAGGCCCAGCCGCACGCGGAGAAGTGGGATGAAGAGTCAGCGCGTCGTCGTGGTGATGCCCGCGTACAACGCGGCCCGCACCCTGGAGCGCACCTACCGCGATATCCCCCCGGGCGTGGTCGACCATGTGATCCTGGTGGACGACGTGTCGCGGGACGAGACGGTGGAAGTGGCCAGGCGGCTCGGGCTGGAGGTGGTGATCCACGTCCAGAACCGCGGCTACGGCGGCAACCAGAAAACGTGCTACCTGGAGGCGCTGCGCGCCGGCGCCGACGTCGTGGTGATGCTCCACCCCGACTACCAGTACGACTCGACGCGCATCCCCGCGCTGATCGCGCCGATCATCGCCGGCGAAAAGGACATGATGCTCGGCTCGCGGCTGCTGCGGCAGCCAGGCGAGGGCGGCAACCCGGCCCTGGCGGGCGGTATGCCGATCTGGAAGTATGTCGCCAACCGCTTCCTGACGATCAGCGAGAACGCCGCCCTCGGGCTGGACCTGTCCGAGTACCACACCGGCTTCCGGGCCTACAACCGGCGCCTGCTGGAGACGGTGCCTTTTCTGCTGAACTCCGACGACTTCGTCTTCGACACCGAGATGATCGTCCAGGCGGTGCTGTACGGCTTCCGCATCGGCGAGATCGCGGTGCCGACGCGCTACTTCGCGGAGGCCTCGTCGGTCAACTTCCGGCGCTCGGTGGTCTACGGGCTGGCCACGCTCAACGTGCTACGCCGGGCCACGCTCCACCGGGCCGGCCTGCGCCGCCGGCGCCAGTTCTCGGCCCGCCTCGCCGACGTGATGAGCCCCTACCACAGCTCGGCCATCCTCGGCGAGCGCGAGTAAGCTCCACCGCCGCCCGCGCCCGTCAATCCGAACACGCGACGCGCCCCGCGGCGACCGCGCTTCCAACGCATACAAGCGGTTTCACTCCCCATGCTCCCACGTCCCGCCTTGCGCCCGGCCTGGGCCATCCCCCTCGCCACGCTCGCCGCGATGGCGCTTTCGATCTGGCTCGTGCTGCGCGCCGCGCCGCCCTTTGCCCTTGATGTCGGCGGGCCCGGCGACGGGCGCTTTCTCGGCGACTTCTATGACCCTGAGGTCGGTTCCGGCGAAAGCTTCCGCTGGAGCGGCCCCGACTCGCGGCTGCTGCTCCACGGCGCCAGCCCGGCGCAGGGCGTGGTCAGCCTGCGCCTGAGCGGCGAGCGGCTGGTCGAGCAGAACACCCCGACCGTCGAGCTCGGCCTGGAGAGCGGCGCCGCCGTCGCCTTCGACGTCGGCCGCGGCTGGCGCACCTACCGCCTGCTGCTCCCCCCGGGGGCGGTCGCCTCGCCCTCCGGCCTGGCCCGCCCGGTCGGGCTGCGCACGGAGCTGAGCCGCCCCGGCGACACGCCCGACGACCGCGACTACCGCCCACTCGGCGTGCCCCTCGCCGAGGCCGGCTTCCTGGCCCTGGGCGCCCCACAAACCCCGGCGCTGCCGCGGGCGCTTTGGCTGGCCTGGCTGCTGGCCGTCGCCGCCGGCGCGGCGCTCGTGGCGTCCCGGCTGCTCTGGCCGCGGCGACGGGCGCAGGCCTGGCTGCCGACGACGCTGCTGCTTTTCGGCGGCCTCGCAATGGCCGCCTGGTGCTGGCTCCGGCCCTACTCGCTGGCGTGGCTGCTCCCCCCGACGGCGTGGCTTCTGGGCGCCGGCACCCTGCTGCTGCTCGTCGCCGCGTTCCACGCCGCGCGCCCGGCGCAGCCAGCCGTCACGGCGCGCCGTGCTGCGGGGGGGCGGGCAACCAGCCGGGCGGGCGCGCAGGCGCGGGTGCCTCCCGTGGCCGCTCCGCTCGGCGGGCTGGCCCTGCTGGCCGTGGGGAACGGGCTGCTGAACGCGCAGGTGGCGGTGGGGGCCGGGATCGCGCTCGCGGTGGCCGGGCTGGGGCTGCTGGCCTGGGGGCCGCGCGGGCTGGGGGCGGAGCTGTGGGCGCCCGAGGGGCCGGACCTGCCGCGGCGACAGGCGTTGCTGCTGCTCGGCCTGGTCCTGCTGGTGGCCCTGGGGATGCGGCTGGCCCGGCTCGACGAGCTGCCTTTCGGGCTGTGGCGCGACGAGGCCCGCCACGGGCTGTTCGCCCAGCGCATCCGCGACAACCCCGACTACCGGCCGATCTATATCGCCAGCGACCGCGTGAACATGCCCGCTCTGGGGCTGTACCCCTTCGCCGTCGCCCTGGCCCTCTGGGGCGAGCAGCTGTGGTCGATGCGCGTGGTCACGGGGGTGGCCGGCGCCCTCACGGTGCTGCCGCTCTACGCCCTGGCCTCCTGGCTCAGCGGGCGGCGCGTCGTCGGGCTGCTCGCCGCGCTGCTGCTGGCCGCCTCGAGCTGGCACACCACCGTCAGCCGGCTCGCCTTCCCCACCGTCTTCGATCCGCTGCTGACCCTGAGCGGGCTTTGCCTGCTGGCCTGGGGGCTTGGCACACGGCCGGGCGCCCCGGCTGAGGCGCGAGGGCGACCGTGGGCGGCCGGGGGTGGCGGGCGCGGGGCGGCCCTGCGGCTCGGCGCCTGCCTGCTCGCCGGGGCCCTGATCGGGCTGGCGGTGCAGACGTACCACACCGGCCGGGTGGCCCCGCTGGTGGCGGGGCTGCTCGGGCTGCTGCTGCTCCTGCGCGAGCCGAGGGCCTGGCGCGGGTGGCTGGCGGGCGGTGCGGCGGCCGCACTGGGGCTGGCGCTGACGGTGGGGCCGCTGGCGCTCTACGCGGTCGCGCGGCCCGAGGCGTTCAACGACCGGGTGGGGGAGGTGTTTCTGCTGGGCGAGCCGGCGCTGCGCGGGCGGGCCCCGCTCGACGCGCTCGACGAGGCCCTGCGGCGCCACCTGCTGATGTTCAATGTCATGGGCGACGCAAACGGCCGCCACCACGCCCCCGGCCGCCCAATGCTCGACTACCTGAGCGGGTTAGGGCTGCTGCTGGGCGCGGCGGCTCTGCTGCGCCGCCCGGGCGACTGGCGCAGCCTGTTTCTGGCCGGCGCCCTGGCCGTCAGCCTGCTGCCCAGCGCCCTTGCCGTGGACGCGCCCCACGGCCTGCGGGCCTTCGACGCGGCCGCCTTCGCCTGCGCAATCGCGGCCCTGGGCTGGTGGTCGCTTTGGCGCGCCCTGTCGGCCAGGGCGGCCACGGCCCGCGGCCCGGCGATCGCGACGGCGGCCGCGGCCGGGCTGATCGGGCTCGTCGTCGCGCTCAACGCCGCCGTCTACTACGCGATTATGCCGCCGAACCACGAGGTGTTTCTCGGCTTCTACCCCGTGCAAAGCCGCATGGGCGTCTACATCCGCGCCCTCGGCGACGCGGAGGGCCCGGCGGCCACCTCGCAGCTCTACGTCGAGCGCGAGCTGCGGGCCGACCCCGTCTTCGCCTTCCTCACGACCGGCCTGCCGCTGCAAACCTTTCAGGGCGATCAGGTTTCAACGCCCCCGCCCCACGGCGCGACCTTCCTGCTGTCCGGCTACTTCTATGAGCAGGAGGCGGCCCAGCTCGCCGCCTACCTCGGCCCCACCCCCGCCCCCGAGGCCTTCGGCCCCAGCTTCCCCGACGGCAGCCGGCCGACCTTCGCGATCTACCGCGTCCCGTAGATCCCGTTTCGGGCAAACCGCAAAGGCGCAGAGAGATTGGGGCGCTCGATATGATGACGCCGTACCGTGCGATGGTACGGCGTCGTGCTCCTCCCCCTGCAACCCCGGTGCGTTCTCTGCGCCTCCGCAGTAAACCTTACTCCCCGAGCTGGAGGCCGAGGAACTGCACGCCGACGGCGCGGCGGTCGTTCAGGCGCGGGTCTTCGGCGGCGGGAACCCAGGAGGGGCTGGCGAGGCGGAGCAGGAGCGTGCCGCCGGCGGCGGGGGGGAGGGCGACCGGGTCGAGGCGGAGGGTGTAGGTGGCGGGGCGCTCGGCCACGTCGAAGCAGCCGAGCTCGACGGGCGGCGGCGCGGGCGCGAGGCGCGGCCAAACGCCGGCCTCGGGCCGGGCCTCGACGCACAGGCGGGCCGGGCCGAGGTGGGGCGGGCGCTCGCCGGCGGCCAGGTCGAGAGCGACGCTCGGGGCGGTGGCGCCGGGGGCCCAGGGGAGGCGCAGCAGGGCCTCGCCGTTGGTCCAGCTGTACGGGCGGCCCTCCGCGCCCTGCTCGGGGCGGTACAGGCCGGTGACCTGGGCGGCGAAGTCGTCGGGGGCGAGGGGGGGGGCGGCCGTCGCCAGGCGGCCCGTCTCGGCGGGGACGGCGCGGTACAGGACGAAGGGCAGGACGAGGCGCGACACATTGCGCGGCTTCTGGTCGGTGAGCTGCTCGAACTCCGGCAGGTCGAGCTGGAACGCGCCGGCGGGCTCCAGGGCGAAGCCGGGGAGGGCGAAGGCGCCCCCGCTGGCGCTCTCGGCCAGGTACACCTCGCGGCCCTGGTCGCGCCAGCGCCGGACCTGGGCCGCGAGCTCGGCGGCGTACTCGCCGGGTGCCGTGCTCTTGACGGTGAAGGCGTCCACGCCGTAGGCGAAGCGCAGGGGGGTGGCGATCAGGTCGGGCACGTCGCGGCCCTCGGCATAGATCGGGGCCCCGCCGCGCAGCAGCACCACATCCCGGCCGGGGGTGAACAGCCGGGCGGCCGCCGCCGTCTGCTCCAAGGCGCCGGCGTACTCGGCGTGGCGGTAGATGGGACGGTTGGTGATGGCGAAGAAGGCCACGAGCAGGGCCGCGAGCCCGCCGGCCAGGCCGGGGCCGAGCCAGGCCGGGAGGCGCAGCCGGGCCGCGGCGCCGCGGCCCCAGCCGGCGAGGGCGGCGAGCGCGTAGGCGGCGCAGAGGCTGAGGGCCGGGTAGGCGATCGGGACGAAGCGGCGCAGGATGTAGATGTAGTGCTGGTCCGAGGTGCCGTAGGTCTGCCGCACGTAGAAGAAGGTGCCGATAAAGGCCACGCCGAGGAATAGCCAGGAGGCGCGGCTCAGGCCGCGGCGCCACCAGAGCGCGTAGCCGACGCAGCCGAGCACCACGCCGAGCGGCGACAGGTACCAGCCCACGCGCACCAGGTTGGCGAGCGGGATCTTGTACTTGTCGTTGATCGGGGCCGGTTCGGAGGGGAGGGTGGCAGGGTCGACCGTGAGCCGCTCCCACCAGCTCATCTCGTTGTACTCGTTGTACCAAAGCTCGACGGGCAGGCGGATGGGGGCGCCGACGTAGCCCTGGAGCCGCAGCCAGTTCAGGGTCTGGTTGGAGAAGGGGCCGCGCCAGGGACCGCGCTCGGCGCGCAGGCGCTCGCGCAGCTCGGCGGTGGCGGTGAGGTCCGGCCCGGCAAAGAAGAAGGGCTGGCCGGGATCCAGCGCCACGCCAGCGGAGAGCCGCGCCTCCTCGACGGTCATGCGGCCCTCGCGCACGTCGAGGGCGACGAGGGCGGGGTCGCGGGCGAGCGGGTCGGACCAGCCGCCGCGCGTGTTGAAGAGCATGTCGGCGTCGACGATCGCCGGGCGCACGACGTAGGCGTAGGCCGAGAGCAGCAGCAGGACCGCGCAGACGAGGGTGAGCAGGGGCCGGCGGCGGGCGACGAGCGCCGCCTCGGCCCAGTGGAGCAGGCCGGAGCGCCAGCGCAGCAGCAGCAGCGCGCCGACGCCGGCGGCGACGGCGACCAGCTCCAACCACAGCCGCCCCGGCCGCGCCAGGCCGCTGCCCCTGGCGGAAAGGAACACCTCGCGGACGTCGGGGGTGAGAAAGGGCAGGCTGAGCAGACCGGTGATGGCGAACTGGCGCAGCCGGTCGTGGCCGGTGTCGAAGAAGTATGCCCGGGCCACAAAGGCGATGTGCAGCCCCGCGTGGAGCAGCATCGCGCCGAGCCCGAGGGCCAGGGCCGTCTGGACGGGGCCCCAGCGGCGGGCGACCCAGCAGTAGATCAGATACGCGATCGCGGGGCCGAGCAGAAAGGCGTCGATGCGGGCCAGGGCGACCTGGCCGATCGCCACCCCGGCCAGCGCGGCGGCGACGACCATCGCCCTGGTTGGGCCGCCCGAGGTGCCGGCTCCCTCCGGCTCTTCGCCCTCCCGCCGCCCGTCCATCGCCTTGGCGAAGAAGTACAGGCCCGACCAGATCAGGAACTGGGCCGTCGTCTCGGCGGTGGAGTAGCGGGCGAACCAGACCTGGGCGCCGTTGAGGGCGAGAAAGAGAAAGGCGAGGGCGCCGACCCAGGGGCCGGCCAGGCGCCGGCCGAGCATGCCCAGGCTCCAGGCGCCGAGCACGCCGAGCAGGCCGGGGGCGAATAGGCCGAGCAGGGGGCCGCCGGCCGCGGTGAGCAGACCGATCCAGGCCGGCAGCAGATGCAGCCCCTGAGGGACGACGCGGCCCGCGGGCAGATCGCCGGCGTTGACGAAGAAGCCGGCGGCGCGCAGCCGGGTGGCGATGTAGCGCTCGCGGGTCTGGCCGATCGTGAAGTTTGAGACGGCCTGGGCGGCGGGGCCGGCGACGGACGGGTCGGGCGCGGCGGCATCGGCGCCGAGGGCGGCCAGGGTGGCGTCGTGCTGAACGATCGCGCCGGTGCGGGCGATGGCGAAGCCGGCGTTGGCGTACACCCCGGCGTCGCGCACGCCGAGCACCACCTCGAAGGGCCGGGCGACGAGCAGCAGCGCGACCAGTCCGATCGCGAGGAACGGGATGACGTCGGCCCGCCGCCAGTTGGCCGCGGACAGGTCGCGCCAGCGGCGGCGAGGCCGCTCGCCGCGCTCGCGGCGCTGGTGCCACTCGTAGACGAGCAGCGAGTCGCGCTCCACGCTCCGCGCCCACTCGCCCCATGGGTCGCGCCCGGCGCGCCGGGCCCAGACAACGGCGCCGGCGGCCAGGGCCAGGGTGAGGCCGAGCTGGAGGGGGAGCGAGAAGACGCCGAGCGCGGCGAGCAGCAGGGCCAGCCAGCCGCTGAACAGGGCGCTCGCGGCGACGCGCTCGAAGTTGCGCTCCAGCGAGTCGTCCGGCGTGGCCCGGGCGACGTACAGGAGGGCGAGCCCGGGCAGGTACAGCAGCAGCGGCAGCGACAGGGCCGCGACGATCCAGGTAGACATAGTGTGTCGATTATACCCGAAGAGCGAGGCCGCCACGCGCAGCATACGGCGCGGCGGCGGGCCTGGCGCTGAGGCGACGCTGAGGCGGCGCTGAGAATGGTTGCGCGGCAGGCCGTTTCTGGTACAATCAGCCCGGCCTTTACCGATCGGCTGTCGTTTACTGCTGCGCCGTCGCCGCCATCGCGGCCAGGGCGCTGCACGCACCGGAACACATGGCCCGCTCCCTGCCTGAAACCGCCCTTCCGCGCGCGCGCGGCGCGGGCTCGGCCTTGTCGCTGCCGCGCATCGGCGACTTGCGCCCATACCTGCTGCTCGCCCTGCTCACCGCCCTGATCCTGACGGCGGCCTACGCCGTCCGCCCGATCGTGCGGATCGACCTGGGCGGCGACCACGACGCGATCTTTCTGCGCGACTTCAACGGCCGCGAGATCACCGCGGCGGGCGCCAGCGAGCTAGTGCCATGGGACGCCGCGGACGACCGGGCGGTCGTCCGCGGCGGGCGCGACGGCGTCCAGGTGGCGGTGCTGCGCGCGGCGCCCGGCCTGCCGCCGAACGCCATCCGGCAGGCCGCCGTGGCCGTGAACGGCCAGCGGGTGGACATGCCCCGCCGCACCGCCGACAGCATCGTCGCCTCGGTGCCGCCGGAGCTGAGCCGCCAGCCGGAGCTCGTCTTCACCCTTGTCTCGCCCCTCGTGGGCGACCCGCCGCCCCCCGCCGGGCTGGTGAGGGAGGTCGAGATCGCGCCGGCGCGCACCTACCGCTGGAGCACTGGCGCAAGCAGCGTCGTGCTGCCGAACCTGGGCCGCGGCGCCTGGACGGCCGACCTCGACGTCGTGACGGCCCACCCCGACGGGGCGCCGCTCAACGCCCGGCTCAGCGCCAACGGGGTCACGCTGGCTGAGCTGCCCGAGTGGCGCGAGCCGCGCCGCCTTCGCGTGCTCATCCCGCCCGCCGCCCTGCGCGACGGCAGCCTCACGCTGGAGATCCAGTCCAACACGTTTGTCGACCCGCGCCCGCTTGGCCTCCAGATCGCCGGCATGACCGTCGTCCCCGCCGCTGGCTCCGGCCCGGCCACGGCCCTCCCGCCCCTCGGCGGGCTCGGGCTGGCCCTGGTGATCGTGCTCGGCGCCTACGGGAGCCTGGCGGCGATCGTGGGCGGGGCGCGGCGGGCGCCCGCCGCGCCCGGGGTGCCCGGCTACCTCTGGGCCGCCCTGGCGGTCGCCGCCGCGGCCGGCCTCGGCGGCTGGGCCCTGGGGGCGCACCGCTTCCCGAGCAGCTTCATGCTGCCGCGGCTGGCCTGGCTCGCCGTGTGGAGCCTCGTGCTGGCCCTGGCCCTGCCGCCGCTCACGCGCTGGCTGTTCCGCTCGGCGGGCGCGCCCGCCGAGGCGACGCTCGGCGGCCGCTTCATCCCGGCCCTGCTGATCATCTTCATGGTCGGCTACTGGCTCAAGGCCGTGGGGATGCTCTACCCCTACTTCGTGGCCATCGACGTCCAGTGGCACATGATCCGGGCCCAGTGGATCCTGGACGGCCAGCTGCCGCTGCTCTACAGCACCAACAGCCCGCTCAACGAGACGACGATGCCCACGGCCGAGTGGGGCGCCAACCGCCCGGTGATCCCCTACTCGCCGTGGTACCACATGTTCGCCACCGTGTTCGCCTTCACCCCGGTGTCCATGTCGATGGGGGCGAACATGTGGAGCCTGCTGATCGACAGCACCCGCGTCATCCTGATCGCGCTGATCGCGCGCAAGGCAGGGCTGAGCGGGCGGGCCGCCCTGATCGCCGGGGCCACCTACGCGGTGATCCCGGTCAGCTTCCTGCTCCACTCCTGGGGCAACGTGCCCACCACCTTCGGCCTCTGGCTGACCCTGGTCGCTAATACGATCATTTTCTGCTGGTGGGAGCGGCTCCACGAGCGGCCGGTCATGGTCACCCTTTCGGTGCTGCTGCTGCTCACCTTCCTGATCTACACCGTCACCGGCGTCTTCATGGGCGTGCTTCTGGTGGCCCTCACCGCGCTGATCTGGCTTAACGCCCTGCGCGGCGGGGAGTGGGCCGGCCTGAGGCGGCAGCTCCGGCCGCTCTGGGTGGCGGCGGGCGTGGCGATCGCGCTGGCCCTCCTGATCTACTACGGCCAGTATATCCCGCCCATCCTGGCTACCACCGTGCCCTACATGAGCACCGTCTTCACCCAGGGGCCCCAGAGCGTGGGCGTGGAGCGGCCGCCGTTCAGCCAGTATCTGTGGGGCTTCATCCCGCACCTCGACTACCGGATCTGGCCGGGCGACTACCTGTTCTACGGGATCGGCATCCCCATGCTGTTCACCGTGCCCGGCTTCATCGCCCTGCGCCGGCGGGCCCTGCCCTGGCTGGTCTTCGCGGCCTGGCTCAGCGTGGCCGTGCTGTTCATGCTCGCCGGCTACCGGATCTCGATGGTCGACAAGCAGATCTTTTACATGCTGCCGGTGATGTGTGTTTGCTGGGCTCTCGCCGCCGACTGGATCTGGCAGCGCGGGCTGTGGGGCCGCCTCGCCGTCATCGTCGTGCTGCTGTACTCGCTCGCCACCGCCCTCGACCAGTGGGTGCTGCGGATTGTGACCTCGCCGACGGTGGGGTGAGCGGGGGACAAGGGGACGTTGCGCCCCACGATGTTGAACAGCGTGATCGCGCCCCTTGTCCCCCCCTCCCCCAGCGAGCGCAGCGAGCAGTGCCCCTTGTCCCCGCGCGCTTCGCGCGCGGTGCCCTGGAGGATATGATTCGCCATCACGCAGCAAAGAGCACGAACGCCGTCGCCCTCCCGGCGTGGCTGACGCCGCGGCGCGCCCTCGTGGCGCTGCTGGTGGGCTTCAGCCTGGCCCTGATCGGGGGGGCGAGCTTTAAGTACGCGCGGTGGGGCCAGGGGTTCGACATGGTGGACTTCCACATGCCGATCTGGGGCACCCTGCACGGGAAGTTCCTGCTTGTCTCGCGCTACAACTTCACCGACACCTTCATGGGGCTGGACGTGGCCCTGGGCTTTCTGCCGGCCATCCCCTTCTACGCCATCGCCCCGTCGGCCTACACGCTGGTGGCGCTCCAGGTGCTCCTGCTCGCCTCGGCGGCCGTGCCGGTCTTTTTGATCGCCCGCGACCGCTTCCGCAGCGAGTGGGCGGGGGTTGTCTGGGCGGCGGTCTACCTGCTTTACCCGACGACGCAGTTCATGGCGATGGCCGGCCCGTTCCAGCCCCGCGTGCCCGCCCTCGTCTGCTTTTTCTGGGCGTTCTTGTTTCTGGAGCGGCGGCGGCTGTGGCCCTACCTGGCGCTGCTGTTCGTGGGCATGCTCGCCCGCACCGACGCGGCGCTGGTGGTGGTGGCCTTCGGGATGGTCGCCGGGCTCAGGCGGGCGCGCTGGCCCTTCGCCGTCTGGCCGATCCTGGTCGGGCTGGCCTACTTCTACGTGGCGATCACCTACATCACGCCGTTGTTCTACAGCCCGAGCTTTCAGCCGGCCCGGGTCGAGGTGCCCTTCGACCTGAGCCGCGACTACAACGACCTGTGGCCGTGCGGCGTCAGCCCCCAGGCCTGCTACTACATGCACCTCGGCGGCAGCCTCGGCGCGATCGCGAAGAACATTGTTACCCACCCGGTCGAGATCTTCTTCTTCGTCTTCGAGCCGGCCAAGCTCCAGTACATGGCCCTCCTGCTCGGCGCGCTGCTGTTCCTACCGCTGCTCGCCCCGCGCGAGCTGCTGCTGGCCGCGCCGGTCCTTGGTATCAACCTCTTGTCGACCCGGCCGTACCAGTACAGTATCGAGGAGCAGTACCAGATCCTGGTCATCCCCGGGGTCCTGATCGCCGCGATCTACGGCGCCGCCTGGCTCTGGGAGTTGTGGAATAGAAGAACAAAGGAACAGCGGAACAAAGGACCGGCGCCAGTGCAGCAGCGGAGCGTGAGTTGGGCCAGCACCGCTGTTCCTCTGCTCTTTGTGCTTCTGTTTGTGGGCCTGAGCAATATCCCGCTGAAGAACCCGGTCATCTCCAGCCTGCGCAACCCCGAGTCAGCGGCGCGCGTGGCGGTGATGGAGCGGATGCGGGCCGCGATCCCGCCCAGCGCGAAGGTGGCGGCGACGTCGTTCCTCGCGCCGCACCTGCTGCCGCGCGAGGAGCTGTACTACATCCCCGCCGGGAAGATGCACCACCAGGCCGACGAGGCCGACTATGTGTTTATCGACCGGCGGGCCAGCGGCCTGCGCGCCCAGGCCCAGGCCGGCAACGATATCCTCGGCCGCCTGCTCGCCGACCCTACCTGGGCGGTGGTCGACGAGGAGGACGACCTGATCCTGCTGCGGAAGCTCCCGTGATGCAACCGGAAAGGCGCGGCGGGCGCAGGAGGGCGGATGTGCCTCCGGACATCGACCAGCGGCGCTTCGCGCGAGGGCCTGCCCGGTCGGCAGGGGCCCGCGCCAGATACGGCCATTATTAATATCTCCGCGCGCTCTGCGCCTCTGCGGTAGAACCGAATGACTGACCTCGAACAGGCGATCGACCCCTGGCTCCAGCACATGGCCTGGCGGCGCGACTTCGCCCGCTGGCGCGAGCGCCGGATCAACCAGGAGCAGTACCAGGGCGAGCGGCTGGCGCTTCTGGAGCGCACGGCCGGCCCCGCCCGAGGCATGCGCCTGCTCGACCTCGGCGCGGGCATGGGCGGCTTCGCGGTGGCCGCGGCCCTCGGCGGGGCGCGGGTGACAGCGTGCGAGTACAACCCCGCCTACTGCCGGATCATCGAGCTGCGCGCCGCCCGCCACGGCCTGCGCCTCCCCGTCTTCAACGCGGCCGGCGAGGCCCTGCCCTTCCCCGACGGCGGCTTCGACGCCGTCACCGCCTGGGACGTGCTGGAGCATGTGCAGGACCCGGCGCGAGTGCTCCAGGAGCTGCGGCGGGTCCTGCGCCCGGGCGGCCACGCCCTGATCACCGCGATCAACCGGCGGGCCTGGGTCGACCCGCACTACCACATCCGCGGCATCAACTGGCTGCCCCGCCCCGCCGCTGAGCTGATCATCGCCGCCCGCGGCCGGACCAAGGCCGGGGCCGCCTTCCGCGACATGCAGCGCTTGTCCGCGATGCACTACTACCACTACGACGAGCTGGTGCGCCTGTGCGAGCGGATCGGCTTCGCGGTGGGCGACCTGCGGGAGCGCGAGCTGCGCGAGGGCCGCTTCGTCAGCCGTAAGGCCAGCCGCCGGGCGCTACGGGCCGCGCTGCGGGCCGTCGGACTGGAAGGGGTGGCGTACCGGGCCCAGCGCCGCTGGTACACCGGGATGTTCGAGCTCGACCTGGAGCGGCGCCCATGAGCGCCGAGCCCACCCCCTCCTCGACCGACCCGGCCGTCACCAGGCCGCCCTCGCTGGCCGCCCAGGTGTCGCGGGCCGTGGTCTGGAACACGCTGTTCGTGCCGCTGCGCCTGCTGGCCGAGGTCGTCTCGACCCTGGTCAAGCTGAACCTGCTCAGCCAGGCCGGCTACGGGCTGCTCGCGCTGATCACCGGCGCCAACAACGGCCTCGGCACCGCGGTCGACCTCGGCACGGCCCGCTCGCTCCCGAAGTATATCCCCGAGCTGAGCCGCAGCGACGGCCCCCGCGCGGTGCTGCGGCTGCTCACCGCAGTCTTCGCGCTGCAGATGGCCGTGCTCGTGGTGATCGCCACCGGCCTGGCGACGGCCTTCCGCACCGGCTACCTCGACCACCTGCGGGCCCAGGTGGCGGGCGACGCGCGGCTGAGCGACTTCGACCAGGGGCAGCTGCTCGGGCTGCTCGGCGGCTACGGCTGGCTGGTGATCGGCTCGATCGTGGCCCTGCTGTTCCTCGGCGTCTGCTACGACATGCTCATGGCCTACCTGAGCAGCTTCTTCCGCCAGCGGGCCTGGAACAGCATCACCCTGGCCGCCGGGCTGCTGCCGCAGCTGCTCAGCGTCGGCGCCATCCTGCTCCTGCCGGCCGAGTCGGCCATCCTCGGCGTGCTGGTGGCCTCGGTGCTCGCCCCGACGATCGCCGTGGCTCTGGCTGGCTGGCAGGTGGCCCGGCTCTGGGCCGAGGAAAGCCGCCGCCCCGCCCCGCCCGACGCCCCGCCCGGCGCGCCCACGGGCCTGCGGGGCTGGCTGCCGCCGGGCTTCCTGCGCTACAGCGGCGTCTCGTTCCTGATGACCGCGACCGACTATCTGGCGAGCGTCGAGTTCGCGATTTACCTGGCGGCCGGGGTGACGCAGGCGGCCGTGCTGAAGGCCGGGGCCTCGCTGGCGAAGATGGCGCTGGGCTACCTGTACACGCCGATGGTGGGCGTGCAGGTGCCGCTGTTCGCCCGGGTGCGCGCCGGCGAGGGCGGCACGCTCAACGGGGCCTACCAGTCGCTGGTGCGGCTCCAGCTGCTGCTGCTCATCCCCGGCGGCGTGGGGCTGATGCTGCTGGCCGAGCCGGCGCTGCTGGTGATCAGCCCGCTGTACCTGGACGCGGCGCCGGTCGTCTGGGTGCTGGTGGCCTGCCTGTTCTTCGAGTGCCTGCTGACCACCGCCCACAACGCCCTGATCGTCTACGAGCGCCTCCCGGTGATCGTGGCCTCGCGGCTGCTCACCGTCGCCATCCTCGCGCCGCTGGCCCTGCTGCTCCCGCCGGCCCTCGGCCTGGCCGGGGTGGCCCTCGCCTTCGGGCTGGCCCGCGTGGGCGCCGGCCTGTGGGCCACGCTGAGCGGGGCCCGGCTGCTCGGGCTGCGCTGGCCCTGGGCGTTCACCATGCGCGTTTCTCTCGCCAGCGCGGCGATGGGCCTGCTCATCTTTGGGCTGCGCGGCCTGCTGCCGGCCGTCGCCGCGTCGGCCGGCCTCGGCGACCGGCTGCTGGTGGCGCTGCTGATGCTCGGCCTCGCGCTGGTCGGGGCGGGCGGCTTTTTCGTGGCCCTGCGGCTTCTCGGCGGCCTTGACGAGCAGGACCGGGCCCAGCTCGGGCGGATGCGGCTGCCGCTCAAGAAGTGGATCGTGCGCCTCCTGTGACACGCGCCCGGGAGACGACAAGACACAAGGGCGCGCGGCCATGAACGGCGGGACCAGCTTCGCCGCCCGCTGTCTGGCGCGCCCTGTGTGAGCCATATGCTCGAAGAAACGAAGTCAAAGGCGGCCGGCTGGGCCGCGCCCCCGCGCTCCACCGAGGTGCGCTCCGCCGCGTTGCCGCGCGAGCTGTCCCTCCACCTCGGCCTGATCGCGCTCGTGTTGGCTCTAACCTGGGCCGCCTACCAGAGCGGGTCGCCCGTACGGATGCCGGCCATCCTGAGCGTGCCCGGGCTGGCCAGCGGGCTGAACAATGTCGAGGATAGCGAGCGGGGCCCCTTCCGCTGGACAAACGGCGCGGCCACGCTGTGCGCGGTGCAGGCGGGCCGGGCCGCCCGCGGCGTGGCGGAGGTGACGCTGGCGGGTGACTACGCCCTCGGCCTCGGCACGGCCACGGCGGCGCTGCGGCTGAACGACGGCCCGCCCCTGCCGATCGCGCTCGCGCCGGGGCTGCGGCGCTACCGGCTGCTCGGCGGGGAGCCGCAGCCCGGCCCGGACCTGTGTGTTCACGTCGACAGCCCCGCGGTGCGTGACCCGAACAAAACCGCGACCTCGGCGTGCCGCTCTACGGCGTGAGCCTGCGCCAGCTCCCCGCGGCCGGCCCGGTGGTGCCGCCCGCCGGACAAACCCTGCTCAACCTCGTCCTGGCCCTCAGCGTTCTCTGGCTGATCCGCCTTGTCGGCGCGCCGGTGTGGGCCGCCGTCGCGATCGTCGCCGGCGGGGCGCTGGCCTTTGGCGCGGCGACGGCGAGTGGGCTGGTGGTGGCGGGCGCGGGGCTGTTCGGCTACATGCTGCCGGTCGCGGGCGGCCTGCTCGCGGCCGCCGCCGGGATCGCCGGCGCCCGGGCTCTGGACCGCACCGCACCAGGCCTGCCGCTCCTCGCGCGTGACCTGCTCGGCATGGCCTTCTGGAGCGCGGTGCTCGTGGGTGGCGTGTGGGCGCTTCAGGAGGTTAACGGCCACCATGGTGGCTGGCCGCTCAAGGCCGGCGTCGACCCGAACTGGACGCCGCTCGTGGCCCTCCCGGCCGCCCTGTTCGCCGCCTGGCTCTGGCTGACGCTGCGGGCGAGCGGGATCTCGGGACAAGGGGACAAATGGACAAGGGGACAAGGGGACGGATGGCTTGGGCCGGCGCTGGTGATGGTCGGCGCCGTGGTGATCCCGGTGGCGCTGGAGGTGGCGGTGCTGGGGTGGGACTCGCTGTACGCGGTGTTCCGCGACAGCCCCTACGACTACCAGCGCGATACATGGCGGGTGGGGGGCGACCCGCTCGGCTTTCTGCGCCACTACGTCGAGACGGCGCCTTCGATGGCGCTCCACAACTCGAACCACCCCCCTGGGAGCATCCTGCTCCTGTGGGCGGTGGAGGGGATGTTCGGGCCGGGCGCGGTGGCGACGAGCTGGGCGGCGATCGTGCTCAGCGCACTCGCGGCCGCGGCGGCCCTCTGGCTCGGCTGGCGGCTGGGCGGCGCGCGCGTGGCCGTGCTCGCCGGCCTGATCTACCTGGCCATGCCCGGCCACATGGTCTACAGCGTCACCTCAATGGACGGGGTGTTCAACGCCGTGAACGCGCTCGGCGCCGTCGCCTTTTTCCTGTGCCTGGAGCCGCCGGCGCGGGCTCGCTCCGCCGTGGCGGCCGGCGTCCTGATCGCGGGCGGCGTCTTCCTGACCTACACGACCACGCAGCTGTTCTTCTTCGGCGCGGCGGCCGCCGCCCTCGCCATCTACCGCAGGTGGGCGGCGGGCGCCGGGGCACAGCCGGCGGGTGGCGCAGGGCGCGGGGACGAGCGTTTCGCCGTCCCTCCACAGCCCCCTCAAGGGCGGGCGGCGCGCGACCTGCTGACCGCCGCGTGGCCGGTGCTGCGGCAGGGGCTGATCGCGGCCGGGACGATCGTGGCGATCTACCTGACGATCTTTCTCGTTTCGGGCTTCAACATCTTCGCGGCGGCCCGCGAGGCGACGGCGGAGAATGCGATCATCGTCGGCAAGCAGCTGGTCGAGGGCCCGGTGCGGGCCCCGTTCCTGCCGCCGAGCATGGCCTTCTATGTCGACTTCGTGGGCGCGAACCTCGCGCCCTACCTGTGGTACCTGGCGCCCTGGGGCCTCGCCGCCCTTTCGGCGGCCGTTCTGGCGGGGGCGCGCCGCGGCTGGGGCGGGCTCGACGCCTGGGACGCCGTGCTGATCAGCGCCGGGGCCTGCGTGCTCGGCATGTGGCTGGGCGGCCTGTTCAACCGGGAGGTCGAGCGGATCTGGGCCTTCACCTACCCCCTGCTCGCCGTCCTGATCGCGCGCCACGCCCTCCAGGGCGACGAGCGCTCGCGGCGCTGGCGCGCCGCGCTCTTCCCGGCCCTTTTCTTCGCCATGTCGGCCGTGATCAAGATGCTGCTGAACACGGCGTGGTAGACTGTGCCGATGCGAATCGCGCTTTACAACCTGACCACGACCACAAAGTACGGCGGGGTCGAGAGCTTTGTCTGGGATCTGGCTCGGGAGCTGGCCAGCCGGGGCCACGCCGTCGATGTGATCGGCGGGGCCGGCCCGCGCGATGAGGCGGGGCCGGGCGTGGGCGTGCTGCGCTTCCCCGCCGTCCCGCGCGCCTTCTGGCAGGCGCTGCCGCCGCTGCGCCGGGCCTATGCCGAGGCCAAGCTCCTGGAGCGGCTGACCATGGCGGTGCCCGCGCTGCCGGCCCTGGCTCGCGGCGGCTACGACATCATCCACATCCAGAAGCCCTACGACCTTGGGCCGGCCCTGCTCGCCCGGAGGCTCGGCGGCGCGAAGGTGATCCTCGGCTGCCACGGCGAGGACTTCTACCGCGGCGACCGGCTGCTCGCCCCCCGCGTCAACGCGAGCGTGAGCTGCTCGCGCTTCAACGCCGAGACGGTCGCCCGCCGCTACGGCTTCAGGCCCACGGTGGTCTTCAATGGGATCGACACCGAACTGTTCCGTCCCCATCCCGCCGACCCGGAGCTGCGCCGCTCGTCCGGCGCCCCGGATGGGGCCCCGCTGCTGCTCTTCGTCGGCCGGCTCCAACCCTGGAAGGGCGTCGAAACGGCCATTCGCGCCCTGCCGCTGCTCCCCGGCGCCCACCTGGCCGTCGCCGGCGACGGGGTGGACCGGCCGCGGCTGGAGGGGATCGTCGCCGAGCTGGGGTTGGGCGCGCGGGTGCGCTTCCTCGGGGCGGTGGAGCGGCAAGGGCTGCCGCGGCTGTACAGCTCGGCCGATCTGCTGCTCGCCACGAGCCACGCGAGCGAAACCTTCGGGATCGGGCCGGTGGAGGCCCAGGCGTGCGGGCTGCCCGTGGTGGCGAGCCGCTTTGGCGGCTTCCCCGAGGTGGTCGACGAGGGGCAGACAGGCCTGCTGTTCCCGCCCCGTGACCACGTCGCCCTCGCCGCGGCCGCCGCGTCGCTGCTCGCGGACCCGGGGCGCCGCGCCGCGATGGCCGCGCGGGGGCCGGCCTGGGCCGCCCAGTTCGCGTGGCCCGCCGTGGCCGACCGGGTCGAGGCCGTCTACCGCGAGGTGCTCGCGTGCGCGTCCTGATCGTCAGCACCTACGGCTTCGACCCGGCCTTCCCCAGCCGCCCCGAGCAGCTCCAGGCCCGCGCCCTGGCCGCCCGGGGCCACCGCGTGGTCGCCCACGAATACCTCGACCGACGCTACCCGGGCCAGTCGACGCGCCACGAGTGGCTTCCTGGCGGGGTGCCGGTCCACCGCGCCGCAACCCTCGGCTTTTTCGCGCCCGAGGCGCTGCTGCGGCTGCTGCTGGCCGACCGCCCCGACGTGATCCACCTGCACCACATGCGCAGCCTGCTCGCCTTCCAGACAGTTCAGGCCGCCCGGCGCCTCGGCATTCCCACGGTGATGACCGTCCACGGCCTGCTCCACGATGGCGACCTGGTGGCCGACCGCGAGCGCCCCCTGGAGGCGCCGCTGCGCTTCGACAACCTTCTGCTCACCCCGGGGCAGCTCCTGCGCCGCCTGGCCCGCGGCGCCCACCCGCGCCGGGCCGCCCGCAACTACCTGATCCACGCGCCCCTGCGCGCCCTCGACCACCTGATCGCCCTGTCGCGCTACGAGCGCGACTTGCTCGCCCGCCTCGGCGCCGACCCGGGGCGGGTCAGCGTGCTGCCGAACGTGGTCGACCTGTCGGGCTACGCCGCCGCGGCGCCCCCCGTCGCCGGGCGGCACCCGCTGGTGCTGTTCATCGGCCAGCTCGTGCCGCGCAAGGGGTTCGACCTGCTGGCCCGGGCGATGCCGCTGGTGCTGCGCGACGCGCCGGAGGCCCGCTTCGTGCTCGTCAGCCACAACCGCAGCGGCGAGGCCGAGCTGCGCCGGCTCGTCGAGGCGGGCGGGGCCGGCCACGCCGTCGAGCTGCGCGGGCGAGTGAGCGAGGACGAGAAGCTGGCGCTGCTGCGCGAGGCGGCGGTCGTGGCGGCGCCCAGCCGCTACGAGGGGTTCGGCATCCCGCTGATCGAGGCCCTGGCCGCCGGCGCCCCCGTCGTCACCACCGATGTGACGGCGGGCAACGAGGTGATCGACCACGGGCGCAACGGCCTGCTGTTCCCCTACGGCGACGTCGACGCGCTGGCCGCCGCGATCGTGCGGCTGCTGCGCGACCGCGAGCTTGCCGCGCGCCTCGCCGCCGCCGGCCGGGCCGAGGTGTTCGAGCGCTACGCCGGCGCCCGCCTGGCCGGCGAGCTGGAGACGATTTACGCGATGCTCCTTCGGTCTGCAGGAGACAAAGGGAGGGGGGGACAAGGGGAGGGGGAGGGAAGGTGAGCGATCGATTCGGAACAAGGCCGCACGGCGGGCGAACCGGGCGAGGCGGCGGGGCTGCTCCCCCCTCGCCCCCTCCCCCCCTTGCCCCTTCCACCCCTCCCGCCCTCGCCGGCGCCCCGCCGCGCGAGCCCTGGCACGAGCTGCTGGCGGTGCTGCTCGGCTACCTGCTGCTCGGCGTGGCCTTCACCTGGCCGCTGGCGCTCCACTTCGGCACGGGCGTGATCCAGAAGGGCGGCTTGCCGGTGGATGCCGGACAAGGGGTGTGGAATCTGTGGTGGGCGCGGACGGCCCTGCTCCACGGCTGGAACCCCTTCGAGACGCGCTACCTGTTTTTCCCGTTAGAGCTAAACCTGTTCTTCCAGACCTTGAGCCTGCCGAACGCCCTGCTCGCCGCGCCGGCGCTGCTCGGCCTGGGGCCGGTGGCCGCCTTCAACACGGTCGCGCTGCTGTCGTTCGGCCTCGGCGGCCTGTTCGCCTACATGTTCGCCCGGGCCCTGGTCGATGACCGGCTGGCGGCCCTGGCCGCCGGCTTCGTCTTCGCCTTCGGGCCGTACCACATCCAGCGTCTGTGGAGCGGGCCGATGGAGCTGATCGCGGTGCAGTGGGCGCCGCTCTACGCGCTGCTGCTGATGGTCGCCCTGGCCCGACGCCGCGCCCCCCATGTGCTCCTCGCCGCCGTCGCCCTGCTCGTCACGACGCTGGCCAGCCAGTACTACGGGCTGTACGCGGCGGTCTACACGGCCGCGCACGTCGGCCTCGCCGCGCTGCTCGCCCCGCGCGGGCTGCGCCTGCGGACGCTGCTGGCGGGCGCGGCCGTCGGGGTGGCCTGGCTGCTCATGCTGCTGCCGTTTGTGCTCGCCGCCGGGGGGCTGGGCGGGGTGGCGCTGGAGGACTGGTACGAGCGTCAGGTCTACCACTCGGTCGCGCTGGTCGACCTGGTGGTGCCGAATATTCAGCACCCGCTCTGGGGCGCCGCTGCCGCCGAGTGGCAGCGCGGGCTGCACCCGTTCGGCCTGGAGGCGGGCGCCGGGCTCGGGCTGACCGCCTACGCCCTGTGCGCGCTGGCCCTGCTGCGGGCCTGGCGGCGGGCCTGGCCGTGGCTGCTGCTTGGGCTGTTCTGTTTGCTGCTGGCGATGGGGCCGCAGCTCCGGCTGACCGAGGCGCCCAGCCCTGTGCCAGGCCCCTTCCTGCTGCTGGACCTCGCCGGCCCCTTCCGCAACAGCAGCCGGCCGAGCGTGTTTCTCGGATTGGCTACCATTCCCGCAGCCGCCCTGGTCGCGCTCGGGCTGGCGAGCCTGCGGGGCTGGGGCCAGGGCGAAAAGGTCGTCAGCCTGCAGGCGGTGCGCAGCGTGCGCGGGCGCAGCACCCTCGCCGGCGCGCTGAGCGCCCTGCTGGTGGGAGAGGCGCTGGTGGCGCCCTGGCCGATCACCCCGCTACGCGCGGCCCAGTACGTCTACGACGTCAACCTCGACCCGGTGGAAGGCGCGGTGCTCGCGCTCCCCCCGCGCAACAACGACAGTGTCCCCTTGATCGACCAGATCTGCCACGGCCGGCCGCTGCTCGGCGGCTACCTGGCCCGCCTGCCCGACTATCCGCTCGCGCGCTACCCTTCGGCGGTGCAGCGGCTCCTCGACGCGCAGGCCCCGAGCCCCGACATCGTCGACCAGCGCCCGGCGCCGCAGCTCGCCGCCCTCGGCGTGCGCTATGTCGTGCTCGACCTGACCGAGCTGCCGCGGTTCCAGGCCGCCCGCATCCGCGACCAGCTCGCCGGCGAAGGGATCGCGCGGACGCGCGCCGACGACCGCAGCGAGGTGTACGCCGTCGACCCGGCCGCCGCCCGCCCCGCGGCCCTGCTCGGCGCGGGGTGGTACGATGTGGAAAGCGACGGCGCGCGCGTCTGGCGCTGGGCTCAGGGCCGCGCCGACCTGACCCTGCTCGCGCCCGCGAGCGGCCCGGCGCGGCTGTCGTTCGTCGCAACGGCCTATGGCGCGCCCCGGCAGCTGGAGATCTGGCAGGACGACCAGCGGTTGCACGCCCTTGAGGTGCCGGCCGCGCCCTACGACCGGCTGGTGTCACTCGAGCTGCTGCTGCCGCCGGGCCAGACCCTGCTCACCCTCTCCAGCCCGGCCAGCCCGAGCCCCGAGGGCCGCCAGCTCAGCCTGTCGATCAGCGACATCCGCCTGGCGCCGCTGCCGGCCGGCCCGGGCTTCGCCCCCGAGCGGGCCCCCGCCCCCCCGCCGACGATCCCGCAGATCGACGCGCCCCCGTGCCGGTGAGCCGCGGTTCCGTCTGGCCTCGCCAGCCGCTCCGTCGCCCGGACGTGAGCTGCATATCGAGTGGTCTGTGCGTCGAATAGCCGACATAATAATATGGCTGTTCCCGGCACTCGCCGTGCTCGTGGCCTGGCAGCTGATGGACAGCGCGCGCGTGCGCGTGGCCGCGCTGGAAGGGGCCGACAGGCTCGACGGGTTCTATCCGACCGAGCGGGGCGACCTGGGCGACTTTCGCTGGGCGGGGGCCGAGGCCCGGCTGAGCCTGCCGGCGGGCGGGCTGCCCGGCGTGATCGCACTGCGCGGCGCCACCGCCCCGGGCGCTGTGGTAACCCTGGCGGCAGGCGGCACTCCGCCCGTGGCTCTGCCCGCCGCCGACACCCCGCAGATCCGCCGGTTTCGCCTGCTCGTCCCGGCCCGCCCCGACCCGCTCGGCCGCCTGGAGCTGAGGGTTGCCGCCGGCCCGGCCGCCGTCGTAGATGGGCGGCCCCTGAGCCTGGCCCTGGCCGAGGCCCGCATCGACCCGGTCCACCGTGGGCCCCGGCTCCCGCCCCCGGGGGCGTGGCTGGCGCTGACGGCGCTCCCGCTGCTGCTGGGGGCCGGGCTGTGGCTCGGTGGCGCCCCGCCGCGGTTCTCGGGCGCGACGGGCGCCGCCGCGGGCCTGACCCTGGCCACACTCTGGCTCGCGCGCCCGGCCTGGCTGGACGGCCCACTGCTCGATCTCGCAGCCTTTTTTGGCACCCGTGAGCTGTGGGCGTGGTGGCTGCTGGCCCACGCCGCGGCGCTCGCGGCCTGGCCGGCGACGGCGTGGCTCCTGCGCGGGCTGCCGCTGCGCGGCTACCCCCTGGCGATCGCCCTCGGACTCCTCCTGACGACGTGGCCGGCGTGGGCGCTGGCGGTGGCCGGCCTGGCGCCGTTTGGGCCGGCGAGCCTGCTCGCCAGCTGGGCGCTCGTCGCTGCGGTGGCCTGGGGCCTGCGGTGGTGGCGTGGAGGTGGCGCGGGCGGGGGCCGCGCGCTGCCCTCCTGGCGCGGGGCCCTCGTGTGGGAGCTGGTGTTGCTCGCGGGGCTGTTCGCCGGCTGCGCCCTGCGCTGGCATGGGGCGGTCGGCCCTGCGCTCACCGGCACCGAGAAGCCGATGGAGATCGCTATGCTCGGCGCGGTGATGCGCGCGGAGCGCTTCCCGCCGGTGGACCCCTGGCTTGCTAGCTACGGCCTGAACTACTACTACCTCGGCTATGTGGTGGTCGCCAGCCTGGCCGAGCTGTCAGGCACCCCGCCCGCCGTGGCCTTTAACCTCGGCTTCGCCCTGGTGGTCGCCCTGACGACGACGGGGGTGGCCTACGCCGGGTACGCGCTCGCGGCGCTGGCGCCGTCCGCAGCCCGGCGCGCCCCGCTGGCCGGCGCCCTCGCCGTCTTGCTCGCCCTGGTTGCCGGCAGCCAGGCGAGCGCCTTGCAGCTCGCCGTCGGCTCGCCGCTATGGCGGGCGCTCGACGCGGGGCAGCTCGCCGAGGCCGTGGGGCAGCGGCTCGTCGGCGCCGAAACGATTCGGCTGAGCCGGCCTACGCCCCCGAGCTGGGACGGGCCGCCCTTCGACACGCTCGCCCCAGCGCCTCGCTCCTTCGACTGGTTCGCGCCGTCGCGCTCGCTCTACGACGACGTGGCGCTCCCCGATGGCGGGGTGGAGCGTCGCTACGCGATCACCGAGTTTCCCGCCTTCAGCCTGTTCCTGGGCGACCTGCACCCGCACGTGCTGGCCATGCCCTTCAACCTGCTGGCCCTCGTCCTCGCCCTTGAGCTGGCGACAGGGGACGGGTTACGGGGCACCGCCGCAGAACGGGGCCCGTCAGGCGCGGCGGCCCCCGCAGCGCGCAGCCAACGGCTGAAAAAGGGCCTTCTCGGGGGCGACAGTGCGTGGCGGGCAGGTGCGGCGGGCGCCCTGGTCGGCTGCCTGTACTGCCTGAACGCCTGGGACGCGCCCACCTATGGCTTGCTATTGGTCGGCGCGCTCGCCCTCGGCCGTCGGGGGCGGAGGGGCGTCTCATGGGGCCCGGCCTGGCTCACCGGCGTCGCCCTGATGGCGCTTGGGGCGCTCGCCGCCGCGCTCCCCTTCCTGCTCACATTCACGCCGCCGGCAGGTCCGGGCGGGGGGGGCGAGCTAGCGGGGGTGCCGCTGCTCGGGCGGCTTGCCGGGATTTTCGGGCTGGCCGCGAACCGCACGCAGCTCCACGCCTTTCTGATCCTATTCGGCCTGTTCCTCGCGCCGATCGTCGCCCTGGCTCTCAGCCGCCCCGCCCCCCGCGTCGCGGAGCGCGGGGCTCGCGGTCTACTTGTCCCCGGGCTCCTGGTCGGCGCGCTCGTCCTCGGCCCGCCGGCCGGCTTTCCGCTGCTCTTCCTGCTCCCGCTGGCCGTCATGCTGGCGGCCGGGGCTTGGCGCGACGAGCGCCCAGGGCGCGCGATCGTGAGCTGGGCGGCGGCGGTCGGGGCGCTGGCCTTGCTCGTCCCCGAGGCGGTCTACATCCGCGACCACCTGGAGGGTGAGATGAGCAGGATGATCACAATCTTCAAGTTCGTCTTCCAGGCCTGGCTGCTCTGGGCGGTGGCGGCGAGCGCTGCGGCCGTGACGCTGTTCCGGCCGCGGGCCGCCCCCCTCGCGACGGCGGCCTGGGCCTCGCCGGCCGCCCTGCTGCTCGTCGGCGCCCTCGTCTACCCCGCCGGGCTGCTCGCCTGGGCCGAGCCGTGGCGGCCCGGCGAGCGCACAGTCGACGGTCTGGCCTTTCTGGCCCGCGAGTCGCCCGACGAACTGGCGGCCGCCCGCTGGCTCGTCGCGCGCGTGGGCGACGACGACGTGGTGCTCACCGGATTCTGCAACTGCGACTACGAGGCCGTGAGCCGCCTAGGCGCGATCAGCGCCGCGCCCACGCTGCTCGGCTGGATGGATGGGCACGAGCGGGTCTGGCGTAGTGGCGCCCCCGGCCAGCTCGCGGAGATCGCGCGCCGGGAGGCCGACGTCCCGGTGATGTACGCCGGCGGCCCCGAGGCGCTGGCGCTGCTGCGGCGCTACGGCGTACACTATGTGTATATCGGGCCGGTCGAGCGGCGGCTGTACCCCCCCGCCGGCCTTGCGGCCCTGGCGGCGCAGCTGGAGCCGGCCTTCGCCCAGGGCTCAGCAGCCATCTATCGCGTCCCCACGGAGTGAGGGCCCCGCGCGCCGGGAGCGGCGTGGGCTGACGGCGCTTGCGAGCTACTTCAAGTCCAGGGCGATCCACAGACTCGGGCCGGAGACGCCGGCGCAGAGCGATAGCTGGATGTTCATGCCGATCTCCTCACACGTACAGATACGCGCCCAGGGAGGGCCCCGTCCCATCCACGCCCACTGGGCGTTCGCTGTCGCCGGGTACCTGGCCGCCGGCCTGCTTGTGCTGGCGCCCCTCCTGCCGCGGTTCGGCGATGCCATCCCGGGCGGCCCCGTCGCCGCCGTCGATGGCTGGCAGAATGTGTGGAACTTGTGGTGGACGTCGCGCGCGCTCGCGGCCGGGCGCAACCCCTTCTATACGGACCTCCTGTTCTTCCCCGAGGGCGCCCCGCTGTATCTTCAAACGCTCGGTATCACCAATGGGCTGCTGGCGCTGCCGGCGACGGCGCTGTGGGGGCCGGTGGCGGGCTACAACCTCGCGCTGCTGCTGTCTCTCGTGCTCGGCGGCCTCGGCGCCTACGCCCTCGCCCTCCACGTCGGGGCGGGGCCGCGGGCAGCCTTTGTCGCCGGCCTGTTCTTCACCTGCTCGCCGTACCACCTGACCCGAATCTACGACGGCCAGCTCGAGCTCGCCGCGGTGCAGTGGTTGCCGTTCTTCACGCTGTTCCTGCTCCGCGCCATTAGGGGCGGCCAACGCCGGGACGCATTGCTCGCCGGCCTGCTGCTTGCCGCGATCGGCTACACCAGCTGGTACTACTTGCTATTCATGGCGATCATCAGCGCGGCGATCGTGCTGCTCTCGGCCACCCGTCGCGCCCCCCTCGCCGGGGGCGCCCTTTCGGCGGCCCGCCGCTGGTCGCAGGCGGCGCTGACAGCGCTCGTCGCCGCGGCGCTGCTGCTGCCGGCGCTGCTGCCAGCCTTTGCGGGGCGCGGCGACGTCGTCGCCGAGCGGGCCGAGGAGACGGCGGCGCGCTCGGCGAACCTGCTGGACGTTTTGCTGCCGAGCTACCTGCACCCGATCTGGGGTGATGCGCTGTTCACGGCTGTCGGCCGGGCCTGGCACGACTACTCGGGCGATTGGAACGCGGCCCTAGGCTACGCCCCGCTGGCGCTCGCCGCCATAGCGGCCTGGCGCGCCCCGAGGGCCGCCGCGCCCTGGCTCGCTATGCTCGCGCTATCGCTCCTCTTCGCCCTCGGCCCGGAGCTACAGGTTGGGCCGTGGCGCAGCGGCCTGCCCCTGCCCTACGCGCTGCTCGACGCCCTGCCTGGCCTGAGCCTCGGCCGCCGGCCGGCCCTGTTCGTGGCCGTGGCGACTGTGGCCCTCGTCCCGCTCACGGTTCTAGGTCTCGCGGCCCTTAGCCAGCTCCCCCGCCAGCGGCGCTGGGTGCCTGCCCTGGCTGTGGGGGTGCTGGCCTTCGAGCTGCTGCCCCGCCCCTACCCCCTGCTGAGCGCGGAGGTGCCTGCCGTCTATGCCGAGCTTGCCGGGCGGCCCGGGGCTTTGCTCGAAGTCCCGCCGCCGCGCTACAAATACAGCCTGCCCCAGCTCGCCCAAACCATCCACGGGCGGCCGCTGCTCGGCGGCTACCTCGCCCGCTCGCCGCGCTACCCGTGGCCGGGCGAAGCCCCCGGCCTGCGCTCGCTCTGGGGCATGCGCCCCGTGGCCGGCGCGCCGTTCATCGCGGGCTCGGCCGGGCCGCTGGCCGCGATGCGGGCCTACGGCGTCGGCGACGTGGTGGTGCGCTGGGACCAGATCGCGCCCGAGCGCCACGCCGAGGTCGAGGCCGCCCTCGCCCAGGCCCTTCCCGGCCTCCCGCCGGCCTACGCCGACGGCGCAATCAGTGTCTTCCAGGTGCCCAACGGGCCCCTCGCTCCGGTCGCCGGCCTTGCGGGCGCCGGTTGGGGCCGTCCGGAGGGTGACGAGGGGCGGAGCTGGCGCTGGATGGGCGAGCGCGGCGAGATTGTGCTCGTCAACCCGGGGCGCCAGCCGGTGATCGCCGAGTTGAGCCTGCGCGTGCAAAGCTACGGCGGCCCCCGCGACCTGCGCCTCGCCCTCGACGGCGCCGATCTGGGCGCCCAACCCCTCGGCGCCGCCGAGCAGGCCTTGCGCCTGCGCCTCCCGCTCCCCCCGGGCTTGCATCGCCTGGCCCTGCTCGCTGACCCCGTGCGCGAGAACGGCGACCCCGACGCTCGCCTGCTTAGCCTGGCCCTGCTCGACGCACAGCTCGCCACCCGGCCCCTCGGCAGGTGAACCGCGAGGAGCACATCGTAGTAGCGTGGAGCGTGCGAAGGGCGGAGGTCATCGGCACGGCCAGTGCGGTCGCAGGTGGGCTTGCACGAGCGTTGTTGATTTGACAGCTTCGAAAAGTAATGCTATACTCCTCATCGTTGTCACGGGCGTGTAGCTCAGTTGGGAGAGCGCCACAATCGCACTGTGGAGGTCAGGAGTTCGAGCCTCCTCACGTCCAGTTACGGGCCCTTAGCTCAGTTGGGAGAGCGCAACACTGGCAGTGTTGAGGTCACCAGTTCGAACCTGGTAGGGTCCATTACTGTAAAGTAAAAGCCGCCGCTTCATAGCGGCGGCTTTTATGATTCGCGTCTGTTTGCGGTCTACTAACGGTTGTGGTAAAGTTAAGCCCTCGCCGCGTCTAGCACAGGGTTCTGGAGCAGCCGTATGCCAATCGCGATGATCGTCCATGGGGGCGCCTGGGCTATCCCCGATGAGCAGGTGGAGGCGCACCAGGCCGGGTGCCGGACGGCCCTTGCCGCGGGGTGGGAGCTGTTGAGCGCGGGCCAGAGCGCCCTGGAGGCGTGTGAAGCGGCGGTGCGGATGATGGAGGACGACCCCATTTTTGATGCGGGCACGGGGTCGGTGCTCACGGCCGAGGGGGCGGTCGAGCTCGACGCGGCGCTGATGGATGGACGCACGCTGCGCTACGGGGCGGTGGCCAACCTGCGGCGAGTGCGCAATCCGATCACGCTCGCGCGCCACGTGCTGGCCGGCCCGGCCACCATGCTGGTCGGGGTGGGGGCGGAGGCTTTCGCCGAGCGTTGTGGGATCACGCTGTGCGAGAACGGCGAGCTGATCGTCGAGCGCGAGCGCCGGTTGTGGGAAGAATGGCGGGCCGGGCAGGCCGGCGTCGGCCAGTATGGTGCCCCACAGCCCCCCGTTGAGTCTGCCGCCCCGGTGGCCGGTCACGACACTGTCGGCGCGATCGCCCTCGACGCGAGCGGGAACATCGTCGCGGCCAACTCCACCGGGGGGACGCCCTTTAAGCTCCCCGGCCGCGTCGGCGATACGCCCCTGGTCGGCTCGGGCCTGTACGCCGACGCCCTGGTGGCGGGCGCGGTCTGCACCGGGTGGGGCGAGTCGATCACGCGGGTGGTGCTGGCCCGCCGGGCCGTCGAGCTGATCGAGCGTGGCCTTGCGCCACAGTCGGCCGCTGAGCTCGCCGTCCGCACCCTGGCTCGCAGCGTGGCCGGCGGGAGCGGCGGCTGCATCCTGCTCACCAGCGCCGGTCAGATCGGCCTGGCCTGGAACACGCGCCGCATGGCCTACGCCTACCAGCTTGAGGGCGGCCAGCCGGCGTGGGGCGTCTAGCGCGATTGCGGATTGCTCGGCGGCTGCACGGTCCTGCACTGGCGGACGCGGGGCGCTGCCGCCGGGCGTTTAGGGGAGCGAGGGGCTTTGTCTCTCCCCGCACTCCCTCGCCTCGCCCTTCACCCCCTCCGCCGAGCTACCTTCCCTCCCCCGTCTCGCCCGGCCGGCGCTCGGGGCCGCCCATCAGATGGACCATGAAAAGCACGCCGCCGATCGCCACGGCGGCGAACAGCACAACCGCGCAGCAGGGCACCAAGATCAGGAAATCGTTCAGGTTTACGCTCTGCTCGACCATCGCATCCCCCTATCGGCTTGCCACAAGTCCGTCCATCAACAGGTCCAGCGCCCGTCCAAGCCGCTGCGTCAGGTCCACGCCCTCGCTATCCAGCCAGTTCAGGATCGTGACGAAGTAGACGCCCCGGAGCATCAGCGCCAGCTCGCCCGCCGGCACGTCCGCCCGCAGCTCGCCCGCAACCTGGCCGGCGGCGACGATCTCGGCGAGCAGCTGGTCGAGGTCGCGGTCCACAATCCGTTGTAGCTCGCCCATCGCCGGCGGGCTGCGCAGCGTTTCCGCGGCGACAACCCGGACCATGTCGCGCTGGCCCTCGATCCCCGCCGCCAGCCCGCTGAAGATCGCCCGGACCCGCTCGCGGGCGCTCAGCACGGCGAAGTCTGGGGTGCCAGCCACGGTGCCGCGCAGCCGGGCCACCTGAAGCTCGTTCAGGTGCAGCAGGACTGCTTGCTTGGTGGGGAAGTAGTTGAAGAACGTCCCCTTCGCAATGTCGGCCGCCGCGGCGATCTCCTCGACCGTGGTCGCCGCGTAGCCCTTCTCCTGGAACAGCTCGACCGCAGCCGTGAAGATCCGCCGCCGCCGCTCCGCCTTCTGCGCTTCTCGTCGCCCCATCGCCATTTCTTGTACCGTAGTTATAAATGACCGTGGTCATATATGACCACGGTCACACTATAGCACCACAGCCGGGCCGCCGCAAGTAGGTCGATCGGCGGATACAGCGGAGGGCCGGTCGAAGGAGGTGGGAGCGGGGGCTACGGGGGAAGCAGGCGCGCGGGCCTCGGGTACGAGGAAAACAGTTGCACCTGTGCGGCCGCTGTGATCAGCGGGCGACTACCCGCCGCGGCGGGCGAGGTCGGTGGCGACGGGGAGGGTGAAGAAGAAACGGCTACCCTTGCCGAGCTCGCTCTCGGCCCAGGCCCGGCCGCCGTGGAGCTCGACGAGGGCGCGGGTGATGCTCAGGCCGAGGCCGGTGCCGCCGATGCGACGAGTGTTGGTGTTGTCGACGCGGTAAAAGCGCTCCCAGATGCGGGAAAGGTCCTCGGGAGCGATGCCAATGCCCTCGTCGCTGATCGCGACGCGCACCCAGCGACCGGGGGGGTGGTCAGCGGGCAGATCGGCGAGGCCGACCTCGGCGAGCTTGAGCGCGATCTCGCCGCCGCTCGGGCTGTACTTGATCGCGTTGGTGAGCAGGTTGAAGATGATCTGCTTGACTTTGTCGCGGTCGGCGTAGACGGGCGGGAGGTTTTCGGGGAGCGCGATCACGAGCCTGTGGCGGGCGAGCTGTGTGTTGAGCTGGGTGGTCAGCTCGTTCACCACCTGGCGCAACGAGATCATCCAGCGGTTGAGCTTGACGTTGCCGGCCTCCAGGCGGGAAACGCCGAGCAGATCCTCGACGAGCTGCGACAGCCGCCCGGCCTCGACGTAAACGGTGTTGATAAACTGGCGGCGCTCCTCGTCGCCGAACTGGCGGTTGAGCAGCAGCTCGGTGTAGCCGAGGATCGAGGTGAGCGGGGTGCGCAGCTCGTGGGACACGATCGAGACGAACTCGCTCTTCAGGCGGTCGACCTCGCGCTCGCGGGTGACGTCGCTGACCGCCCAAAGCCGGCCGGTGATCAAGCCCTGGCTATCGCGGGTGGGGACGGAGTTGACCAGCAGCTCCTGGGTCGGGCTGGCGAGACGCACGGCGAGCTGGAGCGGCTGCTCGGGGCGGCGCTGGCCGCCGGCGACGAACTCCGTGAGCTTGAGCGGATCCTGGAGGCGGGGCAGCAGCAGCTCGACGAGGTCGATCGAGACGTGGAAGGGGGCGCGGCCCTGGTCTGCGATGCCCCACAGGGTGAACCAGGAAGGGTTGGCGCGCAGCACCTTGCCGTTGGTGTCGAGCAGGGCCAGCCCGGTGGGCAGGCTGGCGAAGACCTGGCCGAGGTGGTTGGAGCTTTCGAGCGCCTCCTGGTAGTGGATGGCGCGGCTGAGCGAACTGGCGGCGCGCTCGCAGAGGGCGCGCATGAACGACAGCTGCTCTTCGCCGAAGGCGCTGGAGCGGGGGCTGTCGAGGACGACAACGGCGGCGGCGCGGCCCTCGACCACGATCGGGGCGGCGAGCTCGGCGCGCACCCCCGCGGTGGCGGCGCTTAGGCCAGGCTGGCGGGTGACGTCGCGGACGAGCAGGGCCCGGCCGTTGCGGGCGGCCTGGCCGGACAGGCCGACCTCCCAGCTCCAGCGCTGGCGGGGCTGGGGGCCGCCGGCGAAGTCGGTGGGGTAGCCCTCGTAGATCTGAAGCACAAGCTCGCCGCGCTCGTGGTCGACGAGGCTGACCGCTCCCGCCTCGGCGCCGGTGGCCTCGAGAGCCCGGCGCAGCAGCAGGCTGAGCAGGGCGTGAAGGTCAAGCATCTCCTCCAGGCTGTCCTCGATCGCGGCCAGCTCGCGGCGGCGGGCCGGGGCCAAGGTCAGGCCGGCCGGCGTCTCGCTGCTGCCTGGGGGGCCGGGGAGGGCCGGGAGGCGGTCGCCCTCGCGGGCGATGGCGATGGCGAGCTGAGGGACGAGGGCGGCGATCAGCTCGCGCGACTCGGGGCCAAGGCCGCCGCCGTAGTCGCCGCGGAGCTCGAGCACGCCCCAAAGCCGGCCGCCCCAGAAGATCGGGGCGCCAAGGTAGGCGGCCTGGGTGATCGGGAGCTGGCCGCCGGCGGCCTCGCTGCTGACCACGATCGTGCGCTGCTCGACGGAGCCGCGCAGAGCGACCTGGCGGGTCAGGCCATCGTCCCAGGGGTAGGGCCACGGGTCGGCGGAGTAGTACTGCTGGCGGGCGGTGCCGGGCTGGGCGGACTGGAGCCAACAGGTGAGGCGGGCGTCGCGGTAGCGCACGGCGAGCCGGAGCAGGTCGAATAGGCCGTGCACGCGCTCGGGGAGCGGCCGCGCGTCGGCGAGGAGCTGGGTGGCCTGAGCGAGGACGCCGAGGCCGATGTTGGCTGGGTCGGGCCGTGGGTGCATAAGGGGGTGCCGCTGCGCGGGTGTCTGGGGATATTGTACCGCCGTGGGCGGTGGTGTCAAAAGGGAGGCCCCGGCGGGGCGCTGCCCCCGCCTGTGGGCCCCCGCGCCCCCGGACCCCGCATGTCAGCTTTGGCGCCCCACGCCGCCCGAACCTGAAAAACAGTGCTGGCCGGCCTCCGCGGTATAATACCCCTGGCGGAGAGCCGGACTATCTGGAGGGCGGCAATGTTTACCCAGATCGACCATATCGGCTTTGTGGTCCCCGACGTGGATGCTGGCGCCGCCTTCTACCGCGACGCCTTCGGCCTCGCCGCGTGGGAGCGGATCAGCCTGCCCGAGCGGCACGCCGAGATCGCGGTCGCCCGCCTCGGCGACACGCTGCTGGAGCTGATCGCCCCGACCTCCGAGCAGGCGGCCTTCGCCCGCTTCCTGCGCGAGAAGGGCCCGGGCATACACCACATCGCCTACCGCGTCGACGATATCCGCGCCGCCCTCGCCGAGCTCCAGGCCCGCAACGTGCCCCTGATCGACCGGGAGCCGCGGCCAGGCATTCACGGCACCCTTGTCGCCTTTGTCCACCCGAAGGCCGGCGGCCAGGGCGTCCTCGCCGAGCTTGTCGAGCACCCGCACCATAGTGAGTGAGCGGCGACGTCGGGCCTCGCCCGGCCGCCGCGCCCGAGGAGCGCACGATGACCGTGAACGACGACGAGCACCGGCGCCTCCTGTGTAGCGCCAGCCTCGGCTATACCGCCTACCACGTCTGGGCGCAACAGGCCCGCCGGGAGCGCCGCTACAACATCGCCAGGCTGCTCGAGGCCTCCAGCACTGTCAAGCGCATCCGCGCCGAGCGGGCCTTCCACGCCCTTGGCGAGGCCGGCAGCAGCGCCGAGAATATCGCCAGGGCCCTCGCCGGCCTGGAGCCGGCCACCGTCGCCACCGGCCCCGTCACCGGCACCAGCCCGATCTCGCGCGAGCTGATGGGCCGCGCGGCGCGCGCCCTCGCCGAAAACCGCGACCTCGTCGCCGGCGAGCTCGGCGACCTGTTCGTCTGCGGCACCTGCGGCGAGCTGATGGAGGGCGGCCCCCCCGGCGTCTGCTCAATCTGCGGCACGGTCCGCGAGGGTTTCCTCAGCTTCCGCGCCGCCGAGGGCATGGGCGCCCTCGGCCCCCACAGCATCGTCAAGCGCCTCGACCAGGCCCCCGCCACCCTCACCGCCCTCGCGGAGGGCCTCGACGAGGAGCTCCTCGCTGCCCCGGTCGGCGGGCGCTCGCTCAAGGAGCTGATCGGCCACCTGACCGACATGGACGTGGTCTTCCGCGAGCGCGCGTGGCTCATCCTCGAAACCGACCAGCCGCGCCTCCCCGCCGCCCACCCGCCGACCCTCGCCAAGGCCGCCGTCTATCGCTCCCAGCCGGTCGCCGATCTGCTGGAGGCCTTTCAGGCCAGCCGCCAGCAGACCCTGGCCCTGCTGCGCGGGCTCACCGCCGCCGCCTGGCACCGCACCGGCCACCACACGGTGCTCGGCACCATCCCGCTCACTCACCAGGGCAACTGGGTGGTCGAGCACGAGCGGGCCCACCTGGTCGAGATGGCCCAGATCCGCCACGAGCTGCGCAGCCGCCGCGATGGCCAGCCCCCCTCCCTGCACCTCCCCGGCGCGCTCGGCCCCGAGGTGCTCGAAGGAGAGTGACGGGGCCGCGGGGCCGGGCCGAACCTGCCGGGCGCCACGGGCGTCAGTCTATGCGGGAGTTGACACTCAGCCGCAAAGGACAGCCCCGTGAGCGAATCGACCGTTGTGATCCCCGAAGGCCATCGGCTCCGCCTGATATCCTTATCACCCCAGAGCCTCCTCGCCCGGGCCGACTCGGGTGTGTGGATCGCGGACACGGGCGCCGATCGCTCCGGCGAGCAGATCCTCGCCCGTGTCGCGCAGCTGCTCGGCGCCGACCCCCGGGCCCAGGTCGTCTTCATCGTCCAGCCCTCAGCCCTCGCCCCCGAGCTCGTGCACCCGCGGGCCCTGGCGGCCTGGCTGCGCGGCCTGTTCGGGCTGCGCGCTCACGCCCCCGGCGCCCCACAGGTTGTTGTGGTGCCGCAGGCGGCGCCCGGCGGCCGCCAGCTCGCCGCCCTGATCGCGAGCCTCGGCCTGTCCGTCCTCGACGTCGGCCCGGACAACACCGTGCTCGTCGAGGTGTGCCGGCCCGACGGCACCGTGCCCGGCTTCACTGGCAGGCCGCTTCCCGCCGACGGGCAGCGGGCGCTGGCGGCGATCTTCGAGCAGCAGGGCCCGGCGCCGGGCGCGGACGAGGCCGCCGTCGCCTTTGTCGCCCGCCACATCCCGCCGCCCCCGCCGCCCGACCCCGCGCGCATGGCGCAGCTCAGCCTGGCCGCGCTGGTCACGCTCGCCGGCGACATCCCCGACGACGCCTACCTGCCGGCCTTTATCGCCGCCCTGCTCGAGTCTGAGGTCGGCGGGCGGCACCAGGGCGCCCCCGGCGAGCGGCCCCAGCTGCCCGTGGCCAAGGTGGCGGGCTTTCCCATGCTTGTCGCCCTCTGCGACCTCCCGGCGATGGCCAGGGCCTTCCCCCACGAGCAGTTCTTCGGCCTGGGTGGCCGGGACTTGCTGGAGCTCGCCCACAGCCAGGGCTACGGCGTCCTGGTCTGCAACGAGCTCGACCTGCGGCGGCCGCGGTTCGCCCTTTCCCCCGACCAGGTGGCCTGGATCGCCGGCGTCGAGCGCTCCGCCCAGGCCCGGCCCGGCCTGGGGTGGGAGCAGGAGCGCCAGCGGCACCTCCTGCGCGGCCCCGGCCGCCTGCTCCACGAGCCCGGGCCGGTCGTGATCGCGCGCCGCTCCGTCCCGCTCCTGCTGCTCGGCCTGCTGGTGGCCGCCGTGGCGGCGCTGCTGCTGGCGATCGCGGCCGGGCTTTCGGCCGCGACCCTGCTCATCTTTCGGCTTATGCTCGCGGCGGGGGTGGGCATTGTCGGCTGGGCGGCCGTCCAGCTCGGGCGCGACATCGCGCGCCTACGGGCCTTTAAGGCCGCGCGGGCGCGCTACGGGCGGGGCGCGTAACCGGGGGACAACAACGCCGGCCCCGGCCGAGGCCAGGGCGCTGGCGCGCGGCGGAGCCGGCAGGTGGGCCGCCCGATCCGGTCACACGTAGCTGCGGCCGAAGAGGCGGCGCAGGGTGGCGCGGGCGCCGGCGCGCAGCGAGCGGCCGACCAGGGCGAAGAGGAACAGCCCGGCGAGCGCGAGGGGCGACTGGCGCGGGGCGGCCAGGGCCCGCAGGGCGGCCGGGTCCTTCAAGGGCAGGGGGGAGCTGTCGCGCACCTCGACCCTGAGGTCGCCCTTGTGCCACTCGCGTTCGATCCAGAACAGGTCGGGCATGCTGCGCTGGAAGAAGTAGTAGGCGGGGTTGAACTCGTACAGGTAGTCGAACAGCTCGCCGAAGGGCTCGGGCTGCTCCTTAGGGTGGAGCACGAGCGTGTCGCCCTCGAGGTTCACATACCAGCGGTGGAACGACCAGTGGAACAGCCGCTCGGCGATCTCCGAAGGGCTCTGGATGTAGCCGGCCGTGCTGGTGCGCTGGAGCTCGCGGGCGAACTGCTCCGGGTCGTCCATGTGCTCCAGGATGTGCGAGCAGATCGTGTAGGCGAAGGCGTCGTCCTTGAAGGGGAGCTGGTGCGCGTCGGCCACCACGAACGGCCGGTCCACCACCAGGTCGCCGCCGCGCTCGCGGTTGTCCGAGCCAAGGAAGCGGTCCACCAGCACGTCGGAGCGCGGGTTCGGGTTGTCGCCGCTCCCGATCTCTAGCACGAGCCCGGTCTTGGGCGGGTTCAGTTTCTGCTTCATCAGTTCAGATCATCCCCGCTCAGGCTGTCCCTGAGGATGTCCAGGTTCTCCAGGGCCAGCCCGGTGCCGATCGCCACGCACGAAGCCGGCTGGTCGGCCACATAGCAGGGGACGCCCGTCACCTCGGTCAGCAGCTCGTTGACCCGGCGCAGCATGGAGCCGCCGCCGGTCATCACCATGCCCTTGTCGATGATGTCGGACGACAGCTCGGGGGGCGTCTCGACCAGAACGGCGCGCACGGCGTTGACGATCGCCTCCAGCGGCTCCTGGAGCGCCTCGGTGATCTCGGCGCTGTCGATCTCGATCGTGCGCGGCAGGCCGGCCACCTGATCGCGCCCGCGGACCTGGGTGGTGAGCGGGCGGTCGAGGGGCAGGGCCGAGCCGATCTCGATCTTGATGCTTTCGGCGGTGCGCTCGCCGATCAGGACGTTGTACTTGCGCTTGACGTAGGAGGCGATCGCCTCGTCGAACTTGTTGCCGCCCACGCGCACCGAGGTGCTGACCACGATGTCGTTGAGCGAGATCACGGCCACCTCGGTGGTGCCGCCGCCGATGTCGATGATCAGGTTGCCGGAGGGCTGGGCGACGGGGATGTTCGCCCCGATCGCGGCGGCCAGCGGCTCGCGGATCAGGTAGGCCCGGCCGGCGCCGGCCTCAAGGGCGGCGTCGCGGACGGCGCGCATCTCCACGCTGGTCACGCCAGCAGGGATGCAGATCATCACCTCGGGCTTCTGCACGCGGAAGCGCCCTGCCGAGCGGTCGATGAAGTATTTCAGCATCGCTTCGGTGACGACGTAGTCGGCGATCACGCCGTTGCGCATCGGGCGCACCACCTCGATGCTTTCCGGCTCGCGGCCGAGCATCGCCAGGGCCTCCGAGCCCACGGCGCGCACCCGGCCGTCGCGCGTGCTGAGCGCCACCACCGAGGGCTCGGACAGCACGATGCCCTTGCCCTTAACATACACCAGCACGTTCGCCGTGCCGAGATCGATGCCGATCTTCCGCGACATAAGTCCCTCTGCCTGCAAGTGACGGGCGATTGGTGAAGGGCCGGACCGGCCCGCGGCGTGTCGGCACCGCGCCGTGCGAAACTGGCCTATTATAGCCGAGAATCCCTCTCAGCCCGTTATCAGGTAGGCCTGGCAAAACGGAGCGGCGGGCGCTTCCGGCTCGCCCGCCGCTCGTCGCTCGTGCGTTGTGGCCAGACCGGGCGCACCGAGCGAGCCTACGGGGCCCGCTGCGCCTGGCCGGACGCTCGGCCGCTCACTGGCGCCGCATGCGCGACAGCCGCGCCACCTGGATGCGGGCCAGCTCCTTGCGCAGCTTCGACTCGGCGAGCAGCATATCCTGCTCGGTCTGGGCGTCGCGCTTGCGCTCCTCGGCGGCGATGCGGGCCTGCTCGGCGCGGGTCTCGTCGATCTCGTCGGCCCGCTCGACCGTGTCCGCCAGGATGGTGACCCGGGTGGGCAGGACCTCCATGAAGCCGCCCGACACGGCGAACGGCGTGCGCTCGCCGCCCTTGACGATGTCGAGCTCGCCGGGCTGGAGCATAGTCAGCAGCGGCGAGTGGCGCGGGAGGATGCCAACGCGGCCGTCCTGGGTCGGCGCGCTGATCATATCCACCTCGTCCGAAAGGACGACCCGCTCCGCGGTGACAATTTCGAGATGGATCGGCATAGCGTCCTACTTCTGGCTGGCCTCGTAGGCCGCGACCACCTCGTCGAAGCCGCCCTGCATGTAAAAGTGCTGCTCGGGGATGTGGTCGCCCTCGCCGTTCAGCACGCGGGCGAACGAGCGCACCGTCTCGTCGACCTTGACGTACTTGCCCTCGCGGCCGGTGAACTGCTGGGCCACCGTGAAGGGCTGCGAGAAGAACAGCTCCATCTTGCGGGCGCGCTGCACGGTCAGCTTGTCCTCGTCGCTCAGCTCCTCCATGCCCAGGATGGCGATGATGTCCTGCAGGTCCTTGTAGCGCTGGAGCACGCGCTTGACCTCCTGGGCCACGCGGTAGTGCTCCTCGCCGACCACGTTCGGGTCGAGGATGCGCGAGGCCGAGGCCAGCGGGTCGACGGCGGGGAAGATCGCGCGCTCGGCGATCGAGCGCTCGAGCGAGATCGTCGCGTCGAGGTGGGCGAACACCGTGGCCGGGGCCGGGTCGGTGTAGTCGTCGGCGGGCACGTACACCGCCTGCATCGAGGTGATCGAGCCCTTCTTGGTCGACGTGATCCGCTCCTGCAGCTCGCCCATCTCGGTGCCGAGCGTGGGCTGGTAGCCCACCTGCGAGGGCATGCGGCCGAGCAGCGACGACACCTCGGAGCCGGCCTGCACAAAGCGGAAGATGTTGTCGACGAAGAGCAGGATGTCGCGGCCCTCGTCGCGGAAGTACTCCGCCATGGTCAGCGCGGTCAGGCCGACGCGCAGCCGGGCGCCGGGCGGCTCGTTCATCTGGCCGAACACCATCACCGTCTTGTCGAAGACGGTGGTGGTGTCGTCGATGCGGGCCTCCTTCATTTCGGCGATCAGGTCGTTGCCCTCGCGGGAGCGCTCGCCCACGCCGGCGAAGACCGAGTAGCCGGACTGCTCCTTGGCAATGTTGGCGATCAGCTCCTGGATCACCACCGTCTTGCCAACGCCGGCGCCGCCGAAGATCGCCGTCTTGCCGCCGCGGGTGAAGGGGGCGATCAGGTCGATCACCTTGATCCCCGTCTCGAAGACCTGGGCCTCGGTGCTCTGCTCCTCGAACGAGGGCGGCTCGCGGTGGATCGGGCGGCGCTCCGTGGCCGTGGTCACGGGCTCAAGGCCGTCGATCGGGTCGCCCAGCACGTTGAACACGCGCCCGAGGGTGGCCGGGCCGACCGGCACGGCGATCGGCTGGCCGGTGTCGGTCACCTCCAGGCCGCGGCGCAGGCCGTCGGTGGTGCCCATGGCCACGGCCTTGACCTGGCCGTTGCCGAGCTGCTGCTGCACCTCGCAGAGCAGGCGCTCGCCGTTGTCGAGCGGGATCGCGATCGCGTTGTAGATTTCGGGCACATGGTCGGGCGGGAACTGGGCCGTCACCACCACGCCGATGATCTCGAGGATGGTCCCTGTGGCCTGTGCCATGGTCGCTCTCCTGGACTAGCCGCCGAGGGCCGCCGCGCCCGAGGAGATCTCGCTGACCTCCTTGGTGATCGCGGCCTGGCGGGCCTTGTTATAACTCAGGGTGTACTCGCGCACCAGATCCTTGGCGTTGTTGGTGGCGTTGCGCATGGCCACCATCTGGGCCGAGTAGAAGCTGGCCACGTTCTCCAGCACCGCCTGGTAGATCTGCGTCTCGACATAGCGGGGCAGCAGGGCGGCGAGCACCTCCTCCTGGCCGGGCTCGTAGGTGAAGTCGATCCGCGGGCCGGCGCTCTCAGCGGCCTCGGGCACGTCCACGGGGACGAGCCGCTTCACGGCGGGGCGCTGCACCAGGGTGTTGATGAACTCGCCGTAGAGCAGGTAGATCTCGTCGTAGGTGCCAGCCTGGAAGCCGGAGATGGCGTTGATCGCCACCCCGAGCACCTGCTCGATCCCGGGCGCGTCGCCGAGGCGGATGGCCTCTCCAGAGAGCGGGTACCCGTTGCGCACCAGGTAGTCCCGGCCCTTCTTGCCGTAGACGAACAGCTCCAGCTCGTGCCCCTGCTGGCGCTGCTCCAGCATGAAGCGGGTGGCCCGGCGCAGGACGTTCGTCACCAGGCTGCCCGCGAGCCCGCGGTCGGGGGTGACGACGATCAGGGCGACCCGGCGCACCGTCGGGCGCACCTCCAGCAGGGTGCCCTTGCGGGCCGGGCCCATCACGCGCGCCGTCAGGTCGGCGATCAGGTCGCGCATACGGTCGGCGTAAGGCCGCGTCGCCAGCACATTGCGCTGGGCGCGGCGCATCTTCGAGGCCGCGACCATCTCCATCGCCCGCGTGATCTGGGCCACGTTCTTGACGGATTTGATCCGGCGCTTGATCTCGCGGCTGCTCGGCATCGCTGTTCCTCCGCGCCTACTCGCTGTAGGTGCTCGTCGCCTTGAACTCCTTGATCGCCGCCTCGAGCGCGTTCTTGACCTCGTCGGAGGGGAACTTGCGGTCGAGCCGGTTGTCGCGGATCAGGGTCCGCACCTCGGGCCGGGCCGTCTTGAGGAAGGCCAGGAAGTCGTCGCGCCACTCAGTGATCCGGGCCACCGGCACGTCGTCGAGGTAGTTGTTGTTGGCGGCGTAGAGCATGGCCACCTGGTCCTCGACGGGGAGCGGGTTGTACTGGGCCTGCTTGAGCAGCTCCTGGAGCCGCGAGCCGCGGTCGATCTGGGCCTTGGTGGTCGCGTCGAGGTCGGAGGCGAACTGGGCGAAGGCCTGGAGCGAGCGGAACTGGGCCAGCTCGCCCTTGAGCTTGCCGGCCACCGAGCGCATCGCTCGCGTCTGGGCGGTGGAGCCCACGCGCGACACCGAGATGCCGACGTTCAGCGCGGGCCGCTGGCCGGCGTTGAACAGGTCCGACTCCAGGTAGATCTGGCCGTCGGTGATCGAGATCACATTGGTCGGGATGTAGGCCGACACGTCGTTGGCCTGGGTCTCGATCACGGGCAGCGCGGTGAGCGACCCGCCGCCGAACTCCTCGTTCAGGCGCGCGGCGCGCTCCAGCAGCCGCGAGTGCAGGTAGAACACGTCGCCCGGGTAGGCCTCGCGGCCGGGCGGCCGGCGCAGCAGCAGCGACACCTGGCGGTAGGCCACGGCGTGCTTCGACAGGTCGTCGTAGACGATCAGGGCGTCCTTGACGAGCTGGCCGTCGACCATGACGCCGTTCTCCATCACCTCCTCGCCCATCGCGCAGCCGGCGTAGGGGGCGATATACTGGAGCGCAGCGCTTTCCGAGGCCGAGGCCGACACGACGATCGTGTAGTCCAGGGCGCCGTAGCGCTCCAGGATGCCCACGACCTGGGCCACCTGGGCTCGGCGCTGGCCGATCGCCACATAGATGCAGACCATCCCCTGGCCCTTCTGGTTGAGGATGGCGTCCACGGCGACGGCCGTCTTGCCCGTCTGGCGGTCGCCGATGATCAGCTCGCGCTGGCCGCGGCCGATTGGGATCAGCGCGTCGATGGCGACGATGCCGGTCTGCACCGGCGTGTCGACCGACTTGCGCGTGATCACGCCCGGGGCGATGCGCTCGATCGGGCGCAGGGTGTCGCTATTGATCGGGCCCTTGCCGTCGACCGGCTGGCCGAGCGGGTTGACCACGCGCCCGAGCAGACTTTGGCCCACCGGCACCGAGATCACGCGCCCGGTGGAGGAAACCAGGTCGCCCTCCTCGATCGTCTCATCCTCGCCGAGGATGATCGCGGCCACCGCGTCGTCCTCCAGGTTCAGGGCGATGCCGTAGATCGACTCGGCCCGGTTCGCCTTCGGCGGGAACTCAAGCAGCTCCGAGGCCACACAGCGGTCGAGCCCCTCGATCCGGGCCACGCCGTCGCCGACGCGGGCTACCGTGCCCACATTGACCTGGCGCGGCCGCAGCTCGACGCCGGTGGTGATACCCTGCCGCAGGCGTGAGATTAGATCGTCTGTGATCGTCATATCTGGCTCCCAATGAGAGTGGTTCTAAGTTAAGAGTGGGCTATAGGCTTTAGGCTTTGGGCTGTAGGCTCACGCACAGCCTCGCCGCCTCCACGCCAAAAGCCCATAGCCCATAGCCCGAGTGCCTAACGCCCAAGGGCCCAAGGCCCTTGTCCGACTCGTAGCCCCCGCACTAGCTCGCGAGCATGTTGCGCTGGACGGCGCTGAGCCGCGTGCGCAAGCTGTTGTCCAGCACCTGGTCGCCCACGCGGATGACCAGGCCGCCGATCAGCGACGGGTCGACGGTGAACGTCACCGTCGCGTCGCCGTAGCGCTGCTTGAGGTCGGCCGCGATCTTCTGCTGCTGCGCCGCCGACAAGGCCACGGCGCTGGTGACCTGGGCGTCGAGGGCCTGGGCGGGCGGGCCGCTCACAAAGCCCGCGAAGGCCTCGGTGATCGCGCCCACGTCGTTCAGCAGCCCCTCACGGGCCAGGCCGAGCAGAAAGTTGCGCACCTGGGGCAGCGCGCCCTCGGGCAGCGCCGCCTCGACGCGCTGAGCCGGATCGCCCCCGCCGGCAAGGCGCGGGGCGGCGGCGCGCAGCTGCTCGAGGGCGGCGGTAATCAGCGCCTCGTACAGGGTGCCCGCGATCGCCTTGGCGTCAACTGTCGTTGCCATATCGTTCTCAGTTGGCAGTTGGCAGGTGGCAGTCGGCAGCCGCGGCACCGGGCTCGCCCGATGGTGCAACTGCCAACTGCCGGCTGCGTACTGACGCTAGTTGCGCCGGCCAAGGGCGGCGAGCGACTCCTCGATCAGCTGGTCATGGCCGCGCGACTGCAGCTCCGCGTTCAACACCCGGCTGGCGGTGAGCGTCACCAGCTCGGCGATCTGGCCCTTGGCCTCGCGCAGCAGCTGGTCCCGCTCCTGGCCGGCCTGGACGCGGGCCTCCTCGCGGATGCGGTCCGCCTCGCGGCGGGCCTGCACCAGGATCTCGGCCTCCTGCGACTTGGCCCGGTCCTGGGCCTGGGCCACGATCCCCGCGGCCTCCTGGCGGGCCCGCGCGATCTCCGCGTCGTAGTCGCGCTTGGCGTTGGCCAGCTGCTCCTTCACCTTGTCGGCGTCGCGCAGGCTGTCCTCAATCCGGCGCGTCCGCTCGTTCAGCATGTTCAGCACCGGCCGGTACAGCAACGATGTGAGCACGAAGATGAGCAGCAGGAAGTTGATCAGCTGCGCGAGGAACCAGACAATATTGATCCCTAATGCTTCCACCCTCGAACCTCCCTTATCGCGCTGCGCCTACGACAGCACGCCGAAGCCGATCAGGAACGCGATCACGAGGCCGAAGATCGCCAGCGCCTCGGTAAAGGCGATGCCGATGAACATGTACGTCACCACGCGGTTCTCGATCTCGGGGTTGCGGCCGATCGCCTGCACGGCGCCCGAAACGATGATGCCGATGCCCACGCCCGGCCCAATGGCGCCCAGACCGACGGCGAGCGCGGTGGCGACGAGATTCAGACCCTCCATGGTTGAGATGCCTCCTTACAGCACTCTCTGCAAGATTTCCTGGGACTATCGCTCGGGCGGGCCCACAGCTCGCCCGTGTCGATCTAGTGAGTGGTCACGCCCTCGTGGTGCTCCTCCTCGTGGCTGGTTACGGCGATGTTGAGGAAGGCGTACGTCAGCAGCGAGAAGATCAGGGCCTGGATGAAGCCCACGAACACCTCGAAGCCGTAGAAGGGCAGCGGCAGCAGCAGAGGGACGAGAAAGGCCATCACGGCCAGCAGCACTTCGCCGGCGAAGATGTTGCCGAAGAGACGGAAGGCCAGGGCGAAGGGCTTCACGATCTCCGAGATGAACTCGATGATCCCCACGAACGACATGATCCCGTCCGTGTTGAAGAACTTCTTCAGGTAGCCCGGCCCCAGGGCCCGGAAGCCCCAGTACTCGATGAAGACGAAGGAGATCGCGGCGATCGCGAAGGTGAAGTTCAGGTCGGCCGCCGGGGCGCGGAACAGCGGCACCAGCTTGTAGCCCTGCGCCGCGCATGTGTCGTACGCCTCGTCGCCCTCGGCCGCGAACAGCGGGGTGTTGGCCGGCAACGTCAGCGCGATCCGGGCCTCGCTGTGCCCATCGTCGTGATGGCATACCCCGATCGGGCCCACGCCCGGCAGCAGCCCGAACCAGTTGCCGACCAGGACGAAGAGAAAGATCGTCGCTACCAGGGGGAACGCCGTCGCCACGTACTTCGCGTTGATGTTGCGAAACAGCGTGTACAGCGAGTCGATCACCATCTCCACCAGGTTCTGAAGGCCGCGCGGTACCAGCTGCATGTTGCGTGTCGCCGCGAAGGCCAGCCCGATCACGATCACGTCGACGATCAGGGTGGTTAGCAGCGAGTTGGAGAGGGGACCGAACAGCGTTTCGGGCGCGACCTCCACATGAGGCGGCCCGGTGAAGAGGAAGATGCGGCTGATCACAGCGATCACCAGCGCACCGACCACGATGAGGATGTTCCGTGTGCGAGTCGACAACGCCTACCTCCAGGTCTGCAGATGCCAGGCTCAGACGCACGGGCCCGCCGCATGAGGCCGCTCCCGCCGCAGCCTCGGTCCGGATCAGCGCCCCTGCGATCCGATTACGCCGGTCCTAATAGCTTCTGGATCTTCGTTCCGTCCTTCACAAATAGTATAGCGTAGGTCCGCGGATTTTGCAACCGGGTCCGCAGGCCCGATCTCCGCATCAGATACCGCTGTTCTGCTCCCCCTTGGCCGGGGCGGAGTATACCATAGCTGCACAGTGCAAGCAAACTGCACACCCTTTGCTGTCCAGCATTCCGAAGCGCCATTCGCGGATCGCCCGCGCCCGGTTCGCGCGGCATACAAAAGCGCGGGGCGTACCCCGCGCTTCCTGGCATCCGTTTATCGCCTTGCACCCCGCGGGGCCGCGCTCACCCGTTCCGGTCGAGGGCCTCGCGCAGCTCGCGGATGGCGCGCTTGGCGTTGATCCAGACGGCGCCGATCTTGGAGGAAGCCACCTTTTTGTTGAACACGAGCACCATCAGAAAGCGCTGGCTCACGTCGAAGCAGTACAGGTCGATGTTGGCGCCCTCGTGGATGTAAACGCTCGTCGCGTCCTCCTCGCGTAGCTGGCGCGCCACCTCGCCCGTGGTCGAGAAGCCGGTGGACAGAAGCGGCAGTACGATCATCATCGGCAGGTTCTGGGCCGTGCCGACCTCGACGAGCACCATGCCCGCCCGGTCGGTGAGCATGACGCTTTGCGCGCCTAAATCCTGGGCGAGCTGGCTCATGATCCCCTTGATCGAGGTGATGTTCTCGGTCGTCACCACCAGGTTGCCCGCGCTGCGCCGCGCGTTCGTGAAGGGCATCGGTTCGTCGGCGGGCGGCGGGGGTGCGGCCGCCGGCCGCGGCTCAGGCTTGCGCTCGGCAGCCGCCTTGCTCCGCGCGGCCAGCCCCCCGCGCGCCGGAGCGGCCGCGGGCGTCGTCGCAGCAGCGGCCGCCGCGGCCGCCGCCTCGCGCTCGGCCAGCGAGGGCAGGGTGACGCGGGCCGGCGTGAAGTCGCGCGGCTTCGCCTCAGGGGCCGGGGCGGGGGAGGGGCTGGGCCGCGGGGGCGGCGCGGGCGCAGGGGCGGGGCGCGCGGCCCGTTGCTGGGGGCGCGGGGGCGGAGGCAGCTCCTCGACCACCGGCTCGACCACCTCGGGGGCCTCGACCTGCGCCGCCAGGGCGGCGGCGGAGAAGGCGGCCTCCAGGGCGTCGCGCAGAGCCTCAGGGGCGAGGGGGCCGGCGAGAAAGCGGAACACGCCCAGGGCCTCGGCCTGCGAGCGGGCGGCCTCGTCGGGGCCCCACAGCAGCACGCGCGTGGGCACCTCGAAGTTCGGCAGGATTTCGGCCAGCTCCAGGCCGGTCATTCCCGGCAGGTCAACCTCGGCGATCACCGCCTCGGGTGGGTTGGCGCGCACCTCCCACAGGGCGTCGTTCGCCGAGTCGTACACCGTGACGTTCACCGAGGCGCCGAGCTGGCCGGGGAGGTCGCGCAGGACGGCGTTTTCGGCGGCCACTACTACAAGTCGATTGGTCATCGTCTGATCTCGCTGTATCTCCACGGGCCACGGCCCGCCTCCTCCGCACCCGCTTCGGGCCGCTGCGCGCCGGGATGGTCCATGTAGTATACCGTATCGCCGTTACGAGCTTGCGGCGTAGGGCAGCGCGAAGAAAAAGCTGCTCCCCGCGCCCGGCGCGCTGTCCACCCAGATCGCCGCGCCCTGCAGGCGGGCCAGGTCCGACGCGAGCGCCAGGCCCAGCCCCGTGCCCCCGTGGTCGCGCGTGAGCGAGCTGGCTACCTGGAAGAAGCGGTCGAAGACCTGGGCCTGCTGCTCACGGGCGATGCCGATCCCGGTGTCGCTCACCCGCACCACCGCCCATGCGGCCGGCGGCTCCTGGGCGAGCACGCGCAGGGTCGGGTTGGGGGCGGCCTCGTCGACCGCGGCGGCCAGCCGGCTGTGGGGCCACATAGCCGCCTCGACGCGGACGGCGCCGCCGCGCGGGGTAAACTTGATCGCGTTGTCGATCAGGCTGCCCAGCACGAGGAGCACCTTCTCACGGTCGGCCTGGAGCCGGATCGGCTGCTCCGGCAGCCGCATCTCGACGTGGAGGCCCTTCTCGGCGGCCTGGCCGCCCAGCCGCTCGACCGCCTGGCGGATAAGCTCGCCAAGCACGCACAGTTCGAGCGCCAGCTCGGAGCGGCGCAGGTCGGAGTCGCGCAGGCGCAGCATGGTGTCGACGATCTCTTTGATCTGCTCGGCGCTGTCGAGCGCCCGCTGGGCGTATTCGCGCTGCTCGCCGTCCCCCCGGTCGCGCAGCATCTTGCTGTAGCCGATCACAATCGAGAGCGGGCTGCGCAGCTCGTGGGAGGCGATGGCGATGAACTCGCTTTTCAGATGGTCCAGCTCGCGCAGGCCCTGGTAGGCCCGCTGCAGCTCGCCGTACAGCCGGGCGTTGTGCAGCGCGGTGCCCGCCTGGTTGGCGAGCAGGGTCACAATGTCGACGGTGCTCGGCAGGCCCACCGTCGCCGCGCTGTCGCAGAGCAGGAGCACCCCCGCCAGCCCCCCCGGCGCGCGCAAGGGCACCGCCAGCCCGTTGCTGAGCGGGCCATCCTCGGCCGCGCACAGGGGGCCCTTCTCGACGGCGAGGGGCCGCCCGGCGCGGGCCGCCTCGCGCGCCGCCGCCCAGCCCGCCGGGTGGAGCGTGGCCCCGGCCGGCTCGGCGAACAGCTCGTCGGCCCCGTCGGCGCCGCCGAGGATGAGAAAGCCGGCCGCGCAGGCGACGTGGGCCCGGGCGCGGGCCAGGATCAGCCGGCACAGGGCGTCGCGGTCGAGCACGCCGTTGATCGCCTCGCTGCTGGCGAGCAGCTGCTCCAGGGCCCGCAGCCGCACGCTTTCCTGCATGAGCTGCCGCTTGTGCAGGGCTTGGCCGACCGCAAGGCTCAGCTCCTCGATCTCGAAGGGCTTGGACAGAAAGTTGGCCACCCCCTGGCGCGCCGCCTGGTGCAGCGTGTCCATCGAGGTGTGTCCGGTCATAATCACGACGGCGATCGCCGGGTCGATCTCGCGGGCCATCTCCGCCAGGGCCAGCCCGCCGATCCCCGGCATCTGGATGTCGGCCAGGAGCAGGTCGAAGGAGCCGTCGGCCCGCAGGTACTCGAGGGCTGTGGGCGCCTCGGTGGCGGCGACCACGCTGTAGCCGGCCCGGCCGAGCGCGAGGGCGCAGAAGCTACAGGTCGTCTGGTCATCGTCGACAACGAGGATGCGGGCGGCGCCGGCGCTGGCGTGGGGGGTGGTGATCGCGGGTTCCTGCGTCATATGGCGGTGGGGCGAACTTAGGCGAGCACCTCCACGCAGGTGCGGGGCAGCCACAGCTGCTCGCCATCGACGGTGACGACTTCGACCGCGGGCACCCGCGCGCCGGAGGCGACCGCCCGCGGCACGGCCGGCACGCTGCGGACCTGGGCCGTCTGCCCGAGGTGGCTGCCGTTGAGCAGGCGCACCCGCGCGCCGGGGCGCAACTGAGGTCGCGCCGCCTCGACGCTCGCCGTGCCGCGGCCGGTGATCGGGATGACCACGCGCGGGCGCCGCAGGGGGCGCCGGAGCTGCGTGTGGCCCTCGATCAGGGCCTCCTGCCGGTCCTGGGCGCTCAACAGGTCGAAGATCGGCTGAGACATAGGGCGCGCGCCGAAGCCCTCGGTGACGATCAGGGTCAGCTTGGGCGCGGGGGTGTGGGCCGGGTCCGGCCAGGCGTAGCTTTGGGCTCCGGCGCGCCAGTTCTCGGCGCCGCTCCAGCCGAGAAACTCGCGCAGCTCGCGCTCCTCGATCCCGCCGACGATCACGCCGCGCACCTGCTCGGCCACCGCCCGTTTGAGCGCGGCCGCGCTGATCGACGCCCCACAGATCAGGATCGCGTACGCGCTGCGGGCGTCGATCTGCTCGGGGCGAACTACGTCGTCCGGGTTGATCGCCAGGAGCCGCAGCACACCGCTGCGCTCCTCGCCCACCCCGAAGGCGCCGTAAACCTGGGCGGCCGGCGTTTCGATCACCACGCCCTCGTAGGGGATGATCTCCATCACCACGCCGCGCACCGTCGCCTGCAGCGTGTACTCCACCGGATCCGGCGCGAGCGTCACATAGCCTGTCTCGTGGTCGATGTCGGCGATCATGCCGCTCACCGGGGCCACGCAGGTGCGGCCGAGAAAGCGCGAGGTTTGGGCAAGCACCTGTCCAGCGTTGACTTTGTTGTGGACCTCGCGGGTCATCGCTCGGTAGACTTGGGCCGGCGGGATGCCTAGCGCGCGGGCCACGTTGATAATCAGGGCCGGCTCGGGGGTAAGGGCGCGAGCCACGGTGTCCTCGGGCTCGACCCGGCTGCCCTGGCGCACCAGCACCTCGCCCGGGTGCGGCAGCCGCCGCTCGATCCGGGCCACGGCGTTCGGGACGACGGGCGGGGTGCCCTCGGGGATGTACAGCGACATACTCTGCCCTTCTGGCGGCGGCCTCCACGGTTATTATAGCATACCGGCCGCCCCGATCGCCCCCGGATCTCGTCCCAACGGCGCGGAGGGTTGGTGCCAGTTTCCGACCGTGGAAGCCCCTTCGCCTCGCTTGCGGCGCGCTATAATGGCGCCAGTCCCGCCCGCGCGGCGCGCCCGCCGACCGTTCTCAGGTGAGCAGCTTGGTTCGCTACAGCCCGCAACGAGCCGCCGCGCTTTGCCTGGCCGCCGTCGCCCTGCTCGCGGCGTGCGCCCGGCCCGTTCCAGCCGCCGCGCCGCCCACTGCGGCGCCCCCGGCCCGCAGCGTCGACCTCAGCCACGTCGTCCGCCAGGACGTGCCCTACCCGCCCAACGAGCCGGCGACCCAGCTCGCCCGGGACGCCGGCGGGCGCCTTCAGTCCCTCACGATCGGCGCGCGCACCGGCACCACGCTCGCCCTTGTCGCCGCGCCCGGAGCCGCCGTGAGCGCGATCGACCAGCTCGCCCCCGCCGACCTCGTGCTGCTGGCCGCCGTGATCGACGTGCGCGACCGGGCCCAGGACTCGCCCGGCTTTGCCCTTTCCGCCGCCGACGTGGTAGCCTGGGAGCGCGTCAACGGCCCCGTCCCGCCCGGCGCCCTGGTGCTGCTCGTCACCGGCTGGGATGTGCGCTGGGGCGACCCCGCGGCCTACCTGGCGCCCCACCCCCCCGGCTTCAGCCCCGAGGCCGCCCGGCTCCTGCTGGAGCAGCGCTCCGTCGCCGGCCTCGGCGTCGACGGCCCCGGCCTCGACCTGCCCGCCGCCGCCGTCGACCACTGGCTGTGGCTGGCCAACCTGACCAGCCTCGAACAGCTCCCGCCCACCGGCGCCACCGTCGTCATCGGCGCGCTCAAGCTCCAGGCCGCCCAGAGCGGGCCGGCCCGGGTGATCGCGCTGCTCCCATAGCGAGGTTCCCGTGAGCACGAAGTTTTTGCCGGCACACCCCGACCACCCAGCCCGCCACACCCCCCCCGCCCCCCGTCAAACGGCTGCGGCGCTGCTCGCCGGCACGCTCCCGCGCTCTGCGCTTCTTTCGGCCCCGCCGCCCGGCGGCCTGCGCTACCGCGCCTGGCAGTTTTTCGCCGCACTGCGCGCGCGGGTGCGCCCGCACGAGCGGGCGATGGCGGCCCTCGCCCTCAGCCCCGCCGAGCTGCGGCTGTTCGATGCCATGCCGCTCTACGACCGGCGCCACTGCCTCGACGTCCACGCCACGCTTGTGGCGGCCGGCCACACCGATGAGCTGCTGCTCCGCGCCGCCCTGTTCCATGACTGCGGCAAGCTCGACGACGCCGGCCGCCCGATGCCGATCGCCTGGTATGTGCTCGCCACCCTGCTCAAGCGCTCGCCCGGGCTGTACCTCGCCGCCGCCCGCCTGCTCGCCCCCGTGCGGATCTACGCCGAGCACGCCGCTCGCGGCGCCCGCATGGCCGCCGCCGCGGGCAGCCCCCCCGAGGTGGTTGACACCATCCGCCACTACCACGATCCGGCCCCCCGGGACCGCGCCGCCGTGCTACAATGGGCAGACGAGCAGCACTAGATGGGACAAGGGGACAAGGGGACATTCCGCTAAAAATGAACTCTTGCCCAGCATGATCGCTCCTTCTGTCTTCTCCCTCCCCCGAGCGAGCGCAGCGAGGGGTGCCCCGGGCTTATGCCGTACACGATCACACTCCCCGATTTCTCGGGCCCGCTCGACCTGCTCCTACGGCTGATCGAGCGCGCCGAGCTGGATATTACGACGATCGCCCTGGCCCAGGTGGCGGACCAGTATCTCGCGCACGTCCGCGCCCTCGAAGCGCCCGACCCGCACCAGCTGGCCGAGTTTGTCAGCCTGGCCGCCCGCCTGCTCCTGATCAAGTCGCGCGCCCTTCTCCCCCGGCCCGCCGACGCGTCCCGCGACGGGCTGGCGGGCGACCCGGACGCCGAGTCCCTGGCCCGCCAGCTGCGCGAGTACCAGCGCTTCAAGCAGCTGGCCGCCATGCTCCGCGCGATCCAGGAGGATGAGCGGCGCACCTTTCTGCGCACCGCCAGCGTCGACGAGCGGGCCATCGCCGCCGCGCCGCCCGAAACACCCGGCTACAGCGTCGTCGAGCTGATCGCCGCCGTCCAGCGCCGCCTCCAGCTGCGCCTGCCGCTCGACGAGCCCGCTGTGCTCGCCCTCGCCCCGCGCCTGACCGTCGCCGCCGTCGCCGGCCGCGTCCGCGAGCGCCTCGGTCGCCAGGCCTGGTTTAGCTTCGAGGACTTGCTCGACGCCGCGGTCAGCCGCCAGGAGGTGATCGTCACCTTCTGGGCCGTGCTCGAGCTGCTCAAGCGGCGCGCGATCGCGATCGAGCAGGACGCCCTGTTCGGCACGATCAGCATCGGCCGCGGCGAGGGCACGATCGCCGAGGAAAGCCTGGAGGAGCCCAGCCTGTGATGAGCTCGCCCTCGCCCGATAGCCCGCCCCGCGCCGAGGGCGGGCGCGCCCTGCCCCTCGGCGACTTGCTGGCCCTCGGCACCCAGATCCGGGCCGACGACACCCCCGAAAGCCTGCTCCACGAGGTCGCCGAAACGCTGCGCACCGTCGTGGCCAGCCCGCGGGTGTATGTGCGCCTGCGCAACGTCGACACCGACGATCTGGAGGCGGCCGCCTTCGCCGGCGTCCCCGAGCCCCTGGCCGCGCGTCTGCGCGCCGAGCCCATCCCCCCTGGCGCCTTCCAGCACCTCCTGCGCCCCGAGCTGCGGGTGAGCGACTCCTACCTGCTCCCCGCCGACAGCGGCGCCTCTGGCCCCGCCGACGCCGCCGCCTCGTCCGCTGCAGCAACCTTGCTCGTCCCGCTGCGTGGCCGCGGCGACCGCCTGATAGGTGTGATCTACGTGGCTCTGCCGCCCGACGCCCCCGTTCTCGACCCGACCGCCGCCCAGGTGATCGAAGCGATCGCCCGCCAGGCCGCCCTCGCCGTCGAGAATGTGCGCCTCGCCGAGCGCAGCGCCCGCCTCCTCGCCAAGGAGCAGCTGCTGGTCGAACTCGGTCGCGACATCAGCGCCACCCTCGACCTTGACGCGATCCTCCAGCGCACGGTCGACCGCATCGCCGCCGCCTTTGGCAGCGGATCAGTCACCCTGATCGAGCCCGATGGCAGCCTGGCCGTTGTCGCCGCCTCGCCGGCCGAGCGCCAGCTGCTCGGGGCTCACGTCCGCCCCGGCGATGGTATGGTCGGGTGGGCCGCCCAGCACGGCCGCTCCTACTTTGCCAACGACGCGCACACCGGCCCCGCCCCGATCGACCCGGCCTACCGCTCCAGCATCGTCGCCCCGCTGCGCAGCGGCGGCCAGGTGATCGGCACGCTCAACGTCGGCAGCCCCCGGCCCCACGCCTTCGCCTACGAGGACGTCGACCTTCTGGAGGCGATCGCCGCCCAGGTCGGCGGCCCGATCACCAGCGCCCGCCTGTACGAGCAGGCCCAGCGTCTCGCCGCTCAGGTGCAGCGCCGCGCCGATCAGCTGGCCGTGCTCAACGCGATCGCTCGCACCGCCAGCGCCACGCTTGACCAGGAGTACAGCCTGCCCGAGGTCACGGCCCAGATCCGCAATGGCTTCGGCTACCACCAGGTCGACCTGTTTCTCGTCGATGAGGAGACGAACGAGCTGATCCTCGCCGCGTCCGATGGCCCCTTCGCGCCGAAAAGCATGGGCTACCGGCAGCACCTCAACCTCGGCCTGATCGGCCGGGCCGCCCGCAGCGGCCACATCCTGCGCGTCGACGACGTCCGCGCCGAGCCCGACTACCTCCGGCTCAGCGAGCGGGACGAGATTCGCTCCGAGCTGGTCGTGCCGATTGTGGCCAGCGGGCGCCCGCTCGGCGTGCTCAATCTTGAGTCGCCCGCGACCGCCGCCTTCACCGACGAGGACGCCGCCGTGCTCGAAACGGTCGCCGATGTGCTCGCCGGCGCGATCGAGAACGCCCGGCTGTTCCGCCGTGCCCAGGGCGCCGCCGTGCTCGAGGAGCGCAACCGTCTCGCCCGCGAGCTCCACGACAGCGTCACCCAGCAGCTGTTCAGCATGACCCTGACCTCGCAGGCCGCGCGGGCCCACCTGGAGAAGAACCCCACCCGCGCCGCCGCCCAGCTCGAGCGGCTCCAGGAAACGGCCACCGCCGCCCTCGCCGAGATGCGGGCCCTGATCTTCCAGCTTCGCCCCCCCGCCCTCCAGGACCAGGGCCTTGTCGCCGCGCTCCAGCAGCACGCCGGCGCCGTGGCTCGCCGCGAGGGCTTCGCGATCGCGCTCAGCGTGTCCGGCGACGAGCGACTCGCCCGCGGACTCGAACAGCCGCTCTACCGGATTGTGCAGGAGTCGCTCAACAACGTCGCCAAGCACGCCGGCGCTCAGAACGTCAGCGTGGCCCTTGAGTTCACCAACGAGTATGTGCGCGTCCGCGTGCGCGACGATGGCCAGGGGTTCGACGCCGCCGCCCCGCCCTCCGGCGCGGGCCGCCACCTTGGCGTGCTCAGCATGCGCGAGCGCGCCGCCGAGATCGGCGGCACCATGGAGCTCCACTCCGCGCCCGGCAGCGGCACCGAGGTTGTAGTCACGGTGCCGCGGGGCGGCTGACGTGGGACAGGAGGACAGGGGGACAGCGGGCTCAAAACCACAATCCTCTGCGGGCTCAGCACCTTTGCGGTACACTCCGGTGGGAATTGATGTAGTCGCAGCAGCGAACAGGAGAACAGCCATGGACAAGATCAACGTGATGCTGATCGACGACCACCGCGTGGTGCGCCAGGGCCTGCGCGACTTCCTTGAGCTCCAGGGCGACATCGAGGTGGTCGGCGAGGCGAGCAGCGGCGAGGACGGCGTCCAGCTCGCCCGCGAGCTGCTGCCCGACGTGGTGCTGATGGACCTGGTGATGCCAGGGATCGACGGCGTCGAGACGACGCGCCGGCTCAAGGGCGCCAGCCCCTCGTCCAAGGTGATCGTGCTCACCAGCTTCGCCGACGACGACAAGGTGTTCCCTGCGATCAAGGCCGGCGCCATCTCCTACCTGCTCAAGGACATCTCCCCCGAGGACCTCGCCCACGCCATCCGCGCCGCCCAGCGCAACGAGGCCGTGCTCCACCCCGAGGTCGCCGCCAAGCTCATGCAGGAGTTCTCCGCCCCCCGCCCCAACGAGGCCCCCGTCGACCAGCTCACCCCCCGCGAGATGGACGTCCTCCGCCTTGTGGCGAAGGGCATGTCCAACAAGGAAATTGCTGACAAGCTGGTCATCTCAGAGAAGACGGTCAAAACTCATTTAAGCAACATCTTGTCAAAACTTCATCTCGCGGATCGTACGCAGGTTGCGATCTATGCGCTGCGACAAAGGCTTGTGCCAATGGAATAATATTTACAATGATATAATAAAGTGTAAGCGCTGCCGTGGCAGACCTGTAAGGAATAGCGGGGCGGTGTCGTGATGGCGCCGCCCCGCTATTATGCCTACCCGCCGCTGCTGGGGGCGCGTCGGCGGGCGCAGGCGGCCGAGCTGATCGGCGAGGGGCATGGCGGGGTGCGGGAGCGTCGGGCGTGCTATAGTGTGCGGCGGGCGGCCTGGCGCAGGGAAAGGGGCTGGCGATGGCGCGCATGGTGCTGCTTGGGGTGGGCACGGGGTTGCCGGACGTCGACCGGGAGAACACGCATATGGTTTGGGACGGGCCGGGCGGCCCGCTGCTGATCGACGCGAGCGGGAGCACCTACCAGCGGCTGCTCCGCGCGGGGCTCGACCCGCAGGGCCTGCGCGGCGTCGTGCTGACCCACAGCCACTGTGACCACATCAATGGGCTGCCGGCGCTGCTGTTCAGCATGGCCCTGGGCGGGCGCAAGGAGCCGCTGCCGATCTATGGGCTCGCCCCGACGCTGGCGGTGGCCCGCGCGACATTGGAGGCAATTGCGCTCGACGGGCTGCACCCCGAGCTGGTGTGGCGGGAGTTGGCCGCGGGTGACACCCTGGATCTGGAGGACGGCTGGCGGCTGCGCACGGCGCCGACGGAGCACAGCCGGCCGTGCATCGCGCTGCGCTTCGAGCGCGGCGGCGGCCCAGCCCTGGCCTACTCGGCCGACACCGAGCCGTGCGCAGCCGTGCGTGAGCTGGCGGCGGGGGTGGCGACGCTGATCCACGAGGCCACGACGCCGGGGCCATTCAATGGCCACACCTCGCCGCGGGAGGCTGGGGAGGTCGCGGCGGCGGCGGGGGTCGGCCGGCTCATCCTCGTCCACTACAGTCCGCGCTGGACGATGCCGGAGCCCGAGGCGCTGGCGGCTGTGCGCGAAGGTGGGTTCGCCGGCCCGGCCGAGATCGGGCGCGAGTACCAGGTGATCGAGGTCGGGTAGGCCGCCATCGGCGCGGGCCTTCGCGCAGCCCGTCGGGCCGTAGGAAGGGCGGCCGGGCCGGGCGGCCCCTTCGCACGGCGCGCCCCACGTGGTTTCGGGTGGCCCACCCGGTGGGCGCCCCGGCTGTGGTCGTGGCGTGCGGCGAGCGCCTGTCTGCCGAAGGTGAGCATGAGCAAGAGGAATCTGCCGCCCGCCCGACCGCGCCGCGGGCCCTCAGGGCACGATGGAGCGCGGGTGCGCCGGGAAGGGTTCGGCGGGCGGCTGCTGGTGGCGGCGGCAGGCGTGGCAGGGGCGGTGGCGCTCGTCGTGGCGCTATGGCAGCTGATCGCGCCGCGGCTGGCGGTCGGGCGGATCGAGCAGGTGGACATCGGCGGGGTGCCGGCCACCGTTTACGCGCCTGGCGGGGCGCCGGGGCCGGCGGTCGTGATCGCCCACGGGTTCGCTGGCTCGCAGCAGATCATGGAGCCGTTCGCGCTGACGCTGGCGCGCGGTGGCTTCACCGCGATCACGATTGACTTTCCCGGGCACGGGCGCAACCCCGCCCCGCTGCGTGGCGCGCTGGCCGACGGCGAGGGTCGCTACGCGCAGCTGAGCGCGGCCCTCGACCTGGCGGTGAGCTACGCGCGCCGGGCGGGCGATGGGCGGGTGGGGCTGGTCGGCCACTCGATGGGCAGCGAGGCCGTGGTGCGATACGCAGAGGCCCACCCCGAGATCGCGGCGACGGTCGGCGTGTCGCTGGTGTACGACGGGGCGACGGCGACGGCGCCGCGCAACCTGCTGGTGATCACGGGCGCGCTGGAGGGCAACCTGTCGCCTATCGCCCGGTCGGTGGCCGACGCCGCGGCCGGCGGGGCGGGCGAGCTGGAGCGGACCTACGGCGACGTCGCGGCCGGCACGGCGCGCCGGGTCGTGCTCGCGCCAACGGTCGAGCACGTCGGGGTGTTGTTCAGCCCGGTGAGCATGGCCGAAACGTTGGCCTGGTTTCGCGCGGCGATGCCCGCGGCCGGCGTGCCGGGTGGGGCCGACTACATCGACGCGCGGGCGCCCTGGCTCGGGCTGCTCTACGTCGGGGCGACCCTGCTATTCTGGCCGTTCTCGCGGCTGCTCCAGCCGGTTGAGGCGGGGGCAGCAATGGCGGGCGGCGGCGCCGAGGGGCAGCCTGCGGCGGCGAACGGCGGGCGGCGGGCGCGGTGGGGCTGGTGGGCCGCAGCGCTAGCCCCGGCGCTGCTGACGCCGCCACTCCTCCGGCTATTGCCGGGGAGCGAGCTGCTGCCGATCCTGGTGGGCGGGCCGCTGGCGCTCATGTTCGCGGCCTACGGGCTGATCACGGCGCTCGGCCTGCTCGCGCTGCGGCTGGCGGAGGGGCGACGGGCCGGCCGAGGGCCGCGGGTGGGCCGGCGGCTTGCGGTGGGCCGGCGGCGGGCGCTGGTGGCCCTGGCCTCGGCGCTGCTCGTCGTCGGCTATGTGTTCCTCGCCTTCGGCCTGCCGGCGCAGATCTTTCTGCTCAACTACTTCCCGCCGCCCGTCCGGCTCCCGATCTTTCTCGCCGTGCTCGTGGCGATGCTTCCATTCTTCCTCGCCGACGAGGCGCTCACCCGCGGGCCCTGGGCGCCGCGAGGGGGCTACGCCATCACCAAGCTGCTGTTTCTCGGCTCGCTCGCCCTGGCGATCGCGCTCAACCCGCGCGAGCTGTTCTTCCTGGTGCTGATCGCCCCCCTGCTGCTGGCCTACTTCTGCGTCTACGGCCTGTTCAGCACGCTGTGTTACCGGCGCACGGGAGCCTACGCAGTCGGCGCCCTCGCCAACAGCGCAATCTTCGCCTGGATCGTCGCGGCCGTCTTCCCGCTCGTCGGCTGAGCGGCGGTGCATGTAGGCGTTGTGCCATTTATGAAACTACTTTTGGGAAGCAATAGTTTGCAAAGTAAATACCAACTGCTTGCCCGGTTCTGGCATATTGACAGCGAATCTGACTTCTCGTACAGTGGTATCAGCCTTCCCTACGCCCACCCGACCCCGTTGGCGAGCCGCCATGTCGCGCGTTTCGCGTACGGTCGGAGCATGTATGCACATCGTCGTCGCGAGCAGCAATATCTTCCGCCGCGAGCTTTCCGGCTACGTCCTGAGCGAGGCCGGCCACCAAGTGAGCGAGGCCAAGGATGTCGCGGCGCTCCTGGCCCTGCTGGGGGCGGCTAGCCCCGACATCGTCGTCGCCGACGTAGTGCTCGCCCACGGCGACACCGGGGCGCTCCAGCGCCAGATCGGCGAGCTTTGCGCGGCGCCCATCCTGTGGCTGGCCCATGTTATAGGCGGGGCACCCTCCCCCGGCGGCGCCGAGTGGCTGGGCTGGCCGTATCACCCGCAGGAGCTGCTGCTGCGGGTGGCGCGCATCACCGCCGTGCCGCAGGGCACGGCGGCCTGAAGCGCCCGGCGCGGGAGCGCTGCGCGGGCGACCGTGGCGCGATGGCTTGATTCACCCCCTTGCGACGGCTATAATAAGGCCGTCGCTTATGAACAGATACCCTGCCACAGACGAACCCTCTGCACAGGCCGGGCGATCAGCGCGCCCGGCGTCGCGCTGCCCGGGGCCCGCGCCCCGGCGGCGCTTTTCCAGCACCCTGCCCGGCCGCGTCGTGCGCCGCGCCAAGGGATGCTGCGCCCTGTCGCGCTCATCGCACCTCCGCCCGGGCCGCCAGGCTCGCCGTGGCGGCTGGGAGTACGTGAGTAAATCGTATGCGTGAGCGCGTTTATCGAACCGAGGCGATTGTGCTGCGCCGGAGCGACTTCGGCGAGGCCGACCGGCTCCTTGTTTTGGCCACGCCGGGCGGCAAGCGCCGCGTGATCGCCAAGGGCGTCCGGAAGACCACCAGCCGCCTCGCCGGCCATATCGAGCTGTTCACCCACGCCACCATGCTGCTGGCGGTCGGGCGCAACCTCGACATCATCACCCAGAGCCAGGCCGTCCGCAGCTTCAGCGCCCTGCGCGCCGAGCTGCCGCGGCTCAGCGCCGCGTACTACGTGGCCGAGCTGTACGACCGCTTCACCCAGGATGAGGAGGAGAACCCGGCGCTGTTCCAGCTGCTGGCCCAGGCCTACGCCGCCCTTGACCGCAGCGCCAACCCCGACCTGGTGCTGCGCTCGTTTGAGCTGCGCCTGCTCCATATCGCCGGCTACCGCCCGTACCTGCACCACTGCGTCGCCTGCCAGGAGCCGCTGACCGAGGCCGCCGACCGCTTCAGCCCCACGATGGGCGGGGTGCTGTGCCCCCGCGACCGGGGGGCCGACCGGAACGCGCTCGCCATGAGCGGGCCCGCTTTCCGGCTGCTGCGCTACCTGCAAACGCAGCCGCTCGACGCGGCCGAGGTGCTGCGGCTGTCGCCCGAGGTGCGCGGCGAGGCCGAGCAGCTGCTGCGCGCCTACCTGCGCCAGATCCTTGAGCGCGACTTGAAGTCGGTAGCATTCTTGGAAGACGTCGCGCGGCGCGCGTAAGGAGTCTCGCCATGGCCTACCTCGACAGCCTGCTGGGGCGCGGGGAGCAGATCTTGTATGTGGCGCGGCAGCATATCTTCGTGCTGATCGCCAATATTCTTACCGAGCTGGCGCTGATCGCCCTCCTGGTCGCCGCCGGCGTGGCCTCGAACATGGCCTTCAGCAGCAACACGACGGTGCTGTTCGGCAATATGACCGCCAGCAGCCTGATCCTGCTGATCTGCGTGGTGATCAGCGTCGTCGTGCTGCTGAGCGGCTTTCTCGACTACCTGCGCTGGACGAGCGACCAGGTGATCGTCACCGACCGGCGGATCATCCAGATCCGCGGCATCCTCAACAAGCGGGTCCTCGACTCCTCGCTGGAGAAGATCAACGACGTCGGGCTGACCCAAAGCCTGATTGGGCGGATGCTCAACTACGGCACGATCGAGATCCTGACCGCCTCTGGCGACGAGGGCGTGAACATCCTCGACCGGATCGAAGCACCACTGGAGTTCAAGCGGGCCATGCTCGAGGCCAAGCACAACCACGACCGCGGCTACGGCTACCTCGACCCGGCCGGCTACCACGCGCCCCGCGCCGGCTCCGCCGACATCCAGCAGACCTTGGCCGAGCTGGCCGCCCTGCGCGACCGCGGCATCCTGTCCAGCGATGAGTTCGAGGCGAAGAAGCGCGAGCTGTTGAGCAGAATTTAACGCGATGTACGACCAGATCGAGCAGGCCCGGGCCGTGGTCGCTGCGCGCGCGGAGATGGCGCCGCGCGTCGGCCTGATCCTCGGCTCAGGCCTCGGCGCCCTCGCCGACGAGCTTGAGCGCGCCACCACCATCCCCTACGCCGACATCCCCGGCTTCCACGCGCCCCAGGTGCCCGGCCACCGCGGCGAGCTCGCCGTCGGCCTCATGGAGGGCCAGCCCCTCGCCGTCATGCGCGGGCGATTCCACTTTTACGAGGGCCACTCGATGCAGGAGGTGACGTTCCCCGTCCGGGTGATGCGGGCCCTCGGCTGCGACACCCTGATCGTCACCAACGCCGCCGGCGGCCTGCGCCCCGACTGGCGCGTCGGCGACATTATGCGCATCGCCGACCAGATCTTTCTCCCCGGCATGGTCGGCCAGCACCCGCTGCGCGGCCCGAACGACGACCGGCTCGGCCCGCGCTTCCCGGCGATGGTCGGGGCGTTTGACAACCCGCTGGTCCCGGTCGCCCGCGCGGTGGCCGCCGAGCAGGGCACCACGCTGCGCGAGGGCGTGTACTGCATGCTCAGCGGCCCGCACTTCGAAAGCGCCGCCGAGCTGCGTATGCTGCGCATCTGGGGCGCCGACGCCGTGGGCATGTCCACCGCGCCCGAGGTGATCGTCGCGGCGCACGCCGGCATGCGCGTCCTCGGCTTCTCGCTGATCACCAACCTGGCCCTGCCCGACGGCCCCCCCGCCAACCACGAGGAGGTGCTGGAGGCCGGCGAGCAGGCCAAGCCCCGCTTCGCCGCGCTCCTGCGCGGCATCCTCGCCCGCATGTAGCCCCGCCCGGCGCCGCCTCCGCCCCGCGGCGCCGTTTGATCATCCATGGCGTAAAACGCACCCGCGCCCGGAGAAAGGCGAACTCCATGGCCCAGCTCACCCCTCTGGAAAAGGTTCCGGGGCTCGACGAGGAAACGCGACAGCGGCTGCAGGAGGAGTTCTGGATCACCAGCGCCGAGGAGCTGGTGGGCGCCGCCAAGGCGGACAACGCCCAGTACGGCAGCGGCCTGGAGGCTCTGGCCGTGATCCTCGGCAAAAGCGACGACGAGATGCTGGACCTGGTGATGGCGGCCCAGCAGGCCGCCCCCGGGGCGACCTCGTTCGAGGGCTTCGCCGAGATGAACGTCGGCGACGGCCTCGTGATCGAGGGGCTTGCCGAGCTCGACGCCAGCTCCTTCGCCACCGTGGTCGACCTGCCGGAAACCGTCGAGCCGCTGGCCAAGCTGCCGCCGCCCGGCTACCAGGGCCAGCGCAACACCTGCGTCACCTTCACGCTCGCCGCCTGCTACCAGATCCTCAGCGGCGACACCACCGACCTGTCCGAGCAGTTCCTCTACTGGGTCTGCAAGAGCCGCGACAACATCCGCGGCGACGTCGGCACCAACCCGCTCATGGCCGCCCAGATCCTCCAGGAGGTCGGCGTCTGCAGCGAGTCGACCTGGCCCTACAAGCCCGCCCCGGTGGACAACGCGAACCCCGGCCACGAGCGCCCGCCGGACGAGGCGTTCGCCGAGGCGAAGCGGCGGCGGATCAGCGGCTTCAAGCAGCTGCCGGCCAAGGGGGTGGCCCAGATCAAGCAGGCTCTGGCCCAGGGCAAGCCGGTGCTGATCGGGCTGCCGATCTGGGAAAGCTGGACGAGCGCCGGCCAGGCCCGCCGGCTGGGCAAGCTGCGCAAGGAGCTGCCCGGCGAGAAGCGCGGCGGCGGCCACGCCATGTGCATCGTCGGCTACCGCGACGACGAGGCCGCGCCCGGCGGGGGGTACTTCATCGTGCGGAACTCGTGGGGCGCCGACTGGGCGAAGGAGAACCCCGATGGGCCCGGCTACTGCTGGGCGCCCTACCAGCTCGTCTTTGAGCAGGGCCTGGCCGCCTTTGCGATCGAGGGTGTGGCGGCCTACACGGAGGAGACCACGATGACGAACGGCAACGGCGCGGCCAGGGCCGGCGTGGCCCTGGGCGGGTCGGCGGAGGGCGGCCCGGTGACGGTCGAGGCGCTCTACGCCCAGGCCCGCGCCATCCAGGATCAGGTGAACGCCCTGGTCGGCCAGCTCGAGTCGCTGCTCGGCGCGGCCCCGGCCGCGAGCGCCGCGGTGGCCGCCGAGGTCGCCGCGGCCACGGCCACGATCGCCGCGCCCCCGCCCGAGATCGCGGCGCCCGAGGTGAAGGGCTACCAGGGGCCGCTGATCCTGCTCAAGCAGGACTCGAATGTGCGCGGTGCCGGGCAGGAGCTGTACCCGAACGGGATCGACGGCAGCACCGGGGAGTACCTGCTCAAGATCGACGCCGCCACGGCCAGCAGGCTGGCCGGCTTCGACCCCGACCCCAAGGAGGTCAAAAACGCCCAGAGCAGCAAGGTGCGCAGCGCCACCACCTCCCACTTCGGTGTCACCGAGGGCGACTCGAAGGACATCACCCGGCAGCGCTGGGCCGCCGTGGTCAACCACGCCGAGGACGCGGGCCTGCTCAAGGCGATCTGGCCCCTGATCCAGCGGCGCATGGAGCAGATGGACTTCGCCAAGCGCGACTACGACTTCCGCCCGGGCGAAACCTGCGGCCAGTGGTACGACCGGCACACCGACGGCGGCAAGAAGAAGTCGTCGAGCGACTGGGGCCAGATCCCGCCGGTGCTGATCTACCGCCCCGGCGAGCGGGTGAACCAGTGGCTGGCCCGCCACGGCACTTCGAACGGCCCTGTCGCGCCCAAGCGCGGCGTGCCCTACTACCTTATGCTGCTGGGCCGGCCGGGCGCGCTCAAGGACGGTGACACCACCTTTATCGGCTTGAACTTCCAGTACGAGCTGGACATCTTCTTCTCCGTGGGCCGGCTTTGCTTCACCGACGCGAAGGGCCACCACCGCCTCGACGCCTACACTAAGTACGCCGAGCGGGTCGCCGCCTTCGAGCGCATGAGCGACGCCGCCTCGCGCATGAGCAAGGAGTTCGTCTACTTCGGCACCAAGCACAAGCTCGACGTTTCCACCCAGCGCAGCGCCGACGAGCTGATCACCCCCCTGGCCAAGTGGCACACCGCGGCCGATAGCACCCCGGCCCGCGGCGGCTATGCCAGCACCATGTACCTTGAGGGCGAAGCCACCCGCAGCAACCTGGAGAAGGCGCTGCGCGGTGGAAGCGCCGGCAAGCCGCCCGCGGTGCTCTTCACCGCCAGCCATGGCCTCGGGCTGCCCGTCACCGACGAGCGCATGGTGCTGCACCAGGGCGCCCTGGTCACCCAGGACTGGAAGGGCGTCGGCAGCATCAAGCGCGACCACTGGTTCGCCGGCGAGGATATCGGCGATGTCAACCTTGAGGGGACGATCGCCTGCCTCTTCGCCTGCTACGGCGCCGGCTGCCCCCAGTTCGACGAGTTCGTCTTCGACGAGGCCGAGGGCCGGCCCCAGGTGGCGCCCTTCCCCTTTATCGCCCAGTTCCCGCAGCGCCTGCTCGAAAACGGCTGCCTCGCGGTGCTCGGCCACGTCGAGCGGGCCTGGACCTACTCGTTCACCGGCGGCGACACTCTGGTCACCGCCCAGACCCAGCCCTTCGAGAACATCCTGGCCCGCATCGTCGACGGCCACCCTATCGGCGACGCCCTCGACCAGTTCAATGTGATCCAGGGCCAGCGGGCCGCCCGCCTGGCCGAGGAGCTGGAGGAGATCAAGTTCGGCAAGGACGTCGACCCGTTCGACCTGTCCGTGCTCTGGATGGCCCGCAACGACGCCCGCAACTACGCCCTCCTCGGCGACCCGGCTGTGAAGACGCCCTTCGCGCCGCCCGCCAAGTCGGACGAGTAGGTTCGGAGCGCGCGAAGCGCGCCGGACAAGGGGGATCGCTCGCTGCGCTCGCGCGGGGGAGGGGGATAAGAGGGGATGGTGGGGGCGACCCCCCTCTCCCCATCTCCCCATCTCCCCCTCCCCCCTTGTCCCCCTGTCGTGAGATAGAAAGACCCACACCCATGAAGGACGCCCCGCAGGAGCTGCGCGCCTGGCTGGAGGCCCGCCTGCCCGGCTACCTGGAGGAGCTGCGCCAGCTCTGCGCGATCGAGTGCCCGACCGCCCACAAGCCCGGGGTGGACGAGGCGGGAGCCTGGGTCCGGCGCTGGGCTGCGGGGCGGGGCTGGGAGATCGCCGAGTACCCCGACACGGCGGCCGGCGACGGGGTGGTGGCGACGGTGCGCGGCGGCGGGCGATTGCGAGCGATGCTCGTCGCCCACCTCGACACCGTCTACCCGGTGGGCACGGCCGCCGCCCGGCCGTTGCGCCAGGAGGGCGGGCGGCTGCTCGGGCCGGGCAGCGCCGATAACAAGAGCGGGCTGCTGTCGGGGCTGTACGCCGCCGCGGCGCTCGCCGAGCTCGCCCCCGACAGCTTCGCGACGCTCAGTGTGGTCTGCGGCGGCGACGAGGAGACAGACTCGCGCGCCTCGGGGGCGATGCTGCGCGATCTGGCGCCCGCCTACGACCTGGCGCTGGTGCTGGAGGCGGGGCGCGAGAACGGCGACATCGTGAGCGCGCGCAAGGGCAACGGCATGTTCACCCTCCACGTGACGGGGCGCGCCGCCCACGCCGGCGTCGAGCCGGAGAAGGGCGCCAACGCCGTGCTGGCCCTGGCCCACCAGATCGTGGCGCTCCAGGCCCTCAACGGCACCCGCCCGGGGCTGACGGTCAACGTCGGCGTGATCGGCGGGGGCACCGTGTCCAACACAGTGCCCGAGCAGGCCTGGGCCCAGGTGGATGTGCGCGTGGTCCGCCCCGAAGACATGGCGCCGGTCGAGGCGCAGATCCGAGCCATCGCCGCCGCGGAGCGCGTGCCCGGCGCCCGGGCTGAGGTGCGCGACGGCTGGGGCTTCCCGCCGATGGACCGCACCCCGGCGATCGCGGCCCTCGCTGAGCTCGCGATCGGCGCCGCCCGCGACCTCGGCTTCACCACCTGCGACGCGGCCACCGGCGGCGTGAGCTACGCCAACCTGCTCGCCGGCTTCGGCCTCCCCGTCCTCGACGGCCTCGGCCCGGTCGGCGGCCACGACCACAGCCCTCGCGAGTACGTCGACCTCGACAGCATCGTGCCGCGCACCGCGATGCTCGCCCTGCTCCTGCTCCGCGCGGGGGCTACGCCGCCCCCGGCCCGCGATCCCATTCGTCACGGGTGAGGGCGTAGCTGGAGGTCTGGAATGCCAGGGCCTCCTCCTCGCTGTAGCTCCTGATCAGCAGCCGCTCGATAATGATCGTCATAGGCGGGCCTTACTGCTGCGAGAAAGCGGGGGTTACATTCCCCTTGACCCCCGCCGGCGTGGCGCCGCGGCCAGCTACCGGCTGGCCTGTGCGATCGTGTCGCCGCTCGGGCTGGAGACGGTCCAGGTCGCCGGGAGGCTTTGGCCGAGCGCGGCCCGGTCGAGCGTGACCACGTGGTAGGGGTAAGAGATGACGTCGGCGTTTATCTGGCCCGCCGGCGGCGACTCGCGCCGCGCCACGATCTGAACGGCCCCATCGGCGAGCCGGACCGACTCGATCGTGATCCGGTGGCCGCTGCTGCTCACGGGGCCGTCGAACAGGGCGACGACAACGGTGTCGGCGAGGGGGAGCGCGCTGAGCTGCTCGGCCTGGCTCGGGTCGGCGAGCCAGCCGAGGAACGGCTGGAGGTCGCCGGGGGCCGCGCCCACAAACAGCGCGGGCCGCTCGATGGCGGCGACCGTCGAGTCTCCCTGCGCGAGCGTGGCGAACGCCAGCTCTCCAGAGCCGCCGGCGGGTGGCGCGGCTGTCGCGCTGGGGCCGGAGGTGGCGGCGGGGCTGGCGGCCGGGGAGCCGGTGGCCGGCGCCGCGGGCGACGAGGCGCAGCCGGCGAGGATAAGCGCGGCGAGCAGGAGGGCGGCGCGGGCGAGCCCGCCGATTGGGCGTGAGCTGTTCATTGTGCGGAAAGCGAACGTATGATGTCGGCTCCTGGGCGGGGGCGCCGCCCAGGAACCGACGCTGCTACCACCGAGCGGGTCGATGCGAACAGGCTAGTTGCCGATCCGCCACGCCCAGCCAAGCCACGAGGGGCTGAAGTCGCAGCGGAACTTGTTCACCCGGATCCGGTAGGTGCCGGACGAGCCAGGGGTGAAGTCGACGATCTCGTAGGTGTTATCGTAGCTCACCGAGCTCGCGATGACTGACCCCGCCGAGTTGACGATCTGCAGGTCGAGGTCGGCGCTCGGCTGGGAGGCGTAGGAGCTGTAGCTCGGGTTGTTGTCCCACGAGATCACCGCCCGGGTGCGCACGCCGCCGGTCAGCGAGATCGTCGCCACGTCCAGCGTGGCCGCCGTGCTGCAGGTGTAGCTTTGCGCGCCCCAGCTCCCGCCCACGCTGCGGGCGACGTTGTCGGCCCGGTCGAGCGCGATCGCGCCCGCGCCGTCGAGCTCGCTCAGCCGGCCGCTGCCCTCGATGTTGTGCACGGCGGTCGTCATCAGGATCGCGCGGATCGCCTCGGGCCAGTTCGACAGGCTCGAGTTGCGCTGGATGAGCAGGGCGGCCGCGCCGGTGACCATCGGGGCGGCGAAGCTGGTGCCCGACCCGATCCCGCCGGTCCACGGGCTGGCGGTGGTGGTGCTGTTGATGTTGGTGCCGGGCGCTGCGATCTCCGGCTTTTCGCGGTCGCCGCGGGTCGAGGCGGGGTCGCGCCAGCTCGAGCAGGAGCTCATCGCGTCGCCGGACCAGCCCACGCTGTTGAAGTCGTTGAAGTTGCCGACGGTGATCACATTGTAGGCCAGGCCGGGGCTGGTCACGTTGCCGGTGCCCGAGCCGCAGGGGCCGGCCTCGTTGCCCGCCGACTTCACGATTGTGCGGAAGCGGTTGATCACCATGCTGTCGTAGAAGCGGTCGTTGGCGCCCGGCGTCAGGCCGATGTTCGAGCCCCAGCTGAGGTTGATCGCCCTGGCGCCCCAGTCGGCGGCCGCCGTGGAGCGGCTTTGCAGCTCGGAGGAGACGCCGCCGCACGAGCCGCCCGCCCGCAGCAGCGCGCCTGGGGCGATGCCGCGCACGGTGGCGTGGGTGCTGCGGATGATGCCAGCCACGCCGGTGCTGTGGCCGCTGGCGCCGGCGCAGACCGAAGTCGTGTCCTGGACGACGCCGGCCAGGTTCGGGTTCGCCGTGGCCACGCGCCCGCCGACCTCGATCTGGGCGACGCGGATGCCCGAGCCGGTGATGCCGCGGCTGTTGACCGTGTTCGCCAGGATCGTCTGGCGGGCGATATCCAGGTCGGCCTCGTTGGTGTGGTCGAGGTAGATCTTATCGACCTCGTTCCACTGGGCGGCCTCGGCGATTACCCCGGCGGAGGCCCGGGTGTAGAGCACCGGGTCGAAGGGCTGGCGCTCGACGGAAACGCCGAGGCCGGCGAGCCGCGCGGCGACCGGAGCCACGACCCGGCCGACCTTGTCGGCGCGCTCCGCGTCGACCTGCTGCAGGAAGGCCTCCTGGTCGGCCTCGCTCATGACCGCGCTGCCGTCGGGCGAGGGCGCGGGGCGTGCCGGGGGCTCGGACGCGCCCTCCTTCAGCCAGATGATCACGGGCACATCGGCCTGCGGGTTGGCGGCCAGCAGCTCGGCGAGCGCCGGGTCGAAGCGTCCGTAGCGCGCGGCGTAGGCGGCGTGCTCGGCCGCTTCAAGGGCGGCGCTGTCGAGCGGCTCGCCGTCAGGGCTGAATGTCACGCCGTACACGGCGCCCGTCTCGACGTTGCTGACCTTGTACTCGACGGCGACCCGCCCGCTCACGGGGTAGGTCGCGTCGGCCTGGTTGGCGATGGCGAGCGACTCCGCCGCCACCCCGTGCTGGCTCGCCACATACTCGATCGCCCGCTGGTCGAGGGCCCGCGCGCGGACGCCGAACAGCTGCGGCAGGTACAGCCGCTGGTTCTGCTCCGCGGCCTGGCCGCCCCCCCCGGTCTGCGCCCCCAGGTTGCCCGGCGCGAGTCCGCCTACGAGCACACCGACCACCGCCAACACCACGATCGCGAGCTGGCCTCGACGAGAGATGGACATGGGTCCCCCTGTCGCGAACAACAATCAACAATCTCGCGACGCAGGCTGTAGGGGCGGCTACACAGCCTGCAAGCGAGAGGCAGGAATTCACTTGTGCGGGCAGCTAAGGGCGGATATTGGGCGACTACGAGCACGTGGTGTTGTTCGCTGACCGGTGCGCAACACAGCTGTGGACGGCAAGCTGTGCGTGCAGCGAGCCGCAAGTGCGGCGTTAGAGCATCAGTGTTATGCACTTTGGCTATCGATGGGGGTATTATACGACTACTGTCAATAGAAGAATCATTAAGGCGGCAGCCCCTGGCTCCCCCGCTCCGCAAGAACGCACAGCCTGCGCCTACCGCTCGGACGCGCTACGTTCATGCCGGAGGGCGGAGGCGCAGGGCAAGCACGGCCAACAGGGCGACCGCTTCGGCGGCGGCCGAGAGCGCGTAGGCGATCGGCACGGCGAGGGCGCCGGCGGGGCCGAGCAGGGCGGCGGCGATCGTCAGGCGCAGGGCGAGCTGGCCAATGTTGGTGAGCAGCGGGGTGCGCACGTCGAGCTGGGCGATCAAGGCCCGCGCGGCTATCTCGGTGGCGACGTAGGCCGGCAGGCCGAGCGCGAAGACCGTGAGTGCGCTTGCGGTCAGGTCGGCCGCGGCGGCATCAAAGGCGCCTCGCTCGAACAGAAGCCCGATCAGGGGCCGGCCCACAGCGGCGAGGGCCAGGGCGGCGAGCACCGCGAGGCTGCACCCCGTCGTAAGGGTGCGGGCCAGGGCGCGGCGGGTGCCGGCCCGGTCGCCCGCTAGCGCAAGGGCGCTCAGGCGCGGCAGGGCGGCCTGGCCGATCGCGAGCCCGAGCAGGCGCAGCGGCAGGCCGACCAGGAGCAGCGCGTTGACCACGGCGCCGAGCGCGGCCGCGCCGCCGGCCAGGGTGGCGATGGCGGTGTCGGCGATCCCGCCGCCGTAGTTGATCAGGGCCGAGAGGGCGCCCGGCGCGAGCAGGGCCAGGACGGTGCGCAGATCGCGGTCGCGCGGGTCCCAGGCCAGCCGGGGGCGGTAGCCGCGGCGCGCCAGGCCCGGGACGAGGATGGCGAGCTGGAGCACCGCGTCGAGCACAGAGCCCACGGTCGGGCCGTAAATGCCGATGGCCGGCAGCGCGGCGCTCAGGCCGAGGCCGCCGATCAAGGTAACGTTGCGCGCTGCGATCGCGAGGGCCGGCAGCAGTAGTTGCCCCCGCGCCACCAGCAGCGCGCCGAGGGCGGCCTCTGTGGTGATCAGGAGCACCTCCAGCAGCATGATCCGGGTCAGGTTCGTCGCAAGCTCCTGGGCGGAAGGGGAAAGCCCGGGCGCGAGCAGGAGGCGCACCAGCCACGGGGCGGCCAGGGCGGCCAGGAGCGCGAGGGGGACAAGGGCGGCCAGAAGCGCGCTGAGCGTGTGGTCGAGCAGGCGAAAGGCGGCCCGCTCCCCGTCGCGGGCCTCGACCCGCAGTAGCACGGGCACGAGGACGTTGGTCAGGGTGCCGCCGGCGATCAGGACGCCGATCGTCTCGGGCAGGCGGATCGCCGCGTAGTAGGCCCCCGCCGCGTCGCCGATCCCGAACTGGGCGTTGAACAATAGCTGGCGCAGCACGCCGAGGGCGGCCGAGGCCAGGTAGGCCAGGGCGTAAAGCGCCGCGCCGTCAGCCGGGCCGAAGGCCAGCAGCGGCCAGTCGGCGGCGGGAGTGCGGCGCAGCCGGTCGAGCGTGCGGCGGGCGCTGTGCAGCGGGGGGATGCGGCGGGTGGTGCGTGACAAGAATGGGTGACGAGCCGGCCGCGGCCGGAAGCACGGTAAACGGGGGGCGCCGACCTAGTGTACCAGATCGGCGCCCTTAAAGCGTTGCCCCTATCCGGCGCGGCTGTGCGGCGGCTACACGATCAGGCCGCCGTCGACAGAAAGCACCGTCCCGGTGATAAAGGCGGCCTCGTCGGAGGCGAGGAACAGGTAGGCGTTGGCGATATCCTGGGCGGTGCCGAGGCGGCGCAGCGGGGTGCGCTCGCGCAGGGCGTCAACCACCTTTTCGGGGACGGTCGCGATCATGTCGGTCTGGATGAAGCCGGGGGCGACAGCGTTGACCCGCACGCCGGAGGGGCCCAGCTCGCGGGCCCATGTCTTGGTCATGCCGATCACGCCGGACTTGGCGGCGACGTAGTTAGTCTGGCCGAAGTTGCCGTGGAGGCCGACGACCGAGGCGGCGTTAAGGATGGCCCCGTCTCCCTGCGCGGTCATGATCGGCGCGGCGGCTTTGGCGCACAGCCAGACACCCTTGAGGTTGATGTCGATCACCGCGTCCCACTGCTCCTCGCTCAGCTTCTGCATGCGGCCGTCGCGGGTGATCCCGGCGTTGTTAACCAGCACATCGAGCCGGCCGCCCCACTCGTGGGCGGTGCGGAACGCGGCCTCGACCGACTCGGCGCGGGCCACGTCGAGAAAGACGGCCTTGGCCTGGCCGTCGGCGTGGGCGATCTCCGTGGCCACCGCCGTGGCCGCGCTCATGTTGATGTCGGCCACGACGACCCGTGCGCCCTCGCGGGCGAAGGTGAGCGCGGTGATCCGGCCGATCCCCTGGCCGGCGCCCGTAATCAGGGCGACCTTGTCTTTGAGACGCATGGCGAGCACTACTCCTCTTCGAGCTTGCTATCAGGCCTCGGCCACGATGGCGACGAAGGGCGACGATGGGCCGGGGGGCGCGGCGGATGGGAGCGGGGCGGCTAGCCGCTGCGCTTCGCCAGCCAGGCCTCGATCTGGGGCCAGACCCGCTTGCTCGCGCCGCTGCCGACCATCATGCCGATGTGGCCGCCGCGCATCTCCAGCAGCAGCTTGTCCCTGCTGCCCACCCTGTCCATCACGCCGACGGACTGGCAGGTGGGTACGATGTGGTCCTTGTCGGCGATCACATTCAGGAAGTTGCAGCGGATGTTTTCCAGCCGCACCGGGCGGCCCTCGGCGACAAAGGTGCCCTCCATGAGCCGGTTTTCGCGGAAGAACTCCACGACCCACTGGCGGAAGGCGGCGCCGGGGAAGTCGACGTTGTCGGTTACCCAGCTGTTCATGGCCATCCAGGACTCGACCACTTTCGGGTTGTCCAGGTTGTCCCACAGCTTGAGGTAGGTGCCGATATAGTTTTCGACCGGCTTGAGCATCTTGTTGCCGTACTCGATCACCGGGGCGGGCACATTGCCGAACTGGCGCACCAGCTCGTCGACGTTGTAGTGCTCGGTGTTCAGCCAGCGGCTAAAGGCGCCGCCGGTTTTGTCGGCGAAGTCGAGCGGCGCGGTGAGCAGCAGCAGGTTGCGGATGCCGTCGTCGGGGCGCATCGCGGCGTAGATCGTGGTCAGCACGGCGCCGATACACCAGCCGAGCAGGCTGAACTCGCGCGTGCCGCTGTGGCGTTGCATGGCCCGCACGGCCCGCGGCAGGTACTCCAGGGCGTAGGTGTTGAAGTCGTTCTGGGCGTCGTCGAGGCCGGGGCGGCCCCAGTCGACAAGGTACACCTCGTAGCCCTGCTGGAGCAGGAACTCGACAAAGCTGTTGCCGGGGCGCAGGTCGAAGATGTCCGGGCGGTTGATCAGGGCGAAGACGAGCAGCAGCGGCACCGGCTTGCGCTGCTCGGCGGGCACCTGCGGGTAGTAGTGGAACAGCCGGATCTTGTTCAAGGCCCAGATCTGGTGCTTGGGCGTTTGCCCGATCGGCACGTGGACCTGGCTCGCGGCGATGCGGCTGGCCATCTCGCCGCTCTTCATGGCCCGCTCGATCTCCTCAAGCAGGCGCTGGGTCGTCTGCGCGGGGTCGAGGGCGGGTGCGCTGGGGGTGCTCATTGATCGCTCCCTGGCGTTGTGTTCGGCGAACGGGTAGATAGGGCCGGCGGCCCCGGGGGCGCCGCGGAGGCGGGCCGCCCTCGGACCTCCCGCCCTGCCGCCCCTGGATTAAGCGTCGGTCGCGGGTTTGCGGGCCCGGCTGCGCCCGGCGGCCTGTGGCCCGGGCGTAGGGTCGGCGGGCGCGGGGTCGACGGGCGTGAGGGCGGCCGGGCGATCGCGCAGCGCGGCGAGGATCGCGTCGAGCTGGGCCTGCATGTCGTCGAGCCGCAGCTCGATGTTGGTCAGCCGCTGGGCCAGGCCGACCACCTCGGCCCGCGAGGGCATGTTGGCCTGGGCCAGGTAGGCCTCCATGGACTGCTGCACCGCGTCGCGCACGGGGGCCGAGGCGGCGAGCATGGTGTCGAGCTGGAGGCCGATCGTTTTGGCGAAGGCGTCGGAGTTGGTGAACTGGGCCATGCTCTTGGCCCACGCGTCGAGATTGGCGTCGCGCAGGGCTCGCCACGCGCCGAGCGGGTCGCTGGGGTCGAACCCATCGCCGGGTTTCTGGGTCATCGCTGTCTCCTTCGACGGCACGCCCGGAGGCGTGTACGTCAGCCTTGCAGCTACCGTACCACCAGTAGTTACACCGAGGTTACATGCGCGGTGCAAGCCCGCTGGTAGCAAATGGTTCGCCTTGGCGCCGCTCGCCTCGCCCTACAGGGGTCAGTAACGGCCGGACTTTTTGCCTATGGCCTCTAATTCCGGACTACGCTACCGTACATGCGGTGTTTTCTTCTTTGGCAATAGTTTAAAGGCGGTTAATGCTGAGCAGAACTAGCAGCGTCACGCTTCTGGTGCTCATCATCCTCGCGACCATCTTCTACGCACCACTCCACGCCGGGCTTCTGCCCGCCTCGCTCATCCCCCCGTTCGCTCCCGCGGCCCGGGCCGCCGACGAGCTAGGCGTGCGCTCACCCCGTGGCTACCTGACGACGCCGCAGGAGCTGCGGGCGATCAAGCAGAAGGCCGACCAGGGCCTCCAGCCCTACGCCGCCAACGTCCGCGAGATGCTCAACCACCCGAGCATGAGCTCGGCCACCACCTGGGTCAGCCAGTCGACGCTCTCGGGGAATATGCTCTGCTCGGACGGCTCGCAGTACGACGCCTCCGGCAACTTGATGCCAAAGGGCCCCGACTACCTGATCGAAGGGAGCCGGCTGGTCTACGCCAAGATGCTCACCGCCCACCTCAGGGGCGACGCTGGCGGGGAAGCATACGCGGCTGATGCGCGGGCCCGCATCATGGATCTGCTCGACACCACGAACTGGGGCGGCAGCGTCCACTCCAACGACAACCAGTGCATCCTGTACCTCGGCTGGTACATCCCCGGCTTCGTGATGGCCGCCGACCTGCTCGACGGCTTCCCCCAGGTGTGGAGCGTGGAGGATAAGCGGGCCTTCCAGTCCTGGCTGGCGACGCAGGTGTTCTCGCGGGTGGCCTGGGCGAGCCGGGCCCGGGTAAACAACTGGGGCGCCGGCGGCTCCTACGCCTCGGCCGTCATCGCCGACTATCTGCACGACACAGAGCTGCTGCTGGAGGAGGTCGCGCCGGTGCGGCGCACGCTCACGCCGGCGCAGGCTTACGCCGAGCACACCAACGAGCAGCTGTCGCGCATGAGCACAGTGATCGCCCCGCGCGACCAGACCTCGTCGTTGTGCCTGCCGCGCAAGGGCATCCAGCCGGGCGGCGGCATCCCTGACGAGCTGCGCCGGGCGGCGATCAGCAACCCGCTGAGCATGTGCGGGGCGACCTACCTGCCCTCGGTCACCGGCAGCTACGCCGCGGCGGTGAACTACCATATGCTGCACGTCGAGCTGCTGGTCGGCCACGCCGAGCTGGCCCTGCGCCGCGGCGACCGGCGGCTGTATGACAACCAGGCCGAGGATGGGTCGGGCTCGATCCTGCGCGCGATCAAGTTCGTTATCGCCAACCCGGTGCTGCCTGAGGCATCCTACGACTGGGATCCCAACCGCAAGGCGATGCTGTATATCGCGTACCGCTACTACCGCGACCCGGCGATCCTGGCCCGGCTGAACAACTCGGCCCTGCGCTCGGGCCACGCCGTCAGCTATGGCCGCCTCACCCACGCCTTCGCCGACGGCGAGCTGATTGATCTCCCGCCGATCGTCCCGCCACCCGGCCAGGAGCCCACGGCGACACCGACGGAGACGCCGACGGCGACCGAGACACCGACCGAGACACCGACCGAGACACCGACGGCGACCGAGACACCGACGGCGACCGAGACACCGACGGAGACGCCGACGGAGACGCCGGCGGCGACCGAGACACCGACGGAGACGCCGACCGAGGCGCCGACCTTTCCCGTCGAGGAGACGACCCCGACCGCGCCCGTCGAGGAGACGACCCCGACCGCGCCCGTCGAGGAGGCGACCCCGACCGAGCCCGTCGTAGAAACACCCCCGCCGGGGCCGGGAGAGGCGGAAACGCCGACCGAGCCCGCGCCCACCGACAGCTCGGCCCCCTACCCTCCTCCGGCGAGTGTGTAGTGACAGCATCGCCGGCGGCGACACTGGCGGCCCCTAAAACGCAGGAGGCGGCGGATGTGATGCGGCCAGCGCCGCTCTCGTCCGCCGCCTCCTGTACCTGTTCTTGCGCCCGTGAACGTCGCCTGTTTCCTGGAGCCGCTAGATCAGCATCAGCTCCCGCTGGAAGCGGCTCAGAAAGCGGCAGCCGTCTGCGGTGACGAGCACGTCCTCCTCGAGTGCGACGATCCCGGCGGGCGTCGGTACGTCGAGCTCGAGCGTGTAGACGTGCCCGGCCTCGATCACCCCGTCGGGGGCGTCGCCGTAGCGCGGCCAGCGCGGGCCGAGCAGCGGCCCGCCGTCGTGGCAGGCCCGCCCGAGGCCGTGCCCGAAGGCGTGCTTGTACTCCGGGTAGCCCGCCTCCACGATCACCCGGCGCGCGACGGCGTCGACCTCCCAGCCGCGCACCCCCGGCCGCAGCGCCGCCGCCCCGGCCTCGACCGCCGCGACAACGGTCGCCCAGGCCCGGCGCACCTCCGCTGGCGGCCCGTCCTCCCCGGGGCGGCGCACATACCACATACGCTGGAGGTCCGAGCAGTAGTCGGCCTGGCGCACGCCGACGTCGATATGGACGAGGTGGCCCGGCTCAACCCGCACCGTCTCCTGCGGCATCCCATGGCCGACCGGCGACTCGGGGCCGCTGTTGAGCGTCGGGCAGTAGGCCAGATCCCAGGCGGTCGGGAGGCCCCGGCGCGCGAGCTCCGCGTGGACGCGTTCGGCGAGCGCGGCCTCGCTCAGTCCCACCGCAATCTGCGGCGTGAGCCAGCCCACGATCTCCTCCGTCACGTCGATCGCCGCCTGGATGCGCTCGACCTCGGTGGGCGTTTTGCGGGCGCGCAGCCGTGACAGCAGCGGCCCGGCCGAGACGAGCCGCTCGGCGTGGGGCGTCCCGGCCAGCAGCTCGCGCAGCAGCAGGTACATCCCGAAGGTCAGGCCGTCGGCCGTGTGGTCGTGGAGGCTGTAGTTCAGCCCGATCTGGCGCGGGCCGATCCGGTCGAGCACACTGCGGAGCGCGTCGCGCATATCCTCGTCATAGCCGACGATCTCGCCGAACACGCCGCCGGCCCGCACATTCTCCACGTCGTAGCGCCCGACGATGGCGGCCCGCTCGCCGGCGCGCCCGAAGATCAGGGCGGCGTTCCAGGTCAGGCTGGAGCCGAGCAGCAGCTCCACGCCGGGGTCAGGGCGGTCGCCCGTCTCGCGGGCGAAGGTCAGCCAGCAGTCGAGGTCGAGTTCGCCGAGCAGGCTGGTTGCCTGATCGGCCTTCTCTTGAAACAGGCGCACGGCGGTGCTCCTATGAGGGCGCTTGCGGCGACGACGAAATACCACGAAGGAACGATGACTCGGGGGGCGTCACGATTATAATCCTCTTTGTGGCCTTCGGCCCGTGCGCCGCCGATCGAGCCGACTCAGCAGGAGGCCAGCATGGCGCTGTTCCACTACAGCGAGGACCCAACGATCGCCGAGTTCGTGCCACGGCTGGGCCGCCTGGGCGCGCCGATGGTCTGGGCGATCGACGCGTGGCACTCGCCGCTCTACTGGCTCCCCCGCGACTGCCCGCGCGTGGCCTTCTGGCCCCTCCCAACCACCACCCCGCCGGATCTTGAGCGCTGGTGGTCCACGGCCGCTGGGCGCATGGTGATCGCGATCGAGGCGGCCTGGCTGGAGCGCGTGCGAAGCTGTCGGCTGTATCGCTACAGCTTCGACCCCGCCGCCTGGGAGCCCCTCCACGACCACGGCTGCCACATCAGCCGGGCGACCGTCCGGCCCCTCGCCGTCGAGCCGGTGGGCGACCTGCTCGCGCGCCATGCGGCCGGCGGGGTGGAGCTGCGCGTCTGCCAGTCGCTCGTGCCCCTCGGCCGGGCCATCCTCCAGGCCAGCCTCCACTACTCCCTCATTCGGATGCGCAACGCCGCCGGCTGGGAGTAGCACCTATGGGGCGGCAGCGCTACTCCCGCTCGATCCGCACCCGCTGCGGCGTGCGCAGATCGTACGTTTCGCCGAGGCCGAGGCCGCGCCGCGTGGGCACGCCCTCGATCAGCTGGCGCATCCGCTCAAGCTGGAGGCGCATGTCGAGCCCGGCCAGCAGCCGCCCCACCCCGACCACGAACACGCGCAGCGACTCGTTGGGCACCTCGTATTCGACCCGGTTCTGCACCACGGTGCGCGGCCCGTCCGCGAACCAGCGCCACAGCTCGGTGCCGCGCCACAGCCCGCTGATCGTGAGCAGGATGCGGCCCGGCTCGCGCTCCGCCACGGTGTAGTCGGCGCCGGAAAGGGCCAGCGGCTTGAGCCGCAGCTTGTGGACGCTGCCGGGCGCGAACAGCTCGCCCTCCAGCGGGTCGAGCACCACCAGCGCCGAGCGCCACTGGTCGAGCAGCTGCGGCTCGGTCAGCCAGCGCTCGACCACGTCCGGCGTTGTATTAATCGAGACCCACTCTTCTTGCACAATCATCGCGGGGCTCCTCGTTCAAGCATTGGACCATCATCCCCCGATCGACGCGCGGTAGTACTGCTCGACGCCCTTCTTGAGCAGGAGGGCCGGGTAGCCGCTGATCGGCACGCCGAGCGGGTTGCCGACGGCGGTGTGCGGGCCCAGGGAAACGAGCTCGCCGAGCTTGAGCGGCTCGTAGGCCCGCGGCGCCTCGCCCGCGATCTCGGCCGCGATGGCGGCCGCGGCGTGCTCGCCCTGGCGCATGGCGTAGCTCGCGGTGGCCGGCACGGTCGCGCCGTTGGCGCCGTCGGGGATGGCGGCGCAGTCGCCCAGCGCGAAGATCGCGGGGTGCTCCGGAACGCGCAGGTAGCGGTCGACGATCACGCGCCCGCGCTCGTCGGTCGGCAGGCCAGCCTCGGCCAGCAGCGCGGGGCCGCGGATGCCCCCGGCCCAGACGATCGTCGCGGCGCGCAGCACCCGCCCGTCGGCGATGCGCAGCAGGCGCGGCTCCACGCCGGTGATGGCGGTGTTCAGGTACACGCTGACCCCCGCTCGGTCCAGGGCGCGCTCGGCCTCGGCGGTGGCCCAGGGGGCGAACTGGCGCAGCAGGCTGGGGCCGCGGTCGAGCAGGGCGATGCGGGCTTCGCCGCGGGGCGCACCCGTTTCTTCGCTCAGGGCGGGCGCCCAGGCGGCAAGCTCGCCGGCAAGCTGGCAGCCGGTGTAGCCGCCGCCAACGATCGCCGTGGTCATCAGGATGCGGCGCTCGTCGGCGCCCGCGGCGGCGGCCGTGAACTGCGCGACGAGGTGGTCGCGCACGCGCAGGGCGTGGGCGTAGGTGCGCAGCGGGAGGCTGTGCTCGGCCACGCCGGGCACACCGCCGTCGTCCGTCTCGGCGCCGAGGGCGATCACGAGCCGGTCGTAGGCGAGGCGCTGGCCATCGGCCAGGGCCACGCTGCGGGCGAGCGGGTCGATCGCGGCGGCCCGCCCCTCGACGAGGCGCACCGCCCGGTCGCGCAGGAGCCGGCCCAGGTCGTAGATCGCTTCGCGGGTGTGGATGCCGGCGGTGGCCGTCAGGTGGAGTAGCTGGACGAGCTGGTGGTAGGGGTTCTGGTCGACAAGGGTGACCGAAAGCGCGCCGTCGCGGGCCGCGGGCTCAAGGTCGAGAGCGGCGCGCAGCCCGGCGTACCCGGCGCCAAGGATCAGGATCTGCATAGGGTTGCTCGCATAGACGGGGCTGTGTCGATCGCGCCCTGACTCCAGCATACCACCGTTTCGCCGTTCGGCCCCCGGGCGGGCACTCACAAAGGCGCAGAGGCCGCAAGGATGCGGAAGGGCCCCACCGCGATGCAGTACTGCTCCGATCAGCGCGGTACGGCATCCGATGGGAAACCACTTCCGGCCCTCTGCGCCCTCTGCGCCTTCGCGGTCGGCCGCCGGCCTTAGTCCGCTGTGGGCGGGGTGGAGACCGGCCGCTCGACCCACTCGTCGACGCGGGCGGCGGCGCGCTCGACGTCGTCGGCGGCGCGGCTGGCGACGCGGCCGACGCCGCTGCCGAGCTCGTCGGCGGCGCGCGACATGCGCTCGGCGAAGGCCCGGGCCCGCTCGCCAACCCGCTCCGCGCTGGGCAGGCGCACCGGCTCGCCGTTGCCGGCCATGATATCGTCGACGACCCGCTCGGAGACGGCGGCGATCTCCTTGGGGAAGACGACCACGGCGCGGGCGATCTCGGCCATAGCCCGGCGCACCCGGCGGCGCGGGCCGCGCGGCAGCAGCACCAGGGGCGCCGAGGCCAGGCTCAGGCCGAGGCGGGCAGCCCCGCCGACGGCGGCGGCGCCGATCTCGAACAGGCCGTCGCGCTCGCCGCGGGTGATGCTCCCATTCTCGTGGTTGGTCATAGCTGGTTGCTCCTTCTGTGGGGCGCGGCGCCCATCAACTTAGCTCGCCGACATCTCGTCGCGGGGCGCGGTCGCGGCCGGCGCCGGGTCGTCCGTCTCGGCGGCCCAGGCCTCGATCGGCCGGCCGGCGATCTCCGCAAAGTCGGCCGGCAGGGTCGCGAAGGCGTGGAGCAGCTCGTGGGTGGCGTTGCGCAGGTGCGTGCGCGTCTGGGTCGGCATCAGCGCGAAGGGCAGCGTGAAGAGCGAGAACCCAAGGCGCGCCACCCCGCCGCCGAACTCCATCGCCGATTCCGCAAAGCTGTCGTTTCGCCGGGTGCGGACGCTGCGCACCCGCACTTCGCCCTGTGTTTCCACCATGGTCAACCTCCTGTACTGCGTGTCGCTCGCTGTGTGGCGCTACCCGAAATAGCCGCCGACGAGAAAGGCCGAGACGAACTGGATCAGGGCCACGAAGGGGTTGCTGGCCAGCAGATAGCGCACATAGTTGCGCTGGCTGGGCTCCCGATAAAGCTTGATCTGGTTGTAGATCGGGGCCACCAGGGACAGGAGGATGAACGCCGCCACCCAGTATTGCCCCCAGACGAGCGCGAGCACCATCAGCAGCGCCTCGAAGCCGTTGATCACCGCGTAGGCGATCACCAGCGTCGGCTTGACGCCGATGACGACCGGCAGCGACTGGAGGCCGTGGAGCCGGTCTCCCTCGACGCTCTTGATGTCGTTCAAGAACAGCAGCCCGGCGGCCAGGCCGCCGTTGATCACCGCCACCACCGCGCTCTGCCAGGTCAGCCCCGCGAAGATCAGATGGCCCGCGATCCAGCTCATGCTCACATAGCCCAGGCCGACGGCGGGCGGGCCGAGCCAGTAGTTCTTCTTAAGCTTGATCGGCGGCATACTGTAGACCACCGACAGCACCAGCCCGAGCGCCGCCAGCAGGATGATCAGCGGATGCCCGAACAGGAGTGAGACCAGGATCGTCGCCGCGCCGAGCAGCAGCCAGTTGGCCCGCGCCTCGCCAAGGGTGACCAGGCCGGCCGGGATGGGGCGGGCCGGGTCGTTGATCGCGTCCAGCTCGCGGTCGTAGTAGTCGTTGATGCTTTGGCTGAAGCCGGTGCCGAGCGGCCCAGTCATCAGCGCGCCGAGCAGGGCCAGCGCCCAGTGGCGCGGGTCGCCGATCTGGAAGCCGCCGGCGCGCCCTGACGCGATCGCGCCGCACAGGCAGACGATCGATGGCGAGATCCACGTCACCGGGTCGGCCAGCTCGATATGGGCGCGGATCTTCCGTGCGAGCGGCACGTGCTGTTTCTGCTCGGTGGTAGAGATCATAGCCCTGCTACGCCTTTGTCGCCTGGTAGAGCACGTGGTCGTAGGCCGTGTCGAGGCGAACATCGGTGAAGCCGGCGGCGCGCAGCAGCTCGGGGTACACGGCGTGATCCTTGAACTCCAGCACCGAGAAGCCCATGCCCACCGCGCACAGGTAGTGGGTCAGGTAGTCGTAGTTGGGCTTCTGCGGGTCGGAGATGATCATGTCGAGGATCAGGATCTTGCCGCCGGGCTCGAGCGCGTCGTAGGCCTTTTTAATCAGCATCGCGCAGAACTGTGGGTTCATCGGGTACAGGATGCGCGAGAACAGCACCGCGTCGCCCCGCGGGTAGGGCTCGCGGTACATGTCGACCACCGCAGGCGCGATCCGGTCGCCCAGGCCGCGCTCGGCCACGTTCTCCTGGACCAGCTCGACCGCGCTCGGCAAGTTGATCAGCGTCACCCGGAGGTCGGGGTGCTGCTCGCACAGCGCTGCCGCGATGTCGCCCACGCCGCCGCCGACGTCGATCAAGCTTCGGACGCCGGCCAGGTCGGCCCGCTCGCGCAGCAGCCGCAGCAGGAAGTGGATGTTGCTGCGGTGCAGCGTCTCGTAAAAGACGCTGTCTTCGCGGGTGCGAGGTGGGTGCGGGATGTGGCTGGTAAAGTCCATCCCGCCGCGGACCACGTCGGCCAGGTTGGCGTAGTAGGTCTGGATCAGGTCGGCGATATAGCTCACAAAGGGCACCATCGTCATGTTGCGGTGGTGCTCGGGCGCCGTGAAGAACTGCTCGGCAAACTCGGTCAGCGCCCAGCCGCTCTCCGCGCTGCGGGCCAGGCCGATCTGCTCCATCGTGATCAGCAGCTTCTCCAGCCGGGGCGGCACCCCGCCGACGGCGGCGGCCAGGTCGGCCAGGGGGCGCGGGCCGCCCGCCATTGCGTCGAACAGGCCGAGGTCGGCGGCGGCCTTGATCACGAAGAAATCCACGGTGCCTTTGAACACCATGTCGTAGGCCCGCTCGCAGGCGCGAAACAGCTGGCCGTCGTCGCTCATGCAGCGGCAGCTGGGCGAGCAGCGCTGCTGCGCCTGGTCGGTCGTGGGCTCGATGTCGGCGACGCTCATTGGGTTTGCCTTCTCACTTCCAACATTCACGCGAAGTTACCGCAGAGGCGCGGAGCGGGCGGAGGGTTTGGAACAACATCGGCGAGCAATGGAGCGTTGCTCCAACCAAGGCAATGGTGCCTTCCCGGGCGCCCTAGCTGTGAGCCTGACGCGCCTCCGCGCCCGTGCGGTTTGCCTGAGCGGACCGGTTCAGCAGCGGCTGGGCGAAGATCGGCAGGTAGCTCAGCCACCAGCTGACGTAGCCGAGCCAGGCCAGGGCCCGGTGGATGCGCCGCCGGCGCGGGCTCGCGCCGAGCTGGGGGCCCCAGCGGTGGCCGGTGACCATCGCGCCGACCATGCCGATCGTCGGCAGCGGCCCGGTGATCATGAAGTAGATCTTGAGCCAGCGCGGCTGGTGCTGCCCGCCGAAATCCTCCTCGCGGAACAGCCGCCCCACCCCGACCAGCGCCACCATGATGTTCATCACCCAGTCGAGGCCGTGGGCCACCGCCGCGAGCCGGGTGCGCAGTGTGGCCCGGCGCGGGTCGTGCGCGACCGCCTCTTTGCCGCATAGCCGCAGCACTGCCGTGTAGCAGGCCAGGGACACGCCGCTGACGAGGGCCATCAGGTACAGGATCTGCCGGTCGGAGAGCTTGTTCATTGTCTTTGTATTATAGTACAAAAAACAGATATTTCAAACAATAACCTGGCTCAATCGAACCAGAGCGGGACCACGGCGGGCGCGCCGTACCACGTCCGCGGGGCGTTGTAGGGCGCGTGGCGGGCGCCCTCAAGCACCAGGTTGTCGGCGCCATCCAGGAAGCACGCGGCGGTGGGCACCACCCCGTCGCCGACCTGCTCGCCCTTGGCGAACGAGACGGCGTAGGAGCGGAAGGCCACCATCTCCTCGACGCCGCCCAGCCGCCGGCCGGCGACGCTTTCCCCGGCGACAGAGCGGTAGCGCACCGCGGGCGCGTAGAAGGCGCCCGGGTAGCGTTCGTTAACCCAGCCGGCGAACGCGCGCACCCAGACTTCGTAGGTGGTGTGGGCGGTGCCGAGCGTGATCAGGCGGGCGACGTGGCGGTGACCGGCGTAGGCGACGCCCCGGTAGGGGACGTGCCCGAGGTAGGCGCGGGCGATCCGGCCGCCGGCGCTGTGGCCGATCAGGTCGACCTGCTCGGCGCCGGTCTCGCCCAGGGCCAGCTCGACGGTGCGGGCGAGGGCGTCCAGGGCGGGGGAAAAGTCGGGGTCGCGCAGCCGGGCCCAATCCGCCCGGCCGAAGTCGGTGATGTACACAATCCGCCCGAAGGGCGGCGCGGCGAGGGTGCGGGCCAGGCCAGCGTAATCGCCGGGCGTGGAGAGCCATCCGCCGATAAGAACGATAGGCCGGCTCACAGTGGCCTCGCTTGGGCGCTATAACGCCTACAGCCGTGCCGGGCGGGGAGGCGGGGCAGGAGACTGGGGCGTGTCACGTGAGCGACGGCTCTGCCCCCCGTTCCCCGTTCCCGCCCCGCGGTCACGGCGTCAGTTCTTGTTGTCCCCGGCGTCCTCGGCGGCGCTTCGCGCGGCCTCGGCGATGCTCTCGACGGTGGGCGCGCCCTCGGCGGCGATATCGGCCCGCACCTCGGCGCGGCTTTCGGCGACGCGCGCCTCGAAGGCGACCTCAGGATTGCCGCCGGTGGGGGGAATGGCGGCGTCGTCGGCCGTCACGGTCGGGCTGAAGCTGGCCACGGTGGCCGGCGGGGCGGGCGGCGGGGCGGGCGTGGTGGTGGGCGCCGTTGCCACAGCCCCGTGCTCGCCGTTGCCGTTGGCCGTGGTGACGCGGATGCGGCGCACGGTGGGCGCTCCGGACGAGGCGCTGGCGGGGGGCGCGGCGGGGTCACGGTCGGCGACAATGTCGAGCAGCTCGCGGCCGAGCCGGAACAGCTCCTCCGACTGGAAGCGTAGCCAGTAGTTGTACAGGTTATAAACGTCAGTGCCGGTCGCGCGCACCTCGCGGGTGAACTGCTCCAGGCCCTGGGGCGGGAGGGCGCCGCGGGCGTAGGAGCGCAGCAGATGGCCGACGGGCTGGACATAGCCTTCCAGGTTGGTCGGCGGCAGGTCGGCCCCCGACGCGACAGGCGGCCGCTGTCCCGCGACGCGAGGCGCGGGCGGCGGGGGCGGGCCGTAGGCGCTGGCCCGCCGGGCGGCGGTGTCGGCCATCGAGCCGGTGCCGGCCAGGGGTGGGGTGTAGCTCGTTTCGCGGCTGTAGGTGGCGCCCGCGGGGCGGGCCGAGGGCGGGGCGGCCGGCCGGAAGGCCGCGCGCGGGGCTGGGGCCTCGTAGGCGTCGTCGTACTCGTCGGGGGCGTAGCGGCGGGGCTCGGTGAAATCGAGGCCGAGCCAGCTGCGGATGGGGCCGGGCACCCAGCTCACGCCGCCCTCGGCCATGCGCCGGCGGTCGGCGTCGTAGCTGGAGTAGCGGGGCCGCTCGTAGGTGGCCTCCAGGCCGAGCAGGCTGCGGGCCCAGCGCGGGACCCAGCGAACGGTGGAGTTCTGGTCGTCGTAGTTCCCGAAGGACATCGCGGCACCTCCCGTGCAAGGCCCTATGCGCCGAGGGCGAAGACTCGCCGCCGCTGGCGCACATGCGGCGCGAAACAAAAATCGATGATCCGGCCAAGGTCGTCCCCCGGGTAGCGGCGGTCCAGGGTGGCGACGGAGTCGAGCACATAGGCGACCTGCTCCAGGCTGGTGCCCGGGTCGCAGCGCACCAGGTTCTGCAACAGGCGCTGCCGGTAGTCCAGGCTGTAGCGCAGCGTGGTCGTCGCCAGCTTGCCCATGAGGGCGTCGCGGGCGTCCACGTTGTCGCTGTGGCGCTGGAGCCAGCGCGCGAGGCCTATGCGTTCGCTCTTGTCTAGGTAGTAGTTTACCAGATCGGAGAGGCCGGCGTCGCTGTTCAACGCGGTCAGCTCCTCCCAGCGCTTGGCGAAGGGCTGGCGGGCGAAGGCGGGCAGCTCGCTGAGCTGGTCGACGAGATTGCTGGCGGTGTAGTAGGGCTCGCGCTCGAAGCTGCGCCGCGCCCCCGACTCGCGCTCGGCGAGCAGCGACAGGGCCTCGCGCAGCACGCCGTCGCTGTCGTCGTAGCCGCCGCAGCGCATGTGCATCTCGTGGGCCAGCTCGTGGAGCGCGATCCCGATGCTGCCGTCCTCGTCCCAGCGGCCGAGGCTGACATACGAGCCGCTGCGCGGCGAAAAGCTGCCGCTGTCGCCCCAGCCGGCCCGGCCGTTGTCCAGCGCCTCGAAGACGAGCCGCTGGTCGAGGATGTCGGGGGTGAGAACGGCGCCCCACATCTGGCCGGCCAGCTTGCGCACCCGGCGGGCCATGTGGGCGGGCCGGTAGCGGTGCTCGCCGACAACCACCACCTGCTCGCCGGCGCTCTCCATCGTGATGGCCACCTGCTGGCCGTTCGCTCGGAGGAGGAGCTGCATACATTTCTCCTGCGCGCGCTCGCGCAAGCCTTAGCGGATCCCTTTTAAAAACAGCCTGAGTATCTGCGCGACCTGCTCGGGCAGCTCGAACAGGATGAGGTGGCCGCAGCGCGGCACCTCGAGGTATGTCCCGGCGCGGGCGCTCGCCATCAGCCTGCGCCCCCCGGCCGGGCGCATGATCGGGTCGCCGGCGCCGGCCACCAGCAGCGTCGGGTGGGGGATACGTCCCATCTGCGCGGGCACCGCGTCGAGCGTTTCGCGGCGGGCCAGCTCGCGGGCGCTCACCCGCACCGCCTCCGGGTCGCAGCAGCGCAGGCCGAGGGTGGCCAGCTTGACGTCGCCGATCGGGGCGGCGTTCTTCGCCAGCACTGCGCGGGCGTAGACATACGGGATCCACCACAGCCCGCGCCGCTCGATCGGCCGCAGCACCCGGTTGAAGACCGTGTCGAGCATCGCCGGCACCAGGGCCGAGGCGGCCCGGCTGTAGGCGATCTGGCTGAAGTTGAAGAAGGCCAGGGAGCGGACCCGCTGCGGGTGCTCGTCGGCATAGCGCAGGGCCACAAAGGCGCCGAGCGAGAAGGCGGCCACGTGGTGCGGGCCGAGGCCGAGCGCCTCGCCGAGGGCGTGGAGGTCGGCGCTGAAGCCTGCAACGGTGTAGTCGCGCCGCGGGTCGCTGTCGGAGAAGCCGTGGCCCTTCAGGTCGTAGCAGATCACGCGGTAGCCGGCGGCGGCCAGGGGCGCGAGGATGTGGTGCCACCAGTAGGCCGAGCAATCCCAGCCGTGGACGAGCATGAGCGGCTCGCCCGCGGGGGGGCCGATGTCGAGGTAGTGGTGGACGACGCCGTTCAGCTCGACGAAGCGGGCCTGGCCGAGCAGCTCGCGCTGGGCCTCCAGGCGACGCCGCTCGCGGGCGCCGAGCTTGCCGCCCAGCTTCGCCGCGACCTCGGCGCGGTACGCCTGGTATTTGGCTGTGGGCGCCACCTGCGGCGCGGTTGCGTTGAGCGCTTCGACCATGGGCGACCTCCCCTCGGCGGCTCCCCGCCCTACTCGATCCAGAGCCGCAGCGTTTCGCCCTCGACCCGGGCGCGCAGGCGGCCGCCCTCGGCAAGGCCCGGCAGCAGCGCGTGGCGGCGCAGCTGGCCGATCCGGACCACGACCTCCTCGCTGGCCACGGCGATGTCGAGGGCCTGCGGGTCGAGGAACGGGATGCGCAGCCGCAGCTCGCGGCCGGGCGCCGCCGGCTCGGCCGGGGCCTCGGCGATCACCTCGCCGTCGCGGTACAGCGCCGCCCCGCGCAGCGCCCACTCGTCGCGCTCGGCCGGCGTGGTCGGCAGGGGGGCGACGCGCAGGGCGGGGCGGACGCGGCCCGCGGCGGGCCCGAACTCGGCGCGGGCCGCCTCGGACACGTCGGCGGGCTGGCCTGGGGCGATCACCTCGTCGACGGTGATGCCGTACAGCCCGAGGGCCTGGAGGTCGGCGCGGAGCGGCGGCAGGCGCAGCTCGTCGGGCGGCACGACCAGGCGCACGCGGGTGCCGGCGGCGGCGTCGAGGGCGGCGCGCTGCTCCTCCAGCACCACCCGCAGATCCTGGAGCGGCGCGGTCATACTGGGGGCGAGCAGGGCGGCCGGGATGATCGCCGTCTCCTGGGAGCTGCGCGAGCGGCCCGCGCCGCGGTCGAGGCCGAACAGGAGGCGCACCAGCCAGCGCAGCACGTCGGGCAGGGTCAGCGCGCGGGCCAGGGCGTCGGGCTGGGGGCCGTCGACGACGACCAGGTCGAAGCGGCCGGTGGCGCGGGCCCGCTCGGCCACCAGCAGCGCGGAGACCGCATCGATCCCCGGGAAGCTGGGGAACTCGTCCGGGCCGATGTCGCGCAGGCGGCCGACGAGGCCGCCGCGCAGCCCCTGGCGTACGCTGTCCCAGCGCTGGCCGACCTCGTCGATCGCGCTGATCTCAAGCGCGGCCAGGTTCGGTTCGAGTTCGAGCGGGCGCGGGCCGAGGCTTTGGCCGAGCAGGGCGCCGGCGAGGTGGCCGGGGCCGGTCGAGGCGAGCAACACCCGTTTGCCGCGCCTCGCGGCGTGGCACGCCGTCGCCAGCGCGGCGGCGCTCTGCTGGAGCTGGCTGTGGCCAGCGAGGATCAGGAGACGCATTATGCGGCCTCGACCTGCATCTCGTCGGGGCTGCGGGGCGCGCCGAGGCCGCGCTCGTCGCCGCTGGCCTCATGGAAGGCCAGGCGCAGCACGCCCTCCTCGTAGCGATGCTCGCCGAGCCGACACTCGTACAGGATGCGCGGCAGCGCGATCGTGCGCTGGAGCCGGCCGATGCTCACGGCGAGGTCGGGGCCGGCCCGCTCGACGGCGAGGCCGTCGTCGTCCAGGAAGGGCAGGCGCAGACACAGCTCGTAGCTGCCCGGCTGGCCATCTTCGTTCCACTGCTCTAGCCATATCGGGCGCTCATCGTACAGCAGCGCGCCCGGGTCGGCCTCGCCGAAGGTGGCCCTGCCGATCGCCTCCAGGGCGGGTACGCCGATCGGCTCGCCCTCCTGGAGCACGGTGCGGAAGATCGGCGTGGGCGCGAAGCTGCCCTCGATCTCCTCCAGGTAGCCGCGCTGCAGGTCGACCCAGTAGTCGAAGTAGGGGCCGAGGTCGGCGCGGCGGGGGAGGATTTTGTTGACCATCACCGCGTCGAGCATCAGGCCGTACAGGTTGAGAAAGGTGTAGGCCCGCCGGGTTTCCAGCAGGGGGAGCTTTTCGGGGTTGAGCACGAGGCGGATGCTGACCTCGGGGCTGAGCAGCCAGTTGGCGAGCTGGTCCATGCGCTCGAGCAGGGAGCCGACCTCGTCGAAGAAGCGGTCTTCGGGCAGGTCGCGGCGGAAGGGACGGGCGACGTTGGCGAGGCCGCGGTAGACGCGGAAGAACTTTTTGCCGGCGTCGCCGCCGATGATCAGCTCGGGGTAGGCGAGCAGGCGCAGGGTGTTGCCCGTGGGCGCCGTGTCGAGCACGATTGTGTCCCAGCGGCCGCTCTGGGCCTCGCTCATCACCCGCTGGAGGGCTAGGATCTCGTCGAGGCCGGGCTGGTTGGCCAGCTCGGCCGCGGTGGATCGGTCGACGCCGCGGTTGGTGTAGGTCGAGGCGACGAACTGTTGAAAGCCGCCAAGGTTCTGGCGCCACTCGAAGATTGTGTCGACCTCAAGGCCGTACAGGCCGGGGGCGAGCTGGGTCGGCCGCTCGCGGCTGATCGGCGCGCCGAGGGCGTCGGCGAGGGAGTGGGCCGGGTCGCTCGAAAGCACGAGCGTGCGCCGACCGGAGCGGGCCAGCAGCGTGGCCGTGGCCGCCGAGATCGTCGTCTTGCCGGTGCCGCCCTTGCCCGAGTAGATGATGACGCGTGTCATAGGCGCCTGTTCTCAGCTTCCTGGCTTATCCCTCGGCCTCGTCGTCCTCGTGGTGGCGGCCGTTGCCGTTCGGGCTGACGACCGCGGGCGGGCGGTTGTCGGCGCGGCTGAGCGCGATTCGGCGCACCGGCGCGCGCGGGGCCTCGGCCGGCGCCTCATACGGGGCGGCCGGCTCGGCGGCGGCTTCGTCGACGGGGGGCTCGACGCGGCGGACGCTGATGCTGCGCCGGAGCGGCGCGTCGGCGGCCTGGGCCTCGGGGGTGGCGGTTTCGGCGGCCACTCGGCGCGGCGGCTGGCGCTGCGGCTCGGCGGGGCGCATCTGGATGCGGCGGGAGCGCTGAACCTCGGGGGCCTCGGGCTCCAGGGGCTCGGTGAAGCGCACGGCGGCGCGCACCACCGGGCCAACCGGGGCGAGGGGCCCGTTCTCGGCCTCCTGCTGCGCGGCGGCGGCGTAAAGACCGCGCATGGCCGTCCGGCGCACCTGGGGGTCCTGCATGCCGCTGAGCAGCTCGTTGGCGCCGCCCATGGCCTCGCTGGCGCGGCGCAGGCCGCGGGCGAGCTTGCGGGGCGCCTCCAGGAACAGGCGCAGCGAACGGCTGACCTCGTACATGCTCGGCTGCTCGGGAAGGGTGGGCAGCGGGCCGACGGCCGGCCGCGGCGTGTAGGCCGCGCCGTCGCCGGCGGGGAGGCCCCCGCGCTGACTTTCGTACGAGGCGATCAGGTCAGCCGGGCTGGCGGGCGGCGTCAGAGTCGGGGTCTCGGCCTCGTCGGCCTTGCGCTGCCACCAGCGGCGCGGCTGCTCGGGGGCGGCGGGCGCGGGGGCGGGCGGCGGGGCCGGGTCGACCGGGCCGAAGAAGGGCTGGACGACCTTGGGCTCGGGGGCCGGGAAGGCCTCGGCGAAGGCGGCTACGAGGGGCTCGCCGGCCAGGCCGGCGAGCGTCTGGTCGCCGACCCAGGCCACCATGTTCGCGAGGGCGGTCACGTCGTCGACGGGCATATAGTCGAGGGTGTTGACGATCACCCGCTCGGCGCTGCCCGGATCCTCGGCGAGGCCCTTGACCACAATCCGGCGCTGGCGCGGCGCGACGGCCGGGAGCCGGAAGGCGAGCGACACCCGGCCGTGCCAGGGATCCCAGCTTTCGGCGTGGGCCACGTCCACATCGCCCCAGGCGAAGCCGTCGACGGCGTCGTTGAAGAAGCCGCGGGCCCAGGTGATCAGCCGGCGGTCGGTGAGCGCGACGAAGTCGGCGAGCGACAGGCCGCCGACGCGGCGGCGCTGCTCGTCGAGCAGGACGCCGTCGAAGAGCGCGAGCAGAACCTCGCCCTCGTCGAGCAGGCCGCGGTGAAACATCTCCTCGACGCTGGCCGGGTTCACATTGACGCCGAGATACGGGCGAGTGCTCATAGTGATCACCTGACGCTTGCGCGGACTGCAACTGCAAAAAGGCAACAGACACAAAAGCTCGAAGCGTTACTCCAGACCATCCTGCTCCGTGTCGCGGGGCGGCTGGCGGGCGGCGTCGCCGGAGCCGCTGATCGGCGCGGCGATGGGCGCGCGGCCGAGGTGCGGGGGCGGGGCGGCGCGGCGGCGTAGCGGGATCTCGCGCCGGTCGGGCACGGGGGGCGCGGCGGGGGCGGGGCGGGGCTCGGGGGCCCTGGCCTCGCGCGGCGGCGCGGCCTCCTGGCCGGCGGGGGCACCGCGACGGCGTAGCGGGATCTCGTGATAGGCCGAGGGCGGGGGCTCGGGGGCGGCCGGCGGTACGGGGGGAGCGTCCGTCTCATCATTGCCCCGCCCGGCTGTCCCCATGTCCGCCTGTCCCCCCATGCCCCTGTCCATCATCGGGCCCGCCTGCCCCGCCTGCCGGTTGATAAAGGCCATGGCGAGCTGCTGGGCGCTGGGGTTGGTGGCCACGGTATGGACAAGGTCGTTGATTGCGCGCACGGCCTCCGTTAGGTCGCGCAGGCTGCCGCTGTTCAAGTCGAAGGGCAGCTCGGCCTCGCGCAGGGTGCGGCGGAGCGTGTCCCACGCCGATCGGGCGAGGCGGCCGGCGGCGTAGACTTGGCCGGGGGGAAGGCTGGCCGGGTCGTGGCTGTAGGCGGGGGCGGGCGACAAGGGCTGAGCGGCCTGGCCGCTGACGCCGGGCCAGCGGTAGGGCGACTCGCCCGGGCGCAGGCCCTCGGCGTTGCCGTAGATCTGCTCGGCGAGCACGGTCATAATTTCGGGGGCGGCCTCGCGGGCGCCGACGCCGGCGGCCTGGAGCTGGCGGGCCGACTCGGCGGCGCAGCGCAGGAGGTGCAGGGCGGCCGGGAGGTGCACCAGGGGCAGGAGGGCCAGGGAAAAGCGCTGCTCCTCCTCGCCGGGGGCCACAAAGGCGAGCTGGATCTGGGCGTGGAGCGGGTCAAGGCCGCTGCCCTCGACCACGGAGAGCTCGGCGAGCGGAAAGGCGTAGCACAGGTGGCGGCCATAGTCGCGGGCCCACAGGAGCACGCGCAGATCCGTCACGAGGCAGTAGTCGTGGAGGGTGGGGCCGCTCAGGCGCCGGCCATCCGCGTCGAGGAGCACCCCGTCGAGGGCGACGAGCACCTGCTCATCGGGCTCGAGCAGGCCGAGGCCGGGCAGCTCGCCGAGGTGGGCCGGCACGACCGTGTGGCTATGGAAGAGCAGACTGATCATCAGGCTGTTCGGTGTTCGCGGCCCGTAGCCCGCTCTCCGCGCGGCGGGTGACGGACTACGGGCCACAAACCACGACCTACCGGTTGAAGCGCGACCGGATGCGCTTCGGGCGGAAGCCGCCGTTCTGGGCGGCGTTGAAGCCGCCCTCGCCGCTGCCGCTCCGGGCGATGCCCGGGTAAGCGTTGCGGTTGATGTTCTCCACCGCAGCCGAGGTGGCCTGCAGCGCGTTGGAGATCCACTGCCAGTGGCCCTGGAACATGATGTCGCCGATTTGGGCGACCTGGGCCGATGACTCCGAGAACCAGCCGCGACCGGCCATGCGAACACCTCCTTGTACAGCGAACACCCGTTATAGGTATCGGGGCGAGGCCCCGGGAACCCCGTGCTTAAGTGCGGACCCCACTCGTGGCGAAAAAGGGTACGATCAGCCACTCGCCCTCCATCTCGGCCTGCCCGGCCTCGCAGCCGGCCAGGCTGGTGGGGAGGGTCATCACGCGGCGGAAGTCGCCGATCTGGATGACAAGCTCGTCGCCGTTCTGGAACAGGTCGAGCTGAGTGACGTCGGCGAAGGGCAGGCGGATCTTCACCCGGTAGCTGCCGTCGCCGAGCTTGGAAATGTCGAGGGGGGCCTTGTCGTAGAGGACCGCGGTCGGGTCAGCGGGGCCGTAGATATCGGCGCCCATCTGGCGCAGCTTGGCCAGGCCGACCACCTCCTCGGGGTAGTAGGGCACCCGGCGGATGGGCAGCGGCGCGAAGGCGTGCTCGACCTCCTGGAGGTAGCGCTGCTGGACGTCCTTCCAGTGGTTAAGGTAGCCGCTGTCCTTTTCGGTGGGGAGGATCTTGTTCACCACAACCGTGTCGACCGTCATGCCGTACATCGAGAGGTAGGTGAGGGCGCGCTGGCTTTCCTTGATCACCATCTTCTCGGGGTTCATGACCAGACGGATCGACGTTTCGCGCGGGTTGGCGAGGGTGGCGGTGACACCCTCGAGCTGGTGGAACATATCGTCGACCGCCTCGTACACCTCGGCGGGGGCGACCATCTTGTTTAGGCCAGGGGTGAGCTTGCTCATGGGGCGCAGGAGCGGCTTGATCAGGTAGCGCTCGGCGCCGCGGAGCATCTGGATGGCCCATTTGAAGGTTTCGGGGGCGGACAGGAGCCGGAGCGTTTCGCCGGTGGGGGCGCAGTCGATCACGAGGAGGTCGTAGTCGCCGCGCTCCTTGTGCTTTTTGATCCGGATGAGCGGGAAGGCCTCCTCCATGCCGGGGAGAATGCTCATCTCGTCGGCGAGGATGCCCTGCACGCCCTGCTCGGCCATCAGCTGGGCGAAGTGCTCGCGCACGATGCCCCAGTTCGACTCGATGTCATGGTAGATGCTGACTTCGAGCGCGTCGAGGGTGGGCGTGATCCGCACCGGCTCGGGGCCGAGGGGGCCCTCGAGGTCGAGCGAGTCGGCGAGGGAGTGGGCCGGGTCGGTGCTCATGACCAGAGTTTTGAGGCCCTGGTCGGCGGCGCGGAGGGCGGTCGCCGCGGCCACGCTCGTCTTGCCTACGCCGCCTTTGCCAGTGAAGATGAGGGTTCGCATCGGTGTGTTCCTGCAACACAAGGCCCAGCGGCTACGCAGTGCGCCAGCACCGTGGGCCGTTTCGGCGTGCGGAGATCCGCGTGGCGGCGCGGCGAAGGCACCCATGGGGCGCCGCACTCGGCCTGGGGCGTCGGCCGGTGCGGGGCGGATTTTGCTTAAATGGCAATTATCCGGTGGAAAGGCGCGGGTTAGGGCTCCCGGGCTGTGCTGTCATACTACCACGATTGTCGGGGGGTGTCAATAAAAGTTGCACATATGCACCGACGGTTGCCATGCCGCTTCTGGCCGGGCGAACGCGAAACAGCGAGCTTTACGCCCGTGTTCTAGCCAGTCCATCTACCAGCAGCTAGGGGGTTGGTTTGCGGTATAATCAGCAATAGGAGCATTTGGCCTGTGTGTGGCGCGCAATATAACGGCCGGGGTGTCGTTACAAATAAGACAAAGCGGATAGGAGGGTGTCGCTCCGCTGCGGCGCCCCGGTGGTACAATAGCGATATGAGCGACGCGCCATCCATCTATGAGCAGGCCGGTGGGCTCGATGCCCTTCGCCGGCTGGTCGACGCCTTCTACGCCCGGGTCGAGGCTGACCCGCTGCTGCGCCCGATGTTTCCGCCGGACCTCGGGCCGGGCAAGGAGCACCAGCTGCTATTTCTGGTGCAGTACTTCGGCGGCCCCGGCGAGTACGGGCAGCGGCGCGGCCACCCGCGGCTGCGTATGCGCCACGCCCCCTTCGCGATCGGCCCGGCCGAGCGGGATGCGTGGCTGCGCCACATGCTCGCCGCCGTGGACGAGGCGGGCATCCCCGAGCCAGCCCGCAGCGCAATGCGCAGCTACTTCGAGATGGCCGCTCCGGCCATGATGAACCGCCTGTCCGTCGAGTAGCCCCCGCGACGCGAGCGGCGGCGGGGTGCGCCGCCGCTCGCCCCCTTGCATCAAAACCCGCCGCGCCGTCGTCATACCTCCAGCAACCCCTTCCCGTGCCGCGACTCTGGAGGTGCTTATGCGCCGCGCCCTGTTCCTCGCCCTTGCGCTGGCCGTGCTGCTGGCCGCGCTGCTGGCCGCGCTGCTGCCCGTCGCCGGGCCTCGCCCCGCCATGGGCGACGCCGGGGGGCTGGTCCGCGTCGAGCAGGTGGACAGTTCGCGCTACCCCGAGCTGTCGCTGTTTGTGTCGGTGCTCGCCGCTGACGGCACCCCGCGCGCCGGCCTGTCCAGCGACGATTTCGCCGTCACCGAGGACGGCCAGCCGGTCGAGATCAGCGCCTTCGCCGGGGGCGGGGCGAACGGCCCGATCGTGGCCGCGCTCGTGATCGACCGCTCGGGCAGCATGGAGGACGACGACAAGATCGAGGGCGCCCGGGCCGCCGCCGCGGCCTTTGTCGGCATGCTCCGCCCCGGCGACCGGGCGACGATCATCCCCTTCAACAACGAGGTCGAGCCGGCCCTGCCCTTCACGGACGACCAGGCGGCCCTGCGCCGCGAGATCGAGCGCCTGCGCGCCGACGGCGGCACGGCGCTCTACGACGCCGTGGTGGCCGGCGTGGATGTGTTGCGCGAGCAGCCCGGGCGGCGGGTGCTGCTGGTGCTCGCCGACGGTCAGGACTGTAGCTCGCCCTTTGACGGCTGCCCCGACGACGCGGGGAGCCGGGCGAGCCTGGAGGAGGCGATCGGGTACGCCGAGCGGGCGGGGCAGCCCGTCGCCGTAGTCGGCCTCGGCGACGGCGACGACATCGACGCCGACACCCTCCAGCAGATCGCCGACGCGACTGGCGGCCGTTACTTCTACGCCCCCGACCCGAGCGACCTGGCGGCGTTGTACGCCGAGGTGGCGGGCGCGGTGCAGCAGGAGTATCGCCTGACCTATATCAGCCCGCGGCCCTTCTACGACGGCACCCGCCGGGACATCGAGGTGCTGGTGGACGGCGCTTCGGCCGGCACTGGCTACACCGAGCGGCACCTGATCAACGTCGTGTCCAGCCCCCTGGTCGGCCTGGTGCTGCTGCTGCCGCTCGCCGGCCTGCTCGCGCTCCCCGCGTATCTGCGCCGCCGCCAGGGCACGCCCGGCGGGGCCGGCGTGGCGGGGGGCGCTGCGCCAGCGACAAGCGCGCGCCCGACGCTCCCGCAGCCGCAGCCTGCCGGCAGCGCGTTCCCCGCCCCTGCCACCATCCTCGCCGCGCCGCCCGCCACGCCGAGCGTGCGCCGCTGCACCTCCTGCGACACGGCGCTGAGGCCAGGGGCGCGCTTCTGCGCCCGCTGCGGGGCGGCCCAGCCGATCGCCCCGGCGCCGGCGGCCGAGCGGCGCACCTTCTGCGATATGTGCGGCAGCCCGCTGCTGGCGGGCGCCCAGTTCTGCACCGGCTGCGGCGAGCCGGTCGCGTCGAGGAAGCGATCGTTGGGATGATGCGCGCGAAGGGCCTGACGCAACGCCGCACCAAGCCGCCGGGGCGGAGCGAGCCCCGCGTCTGCGTGCCTTACGCGGCCTTCGCCCCGGCTGGAGTGATGGTATGAGCAAGGCGCTGCAAGTCTACTACTCGGCGGTGTTCGGGGCGCTTGGCGGGCTGGCCGGCTGGTGGGCCGTGGGGAGCTTCGCCACGCAGGCGTGGGGCGTCTGGGCGGCGGCCCTGTTCGTGGGCGCCGGGCTTGGCGCGGCGATGGGGGCGCTGGTGGCGGCGAGCGACGGCGCGATGATCAAGCGCAAGCCGCTGCGGGCCGTGCGCGACGGGCTGCTCGGCGGCCTGAGCGGCCTGCTCGCCGGGGCCGTGGGCATGGTGCTGGCGCAGGCCGCCTTTCTCGCGCTCAGTGGCGGCTGGGTCGGGCGGCCCCTGAGCTGGATGCTGCTCGGCGCGCTGATCGGCGCGGGCGACATGCTGGTGAGTCGGCGCCCCCAGCGGGCCGCCTACGCCGCCCTCGGCGGTCTGGCCGGCGGCCTGCTCGGCGGGCTGCTCTACGAGGGGCTGACCCGTGTGTTCCTGGCGGTCAGCGGGCCGGCCCAGGTCTGGCTCGGGGGGGTGGGCCTGGTGATCGTCGGGGCGTGCGTGGGGGCGCTGATCCCCCTGGCCCGCCAGGCCTTCGCCCGCGGCGAGCTGCGGGTGCTGTCCGGCGAGCAGACCGGGCTGGTGCGCGAGGTGAGCGACACGGCGACGATCGGCCGGTACGACGGCAACGACCTGTACCTGCCCGACGCCGGGGTGGCCTGGCGCCACGCGGTGGTGCGCCGCGCCGACGGCGGCTTCGAGCTGGAGCTGCTGCCGAACGCCGACGGCACCGCCAGGGTCGGCCAGCAGCCCCTTTCCCCTGGCGAGCGACGCCCCCTACGGAGCGGGGACCGCATCCAGATCGGCGGCGCGGAGCTGGAGTTCACCGGGAGGTAGCGCCCGGGGAAGCCGGCGGGAGCGCGGGCGCACCCCGCGCTCTCACCTTACACCCCGCGCGGCCTCAGTGCCTCCGCGATAAACCTCCGCCTAGAGCATCACCTGGTCGACATAACACCAGCCCCAATCCTCGCGGGGCTCGATCGAGCGCATGACGGGGTGGCCCGTCGCGTGGAAGTGCTTGGTGGCATGCTTGTTCTTCGAGCTGTCGCAGCAGCCGACGTGGCCGCAGACCATGCAGACCCGCAGGTGGACCCAGCGGTCGCCGCTTTGCAGGCACTCCTCGCAGCCGCTGGTGTGCGGCGTGACCTCGCCGAGCGAAGCGGCGTGCTCGCACTGGGCCGACTGGACCGCCTCCGGCCGCAGCCGCACCGGCTGCTGCTCTCCCGCCCCGTTGCTCATGGCGCCCACCTCCGCTACATATACTTCGACGCCGCCGATCGGCGCCTGAAACTCCCCCAGCACATGCTGGAGCAGCGCGGTGATCGTCACATCCTCGTCGGCGAGGGCGCGCTCGGCGCCGGCCGACTCGATCTCACGGGCGTCGTGGCCGCTGCGCACGCGGGCGAGCACTCGCAGGTCGGGGCGCAGGCCGCGGGCCACGCTGACAACGCGGTGGGTCATTGCGGTGGTGTCGTCCGCGACGACAAGCAGGCGGGCCTCCCGCAGGCCGGCCTGCTCCAGCACATGCTGGCGCGCGTAGTCGCTGCGGAGGACGCGCAGACCCCTTGACTCGGCGTCGTTGGCGCCGCCCGGGCTAAGGGTGAGCACGCCGTAGGGCACGCCATTGTCGTGGAGCGCCCGGGCCAGGGCGGCGCCGGCCGGGCCGTAGCCGGCGATCAGGACGTGGTCGCGCAGGCCCGCGAAGTCGGCGGCGTGGGCCTCGTCCGGCTCGTCGGCGGCCGCGGCGGCCACGGCGTGCTTGCCGTCGAGGCGGCGCTGGAGGGCGGCGCCGGCCTGGGCGAGGAAGGGCGTGAGCACGATCAGCAGGACGGTGGCGGCGATAAAGGTCTGGGTGCCGGCGGGGCCCATCTGGAACGGGGTGAGGCCGAGCTCGCGGCCGGTGCGCTCCAGCACAAGCGAGAACTCGCCGATCTGGGCGAGCAGCAGCCCCGCGAAGGCGGCCGCGCCGGGGCCGTAGCCGAGGGCCTTCACCGTCAGGCCGGTGGTGAGCACCTTGAGCACGAGTGTGGCCGCGACGACGCCGAGCACCAGGGGCAGGTTGCTCGCCAGAAAGCTCAGGTCGAGCAGCAGGCCGACGGACACGAAGAAGGTGGCGCTGAAGAGCACCTGGAGCGGCAGAATCTCGCCGAGGGCGTAGTCGCGGAAGCGGGTGTCGCTGACCACGAGGCCGGCCAGAAAGGCGCCGAGCGACAGGCTGACCCCGGCGATGCTGGTCAGGTAGGCCGTGCCGAAGCAGATCGCGACCACGGTGAGCAGAAAGATCTCCTGGGAACAGGTTCGGGCGACGGCCTCGATGACCGGGGGCATGACCCGGCGGGCGACCACGAGCACGCCGACAATCAGCAGGGCGGCGGTGCCGAGGGCGCGCACGAGCTCCCAGGGCGAGCCGGCGTCGCCGCCGAGCATCGGCACGAGCAGCACCATCGCCACCACGGCCAGGTCCTGAAAGATCAGGACGCCGAGGCTGATCTGGCCGGTCGGCGTGTCAGTCTCGCCGCGGCTGGACAGCAGCTTCATGACCACGGCGGTGGAGGACAGGGCGAGCAGGCAGCCGGTGAAGGCCGCTGTCTGCCAGGACATGCCGAACAGCAGGCCGCCGAGCAGGGTCAGCCCGACCACCAGGCTGACCTGAATGCCGCCGCCGACAAAGATCAAGCGCCTGATCCGGGCGAGCTGGCCGAGGCTGAACTCGATGCCGATGGTGAACAGCAGCAGGATGACGCCGATCTCGGCGGTGGCCTCGATCAGCGCCTCGTCGTGGACGACGCCGAGGCTGTTCGGGCCGAGCAGCACCCCGGCGAGCAGAAAGCCCACGATCGGCACCAGGCCGAGCCGCTGGGCCAGGTAGCCGAAGACCGCGCCGACGGCGAGCAGCGCCGCCACCTCGGGCAGAAAGCCCAGCGGCGACTCGCCTGCCGCGAGCGGAGCAAGCGTTGCCAGATTCATACCTCTCCTGTGTGTTGTGCGTCTGGTATACGATACCCCGAACTCCGGGCGCCGGCAACTGGACGAACGGCTGGTGCGCAGCGGAGCGCGCGGGCGCGCCGTGAAACTTGTCACTGGCCGGCCGTGATGCTACAATGCCGCGACTCGGGCGACGGAGGCGCGAAAGATGGACCTGCTCGGCGGCAAGCGAATAGTGCTCGGGGTGTGCGGAAGCATCGCCGCCTATAAGGTGGCCCAGCTCGCCCGCGACCTGACCCTGGCCGGCGCCGCCGTGGACGTGATCATGACCGAGTCGGCCGAGCGGTTCGTCGGCGCGGCCACCTTTCAGGCGCTCACCGGGCGGCCGGTGCTTTCCGATATGTGGGCCCTGCCCGAGGATGGGGTGGTCGGCCATGTGAGCCTGGGCCACCGCGCCGACCTGGTGGCGGTCGCCCCCGCCACCGCCAACACGATCGCCCGCATCGCGGCCGGCATGAGCGACGACTTGCTCACCACCACAGTGCTCGCCACCGCCGCGCCGATCCTGGTCGCCCCCGCGATGAACCCGCAGATGCTGGCCGCCCCGGCCACGCAGGAGAATATCGCGGCGCTGCGCCGGCGCGGTGTGACGGTGCTCGACCCTGACGAGGGCCGGATGGCGGAGCCGATGGTCGGGCGGGGGCGGCTGCCGGAGCCCGCGGCCCTACTCGGCGAGATCCGGGCCCTGCTCGGGCGGACGGGCGGCCCGCTACGTGGGCGGCGCGTGGTCGTCACTGCGGGGGGCACCCAGGAGCCGATCGACCCGGTGCGCTACATCGGCAACCGTTCCTCGGGGCAGATGGGCTACGCGATCGCCGCCCGCTTTCGTGACCTGGGCGCCGACGTGACGCTGATCAGTGGCCCGACCGCGCTGACTCCGCCGCCCGCCGTGCGCGTCGTCCGCGCCGAGACGGCCCTGCGCATGCGCGACGCCGTCCGCGAGCACACGGCCGGCGCCGACATGCTGGTGATGAACGCGGCCGTCGCCGACTTCCGCCCGGCCCAGGCCGTCGACGAGAAGATCAAGAAGCAGAGCGGCGCGGGGCTGACCCTTGAGCTCGTGCCGAACCCTGATATTATTGGCGAGCTGGCCGCCCGGCGGGACATGTTCAAAGTCGGCTTCGCCGCCGAAACGAATGACCTGCTGGAGAACGCGCGCGGCAAGCTGGAGCGCAAGGGCCTCGACATGATCGTCGCCAACGACGCCGTCGCCAGCATCGGGCAGCCCGAGATCGCGCTGACCCTGATCGACCGCGACGGCGTGACGGCGCTCCCGCGCCGGCCGAAGGCCGAGGCCGCCGACGCGCTGCTCGACGAGATTGTGGCCCGCTTCACGCGCTGGGCCGCCGCCCGCGAACCCCGGTAACACTTCGCAGCCCGCCGCGGCCGGCGCCCCCGCCGCGGCGGCGCTGCGGCTCAGCTTGAGGCGCAATGACCACAGACCGACAGGAATCCCGCGAGACCGACGAGACGCCGCGCCCAAGCGGCGGGACAACACAGGTGGGCCAGGTGATCGCGGGGCTGGAGCGGCTGACCCGCCGGCTGCCCGCCACCCGCCCGCGCCGGCCCCGGCCCTACCGGCCCCACCGCCCCGCCCCGCCGCGCGATCAGATCGACTCGCTGGTGGCCGCCCTCGGCGACGCGGCCCACCCGCTCCACGCCAGCGCCGTGGACGAGCTTGTTGAGATCGGGCCGCCCGCCCTGCCCGCGATCTGCGCCGCCCTCGGGCCGAGCGTGCCATGGCTCACCGCCTACCGCGCCGCCGAGGCCGCCGGCCGGATCGGCGACGGCCGGGCCGCCGGGGCGCTCATCCAGGCCTTGCGCCACCCGAACAGCAACGTCCGCTGGAGCGCCGTGCGCGCCCTGACTCAGGTGGGCGATGTGCGGGCGGCCCTCGAGCTGCGCCGGGTGGCCAGCTCCGACCAGGGCCGCACCTCCTGGGGCGAGCCGGTGGCGGGCGCGGCGCAGAGCGCGCTCGAACAGCTCGGCCAGCGCAGCGTCTGGGGCCAGAGCCTGGAGCTGATCAAGACGGCCGTCACCTCGGTGCTGATGATCCTCGCACTGACCCTCGCCTTCAGCGTCGTCACCACCCTGCGCGAGGAGCTCGACAGCTTCGGCCGGATCATCCCCGGCCAGACGCGCATCCCCCAGTTCACCCTGCCCACCGTCGCGCCGACGGCGGCCGCGCCGACCGCCGCCCCAGGGTCGGGCGCCCCCGACGCCACGGCCGTCGCGCCGACGGCAGAGGTCGCCCCGCCGCCCGAGCTCGCCACAACCAGCGCGCTGACGGCGACGGTGCTCCAGGTGGGCAACGTGCGGCCCTTCCCCGGCACCAACAACCAGCCTCTCGGGCAGCTCCAGGCCGGCCAGGGGGTCGAGATCCTGGGCCAGAACGAGAACGGCCAGTGGTTCCTGGTGCGACTCCCCGCCGACGCTGGCGCAAGCATCGACAACCCCGACGGCAGCGGGACGGGCTGGATCAACCGGTCGCTGGTGACAACCGTGGAGGAGCCGCCCCCGCAGGTCACCCCGGCCCCCACGCCCACCCGCAGCCCATGACCTCGCGCCCCCAGTCGGAGCCGGCCGGGGCGGCGCGCGGGCCGGCGGCGCGCTTCGCCCGCGGCCACCTCGTCGCTCCGCTGGCCTGGTCCCTCGCCGGTGCCCTCCTCGTCGCCCTGCTCGCCCAGATCCCGGCCCGCCACCCCGTGGATGTGGGCCGCTACGACGCCGCCTACACTCAGGGCTTCTTCGACCCCGAGCGCTTCGCCCCGGCCGACGCCGCCCCGCCGCCCTACCTGGCCGGCTCGGACGGCGCCGCCCGGTGGACGGGGGGATCGGCCGCGCTCCTGTTCCCCCAAGCCGGGCTGCCCGGCGAGGTCACGGTGCGGCTGCGCGGCTGGCGCGAGCAGGGCCCTCCGCCCGAGCTGTCGCTGTGGCTGAACGGGTCGCAGGAGCTGCTGCGGCTCCGGGCCAGCGGGGGCTGGCAGGAGGTGACGGTGCCCGTCCGCGGCGGCCTGCTCAAGCCGACCGACCTGTTCGTCGAGATCCGCTCGGCCACGGCCGTGCTCGCCGACGGCCGCGAGGCGGGCGTGCTGGTCGACCGCGCCGAGTATCGGACGGCCGGCTGGCCGACCATGCCCTTCCCCGCGCAGCTGCTCTACGGAGCGCTGGCCGGCGGCCTGATCTGGGCGCTGCTGGCCGCGCGAGGGGTGGGCCGTCCGGGCGACGCAGGTGGGCAACGCGGCGTAACTCGCTCCACGGCCGCGGCCCTGGCCCTGCTCGGGTACGGGCTGCTGTGGACGTTGCTGTACCGGCTCCAGCCGCCGATCTACCCCTTCCCGCTGCGCTGGCTGCCGCCCGCGCTCGTGGCCGCGCTGGCGGCCGCGCTGGCCCTGCGGGAAGGGCCCGCGCTGCTCGGGCGCTGGCCGCTCTTGTTGCGCGCGGCCGCCCCCGCGGGGGTGGTGGCGATCTGGCTGGCGCTTACGCTTGCCGCCGCCGGCCAGCACGTCACCCTGGCCAGGCCGGGCGTCGAGAACGACTTTCGCGTTTTTGCCACGCGCGAAACGCTGGCGCAGGTGTTCAGCGCGGATGGCTTCTACAACCTGGGCTACCCGCTGCTGCTGTGGCTGGCCCGCCCGCTCTTCGACGGCAACGCCTTTCTCGCGGGCCGGCTGATCGCGGCCATCGCCGGGACGGCTCTGCTCGGGGCGGGCTACTGGCTGGCTCGGGCGCTGCTGCCCCCCGGCCCCGCCCTGGTCGCCCTGCTGGCGCTCGCGCTGAGCGGGATTGTGGCCCAGTACGGGCTGTACCTGGGCAGCGACATGCCCTTCGCCGCCTGCGCGGCCCTGTGTGTGGCAGCCACCGTCGCCGCGCGCCCCCGCGACGAGGCCGTGCGCTGGCCGCTCGCCCTGCCGGCGGCAGCCGGGCTGGTCGGTGGGCTGGCCTTTCTGATGCGCCACCCCGGGCTGCTGCTGCTGCCCTGGGGGCTGCTGGCCCTATGGGTGCGGCTGCGGCGCGACTCAGGCCTGCGCCCCGCGCTTGCCGCGTTCGCCGCGGGGTTCCTGCTGGCCGCCGCCCCCCAGCTCGCGATCAACACGCTGCAGACGGGGCAGCCGCTGTTCAACCAGCAGGCGAAGAATATCTGGCTGGCCGTCTACGCGGGCACGGACTGGGGGCGCTGGGAGGAGGCGCCAAACACTGTGGGGCTGGCGGAGGTGGTGCTGGCCGACCCCGGCCGCTTTCTCGGCAACTGGTGGGCCAACTTGGCTGCCTACACCGGCAGCGGCGCGGAGGACCAGAGCGAGTTCGGGCGGGCGATCCAGCTACGCCTGCTGGGCTGGCCCGCCAACTGGCTCGCCATCGCCGGTCTGCTCGCCTGGCTCTGGCGCGCGCTGCGGGCGGCCCGGCTTCCCGGCGCCCCGGCCGCCGCGTCGGGCCCGGCGACGGCCGCCCTGCTCGGCCTGATCGGGCTGTACGTGGCCGCCGTGAGCACCGCCTTCACCCTGCAGCGCTTTTTCCTGCCCCTGGCCCCGATCTACGCCGTCGCGGCGGGCTGGGCGCTTTGGCGGGCCACCGGCGGGGGTCGGGCGCTCGGGGTGACGGCCCTCGCCCTGGTTGTGGTACTATGGAGCGGTTTCGCTGCCGGCGGGCGCTTTGTGCTCGCCAGCCAGCCCGCCGACGAGGTGGCAGCGGTGCGGATGGTCGAGGCCGCGGCGCCCGCGGACGCGCCAATCGCAGCCCGCGTTTCCGCGCGGCTGCCCCTGGCGAAGTACTCGGCGATCGCGCACCGCGTGGTCGACTGGCCGGCTGGCTCCGACATGGGCCGTGCGATCGGCGCCGACGAGATCGCGGCGCTGCGCGCGGCGGGGGCGCGCTACCTGCTCTGGGACGAATCGGCCGGCCCGCCGCCGCTCGACGACCCGGCGGGGGCGCGCGCGGGCAGCAGCCCTCGCTACGGCCTGTACGACCTGGGGCCCTAGAAACGGATTGATGCAGACATCACCGACAACCCGCGCGGCCGCCGAGCAAGGAAGTCACACCCGCCCAACCGCCCGCGCGCGGGCCATGCCGCGACTATCCGGGGTTGCGCTCGTTCTCGGCGCGCTGGTGCTGATCGGGCTGGCCCTGCGGCTGTGGTTTATCGCGGTCAACGACATCGACCCGCGCTTCTCCGCGGCCGATGACGGCGACTACTTCCAGCGGGCCGTGCGCCTCGCCGCCACCGGCGAGTACGTCGACAACTCCTGGCTGATCCGGCCGCCCGGCCACGTCCTGATGTTCGCGGCGATGCTGCGGCTGGCGATGGCCATGGGCGACGTCACCCTCGGGATCGACTTCATCCGCGGTTTCCAGGTGCTGCTCTCGCTGCTGCTGATCCCCGTCGGCTACGACATGGCCCGCCGGCTGTTCGGCCGCCCGGCCGGGCTGATCTTCGCGGCGGTGCTGGCGGTCTGGTTCCCCCTGGTCGAGCTGCCCGCGCTGATCCTCAGCGAGCCACTGTTCTTCGGCATGCTCGTGCTGCACCTGTGGATGCTGGTGCGCTGGCGCGACACGAAGGACGCGCGGGGCTGGCGCCCCTTCGCCTGGCTGGCCGCCTCGGGGGCGGCCCTGGCCGTGGGCGCGCTGGCCCGCTCGCCGGCGCTCTACGCCTCGGTCTTTGTGGCCGGCTTCCTGGCCGTGGAGACGTGGCGGGGCCGGGCCGTGGGCGCGTGGCTGCGGCGGCTCGTGCCCGCCGGCCTGGCCTTCATCCTGCCCTTCTGCATGGTGATCGGCCCCTGGACGCTGCGCAACTACCTGACCTACGGCGAGATCATCCTGATCGACACCCTCGGCCCGGTCAACCTGTGGATGGCGCAAAGCGACGCCGTGAATGAGGGCCGCGGCGAGGGCGAGGCGAAGGCGATCCTGGCCGGCATCCCCCAGGAGGAGCGGCAGCGCTTCGTCAGCGAGGATTTGCGGCGGATCTGGAGCGAAGAGCCCTGGCGGATCACGCGCTCGTTCTGGCCCCACTTCATCCACATCTGGAAGGCCCAGTTCGTCGAGGACTTCTTCGTCAAGGTGAGCTTTTTCACCCGGCCGCTGCGCGAGGTCTGGCCGATCGGGGCCCTGGGCGATCTGATCTGGCTCGTGTTCAGCGCGGCGAGCCTGTTTGCCCTGGCCGGGCGGCCCCGCGAGGGCGGCATGCGGCTGGTCGCTCTCGGCTGGATCGCCTACTCCTGCCTGACGGTGATGCTGATCCACGTCGAGCCGCGCTACCTGCTGCCGATCTGGCTGTTCATGGGCCTGTACGGCGCGGCCGCCCTCGGCCGGCTTTGGGCGTGGTGGCGCCTGCGCCGGGCCGACCGGGCCGCCGCGGCGGCCAAGGCCCGGGCCTACCTGCGCTCGCCCTGGGGACTGGGCGGCGCGGCGCTGTGCGCGGCCTTCCTGGCCCTCGTCTTCACCTACCGCGACTACCCGCGGATCATCGCTGCCGGCCTTGAGCGCGAGCGGCACCGGGCCGAGGCCGTCGCCGCGCTGGGGCGTAACGACCCGGAGGCGGCCATCGCGGCCTATGAGCGCATGCTGGCCGCCGCGCCGCTCTTCGTGGACGGGCGCACCGAGTTGGCCCGGGTCTACCTGGACCTTGGGCGCTACGACCAAGCCTGGCAGGCCCTCGGCGAGCGGCCGACCCACCGCGCCGACGTGGTCCGCGGCGCCCTGGCCCGCGCGCAGGGCGACGACGAGCTGGCGGCGACCTACTTCACCGACGCGGAGGTGCGCGCCGGTGAGGATGTGCAGAAGCTGTCGCTCGAATGGCTGCGCCCCGACCCGACCACAGTCCTGCGTTTGGGCGACGGCGTCGACTTCGGCTACCTGGAGGGCTTCTCGTTCGGCGAGCAGCTCCCCTCCGCCGCCGACGGCGCCACGACCACCTACCGCTGGCTTCAGGGCCACGGCCGCCTCGTGCTGCCGCTGCCGCGCCCCCTGCGCGAGGGCGACACCATCCGCCTGCGCCTGGCCGGCGGCCTGCCCGGTGACACCCCCCTGCGCCTGGCTTTCGGCGGCCAGGCGACGACGGTGGCGGTGCGCGGCGGCGAGTGGCGCAGCTACCGCGTCGCCGTGCCGGCGAGCCTGGCGGGCCAGACGCGGCTGGAGCTGCGCCTCGACGCGCCGACCTTCATCCCCGCCCGGGTGACACCTGGGAGCGACGACGCGCGGGTGCTCAGCATTATGGTCAGCCGCGTTGCGGTGGAGTAAGCGGGCTCCTGGCGGCGGGGCAGTTCTCGCCGGGGGCTGCGCGCCCCGGGCCCGCGCCAAGGGGGCCCGGCCGCGGGCCCTCTGGACTCCCGCGGCGGGGGGCTTGCGCCCCCTCGGCCCCCAAGTATGGCTTGCTGGCGCGGTTGCAGCTGTGGCGCCATGCCCCTCCGCTAAAGCTGGGTGGCTTCCTGTGGGGCGCTGCGCGCCTACAGGTAAAGCTAGATGGTTTCTTGTGGGGCGCTGCGCGCCTACAGTTTCTGGACAGGATGGTGGCCTGGGGAGGCGCGCATTACGAACTTGTAGCATTGACGCGATACTGGGCAAACATTCCGTTTGTAGGTTCGAGACGCAGGGAACGTAGGTCACTCACTTATGGCGGTCTTATGGTAGCGAGGCAAACACCCCACATTCAGGTTCGAGCGGCGTGGGGCGCCGGAGCTGCCATGCGGGGTCCAGGGGTGCAGCGCCCTGGCCTGGTGGTCCAGGGGGCCGGGGCCAGCCCCCTGCCTCGGGGGCGCGGGGGCGAGCAGCGCCCCGCGGGGAGTGTGGGGCACGGGGTGGAACCCCGAGCGCGCCGCAGGCCCCCTGCCTCGGGGGTGCGGGGGCGAGCAGCGCCCTGCACGGAAACGCGGGATAGGGGCAAGGCCCAAGGTTTAGCACAACGCTCGGGGCGCAGCCCCGGAGATGACCAGTGAGCACAGAAACAGCCACGGCGCCCGGCGCCATACCCGCGGCCCCGCCCGCGCGCTACCCCTTCACCGTCACGGTGGTGATGCCCGCCTTCAACGAGGCCCACGGCATCGCCGCGGTGGTTGAACGCGTGCGGGCCGCCCTGCCAGAGGCCGAGCTGCTCGTCGTCGACGATTGCAGCGCCGACGACACGGCCGCCTGCGCTGCCGCGGCCGGCGCCCGCGTCGAGCGCCACCCCATGAACCGTGGCAACGGCGCCGCCGTCAAGACGGGCATCCGCCGCGCCACCGGCGAGGTGATCCTGCTCATGGACGCCGACGGGCAGATGGACCCGCGCTACATCCCCGCCATCCTCGGCATGATCGCCGACGGCTACGACATGGCGGTCGGCGCCCGCTCCCGCGATACCCAGGGCGACAGCGCCGCCCGCCGGGTGGGTAACCGCGCCCTCGACGCCCTCGGCGGCTACCTCGTCGAGACCGAGGTCAAGGACCTGACCAGCGGCTACCGCGCCATGCGGCGCGATGTGATCATGGAGTTTATCCACCTGCTGCCCAACCGCTACTCCTACCCGACCACCAGCACCCTGGCGCTCCTCAAGGCCGGCTACAGCGTCGGCTATGTCCCGATTGAGTCGCGCCGGCGCGAGGGCGGCCAGAGCGGCCAGAAGCTGCTGAAGAATGGCGTGCGCTTCGGCCTGATCATCCTGCGGATCATCTCGCTCTTCGCGCCCCTGCGCGTCTACTTCCCGGTCGCCCTGGCGATGTTCGCCCTTGGAATGCTGTCGTGGCTGCTCAACGTCTTTCTGTTCGACCCGGGGCGCGGCCTGTATATCCCGAACTCAGCCCTGCTCCTCTTCGTCGGCAGCATTATCATCTTTATGTTCGGCCTGCTCGCCGAGCAGATCGCGGCGCTGCGCTTTCAGCGCCGAGATTCGTAGGGGGCGGGGCGCGGGGGGGCGTTGGCCCGCTGCCCGTCGCCCGCCACGCGTCATCATGCGAACACTTCTCCGCTGGCTGCTCCGCTTGATCGGTCCGGCCCTGCTGTTGCTCTTTCTGGTCACCGCCGACCTTAATCGCCTGTGGGAGATCCTGCGCGACGCGGCCCTCTGGCCGATCGTGGTCTCGCTGCTGCTCCTGCCGCCCTTTCTGATCATCAAGTCGTACCGCTGGGTCCGGCTCCTCCGCGAGATGGGCCTCAACCTGTCGCTCCCCACGGCCTGCGCCCTGTATATGGTCGGCATCTTCTACGGCGCCACCACCCCCGGCCAGGCCGGCGACCTGCTCAAGGCGGTCTACCTGCGCGACCGCGGCCAGCCGGTCGCCCCGGCCCTGCTCAGCGTCGTCCTCGACCGGCTGTGCGACCTGCTGGTGATGGCCGCACTGGCCACCCTCGGCATCTTCGCCCTCGGCCGGCTGCTCCCCTCGCGCGAGCTGCAGGCCGCCCTCGTGGTCGCGATGGGGGCCAGCATGATCGCGCTCACCACCTTTATCGTCGCCCGCGGCCCGCGCCAGTGGGCGCTCACGGTGGCCCTGCCGCGGCTCGCCCCGCGCCTGCGCGACAGCCTCGACCGCTGGAACAGTCAGCTCGCCTCCCTCCACCTGCGGCCCGCCCTGATCGGCGAGATCGGGCTGCTCTCGCTCGGCTCGGCCTTTTTCACCTTTGTGCGGCTGTGGCTGCTCTTTCTCGCCCTCGGCCTGGTCAACGTGCCTTTGTACGTCGTCGTCGGCACCTCCGCCCTGGTCGCCGTGCTCCAGGTGCTGCCAATCTCGATCGGCGGCGTCGGCGTGCGCGAGGTGGTGTTCATCCCCGTGCTCGCCGCCTACGGCCACGAGCCCGAGAAGGCGATCACGCTTTCCGCCCTGTTCCTGCTGATCAACGTCGAGCATATCATCGTCGGCTTTATCGTCTCGCTCTGGTTCCCCCTCGGCAAGGGCGGCGGCGAGCTCGCCAGGCTCGGCGCGGACCCGGCCCCGGACGGTCCCGGCGCGGCCGGGCGCTGAGCACGCCCCCGCTCCGGCGCCGCGGCGCGCCCCTGGCCCGGTCAGGCGGCTGTGCTACAATGGGATCAGGTCGATGTTGCCGCGGCGGCGCTTATGGGGATGACAATCTACGACCGCTACGCCCCCCTCTACGATGGGAGCGGCCAGGTGCGCTTCGCCCTGCTCACCCACGTCTATCTGGGCGAGCTGCTGGCCCGCCACCCGGTCGCCGGGTGGAGCGCCCTCGACGTGGCCTGTGGCACCGGCACGCTGGTCGCCCTGCTCACCGCCGAGGGCTGGGCCGTCACCGGCGTTGACGCCTCGCCCCAGATGCTCGCCCAGGCCAGCGCCAAGCTCGCAGGCGCCGCGCGCCTGGTCGAGGGGGACATGCGCCGGCTCGACGCGATCCTGCCGCCGGCCGTTTTTGACCTGGCCACCTGCACCTATGACAGCCTGAACTACCTGCTCGACGCCGCCGATCTCGCCGCCTGCTTCGCGGGGGTGGCCCGGGCCCTCAGGCCCGGCGGGCTGTTCGTGGGCGACATGAACACGCGCCACTTTCTCGAGCACGACTGGCCCCCGTGCGAGATCCGCGAGGACGAGGGCTATGTCCAGATCGAGCGCGCCGCCTTTGACCCGGAGACCGCCGTCTCCACGCTGCTGCTGAGCGGCTTTGTCGGCGATGACGAGGGCGGGTACGAGCGCTTCGACGAGGTGCACCGCGAGCGGGGCTACCCGCCCGCCGAGGTCGACGCCCTGCTCGCCGCCGCCGGCCTCGCCGTCGAGGCCCGCTACGACGGCTTCACGCTCAGCCCGCCCGGCCCGCACAGCCAGCGGATCTTCTGGGTCGCCAGAAAGCCGGCCGACGGCGGCTGACCGCCCCGCCACGAACCCACCGAGGTCTCCATGAAGCGCGTCGTTGTCATCACCACGGGCGGGACGATCGCCCTCAAGCGCGGTCCGCTGATCGGCGGGGCTGTGCCAGCCCTCGCCGGCGAGGATTTTCGGGCCATGCTGCCGCGGGGCGGGGTCGATCTGGTCTTCGAGGAGTACGCAAACCTGCCGAGCAGCCACCTCACCCCGGTCAAGGCCCTGGAGTTGGCCCGCCGGGTGGAGGCGGCCCTGGCCTCCGCCGACGTCGACGGTGTGGTGGTCACCCACGGCTCCGATACGCTTGAGGAAACATCCTTCCTGATCGACCTGACCGTCCGCGCCGGCAAGCCGGTGGTCTTCACGGGGGCGATGCGGGCCGCCACCAGCGCAAGCTATGACGGGATCACCAACCTCGCCAGCGCGGTGCGCGTGGCCGCCGCGCCCGAGGCCCAGGAGCTCGGCGTGCTGGTCGTCTTCGACGACGAGATCCACGCCGCCGGCGATGTGCAGAAGGTCCACGCCCAGGCGCGGGGGGCCTTCGCCTCGCCCGCCGCCGGCCCCCTCGGGCGGGTCGAGGGCGAGCGGGTTTGGATCCAGCGCCGGCCGGCCGCGCGCCAGCACATCCCCTGCACCCGGATCGAGGAGATGGTCGACCTGATCCGGGTCACCCAGGGCGCGGATGTGCGGCAGCTGCGCCACAGCATCGATGACGGCGTGGCCGGGATCGTGATCGAGGCCTTTGGCGGCGGTCGCCTGCCGCCCTGGTGGCTGCCGCTGATCAGCGAGGCCTTCCAGCGCCGCACGGTGGTGGCCGTCACCACCCGCTGCCTCGCCGGTGGCCTCGGCGACGAGTACGGCTATGTCGGCGCCTACCACGACCTGCGCCGGGCCGGCGTGCTCTTGGCCCATAATCTGAGCGGGCCGAAGGCCCGGATCAAGCTGATGGTCGGGCTCGGCGCCGCCCGCAGCCTTCAGGAGCTGCGGGGCTGGTTTCCGGCCTGAGGATGTGATACCGATGAGTGTGCTGCCCTCGCAGGACGAGAAGGCCGAGTTCGTCGAGCGGATGTTCGCCCGCATCGCCCCGGGCTATGACCGGGTCAACCGGGTGATGACCTTCGGGCTCGACCAGGGCTGGCGGCGCCGGGTGGTCGGCCTCGTCGCCCCGCCCGTCGGCGGCCGGGCGCTCGACGTCGGCACGGGCACCGGCGACTTTCTGCCCGAGCTCGCCGCCTGGACGCGCGGCGGGCTGGTCGTCGGCGTGGACTTCACGCTGCCGATGATGCAAGCCGGCCTGCCCAAGATCGCGCCCCTGGCCGCCGGCGGGGCGTTCGTCGGCGGGGACGCCCTGCGGCTGCCCTTTCCCGACCAGTGCTTCGACGCGATCACCACCGGCTTTGTGCTGCGCAACGTCACCGACATCCCCGCCGCCCTGCGCGAGATGTACCGCGTCACCCGCCCCGGTGGGGCGATGGCCTGCCTGGAGGTGGCCCGCCCGCGCAGCGCCCTGCTGCGCCTCGGCCACCGGCTGTACTTCGAGGGCGTGGTGCCCTGGATCGGGGCCATGCTCGGGGGCGACCGGCGCGCCTACACCTATTTGCCCCAGTCGGCGCGGGCCTTCCCGCCTCCCGGCGGGCTCGCCGCGATGATGCGCGCCGCCGGCTGGCGCCATGTCACCTACCGGCTGGTCGGCCTCGGCGCGGCGGCGATCCACGTCGGCGCCCGCGAGTAGGCGCGCCGCACATGCCCGCCCGCGCCGGCGCCACGTATCAGCCGGCCCGGCCGAGGCACAATTAAAAGGTGAGCCATGCGCGATGACGATGACTATTACGAGGAGCCGCGGCCGCGCCGCGAGAATATGATGCAGCGGCGCCTGCGCCGGGCCAGGGGCGAGGAGCTCGACGACGACGAGCTCTACGACCCCTACGAGGAGGAGCGCCCGCGCGCCCCGCGCCGGCCCCCGCCCGCCCTCGGCCCGCGCTACGCCCCCCCCGGCGGGGGCGGCTGCGCCACGGCGACGCTGTATCTCATGCTCGGCGCCCTCGCCGCGCTGCTGATCGGCGGCTTCTTCGTCAACCGGGCGATCGGCAGCATCGGCGACGCGGTGGGCAGCACCATCCCTGACGTCGCTCAGATCATCGCCACGCCCACCCCGGTGATCATCACCGGCGCCGCGGTGGTCCAGCGCATCCAGCAGCTCAGCCGGCTGGAAACGGCCGAGTACACGATCGAGCGCGTGATCGACGTGAGCCAGGGCAGCAACTTCCCTGTGATCGGCGACTGGCTCGCCGGCGACGAGCTGCTGCTGATCGCCCACGGCAATGTGGTCGCCGGGGTGGACCTGAGCGGGCTGACACCCGACGCGGTCACTGTCTCGGCGGACGGGCGGACGATCACGGTGCGGCTCCCGCCGGCCGAGATCTTCCGCGCCGGCCTCGACAGCCAGAAGACCCGGGTCTACAGCCGCAACCGCGGCGTTTTCGCGCCCGACAATAAGGATCTGGAGACGCTGGCCCGCCAGCGGGCCGAGCAGGAGATCCTCGCCGCGGCCTGCGAGGACGGAATCATGCAGAAGGCGACCGACGCGGCCGAGGTGGCGATCACCCAGTTCCTCGGCCTGGTTGACGTCGACCAGGTGCTCGTCAAGACGGCGCCGCCCGCCGGCTGCGCGCCCCCGGCGGCCGACCCGGCCCTGACCCCGGCCCCGTCCCCGGTTGCGCCTTGAGCTGTGCCCTTGGTTGTATGAGCTTTTCCACAGGGAGCCCGTTTATCCAAGCATGGTTGTCGCGGGCGAGCCCCCGGCTCGTTGCAGGAGTGTGAGCATGGCGCTGGCCTACAGCCTGCTCGTCGCCGGCCTCGGCAGCAGGATCGACGATTTTCTGATCCCCGTCCTCGACGGGCAGGGCTACGACGTCCACAGCGCCATTGGCCGCGACCAGCTGCTCGCCGCCCTGGGCCGGGACTTCGACCTCGTGCTGCTCGACCTGCCCTCGCCCACCGAGCTGCCCCAGCTCGCCGAGGTGCGCGCTGCCACCGCCTGCCCGCTGCTGATCATCGGGCCGGCCCGCAGCGACAAGCTGCTGGTGGCCGCTCTGGAGCAGGGCGCCGACGACTACGTGCAGCGCCCCTTCCGCACCGACGAGCTGCTGGCCCGCATCCGCGCCCAGCTCCGCCGCCGCTTGCGCGGCCCCGCCGACGGCGCCAGCTTCGGCCGCCTCCAGATCAACCCCGGGGCGCGCCAGATCAGCCGCGCCGGCGAGCCGCTCGACCTCAGCCCCGAGGAGTTCGCCCTGCTCGCCACCCTGGCCGCCCAGCCCGGCTTCTGCCACCCGCCCGCCTTTCTGCTTGAGCAGATCTGGGGCAGCGCCCACCGCGGCGACGTCGCCCTGCTCGCCGCCACCATCTCCCGCCTGCGCGCTTTGATCGAGGACGACCCGAGCGCGCCGCGGCTCCTCGGCGGTGAGCCCGCCACCGGCTACTGGCTGAGCCACCCCGGCGCCAGGCAGGAGCTCCGCGCCCGCCCGTAAACCTCAGCGCCGCTCCACCGTCGTCGCCACGTTCATCAGGTAGCTCACCCGCACCGCGTCGCCGGGCTGTGGCCCCGGGTAGATTGACTCGGCTCCCACCCGCGCCCGCCGCGGCTGCGCCTCCCCCTCGTGCCGGTACAGCAGGTCGTAGAACAGTGTCCCGTGGATATCCACGCCCTGCACCGCCTCGATCACGGCCTCCTTGCTGCCTGACATAATCATCGCTGCTCCTCCATAAGCTGTGGCGCCCCCGGCCGAGGGCGGGCGCCGCGCGGTCACGGCGGGGATTATAGCGGAAGGGCGAGACGCCATCCGCTGCGCCGGAGCGGTGGCACGGATGTTGAACAGAACAGGGGCAGCCGATGCCGACAACGGGCGCCCGCGAGGCGCCGAGGAGCCAGACCATGAGCATCTACGACCAGAACCCGGGCTACGCCGACCGGGACCGGACCTACGCCGGCGGGGGCCGCAGCTACGGGCTGAGCGGCGCGGGCATCCTGACGGTGATCGCGGCCGCGATCCTGCTCGGGTTGACCCTGCTGATCGGCCTGTCGTTCATCTTTAGCAATCAGTACGAGGGCATGCGCGGCCAGAACTGGAGCCCTGGGCCCGCCTTCGCCACGCCCATCCCCGATGTGCGGACGCCGGATCTGGGCAACAACACGCAGCAGGGTGCGCCCGTGAACCCCTAGCCGCTCGCTGGCATAGGGCTTGCTTCCGGTGAAGGCGGGGAAACCACAGCGCGGCCGGGGCGCCGGCCGGAAGGGCTGAACGATGACGATCTATGATAAAAGCGGCGGGGGGCGGCGCGGCGGCGGCGTGACCCGCCAGATCTTGCTCATCCTGGTTGTGCTGGTGCTCCTGGTTGGGGGGCTGTTCGTCGCGAGCGGCGCCGTGCCCTGGTTCAACCCCGGCACCGAGTACAACAACGAGGACGCCTCTGGCGGCCCCAACCCGTCCGGCCCCGTGCCCTAGGCCGTCGCTGGCATCTCTGCCCGCAAGGGCTGACGATAGGCGCCCCGCACATCATATACTGTGCGGGGCGCTGTTGTGCTCTCCTACCGGGCCACTCGCTCCGCCACAAAGCGCTGGATGAAGCGCGCCACCGCGCCCGGCCGCTCGCGCTGGGGGAGGTGGCCGCAGCCGCGCAGCGTGAGCACCGCCGGGTCGGGCAGGTGGTCGCGGAAGTACTCGAACGAGCCGGCGGGCAGAAAGGTGTCCCGCTCGCCCCAGACGAGGGCGGACGGCACGCCGATCGCGCGCAGTTCCCCGGGGTGGAAGAACTCGCGCTCGTCGGCCGCGGCCACGAACTGGGTCACCGCGTCGCGCAGGAACAGGGCCCGGAAGCCGAGCTGGCCCAGGTAGAGCGCGAGCGGCACCCGCCCGAACATCTGCCGGTAGATTGCCCGCACCGTCCGCAGATCGGGGACGGCCACGGTGGACACGAACAGGTCCCATGAGGCCCGGCCCGCCAGCATAGCCCCGCCCGGGTCGAGCAGCACGATCCCGGCCACGAGCTCGGGCGCGGCGAGGGCCAGGCGCGCGGCGATCCAGCCGCCCATCGAGTTGCCGACCAGCAGCGCCGGCCGGCCGATCTCCTCGCGGATGAGCTCCTGCACCACCGCCACATGCTCGCCGATTGTGGCGTAGCGCCGGCCCTGCGGGTAGCCGCTGTGGCCGAAGCCGGGCAGGTCGATCGCGTAGACCGGCCCGAGCGCGGCGAGCGGGCGCAGCATGAACAGCCAGGTGATCGCGCTGTCGGCGATGCCGTGGATGAGCACCACCGGCGTGCCCGCGCCACTGGCCCGCCCCGGCAGGTAGTAGTAGTTGATGTTGACGCCGGCCAGCCGGCGCTGGCCGTCCCGCACGCCGGCCCGCAGCATCGCCTTGCGCCCCAGCCCGAGCACCAGCGGGATCAGCGCCTCGGAAAGCGGGTCGAGCAGGCCGCGCCGTTCGGGGCGTCGCAGAACCGATGTCATAGCGTTCTTGCCAGGGCTGCCGGGCGGTTGGCTACCTCTGGGGCGGCCTTCCGGCCCGGCGCTCCTCCACATCCGCCGGGGTTGCTTACCAGTTGGCCGCCCGGCTGACGCCCTCGCTGGCCCGGGCGACCAGAATCTTCGTCTCGTGGCCCTGGGCGCTGTAGCCGGCGCTGACCTGCTCCACAAAGGCGTCGACGGCGCCGGCATCGACGAGGCTGACGGTGCTGCCGCCGAAGCCGCCGCCGGTGATGCGCGAGCCGTAGCAGCCGGGCACGGCGCGGGCCAGCTCGGTCAGCAGGTCGATCTCGGGGACGCTCACCTCGTAGTCGTCGCGCAGGCTGGCGTGGGACTCGTTCATCAGCACGCCGAAGCGCGCCAGGTCGCCCGCCTCCAGGGCCGTCGCCGCCTCGACGGTGCGTGCGATCTCGCTCACCACGTGGCGGGCCCGCGGCAAGATCTCCGGGGGCAGCAGGTCGGCGTGCTCGGCCAGCTGGGCCGGGGTCACGTCCCGCAGGGCCGTGATCTTGGGCATGCGCGCCTTGAGCAGCCGCACCGCCTCATTGCAGGCGGCCCTGCGGTCGTTATACTCCGAGCCGGCCAGGGAGTGGCGCACGCCGCTGTCGCAGATCACCACGCGCACGCCTTCCGGCATGGAGATCGTGCGGTAGCTCAGGTCGCGGCAGTCCAGCAGGAGGGCGTGGTCGGCGCGGCCGAGGGCCGACATGAACTGGTCCATGATCCCGCACTGAACGCCGACAAAGCTGTTCTCGGCGCCCTGGGCGAGCAGGGCCAGCTCCTCGCCGAGCAGGTTGAAGTTGTTGAGCAGCTGGAGCGCGTAGCCGACGGCCACCTCCAGCGAGGCCGACGACGACAGGCCGCCGCCGATCGGCACGTCGCTGTCGATCAGCAGGTCGGCGCCGGCCATCGGCAGGTCGCGGGCGAGCAGGCCCTTGGCTACGCCGCGAACATAGTTGGCCCACGCCGGGTCGTCGGTGCGCGCGATCGCGTCGAGGTCGAACTGGTCCTCCTGGTCGAACTGGGCGCTGAAGGCGCGGACGACCCGGTCCTCGCGGGCGCGGGCGGCCACAAAGGTGATCCGGTCGATCGCGATCGGCAGCACAAAGCCCTCGTTGTAGTCGGTGTGCTCGCCGATCAGGTTGACCCGGCCGGGGGCGCGGACGATCAAGCGCGGGCGGATGCCGTAGCGCTCGGTGAAGGCGTCGCGCAGGGCGTGGGCATCAAGCATTGCTACTTCCTTGCTGACAGGTCACGGGTGATAGCCGGCGGGCGCCTGTGTTTGGCCCTCGGTTTGACAGCGGCTTGCCGCCTGCCCTGCCACGGCTTACTGAGCGCTCGTCATGGTGCGCCGCAGGCGCTCCGCCGCCTGCTCGGGCGTGATGTCGCGCTGGGGCTCGCCGAGCAGCTCAAAGCCGACCATGAACTTGCGCACCGTGGCCGAGCGCAGCAGCGGCGGGTAGAAGTGGGCGTGGAGGCGCCACCCCGGGTCGCCCCCGCCGTCGGTGGGGCGCTGGTGGAAGCCCATCGAGTAGGGGAAGCTGACCTGGAACAGGGCGTCGTAGCGGGTGGTGAGCTGCTGGAGGATGTCGGCGAGGCCGTCGCGACCGGCCGCGTCCAGATCGGGGATGCTCCCCACGTCGCGGCGGGCGATCACGAGCGTTTCAAAGGGCCAGATCGCCCAGAAGGGCACCAGGGCCACGAACTCGTCGTTGGCGCAGACGATCCGCTCGTCGCGCACAAGCTCAAGGGCCAGGTAGTCGCCGAGCAGGGCGCGCCCGGTGCGGGCGTGGTGCGCGGCCTGGGTGGCCCGCTCGCGGTTCATCTGGAGCGGCACGCTTTCGGTGGCCCAGATCTGGCCGTGGGGGTGCGGGTTGGAGGCGCCCATCATCGCGCCGCGGTTTTCAAAGATCTGCACCGCGCTGATGTAGGGCAGGGCGCCGAGCTCCTCCGTCTGGGCGGCCCAGGTGTCGACCACCGCGCGCAGCGCCGGCAGGTCGAGCCGGGCCAGGGTCAGGTCGTGGCGGGGCGAGAAGCAGACGACCCGGGAGACGCCGCGCTCCGCGCGGGCCAGCAGCAGTGGGTGGCCGGGCTCGCCGCCATCGGCCATGTCGCCCGGCGGGACGTCGGCGAGCAGGGCGGCGAAGTCGTTGTCGAAGACAAAGGTGCCCGCGTAGTCGGGGTTGCGGAAGCCGCCGGCCCGCTCGTTGCCGGGGCACAGATAGCACGTCGGGTCGTAGGCCGGCAGCGCCTCTGGCGGCGGCGGCTCGACCTGGCCCTGCCACGGCCGCTTGGTGCGGTGTGGCGACACGAGAACCCACTCGTCGATAAGCGGGTTGTAGCGGCGGTGCGGGTGGTCGCTCAGCGAAAACATCGCTGTCCCTTTCCCGGTTGTACAACCGTTGCAGAAGGACCCACAGGCAGGATGATTATACATCGTTCGGCCGCCCCGGCGGCGTGGTCGCGGAACTGCGTGAAGTGCGGTATCATACGAGGCACAGGAGCAGGCTGAAGAAACCTCCGCTACCCACGCTATGGGCGCTCACCATCCTTCCTCCCGTCGCCGCCCCGCCCCCCGTCGCGCCGCCGAGCACGCCGCGCTACGCGAGCGGAACGCCCTGCTGTCCCGCCTTCTCGATTACGCCTCCGACGTCGCCTTCCGTACCCGGCTCCGCCCCGAGATGGCCCTGGAGTATGTCAGCCCCGGCCTGCTCGGGCTGATCGGCTACCACCCCGCCGAGCTGCTGGCCCGCCCCGATCTGCTGATCGTCCTCACCCACCCCGACGACCGCGCGGTCGCCGGGCAGCTGCTCAGCGGCCTGTCCGGCCCGCGCTCCTTCGACTACCGCCTGTTCCACCGCGACGGGCGCACGATCTGGGTCGAGCTCCACTGCACCCCGGTCTTCGCCCCCGACGGGGCGCTCGTCGCCCTCGAAGGCGTCGCTCGCGACATCAGCCGGCGCAAGGCCGCGGAGGACGCCTTGCGCGAATCCGAGTCGCGCTACCGCCACGTCGTGGAGCTGCAAAGCGAGCTCGTCTGCCGCTATGACCCGGAAAGCTGCGTGCTGACGTTTGTGAACGAGGCCTACTGCCGCACCTTCGGGCGCAGCCGCGACGAGCTCCTCGGCAGCAGCTTTCTCCCTTTGATCTCCCCCATTTCCCGCGCCACCGTCGCCGGGCGGGCGGCCGCCTTCTGCCGCGAGCAGCCGATCCGGGTCACCGAGCTGGCCGTCACGGTCGCCGACGGCTCGCAGCGCTGGCAGCAGTGGTTCGACCGGGCGATCTTCGACGACGCGGGCCGGGTGGTGGATGTGATCTGCGTCGGCCACGACATCACCGAGCGCGTCCGCGCCGACGAGGAGCTGCGCCGGCTGAACAACACCCTTGAGCGCCGGGTCGAGGAGCGCACCGCCGAGCTGTCCGCCTCTAACGACCGGCTCCAGGCCGCCGTGGCCGAGCGTGACCGCGCCGCCCAGGAGCTGGCGGCCGCCAATATGCGGCTCGCCGGCCTCAACCGCGACCTCGCCCACAGCCAAAGCCTGTTGCGCGCCGTCGTCGACAGCCTCGCCGACGCCCTGGCCCTGATCGCCCCCGGTGGCGCGGTGCAGATCGCCAACCACGCCCTCGGCGCCCTGCTCGGCACCCTCCCCGACGCGCTCCACGGCCGGCCCTGGGCCAGCCTCGGCCTCCCCGGCGTGGCCCAGATCGCGCGCGCCGCCGCCTCGGGCCTTGTCTGCGGCGGGCGCGAGCAGGTCGCGCGCCCGGGCCAGCGCACGGTCGTGGTCGATGTCCAGGCCATCCCGCTCGCCGACAGCGGCGAGGCCCCGTTCGGGGTGGTGGTGCGCCTGAGCGACGTCACCGAACAGGTGCAGCTCGAGGCCCTGGCGATCGCCAACGAGCGCCTGGCCGCCAACGGCCGCCTGGCCGCGATCGTGGCCCACGAGATCAATACGCCGCTCCAGGCGATCGAGAACCTGCTCTACCTCGCCGGTGGTGGGGGCGCCGATGAGCACGGCTACCTTCCCCTCGTCCGCGACGAGATCCGCCGCGTCAGCGCGATCCTGCGCCGCCTGCTCAGCCTCAGCCACCCCGACTCGGGCCCGGCCGGCTCGCTCGACTGCGCCCTGGTGATCGACCGCGTGCTCGTGCTCACCGGCACCAGCCTGGCCCGCCGCGGGATCAGCGTCGCCCGCAACCTGCCGGCCCAGCTCCCGGCGGTGCCCGGCAGCGCCGACGAGCTGACCCAGGTGATCCTGAACCTGGTGGTCAACGCGCTCGACGCGATGCCGGGCGGCGGCCAGCTCGCGATCAACGTTGACCTGCGCGACGACGAATTGCACGTCGCCATCAGCGACAGCGGCCCCGGCGTCGACGCGGCCCTGCGCGAGCGAATCTTCGAGCCCTTCTTCACCACCCGGCCCGAGGGCACCGGCCTCGGCCTCGCCGTGGCCCGCCGGATCATCGCGCAGCACGGCGGCCGGATCGGTGTCGAGCGCGGCCCCCTTGGCGGTGCCCACTTCGTGATCGCGCTGCCGCTCCAGCCCGGCGGCGCCGCCCCCAGCTAGCCCGCCGGGCCGACCGGCCAAGCCGAGGTGTGTTTCTGTGTCGCAGCCCGCATCCATCCTTGTCGTCGAGGACGACGACACCACCCGCGCCTCGCTGGCCGCTATCCTCAGCCGCGCCGGCTACAGCGTGCAGATCGCCATCGACGGCCGCGCCGCCCTCGCCCAGTTCGACCCCGGCCACAGCGCCTTCGACGTGGTGGTCAGCGATATCTTTCTCGGCGACATCGACGGGATCGTGCTGCTCAAGGCCGCGCGGGCACTCCCCGACCCGCCCGAGGTGATTCTGTTCACGGGCTACAGCACGATCGAAACCGCCGTCGCGGCCCTGCGCGCCGGCGCCCACGACTACCTGTTCAAGCCCTACCGCCCCGAGGAGCTGCTCGAAAGCGTCGACCGCGCCGTGGCTCGCCGCCGCGTCGAGCACGAGCGCGCCGCCGCCCTGCGCACGATCGCCGAGGGCCTGCGCCGGCTCGAAGGCCGCGTCGAGGCCAGCGCCGAGCGCCCCGACCGCTTTCTCCCCTCCGGCCGGCTCGTCTTCGACCGCTACGCCCGCTCGCTCACCCTCGACGGGCAGCCGCTCCGCCTGACGCCCACCGAGTACCAGCTGCTCCTGGCCCTCGCCGAGGCCGGCGGCCTGATCTGCTCCTACCGTGTGCTCGTCCAGCGCATCTACGGCTACGACGAGCCCGACGACCGCAGGGCCCGGCTCCTGCTCAAGGGCCACGTCCACAACCTGCGCCTGAAGACGGGCGCCGAGCTCGTCGTCAGCGTGCGCGGGGCGGGCTACCGGCTCGGCGGGGAGGGAGGGGAATAACGCGGCGGGGGGCCGGCACCCGCCAGCCCCCCGCCATCGATCTGCCCGGCCCGCCGGCCGGCGCTCAACTTCGCCACTTGCGGCATGTGATCGTCGTGCCGACGCCCTCCTGCGAGCGGATGCTGAACTCGTCCATCAGGCGCTTGGCCCCGGGCAGGCCCATGCCCATCCCGCGCGAGGTCGAGTAGCCGTCCTGCATCACCAGGTCGATGTTGGCGATGCCGGGGCCCTGGTCCTCGCAGACGATCTCGATCCCCTTGCGCGTGTTCTTTTCGATCTCGCGCACCGTCACGTTGCCGGTGCCAGCGTAGAGGAAGATGTTGCGGGCCAGCTCGCTCACCGCTGTGGCGATGCGGGCCTGGTCGATCGCGCCGAACCCGAGGGCCTTGGCCGCGTCACGGGCCATGGTGCGCGCGATCACGATGTCGAGGTCGCTGCGGATGACCGCAGTTTTAGGCTGCGCCATCGTCGCTCTCCTCAGTCATGCGCTGCATCACGGCCAGGCCCTTTTCTAAGTTCAGGGCCGTCAGCACGCGCGGCAGCTCGAGGCCGAGCTCGACAAGGGTGATCGCGACCGCCGGCTGCAGGCCGGTGAGCACCACCCGGGTTCCCATCAGCCCGGCCATCGCCGCGATGTCGGCGATCAGGCGGCCGATAAAGCTATCCACAACGTCGAGGGCGGTCAGGTCGATGATCACGCCCTTGGCCCGCGTGTCGTGAATCTTTTGCAGCAGGTCGTCCTTGAACTGCACGGCCGAGGCGTCGTGCAGCGCCACCTGGATCGACGCGATCAGGATGTTGCCGATTTTGAGGATGGGAATGCGTAGGCTATCCAAGACCGGTGTCTCCTCAAGCGGGCGACGGCCCGGCGAACCGGGGGCGCTCCAGCGTGGAACCTGGCGCCATCTTACCCCAGGGCCGTTACGAGGGCGTACACCGCGCCCGCCGCCAGCAGCGGCACGCTGATGTTGTCGGTGCCGGCGGGCGAGACCGCCTCCGCCCCCGCGGCCACCAGCGCCCCTCCAACGGCCGCCGTTATCGCCGTGCCCACGGCGAGCGAGGGCGTCTGCGGGGCCAGCGCCGAGCCCGGGACGAGCAGCAGAGTCAGCAGCATCGCCGCCGCGCTGAAGGCGAACATGGTTGCCGTGCCCTCCCACGACTTGGCCTCGGCGCCGACCCGGTAGCGGTGGCGGCCCCAGCGCCGGCCGATGATCGCGGCAAAGGCGTCGCCCCATGTCATCGCCATTGTGCCGGCGGCGGCGATGTAGCCCAGGTCGCCCGGGGCGCCCGCGCGCCAGAAGATCAGGAACAGCACCGTGATCGAAAAGGCGAAGTAGACGGTGCCAGGGGTGCTGTCCGGGGCGTCCATCGCCGCGAACACCTTGTAGCGGAAGAAGATGTAGTTGAGGACGATAAAGGTGGCGAAGGGGATGACCCCGATGGTCCACGTGTCGAACAAGGCCAGCACCCCGAAGACCCACATCCCGGCGCCGATGTGGACGATCTTGCGCGTGAAGTCCTGCGGGTAGCCGCGCCAGCGCCGCACCACCTCGGCGAGGACGAGCAGCCCGAAGGCGTAGGCGTACGAGGCGGCGAGGCCGATCCAGTCGTTTGTGGTCATGGAGGTTTGGGGGCAAGCGGCTGCGTCCGGGCCAATTCTAGCGCGTCGGCTGCGGAGCGTCAACCGCCGGGCGCCGCGCCGCCTGAGGGAAATCCCCCTGGTGGCTTGCGCCAGGGCCCGGAAGGGCGTATAACCGTAGCACAGCCGCTGCCTGGCCCCGGACACGCTTATGGACACCGCACGCCTCCTGCTCGCCGACGACCACGCCGTGGTTCGCGCCGGCATTGCCAACGCCATCGCCGATCTGCCCGGCGTCGCCGTGGTCGGCGAGGTGGGCGACGGGCCCGCCCTTTTCGCCGCGATCGAGGCCCTGCGCCCCGACTGCATTCTGATCGACGTGACCATGCCGAGCTTCGAGCCGATCGGCGACATTGGCCGCATCCGCGCCCGCTTCCCCGCCATGCGCATCCTTGTCGTCAGCGCCTACGACGACGATGTGTACGTCCAGGGCCTGCTCGGCGCCGGCGTCAACGGCTACCACCTCAAGGACCAGCCCTTGAGCGATCTGCGCCTGGCGGTGCAGCGCGTGCTGGCCGGCGAGCGCTGGATCTGCAGCCCCCTCGTCGAAAAGCTCGTCCGCCTGCGCGACCCGGGGGGCGCCGCCCTCACCGGCCGCCAGCGCGATCTGCTGCTGTGCCTCCAGGAGGGCCTGGACAACCTGGCGATCGCCCGGCGCACCGGCCTGAGCGTGAAGACGGTCGAGAACCATTTGACCCGGCTGTACCGCCACCTCGGCGTGCAAAGCCGCCTGGAGGCGGTCAGCTACATCCGCCAGCACCCCGGCCTGCTCCCCCAGCTTGGCGCCCCGCCCGCCCTCGCCCGCGACGGCGAGCGCCCTGTCACCCGGCTGGCCCTCCTGATCGTAGACGACAATGTGCGCTACCGCACCCAGCTGCGGCGCATGGTTAGCAAAGCCTACCCGGCCGCCCAGATCTATGAGGCCGGCACCACCCGCGAGGCCGGCCAGCTCGCCCGCGGCGCCCCCCAGCTCGCCCTTGTCGACGTGGTCCTCGGCGATGAGAACGGGATCGACTGCGCCCGCGCCATCCGCGCCGCCTCGCCCGGCACCCGCGTGGTCCTGTTCAGCGCCTACCCCGACCGCGAGTTCCACCGCCAGGGCCTCCAGGCCGGCGCGGTGGCCTTTCTGGACAAGAAAGACCTCGACGCCGCCGCCCTGCGCGAGCTGATCGACGACGTGGTCGTGTAGGCGCCCCGCGTTAGGGGGAATCCCCTTTCACTTCAAGGGTTCGCAAGGGTTGTGGCCGGGGGGCGCCGCTTCGTATAATGCGGCCACGCTGAACCGCACCCACCCATCGGCATTGTCGCCACCACCCCTGTGCAGCCACCTTGGCATGAAAGGAGGCCAGCGCCGGAACCTGTCATCGCGGACGCCGCCGTTCCCCTGTGTGAACCGCTTGTCTAGGAGGACAACGACCCATGCGTACCAAGGGCGTACTTGCGCTGCTCGCGCTGCTCGCGAGCATGATCCTGGCCGCTTGCGGCCAACAGGCTCCCGCCGCGGCCCCGACCGCGGCCCCCTCCGGCGGCGATGCCGCCACCGCCGCCCCCGCCGCCTCGGGCGGCTCCGATCTGGCTGTGGGCATCGTGCTGCCCACCCGAGACGAGACCCGCTGGACCCAGGACGAGGCCCGCTTCAAGGAAGCGCTGACGGAGGCCGGCTATAACGTCGAGATCCTGTTCAGCGAGAAGGACTCGGCCAAGGAAAAGGCCAACGTCGAGTCGCTGCTCACCAAGGGCATCAAGGTCCTGATTATCTGCCCCGTCGACGGCACCGCCGCGGCCGCCTCGGCCAACGCCGCCCGCGACGCCGGCGTGAAGGTGATCTCCTACGACCGCCTGATCCGCGACACCGACGCCGTCGACTACTACGTCACCTTTGACAGCCTCGCCGTCGGCGCCCAGCAGGCCCAGTACCTCGTCGACAACGCCCAGGGCACCGGCCTCCCCCTGTACCTCTACGCCGGCGCCGCCTCCGACAACAACGCCTTTATCTTCTTCCAGGGCGCCTGGAACGTGCTCCAGCCCAAGATCGCCGACGGCACCTTTGTGATCAAGAACTCGTCCGAGGCCGAGGCCCTTTCCAGCAAGAAGGACCTGACCCGCGACGAGCAGGCCAAGATCATCGCCCAGGTGACGACCGACTGGAACCCGGCCACCGCGAAGAACCTGGCCGAGTCGAACCTGACCGTGGCCCAGCAGGCCGACAAGGGCGACGTCTTCGTCCTCGCGCCGAACGACGACACCGCCCGCTCGATCGTCGACACCTTTACGGCCGACCCGGACGTGACCAGCATCAAGATCACTGGCCAGGACGCCGCCCCCGCCTCGGTGCAGTACATCATCGACGGCAAGCAGTCCATGACCGTCTTCAAGGATGTGCGCACCCTGGTCTCCGACGCGATCAAGGCAGCCGTGGCCCTGCTCGACAACCAGCAGCCGGCCGCCCAGGGCAGCTACAACAACGGCGTCAAGGACGTGCCGGCCATCCAGTCGCCCGTGGTGACGGTGAACCAGCAGAACGTCAAGGCCGAGCTGTTCGACTCCGGCTACTACAACACCGCCGACTACACCGGCCTCCAGTAGGCGCCGCCGCGTGAGTGCAGGAATAGGGGTGGATGCGTCCGTCCCTATTCCTGCGTTTGCTATGGAACCAAGGAGCCAGGGCGCGATGAGCACTCCGATCCTGGAGATGAGGAACATCACCAAGGAGTTCCCCGGCGTGAAGGCGCTGAATAATGTCAGCTTTCGCGTCGCCAAGGGTGAGATCCACTGCCTCGTCGGCGAAAACGGCGCCGGCAAGTCCACCCTGATGAAGGTGCTGAGCGGCGTCTACCCCTTCGGCACCTACAGCGGGGACATCCTGTTCGAGGGCGAGGTCCAGCAGTTCCGCGGCATCAGCGACAGCGATCGGGCCGGGATCGCGATCATCTACCAGGAGCTGGCCCTGGTTCCGGAGATGACCGTCTACGAGAATATCTTTCTCGGCAACGAGATCCGCAGCGGCGGCCGCGTCAACTGGAACGAGACGATCCGCCGGGCCAGCGAGATGCTGAAAAAGGTCCGGCTGAACGTCAACCCGGCGTCCAAGGTCAAGGACCTGGGCGTGGGCAAGCAGCAGCTTGTCGAGATCGCCAAGGCGCTCAGCCGCGAGGTCAAGCTGCTCATCCTCGACGAGCCCACCGCCGCGTTGAACGAGGACGATAGCGCCAACCTGCTCGACTTGCTGCGCGACCTGCGCGAGCAGGGGGTGACGAGCATCCTGATCTCGCACAAGCTCAAGGAGGTGATCGAGATCGCCGACTCGGTCACCGTGCTGCGCGACGGCCAGACGATCTGCACCCTCGACGCCCACAAGGGCGAGGTGACGGAGAACGTCCTGGTCAAAAACATGGTCGGCCGCGAGATCGAGAACATCTACCCGCCACGGGCGAAAAAGCAGTTCGGCGAGGTCGTGCTCGAGGTGCGCAACTGGAACGCCTACTCCCCCGCCCTCGGCCGCCCGGTCCTCCGCGACGTCAACATCAATGTGCGGCGCGGCGAGATCGTCGGCATCGCCGGGCTGATGGGCTCGGGGCGCACCGAGCTGGCCCTGAGCATCTTCGGCAACCCCACCCGCTACCAGATCGGCGGCGAGCTGCTGATGAAGGGCGAGCGCCGGCACTTCCGCGAGCCCGAGGACGCGATCCGGGCCGGGGTCGCCTATGTGACCGAGGACCGCAAGGGCAACGGCCTGATCCTGATCCAGGACGTGAAGCAAAATATCACGCTGGCCAACCTGCGGGCGCTCGCGCGCGGCGGCCGGGTCGATGGCAACGCCGAGGTGAAGATCGCCAACGAGTACAAAAGCTCGTTCAACATCAAGACTCCCAGCGTCGCCCAGCGCGTGTCCAACCTGAGCGGCGGCAACCAGCAAAAGGTCTGCCTGAGCAAGTGGCTGTTTGTCAAGCCAGATGTGCTGATTTTGGACGAGCCGACGCGCGGCATTGACGTCGGCGCCAAGTATGAGATCTACACGATCATGAACCGCCTGGTCGAGGAGGGGATGAGCATTATTATGATCTCCTCCGAGCTGCCCGAGGTACTGGGCATGAGCGACCGGGTGTATGTCGTGTCGTCCGGTAAAATCATGGGCGAGCTGCCGATCGGCGAGGCCACGCCCGAAAAGATTATGCACCTCGCGACGAACTGAGGAGAGTGCGCATGCAAGGCGTCAATGTGCAGACGCAGCGGCCGGCGACGTTTGCCGAAAGCCTGCTGAGGGTGCTCCGGGAGAACATCCGCGACTACGGCATGTTTATCGCCCTGTTCGTGATCATGGTGATCTTCACGCTCGCCACGCCCAACAATATCTTTCTCTCCGCGCGCAACCTGAGCAACCTGCTGAACCAGACGGGCTATATCGCGGTGCTCGCGGTGGGCATGACTCTGGTGATCGTGATCCGCCAGATCGACCTGTCGGTCGGCTTTCTGGCCGGCTTTCTCGGCGCGGTCGCCGCGATCGGGCTCACCCGCTGGGGCCTGCCGACGATCGCGGTGGTGCCACTGGTACTGGCGATGGGCGCGCTGGCCGGGCTGATCACGGCCTTCCCGGTGGCGCGCCTGGGCATCCCCTCGTTCGTCGCCTCGCTGGCCGGCTGGCTGATCTACCGCGGCGCCCTCCAGCTGGTCACGGAGGGCACCGGCACGATCAACATCTCCGACCCAGCCTTTAACGCGATCGGCAACGGCTTCATCCCGGACCTGCTGGGCGGGCTGCTGCCCGGCATCCACACGCTGACGCTGCTGTTCGGCGTCGCCGCGGTGGTGGCCTATGTGGTGAATGAGGTCAACGTGCGCCGCAAGCAGCAGGCCTACGGCTTCGAGGTGCTGCCGTTCAGCATCTTCGTGCTCAAGCAGCTGTTTGTCTCGGCGCTGATCCTGTGGATCACCTGGGTGCTGGCCAGCTACAACGGCCTGTCCTGGACGGTGGTGGTGATGCTGGTGGTGCTCGGCGTGTACCACTTCGTCACCACGCAGACAGTGCTCGGCCGGCACATCTACGCCGTGGGCGGCAACCCCGAGGCGGCCGAGCTGAGCGGCATCAGCGTGAAGCGGATCACCTTTGTGGTCTTCGGCTCCATGGGCATGCTGTCGGCGCTGTCCGGCATCCTGTTCTCGTCGCGGCTCCAGTCGGCCAGCACGACGGCGGGCACGCTGTTCGAGCTCGACGCAATCGCGGCGGCCTATGTGGGCGGCGTGTCGGCCGCCGGCGGCGTCGGCCGGGTCTTCGGCTCCGTGATCGGCGCCCTGGTGATGACCTCGCTGACCAGCGGCATGAACCTGATGGGCGTCGGCATCGCCTACCAGTACATCGTCCGCGGGGCGGTGCTGGCGGCGGCTGTGATCTTCGACGTGTCCACGCGCCGGGCGGCCAAGTAGGCCCGAGGGTTCACCGCGGAGGCGCAGAGGGCGCAGAGGATTGGGGCGATCCCAGGCCGGGTGCGCTGCCGGCAGGATCGGCGTGTGGCGCGCCTTGAGTGTCGGGCCTCCTCACAAGCTCTGCGGCCTCCGCGCCTCTGCGGTAGAATGGCTGGCATGGACATGGAGAACAGCGCCACAGCCCCCGCGCGAGCGCCGCGCCCCGACCTTGGCGGGCGGGCTCGGGCCCTGCTGCGGGTTGTTAGCGGGCGGCAGGAGCTGGTGATCCTGGGGCTGTGCGCGCTGGTGGGGCTGGTGCTCAGCCTGCTCAGCGCGAACTTTCTCCAGGCCACCAACCTGCTCAACCTGGCCCGCGGCGTGAGCTGGTTCGCCGTGGCCGCCCTCGGGGTGAGCCTGGTGATCCTGATCGGCGGGATCGACCTGTCGGTGGGCGCCGTGATGGCGCTGGCCGGGATGGTCTGCGCCCTCGGCCTCCAGGCCGGGCTGCCCCTCGCGGTCGCGACGGCCGGCGGGCTGCTCAGCGGCGCCGCGGTGGGTCTGGTCAACGGGGTGCTGGTGGGGCGCTTCGGGCTGCCGCCGTTCATCGTCACCCTCGGCACAATGGGCGTAGCCCGCGGGCTGACCCTCGGGCTCACGGCTGGCGCGCCGCTGCGCGAGCTGCCCGCCGCCTTTCGCCAGCTCGGCCAGGGCGACCTCGCGCTCGGCCCGCTGACCCTGCCGCACTCGCTGCTCGCGATGGCCCTGCTGGCCCTGCTGGTGGGCCTGCTGCTCGACCGCACTGTGCTCGGGCGCTACATCTATACACTCGGCCGCGACGAGGAGGCCCTGCGCATGGCCGGGGTGCTGACCACGCCGATCAAGATCACCGTCTACACCCTGAGCAGCCTGCTGGCGGCGGGCGGCGGGATCATTATGACGGCGTGGCTCGGCGTGGCGGCGCCCACGGCCGCCCAGGGCTACGAGCTCGACATCATCGCCGCGGCCGTGATCGGTGGCACCAGCCTGTTCGGCGGCGAGGGCAGCGTGCTCGGCGTAGTGCTCGGCACGCTGATGATGCTGATGGTGCGCAACGGCATGGTGCTGCTCGGCCTGCCCTCGTACCTCCAGATCGGCGCGATCGGCGCGATCATCCTGGCCTTTGTGCTGATCGACTATGTGCGCCGGCGCCGGCTGACGAGGGCCTGATGCGACACGCCGCCCTGCTGCTGGCCCTGCTTCTGGCCGCCTGCGCCGCCCCGGCGAGCTCCGGCCGGCCCACGCTCACCCTGGCCTGGGTGAGCAAAAGCCTCGGCAACCCCGTGTTCGACCACGGCCTGCGCGGCGCCCGGCAGAAGGCCGCCGAGCTGAGCGCGAGCGGGCCCTACGACGTCGAGCTGGTCAGCGTCGGCCCGACCTCGGCCGACGCCGTCGAGCAGACCCGCGTGCTCGACGACCTGATCGCGCGCCGGGTGGACGGGATCGCGGTGAGCTGCAACGACCCGACGGCCTGCGTCGACCCGATCAACCGGGCCGTGGCCGCAGGCATCCCCGTGATGACCTGGGACAGCGACTCGCCCGACAGCGACCGCTTCACCTTTCTCAGCATCGACAACTACCAGGCTGGCCGCAAAGCTGGCGAGCTGCTGGTCGCCGCGATCGGCGGGGCCGGGAAGGTGGCGATCATCGCCGGCGTGCCAGGCGCGCTCAACCTGGAGCAGCGCGTCCAGGGCTTTCGCGACGTGGTCGCGGCCTACCCCGGCGTGCAGATCGTCGCAGTGGTGGAGACGAACGAGGACATCAGCCGGGGCGTGCAGGGGGTCGAGGATGTGATGCAGGCCCACCCGGATCTGAGCGGCTGGTTTTTCGCCGGCCTGTGGCCGCTTTTCGCGGACCGGGGCGCGATGCAGCGCTGGGAGGAGGCGACCCGCGCCGGTCGGCTGAAAACCGTCTGCTTCGACACGCTGCCGTTTCAGCTGGAGCTGCTGCGCGACGGCTACCTGACGGCCTTGATCGGGCAGAAGTACTGGGGCTGGGGCTACGAATCGATCCAGATCGTGTACGACCGCGTGGTCCACGCCAAAACCTACCCGCCCTTCATCGACACGGGGATGGATGTGGTGACAGCCCACAACGTCGACGCCATGATCCGGGCCTGGGAAACAAACGACTTCACGACGCCCCTGCCTCCGCCGTAAGCGGGCTGTGAAAGGTGGGGCCGAGCCGGCTTTTTGTGTACCTATGGACGCGCTTCTTCATTGCAGCCAACTGACAAAGCGCTTTGGCGCCCTTTCCGCCCTGGAGCGGGTCAGCTTCAGCGTGCAGCCCGGCGAGGTGGTCGGCCTGGTGGGGCGCTCGGGGGCGGGCAAGTCGGTGCTGGCCCAGATCCTGGCCGGCGCACTGGCGCCGAGCGTGGGCGAGGTGCTGCTCGACGGCGAGCGGCTGCGCTGGCCCTTCAGCCCGCGCCGCCTGGGCGTCGCGGTGGTGCCGCAGCGGCCGGTGCTCGCCGAGCGCCTCGACATCACCGGCAACATCTTCCTTGGGGCGGAGCTCGGCTGGCCGCGCCGCATGGGCTGGCTACGCGCGCCGGACCGCCGGCGCATGGACCAGCGGGCCGCGGAGCTGCTGGCCCAGCTCGACCTGGCCGTGCCGAGCCTGCGGGCGAAGGCGGAGCACCTGACGAGCGAGCAGCGCCAGCTGATCGGCCTGGCCCGCGCCATGGTCGGCCCGGCGCGCCTGGTGCTGCTCGACGAGCCGGCGGCCCTGCTGAGCTACGGCTACCAGCAGCGCTTGCTCGCGCTGATCCGCAGCTGGCAGCAGCAGGGCGCCGCGGTGGTCTTTTGCAGCTCCAGCCTCGACCACATCTTCGCCGTGACCGACCGGGTGATCGTGCTGAGCGAGGGGCGCAAGGCGCTCGACGCGCGCACCGACAGCACCACCCGCGAGCAGGTGGTGGCCGCCCTGATCGGCGAGGGCGAGCGCCAGCCGCTCACCCCGATCATCTGGGCCCTGGAAAGCTACTACAGCGCCCGCGAGCAGGCCGAGCGGCTGCGCCACCAGCAGCGCCGCCTGGAGCGCGACCTGGCGGCGCAGGACAGCTTGAACCAGCAGCTGATCAAGCAGCTCGCCGAGCAGGTGGCCAGCCTCGATCAGGCGAACGTGGCGCTGCAAAGCGCCCAGCGCCGCCTGCTGACCGAGCGGGAGGACGAGCGCAAGTACCTGGCCCGCGAGCTGCACGACCAGGTGATCCAGGATCTGCTGAGCGTGAATTTCCAGCTGGAGGACCTGGCCGGCGAGGATGAGGGCGGCGAGGCGGTGGCGGGCGAGCTGGGCGAGATTCGCGAAAGCGTGCGGACCCTGGTGGACGACGTGCGCCGGATCTGCGGCAACCTGCGCCCGCCCACGATCGATAGCCTCGGGCTCGGCGCGGCGCTGCAAAGCTATACCCGCGACTGGTCGGCGCGGACGGGGGTGCGGGTGGAGCTGGAAGTGGCGCCCGAGCTGGGGCGGCTGCCGGAGGAGATCGAGCTGTCGATCTTCCGCATCGTCCAGGAAGGGCTGGCCAACGTGCGCAAGCACGCCGGCGCCCGCGCAGCCTGGGTCCGGCTGACCGCCGCCTCGCCGCGGGCCGTCGGCGTCTCGATCGCGGACGACGGCCGCGGCCTTGGCTCCCCGCTCGACCTAGCGGCCCTGTCGCGGTCCGGCCACTACGGGCTGCTCGGGATCAGCGAGCGAGTGGCATTGCTGCAGGGCAAGCTGCGCATCACCGACCGGGACGGCGGCGGTCTGTGCATCGAGGCCGAGATCCCGCACCCCAGGGCCACCCCGTAGCCAATTACGCCCCTAGCGTTGTGCCGCGCCGATGCGGCTCCTGATCGTGGCTGCCGACTGGTACCAGTGCTCGCGCAGCTCCAGGGGCCAGTCCTGGAACTGCTTGCCCAGCTCGGCGAGGGTTTCGGCGTCGCCGATCCAGGCCAGGGCCTCGATCGCCTTGCGGCGCAGGTAGAGCGGCACGCCGTCGGCGTCGCTTTTGCGGGCGCTGAAGGTGAAGGTGCCGCGCTCCAGGGCGCCGATCGGGCGCCAGGCGGCGATCCGTTCGACCAGGCGCCGCAGGCTCGGGCCGGGGCGGCCGTCGGGGAGCGGCAGCGGCTCGTCCGGCAGGCCGGAGCCCATCCAGGCCAGGCTTTGCAGCGCCTTGGCCTTGACGAGCTGGTTCGGATTGACGATCAGCTGGTCGATCAGCCAGTCGACAACCGGCTTGCTGGTGGCGCGGACGCGGCCGGCCACGTAGGCGAGCTGCTGGGCGGCGCTGTCCGAGATCTCGCGCTTCGGCCGGCGCGCCGCCTCGGCGGGCGGGGCTGCGGCGTCGGGCGCCTTGAAGACGGGCGGCTGGCGCGGCGCCGATCCGGCGGCTTCGTCGCCCTCGGGGTCGTCGAGCTGGTCGAGCTCGCGGCGGAACACAATCTCGAGCAGGGGGATCACCTGGTCCGGCTCGAACAGGGTCAGGGCGTCGGCCGCGGCCCACATGGTGTCCTCCCAGTCGGGGCTGACCGGGCCGCCCGCGCCGCCGGGGCTGACGATCACACGCAGGAGGTGCTTGGCGTCGAGCATGCGGTTGCGCTCGCTGTCGCCGACGTCGCCGAGGGCGAAGGCGGCGAGGGCGCGCTCGGGCGGGCTGGGCGAGTTCTGGAGCAGGTCGAGAAACTCGGCCCGCCCCTGGCTCCCGCTCTGCCACAGCCTGGTGATCCGGCTGAGCATCTGCTCGTCGCGGATCTCGGCGATGCTGGGGCGGTACTGGGGGACGCCCGGCGTGGATGCGCCGCCGGCCTCGTCGCGGTAGCGCGCCAGCACCAGGTCGTCGGTGCCGGGCTGGGCCGGGGCGGCGCGGGGCGTGGCGGGCGCGCCGTAGATGTTGCGCAGGGCGCGGGCGGCGGCGATACGGACGTTGGTGTACTCATAGCGCGGCCCGCTGCTGGTGACGCGCACCGGCTCGACGAGCAGGCGGCGCAGCGGGTGGCGCAGCGTGTGGCGCAGCTGGAGGTAGCTGAGCCGGCCGAGGGCCGTGGCGATCTGCTCGCGCCGCTCGGCCGCCGGCTCGCGCTCGGCCGACAGGCGCAGCACGCAGGCGTCGAGCAGCTCGGAGCGCAGCGCCTCGTCGATCAAGCGGTCGCGCTCGGGCGGCACGGCCTCGAGGCAGCGGGCCGCGATCAGGGCGTGGACGGAGCCACCGGCGCGGATGGCCGCCGCCAGCATCTCCAGCAGCTCGCCGGGCCTGGGGGCGGCGCCCGCGTAGAAGTACAGCACGTCCTCCCACCAGCTCAGCCGGTCGGGGCTGCTGCACTGGATGATGATCTCCTCCAGGCGGGCCCGCGTGTCCGCGTCGGGGAAGCTGGCCAGGGCCAGGGCGGCCAGGTAGGCGTGGATGGCCGGGTTGACGAAGCGGACGGCGTGCTGGCCGACCCCGGTGAGCAGGCGGGCGTCGCGGAACAGGCCGTACAGCTCCTCCAGGCTGTAGTCGCGGTCGCGGCGCACCTGGCCGAGCACGCGGAACATGTCGCCGAGCCCGATCTGCTCAAGGTGGTTCCAGCGGCTGTGCCACGCCAGGGCGGCCAGGCTGGCCTGGGCGGCGTCGCCGAGGGCGTAGCGGGCGGCGGCACCGCTGAGCCGGCGGTCGAGATACTCCTGGGCGAGCTGGTTGCGGGTCACGCGGGCGAGGGGGTCGGGGGCAAGCCGCTCGTAGATCATGGCCAGCAGGCTTGGGTCGCTGGCCAGGGCGAGCAGGCGGTTGTCGCGGATCTGCTGGTAGATTTGGCGGGCGTCGCGCTCGGCGCGGCTGCGCAGGTAGCGCACGATCCGGCGCTCGTTGAGCGGCTGGATGACGAGCACCTGGGCGTTGGGAAGCTGCTGGCCCGGGTAGAGCTCTTGGGTGGCGGCGATCACGAAGCGCTGGTCGGGCAGGGCGGCGGCCAGCCGGGCCAGCTCGTCGATCGCGGCCATGCGGTAGCTGACCGGCAGGGCGTCAAGGTCGTCCAGGAGAAAGACAAAGGTCGCGCGGTCTGCCAGCGCAGCGGGCCTGGCGCGCTGGCGGAAGATCGCGGTGAGCTCGTCGCCGAGGGCCGGGCTGACGGCGCGGGCCATGTCGATGATCTGGCTTTCGAGCCGGTTGCCGCCGCGCTGCTGCTCGTAGCCGCGCAGGCTGATCAGCAGGCCGGGCGGCTGGCTCAGGTCGCTCGTCACCCGCTCGGCCAGGTCGTGGCAGAGCCGGCGCAGCACCGTGGTCTGGCCGGAGTGGGGCGGGCCGATCAGGGCGACGACGTTGGAGGCGGCCGGCCGTGGCGCGCGCCCGCGCGAGCGCTCGGGGCCGAGGCCGAGCGCCCGGTCCAGCGCGTCGAGCACGTCGGTCGCGGCCGGGGCGTCCTCGGGGCGGACGCGCAGCAGGTTCCAGTCCTGGCCGGGGGCGATCGTCAGGACGCCCACGTCGATGAACTCGGCGCCGCGCCAGCGCACGATCTCGGGGTCGCGCATCACTTGCTCGACATAATCGAGCTTGGCGTTGGGCGTGAACAGGCGGCCATCGCGGTGGCGCAGGTAGAGCACGGGGGTGCTCCAGCTCACGCTGTCCATCTGGAAGACGCGGCGGCGGGCGGCGGCGACGGCGCTGTCGATCATGCCGTCGCGCAGGAGCTGCTCGCTGAGGTGGAAGGTGAAGGCGCGGGCGAGGGAGATCTCGACCAAGCGTTGCATGGCGAGCACGGCGGGGATGTTGGCGTCGATCACGAGGCGGGCGGCCAGGCTGTTGAGCGAGCTGCCGCCGGCCACGGCCGCGCTGTTGCAGGCCACGAGGACCACCATCGACGGGCGGTGGGTTTCGGGCAGATCTTTGAGCAGGGCGAGCAGGGCGGCGCCGTCGTACAGGCGCACGCCGCCGGTGCGCTCGTCCTCAAGCACAAGGCGCGAGCCGGCCTCGGCGTGGTGCAGGGCATGGCCGATAAACAGCAGCACATCGTAGCCGCGCGGCTGCGACACCTCGGCGGCGTCGTTCCCATCGGTGCGGGGCAGACCGCCCTGGGCGATGGCTCGCTCGAGGGCGGTGGGGGTGGCGGCGGCGAGGATGTCCTGCTCGAACTGGCCGGAGCTGACGATCGGGCCGAAGCGGGTGCGCAGGTCGCGGGTCTCGGCGGCCTTGTCGATCGGGGCCAGGCGCCAGCGCTCAAGGCCCTCGGGCGCGGCGATCACAGTGAGGAGGCGCACGGGGCGGTGGGCGACGGGCGCGGCCTCGTCGTAGGTGGACAGCTCGATGTAGCGCGAGAAGACGATGCGCGGGTCGACGGCGAGGGGGCGGGGGGGCGACAGGCCGCCGCTCTCGTCGAAGTGCATCAGCTCCCAGGGGATGGCGTGGAGCCAGGGGGCGGCGGCGTCGAGGGCGAGGCGCAGGCGGATGGGGTTGCCACGGGCCGCCGCGGCCGCCCAGGCCTGCTGGAAGGCGACGCCGAGGCGGCCGGCGAACAGGCGGTTGAACAGGTCGAGGCCCTGGACGGCAATATCGCGCGGGTCGCTGCTCAGCGGGTCGCGGTAGTCGCCCAGGAGCACGGGCTCGGGCTCGAAGCGCCGGCCGCCCTCCGTCCACAGCTCGGCCACAATGCCGTCGGCGTCGGGGCCGCTGCCGCCGCGCCGGCGCACGCGCAGGAGCAGGTCGTCGGTGTCCATCCCTTTCTCCCCGCTCGGGGCGAGGCCCCGTCGGGGTGGTAGTGTACCGCAAAATCGCAGCTTTTGCCGCCGTGGCGCGCACACCCCCTGCACAGGCTTATGATATACTACGCACATTCCGCCGGACAGCCGAAGTGAACAGGGAGCAGGAGGGGCCTATGGGGAAGATGGTGGCGCCCGAGATCGCGTGGCCGCGCCTGCTCGGCCAGCTCAAGGCCGCGGCGCCGGAGGCGTTCGGCGCCGACGGCGATGTGCTGAACTTGATCGAGGGCGACTGGGGCAACGCCGGGCACGGCAAACACTACTACACCGCGGTGGACGGGAGCGAGCTCGGCCGTATGCCGATGATCGACCTGGACACGGCCAAGCGCGCGGTGAAGTTCGCGGCCCACGAGCACGAGCTGTGGGCCCGGGTCGACCTCGACGAGCGCTGCCGGCGCGTGGTAGCCTGCCTGGAGCAGCTGCGGGCCCACCGCGAGCTGATCGCTCGCCTGCTGATGTGGGAGATCGGCAAGCCCTACAAGCTGGCCTGCGACGACGTGGACCGCTGCATCGACGGCGTGGAATGGTACGTCGGCCAGATCCCGGCGATGATGGCCGGGCGCCAGCCCCTCGGCGTGATCTCCAACATCGCCTCGTGGAACTACCCCTACTCGGTGTTGATGCACGCCGTGCTGGTGCAGCTCCTGGCCGGCAACGCCGTGATCGCCAAGACGCCCACCGACGGCGGGATGTTCTCGCTCACCCTCGGCTTTGCCCTAGCCCGCCGCAGCGGCCTGCCCGTCTCGCTCGTGTCCGGCTCGGGCGGGGCCTTGTCTGACGCCCTGGTGCGCAACCCCGACGTGGCCTGCCTGGCCTTTGTGGGCGGCAAGAGCAACGGGCGCGACATCGCCGCCAGCCTGTACGACCGCGAGAAGCGCTACATGCTGGAGATGGAGGGCGTGAACTGCTACGGGATCTGGGACTTTTCGGAGTGGGAGTCGCTGGCCGCCCAGCTCAAAAAGGGCTTCGCCTACGGCAAGCAGCGCTGCACCGCCTACATCCGCTTTGTCGTTCAGCGCCGGCTGTTCCCGCGCTTTCTCGACGCCTACCTGCCCATCCTCAAGTCGCTCAAGATCGGCAATCCGACCCTGGTCGACGAGCCGAATGACCGGCTGCCCGACCTCGACTTCGGCCCGCTGATCAACTCAAAAAAGGTCGAGGAGCTGCGCACCATGTACGCCGAGGCGGTGGGCCTGGGCGCGATCAGCCTGTTCGAGGGCGAGCTCGACGGGACGCGTTTCCTGTCCGGCCAGGACATCTCGGCCTACCTGGCCCCGATCGCGCTGTTGAACGTGCCGCGCAACTGCCGGCTGCACCACAACGAGCCGTTCGGCCCGATCGATACGATCGTCGTCGTCGACCAGATCGAGGAGCTGATCAGCGAGATGAACATCTCCAACGGCAACCTCGTCTCCTCGATCGCCACCGACGACCCGCAGATCGCTCGCATGGTCAGCTCGGAGCTGCGCGCCTTCAAGGTCGGCGTCAACCAGGTCCGCTCCCGCGGCGACCGCGACGAGGTGTTCGGCGGCATGGGCGCCTCCTGGAAGGGCTGCTTCGTCGGCGGCAAGTTCCTCGTCCAGTCCGTCACCCGCGGCCAACCCGGCGAGCGGCTGTACGGCAACTTCCCCGATTACACGCTGTTGCCGGAAACGCGGTAGGAGAATAGAAGAACAGAAGAACAGAAGCCATGCCCCTTTATTCCTCTGTTCTTCTGTTCCTTTGTTCCCCTTGCGCCCCCCACCTCAACATAGGTAGAATAAAGGGTTTCTACGGCACCCTCCCTAATCCCCCCTTTTCTCCCTATGTTGCGCCTGACTCTTTCCATACTCGTGCTGCTGGCCGCCCTTGGCCTGCCGCCCGCCCGCCACGCCGCCGCCCAGCCGCGCTGCTTCCCCGAGGCGGCGCCCGCGATCGGCGACTGTATCGACGGACGCATCCGCGCCTTCTGGGAGGCCCAGGGCGGCCTGCCGGTCTTTGGCTACCCGATCGGCCCGGCCGCGCAGGCCCAGGGCCCGGGCGGCCCGATCACCGTCCAGCCGTTCGAGCGGGCCCGGATCGAGCACCACCCGCAGAACCCGGCCCCGTACGACATCCTGCTCGGCCGGCTCGGCGGCGACATCCTTAATGGCCGCGGCGAGCCGCCCGCCGCCCCCGAGCAGCCTCGGGCCGGCTGCCGCTTCTTCCCCGAGACGGGGCTGAATGTGTGCGGCGCCTTCGCCGCGGCCTACGCCCGCTATGGGCTTGACCTCGGCCGGCCGCGGATTGCGCCCGAGGAAAGCCTTGCTTTGTTCGGCCTGCCGCTGACCGCGCCGCGCGAGGAAACGCTGTCCGACGGCCGGCGCTACACCGTCCAGTGGTTCGAGCGGGCCCGCTTCGAGGACCACGGCGCGGCGGGCGTGCTGTTCGGCCTGCTCGGCCGCGAAGGCCCGGGCGCCCCATCCCCTGTGCCCGTCCCCCAAGCCGGCGCCGGCCTGGAGCCGGGGGGCTTTATCGAGGTCAGCGGGAGCCAGCTTACCAGGCTCGGCCGGCCGGTCACGATCAAGGGCGTCAACTACTACCCCAAGGGCCGCCCCTGGCGCGAGATGTGGCAGCAGTGGGACGCGCCGCAGATGGCCCGCGAGCTCCGGCTGGCCCGCGACCAGCTCGGGCTTAACGCCGTGCGGATCATGCTGCCCTACGACGTGGCCCGCCGCGACAGCGTTGGCATCGTCGACGACCGGGTGGTGAACCGTTTGCGCCAGGTGGCCCAGATTGCGGGCGATCTGGACATGCGCCTGATCGTGACGCTGTTCGACTTCGAGGGCGAGTTCCCCCCCGCCGGCACCCGGGCCTGGCAGCAGAATGTCGACTACGCCCGAACCCTGATCGGCAACTTCGCCGGCGACGACCGGATCATGGCCTGGGACATCCACAACGAGCCCGACCACTACGACCTGTGGACGAAGCACGGCCGCTCGGACCAGGTGCTCGACTGGCTCGGCCGCATGGCCGACGTCGTCCACGCCGCCGCGCCGCACCACCTCGTCACCGTCGGCATGGGCCAGTACCAGCACCTGCTCGGCGTCGGCCCCGACGGGCGCCGGCCGATCGACTACAGCGATCTGGTCAGCGTGCATATCTACAACCCGCCCGACGCGGCGCGCCAGCTCGACGAGCTGCGGGCAGCCACGGGCAAGCCCATCCTGCTGGAGGAGTTCGGCTGGCCGACCGGTCCCGAGTGCGCCGTCCGCGACTACACCGAGGCCCAGCAGGAGGCGGTCTACCGTGCTATCCTCGACGCGGCCCGCGGCCGTACCGTCGGCGTGCTAGCCTGGACGCTGCGCGACTACCACGACGCGCCGACAGTGCGCTGGTCGACCCGCGAAGAGTTCTACGGCCTGTTCCGCGCCGACGACACGCTCAAGCCGGCCGCGGCCCTGCTGCGCGACTACCCCGGCGGCGAGCTGCTCCCCGGCCTGACCGACTCGGGCACGCCGCTGAGCGCCGACCCGCCCAACCCGCCGGACGGCGACCGGGCGCCGCTGCTGATCCCCGAGACGGGCCGCTACGTCAAGGGCGACTTCCGGCGGGCCTGGGATAAGTTCAGCGGCCGCTTCAGCTTCGGCCCGCCGGTGAGCGAGATGTTTGAGCGCGCGGAGGACAAGCGGGTCGTCCAGTACTTCGCCGGCGCGGTGCTCCTGTGGTACCCCGAGGCCGGCGCGGCCCCCGACTTCCCCGTGATCCTGCCCGAGGAGCAGCTGCGGCGCCTCATTCACTTCGTGCCCATCGGCGAGCTGTACGTGGGCGGGCGCGGCTTTCCGGCCTCGTCGCGGGTCGACCCCGAGTTCGAGCGCATCTACGACGCGGTCGGGGGGCGCTGGCGCATGGGCGCGCCGCTCACGGCGAAGTTCGAGGAAACGATCGACGGGGTGACCATGCGCGTCCAGTACTTCCAGAACGGCCGCCTGGAGTTCAACCCGGCCAGTCAGTCCGTCGAGGTCGGCCGGCTCGGCAGCTGGGCCTGGGAGGCGCAGTGCCGGTCGGTGCGGTAGGGCGCGGTGGTTAGCTCGCAGTGCGGGCAGAACGGGCCAGGGGAAGCGGTAGCAGGCCGTCGCCCCGGGCCCGTTTCGATCCCGCCGCGTGCCCCCTTGCGCAAGGGCACGGCGTGCGCTATACTGTCGGCGTGACCCCCTCCCCGGGGGGGTGGGGCGAAAGGAGCAGTATGGACCACGAGCACAAAAAGCAGCTCCTGAACCGGCTGAAGACGATCGAGGGCCACGTGCGCGGCGTGCAGCGCATGGTCGAGGCGGACACCTACTGTGTCGACCTGCTCAAGCAGACGCGCGCGATCCAGCAGGCCCTCACCCGGCTCGACAACCTCATCCTCGCGGAGCACCTGCGCGGCTGCGTGACGACCGCCATCCGCAGCGAGGATGTCGGCGAACGCGAGCGAGTCGTCCGGGAGCTAATGGAGGTGTACGAGGCGGCGAACCAGTAGCCCGGCCCGCCCGCGGCGCGTCGCCGCGAGCGTTTCCCCAAGCACAAGCGAAGGAGCCAGCGCCATGACCACCGAGCAGTTTATCGTCCCGGGCGTTTCGTGCCAGCACTGCGTGAGCGCGGTCACCCGTGAGGTGAGCGCCCTGAGCGGCGTGAAGCAGGTGCAGGTCGACCTCGACACCAAGCTTGTCACCGTCGAGCACGGCGCCGAGGTGGCCAGCGAGGCGATCGTCGCGGCCATCCAGGAGGCCGGGTACGAAGAGGTCAGCCTGGTCAAGTAGTGCCCGGGCGACAGAAGGCGCAGGGAGGCGGGGGCGCGCGCAACGAGACAGGCGGGGCTTGCCCCCTGCCCTCGCCGCCGTTCTGCCCCCGCTCCCTTGCCTGAAAAGAGACTCTCATGGCTGAGCAAGAGGTAACCCTACCGATCACCGGGATGACCTGCGCCTCCTGCGTGCGCCGGGTCGAGAAGGCGATCGCGAAGCTGCCCGGCGTGGCCGAGGCGAGCGTCAACCTGGCCACCGAGCAGGCGGCCGTGCGCTTCGACCCGGCCCAGGCCGGCCCGCAGCAGATCCGCGCCGCGGTGGAAGCGGCGGGCTACGGCGTGGTTTCCGACCAGGCGGAGCTGCCGATCACCGGGATGACTTGCGCCTCCTGCGTGAACCGGGTCGAGAAGGCCCTGCGCCGGGTGCCCGGCGTGCTGGAGGCGAGCGTCAACCTGAGCAGCGAAACGGCCAGCGTTACCTACACCCCGGCGAGCACCGGGTTCGCCGAGCTCAAGGCCGCCGTCGAGCGAGCCGGCTACGGCGTGATCGAGGCGCCGGGTGGGGCGGAGCACGCGCCCGAGGATGTCGAGGCTGCGGCCCGCGCGGCCGAGCTGGCCGACAAGCGGCGCAAGCTCACGGTGGCGGTGGCGCTCGGCCTGCCGCTGTTCGTGCTCTCGATGGCCCGCGACTTCGGGCTGATCCAGCCCTGGCTCACGCCCTTCTGGGCGGCCAACGAGGCGCTGATGGCGCACGACGGGGCGAACGTCCACCACTACCCCGCCTCCGCCGACATCCTGAACTGGATCTTCCTGGCCCTGGCGACGCCGGTGCAATTTTTCAGCGGGCGGGACTTCTACGTCCACGCCTGGAAGGCGCTCAAGGCGCGCACGGCGAACATGGACAGCCTGATCGCCCTGGGCTCGTCGGCGGCCTTCTTCTACAGTGTGTGGCTGCTGCTCAGCGGCGGCGTCGGCCACGTCTACTTCGAGACGGCGGCTCTGATCATCGCACTGATCCTGGTGGGCAAGTACCTCGAGTCGCGTGCCAAGAGCCAGACGAGCGCCGCGATCAAAGCCCTGGTCGGCCTTCAGCCGAAGACGGCCCGCGTGCTGCGCGGCGGCGCCGAGGTCGAGGTGCCGATCGCCGAGGTGCGCGCCGGCGAGATCCTCGCCGTCCGCCCGGGCGAGAAGGTGCCGGTCGACGGGGTGATCACCCAGGGCGGCTCGGCCGTGGACGAGAGCATGCTCACGGGCGAAAGCCTGCCGGTGGAGAAGCACGCCGGCGACGCGGTGACGGGCGCGACGCTCAATCGCTCCGGCGCCTTCCAGATGCGGGCCACCCGCGTCGGCCGCGACACAGCCCTGGCCCAGATTATCCGCCTCGTCCAGCAGGCCCAGGGCTCGCGGGCACCGGTCCAGCGGCTGGTCGACCAGGTCGCGGCGGTATTCGTGCCGGCCGTGATCGTCGTCGCCCTGCTGACGTTTCTGGGCTGGTACTTCGTGGGCGATGTCGGCTTCCGCGAGGCGATGATCTTCGCGGTGGCGGTGCTGGTGATCGCCTGCCCCTGCGCCCTCGGCTTGGCTACGCCCACGGCGATCATGGTCGGGACGGGCACGGGCGCGGCCAACGGCATCCTGATCAAGAACGCCGAAAGCCTGGAGCGGGCCGCGAAGCTCGACGCCGTCATTTTGGACAAGACGGGCACCGTCACTGCGGGCAAGCCCGCCCTCACCGACGTGGTCGTGGCCGCGACGGCGCCGGTGCTCGCCGGGGTCGGGGCGCTGCCGGCCGACGGGGAGCTGCTGACCCTGGCGGCGAGCGCGGAGCGGGGCAGCGAGCACCCGCTGGGCGAGGCGATCGTGCGCGGCGCCGAGGAGCGCGGCCTGCCCCTGGCCCGGCCCGAGCGCTTCCGCGCCATCGCCGGCGCCGGGGTCGAGGCCGAGGTCGACGGCCGGGCGGTGCTGGTCGGCACTATGCGGCTGATGGCCGAGCGCGGCGTCGACGCCGCGGCCCTAGCCGCCGAGGTCGATCGGCTCCAGGCCGAGGGCAAGACAGCGATGGTTGTCGCCGCCGACGGGGCAGTTCTCGGTCTGGTCGCCGTGGCCGATACCCTCAAGCCAACCTCGGCGGAGGCGGTGGCGGCCCTGCGCGCGGCCGGGGTCGAGGTGGCGATGCTCACCGGCGACAACCGGCGCACCGCCGAGACGATCGGCCGCGCGGTCGGCGTGGGGCGGGTGCTGGCCGAGGTGCGGCCGGAGGAGAAGGCGGGCGAGGTGCAGCGCGCCCAGGCCGAGGGCAAGGTTGTGGCGATGGTCGGCGACGGGATCAACGACGCGCCCGCCCTGGCCCAGGCCGACGTGGGCATCGCGATGGGCACCGGCACGGACGTGGCGATCGAGGCCGCGGACATCACCCTCATGCGCGGCGACCTGCGGGGCGTGGCCCAGGCCATCCGGCTCAGCCGGGCGACGATGCGCACGATCCGCTGGAACCTGTTCTGGGCCTTCGCCTACAACGTGCTGCTCATCCCGGTGGCTGCTGGCGCCCTGTACCCGCTCACGGGCTGGCAGCTCAGCCCCATCCTGGCCGCCGGCGCCATGGCCTTCAGCTCGGTCTTCGTGATCAGCAACTCGCTGCGCCTGCGCGGGCTACGGCTCGGGTAGGGGCGGGGGAACAAAGGAACAAAGGAACAGAGAAGTGTGAGGCAGCATTTCTGCCCCGCTCCTCTGTTCCTTTGTTCTTCAAGGGTTAATCGGCGGCGGCGATGGGTTCCGCCTCCGCCCAGGCGGCGAACTGGTCAGGGGTGCCGTTGAAGTACACGTGGACGACCTGGTTGAAGGTGACGCGGTTGACCGCGTCCCAGACCTCGTTGTCGTCGTGGCTGTAGGCGACGAGCATGCCCCGCTCGGGGGTGAACTCGTCCTCGCCGGGCGGGATGACGAAGGCGAGCCACTGGCCGGGGTGGCGCCGCTCGACCTCGGCGATCGGCTCGACCCGGCCCCGCTCGACCATGCCCGTGTAGGGGCAGCCACACGAGCAGTCCGGCCCGCAGCTGCTATGGTCGCCCGTGCCGCAGCTCGGCTGGGTGCCACCGTGCTCCGCGCTGGTCAGGTTGATTGCTACTGGCATACCAAAATTCTACCACAACCACGGTTTGCGATCCGGCCTACCGCTTGATCGCCGCGATCCCCCCCATGTAGGGCCGCAGCACCTCCGGCACGGCGATGCTGCCGTCCTCCTGCTGGTAGTTCTCCATGATCGCAATCATGGTGCGCGGCACGCCGAGGCCCGAGCCGTTCAGGGTATGCAGGAACTCGGGCTTGGCGCCCGGCTCGGGGCGGTAGCGCAGGTTGGCCCGGCGGGCCTGGAAGGCCTCGACGTTCGAGCACGAGCTGACCTCCAGCCACTCGCCCTGGCCCGGCGCCCACACCTCGATGTCGTACGTCTTGGCCGAGCCGAAGCCGATGTCGCCGGTGCACAGGAGCTTGGTGCGCAGCGGCAGGCCGAGCCGGCGGGCCGTCTCCTCCGCGTCGCGGCGCAGCTTCTCCAGGGCGTGGTAGCTGCTTTCCGGCCGCTCGAACATATACATCTCGACCTTGTCGAACTGGTGGCCGCGCTTGATCCCGCGCACGTCGCGCCCGGCGCTCAGCTGCTCCTTGCGGAAGCAGGGCGTGTAGGCGCAGTGGTAGATCGGCAGCTGGCTGTCCTCCAGGATCTCGTCGGCGTAGAGGCTGGTCACGGGCACCTCGGCGGTGGGGACCATCCACATGCCCGCCTCCGGGTCGTGGTACAGGTTATCGCGGAACTTGGGCAGCTGCCCCGCGGCCCACAGCGCCGACTCCTTGACCATGAAGGGCGTGTAAACCTCGCTGTAGCCCTGCTCGACGTGCAGGTCGAGCAGCCACTGGATCAGGGCCCGCTGGAGCCTGGCCCCGAGGCCCCTGAGCACGTAGAAGCGCGAGCCGGCGATCTTGACGCCGCGCTCGAAGTCGATGATCCCGAGGGCCTCGCCGAGCTCCCAGTGGGGGCGGGCGGGGAAGGGCAGCCGGCGCTCCTCGCCCTCCTGCGCGATCACCGGGTTGTCGCTGTCGTCGGCGCCGTCAGGCACGTCGGGGTGGGGCAGGTTGCGGATGTCGAGCATGGCTGTCCGCTGGCCCTCCTCCACTCCGGCTAGCTCCCTGTCCAGGGCGCCGATCCGGTCGCCCACCTCGCGCATGGCGGCGATCTTTGTCTCGCGCTCGGCGGCGTCCTTCATCCGGCCGATCTCCTTCGAGACGGCGTTGCGCTCGGCCTTGAGCGTTTCGACCTCGCGCACCAGCGCCCGCCGGCGCTCGTCGAACTCCAGCACCCGGTCCACGGCCTCCGCGCCCACCCCGAAGCGGGCGAGCTGCTGCTTGACGTAGTCGGGCTCCTCGCGCAGGATTTTGATGTCGAGCATGGTCTCTGGCTCCCTGTTGCTAGCGCAGGCGGCTGATCTCCTGCACCGCGCGGATCATCTCGGGCATCGAAAGGTTGCCGCCCTCGCCGTCGTTGATCGCCGCGAAGGTGCGGGCGACCCGCTGGCGCTGGGCCGGGTCGGCGATACGGTCAAGGTTCAGATAGATCGTGTCGCCGTCGCGCATGAAGTAGAGCGCGTAGGGGCTGCCGCCCTGCTCAAGGGCCCGCGCGATCGTCTGGCGCACCAGCGGGTGGCGCACCGCGATCATGCCCCCCGCCGGGGCGCCGGCCGGCGGCTCGGGCGACGCTCCCGCCCCCGGCTGGCCCGGCTCGCCCCCCAGCTGCTCCATCGCGCGCGACGGCCCGGGAGAAGGCGGCCGGGGCGGCGCGCTGTAGGGCGGCGGGCTGATCCGGCCCGGGAAGTCGCCCCAGGCCCGGTTGAGCATGAGCAGGGCCAGCCCGGCGAGCAGCAGCCCGCCGACGACCACCAGCCCGATCACCATCGCGTCCATCGTCCCTCCCCGCTACGCCTTGCGTCGCCTCCCTGCCCTACACCTGGTTGTACGTCCAGCTCACCGGCTCGCCGTCGCGGTAGGGCATGACGCCGTGGAACTGGCGCGGGTCGGAGCTGAAGACCAGGGGCAGGAAGTAGCGGTCGCCGGGCCAGAGCGGTAGCTCCTGCACACGGTCGACCGAGATCCACTCCAGGGTGCCCTCGTGGTTGGCCCGCGGGGGCACGCCGGCGAAGGCGGTGATCGTGAAGATAAAGCCGAGCCAGTCCTCGCCGTGCTTGCCGAAGCCCGGCCAGCTGATCGTCCCCCGCAGGTGCATCGCCATCGCCTCGATCTGCGCCTCCTCGCGCAGCTCGCGGCGCATCCCACTGACCACGTCCTCGTGGGGCTCCAGCTTGCCGCCGAGCCCGTTATACTTGCCGAGGTGCAGGTCCCCGGGGCGGGCGTTGCGGTGCACCATCAGCACCAGGCTGCGGTCGGGCGAAAGCACGTAGCCGAGCGTCGCGACAACAGGGGTGTACATACCGTCATCTCCGATCGTTTCACCGCCGAGACGCAGAGAACACAGCGGGTTGGGCCGCGGATCACACCTCCGAAACGCTTCACCACGCGCCGTACACGCCCCTGGCGCCGCCCTCGTGCTCGGCGAGGCGGCGCAGGGTGCCCCGGGTGACGTTGGCGGGCAGGTCGTGGCGGGGGAAGAAGCGCGCGTCGACGATCTCCAGGTCGCCGCGGGGCGGGCGGGCGGGGCCGAGGGGCGCGCAGACGAAGACGGCGACGTAGTTGTTCACGCCCTCACCGAAGCTGTGGTACAGCCCGAGCATGTGGCCGACCTCGACGGGGCAGCCGGCCTCCTCGGCCACCTCGCGGCGGGCGGCCGCGTCGAGCGGCTCGCGCGGGTCGATCCCGCCGCCGGGGAGCGCCCAGGGCATGCGCCCGCCGCGGTGGCGCACGAGCAGCAGCTCGCCCCCGCGGGGGACCAGGCAGCGCACCCCCATCTCGGTGGGGTGGGTGGCCTGGCGCACCCGGGCGCGGGCCCACAGGATCGCGTTGTAGGCGAGGGTCAGGGCGCCCTCGCGCATGCCGTCGAGTGTCTGGTGCATAGAAAAACACAAACGCCCACGTCCTATGAAGGACGAGGGCGGAATGCTCCCCGTGGTGCCACCTTCGTTCGCCGCTCGCGCGGCCTCTGGCGGGTGTACCGTCGCCGGTACCCATCGCGCGGTAACGGGCGCAACCCGATCGAGCCTACTACGGCCGGCGGCCGGTTCGGGCGATGACTCCGGAGGGGATGCGCTCGCGCGGTGCTACCGCCTCGCAGCGACCGGCGGCTCTCTGCAAGCCTTCGCGCGGCGCGCGCTCCATCTTCGTCAGTGCCCCGATTATAGCAGCGCCCCGGCCGGCGCGCAACCGGCCGCGGGGAGGATTCGCTCGGCTGCGCCTCGCCGGGGGGACAAGGGGCCAGCTCCGCCGCTAGCGCGAAGCATCTTCTACCGAGGAAGCTTCGCACCGCCCCCCGCCCCTTATCCCCCCGTCCCTTTGTCCCCTTGTCCCCCTGGGCGGCTACTCGCTGAACAGGTTGCCGAGGTTGATGTTCGGGCCGCTGCCGCTGCTGCTGCCGCTCGGGGTGGGCAGGTACTGGGCGATCTTCTTGGCCAGGTTCATGGCCGGCATGGTCTGGAGCCAGACACGGCCGGGGCCGCGCAGGGTGGCCAGGAACAGGCCCTCGCCGCCGAAGAGGATGTTTTTGAAGCCGCGGACCATCTCGATGTCGAACTGGACCGAAGGCTCGTACATCGCCACGTGGCCGGTGTCGACCTTGAGCACCTGGTTGGCCTCAAGGGTGTACTCGACGATCTCGCCGTCGAGCTCGACAAAGGCCAGGCCCGGGCCCGTCAGCCGCTGCATGACAAAGCCCTCGCCGCCGAACAAGCCCGCGCCGAGCTTGCGCCGGAAGTGGATGTCGAGCTGCACGCTGCGCTCGGCCACCATGAACGAGTCCTTCTGGCAGATCATCTGCTGGCCGGGGCCGAGGTTGAGCGGCACGATCTTGCCGGGGAACTCGGCCGAGAAGCCGATGATCCCGGTGCCGCCGCTGCTGGCGAAGGTGACCATGAAGATCGACTCGCCAGAAAACATGCGCTTGAACGCCCCGCCCAGGCCGCCCTCCATGTTGGTGTTCATCTGGATATTGGCGCTCATCCAGCTCATGCCGCCGCGCTCCGAAAAGACCTGCTGGCCCTGGGGCAGCTCGACCACCACGGCCTGCATGGTGGTGCCGATGATCTTGTAGCGCAGCCCGCTGGCGCCCGCGCCCGAGCCGACCACAGTGGGGTCGGGCAGGTCGATCCGCTCGCCGGGACGGTTGTCGTAGACGTCGGCCATCGTCTGCGACGGGGCGCCGGGCGCGCTCGCCGCCGTGGGGGCAGCTATGGGGGTGCCACAGTTCGTGCAGAAGCGGGCGCCGGCAGGGATCTCGTTGTCGCAGGTTGTGCATCGCATGGGTGTACTCTCCTTGTGGGCGGGCCGCTGGCGGCCCCGCGCATCGCGCTCCGGGGAATAGTACGAACGGGGGCAAGGGAAGGTTTCGCGCAACAAGAAACGGGCTGCGCGGCCATTATACGGCGGCGCAGCCCGTCTGCCTAGTGGCGAACGCTTCACCCCGCAGTGAGGCTATCGCCCGCCCTGGCTCAAGGTCTGGAGGAACTCGACGTTGGTCTTCGTCTTGGCCATGCGCGTGAGCATCAGCTCGGTGCCCTCGTTGTCGCCGAGCATACTGACCATGCGGCGCAGCGTCCAGACTTGGCGCAGGGCGTCGGGGGCCAGCAGCAGCTCCTCGCGGCGGGTGCTGGAGCGCTGGATGTCGAGGGCGGGGAAGATCCGCTTCTCGGCCAGCTTGCGGTCGAGGTGCAGCTCCATGTTGCCGGTGCCCTTGAACTCCTCGTAGATCACGTCGTCCATCCTGCTGCCGGTGTCGACGAGGCAGGTGGCGATGATCGTGAGCGAGCCACCGCCCTCGATATTGCGTGCGGCGCCGAAGAAGCGCTTCGGCGGGTACAGGGCCACCGGGTCGATCCCGCCGGAGAGCGTACGGCCTGAGGGCGGCATGTCGAGGTTGTAGGCCCGGGCCAGGCGGGTGATCGAGTCCATCAGGATCACTACGTCCTGGCCGCCCTCGACGAGCCGCTTGGCCCGATCGAGCGTCATCTCGGACACCTTGGTGTGGTCCTCGACGGGCTCGTCAAAGGTCGAGGCGATCACGTCGCCCTTGACGGAGCGGCGCATGTCCGTCACCTCTTCGGGGCGCTCGCCGATCAGCAGCACCATGAGCTGGACGTCGGGGTGGTTGCTCGAGATGCCGTTGGCGATCGCCTTGAGCAGCATCGTCTTGCCGGCCTTCGGCGGGGAAACGATCAGGCCACGCTGGCCTCGCCCGATCGGGGCGATCAGGTCGACCAGGCGGGTGTGGAGCAGGTTCGGTTCCGTTTCGAGCTTGATCTGCTCGTTGGGGAAGATCGGAGTGAGCTGGTCGAAGGTGGGGCGCTTGCGGGCCGTTTCCGTGTCGAGGCCGTTGATCAGCTCGACGCGCAGCAGCGAGTAGAAGCGCTCGCTCTCCTTGGGGGGGCGGATCTGGCCCCAGATCCGGTCGCCGGTGCGCAGGCCGAAGCGCCGGATCTGGGATTGCGAGACATACACGTCGTCCGAGCCGGGGAGCATCCGGTCGCCGCGGAGAAAGCCGAAGCCGTCGGAAACGATGTCGAGGACGCCATCGCTAAAGACGTTGCCCTCGTCCACCGTCTGGTGCTGCATCAACTTGACGATCAGGTCTTGTTTTTTCAGCCCGCTGATGCCCGTAATATCAAGCTTCCGGGCCATCTCGCGCAGGTCGCTGAGAGTCTTCGACTCCAATTCTGCGACGTTCACGACGGTTGTCTCCTTGCGGGTGCGGATCAGAACTTGCGGGCGGGCTGCGGCGGTGCGGGCGGCGATCGTCCTGCGGGCTCCTGCGCTGTGGGGCGCGCACCGACGCCGGCCCCGCGCCGGGCGTAGCGATCAAATGTCCCTGGGAGCAGGACCCGAAGAAGAGCGTGTGGGGCGATCCATGGTGAAAGGCCTGGGACGCCCTTCACGCGCACAGCAACCGTGTGCGCACCGCAACGGACCAGAGAACAGTGTGTTTGGAATGAAGCTTGGGGAGTGACAGCCGGCGCGATCCGTGCCAGCGCGACTCGAAGAGGGTTTCAGCGCTTGCGCCCCGATCCTTGGCGCTAGTATAGCACGAATGTCAAGGCGGTGCAATCTTGTAGGAAGAGTGTGGGCCGTTACAGCTTGCCCTCGATCATCTCGCGGGCCACCCGCTGCCCGAGCTCCACCGCGAAGTTCGTGCCCCGGTCCCAGGGGTAAACCTGGCTCATACTGGCCCAGAACAGGTTGGGCAGCGGAGTTTGCAGCGGCGGGATGTCCCGGCCGTGGTTCACCGGCGCGATCGGCTGTGCGTAGGCCTCGCGGTGGAGCCAGCTGTCTCGCACCCAGGAACGGTCGAACTGCGGGTTGACCCGCTTCAGGGCCGGCAGGAAGCGCTCCAGCAGCTCCTCGCGTGACAGCCGGAAGTACTCGTGGCCGGGGTCAAGGTAGTCGCCCAGGTAGATCAGCCGGTCGCCGCCGTAGTGCTCCGGCTCGATGAAGTTTGTGTGCTCCACCAGGGCCAGGAAGGGAAACTCGTCCTTCGGCGTGTTCAGCCAGTAGATCCCGTCGGTGAGAGGCTTTGTGAGGGCCAGCGTCATCACCACCGCGCCCATCGAGCGCAGCTGGCCCAGCTTGCCCAGGTAGCCGTCGGGCAGGTGCGGCGCCAGCTTGCGCAGCAGCCCCGGCGCGCCCGTCACCAGCAGCTGGTCGAACGTTTCGGCGGGCTGGCCCGGTGCAAGCACATCCCAGCGCCCGTCTGGGCGCTGGTGCGCCCCGCTCACCGGCGACTTCAGCCGCACTCGCACCCCCAGCCGCTCGACCGCGGCCAGCAGCGCGTCGGAGAAGCCCTGGAAGCCGCCCACGAAGTAGCCCAGCTTGAAGGAGCGCGCTTTCAGGCGCGACCACAGCCAGGCCATGTTGACCTCGTCGGCGTAGGGGCCGAACTTGCCCTCCAGCAGCGGCCGCCACAGCGCCTTGTAGACGCGCGGCCCGGCCCAGCGCGACGTCCAGCTCGCGGCGGTGGTGCGCTCGAGCCGCTGCCAGTTGTTGGTCACATACTTCAGGTAGAAGGCCACGGCGCCGAAGCGCAGCCGGTCGGCCAGGGGGAGGGCCGGGAAGCGCAACACCTGGAGCGGGCCATTCAGGTCGTAGCCGCGGCCCTGCCACCACTGCGCCGTCACCTGGCCGCGGAAGAACAGCTTGTCGCCGAAGCCGATCGCGTGCGCCAGGTCGATGATCGCCTTGTCGGTGGTGAAGATGTGGTGGTAGAACTTTTCGAGCGGCCATTCCCAGCGCGGGTCGCGGAAGCCGGAGGCGAGGCCACCCGCGTACGGGGCGGCCTCGAAGATGGTGGCGTGGTGGCCGGCCTTCGCCAGGTCGTGGGCGGCGGCCAGGCCCGCCACCCCCGCGCCGATGATTGCGATGTTCAAAGGGAAACTCCTCGGACCACATCCTCGTGCTCGGGCTCGGCAGGAGGGGGCGGGTTCGCCGCCCCCTCCTCCTTGATCTGGGCCGCCCGCTCCATGTCGCGCCAGCCGATGCTTTCGCGCAGCATGAGGATCGCGCCGAGCAGCGTGATCGGCAGCCACAGGGCCACGTGGAGCACCAGCGTGTAGCCCGTGGCCACCGCCTGCTCCACGCGGAACTGCTGCAGCACCGCGATCCCCGGGGCGTCGAAGGTGCCCACGTAGCCGGGCGTCGATGGGATCGTCGTGGCTAGGTTGACCACGGCCGTCATCAGCATGAGCACCGGAAACGACACCTCAAAGGGGAAGGCGTGCATCACAAACCAGTACTTGAGCGTTTCGCCGAGCCAGATCAGCGTCGAGGTCAGAAATATGACAAGCATCTCGCGCGGGCTACGCAGCGATTGCAGCCCGATGATGAAGCGGTCGAACAGGCCGTGGACGCTCGGCCGCAGCCGCTCCGGCAGCAGCCGGTCGACGGCCAGAGCGTACAGGCGACTCATCCGCTCGGGGCGGGCCGCCAGCAGGATAAAGACGAGCAGGGCGATGCCGAACAACGCGCTGAAGCCGATCACCAGGCTGCGGTAGAAGGGCGGCAGCGGCGCAATCGGCAGCGTCGCGAAGACGAACATGAGCATCACCAGCCCGTCGAACAGCCGCTCCAGCACCACCGTCGCGAGCGAGGCGCTCATTGCCACGCCTTCTTTGCGCCGCAGCACATAGCTCCGCAGCACCTCGCCCGCCCGCGCGGGGTACACGTTGTTCCCCATGTAGCCGATCACCACAACCGGGAACAGCCGGGCGGTCGGGATGGGCTTGACGTGGGCGAGCATGGAGCGCCAACGCCAGGTGCGCACCCAGACCGTCGCGAAGTACACCGCGATCCCCGGCAGCAGCCACCAGTAGTTGGCGGTGAGGAGCGTTTCCCAGAAGTGGGTCAGGTCCAGCCCGCGCAGGGCGATGAAAAGAAAAAGGGCGCTGATCGCCAGCCCCACCCAGAGTTTCCAGCTCCGCACCGGCCGCTCCTTCGGGTTGCATGCGTAAATAGGGCGTCGCCGCGCGGCGCCGACAGCTCATCATACCCGGCCATTATTACCTTGTCAAAGCTCGGCGGGTTTCGTTTGGCTGCCCTCTTGCAAGGATAGAACAAGTGTGCTATACTGCATCTGGGACGAGAAACCTACACGGGTGGCTCCCGCCGCCCACGGGAAGAACAACCACGGGCCTGGCCCGAGAAAGGCTGCCGGCGATGTACAAGAAAGAGATCGTCTTCGATCCCGAAACGCGCGACTTCGCGATGTACCTGGACGGGGAGCTGGTCGGCTTCGCCCGTACCTACCAGGAGGCGGAGGTCACGCTGGATCAGCTCGTTTTCGAGCTGCTCAACGGCCAGTACTTTCGCGAGGCGGCGTGATCGGCTGAAAAAACGGGCCCCTGGGGATGACTAGCGCCAGGGCGCAATAACATCAAGGTCCGCCACGGCGGGCGTGAAGGGTGGGGCAACAACAGCGTTGTTGCCCCCTTATATATGGATGGCCCGAGATCCCCGGTGTCTCGGCGGCCTGTCTGCCCACGTAGCTCCGTTCGCCCCTGGTGTATAATAGGCCTCCGGTACGCCGAGTAGCCGCACGGGGGCAGCGCCATGGCCGAACAACGCTGGTGGAAACGGGTTGTCGCCGCGCTGGAGCGCGAGTACGAGCGCCGCATCCGCCGGGCCAGCCAGGTGAGTGACTACGGCGCCGCCCACCACGACTCCCACGATGACGGCGAGGCCGCCGTGATCATGAACGTCCCCCGCGGCACGCGCCTCCGCGCCCCGGCCTCGCCGCCCCCCCAATCCCCACAAGCTTCACAGGCCGCCCCTGACGAAGGCCACTAGCCCGTCCCCCGCTTCCGCCACTTGTCAGCCGGCGGGCTTTTGTGCTATACTATTGTCATATAAACAAAATAAATGTTTGTTGAACAAACGGTACCACGTGGCGTGATCGGTGTCGTAGGCGAGGGGTTGATGTATCTATTGCAATAGGTGTGCATATATGCTAATATGGAGCAAGGCAGCCTGATATATGGAGCGAGATGTGGACGCACAGCTTGAGAACTCCCTGCGCACCTCCCGACCGGCGCCCATCTTCCTATCGCCGAGCCACGCCGGCCGCTCTATCCTCGGCTACTGGGCGGTCTGCTTCGTGCTCGGCGTGCCACTGTTATGGGACTGGTTGAGCGCCTGGAATGTCGGGGCAACCCTCGGGTCGCCGCTGCTGGTGGTTTACCTGATCGTGTCGTTCGCCGTGAGCCAAGCCCTGTATGTCGTCGTCGCCCGCCACGACGGCCGGCCCCTGAGCTCGTTCGAGACGTTGATGTTCGGCCTCGGTAACGGCATCGCCGAAACGCTGGCCTTTGCCCTGGTATACCGCCTCGGCGAGGTAATCGGCTCGGCCGTCGTCGGGCTGTTCTTCCCAGGCTGGGCCAGCGTCGGCGGCTTTCTTTCTGGCCTGGGGCTGTTCGTCATCTACGGGGGCCTCATCCACGGTCTGTACTGGCTACAGATCCTCCCCCCGCACCTGGACGATGCCCCCCGCTCGCGCGCGATCCGCAAGGTCCGCCCGCTCTTCGAGGTCGCCCTTGTGCTCGGCTGGAGCCTGTGCTTCTGGCTGTTCCGCGACATCTGGAGCGTGGTCTTCCTCCACATCCTTGTCGACGTCGGGCTGATGCTTCGTGTCCGACCCATCATCTTTGGCGCCACACGCTAGCTGCTTCGCCCAGGCCGACAACCAGAACACGGGCGCGTCGCCTCAGGGCGGCGCGCCTTTCACATGAACGGAGCTCTAGATACATCCACCTCCACAACAGCTGCGTAAAGACAGGTGTGCACAGGAAGATGTTCAAAGCCTGTGCAAACGAAGGGCGAAGCTCGGCGAGTGCGCAATCGCTGTGTGGGCCCACTTGTTTTCGCCGCACCGTAAGTTGGAGGTACCTTGTGACTCGAAAGCTGAGCCTTGCCGGCCTGCTGGCCGCCCTTCTCGCCCTGGTGCTCGCGCCCGCGGTCTCCGCGCAGGGGGGCACCGCCAAGGTTCGCGTGATCCACGCCTCGCCCGACGCGCCGGCCGTCGACGTGTATGTCAACGGCCAGGCGGCCCTGACCAACGTCCCCTTCTTCACGGCGAGCGACTACCTCGACCTGCCCGCCGGCACGCACCAGATCCAGGTCACCCCGACGGGCCAGCCCGCCTCCAGCGCCGTGATCGACACCAGCGCCACCGTGGCGGCCGGCCGGGCCTACTCGATCGCCGCCACCGGCCTCGTCGCCAACATCACCGCCACCGTCTTCGAGGACAACCTGAGCGCCCCGGCCAGCGGCCAGGCCAAGGTCCGCGTCTACCACCTGTCGCCCGACGCGCCGGCCGTCGACGTAAAGGTTGCCGGCGGCGACACCCTGATCTCGAGCCTGGCCTTCCCCAACGCCAGCGATTACCTGGCCGTCCCCGCCGGGAGCTATGACCTCCAGGTCACCCCGGCCGGCGGCAGCGACGTGGTGATCAACCTCGCCGGCACCAGCCTGCAGGCCGGCCAGGTCTACAGCGTCTTCGCGACAAACGTTTTGGCCGAGATCACGCCCGAGCTGGCCGCCACGCAGCCGGCCGCCGCCTCCGCCGCCGCTCCGGCCGCCCCCGCTGCGGGCCAGCCCTCGACCCTGCCGGCCACCTCCACCGGCGACGACGCCGGCCTCGCCCCGATCGCCGTGGCCGCGATCGCCCTGATCCTGGCCGGGGCCTTTGTCCTTCGCCGGCGGGCCGCCTAGCCACTTCCCACAGGTGCGCGGCCGTCCCCGCCCTAGCCTACAGCAACGCCCCGAAGCACCTTTCCAGCTTCCGGGCGTTGCGTTGCGTTAGATTGTGTGTCGGGGCCGCGGCACACCTGTGGGTGGTGTAAGCCGAAACCCGGACACGCCTGAGTCGCGAAGGCCCGATCTGGCCGCTTCTACCGAAAAATGTTAACATAATGGTAATATAAATTGTTGACACGAGGGAAGAGGTTGTGATACAGTAACTATGGACAGTTGTACAAATTAATACGAACAAATGAGTGATTGGAACGCGGAGAGCGTAGGCTCAACTGTTCATGGTAACGGTTAATGGTCTTTGGCCGCGTCCACGGCGAATGTCAATAATGTGGTAAAATCTTGCGAGCGCCGAGCGCCGGTGCTCGTAAGGGTGTGCGTATTCCCCTTGGCTCAAGGTGGAGCGAAGAAGCCTGGCAGCAGTGTCATATCACACACTAGCCCGCGCCCTTCGCTGGGTTGCTCGTCGTCTTCTGTTCATGACGCTCATCATTGGGCTAAGCGGATGCATGGCGGCCCTCCGCGAGGGCGATAACAGCGCGGTGACACCATTCGCGCCCCCAGCCCCGCCGCCGACGTCGACGGTGGCGACGGTTGAGCCGGCGCCGACGACAGCGGCCACCGGAGCGCCCACGCAGGAGCCCGCCGCGACAGCGCCCGCGCCAAGCGCGGCTCCGTCTGTCGCTCCGACCCGGGAGGCTTCGGCCACGGCAGCGCCGCCCACGGCGACGAGTGCGCCGCCGTTGCCAACCCTATCGCTACCGACATTCACGCCGGTGAGCAACGAGGCGCGGTGGCGGGCTCAGCAGGAGAACCGGCAGGTGTTCCCCGAGCCGCAAAGCTACAGCACGACGGGGAGCGAGCTGCTCTGGTTCGACCCGGTAACACAGCAGAGCCTGACCCTTGGTACAATCACTGGTGGTTTCACGGCCCAGGCCAGCTTCGTGCTGCGAGGCCCGGGCGTAGAGGCGTTGGAGGTTCCCTACCAGCTCAACCAAAGCTATGGGCTCACCGCTCTCTCGCCGGCCGTTGTCGAGCGCGTCCGCGCCGCCGGGTTCGAGGACTGGATCGAGACCTACGTCATTGTGACGCCAAATGTGACCTCGCGCTGATTGATGAGTCCGAGGGAATGCTAGCTTCACCGTCCACTCTCCGGCAAGCAGGCGGCAGCAGCACAGCAAGTCGAACGGCTTGCCGTGGGGCTGTCACTCTTTTTTTGCGGACCGTAACGGGTTTGTCATCTTGCAATTTAGTACGTTTGTGCTACACTTCAGAGAACCAATGGCTGGGTAAGGCTGGCCTGGGAGAGCAACCGTGAGCAGCAGATACCTCGACATGATCCGTGGCCAGCGTCGGCAGCGCGGAGGCTACCAGTTCAGCGCCAAGTCGCTGCTGGCCTTGCTGGCGCTCGTCGCCATGGGTGGCTCGGCCGTCTACTGGTGGGGGGTGCAAAGCCAGCTCACCGACAATGTGGTGGTGGCCGCGGCCTTCACCGCTATCCTCGTGCTCGCCCCGCCCAGCCTCACCAGCTTTCTCATCCCCTGGTCGCCTGGCGGCATGCTCCTGCAAAAGATCAACGCCCGGACATGGGGCTACGCGGTGATCATCGCCGCCGCGCTGTATCTGCTGTACTACTCCTTCGAGATCCAGTACTCGTGGTGGGCCTCGCAGCCGACGGTCGCCTCCACCGGCCTGATCCTCCAGCAGGTGATCATCGGGATCATCGGCTTTATCATGATCCCCGCCCTGCTCTGGACGCCCGTGACCAGCGAGGAGCTGGTCGAGCAGGTGCGGCAGGCCCACCTGGTGCGCCGCTACGAACTCCAAACGCAGGCCGACATCGCCATCCTCCGCGCCACCCTGCTGCGCGCACAGGAGAAGGCCTTGATCGGCTTTGCGAACCTGACGGTTCAGGAGAAGGAGGAGCTGGCCAGCGTCATGCGCGGCCTGGTCCGCGGGATCGACACGACGCTGCGCGACATCGGCGAAAGCGTAAAGACGGTCTCAGGCGCCGCCGTTCCCTTCGGCTCGCTGGAGGACAACGACGACATCCGCGGCTACCTGGACTACATCCACGAAAGCCTTACGGATAACGCCCTGCTGCCACGCCGCAGCGGCCAGCAAAGCACGGCGATCGTGCCGCAGCAGTACGCCGACGAGTATGACGACTCCGGCTACGACGACCGCCGGCCCCGCCGCCGCTAACCGTCTCGCATGACCGCACCGCCGAGCGAGCACCAGGAAACGCCCATGCAAGGCTATCGCTTCACCACCGACCGCCACCTCCCCGAGCGGGACATGCACGACCTGGCGGACACCCTGGCGATGCAGCTCCACGAGCTGCTCGGCGCCAGGGTATACCTGCTTTCTCGCGGCGATGTGACCGAGCTGATCGACCCCTACATCGACGACCTCGCCCCCCGGGACCAGCGCGATATCGCCTGGATGATCTGGCACCTGTTCCAGGACGCCCGCGACATGGAGCTGCAGCGCTCCTAGGGCGCCGCCGGCGCAGGCAGGCTCCAGCCACTCGATCCTTCAAAACCGGCGCGGCCGGCGCAGATCGCGCGAAGCTGTGGTATAAACGCAGCGTGCGCGGCGCGCCGGCCGCGCCGTTGTTTTAGCGCCGGAGCGAGCGATGGCAGCGAACGAGCGGGTCGGCATCTACGGGGGCACCTTCGACCCTCTCCACGTCGGCCACCTCGCGATCGCCGAGGAGGCCCGCTGGGCCCTCGGCCTGTCGCGGGTCTTCGTCGTGCCGGCGGCGCAGCAGCCGCTCAAACCGGCCGGCCACGGCGCCTCCCCCGAGCAGCGGCTCGCCATGGTCCGCCTGGCCTGCGCCGACAACCCCGCCCTCGTTCCCTCCGATGTCGAGCTGCACCGCCCGCCCCCCTCCTTCACCGTCGACACCCTGGCTGCTTTCCGCGGCCAGCTCGGCCCGGACGTCGAGCTGCACTTCATCCTTGGCGCCGATGCCGCCGCCGACCTGCCACGCTGGCATCGCGCCGCCGACATCATCGCCCTTGCCCGCCTCGCCGTGGTCGGGCGCCCCGGCTACGCCGCCGACATCGCCGTTCTTGACGCCGCCCTCCCCGGGATCGCCACCCGCACAACGCCCGTGGACGGCCCGCGCCTCGACATCTCCAGCACCGACCTGCGCCATCGCATCGCCGAGGGCCGGCCCGTCCGCTATCAGATCCCCGACCCCGTGATCGCATTTATCGACGCGCACGGGCTGTATCGCGGGTAAGGGCGCTCGGCCAACCCGCAACCCACCACCTGCTATGAGCAACGCCGAACAGCTGCTCGTTCAAACCGCCGCCGCCTGGGGGCTGACGCTCGACGAGGTCCAGCTCGATCTGCTGCGCCGCTTCGCCGACGAGCTGGAGCGCTGGAACCAGCACACCAACCTGACGGCCGTGCGCGACCGGGACGAGATCTACCGCCGCCACTTCCTCGACTCGTTGAGCCTCGCCGCCTTCTGGGACGAGCCGCCGGGCAGCCTGGTCGACCTGGGCACGGGGGGCGGCTTCCCCGGCCTGCCGCTGAAGATCCTGCGCCCTGCGATCTCCCTGACCCTGGTCGACTCGGTGGGCAAGAAGACGGCCTTCCTGGAGCACGTCAGCCGCCGGCTCGGCCTGGAGGGAGTGCGGGTGCTGACGGCTCGGGCCGAGGAGCTGGGCCGGCAGCGGGCCGAGCGCGAGCGATATGACCTCGTCACGGCGCGGGCGGTGGCCGAGCTGCGCGTGCTCGTGGAGTACGGGCTCCCGCTGCTGCGGGTGGGGGGGCGCATGCTGGCGCCGAAGGGCGCGGGGGCCTTCGAGGAGGCCGCGGCCGCGGCGAACGCGATCGAGCTGCTCGGTGGCGAGCTGGCGGCCGTGGAGCCGCTCAGCCTGCCCGGCCTCGACGCGCGGGCGGTGGTGGTGATCGACAAGGTGGCACCGACCGACGCCCGCTACCCCCGGCCCGTGGGGACGCCGGCGCGCAAGCCGCTCTGAGGCGAAACATTCCTGGCGCCGGCCCGTATCATGATTGTGGAAGGCCGGGGGGCGTGCTAGAATAGCCAGGCATCGCCTGGAGCAGCCCCGTTATCATCGGCACACCGCTGTGGGAAGCGAACGCACCGCTAAGGAGGCTTGACAATGTCTATTCTGGGCCGGATCAAGGACCTGGTCAGCGCCAACATCAACTCCATGCTCGACAAGGCCGAGGATCCCGAGAAGATGGCCAACGAGTATCTGCGCCAGCTCACCAACGAGCTGTACGAGGCGCGTACGGCCGTTGCCGCCGCGATGGCCGACGAGACAAAGCTGGAGCAGCGCCGGATCAGCTTCCAGGCCGAGGCCGACCAGTGGCAGAACAAGGCTGAGGCCGCGCTGCGCGCCGGCGACGAGGAGCTGACCAAGGCCGCCCTCGGGCGCAAGGTGCAGGCCCAGAAGCTGGCCGACCAGTACCGCCAGCAGGAGACGGCCCAGGAGGAGCAGGTCAACGGCCTCCAGGACGCCCTGGTGAGCCTGGAAACCCGGATCGCGGAGGTGCGGGCGAAGAAGGAGCTGATCATCGCCAAGAAGAACCGCGCCGCCACCCAGGAGGCGCTGCAGCGCACCGCCTCCAACCTCGGCCGGATCACCGCGATCGACAAGCTCGACCAGCTTGAGGAGAAGGTCGACGACCGGCTCGCCCGCGCCGACGCTATGTCCAAGCTGGAGCAGGGCTCGCTCGAGGCTCGCTTCAAGAACCTGGAGAAGGATCAGGAGGTCGACGCCGAGCTCGCCGAGCTCAAGCGCAAGATGGGCCTGAGCTAGGGCGGGCCGCCCGCCTGTTCGCTCTCAACCCTTGCCCCCTCTCCCTGAAGGAGAGGGGGTTTTTGCAATGGGGAGGGTTTTAGCGCGCGGGCTCGTAGCAGGCGCGGCAGCGGGCCTCATACAGGTCGAGGCCGCCGACGACGATGGTGGGGGCGTCGGCCGGAGCGGGGCGGCCGTCGATCAGGCGCTGGGAGCGGGTGGCGTAGGCGCCGCAGCGCACACAGATCGCGTACAGCTTGTCGACCTGCTCGGCCAGGGCCATGAGCTGCATCATGGCGGGGAAGGGCTCAGCGCGGTAGTTCTGGTCGAGGCCGGCGACGATCACGCGCAGGCCCCGGTCGGCGAGCTGCTGGCAGCCGGCGCTGATCAGCTCCGGCGCGTCCTCCAAAAAGTGCAGCTCGTCTATGGCGATTACCTGGACATCCTCGCTCGCGGCGAGCACCTCGGCGATCGAGCTGACCGGGACCGCCTCCAGCTTCGCACCCGTGTGGCTGGCGACGTGGGCGGCGCTGTAGCGCGTGTCGAGGCGGGGGGTGAAGATCCGGCAGGGCTGGCGGGCGATCATGGCGTGGCGCATGCGGCGGATCAGCTCCTCCGTCTTGCCGCTGTACATGCACCCGCAGACCACCTCGATCCGGCCGCCGGAGCTAGGGCGCGTCATCGTCTCTCCTCCTGAGGTGGGCCACACACAGCCAGCCCGAGCCGCCGCGGCGGCTCTGTGCTACACTCTTCCTGGAGCGCATAGTGTGTGCGGCCAGTATGGATGCGGGAGTATACCACGGATCTGGTGCGCCCCCCGCGCCGGGATGGAAACTATGAAACGGATGACAGAGGACGAGCGGCTGCTCCAGATTGACGGCGAGTCGGCCCGGCAGTTCACTCACACCGACCCGTGGCGAGTGCTGCGAATCATGGGCGAGTTCGTCGAAGGCTTTGACTCGCTCGCCGGCACCGGCCCGGCGGTGTCGATCTTCGGCTCGGCCAGGGTCAAGGAGGGCGAGCCGGCCTATGCCGCCGCCATCGAGACGGCTCGCCTGCTCGCCGAGGCCGGCTTCGCGATCATCACCGGCGGCGGCCCCGGCCTGATGGAGGCGGCCAACCGTGGCGCCCGCGCCGCCGGCGGCCCCTCGATCGGCTGCACCATCGAGCTGCCCTTCGAGACGGGCGCCAACCCCTACGTCGACCTCGAGGTCCGCTTCCGCTACTTCTTCGTCCGCAAGACGATGTTTGTCAAGTACGCCAGCGCCTTTGTGATCTTCCCGGGCGGCTTCGGCACCCTCGATGAGCTGTTCGAGGCCCTGACCCTGATCCAGACCGGGAAGGTCCATAACTTCCCGATTATCCTCTTCGAATCGGCCTACTGGGAGGGGATGCTGCGCTGGGTACGCGACACGCTGCTGCGTGAGGGCAAGGTTTCCCAGGCCGACCTGGAGCTGCTGCGCGTGTCCGACGACCCGGCCGAGGTGCGCGACCTGATCGTGCAGGCCCACGCCGAGCGCCAGCCCGCCGCCGATCAGCGCAGCGTCGAGCGCCGCTCCACCGAGGGCCTGCGCGAGGCGACCCAGGAGTAGAAGCCCGTGGGTGGGCATGCACCAGCCGGAGTGCCGATGAGCGAGCCGCTGATCTACGAGGCCGGCGCCGAGCTGGCCGGCCTGCTGCGCCGCTACTACGGGGGCGAGGCGGCGCTGTGGGGCCAGATCCAGGCCCTGCTCGCCGCCGAGCTTAGGGCCCGCGGCCTGGCCGCCGCCCCGCGCCACGTGCGCTTCCGCCGCCGGGGCGACGGCTACCAGGTGATCGTCGAGGACGCGGAGCTGTTCGGGCCGGCGTAGGCCGGGCCCCTACCCGCGCTCGACGTACTGCTTCTGGTAGTACTCGCGGTACGCGCCGGACTTGATCGGGCGCCACCAGGCCTCGTTCGCGACGAACCAGCGCACCGTCTGTTCCAGGGCCTCGTCGAAGCTGTGGCGGGAGCGCCAGCCGAGTGCCTTGAGCTTGGAACAGTCGAGGGCGTAGCGCCGGTCGTGGCCGGCCCGGTCGGTGACAAAGGTGAGCAGGCTGTGGGGCTTGCCGAGGATGTCGAGGATCTTGCGCGCCATCTCGATGTTGGGCGTTTGCACCTCGGTGCCGACGTTGTAGGCCTCGCCGAGCTGGCCCTTGTGCAGCACCACGTCGATCCCCTCGCAGTGGTCGAGCACATACTGGTACTCGCGCATCTGCTGGCCGTCGCCGTAGAGCGGCAGCGGGATGTCGTCGATCGCGTTGGTGGTGAACAGGGGCACCGCCTTCTCGGGGTAGTGGTAGGGGCCGATGTTGTTTGAGCCGCGGGTGATCGTGGCCGGCAGGCCGTAGGTGACGAAGTAGGCGTAGACGAGGTGCTCGGCGGCGGCCTTGCTGGCCGAGTAGGGGCTGCGGGGCTCGAACGCGTCGCCCTCCTTTGAGGTCAGCGGGGCGGGGATCGCGCCATACACCTCGTCGGTGCTGATCTGGTGGAACCGCTCAAGCTTCGCCTCGCGGGCCACGTCGAGCAGCACCTGGGTGCCGTTGATGTTGTTGACCACCGCCAGGCCGGGCTCGATGATCGAGCGGTCCACGTGGGTGAAGGCCGCGAAGTTGACGATCGTGTCGATCTGGTGGTCGCGGACGGCCGCCCGCAACGCGGCGATGTCGCATATGTCGCCGCGCACAAAGCCGAAGCGCGGGTCGTCCTTCACCGGATCGAGGTTGGCCAGGTTGCCGGCGTAGTCGAGCTTGTCGTAGACCACGATCCGGTAGCCGGGGTGCTTCCCGAGCATGTAGTGCACGAAGTTGGCGCCGATGAACCCCGCGCCGCCGGTGATCAGCAGGTTGCGCATCCGTCCCTCCGTTGCGGCCCCCGGCCGCGTGTGCTCCGCCGTATCTGCGCCGCAGTGTAGCACGGCGCCCTCGCGATTAGCTGACAGGCCCCTCGCCCGGCGCTGACAGGCCGCTCAGGGCGGCGTTCTTCGCCCGCGACTGGTCGGCAAGGGCCTGCTTGTAGGCGACTAGCCGCGCGAGCAGGGTCGGGTCGGACGCGGCGAGGATCTGCACCGCGAGCAGCCCGGCGTTGCGCCCGCCCCCAACGGCGACCGTTGCCACGGGCACGCCCGCCGGCATCTGCACGATCGAGAGCAGTGAGTCAAGGCCGCTGAGGGCCCGGCTCTGCACCGGCACGCCGATCACGGGCAGCGGGGAGTAGGCCGCGACCATCCCAGGCAGGTGGGCCGCACCGCCGGCCCCCGCCACAATCACCCGCAGCCCCCGTGTGTGGGCCGTCCGCCCGTACTCGGCCATATCGTCCGGCGTGCGGTGCGCAGAGACTACGCGCGCCTCGTAGGGCACCGCGAACTCCACACACACGTCGATCGCGCCCTGCATCGTCGGCAGGTCGCTGTCGCTCCCCATAATAATCCCCACGAGTGCGCTCATCGGCCCCTCCGCTTACAGCGCGACAAGCTCGGCGGCCCGCCGCGCGGCGGCCTCGGCCTCGGCGACTGTCGTCCCGAGGGTAGTGACGTGCCCCATCTTCCGGCCGGGGCGGCTTTCGCGCTTCCCATACAGGTGGAGGTGCGCGCCCGGCACCGCCGCGGCCGCGCGCAGGGCGTCGGCCCCGACCGGGCCGCTGGTGCGGCCAAGAAGGTTGGCCATCACCGCAGCGGGGGCGCGCAGCTCGGTCGGGCCGAGGGGCCAGCCGAGGATGGCGCGCAGGTGATTCTCGAACTGGGACGTGGTGCAGGCCTCGATCGTGTAGTGCCCGGAGTTGTGCGGGCGCGGGGCGAGCTCGTTCAGGAGCACCCGCCCATCGCAGTGCTGGAACAGCTCGACGCCAAAGATGCCGACGCCGCCCACGGCGACCACGGCGGCCTGGGCCAGGGCGACCGCGGCGGCGGCGAGCCCGGCGTCGGCAGGCGCCGGCGCGCGGACGAGGTGGCAGATGTGGTTCTCCTGCACGGTCTCGACGAGGGGATAGCTGCGGATGGCTCCGTCGCGGCCGCGGGCCACCATCACCGCGAGCTCGCGCTCGAAGGGGACGAAGGCCTCGACCATCAGCGGGCTGCCGCCGCGGCACAGCCGGTCCCACGCGGGGGCGAGGTCGTCGGGGTCGCGCAGGGTGGCGTTGCCGTAGCCATCGTAGCCGTTGCGACGGGCCTTCAGCAGCAGAGGCCAGCCGAGCTCACCGGCGGCGGCGAGCACCTCGCCGGGGTTGGCCGCGGGGCGGAACTCTGGCACAGCCAGGCCGGCGGCGCGCAGGGCTCGCTTTTGCAGCAGCTTGTCCTGCACGGTGGCGACGGTGGCGGCGCCGGGGAGCACGGGGAGGCCGCGCCGCTCGAGCTCGGCGAGGATCGCGGCGTCGACGAACTCGTTTTCGAGCGTGACCAGGTCGCACTGCTCCGCGAAGCGCGCGAGCGCCGTGGGGTCGGCCCAGTCCCCGACCACCTCGCGCTGGGTCAGCCGGCCGGCCGGGCTGTCGGGGGCGCGCTCAAAGATCACCGTCTCGACGCCGAGGGCCACCGCGGCCTGGGTGAGCATCTGGGCCAGCTGGCCGCCGCCAAAGATACCGAGCCGTGTCATAGCTGTGCGCTGTGCTCCGCTAGAACGCTAACGCGTGGGACCGGGAAACGCACGAAGCCCACGAAGGGCGAGCTGCACCAGCGCGATCCTCGTGCCCTCCGTGCGCTTCGTGATGACAAACGCAGCGCGATGTGCCGTTGCGTACCAGCCGCGCGCTTGTGCGCTATGATAGCGGGAGAGCGCGGAGCGCGCAAGCGCGCCGTTCACGCCCTGTATACGCCGGCGTTGACTCGGGCCCGGCACACTGAGGGGAGCGCCCGGCGCGACCCGCCGGGCCGAAACGAAAGGGGTTCCCATGGAGCCGTTTGTCATCCACCCCGAAACTAGCGTCGGCCCGGCCCGCCTGGCCGTGGCCGACCGCGAGCGCGCCCTGAGCTTTTATGAGGGCGTCCTCGGCATGCGCGTGTCGCAGCGGCCTGACGGCAGCACGGCGCTCGCCGCCGCCGACGGCCCGCCGCTGCTGATCCTCCACGAGCGCCCGGGCGCCCGGCCCAAGCCGCGCGGCACCACCGGCCTGTACCACGCCGCCATCCTGCTGCCCACCCGGCTGGAGCTGGCCCGCACCCTGCGCCGCCTGGCCGAGGCCCGCTACCCGATCGGCGGCGCCTCCGACCACCTCGTCAGCGAGGCGCTCTACCTCGACGACCCGGACGGCAACGGCCTGGAGATCTACGCCGACCGGCCGCGCTCGGCCTGGCCGCGGGCCGGCGCCGGCGTCCGCATGACCACTGACCCCTTCGACGTCGAGGGCGTGCTGGCCGAGCTCGAGGGCGACCCCTCGCCCTTTGCCGGCCTGCCAGCGGGCACGACCCTGGGCCATATGCACCTCCACGTCGCCGACCTGGGGGCGGCCGAGGCCTTCTACAGTGGCGTGCTGGGCTTCGAGGTGATGCAGCGCTTCGGCCCGAGCGCCCTGTTCGTTTCCGCCGGCGGCTACCACCACCACCTGGGGCTGAACACCTGGCAGGGCCAGGGCGCGCCGCCGCCCCCGCCCGACGCCGTCGGCCTGCGCTCCTGGGACGTGCGCCTGCCCGACGCGGACGCCCTCGCCGCCGTGATCAGCCGGGTGCGCGCCGCGGGCGTGCCGACGGAGGAGATGGAGGAAGGGGTGCTGCTGCGCGACCCCTCGCAGAACGCGCTGGTGCTGAGGGCGGGGCCGGCGCGCGGGTAAGCGGGGGTAATAAGAGGTGGTATAATCGCGGGAGTGTGACGAACAGATGGCCGCCCCGGCGGCCCGACCGATAAGGGAACCCGCGACATGACCACCTCCTCGCGCAGCGGCCAGCGCCGCCGCCAGCCCGTCCGCAACCCGGCCCGGCGCCCCAGCGCCCCCGTGCGCGCCGTCGAGCCGCCGGACTACTCGCGCGACTACGCCTATGTGCGCCGCGACCTCCTCCTGATCGCCCTGATCGGCGGGCTGCTCTTCGCGGGCCTGATCGTCGCCTCGTTCGTGATCTAGGTGGCCCACGCCGCGGGAGCCAGTGTGTCCGAGGACGACCGGATCAAAAGCAAGGCGGCCCGCCTGCGGCGGATCGAGCACCGGCTGTACAACGCCCCGCAGGGCCTGCGTGTGAGCGACCTGGCGCAGGACTGCGGGGTGGCGCGGCGCACGATCTACCGCGACCTGATGGCGCTCCACGACATGGGCGTTCCGGTCTGGGAGGAGCGGGGCCGCTTCGGGATCGACCGGGCCGCCTACCTGTCGACGGTGCGCCTCAACCTCAACGAGGCGATCGCGCTGTACTTCGCGGCGCGCCTGCTCGCCCACCACAGCGACGAGCACAACCCCCACATCGTGTCCGCCCTCGACAAGCTCGCCGCCGGCCTCCCCGACCGCACCATCGCCGCCCAGATCGCCCAGGTGGCCGACCTGGTGCGCGCCCGCCCGATCCGGGCCGAGTACGTCCAGACCCTGGAAACAATTACCCGGGCCTGGGCCGACCGCAGGCTGGTCCGGCTGCGCTACCGCGCCCCCAACCGCGAGGTGACGGAGCGCGTAATCGCCCCCTACTTTGTCGAGGTGTCGCGCAACGGCCCCGGCGCGTATGTGATCGGCCACGACACGCTGCGTGGCGCGATCCGCACCTTTAAGCTGGAGCGGGTCGAGCGGGCCGAGGCCCTCGACGAGCCGTACGAGATCCCCGCCGGCTTCGACCCAAACGTGTTCCTGGCCAACGCCTGGGGCGTGATGGACGAGGGCGCCGTGGTGGATGTGCGCCTGCGCTTCAGCACCGAGGCGGCCACCCGCGTGCGCGAAAGCCGCTGGCACCACAGCCAGGAGCTCGTCGAGCGGCCCGACGGCGGCTGCGACCTGGCGGTGACGATCGGCAGCACGCGCGAGGTGCTGCCATGGGTGCTCGGCTGGGGCGCCGAGGTCGAGGTGCTCGCCCCCGACGACCTGCGCGACGAGGTGGCCGCCCACGGCCGCCGCATGGCCGACCTGTACGCCGTGGGGAGCCGGGGCTAGAGCCGGGGCAGTGGTAGCGCCGGCTCGCCGCCGGCGAAAACAGAAGGGGCAGCCGGCGAAACGCCGGCTGCCCCTTGCTGTCGTGCCGATGGCCCGCTTAGGCCTCGTCGCCGTAGATCTCCTTGAGGAGGCTCTTCTTCGGCTCAGGCTGGTTGCGGCTGGTGCGCTGCTTCTCGAGCGTGGCCTGCCGGTCCTGGGCGGCGCTCAGGCGGCGCATGAAGCGGTCCACCTGGCCGGCGGTGTCGACGATGCGCTGCTCGCCCGTGTAGAACGGGTGGCAGTTCGCGCAGATCTCGACGCGCATACCGCCGCGGGTCGAGCCGATGTCCCAGTGGGTGCCGCAGGTGGTGCAGACGATCCCGTCGGTGTTGTACTTGGGGTGGATACCCTGCTTCACAGTGGTGCTCCTAATCCGAATGTGGCGGCCCCGCGGCAAACCCCGCGGGGCGCGCGTTTTTTTGCTAGTCGGCGGCCGGGGCCGGCGCCGCGGCCGCCGCCTCGACCGGGATGACGCTGACCATCTTCTGGTCGCGGCTGTACTGCTGGAACTTGACCTGGCCCTCGACGAGCGCGTAGATCGTATAGTCGCGGCCGAGGCCCACGTTCTTGCCGGGCTTGATCTTGGTGCCGGTCTGCCGGACGATCACATTGCCGGGGACGACGAACTCGCCGCCGTAGCGCTTCACGCCCCGCATCTTCGGCTTGCTGTCGCGGCCGTTGCGCGAGCTGCCTACACCCTTTTTATGTGCCATGACCTTTTCCTCTCGTCATGCTAGGGGCCCGCGCAGGGGCCCTAGGCGATGATATCGTTGATCCGGATCTGCGTGTAGCGCTGGCGGTGGCCGGTGCGCCGGCGGTAGCGCTTCTTGTTGCGGTAGCGGAAGATGACGATCTTGTCGCCCTTCTTCTCGCCCAGCACCTCGGCCTGCACCCGCGCGCCGCTTACGAGGGGGGCGCCAACCTTGATCGACTCACCGTCGCCGACGAGCAGAACCTCGCCAAGCTCGATGGTGCTGCCCGCGTCGACCTCGACCAGGTCGATCGTGAGCACCTGGCCCTTTTCAACGCGGTACTGCATCCCGCGGTCACGAATAATTGCGTACACCTGTCTGCTCCTTGGGACAGCTCGCTCGTCAAGGCGGCCGCTCGCCGGCCCGCTTCTGCAACCCGTTTGTAGACAACAAGAAAAGAGAGCGGCTGCACCGCCCTTAACCTCGCTGATTATACCAGAGCCGAGGGGCCGTGTCAAACCTGCGGGCGTTTAAAACTCGCCGCGGGCGATCCGCTGGACCTCTTCGCAGGCGCGGATGGTGGCGATGCGGGCCCAGCCGAGCGAGGCGTTGGGGCCGATCGCGATCAGCAGCAGCAAGTCGTCCATCGTGACCATGATGATGCTCTGGTCCTGCCCCTCGTGGATGACGAGGTGGCCAGGGCGCTGCTGGCCGAGGTTGCGCCCGATCTCGGCCAGAGCCATGGTGTTGCCTGCGGCCAGGGCCGCCACCACGGTGACATTGATGTCACGGCGGCGACTCCAGTGCGTCAGCACGATCCCGCTGATGTCGGCGAGCACGGCGCAGTGGACGTCGGGCTCGAGGGCCAGCTCCTTCAGCGCGAGGCGCATCAGCTCGATCTGAGTGTCGGAGTAGCTCCGCCCGCCCGAGCCTTTCGACAGGCGCACGGCCACCGGAGCCTCTTCGAGCGAGCTGGTCTGCTTCTTCGCCCGCAGCTGGGCCAGGCGCTGGCCGAGCGGGCCCGTACCGTTCGCGCCGGCGCTCGGGCTCGTGGGGCTGGCCGGGGCCGGTGGGGCGGCGGGGGGCGGCGCGGCGGCGAAACCTCGCTCGGCGGCCGCGCGCTGCGAAGGCCGCGGCAGCAGCTTGATCGGGTCGAGCAGCAGGTCGACGGCGAGGCGCAGCCGCTCCTGGCTGACCGGCTTCTCCAGCAGGCAGTCGACCTTGAGCTCGGCCGCGCGGTCCGGGGTCAGGTCCTCGGGGCTGACGGTGAAGACGATCACGGCGGTGTTCGGGTCGAGCTCGCGGACGCGCTTGACGAGGTCCAGGCCGCTCATGCCGGGCATCTGGATGTCGGTGAAGAGCAGGTCGACGGGCTGGCGGGCGATGTGGAGCAGGGCCGCTTCGGCCGATGGCACGGCGTTCACGGTGTAGGGCGAGTCTTCGGTGAGGGCGAGGGTGACGAGCCTGCGGATGTTGGGATCGTCGTCGACAATCAGGATGCGCTTCGTCATCGGGTCGCTCTCCCTTGGCCTGTGACAAGCGAGAAGCCGGTCGGGCGAGGGCTGCTGGCCTGCCCGCGGGCGCGGTGGTTCGTCCGAACCAGCGCTCACGCCATCGTGGTGGTGCAGATGGTTCTTTCAGTATACCGTAGCCCGGCACCATTGTGGGCCGGTTCAGCCAACAATTTGCTGAGGAACATCAGCCGCCACCTTGTGTGGTGGCGGCTGGCGATTCGCGCGCTGGCGCCCTGACTCGCGCGAGCGAGCCCACGCCCTCTACTCGGCCAGGCGAATGTGCAGCTCCTTGAGCTGGCGCTGGTCCACCGGCGAGGGGGCGTTGGTCATCAGGTCGGCGGCCTGCTGCGTCTTCGGGAAGGCCATCACCTCGCGGATGGTTGTCTCGTCGGCGAGCAGCATCACGATCCGGTCGATGCCGGGGGCGATCCCGCCGTGGGGCGGCGCGCCGTACTCAAACGCCTCAAGCATGTGGCCGAACTGGGACTGCGCCGTCTCGGAGCTGATCCCGAGCAGGTCGAACAGCTTGGACTGGACATCGCGGCGGTGGATCCGGATGCTGCCGCCGCCAACCTCGTAGCCGTTCAGGACCAGGTCGTAGGCCTTGGCGCGCACCTTGCCCGGGTCGCTGTCCATCAGTGGCAGGTCCGCGTCCTGGGGGGCGGTGAAGGGGTGGTGGACCGCGTCCCAGCGCCCCTCGTCCTCGTTCCACTCCACCAGGGGGAAGTCGAGCACCCAGGCGAAGCTGAGGGTGTTCGGGTCGGCCAGGCCGAGCCGCTCGGCCAGCAGCCGGCGCAGCTTGTCCAGGGCGGCGGCGACTACGCCCGGCTTGTCGGCCACGACGAGCAGCAGGTCGCCCGGCTGGCCGCCCATGCGCTCGACGATCGCCTGGAGCTCGCCCGCGCCGAGGTTCTTGGCGAACGAGGAGCGGATCTCGCCGCCGTCGGCGGGGATGGCCGCCCAGGCCAGGCCGCGGGCGCCGCCCGCCCGGGCCACGTCGGTCAGCTCGTCGATCTGCTTGCGTGTGTAGCCGCCGCAGCCGGGGGCGCGCAGGCCCTTGACCTGGCCGCCGCTCTCCAGGGCGCCCTTGAAGACCTGGAAGGGCGTGGCGCCCAGCAGGTCGCCCAGGTTGACCAGCTCCAGGTCGTAGCGCAGGTCGGGCTTGTCGGAGCCGTAGCGCTCCAGCGCCTCGGCGTAGCTGAGCCGGCGAAACGGGGTGGGGAGCTGCTTCTCCGGCACCACCGTCCGGCACAGCTCGGTGAACATGCGCTCGATCAGGGTGAGCACGTCCTCCTGGTCGACAAAGCTCAACTCCATGTCGAGCTGCGTGAACTCGGGCTGGCGGTCGGCCCGCAGGTCCTCGTCGCGGAAGCAGCGGGCGATCTGGAAATACTTGTCGTAGCCGGCGACCATAAGGAGCTGCTTGAGCTGCTGGGGGCTTTGGGGGAGGGCGTAGAACTCGCCGGGGTGGACGCGCGACGGCACGAGGTAGTCGCGGGCGCCCTCCGGGGTCGACTTGATCAGGATGGGCGTTTCGATCTCCAGAAAGCCCTCCTGGTCGAGGAAGTCGCGCAGAAACTTGATCACGCGGTGGCGCAGGATGAGGTTGCGCTGCATCCGCTCGCGCCGCAGGTCGAGGTAGCGGTACTTCAGGCGCAGCGACTCCTCCTCGCCGCCCTCCTTGGCGATGTAGATCGGGGTGGTGCGGGCCGGGTTGAGCACCGTAGCCTCGTGGCACAGCACCTCGATCCCGCCCGTGGCCAGGTCGGGGTTGACGGCCTCGGCGGGGCGGGCGCGAACGGTGCCCTTGATCTGGAGCACGTACTCGGAGCGGGCCTCGCTCGCCACGGCGTGGGCCGCCGGGTGGGCCGACGAGTCGAAGACCACCTGGGTCAGCCCGTAGCGGTCGCGCAGGTCGATAAAGATCAGCGGGCCGTGGTCGCGGCGGCGGTGGACCCAGCCCGCCAGCGAAACCTCCTGGCCGACGTGCTCCGGGCGCAGCTCGCCGCAGCTGTGCGAGCGGTACATAGCCTCTCCTTGCAGACGCGAGACAACAGAAAGCGCCCGACGGCCGTGTGGGCGCAGAACACCATAGGGATTATAGCACGCTACCGCCGCCGCGTTGTTCTCGGCTATAATGCACGGCACGGCCACCGCTCCGCTGTCCCGCGCGAGGCTATGCACGCTTCTGCCGCCACCGCAGCCGCCCGCCCCACCGGCGACCCGCCGCGCGCGGTCCACATCCTCGGCGTGCGCGTGGACGACCTGACGGAGGACGAGGCGCTGGCCCGGGCCGCCGCGATGGTCGACTCCGGCCGCCCCCACCACGTCGTCACCGTCAACCCCGAGTTCGTGATGGAGGCCCGGCGCAACCCGGCCTTTCGCGCCGTCCTCGCCGCCGCCGACATGGCCACCCCCGACGGCGCCGGCCTCCTGCTCGCCGCGCGCTACCTGAACACCCCGCTGCGCGGGCGTGTCACCGGCGTGGCCCTTTCCGCCCGCCTTGCCGGGCTCGCCGCCGCCCGCGGCTACCGCCTGTTCCTGCTCGGCGCCGCCCCTGGCGTGGCCGAGGCCGCCGCGGCCGCGCTCCAGGCCCGCTTCCCCGGCCTGATCGTCGCCGGCACCTTCGCCGGCAGCCCGCACCCGCGGCACGAGCCCTTCCTGCGCCAGATCGTCGCCGCCGCCCGCCCGCACATCCTGCTCGTCGCCTACGGCCACCCCCGGCAGGACCTGTGGATCGCCCGCAACCAGCCCGCGCTCCAGGTGCCGCTGGCCATGGGCGTCGGCGGCACCCTCGACGAGCTGGCGGGCGTGGTGCCCCAGGCCCCGGCCTGGATGCACCGCCTCGGCCTGAAGTGGCTGTTCCGCCTGCTCGTCCAGCCGCAGCGCTGGCGCCGCATCCTCGACGCCGTGCCCTTGTTCCTCTGGGCCCTGCTCACCGCAGGCCGCCGGCCCGGGCCGGCCCCCAACGGAGAACCGCGATGAAGTTCAAGCTGCACAAGCCGCGCCAGCCGGTCTGGTCGCTCGCGCTGATCCTGTTCGTCGCCGGCGTGTTCGTGATCTACCTCCCCGGCCTGTCCCTGCTCGGCTACCCCCTGCTCCTCGTCTCGTCCGGCATCCTGCTGCTCGGCACCAGCGTGTTTTAAGGAGCCCTCAATGTCGCAAACAACCGCGGAGAAGATCGACGAGCTGCGCCGGCGCCGCGAGCAGGCGCAGAACCAGGACCCGACGGCGACCAAGCGCCAGCACGAGCGCGGCAAGCTAACGGCCCGCGAGCGGATCGAGGCCTTGCTCGACCCGGGCTCGTTCGTCGAGCTCGACGCCTTCGCCGTCCACCGCACCTCGGCCTTCGGGATGGAAAAGCGCAAGCCCCTGGGCGACGGCGTGATCACCGGCCACGGCACGATCGACGACCGCCCCGTCTGCGTCTTTGCCCAGGACTTCACCGTCTTCGGGGGCAGCCTCGGCGAGGTGTTCGCCGAGAAGATCTGCAAGGTGATGGACCTGGCCGTGCGCATGGGGGTGCCCTGCATCGGGATCAACGACTCGGGCGGCGCCAGGATTCAGGAGGGCGTGGTCAGCCTCGGGGGCTACGCCGAGATCTTCTACCGCAACGTGCTGAGCAGCGGCGTCATCCCCCAGCTGTCGATCATCGCCGGGCCCTGCGCCGGCGGCGCGGTCTACTCGCCGGCCATGACCGACTTCATCCTCATGGTCAAGGGCTCCAGCCAGATGTTCATCACGGGGCCGGACGTGATCAAGACGGTCACCGGCGAGGAGGTCGGCTTTGAGGAGCTGGGCGGGGCGATGACACACAACACGCGCAGCGGCGTGGCCCACTTCGCCGCCGACAGCGAGGACGATTGCTTCGACCAGCTGCGGGCCCTGCTCTCCTTCATCCCCTCCAACAACATGGATGACCCGCCCTACGCCCCCCCCAGCGACGACCCGGAGCGCATGGAGGAGTCGCTCCAGTCGCTCATCCCCGACAGCCCGCGCAAGGCCTACGACATGGTCCAGGTGATCGAGGCCGTAGTCGACGACGGCTACTTCTTCGAAGTGCAGCCGTTCTGGGCTCGCAACATCGTGATCGGCTTCGCCCGCCTCGACGGCCACCCCGTCGGCGTGGTCGCCAACCAGCCGGCCCAGCTCGCCGGCACCCTCGACATCGACAGCTCGGCCAAGGCCGCCCGTTTTGTGCGCTTCTGCGACGCCTTCAACATTCCGCTGGTGACGTTCGTGGACGTGCCGGGCTTTCTCCCGGGCACCCAGCAGGAGTACGGCGGGATCATTCGCCACGGGGCGAAGCTGCTCTACGCCTACTGCGAGGCCACGGTGCCCAAGCTGACGGTGATCACGCGCAAGGCCTACGGCGGTGCCTACGACGTGATGTCGTCCAAGCACATCCGCGCCGACTTCAACTTTGCCTGGCCGACCGCCGAGATCGCGGTGATGGGCGTGGACGCGGCGGTGCGGATCATCTTTCGCAAGGAGCTGGCCGAGGCCGACGACCCGCAGGCGCGCCTCGGCGCCCTTGTCGAGGACTACCAGAACCGCTTCGCCAACCCGTACGTCGCGGCCGAGCGCGGCTACATCGACGCGGTGATCGAGCCGCGCGAAACCCGCCCGGCGCTGATCAAGGCCCTGCGCCTGGCCCGGACGAAGCGGCAAAGCCTGCCGGCCCGCAAGCATGGCAATATCCCGCTGTGATGCGTTTGTTGACATGTGCGGTGCTGCCCATGGCCCCCGCCCGTATCGAACTTCCGTCCTATTGCGGTGCGTTGCGAGGCTATGTTATGATGGAGCGCGGGAATGTGCGCGGGGGCGGAGCTTTTTTGTGTTTCGCACACGAGCCGAACGCCCGTTCATCACGATCGGCGCCTCTAGCCGTCAGGCCCGGCCAGCACCCATCGAGGTACACCCGGCATGAGCGACGCGACTCCGCAGCCCGGATCGGGCGAGAAGATCATCGAGCTGCGCCTGCCGAGTAAGCTTGGCTACGAGCGAGTGGCGATGGACACCGCGTCGTCACTGGCCCGGCGGATGGGCTTCCCGGAAGACCGGGTCGACTCGCTGAAAACGGCGATCAGCGAGGCCGTCACCAACGCGATCGAGCACGGCAACCAGCACGACTCGGCGATGAAGGTGGTGGTGCTCCTGACGGCTCGCGAGGACGAGCTGATCGTCAGCGTGGCCGACCAGGGGCGCAAACAACTCGACGAGGACTGCACCACCCGGCAGCCGCAGATCGAGGATGTATTCGAAAAGTCCGATAAGGGCGGTTGGGGGATCTGGCTGATCCGCGAGCTGATGGATGAGGTCGAGTTCACGACGGCGCCAAGCGGCGGGAACCAGGTCCGAATGGTCATCCATCTCGAGCAATGAGTACGGCATCCCACCCGACAACGAGCATGGAACTATCCTTTCCCAGCGAGCTTGGCTACGAGGTGATCGCCCGCGACGCGGTCGCGGCCTTCGCCCGTCGCCTCGGCCTCGCCCCCGACCGGATCGAAGATCTGAAGACGGCGCTCTGCGAGGCGTGCATCAACGCGATTGAGCACGGCAACTCGCTCGAGCCCGGCCTGCGGGTCCGCATCTCCTGCCAGACGGAGGAGGAGCGCCTGGTGGTCGAGGTGTGCGACGAGGGCCGCAAGGCGTTCGCCCCAAAGGCCGATCCGCTGAGCATCGTCGACAAGCTCGCCGGCCTCGGCTCGCTGCGCGGGATGGGCCTGATGCTGATCAGCGAGCTATGTGACGAGTCAGGCTTTGTGCCGGCGGACGGCCACGGCAACTGCTTTCGCTTCGCCTTTCGGCGGCGGCTCGGGCAGGGCGCCGGCCGCTAGGGCCGGGCGCATCGTGGCGCGCCGGGAGATCATATCGCCCATCGCGCTGTCGTCTTCTGACGGCTACCGATAGTTGGAGGAGCGCATGATGTTGGAAGATGAGCTGACGGTGAGCACCCGCGAGCGCGAGGGCGTGGCGATTATCGACCTTGTCGGCGACGTGACCACCTTCGCCGAGGAAAAGATCAACAGCGCCTACCGCGAGGTGACGAACAAGGGCGCCCGCTTTGTGCTGCTGAACTTTCGCCAGAACGACTATATCAACAGCGCCGGGATCGCCATCCTGATCGGGATCGTCACCGAGGTCAACCGCAACAACCAGAAGCTCGCGGTCAGCGGCCTGTCCCAGCACTTCCAGAAGATCTTCCGCATGGTCGGCCTCGCCCAGTACGCCGAGATCTACCAGGATGAGGACGAGGCCCTCGGCGGCTTCAAGCGCCTCGCCGCCGCCTGACCTTCGGCGGAGGCGCAGAGCTGGCCCACTTACGATACGCCCCGCCGCTCAGAACAAGCCGAGCTTGTCTGAGGCGGCGGGGCGCTGCTAGCCGAGGCCGCTCCCTCCCGTCGGCGCCTCCGCGGCTTACCCCCCCGCTCCCACTGCTTCCGCCAGCTCCTCCGGCGTGACCACGGCGTTGCCCAGCCGGCGCACCACCAGCGCCGCGGCTGCGGCCGCGAGCCGCGCCGCGTCCACCACCCCGAGCCCCCCGCACAGCCCCAGGACGGCCACCGCGATAAAGGTGTCGCCGGCGCCCGTCGTGTCGTAGACCTCGCTCGCTCGCGCCGCGGGCACGTGGGTGAACGGCACGCCCTCGGCCTCCAGCGCCACCCCCTCCGGCCCCCGCGTAACCATCGCCGCCCGCGCGCCGAGCCGCTCCCGCAGCTCGCGCACCCCGGCCTCGTAGTCGGCCGCGCTGTGGAGCGGGCGGCCGAGGGCGGCCACGGCCTCCAGGTTGTTGCAGCGGAACAGGTCGGCGCCCGCGTACAGGTGCGAGCTGCCCTGGGCGTCGACGCAGAAGCGGGCGCCGTGGGCCCCGCACAGCGCGCGAACCGCGTCGACCACGGCGGGGGTGAGCAGGCCGATCTGGTAGTCGGAGCAGATTACGGCGTCGGCGCCCGGGATGTGGTCGGACAAGCGCTCGACTACCGCGCGCTCCTCGGCCGGGCTGAGGGGGGCGCGCTCCAGGCGATCGAGGCGGGCGAGCTGGTGGGGCAGGCGCGGCGACTCGTCGGCGAGGATGCGCGTTTTGCGGGTGGTGGGGCGGCCGGGGGCCTCCGCGAGGCTGGCGACGATGCCGGCGGCCGCCAGCAGCCCGCGGACCTGGGCCCCCTCCGCGTCGTCCCCGACGATCCCGACCTGGACGGCGGCGCTTCCCAGCGCCACGACATTGCGGGCCGGGTTGGCGGCGCCGCCCAGGATCGCCTCGCGGCGGACGAGCTCCAGCACGGGCACCGGCGCCTCGCGCGACAGCCGGGTGGCCCGCCCGAACAGATACTCGTCGAGGGTCAGGTCGCCGACGACGAGGACGCGGTGGCCGGCGAGGCGGGGGACGAGGTCGCGCACCCGCCTAGCTCAGACAGTCGCGGAAGCGGCGCATGCCCTCGACGATCTCGGCCTCGCCGGTGGCGTAGGACAGGCGCAGGTAGCCGGGGGCGCCGAAGGCCTCGCCGGCCACGCAAGCGATGTGGGCCTGCTCCAGCAGGTGGGTGTTCAGCTCCTCGCTGGTGGCGCAGATGGCGCCGTTCTTAAGCGGGCGGCCCAGCAGTTCGCTCACGTTGGGGAAGACGTAGAAGGCGCCGTCGGGGACCTCGCAGGTGACGCCGGGGATCTCGCTGAGCAGATCGATGATCAGGTCGCGGCGCTTGTGGAACTCGGCGGCCATGGCCCGCACGGTGCCCGCGATCTCCTCGCTCGGGGTGTAGGCGGCGAGGGCGGCGTACTGGGCGATCGAGGCGGTGTGGGTGCTGGTGTGACTTTGGATCGACTTGATCGCCTCGACGATCGGCTGCGGCCCGGCCACATAGCCCACCCGCCAGCCTGTCATCGCATAGGCCTTGGCCGCGCCGTTGATGATCAGGGTGCGGTCGGCGAGCTCGGGGGCCACGCGCAGCCAGCGCGCGTAGTCGACGTACGAGATCGCGTCGTAGATCTCGTCGGCGATCACGATCGCGTCGCTGTCGGCGATCACGTCGGCCAGGGCGCGCAGCTCGGCGGCGCTGTAGACGGCGCCGGTGGGGTTCGAGGGCGAGTTGAGCACGATCACCCTGGTGCGCTCACTGAGGCAGTCGCGCAGCTGCTCGGGGGAAAGCTTGAAGCCCGTCGCCTCGGTGGTGCGGGGGGTGACGGGGGTGGCGCCGGCGAGCTTGGCCTGCTCGATGTAGCTGACCCAGTAGGGCGCGGGGATGATCGCCTCGTCGCCGTCATCACAGAGGGCCTGGAAGGCGAGGTACAGCGCCTCCTTGGCCCCGGTGGTGACCGACACCTGCCCCACGCCGTAGCTGATCCCCTGGTCGGCGCTGACCCGGGCGGCCACCGCCTTGCGCAGCTCGGCGATGCCGCCGGCGGGGGTGTAGTGGGTGTGGTTCTTATGGATCGCGTCGATCGCGGCGGCCTTGATCGGGTCGGGGGTGTCGAAGTCGGGCTCGCCGACGCTGAACGAGATCACCCTGATCCCCTCGGCGCGCATCTGGGCCACCCGGCCGGTCATCGCCGATGTGGCCGACGGCTCCAGCTGGGCCAGGCGGCGGGCCAGGCGGTACTCCATCTTGGCAGACATGCTCGCTCCTCAAACGTTGTCGTGGCTGGCGGGTTGGCGGGTATTGTACAGGCCACGGGCCGGCGGCGAAAGGGACAATCGGGCCGCGCAATGGACGGGCCGGGGGCGAGCGGCGCCGGCCTTCCGGCTGGAGTGGCGCCCGCTCGTCAGCCCGGCGGCCTTACCCGCCAAAGCCCGGCCTGAGGCCGACGCCGTCGTGGCCGGGGCGGGGGGCAGGCACGGCGGTGGGCGCGGGCTGGGCCGGGGCCGTCGGGCCGGCGGGGGCCGAGGTGGGCGCGGGCTGGGCCGGGGCGAAGCGCCCGAGGTACTCGGCGATGTCGGCGGCGGATAGGCCGCCGACGTGGCGCGCGACCACTACGCCCTCGCTGTCGACAAAGATCGTGGTGGGGATGGCTTGGACGCGGTAGCGCGAGCCGGCGCGGCCGCCCTGGTCGAACACGACCGGGAAGGTCATGCCGCCCTGGGCCATGAACTGGCGCACGGTGGTCTGGAGCTCGTCGGTGACGGCGATCAGCTGGAAGTTGGTGCGGTTGCTGCGCTCGTAGGCCTGCTGGAGCATGGGGATCTCCTCCTTGCAGGGCCCGCACCAGGTGGCCCAGAAGTTGATCACCAGCGGGCGGCCGCGCAGCTCGTGGATGGAGATCGTTTCGCCGGCGAAGGTGACGAACTCGGCGTCGGGAAGCCGCTGCCCCTCCTGGATGCCCTCGTCCTCGGCGCCGCGCGCCCCGCAGCCGGCCAGCAGCGCAACCGCGAGCACCAGCCAGACGATGCGAAGTCGGCCCATGCTTGCCCCCTTTCCCCTGGTATCTATCAGCAATTATACCATCTGGCGGGGCGCCGTCCTCGGCCCTGCGCCGGTCACGGCACGGCGTACTCCTGAACGGCCAAGTAGATCGCGCGGGGGGTGCCGTCGGGCGCGACAAAGTTCCACGCGTCGGGGTAGGAGCGGGTGGAGAAGGGGGTGCTGAACTGCCACAGGCCCACCGCCACCAGCCAGGGGTAGGCCCGGGCCCGCTCGTAGGTGGCGATCGTCCAGCGAATGCGGTCGGCGGGGCTCACCGCCGCGCTCCAGCGCGGGTGGTCGTTATAGCCGCCCTCGGTGATGATGATCGGCTTGCCGGCGTCGCCCGAGCGGTCCATGAGCGCGCGAACAAGCTCGATCCGCCGGAAGTTGACTTTTTCGGGGGCGGGCGGGGCGTCGGGCGGCTCCTGGCCGCCGTAGGCGTGGACGGCCCACATGTCGAAGAAGGGGCCGGCCTCGGCGTCGTAGAGTGAGGCGAGGTATTGCATGTCGTCCATGCGGGCTTCCCCGCCCTCCAGCGACGTGCCGGGCGATAGGGCGCCCGCGACAACGATGGCATCCGGCGCGGCGGCCTTGACGGTGGGGTAGACCACCTTGAGCAGCGCGGCGTAGGCGCCCGGGTCGGGGGGGCGCTCGCCCCACTCAAAGCGCAGGTTCGGCTCGTTCCAGATGATCAGGTGGCGCACCCCGAGCGGCCCGTAGCGCGCGGCGAAGGCGGCCGCGAAGTTCGCGTAGTCCTGGTAGCGCTCCGGCGCGAGGTAGCGGTCGGTGCTCCCCGCCGGCCGGGCCCACTGGGGCACCAGGTCGAGCCGGGCCACGACCTGGAGGCCCTGGCGGCGGGCGTGCTCGACGATCATATCGGCGCCCGCCCAGTCGAAGCCGTAGCGCGAGCGCGGCTGGATGTAGGCCCAGGGGAACAGCTCCACCACCCAGCTTGCCCCCATCTCGCGCACCTGCTCCAGCGAGCGGCGCACATACGCCTCGTCGCCCACGCCGGTGAGCCGGGTGTGAACGCCGATCAGCGGGTTGGTCGTGGCGACGCGCTGCTGCGGCGGCAAGTCCAGCGGGCGGGGCAGGCGCCCGGCGAGGAGCTGGGCGAGCAGCAGGGCCGCGACAAGGGCGGCGAGGGCGAAGGCCGGTAGCTTGTGCCGCATGACATCCCGTGTTATAACGGTTAAGACGTCCGCCTTCTTCAACCAAAACAAAGGCAAGCGAGACAACGATGCGCGTCATTATAGCCGGAGCGGGGCCCGCGGGGTTTGTCGTGGCCCGCACGCTCGCCGAGCGCGGCCACGAGGTGGTGCTGCTCGAAAAGCGCGATGTGCCAGGCGGCAAGGTGTCGGCCTGGCAGGACGCCGACGGGGACTGGGTCGAAAGCGGGCTCCACGTCTTCTTCGGCGCCTACCACAACCTGCTCGGCTTTCTGAACCACTGCGGCCTCGGCGACACCTTCAACTGGAAGCCGGCCGAGATGGTCTTCGCCTCCGAGCGCCACGGCCTCGCCGGCATCCAGTTCGTGCCCTGGCTGCCCACGCCGCTCAACGGCCTGGCCGGGGTCGCCAAGTTCACGCCGCTTTCCCTGGGCGACAAGCTGCGCATGGGCCTCGGGCTGATGCGGCCGATCTTTGGCGACCAGGCCTACGTCGACCAGCAGGACAACGAGACGTACGCCTCCTGGCACCTGCGCCACGGCATGGGCCAGCGCTCCCTCGACGAGGTGATGCACACCATGTCCCTGGCGCTCAACTTCCTGCGCGCCGATAAGGTCTCGGCCAAGCTGCCGCTCACCGCAATGCTCCATTTCGCCCACGAAAAGCGCGCCCCGATGATGGCCCTCGTCAAGGGCTCGCCCGACGTCAACATCTGGCGCCCCTTGATCGGCCAGATCGAGGCCCGCGGCGGCCAGGTGCTGCTCGGCAAGCGCGTGGTCCGGATCGAGCACGACGCCGACAGCAACCAGGTGACGGGCCTGTTGCTGGACGACGGCAGCACGATCACGGGCGATGCGTATGTGTCGGCGATGCCGGTCCACAGCCTGCGCAAGGCCCTCCCCGACAGCCTGCGCGCCTTCCCCTACTTCGACAACCTGAAGTTCCTCAAGGGCGCGCCGGTGATCACGCTGCAGCTGTTCTTCGACCGCCAGATCGCCGGGGTCGACAACCTCCTGTTCAGCGCCGGCACCCACCTCAGCGTCTACGCCGACATGGCCATGGTCGCCCCCGAGTACCACCGCGGCGGCGCCAGCATCATGCAGTTCGTGGTCGCCCCGGCCGACAAACTGATCACCCTGCCCGACGACGAGCTGATCCGCTTTGTGATGGACGAGTTCACCCGGCTGCACCCGGTGGCCCGCGCGGCGAAGCTGCTCAAGCACACGATCGTGCGCATCCCCAACTCCGTCTACCAGGCCCTGCCGGGCGTGGACAAGTACCGCCCCGACCAGGCCAGCCCGGTGGGCAACCTGTTCCTGGCCGGCGACTTCACGCAGCAGCATTTCCTGGCCTCGATCGAGGGCGCGACGATCAGCGCCAAGCGCTGCGTCGACCGGATCACGGCGGCCATGGCCGAGGGCCGGCTCGCCCCGGCGCGCGAGGTGATCGCCGCCGACTAGGCGCATGCGGGTGCGGTGTTGAGTGATGAGCGGAATGTGTTGAGTGGTAAAATAGCTCAACACATTGCGCTCGGCGCTCAACATTGTTTTGTCTTGAGGTGAGCATGCTCGCAGCCGACTCGATCCTGCACGACCATTATCGGATCACCTACCTCGTCGACGACCGGCCGGACTGCCGCCTGTACCGCGCGATCGACCAGCGCCAGTCGCTCCGGGTTCTGATCGCCGAGCTCCCGCAGCCCTCCGATGCGGCCGTCCGCGATGTGCAGCTGCTCGCCGGCCAGATCACCTCGGCCAGCGCCCCCGGCCTGCTCGCCCTGCGCGACCACTTCGCCGACGGCATGAGCTACTTCCTCGTGTCCGACGACGTCGGCGGCCAGGACCTCGACCGGGCCGCCCGCGACCGCGGCGGACCCCTGCCCGAGGACGAGGTGCTGTCCACCGTCGACCGGCTGCTCGGCGCCCTCGACGCGCTCCACTCGCGCAGCCCCGCCCTGTTCCTGGGCGACCTGCGCCCGACCGATCTGTGGTCGTCGCCGGACGGCGGCCTGTTCCTGACGCCCTTCCCGCTCGTGCGCCACATCGGCGCCGAAAACAGCCCCTACCGCGCCCCCGAGCTCCACGATGCCCGCGCCGAGCCGACCACGGCCAGCGACATCTACGCCCTGGGCGCCGTGCTGTACCAGCTGCTCACCGGCTGGGCGCCGCCCACCGCCACCCAGCGCGAGGGCGGCACTCCCTTGAACGCCCCGCGCGCGCTCAACGCCCGGGTGTCGGTGCTGGCCGAACAGCTCGCCCTGCGCGCCATTGAGCTGAAGCCGGCCAACCGCTACCAGCAGGCCCGCGAGATGCGCAGCGCCCTGGAAACGGTGCGCCTGATGGCGGGCCGCTCGCTCGGCGCCACCGCCCCCGTCCTTTCCGAGCAGCTGCGCACCGTCGGCCCCGGCCAGCCCCCCGCCGCGGCGGCCCCGCCTCCGCCGCCGCGGCCCGTCCCCCCGCCGCCCGCGGGCGAGGCCACGGGCGGGGTTTACGGCCCGCCTCCAGCCGCGCCGCCCCCCAGCCTCCAGACACCGGTTCAGGGCTACCCCGCGGCGCAGCCCCAGATCGCCGGGTACGACCCGGCGGCCGTCCAGCCCGCCCGCCGCCAGGGGCTAAGCACCGGCTGCCTGGTCGCGATCGCGGTCGCCCTGCTCCTTGTGGCCACGGTGATCTGCGCCGGCGGGGCCTTCCTGCTCTACTTCGGGATCATGTCCGGCAACTTCCTGCCCGGCGGCGCGCTCAACCCGCCGTCGAGCGCCAGCGCGGCCACCGTCCCGGCCGCCGCGGCCACCAGCGCCCCCGCGCCGGCCGCGAGCCCGGCCAGCGCGACCTTCACCCAAACGCTGCAGATCCGCGAGGAGGCCGTGGGCGCCGCCGTCTACGCCCCGGGCGGCGATCTGCTCGCCGTCGGCGTGGGCGGCGACATCCAGATCCGCCGCGGCGCCGACCTAGAGGAGGGCCCCGCCCTCAGCGGCCACCGCACCTCGATCAGCGCCCTCGCCTTTTCGCCGGACGGAGCGCTGCTCGCCTCCGGCGCCCAGGATGAGAACACCATCCGGCTGTGGGACGTGGCGAGCGGGCGGGAGCTGCGCGAGCTGTCCGGCCACAGCGGCTGGGTCCGCAGCCTGGCCTTCTCGCCCGACGGCCGCCTGATCGTGTCGGGAAGCACGGACCAGACCATCCGGCTGTGGGACGCCCAGAGCGGCGCCGAGCTGGCCGCTCTGGAGGGCCACTCTGACTGGATCGGCAACATCGTCTTCAGCCCCGACGGCGCGACCATCGCCTCGGCCGCGCGCGACGGCACCGTGCGCCTGTGGGACGTCCAGTCCCGCGCCGCCCGCGGCGGGCCGATCTACACCGCCCCGACGGACCCTGACAGCGGCGCGCCCTTCTGGCTCACCGGCCTGTCCTACAGCCCCGACGGGTCGCGGCTCGCGGCCGGCTCGGTTAGCGGGAGCGTGTACGTGCTCGACGCCAGCAGCGGCCGGCTTCAGCGCGAGCTGACCGGCCACGAGGGCTGGGTCACCATCCGCGGCGTCAGCTTCAGCCCCGACGGCCGCACCATCGCCAGCGCCAGCCTCGACGGCTCGGTCCGGCTATGGCTGCCTGGCAGCGGCGTGCAGCTCGGCCTGCTGCGCCAGAACAACCTGCGCCTGCTCGGCCTGAGCTGGCGCCCCGACGGCGCGCGGCTCGCCGTCTCCAGCGATACTGGCGGCCGGGTTCTGGTCTGGGACGTCCAGGGCCAGCGCGTCGCCCAGACGCTCCAGCTCAGCCAGGGCACGGTGACGGCCATGACCTACGGCGGCGCCGGCGTGCTCGCCACCGGGGGCGCCGGCGGGATCGTCCGGATCTACTCGACCGACGACGGCAGCCTGATCCGCCCGCTCAGCGGCGGCGCCTCGACCGCGCAGTACATCGACTTTCTCGGCGACACCCGCCTGATGGCGGTGAGCGAGTCGGGCCAGGTGGTGCTGATCGAGCTCGCCGCCGGCGGCGAAAACCAGGTGCTCGAAGGCCTCGACGGCTTCGCGCTGAACCTGGCCGTCAGCCGCGACCGCCGGCTGATCGCGGCCGGCAACGAGCGCGGCGAGATCACGATCTGGGACGCGACCTCGCTTGAAGCGCAGCGCACCCTGCGCGGGCTCAGCGGCCCCGTCTACGGCATAGCCTTCAACGGCGACGGCTCGCAGATCGCTGCGGTGACGAACCAGCCCGCCGAGCAGCCGATCATCGTCGTGTGGGATGTGGCGACCGGCGACCGGCGGGCCACCGTGATCGGCCACGACGCCCCCGTCACCGGGCTGGCCATGCCGAGCGGCCAGAATACGGTGGTCAGCACCAGCAGCGACGGCACGCTCCAGATGTGGGACGCCGCCAGCGGCGACGGGCTACGCAGCATCGCCGCGAGCGAGGATGAGGTCTGGTTCAGCAGCCTCACCGCCTCGCCCGACGGCAGCCTGCTCGTCACCGGCAGCCTGACCGGCGAGGTCGCATTCTGGGACTCGCGCAGCGGCCAGCGACTCGGCCAGGTCGCCCTCGACGGCGGCGCCGTGGTCGCCCTGACCTTTCGCGCCGACGGCCGCCAGGTCGCCGTGAGCACCCGCGACGGGGGCGTCTACCTGCTCGACCCGACGCGCTAAGCGCAGCACGCCCCCTGGTCAGCCCGGCGTCCGCCACTAGGCCGGAGCAGACAGTTGCACGACCAGCCTCAGCTTTCTCCGCCGGCGCCGCTCTCCGCGGCCGTCGAGCCCGGGGCGGCGGTCGCCCCCGCCGCTCACACCTGGGCGCTGCCGCTACGGCAGACCACCCTGCAGTGGGCCATGGGCGCCTTCTGCGCGACCGTCGGCGGGCTGATGCTGATCGTGCCGCACCAGTTCAGCTCGCCCTCCTTCGCCCTGCTCCGCGCCGTACTCCCCTGGGCCGGGGTGTGCTACCTGCTGGCCGGCATGGCCACGATCGCCGTGGCCGCGCTCGCGCCGCGGCGCCACTTTGTGCTCGCCGCCCACCTGGCCTGCGGCGCCGTGCTCCTGCTCCACTCCTACCTGCTGATGAGCACCGGCACGCTGACCGGCTGGCCGCCCTACCTCGTGCTCGGCCTTGGTACCCTTGTCGCCGGGCTGTTGCCACGGCGCCGGCTCGCCGGGCCGGCGGGCGACCTGCTTCTGGTGCTGCTCGGGCTCTGCGCCGTCGCCAATGGCCTGGTGGTGCTGCTCGTGCCGGGGCAGTTCCAGCTCTCGATCTACGACGCCGTCCGGCCGCTCCTGCGCTGGTTCGGGCTGGCCTACCTCGTCGGCGGGCCGCTGCTGATCTTCGCGCAGCTCCGGCCGGGCTGGCCGGCGGCCCTGCGCTGGGCGTGCCATGCCCTCGTCGCCGTGCCGTTCCTGGCCTACATGGCCCTGGTCAGCCTGCCCAACCGGGGGCTGACCGGGCTGGTCTTCTACGGCGGCTCGGGCCTGCTCCTGCTGACCCTCCCGTGGCTCGAGCGCTCTTTCCGCGGCAGCGACTCCTCCTCGCTCCATGTACGCCTGGGACTAACCCTGGCCGGCGCGGCCGCGCTGCCGCTGATCCTCACCATGGCGCTCGTCACCGGCTGGCAGGAGTCGGCCGCGCTCCAGCAGCTGCTCGGCAACCAGCGTGCGCTCGCCCTGGCGATCGCCGACCGCACCGCCGACTACATCCAGCTGCACCAGCGGGCGACCTCATCCCTCGCGGCCCAGCCGGGGCTGCTCGCGCTCCCGCCGGCCGAGCAGCGCGAGCGGCTGCGCGCGTTCAACGCGCTGTACCCCGAGTTCTACAACTGCAGCACCTACCGCCGCGACGGCTGGGCCTTCGCCCGCAGCGACGACTTCGCCCCGCGCAACGGCCTTTCCCTCAGCGCCTTCCGCCGCGTGCTCGCCGGCGCCAGCCCCGCCGTGACGATCCGCGTTTCACGCCTGAAAAAGGTGCCGGTGCTAGCTTTCGGCAGCCCGGTCATGGACCGCGGTGTGGTGGCCGGCGCGGTGGTCTGTAGTTTGAAGGCGACCGGGCTCGCGGAGGCGCTGGGGCGCAATGGCCCCGCCGAGGCGCGCCAGGTGTACGTTGTGGACGAGCTGGGGCGCGTGGTCGCCCACAGCGACTCGGAGCGCGTGCCGCCGCTGACCGACTTTTCCGGCCTGCCCCCGGTGCAGGCGCTGCTCGGGCAGCAGGGCGCCCAGGGCGCGCTGACCTACGGGCGGACGCCGGGCTCGTGGTCGGCGAGCTACGCCGCGGTGAGCGGGCTGGGGTGGGGGGTGGTGGTGGAGCTGCCGCTCGCCCTGGCCCTGGCCGACGTCCACGCGGCCCGCGAGCTAGCCTTCGTGGTCCTGCTGGTCGTGGTCGGCGCCGGCTTTGTGATCGGCTTCGCCATCGCGCGCTACCTGACCGGGCCGCTGGACACCCTGGCGGCGGCCGCCGGCCAGCTCGCCCGCGGCGACGCAAGCGCGCCGCTGCCCGAGGAGGGCGCCCGCGAGGTCGTGCGCCTGAGCGCCGCCTTTGGGCAGATGCGGGCCGATATGGCCAGTGCCGCCGCCGCCCGCGAGCAGGCCATCCGGCAGCGCGAGGACTTCTTCTCGGTGGCCGCCCACGAGCTGAAGACGCCGCTGACGGCGCTGCTCGGTCAGGCCCAGCTGTTCCAGCGCCGGGCCGCGCGCGAGAAGGGCCTCGGCGAGCGCGACCGCCGCTCGCTCGATGTGATCGTCGCCCAGGCCGGGCGGCTCAACACCCTTGTCTCCGACCTGCTCGACGTCAGCCGCATGCAGCAGGGCCAGCTGGCCCTGTCGCTGGCCCCGCTCGACCTCGTCGCCCTGATCGCCCGCGTGGTCGAGGAAACCCGCCCGACCTTAGAGCAGCACCAGCTCGCCCTCAACGCTTCCTCGCCCGCCATCTTTATCGCCGGTGATGAGCTGCGGCTGGAGCAGGTGCTCCAGAACCTGATCACCAACGCGATCAAGTACAGCCCCGATGGCGGGCCGGTCACCGTTTCCGTGGGGATCGCCGGCGAGGAAGCGTTTGTCGCCGTTTCCGACCGCGGGCTCGGCATCCCCGCCGCCGCCATCCCGCACCTGTTCCAGCGCTTCTACCGCGCCGGCAACGCCGACCCGCGCCAGATCAGCGGGCTCGGCGTGGGGCTCTACGTCGTGCGCGAGATCGTCACGCGCCACAACGGCCGGGTCGAGGTCGCGAGCGCCCCCGGCTCCGGCAGCACCTTCACCATCTGGCTGCCCCTGCTCCGCGAGGCGGCCCGACGGGATGGGTTCGGCTGAGGGCCCCGTGGGCTGGATGCCGGGCCGGCTGCGGGTTGACCCGGCCGGCTACTCCCCCATCGCCCGGAGGTACTCCTGGTCGAACTGCCAGGGCAGCCCCTCGGCGCGGGCGTAGGGGCCGGGGGTGTAGGCCCGCGAGCTGACGCCGAGCTGCGACAGCTCGCAGACGTGCCAGTCCTGGCGGTTGGTCGTGTCCCAGAACTGGACGGCGTCGGACGGGTCGAAGCCGTCTGCCGCCATCGTGGCCGGGTCGAAATACCACTCGCAGACCACCCGGGTGCGCCCCGGGCTGACCGGCCAGAGGGTGTGGGCCATGACATAATCGGGGTGCAGGCTGAGCAGCAGGTTTGGGAAGATCGAATAGTAGTAGGCGCGGGCCAAGTCCTCCGGGGGCAGGCCGGGGAGCGGCGGGCGGCGGCGCTGGCCGTCGACGGTCATGCTGTCGTGGTTCAGGTCCATGTAGCCGCCGAGAAAGGGCCCCTCGATCAGGTCGTTGCGGCCGCTCTGCCAGGGGGAAAGGGCCGACAGCTCGGGGTGGATCAGCGGGCAGTGGTAGCACTCCGAGTAGTTCTCGGCGATCAGCTTCCAGTTTGCCGCGACGTCGTATGTCACCTGGGCCCCGCGGCGCAGGCCGGCGGCCCCGTAGCGGCTCAGCCGGCCGATCAGCGGGGCGAAGGCCGTGGCGAAGGGCTCGGGCTCGGGGGCCAGGTTCAGAAAAAGAAAGCCCTCCCACTCGGCGGCGGCGGCGCTGCGCAGCGGCCAGTCCGCCTTGTCGAAGCCGGGGGTGTCCTGCATATGGCGCGCGGTCAGCAGCCGGCCGTCCAGGCCGTACGTCCAAGCGTGGTAAGGGCACTGGATCGTTTCGCCGAGGCGCCCGGCCGGCGCCGTGCACAGGCGCGTGCCGCGGTGCCGGCACAGGTTGAAGTGGGCATGGATCTTGCCCTCACGGTCGCGGACGACGATCACGCTTTCGCCCGCCAGATCGACCAGCACATAGTCGCCTGGCCCGGCCAGCTCCTCGCTCCGCCCCACGCACACCCAGCGGCCGGCGAAGATCCGCTCCTGCTCGGCGGCGAACAGCTCCGGCGACGTCAGGAAGCGCCTAGGCAGGGTGTAGACCGCCCGGGGCACCGTGGCCCGCACAAAGGTAGACATCTGGTTCTCTCGCGCATAAAGCGGATCAGGGATATAGGCAGCTTACCCCGCGTGGCGCCGCACTGTCAAGGCGGGCGCCGCGGGCGGGCGTAACGAACCGGGGTATAATTGAGACAGTAGCCGTGCTCGCCAATCCCCCGCGCCACCACAACGGAGGCCGACCATGTTCAATGCGTTTAAGAAGAAGTACGACCGCACGCCCGACGGCGCCGAGGGGCGCGTCCCGCCCGGGCAATACGTGACCGAAAAGTTTCCCGTGCTCCACTACGGCTCGGTGCCACACTACGAGAACCTCGCCGAAACGTGGGATCTGCGGGTCTGGGGCGAGCTCGCGGAGCCGGCCCGCTTCAGCTTCGACGAGTTCCGCGCCCTGCCCACCGTCTCCGTGACGATGGACATCCACTGCGTGACGCGTTGGAGCAAGCTCGACACGACGTGGACCGGCGTGCGCTTCTCCGAGTTTCTCAAGCACATCCCGCAGCTCCAGCCGGGCACCAAGTTCGTCGTCGCCCACTGCGAGCAGGGCTTTACCACCAATGTGCCCCTCGACGTGCTGATGGACGACGCCGCCATGCTCGCCTACAAGTTCGAGGGCGAGGAGCTGACGCCGGACCACGGCTACCCGCTGCGCCTGATCACGCCCGGCAAGTATTTCTGGAAGAGCGCCAAGTGGCTGCGCGGCCTCGAATTCCTCGCCCACGACAAGCTCGGCTTCTGGGAGCGCTACGGCTACAACAACAACGCCGACCCCTGGAAGGAGGAGCGCTACGCTGATTAGCCCCGGGGGCGGCATGAGCGACTGGCCCGATACGATCGAGGAGGCCATGGCCGTGCAGAACCGTCTGCGCGGCCTGGTTCGTCTGGAGGACGGGTTCGGCGAGCTGCGGACGGTGGCCGGCGTCGACGCCGGCTTCGAGGACGAGGGGCGCACCGCTCGGGCCGCCGTGGTCGTGCTCAGCTTCCCCGAGCTGCGCCCGGTCGACTACGCCCTGGCCCGCAGCCCGACGCGCTTCCCCTACGTGCCCGGCTTTCTCTCGTTCCGCGAAGCCCCGGCGATTCTCGACGCCCTGGCGATGCTCGCCGCGCCGCCCGACTTGGTGATCTGCGACGGCCAGGGGATCGCCCACCCGCGCCGGCTCGGCATCGCCAGCCACCTCGGCGTCGTCCTCGACATCCCCACCATCGGCTGCGCCAAGTCGCTGCTCGTTGGCGCCCACCCGGAGCTCCCCGACGAGCGTGGCGCCGCCGCCCCGCTCACCCACCGCGGCGAGCAGGTCGGCTGGGTTCTGCGCACGCGCCCTGGCGTGAAGCCCGTGTATGTGTCGCCGGGCCACCGCGTGAGCGTGGGCCGCGCCGCCGAGCTGGTGCTGGCCTGCACCACCCGCTTCCGCCTCCCCGAAACCACCCGCTACGCCCACAACCTGGCCTCCAACGGGGTCATCCCCCTCCAGCGGCCGGGCGGGCAGGCGCCCCTCGACCTGTAGGGACTTCGCGAAAACCTCGCCTGTCTCTCGTTTGACAGCATTCCAGACGGGTGCTATACTTCCCTATCGCTGCGGCTGTGCACGCAGCGCACTATAGTTTTGTGCCGAACCGGCCGAGCTCTAAGGCGCAGCGCGCGCTGCGACCAGAACAGGCCTGGTATTTATTTTGTTCTGACACCACAGTCTGTAGCGTTTGCTGAACAAAGCTAGGGAGCTCCGGATGCCGACAATCAATCAGCTCGTTCGGAAGCCGCGCAAGCCGGTCGAGAAGAAGACCAAGGCCCCCGCGCTGCGCTTCACCTACAACTCGCTCAAGGGCAAGCTAACCCGCGGGAAGGGCTCGCCCCAGAAGCGCGGCGTGTGCACCAAGGTGGCGACGGTTACCCCGAAGAAGCCGAACTCGGCCCTGCGCAAGATCGCGCGCGTGCGCCTGAGCAACGGCATCGAGGTGACGGCCTACATCCCCGGCGAGGGCCACAACCTGCAGGAGCACTCGGTGGTGCTCATCCGCGGCGGCCGCGTGAAGGATCTGCCGGGCGTGCGCTACCACATCGTTCGCGGCACCCTGGACACGCAGGGCGTGAACGGCCGCAAGCAGGGCCGCTCGAAGTACGGCACGAAGAAGAACGCGCAGCCGGTCGGCAAGAAGCGCTAGTTGAACCAGGCCTGGGGCTGGCCGTGCCGGCCCCGGCCAGAGGCAAGAGGGAAACGCATGTCTCGCCGAACAAATACCGTCAAGCGTGTTATCGAGCCCGACGCCCGCTACGACAGCGTGCTCGTGCAGAAGTTCATCAACAAGGTGATGGAGCGCGGCAAGAAGAGCGTCGCGGAGCGGATCGTTTACACCGCCCTCGACATCGCCGCCGACCGCCTGAAGAAGGCCCCGCTGGAGGTGTTCGAGCAGGCCCTGCGCAACGCCAGCCCCTCGATCGAGGTCAAGCCGAAGCGCGTGGGCGGCGCCACCTACCAGGTGCCGGTCGACGTCAAGAGCGACCGCCGCTACGCTCTGGCGATGCGCTGGCTGCTGATCTCGACCCGCGGCCGCAGCGGCCGCCCGATGGCCGAGCGGCTTGCGACCGAGCTGGTCGACGCCTACAACAACACCGGCAACACGATCAAGCGCAAGGAGGACGTGCACAAGATGGCCGACGCGAACCGGGCGTTCGCGCACTACGGCCGCCTCTAGCGCGTCGGGGCCGCTGGCCCCAACCCTCCCTCTGACCCTGTCGTCGATGGGTGACGGTCTTCCCGTCACCCATCACGATGCGAAATAGAGAGAGCGAGCAGCAAGAACCCAACGGCGGCCCGGCCGCCCTCGTTAGGAGCAAGTGACGGTATGCCCCGCCAGTTTGAGCTCGATAAAGTACGTAACATCGGCATCATCGCCCACATCGACGCGGGCAAGACCACGACGACCGAGCGCATCCTGTTCTACACTGGGCGCACCTACAAGATCGGCGAGGTCCACGAGGGCACCGCGACGATGGACTGGATGCCCCAGGAGCAGGAGCGCGGTATCACCATCACCTCCGCCGCCACCACGGCGCAGTGGAAGCTGAACGATACCGTCTACCGGATCAACATCATCGACACCCCCGGCCACGTCGACTTCACCGTCGAGGTGGAGCGCTCGCTGCGCGTCCTCGACGGCGGCGTGGTGGTGTTCGACGGCGTGGCCGGCGTGGAGCCCCAGTCGGAGACGGTGTGGCGCCAGGCCGACAAGTATAGCGTCCCGCGCATCTGCTTCGTCAACAAGATGGACCGCACCGGCGCCAACTTCCAGCGCTGCGTCGACATGATCGTCGACCGCCTGGGCGCCAAACCGGCGATCATCCAGCTGCCGATCGGCGCCGAGGACACCTTCAAGGGCACGGTCAACCTGCTGACCATGACCGCGACGATCTATAACGACGACCTCGGCAAGGACATCCGGGAGACGGATATCCCCGCCGACATGGTTGCCAGGGCTGAGAAGGCCCGCGCCGACCTGGTCGAGGCGATCGCCGAGACCGACGACGAGCTGACGCTGCTGTTCCTTGAGGGCGAGGAGCTCGGCCTTGAGGAGCTGAAGCGCGGCCTGCGCAAGGCTACCCTTGAGGGCAAGCTCGTGCCGGTGCTGTGCGGCGCCGCCCTGAAGAACAAGGGCGTGCAGAAGCTGCTCGACGCCGTTGTGGAATACCTGCCCTCGCCGCTCGACCGCCCGGCTGTCCAGGGCACGCTGCCCGGCCAGGTCCTTGGCGATGAGGGCGTCGAGGTCTTCACCCGCGAAGCCAGCGACAGCTCGCCGTTCAGCGGCCTGGTCTTCAAGATCGTCGCCGACCCGTACGTGGGTAAGCTGGCCTACTTCCGGGTCTACTCCGGCACGATCGAGAAGGGCAACTACGTCCTGAACTCGACGCGCGGCCAGCGCGAGCGGCTCGGCCGCATCCTCCAGATGCACGCCAACCACCGTGAGGATATCGAGGTGGTTTACGCCGGCGACATCGCCGCGATGGTGGGCCCCAAGCAGAGCTTCACCGGCGACACGATCTGTGACCCGGAGAAGCCGATCGTGCTCGAAAGCATCCGCTTCCCCGAGCCCGTGGTCGAGATGGCGATCGAGCCGAAGACCAAGGCCGACCAGGACAAGATGGCGATCGCCCTCAACCGGCTCTCCGAGGAGGACCCGACCTTCCGGGTCTACACCGACCAGGAGACGGCCCAGACGATCATCAAGGGCATGGGTGAGTTGCACCTCGAGGTGATCGTCGACCGCATGCGCCGCGAGTACAAGGTCGAGGCGAACCAGGGCAAGCCCCAGGTGTCGTACCGCGAGACGATCAGCGTCCCCGCCGACATCCACACCCGCTTTGTCCGTCAGACGGGCGGCAAGGGCCAGTTTGCCGAGGTCAAGATCCGCTTCGAGCCGCAAGAGGCCGGCAAGGGCTTTGAGTTCATCAACGGGATCACCGGCGGCTCCATCCCGCGCGAGTACATCGGGCCGGTCGAGCAGGGCATCAAGGAGGCCATGCAGACGGGTGTGATGGCCGGCTTCCCGGTCGTCGACCTGAAAGCCACCCTCTACGACGGCTCCTTCCACGAGGTGGACTCGTCCGAGATGGCGTTCAAGATCGCCGCCTCGATGTCGCTCAAGGATGGCGTCCGCAAGGGCCGCCCGCTCCTGCTTGAGCCGATCATGAAGGTCGAGACGACCACCCCCGAGGACTTCCTCGGCACGGTGCTGGGCGACCTCAACTCGCGCCGCGGTCGCGTCGAGGGCATGGAGGCCCGCGGCAACGCGCAGGTCGTCCGGGCCTACGTGCCGCTGGCGACGATGTTCGGCTACACGACCGATCTCCGCTCGGCCACCCAGGGCCGCGCCACCTCGTCGATGGAGTTCGACCACTACGAGCCCCTCCCCGACGCGCTGGCCAAGGAGATCATCGAGAAGCGCAGCGCAAGCTAGCGCCTACCCGGGGGGCGGCCGCCCGGCACGCCGGGCGCCGCCCCCCGCTATTGTTTGTCGTATGCCCGAGCTCAGCCTGCTGGCCCCGCCGCCCTGGAGCGACTACGAACTGCTCGACACCGGGAACGGGGCCAAGCTGGAGCGGTTCGGCCAATACACCCTGGTGCGGCCCGAAACCCAGGCCATCTGGTCGCCCAGCCGGTCGGAGCGCGAATGGCAGCGCGCCGACGCCACCTTTGAGAAGTCGCGCGGCGGCGACGATGGCCCGGGGACATGGCAGTTCCGCCGGCCACTGCCCGAGCAGTGGCAGATGCACCATAACAACCTGAGGTTCTGGGCTCGGCTAACCCCATTCCGGCACACCGGGGTGTTCCCTGAGCACAGCGCCCACTGGCACTGGCTCGCCGAGCAGGCGGCCGCCGGCAGCGAGCCGCGGGCCCTGGTGCTGTTCGGCTACACCGGCCTGAGCACCCTGGCCCTGGCCGCGGCTGGCGCCCGCGTCACCCACGTCGACGCCTCCAAGCCGGCGGTGCGCTGGGCCCAGGAGAACCAGGAGCTGTCCGGGCTGGAGTCGCGGCCCATCCGCTGGCTGGTCGACGACGTGGGCAAGTTCGTCGCCCGCGAGGCCCGCCGGGGCGCCCGCTACGACATCATCCTGCTCGACCCGCCCGTCTTCGGGCGCGGCCCCCGCGGCGAGGTGTGGCGCCTCGCCGAGCAGCTCCCGGCCCTGGTCGACCAGTGCGCCCAGCTGCTCAGCGAGCGGCCCCTGGCCGTGCTGCTCAGCGCCTACGCGACCAACATGTCGGCGCTGACCCTGGCCAACGTCCTCGGCGACCGGCTCAAGCCGTTCGGCGGCGCCACCAGCGCCGGCGAGCTGGTGCTGGCAGAGGCCGGCACGGGCCGGCTGATGCCGGCGGCGCTTTTCGCCGCCTGGTCGAGCTAGAACCTCAGGAAACGCACTGGCGCCCGACACCCGGGCTTTGTCGCGGGGGAACCCGCATCGCCGCCATACAGGCGCAAGCCATAACAGAGGTTTCAGATGGCGAAGCAGAAGTTCGAGCGGACGAAGCCGCACATCAACATCGGCACGATCGGGCACGTGGACCACGGCAAGACGACGCTGACCGCGGCGATCACCAAGGTGCTGGCGCTGAAGGGCGCG